>ENA-UOOA01000005-UOOA01000005.1-human-gut-metagenome-genome-assembly--contig:-P61old-NODE-5-length-540421-cov-93.802060_pt1 | contig 540421 bp, 533 predicted proteins | sample MGYA00242467_ERZ724014 | MGnify/ENA metagenome assembly ERZ724014
TTCATGCCTATGAGGTTGCTGTGCAGGAAAAATACAGATTCTTCAGTTTTGGAGACGCTATGCTAATTTTGTAACTTAAAATCTTATATTTATAAGGATAACGGAAAAGAAGAAAAGCAGGGCTTAGCTCCCTGCTTTTTGCTTATCTGAAAATAAATGTGTGACATAATCCGTTCTTGAACACGATATTTGACACCAGACCGTCTTGTATGGTTATGCTGTCAATGATACTCACGACAAAATTCTTTAGCACCTCTGAATCAACCGACATGGCAAGCCGTTTGTAATTAACATACTTTCTGCCGGATAACTTCTGGGCTATGATAAATTCACTGGCACGCTGTATAAATTCTTCATCAGAAACCGATTGCTGCCAAGAATCGGTGTTCATCATTCCTATCTGGTCGTTTATATCTTCCAGAGCTTCCTCCAGCTTATTTTTCTGTATCATGTATTCAGCCTCCGACATGGCTTCATCAGCATACAGGTACAGGCTACGCAGACGGTCTAAGGCACGCTCTGTTTTCTGCTTTTCGTTCCGAAGTCTGGCAACCTCTGGCTCAACAGTAGCTTTCTTGGTTGGCAGGCTGGCACCCTTGCCAAAGACAGCACCCTTGACAGTTCCAGAAGATAGGACATTGAACAGGTCGTTAAGTCCGTTTGATTCGATATGGTCTATGTATGCAAATGTATCTCCGATAAGCAACAGCTTTTCCAGTTCCTCCGGGGAGCTGATTTTATCAAAGTCATTTTGAGCATTCAGCATATTCAGGATATAGTTAAACACAAATTCTCCGATAATTGGGTCAGAGGTAGATTTCCCAGTACACAGCGTAACGGATTTTCTTCTGGTAGGACAGGTGTATTTCGAGTAGTACCAGCCGTCCCTTGTGAGATTCCCCGGAGTGCTGCCTAAAGGCTTGCCACAGGAACCGCAGTAAATCAAGCCTCCGAACACATGAGTATGCTTTGATGACTTGTAAATATTCCGCTGCTTGCACAATTTAGAGTTGGAATCCAGCGTAGCCATGATACGCTCTTTCTGGTCTTTCGGAATGATTGCTACATGATGATTCTCAACAGTAACCCATTCGGATTCGTCCTTGACTTTCTGACGGTCGCCCTCTTTAAGCATATTGTAGCGGTAGTCGCCGCAGTAAAACACATTCCTAAGGATAATCAGGAGCGATACCGGCGACCAGAGATTACCAGCTCTGGAACGGTAGCCTCTTTCGTTCAGTTCACGAACCACACGCACAAGTGAGCGTTCCTGTTCGTACATATCGTGCATAAGGATAACAACTTTCGATTCTTCCTCATTCACTGAAAATTCGTGTGTTTCGTAATCGTAATCGTAGCCATAAGGAATCCTGCCGCCGTTCCAAAGACCATTATTCGCCCTTGAAATCATGGTTGCAGTGACACGCTCCGAAGTCATGTTACGCTCCAGTTCGGCAAATACCAGAATGATTTTTAGCATTGCTTCGCCCATGGCAGTAGAAGTGTCAAACTGCTCATTCTTTGAAACAAAGGTAACGCCGAGGGCTTTCAGCTCATTATACATGGTTGCAAAGTCCAGCAGGTTACGAGAGATACGGTCTATCTTCCAGACAAGCAGATGTGTAAAGGTACCAGCCCTCATTTGCGACATCATTTCCTGAAATTTAGGACGGTCTGTATTCTTACCGGAATATCCGGCATCTTCAAATATGACACAATCATCTGTATTCAACATCAGTTTTGCGTATGCGAGCAGGTCTTGCTTCTGCATAGGCAGAGAATCCCTGTCTATCTGGTGCAATGTCGATACCCTGACATAGATAGCCACCCTTGCACCGGTCTTGTTTTGTGCGTTGTACGCCATAATATATACCTCCATATAAAGCGAAAAGCCCCATGCAGGGGCTTTATCTCAAACAGCAATATTTTTATTGTCAGGGGAATCATCCGCAAGGAAACGAGCCGTAGCGTGCTGTATGCGGTTGTTGATTTCTCCTATATGTCCGTTCTTTGCAAGTAGCAAGAGTTCCTGACACTCTTTGATTGTGAAGATGTGATACTGGTATGTATGTGGCTTGAAAGCGGAGCGGCAAAACGTATTCAAAAGCTCTGATTCAGAAACGGAACATCTGGAGCAGAGGTAGAATATCTTATTGACAACACCAACATCAACATGAGCCGTACACTTCCAGTCTGAAAAAGAACTGTCACGAGCGGCAATAAGCCGGTCGAGATTTTCAAAACCATTCAGGTCCGCATAAAACGCCATGCAGTAATAGGATATGGCGATACGCTCATTTCCCTCCAGCTCCGTAAAGCGAGCCTGACGCATACGGACATCACGAAGCAGAGAGTAGTTCCCTGTTTTCAAGTACATATCAGCTTCAATCTTCATGGAATCCCATTTTAAGTTATTACCGGCAGTGTCTCCGGCAACCGGCGTAAAATCCATAGGCAAGCCTCCATTCATTTTTTATGACGGTCATTTATGCTAATGACTGTGAACTTGCTTCTTTGCGTTTAATTTCTTTTTCGTATGCCGTTTCTATGGAATCGTAGATAAATTCCTGTGAAGCCTCCGGCAGATACCGGTACATCTCCAGCATTTTCAATTCGTCACTGCTTACCTGCTTTTCTCCGGGTCTGGAAAATTCAGAACCGGTCAAAAGATAGTCAATGGAAACATTCAGGTATCTTGAAAGTCCTATTAACGAATCACTATTAGGAGCCGCACCGCCTTGCCAGCGAGCAATGCTACTGGTAGCAAGACCGGCAGCTTTGATAACTGGAGTAGGCTTTAAGCCCTTTTCATTGCAAATGTGCAAAAAATTATCCCAAAACATAAAATTCCACCTTTTGAAAATAAGCTCACTTTAAGTAGTAAAAAGTATTGACAAGCTACTAATTGTGAGTTATATTATATATATAAGTTACAAAGTTAAAACATTTCTGGCGAGATAGCGAGCTTTGCAACTTGCCATTGTGAGTGAATTTTTCAAAATGGCTCCCTTTGATTTTAAGGGAAAATGTTAAAAAAGTAAAGCACAAATATAAGGTTAAGGAGGTAAGGCAAATGAAAAGAAAACTATCGCCTTGGTGTAAGGCTGTCAAAATCGCAATGATTCAGAAAGACTGGGGCGTGGCTGACTTGGCACAGGCAGTTAAGATGACGAAAGAATATACTTCCGCAGTCATCAACGGCAGAGTGATTTCAGAGCCAGCGGTTAAAGTCATCAGTGATGTACTGAATATCGAGCAGACAGCCTTAACAAGTTCTGAATAAATTATAAGGCATTTATGGAGGAAAACACATGGGAAAGGAACCCTTGAAAGAGAATACGAATGTGTATTTTCAAGCCAGAAAAAGAGCGGCTATGAGTAATGACAGGCTTTTCAGTCGTGAAAATGCAGCGGAGCTATTGGGAATATCCCCATATACACTTGCCGATTATGAACTTGGAAATACAAAGGTTGTGCCGGTGGATAAGGTAGTTCTTATGGCAGACCTTTATAACGCACCAGAGCTGATTACCGGCTACTGCAAATACCAGTGTCCGATACATGGATTCATGCCGCTGGCAACAGAGGAAAAGAACCTGCAAGGAATCGCACTTAGGCTTCTGAAAGGTCTGAATGATGACGATATGCAGGAACTTAAAACCAGCATGATTGACATTCTGGAGGACGGAAAGGTATCAGATAACGAGCTGGTAGAGTTCAAGAAGTTAATGGAACATCTGGACGGACTGGCAGAGATAATCAGTGAGTTAAAGCTGGCAGGAGAGAAGATTTTGAAAGGCAGATGAAGCAGATATGGTGGAGAAGCTGAAAGAAGTCCTGAAAAGCGAATATGGAATCAATGATAAAGAGGAATTTGAAGCGGCAGTAAGGAACTTCGCAGGAATCAACCTTGGAATATTTACACAGCCGCTTCCTGAAAGGAGTGCTGAAAGTGAATATCAGAAAGAAATTAAGGTTACAGCGTAGAGTAAAGATGGGAGTTGTGGTTTGCAGTCTGGGTTTTATGGTCTCTGGAATAATTATGAATATCACAAATGCAAACTTCCGACAGACGGACAAGCCAACGGTAATAAGAATTGTGGAAAACTCACAGCCTATACAGGCACAGACAATAAGCACACAGGAGCATACAGAACAGTATTCAAAGTTGCCATACCCATTCGATACAATGTCGTTTGATTGGAGCGGAGAACAGATAGCCGGATTCAAAGAGTATCAGATACCAGATGATTACGAGCTTTACGGGGGATATTTCCCACTAGAAATGCAGGAATACACCTACATTATCTGCAAGGATTACGGCGTAGACTACAGCCTGATTATTGCCATGATAGAGATTGAGAGCGGTTACAAGTATGACGCAGTCGGTAAAGGAGGCGACATAGGCTACATGCAGATAAATCAGGAATGGCATACAGACAGAATGGAAAGGCTTGGAGCTACCGACCTGAAAAATCCATATCAGAATGTCAGAGTTGGAATTGACTATATGGCTGAACTTCTGGGGCAATACCAGACATCAGTTGCGGTTTCTGCTTACAACAGAGGAGCACACAATGATTCAGGTACAGGAGCTTTGGACTTAGCGGATAAAGGACAATATCAGACGGAATACTCCGAAAAGGTATTGAATAGAGCCGCTGAAATCGAAAAGGAGTTATCACAATGAAACAATTTCTGAAAAAAACAAAACGGTTCATCATGCACTACTGGCTTTCAATATCACTTGGAATGATAGCCACACCGTTTGCAATACAGTACGCATACCAAGATAGAGGACGGCTGGCGTTCGGCGGCGAGTATCTGGTATTACCGGCTATGGTAATGGGTGCGTATCTGCTTCGACAGGTTGTACCGGCAATCCTTGAAATGATTTATGAACTGATATACGGAGAGGAGGAATCGGAAGATGATACAAGCGGAAACAGAAGCAATCGCACAGGGAATGTTGCAGATTACAGACGAATTTCAGAAGCAGACAGGAATCGCAGACGAAGTGGTTGACAGAATCATAGAACACAGTTTTAGAAAAATGGAACTGGTACAGGCACCTCCGGAATACATTTTGCTGTTATTGCCGGACGAACTGAAAAATTATTGTTTCAGATGTGCGGTCAATGCACAAGGAATGGAAAATATGAGAGCAAAGGAGGCTGGAGCGAATGTGTGATATATGCAGACAAACCCCATGCCACCCAAGATGTCCCAATGCACCGGAGCCAAAACCTGTTGAAAGGTGCTGCTTGTGTGGCGAGGGAATCTACGAGGGCGACGAGTACCTGAACACAACGGACGGTTGCGTATGTAAGGACTGTCTGGAGAATTTTTCAATAGACCAGTGGTTAGAGCTGATAGGCGAGAGCCTGACAACGGCAGAAAGAGAGGAATAACAATGGCAGAAAGAAAACAGATTACAACAAAAGAATATCTGGCAGAGGTCAAGAATGGGCTGGAGCATGAACTTAGCCTGAACGCTAAAGCGTTGCCGGAGAACTTCAATCAGTCCAGATTCGTTCTGAACTGTATTTCACTTATCAAGAGCAATTTAGGTAATTACAACAATATCACACCGGAATCCGTATATCTGGCACTTGCGAAAGGTGCGTATCTTGGACTGGATTTCTTCAACGGAGAGTGCTACGCAATCCCTTATTCTGGAGAGGTCAATTTCCAGACCGACTACAAGGGAGAAATTAAACTGGCTAAGACATATTCCAGAAATCCGATTAAAGACATCTACGCAAAGAATGTACGCAAGGGAGATTTTTTCGAGGAGATTATTGAGAGTGGTAAGCAGTCAGTGAATTTCAGACCGGTTCCGTTCTCTGACGAACCGATTATTGGTACATTTGCAGTCGTTCTCTTTAAGGACGGAAGCATGATGTACGACACAATGAGCGTAGCAGAGATTGAGCAGATTAGAAATAATTTCTCAAAGGCAAAGAACAGCAAGGCATGGTCCGCAACTCCGGGCGAGATGTATAAGAAAACGGTACTCCGTAGATTATGCAAGCTCATTGACCTTGATTTCAATTCCCAGCAGAGATTAGCGTATGAGGACGCTGGAGATTTTGACAAGGAAAAGGCAGATGAACCGGTTGCTGATGACACAGTGAATGTATTTGATGCAGAGTTCAAAGAAGTAGAACCGGAGAATAAGGACGCTGCAATCATTGAAGAAATGGGATTAGAGGAAGCATAGGAGGTAGTGGCAAATGGAGTTGACGGCTGAAAATTATTATAGTCCAGAAGCCAATGCGGAATATATGTCGGTGTCACAGTTCAAGTCGTTCGCAGGAACGGACGGAAAACTGGCGTGCGAAGCAGAGGCAATGGCTGAACTTCGTGGAGAATGGGAAATGAAGAAAACAACCGCACTTATGGTTGGAAGTTATGTGGATTCCTACTTTGAGGGAACGCTTGATGATTTCAAGAAGCGCACACCGGAACTGTTTACACAGAAAGGAACGCTGAAAGCTGATTACCAGAAAGCAAACAGAATCATTGAAAGAATTGAGCGTGACCCATTCTTTATGAAGTGCATGAGCGGAGAAAAGCAGGTCATTATGACCGGAGAACTTTTCGGAAGCAGGTGGAAAATCAAAATGGATAGTTACATTCCGAACACCGTTATTGTGGATTTGAAAGTAATGGCTTCAATCACAAAGCACGAATGGGTAAGAGATTTAGGACCGGTAGATTTTATCCGCTACTGGGGCTACGACATTCAGGGTGCGGTGTATCAGGAAATTGTGAGACAGAATACAGGCAAAAAGCTACCGTTTTACATTGCAGCGGCAACAAAGGAAGATGAAACAAATATTGAGGTTATTCATGTGGCAGACAACTTCCTGCGTGACGCATTAAGCATTGTAGAGGCAAATATGCCGAGAGTTCTCCGAGTAAAGAACGGAGAGGAACAGCCGCACAGGTGCGGTCTTTGTGATTATTGCAGGAATACAAAAGTGCTTACAGGTCCTATCGGTATATTAGACCTGCTGAAAGATGTGTAAGAGTGAACACCTAATTGAAAGGTGGTGTTATTTGATGGCATGGATAAGTGTTCACAAGGAGGTCATAGGAACAAAGCTACGCTTGCTGGCGAAGAAAATAGGAGGTTCCCAGAATGAAGCATTAGGTATTCTGGTTCGCTTGTGGCTATGGGCTATGACCGAGGCTGACAGGGACGGTTCCTTGAAGTGTGCGGACAAGACAGATATAGCTGGTGTCCTTGCCAATGGCTTAGCTGAAAATATATCGCCTGACAATGTGGTGGATTCACTGGTTGAAACAGAGTGGCTGGAGTTTGAAAACGGAATTTATTACATACATGATTGGCAGGACTGGCAAAAGCAGTGGTATCAGCTTCAAGACAAGAGAGAATACGACAGTCGCAGACAGCGAGAGTACCGCAACAGACAGCGAGAATTAAGCAGACAGGGCAAGCAAGAGCCAGCGAAAGAGTCGGAGCCGGTAGAAGTACCAAAGCCTGAAAAACCGAAGCGAGGCAAACTTGATTATACGGAAAACTTTGAAGCGTTCTGGAGCGTGTACCCACGAAAAGAGGGCAAAGGCGAGGCGTACAAGAAGTACAAGGCAAGATTGAATGACGGTTATACAGAACAGGAGCTTATCATGGCGGCAGAGAACTACGCCAGAAGATGTGCGACAGAGCATACCGAGATTAAGTACATCAAGCACGCAAAGACATTTCTTAGCGACAGCACACCGTTCCTTGATTATCTTCCAAAGGCAAGAGATACAGCACCAGCACCGGCACAGTATAACGGTATCGACGGCTTGCCGTCATCATAAAGCAAAGGCGGTGTAAGCATGGATTCAAACATCACAAAGGCAGTTATCAAAGCAGCAACAGCGGCAAAGGCAGATAAGAACGCAGAGGACTATTACAAAGACGGTGTTCTTGTCTGTGGCAAGTGCCATACGAACAAAGAAAAAAAGATACAGCTTGCCGGGGAATGCGTAACGGTTCGCTGTATATGCAAGTGTGAATCAGAGGAGAGAGAGCGTATTCAGAAGCAGAAAGACTATGAGGAGGAAATGCGACGCATTGAGAGATTGAAAGTCGCAAGCCTCATGGACGCAAAGCTGAAATCAGCAACACTAAAGACATTCACACAAAAAGAGGACAACCAGAAGTTATACACAATCGTCAAGAACTATGTGGATAACTTTGAAACATTTTATAAGAGCAACAGAGGGCTTCTGTTCTGGGGAACGGTTGGAACCGGAAAAAGCTATGCGGCAGCTTGCATAGCAAACGAGCTTCTGAACCGAAAAATACCGGTAGTAATGACATCATTTGTAAAAGTCTTGCAGGTCATTCAGGACAACACCGAAAACGAGACAGAGTTTGTAAACCGGTTATGTGCGGCAAGGCTGCTTATCATTGACGATTTAGGAACGGAGCGCAACACCGATTACGCACTGGAGAAAGTCTACAATGTGATTGACAGCCGGTACCGGACAGGAAAGCCCCTAATTCTGACAACAAACCTGAATTTACAGGATATGCAGATGACACAGGACATCAGATACCAGAGAATCTACGACAGGATTTTTGAGATGTGCCACCCGGTAATGGTAAATGGTACATCATGGCGTATCAATCAGGCAAAAGAGAGATTCAACGAAACAAAGAGGCTCTTAGAGGGCTGACAAGCAAGGAGGAAAACACATGGGATTTAAGAAAGTAGCAGAGCTTGTCATTCAGGGAGTGGAAGACCGGCTGACGGTATCATCAATCCTGATTAAGAACGGCTACACCGTAGGACCAGACAAGCGAAAGCGTACACCTACTGGAAAGACATTGGACTATCTTCTGAATGTGTATGAGGAGGATAGCGGAGCAAAGGAGGGATAGCTGTGGCAATAGAAAAGAAAATATATTCGTCTTGGGCGTTCAAGGAAAACGAATCAGAAAAAGCTCACTGCAATCGTGAAATCTACAAGGAACTTTGCGAAAAGTACAAGATTTCAAGATATAAGGTGGAGAATCCGGACGATTACGACATTGTTCTGGATAGAACACCGGGATATAATCACTCAACTTACAGCGTCATCAAAAATAATACCGAATTGTCACAGTTGGAGCTTGCTTTGATTTGCGACGACGGAAACCTTTGCTTCGGGTATACAATGCAAGGCTCACAATTTTATATCTTTGAAGATTAGGAGGAAATGCAAATGCAGATGACGGATACAGAGATTTTAGGGAAATACAACCGTTCAGATGATAAAAAAGGCATGGTTCAGATTCTGGCAGACTTAAACGGCTGCGATAAAGACACAATCCAGCAGATATTGATTCAGGGCGGCGTTCCTGAATCGGAGTTTGCACCGAAGAAAAGAAGAAAGAGACAGCCGCCAGCACCAAAGCCAGACCCGGCAAAGGCAACGGCAGCTATGCCGCCAGAGGACGAATCTTTACCGCTTCCATTCAGTGATGATGATATGGGAATTGGAGATGATGAATACGGTGGAGCAATGACCGGGGGCGAGGGAGTGTACGACATTCACGATTACGGCAGCTTGGCAGCCGGAGGATTTATCCCACCATACAGAACAGCGGAGGAACTTCTGGCAGAGCCAGAGGATATGACGGACAAGGAAAGAAAGCGTTTGGAGAGAATTAAGGCAATCCCTGAATCAGTCAGGGAGTTATGCCAGACAGAGGTTGCGAACTTACGCAGTCAGGTCATGGAGCTTGAAAAGAGAAGCGACGAGATTATTGACTTTCTGAATGGAGAGACAGTATGAGCGGCTTTGAGATAACGGAGGCTGGCGATATGAAATCAATCAAATTTACAGTACCCGGAAATCCGTTTGGAAAACAGCGACCAAAATTCGCCAGAATGGGTACATACACAAAGACCTACACACCAAAGGAAACGACACAGCATGAGAAACAGGTTGAGGCTTGTTTCTTAGAGGTTGCCAGAGGCAGGAGATTCAAGGAAAAGGAACCGCTTGATATTCGTATCATAGCATATTATCCAATTCCACAGTCCACCTCAAAAAAGCGTCACAAGGAAATGCTGGAGCATAGAATCAGACCGACAGTAAAGCCGGACCTTGATAATGTGGCAAAGCTCATATATGACGCATTAAACGGTGTAGCGTGGCATGATGACAACGCCATTGTGGATACGCAGGTCAGAAAATTCTACTCCGACAATCCGAGGGTTGATGTAACTATCAGGACTGCCGGACAGGAAAATATATAAGCATAACAGGAGGAAAACACATGGAATCAGAGAAAATGGAGTTGCGGCTAATCAACCCAAACGAGAGCGGATTCTTACAGCACATTGAATGGAACAGCGAGGAAATCCGCAAACAGGTACAGATGATGATGTCTGCATATACAGATGTTGTATATACAGAGGACACCATGAAAGCAGCAAAGGACGACAGAGCAACACTCAACAAGTTCAAAAAGGTTATCGAGGACAGACGAAAGGAAGTCAAGAAAAAGTGCATGGAACCTTATGAGCAGTTCGAGAAAGAAGTCAAGGAGATTACAGCACTGATTGATAAGCCTATCGGCATGATTGACAGCCAGATTAAGGAATACGAGGAGAAGCAGAAAGCAGAGAAGAAATCACAGATTCAGGCGGCTTATGATGAATCAATCGGAGATTTTGGAAATGACCTGCCGTTTGAGAGGGTATTTGATACCAGATACTTAAACGCTACATTCTCACTTTCTAAGGCTATGTCAGAGGTCATTGAGAAAATCGAGAAGTTCAAGACGGACATTGCAACAATCGACAGCTTAGACAGTAAGCACAAGCTGAATGTTCGTGATGTGTATGTAAGAACTCTTGATTTGTCACAGGCTATGGCAGAGGACAGAAGATTAAGAGAGCTTGAGGAGCGTCTGGAGGCAGACCGCAAAGCTAAAGAGGAGGCAGAGCGAAAGCGTCAGGAAGCCGAAGCTGCAAAGCGTGAGGAAGCGGAACGCCAGAGAGCGGAGGCAGAGAGAATCGCCGCAGAGCAGAAAGCAGCAAAGGCACAGCCTGAATCAGAACCGGAGCAGATGACACAGCCGGTATCTGAAATGGGTAGAGCAATCGCCAGCATTGAACATCAGGCATTCGTACAGGCGGTACAGGCTGCAACGGAGGAGAAACAGGAAGCACCTGCACAGGTTCCTGAAAAGCAGTCCGAACCAGAGGCAGAGGTCAAGAGATACAAGGCTACATTCTGGTGCAAGGGTACGCTGGAGCAGATTAAGGCTTTAGGCGATTACATGAGAGCAAATAACATTGAGTTTGGAAAGGTGGCGAAATAACTATGATGAATGAGGAGTACATCAAAAGACTGGATTTTGACAGTGACACATTCGAGGCTATGAAAACGGACATGAATTTCATTCTCCAGAGAATGATTGGAAGCATGATTGAAAAGGATAGCACCGAGGGAAGCATGACAATCAAGATTGATGTCAATATGGTTACAGAGTGGATTCCAAACAATAACCCGGATGTTGAGGGCGAAACGAGAATGATTCGTAAACCACAGTTCAAACATAAGTGTGCTTCCACAATCAAAATCAATGATGAAAAGTCTGGTTCGTTCAACAATGAAATGGAGCTGGATATGAATGAAAACGGCTGCTACTACTTAAAGCCGGTAGCGGACACCACACAGAGAACAATCTTTGACAGCGACTTCCAGAGCGGCATGAATAAGCCGGAATCAGACAAAGAAGATGACAGCGGTATCATTGACGGCACTTTCAAGGAGCTTCCGGGAGACAGTACGCCAGCACTTCCTTGTAATGATGATTCGGGAAGCAAGGACGAAAGCGACGCTCCAGCAGAGGCAGAGGACAAGCCGGAGAATAACACCGAGAACGCACCAGATAGCCCAGAAACGGACGAAAACGGTACAGACAATATTTCTTCCGCAGACGAGGATAACGACGCTGAAATCGACGCTACCGAAGCCCTGTTCGGCACTGACGGAGATAATAAAGAGGGTTCGGACGAGCCGGGCGACGATTACGGTTATGATGACCCAGAGGAGGAGTAGCCAATGCTTAGAATGTCAAGTTACATGAGCAGAGGGCAAAAGCTGATTGAAGCCGGGAAAACACCGGACGCTATGCGTCTGGTAACCCGAGGCTTCCAGCATTACGCCGAAAGAGTTCTGAAAGCGATACAGCCCTATGCGAAAGCAGACGCTTGTATGCTGGTGTTGATTCTTAGACACATAGCAGACGAGATAGAGCGGAACAATCCCGGCACCAAAGAGCAGGTAGAGGTATTGAAGAAAGCCGTTGTACTGCCGACGATTGAGGAAATCGAAAAGGTCAAAAGACCAAACGGAAAGTAGGTGGTTGTATGGCAAGGCTATACGCCTATAAATGTATTCAGGCAGAGGAACGGAAATTGCAAGAGCAGTTCGAGAATCTACCGATAAACGGCAGAAAGACCACACGCCAGACAATCAAACGAATAAAGGAACTGAAACTGGACGCTTCCTACCGGCTGGCACAGAAATGTAATGTCATGGTTAGCTGGCACAAAATGAGCATACAGGGACAGCGTGTAGTTCTGGGAGAGGCTTCAATCATTCTCCCGGACTGCACAATCGTAGGTTTTGAGAAACTAAAGGAAATTGAACTGAATTATAAGGGTTAGGAGGATTCGATATGGGAAATAGAGACAACTTCGGCAAGTGCCGGAGCTGCGGTCAACAGGTTATCTGGATAAAGACAGTAGCCGGAAAGAATATGCCTTGCAATCCGCAGCTTGTCACATACAGGCAGGGCGACGGCAAGGAAAAGATAGTCACTCCGAATGGAGAAGTGTTAAGCGGAGAGCTGGTAGGTGCAGGAACGCAGGACGCAACCGGCGTAGGTTACATATCGCATTTTGCTACCTGTCCAAATGCCGCAAGGCACAGAAAGAAATAACAGAAAGCAGGTATTTTCTATGAAAGTGGAGTTAGACAAGACCGGTATGGTTCATCTGGTATTAGGCACATATCCCTCACATGATATGCAGGAATCTTTGATTAAAAGAAATCTTGGATATAGGGAAAAGGAAGTGTGGTACTGGGACGAAGCGGAGCTGAAAAAGCTGGACAATCCACAGCTATACACGCTGTATAAGGAACTTAGATACTAGAACTTCCGGAAAAATAAAAAAGCCTTGGCATAACGCCAAAGCCCTTGCAATAAGTCTGGTAAACCTATTGTAAAGGGTAAAGGATAAAATGTCAAGGAGGCGACTGCACAATGATAGAAAGCAAGGAACTAATAACAGGGGAAGTACAGGGAACATCAGAGACAAAATTTGTAGTTTTGACCGAGGAAGAAATTACAAAGATGATGAAAAAGGCTGCCAGAGAGGGTGCGAAAGAGGGTATCGCTGCTTATGAGAGCAAACAGGCTATTGTTATGGCAGAGCGTACCGAAAAGGTAAGAAACAGTGCAAAAACTCTGGTACAGCATTACAGGCAGTTAAAGAAGATGAAAGATACTTCCGTATATGACCCAGACACAGTAACAGACTTAACACTTGCCGGAATCTTTGATTATATTCTGGATAAGTGCAGAAAAGAAGAATTTGAGCTGACATCTACAAAAAAGAATATGCTGATTACAGGTATGCTGCTTAACCATGTAGATACACAGCTTAAAAATTACAAAAAGGAATGTGAGCAATCTAAGATACCGGATGTAGAGCGCAGGTATCGTGTGGTTGAAATGATGTTCCTGAACGAAGAACCTATGAAGCCTGATGATGTGGCAGAGGTCGAGAACATTGATAAGAGTAATGTATATAGAACGCTGGAAAAAGCATATGATGACCTGACGGCTCTATTCTTTGGAGTTGAGGGCTTAGATGTAGCTGAATACCGTAGAAAGAAGCGTATGGAGAAAAAGGCGGCAAGAAAGACCGGAAATAAAAACGGTGCGAAAAAGACGCAATAGACACGCAATAGGAAATGATGTAGTATGGTATCAGCCGAACAACCCCAAATGTCACTTATGACATCAGGAACCCCATGTGTTTTCCTCCGGCAAGGGAGCTGGTTCACACTGGCTTTCTTGCTTGGAAAATACGGTTGTGGCTATGAATATGGTATATTCGACAGGAGCAGCCGCAGGGCTGCTTTTTGTTTTGATAAAGTCGCAGAAAAGCCCATAAATCCGCTGTTTTCCTTGCATTATTATTGATGTAAATACCCCTATATGGTATAATTAAGGAGTAGGGAATACCTGCAAAAAAGGCACAAAAAAACAGAACCAATACCGGGCAATGGCTGGTCCTGTTCCTCACAATCAACTTCTGAAAGAAGCGACAACTGTATTGTATCATCTTCTTTCAGAAAAATCAAGAAAATCAATCTGAACAAAGAAAAGGAGATTACAATCATGGAAACAAACAACACAAACATCAACTACGACTTATCAAAAATTGCAAATGGAAAGAGAATCTGCTTACTGGACCTCAATTATACTTTGGTAAGCAATCAGGCACAGACCAGAATGTTAAGACCATTCTCCAGAAGAATGGAGGGCGAGGAGTACAGAATGGACCTCATAGACGCTATCAAGGACGATTATGTTATTATCGTTACTGCAAGACCTGATTACCAGATGAAAGAGACTATGGAGAATGTCAAGAAGAAAACCGGCTGGGAGCCACAGGAGATTTACTTCAATGACATCAACGCAGAACCTCCGGTATATAAGGAATCAGCACTTAGAAGATTCATTTTTCCAAAGCATGGCATGAACCCGGAACAGTTCTACGCAGTAGAGAGCAATCCGAGAACCAGAACCATGTACGGCAAGTATAAAATTCAGGCGGCACCTTATGAGAAGTTTATCAAGGGCGCATTAAGAAATGATGTTCCAGAAAACAGAGAGCCGGAACCACAGCAGATGTCATTATTTGATTAGTCCGGCTCGTATCAAACATAATACAGGCAACAGACAGCACATCAGAAAACGGTGTGCTGTTTTTATTTGCAAATAAATATGTCAGGAGGTAGACAAAATGGAGTGTAAAGTCATGCGGTTAGCAGACATTGTACCGGCAGAGTACAATCCGAGAGTAACGCTTACAGAAGCAGATTTCGAGTACAAAGCCCTGAAAGCCAGCATTGACGAGTTCGGCTTAGTTGTTCCACTTGTAGTAAACGAGAGAACAGGAACCCTTGTCAGCGGACACCAGAGGCTTAATGTCATGCTGAAAAATGGTGTTGAGGAAACAGAGGTTGTTGTGGTAGACATGGAGCCTGAAAAGGAAAAGGCATTGTGTATCGCTATGAATAAGGTCGGCGGTCAATGGGACTACGGCTTACTGGCAGACATCATGGAGGAGCTTAGAAACTCTGAAATTGATACCACAGCAACCGGTTTTTCCAGTAATGAGATAGCGGAGCTTTTAGGGGAGCTTCAGGAAGAAGCCGGGGACATACCGGAGGTAGACGGTGTAGACAAAAAGGAAGATACGGAGGACGGAGTTCCTTGTATCGTTGGAGAGTACAAGTTCCGTATTCCTGACGGACCGTATAAAGACATGATGGCTGACATCAGAGAAAAAGTCGGATTCTCAAAGGAAATGGTTGAGGGCGAATTGCAAAGGAGGTTGTTCAAATGCTTATCAGAACAGTAGACATTAACGAGCTGCACGAAAGCGAGTTCAATCCACGAATCAAGCTGGAGAAAACCTCTAAGGAGTACCAGCAGATAGCCGCCAGTATTCAGGAGTTCGGATTTGTGGAACCTCTGGTTGTAAATGAACATAATATGTGTGTCATTGGCGGTCATCAGAGATTACAGGTATTAAAGGACAGCGGAGCAACAGAGGTTGAGTGCGTTATGATTAACGAAACAGACCCGGAGAGAGAAAAGGCGTTGTGCGTGGCACTCAACAAGATTAAGGGCGACTGGGATATGGAAAAGCTGGCGTTTCTTCTGGGAGATGATGATGTATCAGTATTTCCTACCGGATTTGACGAGGGCGAGGTAGACCTTGAAAAGTACCTGAAAGATACAGAGCCGGTAGAGCTGCCGGACGAACCGGAGGAACAGACAGAGCCGGAAGCAGAGGAAAAGGAAACAACAACCGTCATTAAAATAGGCGGCTTTTCTTTTACCGTAAAGGCGAGCGAATACTACGCACTGATAGATGACATCAGAGATAATGGTATCTTTGAGCCGGCTGAAATCAGGGCAGAGCTGCAAAGGAGGATTCTCAATGATTAAGTTGGTTCCAATAACAGACGTGAAAGCGTCTGAATATAACCCACGAAAGAATGATGAAAAGCGTCTGGCTCTTACAGAAATGAGCCTTAGAAAGTTAGGTTTCCTGCTTCCGATATACGCCGATACGAGCGGAGAGATATTATCAGGACACCAGAGGCATCTTGTAGCGACCAGAATGGGCTTCACAAGGATTCCTGTTCAGTATGTGAATAATATGGATCTTAACGAGAGAAAAACCGTCAATATCCTCTTTAACAGAGCCACAAATGACCTCTCAAAACAGGACACTTGCGACAAGATTAAGAGTCGCCTCTACAATATGGATATTCAGAGTATGTGTGAAGCTCTACCGGACATAGAGCCGGATTCAGAGGCTTCTTTTCCTTGCGTATATGCCATAAGGAGAGTTGATACCACACAACTTGCAAAAGTCAATCACAGGAATTTTGACAGCCATATAGCGGCACTGGCAAAGACACTGGAGCGGAGCGTGGGAAGCTCAATGCCGATTGTCATAGGTCAGGATATGAATGTGGTAAACGGTATCGGCAGATTACAGGTTGCGGCAGAGGCAAAGCGCAAGTTCGTACAGTGCGTACAGGTTACAAAGGCACAGGAGGAGTTTTCTTCCGCTATGCTTAACCTATTATCAATGGATTTTTCTATGGAATCCAGCTATGCTGATGTACTTAGATATAATTCATTCATGCGAGAGCGTAACACCAGAGAAACAGACACCGAGGGTAATTGTGCTTTCGGCGACGGATTCTTCAAGGGCTTATTCCCGAACAATAACGGCAGGGACTTCTTTAAGCTGGAGGGCGAAGCGTTAGAGGCGTGGAAAAATAAATACGGAGATAAGATTGTGGACTTCGGGGCTGGAAAGCTGAACAACACCAGAACATTAAGAAACGCCGGTGTATTCGTATCAGCATTCGAGCCTTATTTTGTTACCACAGGCGATACAATCCACAAGGAAAAGAGCATAGAGATAGCCAACAAGTTCCTTGATGAAGTAGAGAGTGGCGTGGAGTATACTTCGGTATTTATATCAAGCGTGTTTAATTCCGTACCGTTCATGGAGGACAGAATCAAGATAGCCCAGATAGCAGCGGCGTTATGCAGCCCCGGAGGGCGTGTAGTGTGCTGGTGCCAGAGTAACGAATCACAGCAGTTTGTGATTACAAAGAAACACAGCGTAACCAATAACGCACGCCTGACATTCGACCTTGATTATGAGCCGAATACGGTACTGGGAGATATATCAAAACATCCTAAAGTACAGAAAGGGCATACAGCGGACGAATTAAAGGACATTTTTTCAAGGAGCTTCAAGAGCATTGACAGAATCGACATGATAAGTAAGTTCTGGTATCTGGAAGCTACGAAGCCAACAGTAAACCCGGAGCGATTAGCAGAGGCTCTTGATTTTGAATTTGACCTGCCTTATCCAGACGGTACCACACTTGGACTTGCGGACAGGGCAAGGAAAGTATTTGAAAAGAGATTAGGTATTACATTACCGGGAAAGGAGGAAACAGGGCATGGAGATTAAAAACCAGAATGTAGACAATGTGGTCCCAAAGTCGAAGTGGGAATTTGACGCAGATGTGGCACACTGCTTCGCAAATATGCTGGAGCGCAGCATACCAGATTACAGAAGTATGAGGAGTTTGGTGTACGAGCTGGGAGAGCGATTCATAAAACCACAGACGGTTATAACAGATATAGGGTGCAGTACAGGGCTTGCAGTCGAACCATTTTTCAATAAACATGGCGACAACAACGCCTATTTTTTATGCGACAACTCCGAAGCTATGATTGAGGTATGCAGGGATAAGTTTTCGGTTGGCATATCGGGTGGATATGTGGAACTTGTCAACGGCAATTTTTTTGATATGGATATTCCAGACAATCAGAGCTTGGTATTGTCTATCCTATCAATGCAGTTTATGCCGACAGCATACCGCCAAAATATGATTAACAGTATCTACGAAGCGTTGAACCCCGGAGGGGCGTTCGTGTTCGTGGAGAAGATTATAGCGGACGAGGGAACGGACGACCTGAATGTGGACCTGTACTACCAGATGAAAAGGGAGAACGGCTACACCGAGGAGAAAATCATGCAGAAACGCAAGAGCCTTGAAAATGTACTGTCGCCACTAAAGGCAGAGTGGAACGAGGATATGCTGCATGAGGCAGGTTTTGAAAAGGTGGATATGTTCTGGCGTTGCCTCAATTTTTGTGGGTGGGTTGCTATCAAGTAGGGTAGCAGGTCACGCAAAAGGAGGTAGGCTGATATGTCCAAAGACAAAGAAGAAATATGGGAACGCCAGCCGGGAGAATCCACGCAGGCTTTCGAGGCATTCAGAACCTATCGTGATTTAGGACTGAAACGCTCCAACAAGGCGGTCAGCGATACATTGTCAAAGAGTAGGCAGTTAATATCACGCTGGAAAGCAACTTGGAATTGGGACGAGAGAGTAAGAGCCTATGATACCGCTCTGGAGAGGGAAGCTCATAAAGAGGCGGTAAAGAACCTAAAGGATATGACAAGCCGCCATATTAAGATTGCGGTACAGTTGCAGAATAAAGCACTGGAAGCACTGCAAAGAGTGAAAGTCGAGGATATGTCGCCTAGAGATATACGAGAGTACATCAAACTTGCAACCGACCTAGAACGCCTGAATAGGTCATCAGCCGCTACAGATAACGAGCTGGAGGCAGAGGAAACGACTTCGGTTGATATTTATATGCCAGAAAAGGAGGAGGACAGCCACGAGTAGAGTAATAAGACCACAAAAAGGACCACAAGAGAAGTTCTTAGCGACGAGTGCTGATATTGCGATATACGGTGGAGCTGCCGGAGGCGGTAAGACCTATGCACTGCTTATGGAACCGTTGAGGTACATATACACGAAAGGTTATCGAGCTGTCATATTCCGTAAGAGCTACACCCAGATAAACGCCTCTGGTGGTCTGTGGGACGAGAGTACAAGTATGTATGTCGGTATTCATGGAGCAATACCAACGAAAAGCCCTAAGTATCATTGGAGATTTGCAAAAAAAGCGGTACTTTACTTTGATTATCTGGGGCGTGATGATGATTTGAACCGGTGGCAGGGTTCCCAGATAACATTTATAGGATTTGACGAGCTGACGCACTTTTCAGAGCGGCAGTTTTTTTATATGCTGTCACGAAACCGTAGTACCTGCGGAGTAAAACCGTATGTCAGAGCTACTTGTAACCCCGACGCTGATTCATGGGTAGCCAGATTCATTGCATGGTGGATAGACCAAGATACCGGTTATCCGATAAAGGAGCGTAGCGGCAAAGTCCGTTATATGGCAAGAGTGCAGAATGAAATCATCTGGGGAGATACTAGACAGGAACTGATTGATTCAGGAATCGAGCCAACAGATATTAAGTCTGTAACATTCATTGCCAGCACATTACAGGATAACAAGATTCTCATGGAAAAGGACCCGTCCTATATGGCGAACCTGAAAGCGTTACCGATAGTTGAAAAGGAACGGTTACTGTATGGCAACTGGAAAATCAAGGCGGCTGCCGGTCTGTTCTACCAGAGAACACAGGTAGCCATGATTGAAACACTTCCAAACGACATATACCTATGGGCGAGAGGCTGGGACTTAGCCGCTACATCAGAGGACGAGAATGGAGAACCGGCGTATACAGCCGGAGTTCTTATCGGTAAGCGTAAATGCGGACGCTGGGTTATCGTAGATGTCATTAACAAGCGTTTGAGTGCGTCGGAAGTGCGAAAGCTGATAAAGATTACCTGTCAAACTGATAAAGCCCGGTACGGCAGAGTTATAGAGCGATTACCGCAAGACCCCGGACAGGCAGGAAAAGAACAGGCTCAAAGTTACATCAAAATGCTTGCTGGCTTTACCGTAAAGGCATTGCCAGAGAGCGGAAGCAAGGAATCAAGGGCAGAGCCACTAGCTGCACAGTGGCAAGCCGGAAATGTAGATGTCCTGATAGCGGACTGGAACGAACCATATTTCAACCAGTTAGAGAGCTTCCCAGAATCGAAGTTCAAGGATATGGTAGACGCAAGCAGTTCCGCATTTATCGAAATAGAAAACGGTGCCTCATATTCAGCACCGGGAACCGACAATTTAGGCAAGAACAGCTATTGGAGAAAGTGAGGTGGTATATATGTCGGATAACGGAAAAAACGGTTCAGAGCTTGGACGCATAGGTCAGAGGCGGTACGGTGGAGTCATCTATGAGGAGTTCCTGCCGGAGCTTAGAGGAAAACGAGGGATAGCGGTCTACAACGAGATGTCAGAGAATGACGACATTGTAGGTGCTATCCTTTTTGCTATCGAAATGCTTCTTAGGCAGTGCGACTGGAATATTGAACCGGGCGGCGATTCCGCAAAGGATATTGAAGCCGCAGAGTTCGTGGAATGCTGCATGAACGATATGCAGAAAACATGGATTGATACAGTATCAGAGATTTTATCATTCCTCACATTCGGCTGGAGCTTCCACGAGATAGTATATAAAAGGCGTATGGGTAACACAAAAGACCCTACGACCAGAAGCAAGTATAACGACGGACTTATCGGGTGGAAAAAACTCCCTATCAGAGCACAGGAGACATTGTATCAGTGGGAATATGACGACGAGGACAACCTTTTAGGAATGACGCAAATGCCGCCTCCGTCGTACAACCTTTATACAATTCCTATGAGTAAAGCACTTCTGTTCAGGACAAAGAGCCGTAAGGACAACCCGGAGGGCAGGTCAATACTCCGAAATGCTTACAGACCATGGTATTTCAAACGCCGTATTCAGGAAATAGAGGGAATCGGTATTGAGCGCGACCTTGCAGGTCTGCCAGTAATGCACGCACCGGAGAATCTTGATATATGGAATCCAGATGACACGGACGCTGTGAGAATCAGAACCGACCTTGAAACAATGGTACGCAGAATCAGGCGTGATGAAATGGAGGGCGTAGTACTTCCTCATGGGTACGAGCTGGAGCTTCTTAGCTCTGGCGGCTCCAGACAATTTGATACAAACGCCGTTATCAACCGCTACGATACCAGAATTGCTATGACGGTACTTGCGGATTTTATTTTCTTGGGACATCAGCAAACCGGAAGCTGGGCTTTGAGTTCTGACAAAACAGAGCTTTTTGCTATGGCGTGCGGAGCGTTCCTTGATATTATCTGTGAGACATTCAACAGTCAGGGAATACCGCCACTCATAGACATAAACGGCGACCACTTCAAGGGAATCACTGATTACCCGAAAATGACGCATGGAGATATTGAAGATGTGGATATTACAAAGGTTGCTGCCTATGTTCGTGATATGACTGGAATAGGTATCTTAGTTCCTGATGACGGCTTAGAAGATTACATTAGACAGGTAGGACACCTGCCGGAGCGAACGACTGACACCAGAACACCTGATGAAGCCAGAGAGGAACGAAAGAACCAGAACCAGCCGCCAGAGAACAATACAGCCACAGAAAAGGGCGAAAACGACGACCCCGAAGATATTCCCGACGACATAAGGCAAGCCGCTAAAAGGCGTTTAGGGAGGTTGTAGTGTATGGCGATATTGATTAGACCTGCAAAGCACATCAGGAAAAAGCGGTCAGGCAATGGCGACCTCATTCTGAAAAAACTGGAGGACTTCCTGAAAAACGAATCAGAGGAGCCGGTAAAGATATTGTGTCACTTCTGGAAAGACCAGCAGAACGCAATCACATATAAAGAGCTTCGACAGGCGGTTATTGACGGAACGCTTACGGAGGAAACATTCAGAGAGTGGTCTAACGACTACTCTCTTTTGGTTCAGAAACGCTTGAAATTCATGTGGGACAATGCCCTTGCAGCCGGTTCAATAAGCCAGCCGCTCATGGGAGGGCTTGCAGGGTTCACATTCAGTCCTGATACTCCAGCAATTATGACATGGATTCAGCAGAGAGGAGCGGAGCTTATCACAGCTTCCAGCACTGAACAGAGGGACGCAATCAAAGCGTTGCTTGCACAGTCAGTAAGAGAGCGTCACAGCGTTGATGAACTGGCAAGGCTTATCAGACCATGTATCGGGCTTACAGAACCACAGGCAAAGGCAAATCTTAGATACTATGAGAACATCACAAGCAGCCTTAGAAAGCAGCACCCGAAAATGAAAGCCGAAACCATTCAGCGTAGAGCCAGAGAAGCTGCCAGCAAGTATGCGGAGAAGCAACACAGACAGCGAGCCATGACGATTGCACAAACTGAAATGGCGACTTCCTACAACAAAGGAGCTGACGAGGGAATCAGGCAAGCACAGGACCAGAACCTCATAGGTACTGTAAAAAAACGCTGGTGTACTTCCGGAGATGATGAAGTGTGCGAAATCTGCCGCAGCTTAGAGGGCAGAGAGATAAGCATGGATAGCTCATTTGAAATGGTTAAAGGCTGGCTTAACAGTGGTGGTAATTTAACGCCACCGGCACACCCAAGATGTGCGTGTGCGATAGAGTATATCGAAGTTCGCTGATTACACAGGAAAGGAGGCGGTCAGAATGAAGAAATTTTCCGACATAATACAGAAGTCAGGAGAGCCGGACAAAAACGCTCCAAGCGGCGTTATCAAAGGCAGAGTGGCTATTACAAAGTCTGATGATGATAAAATGCTGGCTTTCGGCTGGGCGAATGTGTCACTTACGGTAAATGGAGAAACAATCGAAGATTATCAGGGCGACATCATAGAACCGGAGGAACTGGAAAACGCTGCATACAATTTTGTGGAGCTATACCGAGAGGGCGGCGAAATGCACGAAAGAGGCGGTGCGGCAGTCTTGATTGAAAGCGTAGTGTTCACAGAGGAGAAGATGAAAGCAATCGGCATTCCAGAGGGTACACTTCCTGTCGGTTGGTGGATTGGCTTCAAAGTCCTTGATGAAGATGTATGGGAGAAAGTCAAAAACGGCGAATATCCTATGTTCTCAATCGAGGGAGAAGCAGAAAGGGTAGAGGTTGACAATGGCGATAGCAATTAACATTGGAATCTTTGTAGCTGGCGTGATATTAGGTTTTACATTTGCAGCCCTCTTATCAGCCAGCAGAGATAATTTTGATGAATGATAATTCAGGAGAGCAGTCGCAAGGTTGCTTTTCTTGCATTATAAATCTTACGAAAGGAGCAAAGCACATGGCAACAAAGCTAAAACATCTCAAAATCAAGAAAGTAGATTTTGTGGACGACGGAGCGAACCCGGAGGCTTTTATACGCCTGTATAAGAGCAAAGACGGAGCCGCACCAACACCAGAGGAAAACATAGTTGAAAATCCTAAGTTCTGGAACCGCTTCATAGCTGCCGTAGCAAAGGCTTTTAAGCTGGAGGACGAACAGGCAGAGGACGGACCGGAAACAGAAGATGTCGCCAAAGGCGGAGCTGAAAGTTTTGGAGACAAATTCAGCGAAGTCAAGAATCGTAAGATATGCGACGAAGTCTGGGATATTTGCTATGCCCTGCAATCCTCAATCTGTTCAATCCTCAATGATGAAGAATTGGATAGTACACAGGCAGGGGACGCAATGAGAGAAAGCCTTAATGAATTTACCGAGGTAGTAAGCGCTGCTATCGGTCAGTGGTCCGGCGGCAAGGCGGCAAGCATTGCGAAGAAAGAAACAGAAGTTACAGCGTCGGAGCTGGAGCTTATGAAGTCCAACAGGGACAGACTGGAGGACATCATTGCAAAGGCTACCGTTGTTACGAATAAAGGACCAGAACAAACAACTATCACAGAACCGAAAGGAGAAACAGAAATGAGTAACATTGACAAGAGCAAACTCACAGAAGCCGAGAGAGCGTTCTATGAATCTATCGAGAAGCGTTACGGCACACCAGAGGCTCCGGCACAGGTACAGACACCAGCCGCAGCACCGGAGACAGGAGTAACACCTACTCCAGAGGCACCGGTAGCAAAATCTACCACACAGCCTGAAACGGCTCCAGCAGCACCGGAGGCAGACGACATTTACAAAGGTCTTAGCCCGGCTGTAAAGGCAGAACTTGAAGCGTTGAGAAAGTTCAGGAGCGACGCAGAGGATAACGCAATCAGAGAGGTTGCAAAGAGATATGCTGTTATCGGCAAGACAGAGGAGGAGCTCTTTCCTGTATTAAAGAGCATGAAAGAAGCCGGAGGCACTGCTTACGCTGACACAATCGCAATGCTTGATAAGGCAGTAGACACAATCGAGAAGTCCGCTGCATTTACGGAAATCGGCAAGTCTGGCTCTCATGGTGCTACAACAGAGGGTGCAGCATGGGCGAAAGCAGAATCACAGGCAGCCGAGATTATGAAGTCTAAGAATGTGACTAAGGCACAGGCACTTGACGAGGTATTCCAGAACGACCCGGCACTTGCCGCAGAATGTGAAAAGGAGGACTAAGACATGGCAACATATTTTGGTACAAGTATCAATGAAAGCCCTACAATCGTGCTTCCTGCAAAGGAGAAAATTGAGGGTGCGCAGGGTATCGCCCTTGCAATCTCCGACGGACAGCTCACAAAGCCTACCGCCGGTGCAAATGTTATCGGACTGTCACTCTTTACGAATGATGAAACCGTAGAGGCTGGCGACGATATTACCGTACAGGTAAAGGACATTGGAAAGTGGGTTGCCGGAGAAGAAATCGCAGTTGGAGATGAACTTACCACAAATGCAGACGGAAAAGCCGTCAAAGCAGCAGAGGGTAATTTCATCACAGCGGTTGCACTTTCAAAAGCAACAGCCGCCGGAGATGTTATCAAGATTCAGATTGTCAAAGCTGGATATAAGCCAGCGGCTAAATAATCAGGAGGTAAGAAAGAATGAGCGTAAGAGATGTAAATAGTGCCGCACAGATTGCGGCTAGAATTGCGAAAGGCTGGAAGCCTAACCGCTACTTAACCAACATGAGCATGGCGTATTTTGCTAATCCGGCAGACCATGTGGCAACAAGCATTTTCCCTATTTGCCCGGTAGATTTTTCCACCGGCTTTTATTATGAGTTCCTGAAAGGCGACCTTGCAAGGGATAATGTAGGCAGAAAGCCGGAGTTTGGAAAGGTTGCACCTGCGAAAATGGGTCACACTGATAACACATACAAGTGCAATGTAGACCAGATTATCGTAGGCGTAGACCAGATTGGAGCTGTGAACTACCAGAGAGCCGGAGTTCCTGCTTCTATCGACCCTCGAAGAAACAAGGTTCGCTTTGTATCAGAGCAGCAGCTTTTACACCTTGATATTCTGTTCGCACAGAGCTTTTTCAGAACTGGCGTATGGGATAACGAGTTTACAGGTATCTCACAGGGTACTCCGAGCGGAAAGCAGTTCCTGAAGTTCAGTGACGCAAACTTTGACCCTGTAAACTTCTTTGACGCAAGAAAGCGTGAAATCAAGTTAGCTGGTCGCCGTATGCCGAACAAGTTAAGCCTTGGCTATGATTCATTCACAGCCTTAAAGAACCACCCGGACATCTTAGAGCGTGTGAAGTACACTGGAAGTTCTGCAAATCCGGCTGTCGTAAATGAGAATGTGCTTGCACAGATTCTTGGATTCGCAGAGGTCAAGGTGCTGGAGGCTACATACAATGCTGCCGAGGAGGGACAGCCTGACGATATGCAGTTCGTATGTGAATCTGACGGAGCTTTGATGACATATACCACAAACACCCCTGCAATCGACGAGCCGTCCGCAGGTTATATCTTCACATGGGATATGCTTGGCAACGGTAACTGGATGGCAACAGACCAGTTCGAGGGCGAGAGCGGCACTCATTCAGAGTTTATCGAGGGCTTGATGTCAACAGACATGAAGAAAACCTCTGATGACCTTGCTTGCTATATGTCTAAGTGCGTGTAAGGAGGTAACTATGAGCTATTTATGCAGAAAAGGATTAAATATCTCCGGTACGGCATATAAGCCGGGAGATGTTATTCCAGACGGAGTGATTCTTCCAAACAGGGTAAGAACACTTAAAGCGGTTGGCATGATTAGCGAAGTAGCAGAGAATGACGGAACACCGGTTGTTAATTCACAGCCGGTTGTTTCCAGTTCTGAATTATCCACAATTTCAATTCCTGTCAAGGGGGAAAATGGGGATATTACTCTGGAGGTAACACCGGAGGAAGTTCAGACGGTATTCTCACTGCTCCAGATGACAGCCAACGAGGGTATCACAGCAATCGGAAAAGTCGAGAGCGACAATGTTCTTATTCTGGTTCATGCGGTAGATACCAGAAAAACTATCCAAAATGCGGCTAAAGAGCGTGCAGACATATTAAGTTCCGCAGACGACGGTAAAAACGCTCCAAACGGCAATGGCGAAGCCACAAAGGGTAGTGAGAACGACACCAAGACAGAGTAAAGGCGGTGCGTAACATGGCAAATGGAAATTACACTTACAATCCGGCAGAAATCAAGGACAAGACCGTAAGCCGCATGAGGTTTGAGCTTGGAGATACTATGGTAGAGGGTAATTCTGATACAGCGGCACTCACTGATGAAGAAATTCAGGTTGCCATTGACAGTTACCCGAAATCATGGAAGAAAGCAAAACTCATGTTGCTGGAAAGTCTGTACCGCAGATTCTCTTATGAGGTTGACACAAAGACAGGTCCATTGACACTTAACCTGCACGACAGAGCGGTTATGTGGAAAGAAGATTATCTGGCTTTGAAAAAGGAAATCCAGCAGGAAAGCTGCTCGGTTCCTCCATTTGCCGGAGGAGCCACAAATAAACCGCCTTATTTCTACACTGGTATGCAACAGAATGAGAGGGCGAAAGGCTGATGATTAACGCAAGATTCATGTATGCAAGACCGGGCAACCTGTTCAAGGAGTTTATCATTGAGGATAACAGCCAGCAGGTAAGCAGTACCGGCAGAGTGGTAAATAAACACTCCGGCAATGGAACAAAGACCCTGAAAGGGTGTCTTGCCAATGCCACAGACAAGGATATTGAGAATCACAGCATACAAGACCATATCGTGACGCACACAATCGTACAAAGCGGACCACCCAAAGCGAAGCGGACTGACCGCCTGATATTAGGGGAGAGGAGCTTTTACATCTGTGATGTGGACGAAGTTGGAGGGCTTGGGTTCTCAACGCTGTATTACGCAGAGGAAAGGCGTGATTTACAATGACACCAACAGCAGCACCGGAAGCGGTAAAAGAGGCGGTAAACAAGACCGTAACGAAAATCAATCAGCAGGTAAAGTCAAGAGGTACGAGGGTTAAAAATGCTCTTAGAAATGCAGAGCTTGAAGTCCTGAAAGGAAAACGAAGCGGCAGGAAGTACCGCAAGCCAAACTCCAAGAGAAGATATACAGCGTCAGCACCGGGAGAGCCACCAGCAAGGCGAACTGGTGCTTTAAGGCTTAATTGGACTGGAGGAGTGGAAACACAGGCTGGCTCCGGTAAGGGAGTTGTGGTTACTTCCTACATTGAGAGCAATACGCCGTATGCAGGTTATCTGGAGAACGGAACCGGCAAAATGGCGGAAAGACCTTATGTTGACCGCATTAAGGAAAAAGCACAGCCGGAGATTGATAAGATTTTGAATGAGGATTACTCATAACAGGAGGTAGGATATGCTGATTACAGAAAAGCCGGAAACGGTATTCGATACCTCTGAAATCAAAGCAGGTTATCTTGTATTTGCAAAAAACAGGTCATGGAATGAGGGAATCGCAGGATTTGTCACAGCGGTTACGGACAAAGAGGTTGTGGTTCAGTACCACCCCGGAATCGGTAATGTGACAAACCATTTTTTCATCAGGGCAAATGAAGTAGTGGCTGGGGACTGGGAAATCAGATATTCAGCCGATATGTCAGAAATTCATGTTTATCCAGAACTGGCAAGCGATACAGATACCGGAAACGGAGGTAACAATGATACTGGAGGAACTAATTTATAAACGGTTCACAGAATCAGAGGAGCTTATAAAGCTGCTTGCAAGATTCTCTGGCAGACCGGCAGTATTCAGCCCGGAAGCTCCAGAGGATAATATGTCAGGGTGGGAGAATAAAAAGCAGTACCCACGCCTGATTTACAATTATGATTTACAGGCAAACGAAGAAAGAAGCAGTGCCGGTACATTATCTGTTACGCTATTGTGCCAGAACACACAAGACATAGACGAGATTATGCCGGAAATGATTGAACCATTCGTGAGAAAGTGCCTGAAAGATGTACTGCTACAACCAACAGACGGACCGCTATATGCGTTTGCGTGGGCGAGGACAGACGCTTTTGACATTGAGGAGCCAAAAAACAGCCTGATAGTCGGTGTAGACATCAGGTTTGATATTCTGGAATACCCGAATCAGGAGACGACGGACCCAGACCCAGTGATAGGTACAAACCGATTCATCAAGGAGATGTACCCGGACAGCATAGTGGTTGGATATGATAAGATGAACGACATTACCGAAGCGTCGAAAGAGGTTCCGGTTATTTATTGCAGGTTACTTACTTCTGACCTTGCAGAACAGACAAATACGGTAGCGTGGATGGACGGTAGATTAGCCGTCCATATTTTATGCCCCGACGGAGTAGTCCGACGAAAAATGGCTATGGCTATCGCACAGAAGCTGTCACTTGCTGGAGAGGTAATTCTGCTTGACAAGTCGCCTATGTTCATCAGGCGGTTACAGATAGATAACAAATCTGACTATCTCAAAGACGGTCAGGTTTTTATCACAGGCAGATACGGACTACTGCGATACAAAGCAAAGCCGTACAGTTTGAATAATACATCTATCAATTACAGTTAGGAGGTACAGGTCATGGCAACAGCAAAGGAAAAGACCACCACTGCCGAGGCAACAGAGGCAGAAAAGGTCACAACAAAGGCTGCACCTGTTCAGGCAGAATCCGTTTACACAGCGGAGGAGCTTGCAGATAACGCCGGAAATCTTTTCGGTGTAAGAACAGAGTGCGTGGCGGCTGCACTTAAAGTCGCCGGTATCAAAGAGTGTACGGTTTCCAAGACAAAGGAAATTGTAGAAGAATTTATGAAAAAGGAGGTCAAATAACAATGGCTGAAACTTACATTGTTGGAGAAACAAAAGTCAGACCGGGTGCATATTTCAACATCCAGAAGACCGGAAACAACGCAGCCGCAAGTATTATCAGCGGCGTAACAGCGGTAATCTTCAAGTCTGACTTCGGACCGCTTAATCAGGCGGTGGAACTTAACGCAGAGGACGGATATGCAGATACTTTTGGAACTGGCGGCACAACAGACGCTATGCAGGAAGCTATCAACGGCGGTGCAAAGACAATCATTGCTTGCAGAGTAGGTAATGGTGGTACACCTGCCACAATCACACTGAACGACAGCGAGGGAGAGGCGGCAGTTACAATCACTGCTCTTTATCCGGGCAAAAAGGCATTCACAGCCACAATCAGAGAGAAGTTATCAGACAGTACCCTCAAAGAGTGCATCATTTTCTCTGGTACAACGGAGTTTGAGAAAGTCGAGTTTGCCGCTGGCGACGGAGAAGCGGCTGCACTTGTAGCTGCTCTTTCTACTTCTAAGAAGTTCAAGGCAGAGATTAAGGTCGGAAAAGACACAGCAAAAATGCTCAATGTGTCACAGAGCCTTTTCACAGCCGGTACGGACCCAGCCGTAAAAACGGAAGACTACTCAAACGCATTTGCAGAGGTTGAGGCATTCGATTTCAACACCATTTGCGTAGATACAGAGGAAACAGCGGTGCATATCCTCTTGCAGTCATTTATGAACAGAGTGTTCAATGCCGGTATTCTTGCTATGGCGGTTGTAGCTGAAAAGTACACCGTAGAGCTTGACACCAGAAAGGCACACGCAGCGGCTTTCAACGACTGCAATATGCACTATGTATTAAACGCTCATATCAGCGAGCAGGGAACGGAGATTGACGGCTACCAGACAGCGGCAAGATTTGCCGGTCTTATCGGAGCTTGTGCTTCCAATTCCTCATTGACACATACGGTCATCAATGGCTTTACGGAGATTCTGGAAAGACTTACAAATTCCCAGATTATCGACGCAGAGAAGAAAGGCTGTCTTGTACTCACATACAACAGCCAGAAGCAGGTTTGGATTGACAATGCAATCAATACCTTAATCACTCCGGCTGATAATCAGGACGACGGCTGGAAAAAAATCCGTAGAACAAAGACCAGATACGAGCTTATCCGCAGAATGAATGTGACATCTGATAATCTTGTCGGAAAAGTCGACAACGACAAGAACGGCAGAGCAACCGTTATCAGCCAGTTACAAGCAGTCGGAAATTCTATGGTTTCCGAGGGCAAGCTCACATCATGCACCGTAACCGAAAGCTCTGTTTACACAGCAGACGGAGATAGTGCATGGTTCGAGATTTCAGTCATTGACAAGGATAGTATGGAGCATATCTATCTCACATACAAATTCCAGTTCAGCACTAACGCATAAGGAGGTAGCGTAGCATGATTAACACAAGAGCAGCCGGGGACGCACGACACGCCAGAACCGGTAAAGACGGTGCTTTCTACAACGCAGACGGCGTAATGCTGGCAAGCGTTGAATCCTTTACATCAAATGTAAATTTCAACAACGCCTCATACGCAGTCTTAGGAAACGCACAGGAACTTGAAACAGCGAACACCTTTAAGGTGGCACTCACAATGTCCCAGATTGTGGTTGAGGACGACGCTTTCATTCAGGAGCTTGTAGAAGCTATGAAGAATCAGACAATGCCGTATTGGACTTTTCAGGGTACGCTTACGGGCAGAAACGGTTCTGAACAGCGTATGGTTTACAGTGAATGCGTTCCGTCAGGTCAGGTTGACTTACAGAACATCACGACAGGAGATGTCGTAAAGCGTGCGTGGAATTTTGCAGTAAACCAGCCGCCTGATTTACAGAGCTTGCTTGGCATTGACTAAGCCTCTGGCACATAATGTCTCACAGTTTGAGAGGGTGTAGGTAGCACCCTCTCTTTTATTATCAAAATTCAAATTTAGGAGGAAAACATCATGGCAGATACAAAGACAAAAGCAACCGTAGGAATCGTAAATGACGAGGTTCAGGCAGAGAACGCCACACCGACAGTAGAGGAAATCGAGCTTGACGCAGAGGAAACAAAGAATCAGTTCAGAATCCATGAGGAGGATTTTATTCAGGGCTTAATTGACGCAGCCGGTTATGCCAGCGAGGAAACACAGCATATCGAAATCATCAGAGATAAGAAGCTGTACTTTGCATTTGACATCAGACCACTTGCGGAAGATGAATACGACCGCTGCAAGAAGAAATGGACCAAATATGTCCGTAATAAGCAGTTCGGCATGAAGTTACCGGAGGAAACCAACAATGTGAAGTACAGAGCTTCCCTGATTCATACAGCAACGGTAGAAGCAGACAGGGACAAGCTCTGGGACAACAAGAAAGTCTGGGAAGCACTTAGAGCAAAGGGCTTGCAGATTATGAACGGTCTTGATGTTATTGAATACTGCTTAAAGGCAGGGGAAAAGGACAAGGTGCTTGAATGTATCGACGCTTTGAGCGGCTATGACAGCAATCTTGAGGAAGTAGCAAAAAACTGATAGAAGCCGGTGGAAAAGCCTGTCTGCTACATCACATATTCCAAAGGACAGGCATAACGCCGGACGAGTTCTACCAGAAACCAAAGGGAGTACAGGCATTTATGCTGGCTTCCACAAGGATATATATAGAATCATCACAACCGAAAGGAGGAGAAGAAAGTGGCTGAAACAGTTAGGATTGAGATTCCGATAGAAACTGTCGATAACACAGACCCGGAACTATCGAAAGTTACCCAGAATCTTAATAAAATGAAAGACGCAGCGGACAAGGCAAACAGTTCTACAAAAAAAGCCGGAGAAACGGTATCAAAGTTTGACAAGTCAGCACAGAAAACGCAGAAATCGCTTGCGTCATGGGCGAAAGAGAAGTACGAAGTGCTTCTGGAAGCCAAAGACAAGATTACTCCGGTGCTACAAACTATTGGTTCAGGCTTAAAGAACTTTGGAAGCAGAGCATGGAATGTCACACTTAAAGCTGTTGATTATGCAACAGCCCCGATAAGGGGCGTTATAAACCTACTTAAGAACCCTATCCTCCAAGCCGGAGCAGTCCTCGGAGTGAGTGTCGGGCTTGCCGATACAATAAACACCTATAAGGACTTTGAGGCTGCTATGTCACAGGTGCAGGCTATAAGTGGTTCTACACAGTCGGACCTCACACGACTTACGGCGAAAGCAAAGGAAATGGGAGCGACGACAAAATTTACAGCCGCAGAATCAGCAGAGGCGTTTAACTACATGGCTATGGCAGGCTGGAACGCTGAACAGATGATGGGCGGCATAGAGGGTATCTTGAATCTGGCGGCAGCCTCCGGGGAAGATTTAGGAACAACCTCTGACATTGTAACAGATGCGTTGACGGCGTTTGGTTTGAAAGCCAGCGACGCAACGCATTTTTCAGATGTACTGGCACAGGCTTCATCAAGTGCGAACACTGATGTAGGCATGATGGGAGAAACATTTAAGTATGTAGCGTCTATGGCTGGTTCCCTTAGTTACTCAATCGAAGATGTAGCTTTAATGACCGGCTTAATGGCGAACAGCGGTATCAAGTCCACACAGGCAGGTACATCACTTAATTCAGTTCTCACAAGACTTGCTACAAACTCTAGCGGAGCGGCAGACGCAATAGCAGCTCTGGGAGTTAATTTCTATGACAGTGCAGGTAACGCAAGACCGCTTGGTACTGTCATGGGAGAATTAAGGGAAGCCACAAAGGGAATGAATCAGGAGCAGAAATCAAACCTTGCCAACACCGTAGCCGGTATGGAGGCACAGAAAGGCTTGCTGGCAATCCTGAATGCTTCCGAGGACGATTACAATAAACTGGCAGACGCTATCTCAAACGCAGACGGAGCTTCAAAGCGAATGTCTGATACCATGATGGACAATCTTTCTGGAGACATTACATTGTTCCAGTCGGCGGTTGACGGTCTGAAAATCTCACTGGGAGAGCGTATGTCAAACTCTTGGCTTCGAGATATAGTACAGTGGCTCACAGCACAGGTTCCAAAGGCAGAACAGTTATTCAGTGACGCTATGGATTCTGCGGAGCGTAAACTTGACAGCATAAAGAGAAAATTCAAGGACATTTCCGCAACTGACGAATGGCAGAATGCGGACTTTTTTGGTAAGGGCAAAATCCTCTGGGACGAGTACATAGTACAGCCGTTCTCCGAATGGTGGAGTTCCAAAGGGAAAGCAAAAATGAATGTGATTGCCGGAGATATTGGTAATGCAATCGGAACAGGCTTAACAGTCGGCGTTGCGACCATTTTAGGCATTGACATTTCAGAAACCATAGACGAGGGAAACACTCTGGGAGCTTCATTTGCAAAGGGCTTTTCAGAGGGTTTTGACTTTGACGCAGTAGCAAGTAAGCTATGGGACGGTTTGGGTTCCGTAGTGAGCAAAGCGTCTAAACTGCTTCCGGGTGGAGAATCCGCTGATTTATCATCTGTATTGTCGGCGGCACTCCTGATGAAGATTGCTACACCACTTGTAGGCATGGGTAAAGGTGCCGCAGGGCTTGGCAAGGCAATATTTGGAAAAGGCACAGCCGGCACTTCATTAGCCGGTACGCTCATGGGTTCAGCGGCAACAGGTTCAGGATTGCTTGGAAAGTCGGCTATGCTTGCCATTGACTTAGGAGCCGGAAACCTTGCTGGCGGTGCTTCAATGGGAGCCGGAGCTTTAGCGGCAACAGGTATGGCGGCTGGAGCCGGTGCGATAGCCGGAGGAGCAACCCTTATCAGCGCCGGTATTGACACATACAAGGCAATAAAATCCGACAACAAGGCTGAAAAGTCTGCATACGGCGAATCTGCTGCATGGAAAGCTGGAGGAGTTGCAGCCGGAGCAGCCGCAGGTGCAGCAATCGGTTCTATCATTCCGGGACTTGGTACAGCGGTAGGTGCTTTGGTAGGTGCCGGTGTCGGCGGTATTGCTGGCTGGATAAAAGGGAATAAGGTCAAGGAAGAATATCAGGACAATGTAGAGGAAATGGAAAAGCAAGCCGAGCGTGCAAAGCGTGTCTATGAGGTCACAGGCTTATCCATTGACAAGGTGCATTTTGCAAACGACGACCTGAACGAAGCTATGAAAGATACGAACCTGACAGCAGAGGAACTGGCAAATTATATCAATGAGGATATGGCGAAAGTCGCACAGGAAGCATTTGGCGACATTACGCTATCTCTCACAGAAATTAAAGACCTTGCACAGGAAATCACATTCGGAAAATCCATTGAAAGCGTAACAGAGTTTTCAAAGGCAACCGATACAGTCAGTTCAGACCTTGCAAGCCTGAAATCCACGATAAGCGACTTAAAGAAGCAGAACTGGAAAGCAAGCCTCGGTATGGAACTTAACGAAACCGAGAGGGACGACTACAAAAAGGCGATTGATAATTTTGCAGAATCAGCAAGCCAATACATAGAGGACAACCATTATCAAGCTACGGTTGCACTAAAGCTCATTAACGGCGACGGTGCAGATACTACCGGGCTTGATAATATGTATTCTGGCATGAAAACGCAGATTGACGACCTCACAGCACAGTTGAGTGACAAAGTGACAATCGCATTACAGGACGGAGTTATTCAGCTTGACGAACAGGACGAAATCCTGAACCTGCAACAGCAGATACAGGACATCACAAGCAAGTTATCATCTGCACAGGAGGAGGCAAGCCTTGATGTTTTGAAAATCAAGTACGGTAGTGGTGCTGGGCTAACATACGATTCCTTTACGCAAATGCAGGAGGAATTAAAAGCACAGGTTCAGAGCTGGTCTGAAAATTATGATTCAGCACTGGAGATAACCTTAACCAACTTGAAGCTCCAGCTTTCAGAGGGTGCAATCAGTCAGGAAGATTACGACGCTGCGGTTCAGGAAGCAACACAGAACTACACTGCACAAATGAATGAAATGAATGTCAGAGTGCAGAGTTTTAACCTCGATACCATAGCGGAAGCGTGGGACACACAGCTTAATGGAATCCTGCCAGATTTAGAGGGTTCGCTTTCAGAAAAGCTACAAACAGCCATGAACGCTGCACTGCTTGAAAAACCAGATGTTTCAGCGTGGACACAGGAAGATGTTATGAAATGGTTCGACCTTGACGGCATAGATACATCAGCATTTGAAAACATCTATGCAGAGTTAAAGGCAACAGCAGAACAGGCACCACAGGGTGTCAAGGACGAAATTATACAGAACTACAAGGATTCCATACCGACAGCCGAAGAAATCAAAGAGGCTATCGACTGGGATTCTCTAACAAATGAGGACTGGAGCGAGCTAATGGAAAGCATTACAGGACCGATAGAGGGAGAATCAATCGGTCTCAACTCCGAGGACATGAAAAAGAAAATGTCAGATTACTACGGCGAATACTTTGAGAGCGTAAAAACCTCATACTCCGAAGCACTGCATAATGCATTGGAGGAGGCAAATAGTGAGGACACGCTTAATTCCTTTATGGAGCAGTATATGCCTGATGTATCGAACATTGATTTTATCGGTCCATACTCACAGGCAATATACGACCAGCTCTCAACACTGGATTTGTCTAAGGCGGACATGGAAGCCCTAAAAACCTCATTAAGCGACGGCGTAGCGACAGCTATTGAGGGTGCAGACATGGATAAGGTAAATGCGGCACTTGATATAGTCAAAGGCAATGTTGAAACATCAGCTTCTACAAAGTTTGGAGCTGGCTACAATGTGACAATGCCTCTTACGGTAACTTTTGATTATTCGGTGTCAAATCCGACAATGCCAAGTTATATGTTCCCGAGTTCGTCGTTCAACATCACACCAAAGAAACACGCCGCCGGAGGCTATGTATCAGGCGGTCCACAGTTGTCATGGCTGGCAGAGGAGGGCTGGGGAGAGTTCATCATTCCTACGAATCCAAGCCGCAGGGCAGACGCACTTGATTTATACCAGAAAGCCGGTGCAGCTTTAGGCGTTCAGGAACACGCAGAGGGCGGTTATGTGGCTGGCTCAAATTCAGGCTCAAAGCTCACAGACTATAATTTGTTCAGTGAAGCGATTAAAAACGCTCCTATCGGCAATTACGAAGCGACAGGGGATAATACAGAGGACAATCCTACTGTATATGAACCAGTCAGCGTACAGCCAGAGCAGAGCGGAGGTAACAGTATTTCGGTACCAGTCAATGTATCGGTATCGCCTCAATTTGTAATTGAGGGTTCAGGCGGCAAATCAGAAGATGACATCATGGCAATCATCAGAAAGAATATGAAAGCTATGGCAGACGAACTGGGAGGCGAGATTGCAGACCGTCTGGAAAAGGTATTTTCGAATATGCCAACAGCAAAGGAGGCGTAGGGCATGGCACAGGAAATTATCATAAGGCTTAGAGATGTAAGCACAGGAAAGACCTTTACATTCCCGGCGAATCCTGAAAGCATAAGCGGAACGCTGGGGGCGAAATATCAGTCATTCGACATCATATCCAAAGGCACCGTAAAGGTGCCAAAGGGTACTGATGTTTCAGAAATTAAATGGAGTGGAGAATTTTTCGGATACTCCAAGAGAAATGAAAGCGTCGTAAACAAAGCCTATTATCAGCTACCTAACGCTTGCGTGGCGCAGCTTAGAGAATGGCAGGAAAATGGCTCGAGGCTCAACCTGATTGTGACAGGTTCATGGATTAACCTTGATGTCACAATTTCTTCATTCCAGCCGGAGATTTACGGTGCATACGGCAATGTGAAATACTCCATATCGTTTGCACAGGCAAAGGATTTGAAGATTTACACCACAAATGAGCTGAAAATTGCTGCATTTGTGAAAAAGACAGCACCACGAAACGACAACAGCCAGAGTTCAGGAAGCAGTTACACGATTGTGAGCGGCGACACGCTCTGGGGAATCGCTTCAAAGAAGCTGGGAAGCGGTACGAAGTGGACTAAGATATATGACACTAATTCCTCAATTATCGAGGAGGCGGCGAAGAAACACCGCAAGAGCGGTTCCGACCATGGACACTGGATTTATCCGGGAACGACAATCACGATACCGGCGGCATAAGGGAGGGATTGCATGATAGATTTATCAAAGATTTCCTACCGAGCCGCCGTTATTGATGAAAGCGGCAACCAGTACAATATCAAAGAGTACATTCATGGGCTGGGGTGGGAAGAAAACAAAAATGAAATTGCTGTTAGAAGCTCATTCACAGTCCGAAACGACAAGACATCCGTTGGCAAATTATCATCACTGATAAAGCCGGGGTGTCTTGTTGGCATATTTGCGACCGACGGCGTACACGACGACGAAGTAGCCAGAGGATATGTAGCCGAATGGAATCCGACATTGCAGAATAGCAGCGACGACCTGAAATGTACGAATTATGACAAGCTCTATGATTTACAGAAGTCACAGGATAACAGGTTTTATTCATCAGGAACCGGAACACAGTCGATTATAACAGGCTTGTTTGACGATTACGAGATTCCGACAAACGGATATTCAGGACCGAATGTGTCACATGGAAAGCTCAAATACAACAGTTCCTACGGTTCGGACATCATTCTTGATGTTCTGGACGACGCAAAGAAAAAGGGAGCCGGTACCTATATCATACGGTCAACGAAAGGATATACAGATGTGGTGGAGCGTGGAAGCAACACAGATGTTTATGTATTTAAGACGGATAACACAAAATCGGTCAGCCACTCAATCAGTACAGCGGAGCTCGTAACCAGAGTACGAGTTATAGGTAAAGCTGATGACGAGGGGCAGTCAAGCGTAGAAGCCACATTGAACGGTCTTACGAAATATGGTATCAGGCAGAGGATTTACACCAGAGGTTCTGATGAATCCTTAGATGACGCAAAGACAGCCGCACAGGAGATTCTTGACGACAAAGGTTCTCCAGACGAGCAAATCACATTATCGGCTCCAGATGTGCCGTATATCAGGAAAGGGGATTTGGTCTATGTCATGGCTGGAGTTTCAGACAATTATTATTATGTGAATGGAATCCGGCACGACTGCGAAACTTCCAGTATGACAATGGAGCTGGAGCTTGCAAAGACGGAAACTGTCAAAGAGAATCAGACAGAATCGAAGAAAGAATATAAAGTCGGAGATATTGTCAATTTTCATGGTGGTACTCATTATGTCAGCAGTTATTCAGGCTCAAAGGGTTACAACGCAAGAGCCGGTAAAGCAAAGATAACGATTGCAAATGGTTCAGGAAAAGCCCACCCATGGCACCTGATACATACCGACAGCTCCAGCAATGTATATGGCTGGGTTGACGACGGCACTTTTGATTAAGGAGGCGTAGGAAATGGCAGATACACAGTCATTCGATGAGAACGCCGGTACAAATAAGCTGGCGAATGTCTTATGCGACAGAATGAAACGAGAGGGGGAAACCCCTCTTGCTTTAGATTTCGGAGAAATACAGGCGAATGGTAGCCTGACAACAAATACATTTCCGGTATCAATCCCAAAGGGCGAGTATTCAATATGCCGCCATGTTGGAGGATTGAGCTTTACCATATCCGGCGGCGGTCATTCAGGACATGAGAATCAGACACCAAAGGTAAATACCGGAAGCCACAGCCATACGGTAGCACCGCCGGTAGTAAAAGCCGGAGACAGGGTGCTTGTGGCGTGGGTTCAGAACGAGGCGGTCATTATTGATGTTATCGTAAGCTCATAGAAAGGAGGCAGGCATGGCGAATACATCACTACAAATCGTGGAAGTTCCTGATTTCATAGAAGAAAGTTCAGAATATGACATCAAGTACAAGCGGACTGCAAAATGGGACGCTGAAAAGGGCGATTTTGTCAGGGACGGAGCGTACAGAATGGTGGAATGTTCAGGCGAGGAGGGCTTTATGATTTGGTGCTTCAAGATTGCACAGACGGAGCGGTATTCCTGCCTTGCCTATACAAATGACATAGGGACAGAACTGGAGGAGGCTTTAGCTGCCGACAATCAGAAAGTGGTTGAATCAATGGTTGAAAGGACATTCACAGAAGCTCTGAAAGTCAATCCACGAACAGAATATGTCACAGATTTCAGTTTCACATGGAACGCCGACGAAATGCACTGTACCTTTTTGGTAAAGGGCGTTGAGTGGGATAAATTATTCAGGATAAGCATTTGAGGAGGTGGTAGACATGGCACAACCTGAATTTATACAGCCTGATTTTATGCAGGGCAGCACAGAGGCAGAGATACACGAAAGAATGATGGCGAATCTTCCAGACGACATAGACGATATGCCGGGAGGGTTCCCTTATGATTTTACTATGCCAGCGGCTATCGAAAAATCAGAGTTCATCAATTACCACATGGCAAGAGCCTTGATGATTGCGTTTCCGCAGTACGCATGGGATGACTGGCTGGATTTGCATGGTCAGCAGGTACATCTTCCAAGACAGGAAGCACAGCACGCCTCCGGGCATATCAGAATAACCGGAACAGCCGGAGCGGAGATTTTAGCCGGTACGGTATTTTGCACACCGGCAACAGACAGTTCTCCGTCGCTTGAATTTGCAACTGATGAAGATTGTACGATAAGCGAGGAGGGAACAGTTACGGTAGCCGTTACCGCAGTAGAATCCGGTACACAGTCAAATGTGGCTGCAAAAACAATCTGTATCATGGCAAAACCTGATAAAGCCGTATCAGAGGTTATCAATGACGAGGCGGTCACAGGCGGCACAGAAACAGAGAGCAACGACGACTACTACGACAGAATAGCCGCCGAATACGCAAACAGCATGACCTATCTTGGAAATGACAGCGATTATGTACGCTGGGCAAAAGAAGCCGGTGCCGGAGATTGTATTGTGGTATCTGCCGCTGACGGTCCGGGAACGGTAAAACTGGTTCTGGTAGACAGAAACGGTCAGCCAGCAAATGAAACGCTGATAAAAGATGTTTACAACTACATTGTATCTCCAGACGACAGAGCAGCAAGGCTATTACCTACTGCGTGTGCGAAATTAAGCTGCGTAGCGGCTACGACGGTAAAGATTACCTACGAATGTACCGGATTGTCGCTTGACGGCACTACGGACTTAGAACAGGTAAAGAAAGACTTCAAGGCGGCTGTCGCATTGGTCTATGACAAAGCAAAGAATGACAGCTTACTTAGATACAATGATGTTCGACCTTTGCTGTCCGAGATAAGCGGAGTAAAGGATTTTGCCACATTCACAATGAATGGCGGCACTACAAATATTAAACTTGCACAGGAAGAATACCCAGAAACAGGCAACATGGTATTTACAGAATAGGAGGCAGTTATGGACGGAGAAAAATTCGATTTAGAACAGTTTCCTACGAGTGAAAGTGCCAAAAGAATGTTGAGTTATGTAACACCGGGATTCTATGACAATTCCTATGTTGGAAAATGGTTGTATCAGGTCATGGGACTTGAATACGACGACGCAAGGAAGCTGGCAGAGGAACTTCAATACCAGATGTTTCCTGAAACTGCCACATGGGGGCTTATGTACCACGAAATCAAGTGGGGGCTTCCGGTAAGACCGAACCTCTCATACGAGGAACGGCGACAGCTTATTTACCAGAAGCGAGATTATAAAGCCCCTATGACACCGTATCGAATGGAAACATACCTGAAAAATGCAACTGGCTTTGATGTATTTGTTGCCGACTGTCACGATTCAGGTATTTATAATTTCCAGCCAACGCACCCGAACATCTTCAAGGCATATTTTACCGGAGAGGGTACGCTGGATTCTAAAGCAGCACATGAAATGCTTGCAAAGTTAAAGCAGTCACACACGACATACATTGTAAATGACTATTCCTCATTCGAGATAGACAACAGGGAACTTGAAAAAATGCTCCTGAAGAATATCCGGATAGCAGTAAGGATTCCGTTCTGGAGAACCAGATTATTTGACGGTTCAGAAATCATGGACGGCTCACACCTGATGAATGCAGAGAGAGAATATGACCTACGGCTTGGTATCATGTACCGGGAGGGAGATTTCAAGACAGAGCAGACCGCTATACTTGCGGTTGTTGCCGTGACTGCGAAAGTTGCATTATCAGAACAAATGAATACCGAGAAAATGACCGCCGGATTCCGCATTGATTTCTGGCGGTCATTGTATTTTGACGGCTCAATCCTGATGAATGGTAAAAACCTGATGAATTACTCCAGACAAGAGATTAAGACAACAGGAAGAATCAAGACATCCGTACAGGTACCGGAGGAGTTCGGAAATGCGACAGTTACACAACGACGGAATTTGGCATACTTTGACGGTTCACTCAAAATGGACGGTTCAAGGTTGATGAATTCAATAAATCGAAAGGAGGCTATCTAAAGCATGGCAAAGAATGTGATTATCACAAAAACAGCGAGAAAAAAGCTGTTACAGGCAAGGGCAGGGGCTATCACGCTTCCTAAAATTGTCGGTATGGTTTTTGGCTCCGGCGGCGTTGACAGCTCCGGTAATGTCATAGCACCAAGCGAGAATCAGACAAAGCTCAACCATGAGCTTTTCCGTAAGACTATCGACGGTTACAGCTTTATAAACGACACCACTTGTAGATACGAGTGTACGCTGTCGGAATCAGAGCTTGCAGGAGAGTATATCAGCGAGATAGGCTTATACGATTCTGCCGGAGATATTGTCTGCATTAAAACATTCACGAAAAAGGGTAAGGACGGCGACATTGAGATGACCTACACCCTTGATGATGTTTTCTAACAGGCAGAAAGGAGGCGTAAAGCATGAAAACCTACAAGACAAGCACACCTGAATTTAAGGATTCGGTAGAACTTATCGAACCAACAGACACAAACCATGCCGACAATGTGACGGCGGCAGATATTCAGAATTTTCAGAACACGCTCTCAAACAGAGCGTTGCTTCGTTCCCTGATTAACTTTGTGTACGATTCAGACAGCGAGAGTATCATTTCCGCATTGCCAGCGGATTTTGATAACGGAAAATTGACAATCCGTAACGACATGGCAAGCGTCAGCGGCGAAACATTGTCGCTGTCATTTGCATAATAAAACCAAAGGAGGATTTATAAAATGGCAAGCGAAATTTCAAGAATTGAAACAGGCGGCGTTTCCAGACCTATCAAGGACGAAACAGCCAGAAACGACAATCTGATTCTGCACCAGCAGGATAACAGGATTTACAAGGGCAGAAATCTTGTGACCGTATTTGCGTCAGAGATTGCAAAATACTCTGATGAATGGGCGTGGATTCGTGCGAGAATCAAAGCCGCCAACTATGAGGGTATCTATGTAGGCGACTACATTCCTGTAACTATGAATAAAGAGGTTGTGAATATGCAGGTAGCCGGTATCGACACCTACTACAACACAACGGACCAGCCGGTAGGACATCATATCGACTTTATCAGTAAGGATTGCTTCACAGAAACAATCCAGTGGAACACCACAAACAATAACAATGGTAACTCTGAATCTCCATATCCGTACATGGTAAGCAACCTGAAAAAGTGGCTTGATGAAACGCTCTACGGCTATCTTCCTGATAAGGTAAAGAACCAGATTGCACACAAGAGAATGTTGCTTGAGCAGCGTTATTCAAGTGCCGGAGCCTTGACGGATTCCACAGGCTGGGGCTGGCAGGATTTAGGTGCTTTATGGGTTCCGCTTGAATACGAGGTATTCGGTGCTATCGTATGGGGAACACCGGGCTGGTCTGAGGGACAGGCGGTACAGTACCCTATTTTTGCCAATACATACCTTAGCAGAATAAAAGGAGCCGGTAACGGCGGTAGTCGGTGCGGCTGGTGGTTGGCTTCTGTCAGGAGCGGCATTTCGACGTATGCGTGCGATGTGAACAGCGATGGGTATGCCAACGGCTGGTATGCGTCTTGTTCGCTTCATGTGCCGGTCTGCTTCCGTATCACTGCGTAAGCAGCAATCTCACAATCCTAATAATCGGGGACCCTTGTGGTCCCCATATCTTCTGAAAGGAGCAACAAAATAAATGGGAGAGGAAAAGCAGAAAAGCACTCCAAAATTTACCTACGGCAACAATTACCGCAGGACACGACGAGAAACACAATTTGATACGCTTGACATGGCAGTATTGCTAAAACACAAAGTATCGGTATATGTGATGAATGACAGATATGTACCGAAGCGGTGGAGATACATAAACGGAAAGCCAGCGATAGATTACGCAAGGGCTATCAGGGATTGTATATCGGATTCAAACGATATATTTCTCAACAAAGAACAAACGCCGGAAAGATTATCAGCGAGAGCGTTACTTCAAGAAAAGGCGTTATCGTACTGCAATAAATTACAACTCCAGCTCATGGATATTATAGCCGAGTGCGAGGGAGCAACTGATGATAACATGAGGGAGGTTACAGATTTGCTTAGTGACCTCATAGGTAAAATCATCAAATGGAATAAAAGCGACAATGACCGTATCAGTAAATAACTGGTGCGTTCATATATGGGTTATCCTCTGTTAATTCTGTGTCGGTGCAACTGGTGGTTGGCTTCTGTCAGGAGCGGCAATTCGACGAATGCGTGCAATGTGAACAACAATGGGAATGCCAACAACTGGAATGCGTCTAATTCGAATCATGTGCCGGTCTGATTCCACTAAAGCGAGACAAAGTAGATTTTGTCGGTTTACGGCATTTTGAAATCAGTGCAAGTGGATGGAAGGAGAGGATATACCGTCAGCCAATGGGAAACCGGGCTGTAAATAAGTATCTGGATGACATCAGGCGGACGCTGCTTGCATGGTACAGGATTGGTAGAGAGCCTGTATTTCATGCCTGTTATGCTATGCGGTTAGGGCTACCAGCAAAGCTGCTTATATAGGGCTGCCGTACCAGATACCATTTTAATAATAGGTTATTACCGGAAAGCGGTGGAAATTTAATTATGACTAGCGAAGAAAGGAAAGAGGCAAGATTCCAACGCCGAAAGGCTAAGCGTGAAGCGAAAATGGAGAGGGTGCTGGAGGAACATGGAGATTATTATAAAGTCATCAGCCGAAATGCTTTGTCGAAGTCCGCCATAGAAGCGGCAAAAGGTGTCAGCTATAAAGCCAGCGCGAAGCGTTATATGCTGCGGAGGCTCACGAATGTAGCAGCCACGAATAAGAAACTGACCTATTGTGAGGATATACACAAAGGCTTTATCTGTTTTGGTCTGAATGAAAGAGGAAAGCACCGGGATATAATGAGTGTTCATTTTTCAGAGAGAGTACCACAGAAATCGCTCAATCACAATGCACTGGTTCCAGTTCTCACAAGGTCATTGATACACGATAACGGAGCCAGCCAGAAAGGAAAGGGTACGAGCTTTGCAATGAAAAGGCTTGTTACTCATTTACGGAGGCATTATAGACATCATGGAACAGAGGGCTATGTCCTGCTATTTGACTTCAAAAATTATTTCGGAAATATCGACCACGACATAGCAAAACAGATTATCAGGAGAGCTTTTGATGATGATAAAATCGTCTGGCTCACGAACCGGTTTATTGATTCTTACTATGAGCATTACCTGAAAATGGCAATCAAGAAAGGCGAGAATCCTGATACCGTAGAACACAAAGGGTTAGGTCTTGGAAGTGAGGACAACCAGACAATAGCCGTTTCCTACCCGAACAGATTAGACCACTACATCAAAGAGGTATTACAGATACACGAATACGCACGATACATGGACGACGGATATTTGATACATGAAAGTAAAGAGTATCTGGAGTATTGCTTACAGGAAATCCGCAGAATATGTGCGGAGCTGAAAATTGAACTGAATGAGAAAAAGACAAGAATCGTAAAGCTGTCACATGGCTTTACATTCCTGAAAACACAAATATATCTGACGGACACTGGAAAGATTTTGAGAAAGCCTTGCAGAAAAGCAGTCGTAAGGCAGAGAAGAAAGCTGGTACGCCAGTACCGGAAGCTTTTAGCCGGAGAATTATCTTTCGAGGATATACGGTGTTCGTATGCGTCATGGCGTGGCTGCATGGAAAAGAAACAGGCACGCAGGACTATTCACAGTATGAACCGTCTGTTTGACAGACTTTTCATAGAAAATTGGCAAAGAGAGGAGGTGCCGCTTTATGGATAACAGAGCTATGGAGATTCAGTCTGAAATTGCTGGACTGAAACAGATTCTTGCTGCTACCGACTACAAGGCGTTGAAACACGCTGACGGAGCTCTTTCTGACGAAGATTACGCAGAAACAAAGGTACAGCGTCAGGAGCTTAGAGACAAAATCAATGAGCTTGAAGCAGAACTGGCAGTAGTTACCAGCAAGGAGGAAGCAGATGCAGAGTAAGAGATTACCACAGCCGGAGGAATATTTCAGCTATGACAGGCTGGAGAAAGCCTCTAAGAAACTGCATCTGAATCCGACGGTACCAGAAAATGAGGAACGGTTGATGAATTTGCACAACCACCTTATATGGCATTCGTATTGTCCCGGAAAAGACGAGACAGCGGATGCCATTTTCTATACCGCTATTCGAGATGTAATGAATGAATACAGCCTCCAGAAAGAAGATATACCGATTATTTATGTCGCTTATCTCAATATTCTGGAAAGTTGAGAAAGGAGGTAGCCATGACAGATGAACCTATTGCAAGAGCAGAGTACGAGGAGTACAAAAAGCGTCTTGACGAGGAGAACAAAAGACAGGACAAGCGTATTGAGCTTCTGGAGGGAAGCACCAAGCAGATTAACGCCCTCACAGTTTCCATAGAGAAACTGGCACAGAGCGTTGAAAGCATGGTTAAGGAGCAGGAAACACAGAGTAAGCGCCTTGTATCGTTAGAAAACAGGGACGGAGAAATGTGGCGTAAAGTTGTAGGGTATGTGGCTACTGCGGTTATCGGTATCGTGGTAGGCTTCATTTTTACACAGATTGGAATGTAGGAGGCGTACATGAGAGAGAAAAAGCGAGGATTCCACCCTGTCAGGTGGATTAAAGAACTGATAAAAAAGATTGGCACCCTGAACCTGATTTTGATTCTGGTGGGTGCATTTTTTGTCTGGTTCAACTGGCAGATGTTATGTATCTTCCGAGATTATGCGGCGATTCCTGAAACCTATGCTTGTGCGGTTATTGCAGCCACTATTGGCGAATGCGGAATATGCGGCTGGATAAGGACCACAAAGGATAAAAGACAGGATAGGACATGGCAAAAGGAAGATGAAGCAGAGGCAAAGAAAGAATCCGGCGACTATCAGGAAGTGCCGGGCATGGTAAACAGAGAAATGGAGGATAACAGAGATGAATGAGATTATCTTTGAAATTGTGAAACTTGTGGTTATGGTTGCAGCACTGGTTATTGCCAGATACCTTGTACCGTTTGTGAAGAATAAAATCGGTGCAAGCAAACTGGAGCTGATTGCACAGTGGGCGAAATATGCAGTCTTGAAAGCCCAGCAGGTCTTATGGTCTGAATCAGGCGAGGACAAGAAAGCGTATGTAACAGAGTTCCTGAAAAAGCTGCTTATCGAAAAGAACATCTCAATATCTGATGAACAGCTTGACATTTTGATTGAGGCGGCAGTTAAGCAGATGAAGATTGCAGAAAATTCAGGAATTACAATCGAGGCAACGGACGCAGTACCGGCAGACGATAAAGGTACCGCAGAATAGGAGGCAATCATGGCTCTTACAGGAAACAGCATAGAGGAGAAAATCTACAATTTCCTCTACGGCAGGATAAAGAACGCTTTCGGCGTTTCCGGGCTTATGGGAAATCTGTATGCAGAATCAGGTCTTGTACCTACGAATTTGCAGAACAGCTTCGAAAAGAAGCTGGGATATACAGACGACACATACACAACTTCCGTTGACAATGGAGATTATACAAATTTCGTACATGACAGTGCCGGTTATGGATTGGCACAGTGGACTTACTGGAGCAGGAAAGAAAACCTGCTCCTTTTTGTACGCTCCAGAAATAAGTCTATCGGAGATTTGGAATCACAGCTTGAATTTCTGTATCAGGAATTAAGCACAGGCTACAAGGCGGTGCTGGCAGAACTGAAAGCTGCAAAATCGGTCAAAGAGGCTTCGGATATTGTGCTTACACAGTATGAACGCCCGGCAGACCAGAGCGAAAGCGTTAAGAAAAAGCGTGCTTCATACGGTCAGAAATATTATGACAGGTACGCAAAAACGACAGGAGGTAAGTTATCTATGGGAAAGACAATTACAACAGGCTTTATTTCAGCCACAATCAACGGAATCAATGTAGATTCCAGCATTAAGTGTAATGCAGACAACTACAACAGCAACGCCAGCAGAAATGCAGCATTCGTGGCTATGCACTACACAGGAAATTCAAAGGACACAGCCAGAGCAAACGCCAACTACTTTGCAGGAGCTGGCAGAAATGCGTCTGCTCATTTCTTTGTTGACGATACGGAGATTCGCCAGAGCGTAGCCCTCAAAGATACAGCATGGGGCGTAGGGGCGAAGTCATACAAACACGCTTCATGCAGAAATGCAAATTGCGTCAATATCGAAATGTGCTGCACAGCCGGTAATTACAGAATCTCCGACAAGACAAAGGAGAACGCTGCTTATCTGTGTGCATATATCTGTAATTTGCTTGGAATCACAGCCGCAGGGGTAGACACCTATGTACTCCGTCACTATGATGTGACAGGAAAGAACTGCCCGGCACAAATGGCTGGTTCTGGTAATGCGGAGTGGGCGGCTTTCAAGGCAAGGGTAAAGGAAATCTTAAACGGTGGAGCTTCATCTGGAAACTCTGGTGCTTCATCAGGAACAAACGGAGATTTCCCGGCAACCCCATTTCAGGTAAAGGTACTTGTATCAGACCTGAATATCCGCAGCAATCCGTCTATGGGTAACAATGTGAAAGGACAGACCGGAAAAGGCGTGTTCACTATCACAGAGGTAAACGACGGCTGGGGCAAATTGAAGTCCGGTGCCGGTTGGATTTATCTGGAGAATAAAGATTATATAACTGTTCTGGGTTCATCATCTGTAAGTTCACAGCCAGCAGCTCCAGCAAAGAAATCTGTTGAGGAAGTAGCAAAAGAAGTTTTAAGGGGCGACTGGGGCAATGGTGCCGACAGGAAGAAACGCCTTGAAGCTGCCGGATATAACTACGCACAGGTTCAGGCGGCAGTAAACCGACTTTGCAAATAACGGGTTTATGCAGATAATACACAAATAGGCAAAAAGAAAACCTCTCTATCATGCAATCATGGTAGGGAGGTCTTTTTTTATTGCTGCAAAACCGAAAGTAAAGGGTCTGTCGGACCAACATTATCCGTCCAGTCAGTGAATGATGAATTACCAAAACGGATTTCCGAACCGCTTTCTTTGACAGCTCCAGAGTAGCTTTTATCAGACATTTTCAAAGTGATAGCATTGTCACTTAATTCATAGGAGCCGTAGAAACTGGCATATTTTGTATCAGATGTGAATTTTATACCCTGAAAAGTATTATCATCATAGAATCTCACAACATTAAATTCAAAATCACTATCCGTACCCTCAAACATATAAATACGACCGATAACTGGATTGTCAGTCGTTCGTTCTGCCTTGATTTCGTCTATGGCTGAATTTTGAACATCTCCAGATAATATGCTTATCTCAACATCTTTCGCCTGTTCCTCATAATCAAAGCCAGTGATACGGACTATGCCGTCGGCTACCGCATTGCTTACAGTCGGTCTGGAAACACACGAACCATTTACATAAATGCTTAATGATTTTCCAATATTTTCGGTAGTAGCTTTGAAAAATGCGTCTTTTCCGTCATCATTCAAAACAAGTTCTACATAAGGCTCTGAATTATCAGTACCGGACGATACAGAAGAAATGTCGTCGGTAGTGATAAGAACGCTTCCTTTTTCGTCTCTGATTTCTACATTGCCCTTTATGGAATCATCAGCAGAGCTGGACTTGTTGCTATCTCCAGAGCCACACCCGGATAAAGCCACACATGCCAGAAGTGAAAGTATCAGTAAGAATTTTCTCATATAAAATCCCCTTTCGTATTAGATTAAGTTAATTATATAACATTCCTGATATTTTGCAAATCATAACCGTTATTGTCACAGTTACAGTTACCGTTACCGTCACAATATGTTCTATTAACTTCAAAACGCAATAAACCTATTGCAAAATTCCATAAAAACATGGCGTGTCACAGTAATTATCACAGTGACAGTCACAGTTATGTGAACAGTCATTCTAAATTTTTGTCGTTGTGACTGTTGCCGTTATTGTCACAGTGACAGTACAAATTTTCAAAGAGCAGAGCGTATTTCTTCTTATAATAATGCGACCTTAAAAATATAAGTGTCACAGTGACAGTTGCAGTGACTGTTACCGTTACTGTCGCTGAACATATACCTAATACCATATATATATTTATATATAATACTTATGTTCAAATCGACAATTCACTAAAGAAAGCTCCGATAAAATAAAACTCTCAAAAGTGAAATAAATATATTGACAGACTACTAAAAGTGAGTTATAATTATAACATAATAAAGAAAGACATAAAACAAAGGAAAGGCGGTAGTCTTATGAAAGTGAAATTAAAGGTGTATGACGGCGTTAAATACTGGGACGGCACACAGAAAGTAGCAGAGGTCAATTACGACATTCAAGGCTACGAAGTAAAGCAGATTCCAGATGAAGATATAGCAGCTATGGGATTTGATACGGTAGACGAGTTCGAGGAGTACCTGATACTCACATTAAAGAGCGGAGAAACATCTACATTCTGCAATTCCCATGTAGATTTATTCAAATTATAGGAGGTATGAGCCATGTTTACACTTCAAGGAATGAGAGGAAATGTAGAACTGATAACCGAGAAAATTAGACAAGAGGCAATCGAGGAAGTTCTGGAGAAATTCAAAGAGGCAGACAGGAAATACTATCAGACAGGCAAAGATTTCCAGACAGTAAGAGATTTATACAAGGAACTGGAACGGCTGGGAGCCGACATTGAAACAGTGATAGACATTGACCTGCATATCAGAGATGAAGTATTCGGGCTGTCGCCGGTCAAAGCTATGTACCATTCGACAATGAATATGGATGACGGATATATAAATCACATAGCAATCATTCAGGAAGTAAACGGATTTCATAACCATTTCCTTTATGACGAGGACAAGGGCAAGGGTGCCGCCGGTACCGGTCCATTTACAACACTGGAGGAAGCAAAACAAGATGTGATTGCACATTATCCAGACGCAGTAGAACAGGAGGTAGCAGAATGAATTACAGATATTACAGCACACAAAGACCGATTATGCCGGGAGGTTACCCAAAGCCGGAGCGTAACGGAATAGTGACGGTATGCAACTTCGACAATAAAACTTATGCAGAGGAAATTCAGAGAGAGGCGTGGGGTTATATTGAGTACGCAAGACCGTTAGGACATTTCGATATTGTGAATTATGAGCTGGTAGCAGCCAAGACAAAGACCCTGCACCTGAAATATCTGGGGCGTGATAGCTGGGGCAGATATGTGTATGAGGACGAAAACGGAAAGTTATGGAAGAATACAGATTGTTGCAGTCCGAGGGAGTGCTGCGAAGAAAGAGGCGACACATTAAATTCAGCCGCAGGGAACGATTTTGACGGAGAGCCAGACTGCTTCATGTCAGCACACATAGCAGTTGAATATATTGGAGAGGAGGAACAGGAATGACAAGGGAAGAATACAGTGCATTTATCGCAAAGGTAGCACCGGAAAACGCAAGATACATCATGTGCTGTGAGGAAATCACAGGTGGGTTTGAGAGAGCGGAGCGGTACCGCAAAGATGGGAAGCTAGAACTTGCAGACATGGTAGAGCAGAGAGTTATTGAGAGAATCACAACTTTTAATAGAACTGCATTAACGCCAGCCACCGTAAAGGTTGGCGACGGTGTAACAATCAACCTCTGGAGCGACAGACACGCCGCAACGGTTATTAAAGTGACCGCAAAGACCGTAACAGTCCGCAGGGATAAAGCTACATTGAATCCTGATTTCAAACCTGAATTTATTCCGGGTGGATTTGCGGCACACTGCACGAACCAGAGCGAGCAGAGATACACATACGAGCCAGACGAAAAAGGAGAGATACGAACATTTCACTGGTCGGATAAGTTCCAGAGATACGGACAGCCCGGAAATTTGACATTAAGCAAAGGCAGACATGAGTTCTACGATTACAATTTTTAGGAGGTGCGACATGGCAAAAAGATTGACAGAGGAACGGATTGAGAAAATGGCGGTTGAAATCCGGGCATTTCTTCTGGAGCATGGAATCTGGCAGGATACGGATATTTATTTCAATGGCAAGAGGTTCACAACCAGAGACCCGGAAACGAAGAAATATTATTACAACGACCCAGAGAAGCTGTTCGTTGAGGACAACCAGAATCCGAGAGATTATTTTGAGTATGTGGCAGACGACCACATTTTGAGCATGAGCTTCGAGGGACCGGTGTATCACATGATAAACGGCTACGCATTGGGCGGTCTGGTACGGCGATTCAATAAGATTTTTGAAAAGTACGGCGTTTACTATGAGCAGGGCGACGCATGGAACTTAACTTGCTATTACGCATAAGGAGGTAAGCATGGACGAGATAAGTAAAGCTCTGGACGAGGTTTTTAATGGCGATACACAGGAACCAGAAAGAGAAAAGGTTACAACAGACGAATTGAGAGCTGCATATTGCAAAGCCGCAGAGCTGAAAGGACCAGCCACAGGAATGACCTGTTTAGGTGTTTTGTTTGAGCCATTTCACGATATTACAATCTGGAGAGATGAAAATGGTGGATTCTGGTACAGCAGCTATTATGTAGGAGATTAGGAGGAAAACGATATGAATATTAAGATAGAACCAAGAAAGACGACTGACCGAGGCGGCTACCTGATGTTACCGCTGATTAAGAATATCCCATATCCGGCGAACGACACATGGAAAAAGAGTACCTGTCCGAAGTGCGGTTCCGAGTGCTGGGATAGACAGTTACCGCCCGGATTCACAGAGGATATGTTTTCGGGAAAAATGTGTACGGAATGTGCGTTACGCATGACGGTGCAGGAAAAGGCAGAAATGACGACAGCAAGAGCAAAGACGCTGATTGCAAACATGGCAGATGTTATCAGAAAAACCAGACAAGATATTTACAATCGGGAGTTTGCAGAGTTCCTGATGAAAGAAACCGGAATTACAGCGGAGGAACTGGCAGAGTGCGGAATCATGGGAGAGGAGGCAAATTCTGATGATTAAGGTTGAAGAAACATTGAAAGCCCTGATTGATGAATCAGGCAAGACACACACACAGATAGCGTCAGAGTTGGGAATGAGCAGACAGTCGCTAAATCAGTATATTTCAAGGAAACCAGAGGAAATCCGGCTAAATATCTTACAATCAATACTGGATAATCTGGGATATGAATTAACTCTCAAAAGTAAGTCAGAGAGCTGATGCGTATATTTTTTTGCCATAAAAACTCTCAAAAGTGAAATAAATATATTGACAGACTACTAAAAGTGAGTTATAATTATAACATAATAAAGGAACACAAAAATATAACTCACAAGGAGGAGCGGCGATATGACAAGAGCAGAGGCGAAAGCAAAGGAAATGGGCGTAACAATGAATGAGGTTTACGACTTCATCAAAAACCACAAAGAAGCCAAAAAGGATTGCAACGACTTGCTGGCAAGCGGAATGGATTTTGACGAGGCAAGCGTACTGGCTTACAGCTCATGGAGGTAATCATATGGAGAGAGCAAAAGCACTGGTTCAGAAACTGTCATTTGATGAATGTATCGAGGTTTTCAACCAGTTACCGTCAGGAAGCCCGATTATGGATTTACTGTTTGACAGAATGGAATCGCTGGATATGAAGCGGTTCGAGGAATTTTTAGGATAAGGAGTTGAGAGTATGAGAGTACACGCTGGAGATACGATTAAGGTTGATGACATTGGAACACTGGGGACGGTCAAAAAGACCGACGGCAAAGGAAATGTGCTGGCAGAGTTCCAGTTCCCGGAGGGAGCGGTTGAGGCAGTTATACCGGTTATGATAATCGCTCATGTAGTAAAGGGGTGCAGCCATGTACCGGCTTGAATTTGAACAGGCGGTAGGACATCCGGTATCGGACGAGGAGTACCGCAAAGCGGAGCTGGTGCTTATGAATACGAAAGCTATCATAGGCACACAGCAAATCGCCTATATCTACGAGATATGGGGAACAGAAGCAATCGACATTCTGTACTCACTGGTGGAGGAAAGAGGAAAGCTGATTGAATCTCTGGGAGAAGCCAGAAAAGAAAATAGCGACCTCTGGAAAGAGAACCGGACACTTAGAGAGTTCCGGGACACAATCATCATGGAAGCACAGAGAAAAGAACCAAAGCTGCTACCACTGGAGGGCAACCAGTGAGAAAGCATAGACATTCAAATCACAGGAGGAATCACAATGGAAAGACTGTTTTTCACAATCAACGAGCTTACAGCAAGAGCCGCAAAAGAAGCTAATTCAATGAGCGGATATGTAGCCGGAAGTGCTACATCAGAGTACCAGAACATGGTAAACAGAGTTTATGACACAGTGGAGAAAATCAAGGAGAAGAAACCGAACCTTGCAGAAAAGGCACAGCACATGGCAGAGAGATACAGCCGAAAGCTGGCAGAGTATTTCAACGCCTATTACAGAAACGAAGCAAGCTGTCCGTCAATCCTGATTTCGGGAGCCGGTAATTTTCCGGTAAGAAAAAAGGAAAAGCAGAACAGCCGCAGAGAAACCCTGATGAACGATTGGAAGTATCTGGAGAACTACGCCACAAAGATAGAACACCTGCTGACAATGGAGCAGCCGATTTTATCCGGGGACGCACAGGCAATCGAGCTTCTGGAAGAAAAGCTGGAGAGCCTGAAAGAAAATCAGGAAATGATGAAAGCGGTCAATAAGGCGGTTAAGCTGAAAGACACAGCCAAAGGCGACGAGCAGTTAAAGGATATGGGCTACTCTGACGACCAGATTAAGAATTTCAGGGAACCGGATTTCTGCGGAAGAATCGGCTATCCGTCATACGCACTCCAGAACAACAACGCCAACATCAAGAGGATTGAGAGCCGCTTAAACAGCCTGAAAGCCGCAAAGGAAAAGGGCAATCAGGAAGCAGAAAACAAGTTCTGCAAGGTGGTAGAAAATGCGGACATCATGCGTTTACAGCTTTTCTTTGAGGACAAGCCGGAGGATAAGGTTAGGGATATTCTGAAAGGCAACGGATTCAAGTGGTCGCCGAAAAACGGCTGCTGGCAGAGACAGCTTACAGCAAATGCCAAGTACGCATTAAGCAGAGTTATCAAAGAGCTGGAAAAGTTGGAAGAAACAGCATAGGAGGTATCAGTCATGGCAGAGCTTTTGACAAGGCAAATTGTATATGAGTACCAGAAGCGGTTGAAAGCCCTGCCAGAATATGGAAATCAGGACATCAAGGAGCGGCGAGAGCTACGGATTGAATTACAGAATCGGTTCGGCATAACAGAGCTACAAGCCCTGAATGTTCTGAACGGACACCATGTACCAGACATTATCACAATTTACGAAAGGAAGCGTTGGGAAGATGAATTTAACGACAAATACGGAAATCAAGACAATCAAGGGCTGGGAAAAGTTCACAGACGAGCATAGCGGAGAAAATACAGATTGGGACGCATACTGCAAGCCCGGCGATACAGTAGGCGAAGATGTTTACGATTATTTTCTGAATATCTTACCGCCAAGACACTTATCACAGGGGTTAATGCAGGTAGGCGAGCCGCACAGCCACATGATGAATCCGGAAACAGGAAAGTATCAGGCAACATACGCCACATTTGAAACCATAGGCAAGAGCGACGGAGCCATGTTCTACCGATATTGCGGAAATTGCTTCGCTGGAAGCACAAAGAATATGCCAGCAACAATGTAGCAGGTATTCCGGTGGCGTAAAGCTACCGGACCTAAATAAATCACAATCAAAATTCAGGAGGAAAACGAAATGAGCAAACTAAAAATCAAGGCAAGAGGTATCAGCATGGAGGTTGTCGGTAAAGATGACCTTATCCAGAGAGAGCGTGAGGCGTTCCTTGAATACGCCGAGAACCACAAGGGAATCCAGATAGGAGTAACTGCTATCCCGGTAGAGAGATTAAGACCGTTCCCGGAACACATGAACTGCAAGTGCAGTTGCGACAGCGAGGAACCGGCAACAGAAGCAGAGGACAAGCAGGAGGGCAGCATTGACTTTATCAGAACTGTAAAACAGCACCGCAAGATGAACTGGGAGGAACTGGCAGAGAAGATTAAGAAAGGCATTATCCCGGTAGAGGTTGGAGCAACCGTTCCCTGCGAGCTTACAGACGGCACACCGGCAGAGTTTGTGGTAACAGATGTGACGGACCAGTATGTGAGATTTGAAACCAGAAACTTTATCGGTGGAGAAGTTGAATGGAACGAACAGGACACCAACAAGGGCGGTTATCCTGATTCTGACATCAGAGGTTACATTGATTCTACAATCTGGGGATTGCTGCCGGAGGACTTACAGGCAGTTATCAGTGATGTAGACAGAGAGTGGAAAGACAAAGACGGCAACTGCGGTACATACACAACAAAACTGTTCTTACCGGCTGCGTCAGAGGTATTCGACGAGGATAGCTGCTACGGAGATAAGGGACTGTATAAGCAGCTTGATTATTACAAGGACGCAAGAAACAGAATCAGAGTGGACGAGGACGGAGATACAAGAGTGTATTGGTTGGCTTCTGTCAGGAGCGGCAATTCGACGAATGCGTGCATTGTGAACAACGGTGGGAGTGCCAACTACTGGAGTGCGTCTAATTCGTATCGTGTGCCGGTCTGCTTCCAGATTTCCAAAATCTCATAATCAGACAATCAGCGGCTTTATGCCGCTATAACAGTAAGGCTCCGTATAAAAGCGGAGCTTTGCATTTATCAGGAGGCGAAAATGAAAGGACAGATGAAGTTATTCCCGGATGAATATATAAAAGATTCTGATTGCACGAAAGATACTCCGGTTGTTCATGGAAAACCGGACACTCCTATTTATGGAATGGGTGCAAGAATCAAGCCAAGAGTTTCGGGGCGACAAGACACCGAGCATTTCAAGAGCATATACCTTGACAGCTTACTACCTCTGGAAGAATACGACCTCATAGCAATACTGTTATCAGGAGGAAAGGACAGCATAGCTTGCTACTACAAATTGCTGGAGATGGGAGTTCCTAAAGAGCGGATAGAGTTCTGGCACCATGATATAGACGGAGGACACCCAAGCCGAAGAATGGACTGGCGGTGTACCCAGAATTATGTGAAAGCATTTGCGGAGGCTGAAAATGTACCGCTCCGGTTATCATGGAGAGTAAACGGATTTTTCGGGGAGCTGTACCGGATAGGAACCAGCGAACCGGTTGAATGGTGCGAGCCGGACACTGGCGAAATCATACAATGCAAGCCGTCCAAGAAATATCTGGAGTGCAAAGCGATAAAGGAAAGCTCCATAGACGGCATGGAGGAGAAACTGAAAGAGTACGGTTGCAGACAGAAGTTTCCAGCAAAGACAGCGGACTTGCGTACAAGGTGGTGTAGTGCATACCTGAAAATAATGGTTGCGGATAGCGTCATGGCAAACATGGATTCGCTGAATAAACTGGAAGAAATCGGAGGCAAGCGTCACAAGTTCCCTGCAAAGGGCGGAACACATCAGGGACGCTGGTGTAGTGGAAACCTAAAAGCAGCTGTTCAGGATAGTGTGACAGCAAACCTTGAAAAGACGAGACAAGGCGTAAAGATACTGGTTGTGTCTGGAGAACGCAGGGGCGAATCTTCCGGCAGGTCAAAATATAATGAGATTGAGATACACAGAACCAATGCTGAAAAGAAACTGAAACGGACAGTCCACCAGTGGCGACCGGTAATAGACTATTCGGAGAAAGATGTCTGGGAGGTTTTGAAGCGGCACAAGGTAAATCCACACCCATGTTATAGAGCTGGCTGGAATCGGTGCAGTTGTGCTATGTGCATTTTCTCAACACCAAAGCTGTTTGCTGGAATCAGGGAATTATACCCAGAGGATTTTGAAGCACTGCGAAATGATGAAAATATTTTGGGATTCACGCTTGATAACAAATGCAATCTTGATGAATTTGTCGGAGATACGGAATCCTGCGTATATCATGGCGACAAAGAAGCTATCAGGAGCCTTATTACAGGAGAGTTCACAACAGATGATATTTATGTAAAAGGGGACTGGCTATACCCTGCCGGAGCGTTTCATGGGGCAGAGGGCGGTCCATGCTAAAGGAGGAATCAGAATGATTATAGTATCACAGAACAAAGAGAGGGTGTTGTGGTTCGGGAGAGCTTTCAACGCACTGGAGTATAACGAGGACATTAGCAAGAAAGGCAAGCAGGAAACCGTCAGACACACAATCTGCATTTCCGACGGCTGCCTTGAAGAAATCGCAGAGTATGACAGCAAGGAAAGGTGTCTGGCGGTCTTAAAAGATTTCTGCGGAACATACGAGGAAGAATGTTACACAAATGAATTTTTCGACCAGTCAGCACAGGCACAAAGACCGGCGACATACAGAAAGAATATCGTGTATCAATTCCCGGAGAAGTAGGAGGCGACTATGGCAAGAAAAGTGAAATGCAAAAACACAGAATGTAAGCACCACTGCAAGAATGATTACTGCGACACTACGGTAAATATCAATTCTAGCGGCAGGTGTGAATCGTTTGAGAAGAATATCATTTACTATTTTCATCTGGTATGGGAGGCACTGGCAGACAAGAATTTTATAGACATGGTGGAGATAATAAGAAATCCTGAAATTAAGATTGGACTGTTTTATGTCATGGAGTGCTTCAATTTGGGATTTGCTGAAATGGAGTGGGGAACCTGCCGTATGGTAATGCTGAAAGACGGAAAGGACGGCAAGCCCCTTAATTATGAGGAGATAACCAGTCGTGAAATTGATACAGACAAACTGCGAAAACACATGGAAAATCTCAACAATGGAATCTTGCCGGGAACTGATAAGAAACCTAAAGAAGTTGAAGAAAAGGAGTTCGGCTGGCTATCTCCAACCGGAGAATTTACAGAAAGTCCGTTCGGAGAGCATGAAGAATCAGCAGAGGGAATCTGCGAGAAGAAAGGCTTTGAAACAGAATACAGAGCATGGAGAAAAGAAAATCTGGGTACAGGAGAAATGAGATTGTATCGTGATTTTCTGGCACAGGTAAAAGGCTATTGCCTGATACACAATCCGTCTGGAACCGGCGGCTATATTGTCACAAACATAAAAGAGCTAACAAAGAAGCAGAGAGAATTTCTATTTGATTATTTCATGGATATGGGCGATAGATTCAAAGCAGAACAGTTCTGGGAGGAATAGGAGCGACGCATGAAAAAATTCAGGAAACGGCTGAAAACATATTATTACAAGCACTGGAATTGTTTGCCATGGTTTATATGTGGACTTATGATTTTAATACGAGGGGATATAAGCAGATTCAATTATGGTTCAATGTGGATTGCATTGCTGGTAATGATGTGGTTTTTCTGCCCGACGGAAGATATAAACAAATTATACGAAGCAGAAAGCAAAGGAGATGATGATATGCTGGTACTGCCGATTAAGAAAAAATGGTATGACATGATTTTATCTGGAGAAAAGACGGAAGAATACCGGGAAATAAAATCGTACTACGATTCAAGGTTTGAAAGCGTGTTCGGGTGTCAGTGGCTATTTCGAGGCATAGACGGAGTAGGCGACATGACACCGCCTGAAAAGGAAATCATATTCAGAAACGGATATTCCAGAAACTCCAGACAGGCGAAAGTAACCTGCACGCTCACAAAAGGAACCGGCAACCCGGAATGGGGAGCAGAGCCGGGCGTTGAATATTATGTGCTGCACATCAAGAAAATACAGGAGGCGTGACTATGGGAAAAACGAGAAGCTGCCGCAGGACAGAGGACGAGAACAAAATACATGATAAAGCTGTCAAAATGCGAAAGATGACAGACGAGCAACTGGTACACTATGTCGAGGACCGAGTAGAGAAAGCCAGAAGCGAGGGTTTCAATCAGGGAAAGAAAGCAGCTCCAGAAATCGACACAGACAAGATTCTGGAGAAAATCGGAACGATTAAAGGAATCGGAGCTGTCAAGTTACAGGAAATCAAGGGTATTTTAGAACAGTGCAAATAGTTCCAATGACCTATGATGTAACGATTGTTAATCTTGACAGCCTATGGTAAAATGATAAATATGCTTATAAAAGAAAGATATTAAAGCGAACCTGACACATAGGGGATGCTATGTTCATTAAATAATTCAAAAAATATATTTGAACTTCTTAAAGGTTAATGATATCATTAGATAGATTAAGTAAACATGAACAGATAAGAGGCTGCTCGGAATAGAGGATAATCATGGTCAAAGTTGAGAGAAGACAATCAAGAAGAACTGATGTTGATGTTATTATTTCTTTGAAAAAGCTTGATGAAAGTCGTATTTCTGCATGTTCCGGGGAGACAGTGGATGTTAATGTTATTAACATATCCAAGGGTGGCATAGCATTCAAATCAGACCGTAAGTTTGAGCTGAATACTTATTATTCGACAGTAATCACTCTTGATAATAAAGAACGTATAGAGGCTGTTGTTGAGATAATCAGAATGGAGAATCTTGGAGAGGCTGAGACTACCTACGGATGCAGATTTGTGGGGATTAGTGAGGAAGATCAGTTCAGAATAGAAGTGTACCAGCTTGTATATGAAAGCAATCACAATTAAATATCATGAGTAGCGCAGATGATCGCGGCTGCATTCGTGCAGGTGAGGAAAGTCCGGGCTTCATAGGGCAGGATGCCGGATAACGTCCGGTGGAGGCGACTCCAAGGCCAGTGCAACAGAAATATACCGCCATGGCGAAAGTTGTGGTAAGGGTGGAAAGGCAGAGTAAGAGACTACCGCATTGCTGGTAACAGCAGTGGCACATGTAAACCCCATCCGAAGCAAGACCAAACAAAAGCGTTACAAAGGCTGCCCGCCAAGCTTTAGGTAGGTCGCTTGAGCCTGCTGGTAACAGCAGGACTAGATAGATGATCGTCACAGCTATGCTGACATAACCCGGCTTATAGCGCTGCTCATTTTATTATTTAAAGAACAAACAGCTCCCATGGGTATATTTTTACCTATGGGAGTTATTTAATTGGTGGATATAAATTCGATTCTGAGTGTATCAATGCAAGAATGTGATATATACTTATAACAGAAATAATCGAAATGAATTGTGCTTAGAGAAATTAATTATAGAGAATTAAGAGAAGGACATAATTTGGAAAAGCTATATATTGGTGGGGAATTTGAAAAATATGAATGATAATGCTGACACAATTGAAACGGCAGAACTTGATAAAGTTGTTGCGGATGTGTTAAATTATGATAATATGATGAATGTAGATATGTATATTGATGAGTGCTTAAAAGAAATAAATATAAATCAATTGCAAAGTAATGAATTAGATTTAGTAAAAATTCTTGAAGAACAAAATGAATCAAGCAGGAACGAAGAAAATGGGTATATATGGGTACTGTGTACATGCATAATGTTTTTAGGTGAATATAAGTTCTTCTGGAATAGATAATTGGGAGTGATATACAATGCAGGAAATGTTAAAAAAAGTAATAACCGACATTCTGACAACATTATACGAACCATTCTGGTTTGCGCTGCTGTCAGCAATGTTGCTTACAATTGCATATATGTACTGCTATGAGCCGGAAGGAGCGGGAAAAGGCTTCAAAACGATGATGTCGGCATGGCTTGGGAAATTCAAGAAAGATGCACATTTTCGGGAATTGTTCTTCTGGTTCTTGTTCACAGTGATGATATTGTTCAAGACACTTCTTAACAGAAATATGTGGATGAATCCGCTGTCAGATGTAATGGGCGGATGGACACTCACAGATGCCAAAGGAAAAGTGAGTGCAGAACCGGTTGAGAACGTAATAATGCTTATACCGTGGACATGGCTTCTGATTGTATTAAAGAACAGGAAAAATGCAGTGAAAAGACCGGTGTTGTATGCGATAGCAGCGGGATTTCTGTTCTCGCTTACAATAGAAACATTGCAGTTGATGTTAAGGCTCGGTACATTCCAGCTGTCAGATATATGCTACAACACACTTGGCGGAATGATTGGTGGAGTGATGTTCTGGATAATCAGACTGATAAGAAAACAATAAAGGGACTCTCTCGGTGTACACTTCACCGGGAGGGTTCTTTCTGCTTTAAAAGAGAGGGAAGATAAAGAAGAGAGGGAAATATCATGATAGAAAACATAATAAAAGACATGGTAGAAAGCAATACAACCGGTCGTCTGACCGATGCCAGCAAAAGATTCGTTGCCAGAATGAAAGAAAAGAATGAAATTAAGAAGCTTCTGGTGGATAATAGCAGGTTTTTTGCAGGATACGAGGCTAATGCAGATAAGATAGCAGCTGATATTGCAAATGTATTATCAGAAGAGAACCTTAGCCAGCTTGCGGCAGATCTTAGCAGGGATTCAGGATATACATTTAAAGTGAGACTGGAAAAGTGGCTTACAGACCTTATGAGCGAATATGAGATTCCGCATGAAGAAGAGCGTCTGTATGCTAACAGGATACTAGATGCCGTTCTTTATGAGCTGCCACAGGTCGCACCAGACAAATACGACAGATATTATCAGAGCGAGTGGCGCGAAGAACAGCAGCAGGAAGCACAGGAGATTATCAGCAAACTAGAGAAAATCAGCAGCCAGATGGCAGTGTATGCAGAAAAACATATGGATATATGCTCGACAGATGACCTTGACCTGCAGCTTAAGCGTCAGACAGTCAATCCTAAGATAGGAATAGATTTCTTTGATATAGATGATGACGAATTCATAAGTGTATTTAACGAAGTTAAGAATGATGAGAAAGTCTGTGTAAGAGCTAGATGCAAGGAAGAGACAATATACTGCATTATCAATGAACTGTGGAAATCCGGGGAGAAAAGACCGATATTTGTTGTGAAGAACAAAAAAGACTGGTACAGATTGGCAGAAGTCGGTGGAACAGGCAACATATATATACCGTGGTTCTATGCAGATGAGATAGTGTCAATAGAGAATAACACTAACATATTCATCTTCACAGACGGGCTGCCATCATTCTCAGACAAAGAGATAGAATTAAGACCAAGAACGCTCGAAACAATACGAAGAGCACTGGGAAGGGTAGGAATGGATGTTAACCAGGCTAATGAGCTTGTCAGTGAGACGCATGGATTATATATTCCGATGAAAAGAAGAATATTCAACGGTGCATATTTAAAGAAGCCGGAATGGATTGCCGGTCTGGCTGATAACGTCAAGATAACATGTCTGCTTGTTGGACAATGGACAGATGCGGATGGCGATAAAGCAGTAATAGAGGAGCTTAGCGGTCTTAAGTATGATGATTTCACAGAACAGGTCAGAAAATATGCAGATGGAGAAGAACCATTTGTATATATAGTTAAAAGAAGCAGAGCCAGCCAATACTATCTGGCAAGCGTGCAGAATACATGGGAATATCTGGACGTGTCTACAGACAGTGAAATCTGGAAGAAATTCATGAGGGCATGCATAGATGTGTTAAATGAATCGGAAGCGTTATTCACATATACATTTGTGGAGAGGCTGGCTGCCACATTCAACGGAGAGCAGCTGTTCTGGTCGGGAAATATACGACAGGGGATGCTCAGGACACTTCTAATCAAAGTGTGCCATAAAGACCACGGAAGTTCACAGGCAATTCTTGACAACATGGTTGAGGAGATACTCGGTTATGTTAAGACAGAACAGCAATGGAAATACATATCAACATATTTTAGGGAACTGTGTGAATTATCGCCATCTAAAGTGCTTGACAGATTAGAAAATGAGTGGGACAAGCCTACAGGTCTCCTGCAGCTTTTGGTCAGAGATGATGCAGGAAACATGTAGCCTTAATAACCATTCAGAAATTTGATTTCTATATAAAATCAGACTGTATGAATCATATGGTGGTTTATGTATCGCTTACCCTAAAAAAATGTCATATTTTCAATAGGCTACCCTATAGCAAATTTATTAATAATCTCATGAGATATATCCAAACCTAAAAAATCTTCAATTCCATATTATGGATAATCCTGACCTTGAATAGATAAAATATCACTATCTACTTCTTCTGGACTACAATATTCTATTACCAAACATTCCTTAAGTAGACCAATGCGAATATTTGGGGGAAATGGAAATGCACAGTTAAGAGTGTTTCTCTTTTCTGAATGTATTTGCAAAAAATCATATATAGTACCAAAAACATCTTCATTAAGTAATGTCATAACATTTGTTATTATTGTTTTAACTTCATCTTCTGTAAATCTCATATTTTCTTCCCGCCCTTTTATATTAACTAATAATCATGTTATCAACAAATATCATACCAATAAAAATCTGTATCTTCATTACAAATATTTTTCACTAATAATTTCAAATAGCAATTAATCATAAAAAGAAATGTCTCACAAAAAATAACAAATATAATTGTATGTAAGATTCCGTCCCACTTGCACCAAAACATAATCAATGATGCAATTATTGACTCTACAGAAATAATAACTATTTCTATAAAATCACTTAAAAGTTCAAACGAAAACCAACACTTATATGCAATCCAAGCTACTAATATTGTTAATAATGCAAAGCCAATATTATAAGGGAAAGGTTGAAAAGATAATGTAGTAATCATTGTTCCATTTACAATTAATAATAGACTTTCTGTTGTTCCACCATTACATTTTTCTGCAACAACCACAAATAAATAAACTAAAGTTAATATTAATGTGGAAATACCAATATTGCTATCTTGTTGATTCGAATATAATAGACTCCACATTATAGTTAACACCATTACATAAATAATAGTTTTCAGCACTTTTTTTCTTCGCAATTCTGGAATTACTATTTTAGTCTTATATAAATCACATCTAAAAAAGAACCCAAGAATAATACCTCCACCTAACAACCAATACTTCGAAAGAAAATCTATAAGCAAATTAACAATTTCTGAAATCATTTGATCTATAATCTGCATAATATTACCTCTATAGACATTATATATCATTTTATCTATTTTATCTATATTGATTCTGATATTCATATGCATCCTCAAACCTTACAGCACCATTAATTCTTTTCACTTCATCCGTACACTTTGCCTGTAACTTCCTTGGCGCTTCTTCATCCACTCCATGACTATACGCAATCACATGAGACAGCTTTGATGTTTCCACCGCCAGTTTATACATCGCATGAACCATTCGGCTCTCGCTATCCTTCACTGTGGAATGCATCACTGAGGAGATAGTGGAAAGCATATAGTTTTCGTAAAATTTGCTATAACTATAATAATCCAGTTGCATAATTTGTACGATTTTAACGAATTGTACAATTCGTACAATTATCGCAAATTTTTCATGAGGTTATAATTATTGAATGCTAAGGAGTTGGAAACACAGCATAATCTTAAAAAGTGGGCAGCCATAATAAAAGAATGTCGTTCAAGCGGCATGAAGATACTTCAGTGGCTTGAGATAAACAACATATCAAAGGACAAGTATTACTACTGGCAGAGAAAGCTCAAAGAAACATGTATTGATACACTTGAAAGACAGGCAGCTACATTTGTAGAACTTCCTGTAACTAAAGAAGCTTTGGCATCCACAGAATTAACTGTCACGCATACTATATGTGAAAATAAAAATGATGATTATTCATTTAAAGATAATACAATAGTTGCTGTAATAAAAACCAATGGAATTACATTTGAAATCACTAATACTGCTACACCTGATTTTATAAAAAATCTTATAGAGGCATTTAATCATGCTTAATGATGCAGCCGGTTTTAAACGTATATTCATAGCTGCTGGCTACACAGATTTACGGAGAGGTATAGATGGACTTGCTGGAATCGTGCAGTATCAGTTTGAACTTGATCCACACGATAAAGATACAATCTTTTTATTCTGTGGAAGAAAGAATGACAGGATAAAAGCACTTCTATGGGAAGGCCACGGATTTCTGCTTATGTATAAAAGGGTTGAAGAAGGCAGTTTCAAATGGCCAAGAAATGTAACAGAAGCACTGGAGATAAATGAGCAGCAGTTTGAACAGTTAATGAAAGGCTTTGAGATTATAGCAAAACGCCCGATTAAGCCACAGGATAATCCTGGAACACTGATGTAAACAGTGTGCAGAAAGTAGATTTTTTATAATATAAAAAGTTTTCAAAACTATAATCAGGACGACAAATATGTGAGTTATCCACTAAATACAGGATATAAAAGAATTAATAGATAAATTTGATGAATTAAAAGCAAAACGAAAACAAAGTATTTTTCTAATGCAGTATTAGCAGCTGATTATATATATGGTCTTAAAATTTCAAAAGATATTATAATATCTGTAGATGATGAAAAAGATAATGATGAGAATATAATTAAAAGGTGAAGTGGCAACTAAGGCATTTATGATTGATGAAGTAAGCGGTGTATTAAATAATATTGAATATTTTGCTATGAATTTTGCACATGGAGTTGCGGATGATTCTGTTGTTTATAGATCTTTGCATCAAAGTTACATTGATATAATGCAATTGCTATATTTTAATATATCTAATTTGAATAATTCATCTAGTGATAAATACTATTTAAATGCTATTGAATTATATAATAAATGGAAGCTTCAGAAAGATAAAGATACTAATGAAAAAAAGATGATGGATATTACAAGAGAGGCAAAAAACAAAGGTACAATTGTAAACATGGAAAATATTTGACTTTTGAGTATAAAAGAATATACTAATATTGAATGGATAAAGGAGGTACTATTATGAATGCTGGAGGAACAGAACTTTTTTAATATATAGTTGATGTAAAGAAAGTCCGTGAAATTTTATCACGGACTTTTTTGTATTAGATAATACAATAAATAGTAAGCAATGAGAACCAGATGAAAAAGGAGGCACCATGAAAGAATACGATAAATACCTAAAGCTTTTAAAAGAAAAATATCCCACAAAGCAGTCAGTTTACCGCGAGCTTATTAATCTGAATGCAATTATGAATCTGCCGAAGGGAACAGAGCATTTTATGAGTGACCTCCATGGAGAATATGATGCATTTTACCATATAATTAATAATTGTTCGGGGGTAATTAAAGAGAAGGTAGCTATGCTGTATGGAGATGAGCTTACTGTATTTGAACAGCAGGAGTTGTGTACACTTATATATTATCCAAGGGAGAAGCTTTCGATTCTTATGGAGGAAAATAAGGTGACTGATGAATGGTACAGAAATGTACTTGGTCAGCTGATTCAGATTGCAAAGCTGCTGTCGTCTAAATACACAAGATCCAAGGTGAGAAAGGCAATGCCAGTGGATTTTGCATATGTTATTGATGAACTTATACATGCGCAGAAGGATGAGGATGATAACAGAAGTGTGTACCATAGACAGATTATGGAGACTATTCTCAGTCTTCACAATGGAGACGAGTTTCTTATTGCGCTTACTGACCTGATTAAGAGACTGGCTGTGGACCATCTTCATATACTGGGCGATATATATGACAGAGGACCGCATGCGGATAAGATATTGGATCTGTTGATGGAGCATCACAGTGTTGATATACAGTGGGGTAATCATGACATATTGTGGATGGGAGCATTTTGCGGCAATCCGGTGTGCATGGCACTTGTCGTCAGAAATAATATTAAATATAAGACTATGTCGATACTTGAGAATGGCTATGGAATAAGTCTTAGGTTCCTTCTGCAGTTTGCAGTTAAGACGTATTCAGATAAAAATGTTGATGATGCAGTATATAAGGCTATTTCTGTAATTTTATTCAAGCTAGAGGGGCAGCTTATTAAGAGGCATCCAGAATATAGAATGGAAGGAAGACTTCTGCTAGACAAGATGGATCTGGATAAGGGCATTGTAAGAATCGGCGATAAAGAATATTTTCTTAACACTACTGAGTTCCCAACAATTGACATGAATAATCCTTATGAGCTGACTATGGAAGAAATGTTCCTGATGGGAAGATTCAGAGCAGATTTTATCAACAGCACAGTGCTTGAGAGGCATATTAATTTTCTATATGACAAAGGAAACATTTATAAGATTCATAATGGAAATCTTCTGTTCCATGGCTGTGTGCCACTTGATGAACAAGGGGTGTTTGACGGAATTGTTGTGGATGGCAAGTCGTACACAGGTCGTGAGTATCTTGACTATTGCGAGTCGATGGTGAGACAGGCAAGAACTGGTGATTCGGACGCAGTGGATTTTATGTGGTTTTTATGGAGCAATATATTATCGCCGGTAACGGGAAGGTGTATTAAAACATTTGAAAGAACATTCCTTGACAAGGAGAAAAATGCTGATTATAATAATGCGATTAAAGAAGACAAGAATCATTACTATGCCCAGTATGAACATGAGAGAATCTGCAAGATGATTTTAAGGGAGTTTAATCTTTACAACGAGAATGCACATATTATTAATGGTCATACTCCTGTCAGAACGAAGGAAGGGCAGCACCCAGTCAGGGCTAATGGAAAACTGATTGTTATAGACGGCGGTTTCTGCGAAGGATATCATGACGCTACAGGAATAGCTGGATATACACTTATCTATAATTCTCATGGAATGAAGATTAAAGAGCATCATCCATTTATGAGTATTAACATGGCAATTAATAGCAACAGAGATATTGAATCTGAGTCGCAGGTTGTCTATGTGGAAAAGCAGCGCGTGTTCGTAAAGGACACTGATAATGGTAAGCAGATTGCTGAGGAGATTAATGATTTGATGAATCTTCTGGAGTGGTATAATACATAAAGTAACCAATATATAAAACATTAAGAGAGGACGTTATAACATGGAGATTTACGAGATGATTGATTTACAGGATTGTCCGAGATGCTTCGGACCATCTATACTTGAAGAAGAGGACCATGGTTATTATGTAACATGTCTGGATTGTGGATGTCAGTCAGCAACATTTGAGTTTAAGAACGATGATGAAAGACTTGAGGCTGCAAGAAGAACAGCAGAGTTATGGAACACGGGTAAGGTAATCTATACAGGACGCACCGAGTAATAAGTCAGAAAAAGAATTGATTAGAAGAGTTAATTAAGGAGACATCAGGTTATGAAGAGTAAAGAAGAATTATTTAATATGACAATAGTTGAGATGAGAGAGTATATTAATTCTCTTTCTAACTCAGAAATCGATGAGGTTGTTAAGATATTTGAAGAGGATGATACAGAGAAAGATCCACTTACACTTCTTACAGCACCTAAGCTTTTTGATTATATGAAGCACGCTAACGGTACAGTTGATATTGAATTTTAGTCAGTATGGATAATACCAGTAATATAAGGAAGATGAATTTATGAAATATTCAATTGATACACATACTCATACACTGGTAAGCGGACATGCGTATAATACTATAGATGAGATGGCGGCGTATGCGGCAGGCATCGGAGTTACTCATCTTGCAATAACAGACCATGCACCTAAGATGCCGGGAAGCGCAGGCATATTATATTTTTCTAACATGGGAATTATTCCAAGACAGAAATGTGGAGTGAAGATATATATGGGTTGTGAGGTCAATATCATGGATTATGATGGTAATATTGATCTTAAGGAATACGGGCTCAAAGGCTGTGATGTTGTTATAGCAAGTCTTCATATTCCATGTATCAAGCCGGGAAGTATTGAACAGAATACCAATGCACTGATTAAGGCGATGGATAATCCATATGTCAATATTATAGGGCATCCTGATGATTCAAGATACCCTGTAGATTATGAGCGTCTTGTGAGAGCAGCTAAAGAGAAGCATGTGCTTCTTGAACTTAATAATACTTCTCTTAATCCGTCAGGACCAAGACAGGGAGCTTATGAGAATGATGTGCATATGCTTAATCTGTGCAAGGAGCTAGGCGTCAGTATTTCTATAGGAAGTGATGCACATATTAAAGAGAGTATATGTGATTTTGACAGGGCATATAAAGTTATTGAAGATACAGCATTTCCAGATGAACTGATTGTGAATAGTGACTACAGATTATATGAGACGTTTATCGGCAGAAAAGATTGATAATGGTTGATATATGACTAATACTGTGGTAGTATTTGGAATGAAATTTGATTATGTATTCAGACCAAGGAGGATGTAATGGTTGTTTTATTAGCAGGTGGAGCAGGATATATTGGCTCACATACAGCAGTTGAATTACTTAATGCAGGACATGAAGTTGTTATTGTTGATGATTATAGTAACAGTTGTCCGGAATCGATAAAGAGAGTTGAAGAGATTACTGGCAAGAAGGTAGTTTCTTATGAAGCAGATGTTAAAGATAAAGAAGCTATGCAGAAGATTTTTGCAGAGAATCATATAGACTGCGTTATACATTTTGCAGGACTTAAGGCTGTAGGTGAGTCAACAAGATTGCCAGCTAAGTATTACCGCAATAATATTGATACAACACTTACTCTTATTGAGTGTATGAAGGAAGCAGGAGTTACTAAGATTGTATTCTCATCTTCAGCAACTGTATATGGAGACCAGAAGCCACCATATAATGAGACAATGCATAAGGGTGACTGTACTAATCCATACGGATGGACTAAGTCAATGATGGAGCAGATTCTTACAGACTGTGCACAGGCTGATCCTGAGCTTACGGTTATTTTACTCAGATATTTCAATCCTATCGGAGCACATGAATCTGGAAAGATTGGTGAAGATCCACAGGGAATTCCTAACAATCTTATGCCATATGTATCACAGGTTGCTGCAGGTGTAAGAGAGCAGCTTACTATATTCGGAGGAGATTATCCAACTCCTGATGGAACATGCAGAAGAGACTACATCCATGTTGTTGACCTTGCATGTGGTCATCTTAAGGCCGTTGAATATGCGGATACTCACAAGGGGGTTGAGATATTTAATCTTGGAACAGGAACTCCATACAGTGTTCTTGAAATCGTTAATGCATTCCAGAATGCTACAGGTGTTAAAGTTAATTATAAGATTGGCGACAGACGTCCTGGAGATATTCCAGACTCATGGGCAGATGCATCTAAGGCACATGATATATTAGGATGGACTGCTAAGAAATCATTAGAGGATATGTGCAGGGATGTATGGAACTGGCAGAGTCATAATCCTCATGGATACAGAGATTAATCATATATGGCTAGATTAGGAGATTATAATATCCGTAGAATTATATTTGCAATACTTGCGGTTACATGGATGGTTGTTATATTTTCTTTTTCGGCAAGACCGGGAGAAGAATCAGAAAACCAGAGTATTAAGGCTGGAATGGCTGTGTGTCATGTATTTGTTCCGGGATTTGATAATATGAGTGAGGAACAGCAGATTCATATGGCACAGACAATTGACTATCCGGTAAGAAAGACCGCACATGCAATGGAATATGCACTGCTTGCAGGACTGGTATTAGGTGCGGTTACAGCAGTAGTAATTAATATAAGATATGTTGCTATAGCAGCATTTATAGCAATATTATATGCGGCGACAGATGAATTTCATCAGCTCTTTGTGCCGGGAAGAAGTGGAAGAGTGACAGATGTGCTTATTGATGGCTGCGGGGCTGTTATTGGAACTCTTATTATTATGGGAATTTCAAGAGTTATTGCCAGAATAAGACACAATAAGAAGTCTGGAATATAGCTTAATTATTTACAGGAGACGAAGAAGCTTATGAGCAGGACAGAGACGATTGACAATGCAAAGATGACTAATGGACCAATAACAAGGATTTTATTATCATTTGCAGGACCGGTGCTTTTGGGTCAGCTTCTGCAACAGCTTTATAATATTGCAGATGCAGCAATTGTTGGACAGTTCTTAAGCTCTAAGGCACTGGCAGCAGTTGGTGCAACTTCTTCTCTTACATATATTGTATGTTATTTCTGTATAGGTTCATGTATAGGAATAAGTGTTCCTGTTTCACAGGCATTTGGCGCAGGAAAGAATACTGATTTAAGAAAATATTTTATTAACGGAGTCTACTTTGCACTTGCGATTGCTGTCATTATGACAGCAGTCACAGCGTCTATGAGTGGACTCTTTTTAACGTGGTTAAAGACACCTGAAAATATATTTAAGGATGCATATGTGTATCTTGTTATTATATTCTTAGGACTTCCGTTGACGGTTCTGTATAATTTCTGTTTCGGACTTCTTATGGCCTTTGGCGACAGTAAAAAATCAACTATATTTATGGCAGTATCAACTGTTATTAATATATTTCTTGATTTGTTTCTGGTTGTTGTTGTGAAGTGGGGAGTTGCCGGAGCTGCAATTGCTACTATATTTTCACAGGGAATTGCAGGTGTTCTTAGTGCTGTATATATCTTTAAGAAGTACAAACTGTTATTTCCAGTTAATGCAGATGAAAGAAAGTTCCATCCGTATTACATGAAGAACATTATTAAAATGTGCATGCCAATGGGACTGCAATATTCTATTACTGCAATTGGCGCAATTATTCTGCAATTTTATGTAAATGCACTTGGAGAAGACGCAATTGCCGGATTTACATCCGGATATAAGATTAAGAATCTGATTCTGTGTCCGTTAAATGCGTTGGGAACAGCTCTTTCATCATTCGTTGGACAGAATTTCGGAGCTAAGAGATTTGACCGTATCAGTGAAGGATTTAAGAGAACTTTAGAGATTGGTCTTATCTATTCTGTAATCACGATGATAGTATGTTTCTTTACCGGCAGATATATGGCACTTATATTTGTTAATGCAGCTGATACAGTTGTTGTCGGTTACACTGTGAAGTTTATAAGATACATAAGTGTGTTTAATGCAGAACTGGCACTTTTATTTACTGCAAGGTATTCAGTTCAGGGTATGGGCTATGGCAAATATTCTATCCTCTCAGGACTTGCTGAGATGGCTGGAAGGGCAGCTGTTGCTGTACTTCTGATACCACATTTTGGCTTTGATGCAGTGTGCTGGAATGAGGGGCTTACGTTCCTTGCAGGAATTGCAGTAATTCTGCCAATTTATATTAAACTTTTTTGCCATTTGCGTAAAAGTATGATATAATTTTTACAATTTTGGGATGAAAGAAGGATGGTCTATGTCTAAGATTATATTAACAGGTGACAGACCAACAGGTAGACTTCACTTAGGTCATTATGTTGGATCTTTAAAGCGCAGAGTTGAATTACAGAATTCAGGTGAATTCGAGAAGATTTTTATTATGATTGCGGATGCACAGGCATTAACAGATAATGCTGATAATCCAGAGAAAGTAAGACAGAACATTATCGAGGTTGCACTCGATTATCTTTCAGTTGGTATTGATCCAGTTAAGTCTAATATATTTATTCAGTCACAGATTCCACAGCTTACAGAGCTTACATTTTATTATATGAACCTCGTTACAGTTTCAAGACTTCAGAGAAACCCTACAGTTAAATCTGAGATCCAGATGCGTAATTTCGAGGCAAGTATTCCGGTAGGATTTTTCTGTTACCCAATAAGCCAGGCTGCGGATATTACTGCATTTAAGGCTACTACAGTTCCTGTAGGAGAAGATCAGGAGCCTATGATTGAGCAGTGCCGTGAGATTGTAAGAAAGTTTAACTCTGTATACGGAGAGGCTCTTGTTGAACCTGAGATTCTTCTTCCAGATAATAAGGCATGTTTAAGACTTCCTGGTACTGATGGTAAGGCTAAGATGAGCAAGTCATTAGGAAACTGTATCTACTTATCTGACACTCCAGAGGAAGTTAAGAAGAAGGTTATGAGTATGTACACAGACCCTAACCATATTCAGGTATCTGATCCTGGACAGGTTGAGGGTAACACAGTATTTACTTACCTTGATGCTTTTAGCAGTGATGAGGATTTTGCTGAATTCCTTCCTGATTATAAGAATCTTGATGAATTAAAGGATCATTACAGAAGAGGTGGTCTTGGAGATGTTAAGGTTAAGAAGTTCCTCCTTAATGTTATCAACAAGGAACTTGAACCAATCAGAGCAAGAAGACATGAATATGAAAAGGATATTCCAGAAGTATATAATATCCTTAAGAGAGGTACAGAAGCGGCTTATGCTGTTGCACAGGACACTCTTAATGATGTCAAGGCTGCTATGAAGATTGATTATTTTAATGATGCAGAACTTATTAAGGTTCAGTCAGAGAAATACAGCAGAACAGAGTAATTATTTTAATCAAATATACACACGGAGGCTTTTCTATTATGAGACATTTACTTAGTCCGCTTGATTTAAGCGTTGATGAACTGGCAAGATTATTAGACCTTGCAAGAGATATTTCAAAGGATCCATCAAAGTATGGTCATGTATGTGATGGTAAGAAGATAGCCACATTGTTTTATGAGCCAAGTACTAGAACAAGATTAAGCTTCGAGGCTGCCATGATTAATCTTGGAGGTCAGGTATTAGGCTTTTCTGAGGCTTCTTCAAGCTCAGCGTCAAAGGGTGAAAGTGTTGCAGATACTATAAGAGTTATCTCTTGTTATGCAGATATATGTGCAATGCGTCATCCAAAGGAAGGTGCTCCGATGGTAGCTTCCGAGTATTCACACATCCCTATTATTAATGCAGGTGATGGTGGACATCAGCATCCTACACAGACACTTACTGATCTTATGACAATAAGGGAGCTTCGTGGTTCACTCGATAACTTTACTATCGGTTTATGTGGTGACCTTAAGTTCGGAAGAACAGTTCACTCACTTATAAGTTCATTAGTTAGATACAAGAATGTAAAGTTTGTCCTTATATCGCCTAAGGAGTTAAGAATTCCTGATTATATCAGGGATGATGTGCTTAAGGCTAATAACTGCGATTTCGTAGAAGTTGAGAATCTTGAACAGGCTATGCCAGAACTTGATATTCTCTATATGACAAGAGTACAGAGAGAAAGATTCTTCAGTGAAGATGAATATTTAAGAATGAAAGACTTCTATATACTTGATGAAGATAAGATGGCACTTGGAAAGCCTGATATGTATGTTCTTCATCCGCTTCCAAGAGTTAATGAAATATCTGTTGATGTTGACAATGATGACAGAGCTGCTTATTTCAAGCAGGTTCAGTTTGGTGTATATGTAAGAATGGCACTTATACTTACTTTACTTGGACTTGATACAGCGGTTAATCCATCATTAGCTCATGTACTTGATTCACTGGATGCATAAGGAGGAAAAATTATGTTAAATGTAGGCGAACTTAATGAAGGCTTTGTTCTTGACCATATTGAAGCAGGAAAGGCCATGATGATATACAATTACTTAGGACTTGATAAGCTTGACTGTCAGGTTGCTATTATTAAGAATGCAAGAAGTGGTAAGATGGGAAAGAAAGACATTATTAAGATTGAAGGTGGTCTTGATCTTGTTGATCTTGATGTTTTAGGATTCGTTGACCATAATATTACTGTCAATATTATTAAGAATGGTGAAATAGTAGACAAGAAGAGACTATCTCTTCCAAAGCAGGTTACTAATATTATCAAATGTAAGAATCCAAGATGTATCACATCTATTGAGCAGGGATTAAAGCAGGTGTTCGTACTTGCTGATGAGGAAAAGCAGGTTTACAGATGTAAGTACTGCGAAGAGAAATATTCATAAAAATTAATGGCTGTCGTTATTAAACGGCAGCCATTCTTAATATGTGTCATAATGCACATTTTTAATTAAGTTCTTTAATTATCATGTTATTAGGCCTTGAAATCTTAAGCTCTGGACCATTCATTATGATAAGACCTCTGTCATACTTTACAGTAAATATTGTTATAGAATTACCTTCGTTGTTCATAGACATTATGTGCTTATCATCAGGGAAAAGCGTTATGTATTTAGGATAGTCTCCACTGATTGGAAGAGAGTTGAGACTTGAAAGCTTTCCCGTCTTAGTGTCAACGTTATATATTGTAACTGTGTTATCACCTGCATTAGAGCAGAGCAGATGCTTTCCTGTACTGTCAAATATTATATTAGCTGCAGCACTGTTAGTCTTGTGGTCGCGTCTCACAGTGAATATATTCTGTACAAGTTCGAAACGGTTCCTGTCTGAGTTCTTATCATATGAGTACACGTTGATATAATTCTTCATCTCACATACAACATAGGCATACTTTCCGTCACGGCTGAATTCTATCTGTCGTGGTGCAGATTCCTGTTGTGAACGGATTATATCATATAACTTTAACTTACCTGTTACATGGTTGAATTCATAAAGCTTTATCTGGTCGATTCCGGGATCACATACACATAAGAGCTCCTCATCTGGTGTGAATGCACTCCAGCTTATATGTGGACGAAAATTTCTTTCGGCAACACTGCCGATTCCCTTGTGGAATATTTCATCTGCAATAAATCCAACAGAGCCGTCTGCATTGATATGCATAACTGTTATCTTGCCATCGTGGTAACCAGATACTACAAGGAATCTGTTATCACTTGTAACACATATATGACATCCACGCATTCCGTTGATTGATGCTACGTTCATAAGTTCAATATTGCCATCAGCTAATATTGCATATGCTGAAACACCCTGGTCGCATATAGCGTATAAGAAGTTCTTATCAGGTGAAAATGTAATGAAAGAAGGATTATCAATTGCAACCTCTCCACGTTCTGTTATTCTTCCTTTAGCTACATCACAGTCATATATATGGATTCCTTTACTGCTTTCGTGTGTATAGCTGCCAACATAAGCTACATATTTCTTATCCATGATTATCCGCCTCCGTAAAACATATATATTACTATTTTATAGCATGAGGCATGGTTTTTCAATACTGGTCAGATACATTTTTGCTTAACCTTATCAGGACATATACTTACAAGTATGATATCAGGACCGATTGTGCGGATACATTTGAATGGAATAACATATTCATAATCTCTGCCAAGAAAACCACATAATCTTGCCGGGCCTGGAACAATAATTGCAAGTATACATCCGGATGCGGGGTCAAAGTCAATATCAATAACGAATCCTAATATGCAGCAGTCGGTATCATTGATAACTGTTTTTCCTTTAAGTTCACATAGACGCATAGGAACACCTTATTATGTGCTTATATTATTATATTGCACTGATTAACAAAGGTGTCTTTTCATATCGCGAAGGGCACATTTTTCCAGACGGCTTACCTGTGCCTGTGATATTCCTAAGTCTTTGGCAACCTCTGTCTGGGTGCGGCAGTCAAAGAAACGAAGTGTTATTATCTGGCGTTCTCTTGGGGAGAGACGGTTGATTGCTTCTTTAAGTGCAATATTGCGGACCCAACGGTCTTCTGTGTTTTTCTTATCTTTAACCTGGTCTATTACATAGAGTGTATCACCGCCGTCGTTAAACACTGGCTCATACAGTGAAATTGAAGGTGTCACGGCTTCAAGAGCAATGACTATATCTGCTTTGGATATGCCGATTTCTTCAGCTATTTCTGTAATTGAAGGCTCTTTCAGATTCTTCTTCATAAGATTTTCACGGGTTGTTATTGCCTTGTAAGCGGTATCTTTCAATGAACGGCTTACCCGTATTGTACTGTTATCACGCAGAAAACGTTTGATTTCTCCGATTATCATGGGAACAGCATATGTTGAGAATTGCACATTTAAAGACATATCAAAGTTATCAATTGCTTTTATCATGCCTATGCAGCCTATCTGGAAAAGGTCATCAAGATTCTCGCCACTCTGGTTGAAACGCTGGACGATGCTTAATACAAGTCTTAAGTTTCCTTTTATAAATGTTTCTCTTGCCTGTGTATCTCCTGATTTTATCTTTGAAAGCAGCTCTTTTGACTGAGCCGGTTTAAGAAGAGGAAGGTCACTTGTATTGACTCCGCATATTTCAACTTTGTATCCAGCCATAATCCCTCCTTGAATAATACATTTGTTTTCTGGTTTATCATTTTGAGCTTATCAACATTAAAAGGATTGACATTTTGGCCGGGCTTATTCATAATTAATTTATATATTTAATTCGGAGGTAGATAGCGTGAAGTGTCCGTTTTGTGGTAAAGATAACACTAAGGTAATTGATTCAAGACCAACTGATGACAGTTCAATAAGAAGAAGGCGTCAGTGTGATGAATGTGGTAAGAGATTTACTTCATATGAGAAGATTGAGTCTATGCCACTTATTGTTATTAAGAAAGATAATAACAGAGAACCTTATGACAGAGAGAAGATAACAGCCGGCATAGTAAGATCATGCCATAAAAGACCTGTTTCTATCTCACAGATTAACAATATGGTTGATGAGATAGAGACACAGATATTTAATATCGGCGAGAAAGAGATTTCTACCAAGACTATCGGTGAAATCGTTATGAGCAAGCTCAAGAACGTTGATGAGGTTGCTTATGTAAGATTTGCTTCTGTGTACAGAGAGTTTAAGGATGTTGATTCATTTATGGAAGAGATTAAGAAGATTCTTAAGTAATATATCAGAAGCAGATTAAAGAAAGGCAGCATTTAAGTTATGTTTAAGAGATTCTATCCTGATATATATATTGATTCAGCTTATGACATTGATTATCAGGGACTTTATGACAAGGGCTACAGAGGGATTGTGTTTGATATTGATAACACACTTGTTGAGCATGGAGCACCTGTTACAAAGCGTTGCAGTGATTTGTTTGACAGATTAAGGACTATTGGATTTGAGACATGTATCATATCTAATAATAAGGAGTACAGGGTCAAGCCGCTTGCAGACGCCTGTGGTTCAAGATATGTAAGCAAGGCAGGAAAGCCATCACCTGTTAATTATATTAAGGCTATGGAGATTATGGGTACTGATAAAGGCAACACATTTTTTGTTGGTGACCAGCTTTTTACAGATGTATGGGGAGCTAACAAAGCAGGTATTATGTCTATTCTTGTGAAGCCTATTGATAAGCATGAAGAGATTCAGATTATTCTTAAGAGAAGACTGGAATGGATTGTATTATTTTTTTATAAAAGAAGAAATCAGTAATTGTTTAAAGGAGCTTAAGTTATGGACATAAAAGGAACAACCAGAGTATGCGGACTTATTGGTAATCCGGTAGGGCATTCTGTGTCACCGGCAATTCACAATAATCTTGCACAGTTAACAGGAAAAGATATGGTATATACCACATTTAAAGTTGAGAAGGGTGATGTGAAGACAGCTGTTAAAGGTGCATACAGCCTTAATATTCTTGGACTTAATGTTACAGTTCCACACAAGTCAGAGGTTATTGATACTCTTGTTGATATTGATCCGCTTGCCAGGGCTATAGGAGCTGTTAATACGCTTGTAAGGGTTGAAGGAGGATTCAAAGGATACAACACGGATATTCTTGGCCTTGCAAGGGAGCTTGAAGATGAAGGCATTGAACTTGAGAATTCCAAGGTTATTATTCTTGGAGCAGGAGGAGCAGCAAGAGCCATAACATTCTTATGTTCAAGTAAGAATGCACAGTGTGTGTATCTGCTGAACAGAACAGTTGATAAGGCTGAGGCGATTGCACAGGCTGTTAATGCACATTTTAACAATGATAAGGTTATTCCTATGAATATTGCTGATTATGCTGATATTCCGGGAGAAGATTATGTTGTTATCCAGACAACAAGTGTTGGACTTCATCCGAATGACGAAGCTGTTGTTATTGATGATGAAGCATTTTACAAAAAGGCAGCAGTTGGTGTTGATATTATATATAATCCGGCCAATACTAAGTTTATGAAGCTTATCAAGGCACAGGGAAAGAATGCTTATAATGGTCTTAAGATGCTTCTGTATCAGGGTGTAAGTGCTTACGAGCTCTGGAATGACTGTAAGATTACTAAGGAAGAGGCTGATGAGGTGTATAAATGTCTTCAGAAGGAGCTTGGAATTGATGAATAACGGACATAATAATATTATTCTCATTGGATTTATGGGAAGTGGCAAGACAACATTTGGAAAATGGATTACCAGGAACCACAATATGGAATTCCTTGATACTGACGAGTATATAGAGAATAAGTACAACAAGCTTATTAAGGATATATTCAGGGATTCCGGTGAAGAGACATTCAGGGATATGGAGACACAGGCTATTAAAGAGCTTGCACAGGTCTGTGATAACTGTGTTATATCTGTTGGTGGAGGACTGCCGGTAAGAGCGGTTAACAGAAGTCTTCTTAAGGAACTTGGAATTGTTGTATATCTGGAAGCATCTGTTGATGAACTGGTAAAGCGTCTGTCTAAGGATACAAGCAGACCGCTTCTTGCAGGAGGCAACCTAAGAGAGAAGATTGAAAGCCTTATGGCTGCAAGGGAGGCTCTTTATAAAGAGGCTGCTGATATTATTGTTAAGACTGATGACAGAAGATTTGAAGATATGTATACAGATGTTGTGACAGCTATTAATATGGGAATAATGGAGGATTGATATGAAGATACTAGTAATGAACGGACCTAACATTAATTTTCTTGGAATAAGAGAGAAAGGCATCTATGGCGAACAGAATTATGAAGCTCTTGTTTCAATGATTGAGAAGAAGGCAGAAGAGCTTGGAGTTGATGTGGAAGTATTCCAGAGCAATCATGAAGGTGCTATAATTGATAAGATTCAGGAGGCATACTACAATGATGTTGATGGAATTGTTATCAATCCCGGAGCATTCACACATTACAGCTATGCAGTAAGAGATGCACTTGCATCTGTTGCAGCTATTCCTAAGATTGAGGTTCATATATCCAACGTACATACAAGAGAGGAGTTCAGACATACCTCTGTGACAGTTCCTGTATGTAACGGACAGGTTGTAGGGCTTGGACTTAAGGGATATTTATATGCAATGGAAGCAGTTGTTGACCTTGCAATGAAAAAGTAGTTGCCAAATGTTTATATTTATTATACAATATTAGAAGTCATTTGATTATTTAGGAGGTATACCAAAGAATGGTAGATGCAGGTAGTTTTAAGAACGGTATTACAATTCAGTATGAGAACGGAATTTGGCAGGTAATCGAATTCCAGCATGTTAAGCCTGGTAAGGGATCACCTTTCGTTAGAGCTAAGTTAAAGAATATTATTTCTGGTGGTGTTATAGAGAATTCTTTCAGACCAACTGAGAAGTTTGATCTTGCACACATCGACAGATCAGAATATCAGTATTTATACGCTGATGGAGATCTTTATAACTTCATGAACACAGAGACATATGATCAGATTGCATTAAGTGCTGATCAGGTTGGTGATTCTCTTAAGTTCGTTAAAGAGAATGAGATGGTTAAGCTTTGTTCACATGATGGTAATGTATTTGCTATTGAGCCACCTATTTCAGTTGAGCTTGAAGTAACAGATACAGAGCCAGGTATCAAGGGTAACACAGCAACAGGTGCTACTAAGCCAGCTATCGTAGAGACAGGAGCTAAGATTATGGTTCCATTATTCGTTAACCAGGGCGATAAGATTAAGATTGATACTCGTACAGGTGAGTATACATCAAGAGCATAATTATTATGTATTATTAAGGGCTGTCATGCATATGCATGACAGCCCTTTTTGCGCGAGTAGCGATGAGAATAGCTGCAGAATTTATAATCATGCTTGCATGAATTATAAATTGGGCGGATATTCGAGGAGCACCGCGACAATGCCAGACTTTAGTCTGGCATATGCGCTACTCGCGCGAGTAGGACTTATCCCCTTGCCTGGAATGTTGTACAGACTGTATCGTCCTCTGTTACAGCTTTTATACCTGATATGTCTACATGGTCAGCATCACATTTTTTATTAGTGTTATATATGCAGTTGGTTGCCTCACATGAGATGGATAAAGAATCTTTAGGAAGATGGCACATATTAGTTGCACCTGGTTTCTGATGTTCATAGTCACTGCAGCATGTTTCACCACATTGGCATGCAGAGCTTCCTTCTACACAGATTGAATTAAGACAGCACTGGTTGTCACAGTTATGCATGCAAGATGCAGCATTACAGTTAAGATTACCCATAATATTTCTCCTTTCAAAAAACAATTATGACCGCCATGTTGCAATTAACATAGCGGCCATATTATTGTTCCCTGAATATTATCTATTATGCAGGGGATTATTTAATAAAAGAAAAAGAAAACCTTTTCGTCCTGACATTGAAGTATCTGAAAGAAACTTTAGCAATTATCTTGTCTTTAGATACGAATGTATTAATCCAGTATCTGGAATCTTTGGAATTATTACGATTATCGCCTAACATAAAATACGAACCGGAAGGTACAACATATGTCAGGTCTTCCCCATCACTGTTCATTGGCTCACGGATATAATTCTCTTCAAGCATCTCTCCATTAACATAAACGTAACCATTCCTGATATTAATAACATCTCCAGGAATTCCAATAACTCTTTTAACAAAGTTCTGAGATTCATCGTCAGGATACTTAAATATTACAATATCACCACGTTCAGGTTCGTGAAACAGATATGCCAGACGGAAACCAATAAGTCTGTCGCCTGTAAGAATAGTGTTCTCCATTGAACCAGAAGGAACCTGTGCATTAACTATAATAAATCTTGTGAATAGAAATGCAACTATGATGGCAACAGCAAGAATCTTAATATAGCTTAATATTTCCTGTCCAATACTTTCTTTATGGTCCTTGCGTGCAGGAGCAGGTGACTCGTCACTGTATCGTGGGATATCATAGTCATCATAATCTGTGTCATCATAAGAGAAATCATCGTCAATATCATCTAAGAATTCTATTCCATCATCGTATTTTGCTTTAGTATCATCGTCATAATTGTCATAGTTAAAATTAGTCATGTTATATATTTCCTTATTGTTATATAAGACAATGATAGTTTAAATGGCGTTATTTTGCAAGTAATTCCATGATTTTATTGCTTCTTGCAATAAATCCAGTCATCTGTTCAGGAGAGAGTGGTGCATGACTAAGCATAGCAAGGTCATAGAGCTGTTCGCATATAATCTTAGTATTTTCGCCGTCTGTATGTTCTGCAACATATTTAACAAGGTCATTGTTAGCATTAAGTACAAGAGTCTGACCTTCGGCACCAAACATATTAGGATCCATGCCTGCCATACCATACATCTTCATCATATCCTGCATACGTCTGCTTTCTTCTGAAAGAGTAATCATTGAAGATATAGATGCATCCTTTAATTTCTCAACATTAACAGTTAAATTCTCTTTGCCAAGAGCATCCTTGAAAGTCTTAGAGAGCTTTTCAGTCATGTCCTTCAACTCGTCTTTAGAAGTCTCTTCCTTAAAGCTGTCTGAAAGATCTGCATCGATACGCTTGAACTTGAGATTCTCATTCTTAGATTCCATGTTAGTGATGAATGGCTGGTCAATGTTATGAGTAAGAATTACAGCATCAATTCCTTCGTTCTTAAACATGTTAATATACTGACTCTGTTCAACTTCATCTGTTACATAGAATACTGTGTTTTCATGTTTCTCTTTATTCTCTTCGAGACATTCCTTAAGTGTTAAATATTTGCCGTCAAGGTTCTTGAATATGATGTAATCATTCATCTTCTCAGCAAATTTTTCATCCTTTAAGCAGCCGAATTTAATAAAAGGGTTGATGTCATCCCAGTATTTTTCATAGTTTTCTTTATCTGTTTTACACATTCCTGAAAGCTTGTCGGCAACCTTTTTAGTGATGTAATCAGATATCTTCTTAACAAATCCATCGTTCTGAAGTGCTGAACGTGATACATTAAGTGGAAGGTCTGGGCAGTCAATAACACCTTTAAGAAGAAGTAAAAATTCTGGAATAACTTCTTTGATGTTATCTGCTACGAATACCTGATTGTTATAAAGCTTTATAGTACCTTCAATAGATTCATACTCTGTATTAATCTTAGGGAAGTAGAGAATACCCTTAAGATTGAATGGATAATCCATGTTAAGGTGAATCCAGAATAATGGTTCTTTATAATCGTGGAATACCTTGCGGTAGAATTCCTTGTAATCTTCATCTGAACATTCATTAGGATGCTTTGTCCAGAGTGGATGGATATCGTTGATTGCAACTGGTCTTTTTACAATCTTAGCCATCTTTTTGGCTGGAACTTTCTCAACAGTTTCCTTAGTTCCATCTTCTTTCTCAACTTCTTCTGTAACAGCGTCCTTTATAAATGTATCAAGAACTGTATCTTTTTCTGTAACTTCTTCCTCAGGAATCTCCTCAGTCTGTTCACCCGCATCTTCGTTAGTTACAAAGATTGGAACCGGCATGAAAGAGCAGTATTTATCAAGAACTTCTTTAGCCTTATATTCGTTGGCAAATTCATAGCTGTCCTCATTGAGGTAAAGAGTAATCTCAGTACCAGGATTTGTTTTGGTTCCCTCACTTATATCATATTCAGTTCCTCCTTCACATGACCAGTGAACTGATTCTGCTCCGTCCTTAAATGAAAGAGTATCAATAGTAACCTGGTCAGCAACCATAAATGCTGAATAGAAACCTAAACCAAAATGTCCGATAATCTGGTCGTCATTAGCCTTATCCTTGTATTTCTCAAGGAATGCTTCAGCACCAGAGAAAGCAATCTGGTTGATATACTCATCAACTTCTTCTTTAGTCATACCGATACCGTTATCAATGATCTTGATTGTCTTATCGTTAGCAGAAAGCTTAATCTCAACTTTATAATCAATATCGTCTGGAGCTTCATATTCTCCAATCATTGAAAGCTTCTTGAGTTTAGTGATAGCATCGCATGCATTAGAAACTAACTCTCTATAGAAGATATCATGGTCAGAATACATCCATTTCTTGATTATAGGGAAAATATTCTGACTGTTAATAGATAAATTACCATGTTCTTTTGACATAATATTTCACTCTCCAATCTATATAGTATTAAACTAAGTGTTAATTTAATACACGAATAAACAGAAGTCAAGCAAAAACTAGCACTCAAAGGTAAAGAGTGCTAATAAAAAACCGTCTGTGCATGTAAACAGGCGGTTTTGCGGGATTTATTAAATAATTCTAAATTATTCTTCATATGAAATATCAGCATCAGATAAGAAGTTGAGAATATATTTTTCAAATGCTTCATCAAGGGAGCGGTCAAGTGTAAATGTACTAAGCGAAGATGCTGTTGTCATGGTTACTGAACCATCCTGATAGCGTACATTAAGAAATAACCCGTTGACACAGCCGGGGTCAAAGTTAAGGTCAGTATCAAGTATCAGCTTTGCAACAACTGCTTCAGGCAGTACAAATGTTATCTTTAAAAGTTCAGGAACTTTCCTGCCCTTAATTATGCTGAATGCGAAAGGCTTAATGTTCTTCCATGATGTATATCTTGCAGAAGGCATGGAATTAAGCTCATCTTCATTATAAAAGTCAGTGTTGAGCTTTCCATCTATTGTATAACTGCAGCCTGTGCATATATAGGCTTCTGAAAGACACATACCATCAAATGTATCGCTTATCAGAAGTTTATTCATAAATTGCTTTAAATCCTTAATTGTAAGAGAAAGCATAAATCCTCCTTGTTTTGCGAAGCAAAATGCGACTGCCCATGCAGGAGCAGAGGATTTTAGCCTCCTTGTTTTGCAAAATGTATATTGATTATAATATAAAATTAGTCTTTTAGAAATAGCTTTTGAATTATATTTATTATAGCAAAGAGAATTGTTGATATAATACAGAGAATAACAATTCCGAGAACTACATAACTCATCTTGAATACCTGGCTTCCGTATATTATGAGATAACCAAGACCTTTTTTAGCAGCTAAGAATTCACCTATAATTACACCTACAAGACACAGACCGATATTGACTTTCATATTACTTATAATAATTTTCTTGGAACCGGGGATGATAAGCTTACACAGAATATGCCATTTGTTACCGCCCAGAGTCCGTATCAGAGTAATTTTTTCTTTGTCAATTCCGAGAAAACCTGTGTACAGATTAATTATCATGCCAAATATGGCTACGGATACAGCGGTTATGATAATTGCTTTGGTATTAGTGCCAAGCCATACAATGAGCATAGGTGCAAGAGCTGACTTAGGAAGACTGTTTAATACTACCATAAAAGGTTCAAGACAGTCTGACAGTCCTTTGAAGCACCATAACAATATTGCAAATATAATCCCGACAACTGTAATTATTGCAAATGCGACTATGGTTTCATAGAGAGTTACCCATATATGCATGAATATTACTCCGTCTTTGGCGAGGTCTATAAATGTCTGATACAGCCTTACCGGTGAACTGAATATAAATGCGTTGATAATACCTTTGTCAGCAGAGAATTCCCACAGACCGACGAATCCTAAGAATAATATCAGGCGGGAGAGTGTTACTGATATAGTATACAAACGTTGCTTTATTATGAATTTTTTCTGTAAAGGACTAATATTCATTTTAACACCTCCCTTATTTCATCAAAATATTTCTGGGAAGAAAGAGTATCTCTTGATTCTATATTGATGGTTTTCAGAAGCTTTGCAGGACGGCTCGTGAGTATTAATACACGGTCGGTCATTGCAATTGCTTCGGATATATCGTGTGTTACTAATATTACGGTTTTCTTCTCACTCCTTAATATATTACATATATCTTCCCTTACTTCGAGTCTTGTCTGATAATCAAGGGCAGAAAATGGTTCGTCTAAAAGTAAAATATCCGGTTTCAGAGCAAGTGTGCGGATAAGTGCTGCACGCTGTCTCATACCTCCGGATAGCTGGGATGGCCTCGCTGATTTGAATTCTGCAAGCTCATATTGCTCTAAGAGATGATTAACATATGCAATGTTTTCAGGCGTTTTTTTGTTATTTATTTCAAGACCTAACATAACATTTTTATAGATACTGCGCCATTCAAACAGATTATCCTTCTGCAGCATATATCCCATCCGGGAGTCCGGATTGTTCTCTGGCGGTCTTATATATATGGTTCCAGCTTCAGGCTTTATAAGATCGCATAGCAGAGAGAGCAGTGTGGATTTACCACAACCGGATGGACCGACAATCGAGGTGAAACTTCCGGGTTCTATTTCAAAAGAAAGATCATTGATTACCGGAGTCTCTCCATTTTTATCGTGATAAGAATAATATATGTGATCCAGAGATAGAATTGATTCCAATAGATTGCTCCCATACTATGGTTAATATAATTTATGAAAATTATTGAAAAAAGTGATTATGAAGATTGAATTAGACGCATATAAAGAATATAATAATAACACTAAGGGCATATGAGGGGTACATTATGAACTGCTTAGAAGAGATAATAGCTAATATAAGCACAAAAAGAGTGTTTATACAGACACATAATTTCCCGGATCCTGATGCAATGGCATGTGCATATGGATTGTTTGAACTGCTTAAAGCAAAAGGGGTAGACGCAGAGATTTGTTATAAGGGAAGTATTGATAAAACAGTAACAGCCAAGATGGTAAGACTGCTTGATATTGCAGTTAAAGAATATATGAGTGCAGATAAATTCAGTAAAGAAGATGAGATAATTCTTGTTGATGCCCAGAAAGGTAATTCTAACATTATAGATATGAATGGCCATGAGATTATATGCATAGATCATCATCCTGTATATGAACATGTTGATTATAGATTCTCAGATATAAGACCAGAGGTTGGTGCATGCGCTTCGATTATTGCGTCATATTATTTTGATAATAATATTGAGATGTCAAAGAATGTTGCAACAGCTTTATTGTACGGGATTAAGATGGACACAGCTGATATGCGCAGAGGCGTTTCACAGCTTGATCTGGATATGTTTTATAAGTTGTTTATGAACACTGACAGGACAATTCTTGCAGACCTTGACAGCAGTGTACTGCATTTTGATGATATTAAGGCGTATAAGGACGCACTCAGCACGATAGATATAAGAGAAGATGTATGCTTTGCATGTGCAGGTTATGAGTGCAAGGAATCGCTTATAGCGGCAATATGTGATTTTACTCTGACTCTGGATGGAATTAATCTGTCAGTAGTATATTCTCCTAAGAAGGATGGGATTAAGATGTCAATAAGAAGTGCAGGTAAATATCTGTCAGGGGTAATGACAGTTAATGCACTTAAAGGAATAGGAACCGGTGGTGGTCATGATAATATGGCAGGCGGTTATGTTCCATATAAAAAGGAGAATAATGGAAAGGCAAGCGAAGCTGACGTTGTAAGGCTTGAAAAAGAGATTAAAGAGAGATTTATAAGAGAAACATGGAATTAATATAAATCGTCAGTCTGGATATCGGGTTCAGGCTGACGGTTTTGACATTGGTCTGTGTTAATTTTATATATCAATAGTTATCGTATATCAATCTGTATCCTGTCTATAAAATGTCCGAATATTCCTGCATATCCGTCCATTCCGTTATCGGTGTAGTTATCTTTCTGTAAACTGTAATAGCCTCTGTTTACAGGGCTTACCCTGTAGAATGCATAATGATAACCTGATGAATTAATAATATCATCAGGGGTGTAATAATATATCTCAACGGCATCAACAGGTGTGTCATTGCCAGCATATCCATTATAGTAATCATTAATATCAGTGTTGCGGCTGTCTATGAAACCAAGCCAGCCACTATTTACATGGACTCTGTATTTTATATAGCCGGTATCTGTTGTGACTGCAAGACCGGTAATGCTCTGACCGGATATTCCGGCGTAGTCATCATTATCCTTAACTATGGGAAGCCAGCGGCCTGTTGAAAGCTTTGTCTGATAGTAAACATTTATATTATTGGATGAACTATCATCGATACGCATAGTTTCACCAGTATTATCATCTTTTTTAACAGAATAATCTGAGTAATATATATTGCCATCATATTCTTCATCTTCGATTTCTACTGCACCAAACTGCCACATGGTACAGTCAAGGCTTGGAGAATCAATTCCCCAGTGCGCAAGCCAGATATTCATCTCTGGGATTGATTTCAGTCTGTCAAGGTCAAGCACATTGGTAAAATAGTTGTAATTGGCATAGACACCGGTTTTATATCCGCTGACACGCATGGCATTAACAAACATTTCGCAGAAATCAGATAGCAGTTCTCCTTCGGAGTAGACATCAAGACCATTTCTTGCTTTATATCCGTCAGCATCTTCCATATCAAACCACACACCAAGCTGAGGCGTTCTGCCTTGAAGAAGTCTTAAGGCGTGGGCAGTTTCGCTTGCTGCGTCATAATAATCCAAAGCATAACTGTACAGATAGACGCCGTAAGGAATTCCAAGCCGTTCACATTCATCCATATTTCTGATGGCAGCAGTGTCGTCCTGTGACTGGATATCGCTGCCATATCCGATACGGATAATTGCGCCTTCAATATAGTTTTTCATATTATCCCACTGAATAAAACCGTTGTAACTGCTCACATCTATTACCACAGCATATATATCTGCCGGAAATGACATGAACAGGCATAAAGAAGCAATAATTGCAATATATATTTTGATAATTTTCTTCATTCACATTCCCCTTTCTTTTAATGTTCTAATATAGAATATTCGAAAGATGATGGAGAGTGCGGAGGGAAGGTGATGCACAGTGTAGCGTGAAACTGAAGCGTGGCGGATTGGACGTTGAAGCGGAGGAAGGCACGGATGAAGTCCAAAAAGGAAGTCAAAGAGTGGCAGATTGGACGTTGAAGTGGAGTAAGGCACGGATGAAGTCCAAAATAGGAATGTATGCGTGCAAAAATGGACTTTATGATGCATAACAGCATTCATAAAGTCCATTAGTTACAAAGCCACCTGCCGGAATCGAACCGGCGACCTTTTCATTACGAGTGAAACGCTCTACCGACTGAGCCAAGGTGGCATGTCTGTCTGCCGATATTGTGGCGACGAACATCAATTATTATATATATTAATTCTTTTTTTGTAAAGTCGTTATTTTGTGAATATACCCCACAGATTTGGAATTTGAAGTTCTGGAAAAGGCTGTAGTAAAGCATGATATAGTCCGAAAGTAATAAAATGAATAATAATTCTCTATACGGACAATTATAGATTAAGAACAGATAACTAGCAACAAAGAAGGAGGCAGCCATGAACACAATAGGTAATGATGAATCGGACAACAAGAAACCAGACAATGAGATATCAGACAACGAGAAATCCAACAACGGGAATACCGCAGATGACTACAAAGATGGTGCTGTCACGAAAAATGCTCTTCAGGTGATAACAATTATTGGAGAGATAGAAGGGCACGATAATCTTCCCGCAACAAGCAAAGCAACAAAGTATGAACATATGCTGCCTAAGCTGGCGGAGATTGAGATGGATAAAGATATTAAAGGTATACTTTTTATTATGAATACAGTTGGTGGAGATGTCAGTGCGGGACTGGCACTGGCTGAGATGATTGCCTCAATGAAAAAGCCGACAGTTTCTTTAATAATAGGCGATTCACATAGTATCGGGGTTCCGCTTGCAGTAAGTACAGATTATTCATTTATAGTGCCAACAGCTACAATGATAATACACCCTGTAAGGATGAACGGAACACTTATCGGAGTACAGCAGACTTATGACTATTTCGAACGCATTTCTGACAGGATAACTTCGTTCATTGCAGACCACAGCAGGGTGAGCAAGGAAAGGGTTGAAGAAATGATGGTGGATACGACACAGCTTTCTAAAGACTTAGGAACAGTGCTGGTGGGTAGACAGGCTGTTGAAGAAGGTTTAATATGTGAAGTAGGAGGAATCAGCGATGCACTTGCAAAGCTGGATTCACTGATTGATAAATAATAACGCAATAAGGGGAAATTATGAAATGTAATATATGCCCAAGAGCCTGCAATGTTGACAGGAGTGTTAACAAAGGCTTTTGCGGAATGACTAATGATATATATGCGGCAAGAGCCGCTCTACATATGTGGGAAGAGCCATGCATATCAGGTGAACATGGAAGTGGGGCAGTGTTCTTTTCAGGGTGTACATTAAAGTGCATATTCTGTCAGAATTCTGAGATTGCTGCGGCACAGGTTGGAAAGAAGATAACAGTTGACAGGCTTTGTGACATTTTTCTTGAACTTCAGGACAAATGTGCCAACAATATCAATCTCGTAACTGCAACACATTTTGTACCGCAGGTTGCAGAAGCACTTATTAAGGCAAAGAATAAAGGACTTGTGATACCTGTTGTATACAATTCAAGTGCTTATGAGAATGTAAGCACAGTTAAGATGCTCGACGGATTAGTGGATGTATATCTTCCAGACATGAAATATATTGATAGCAGGCTTTCAGCAGAGTACTCGAAAGCACCGGATTATGCAGATGTGGCTAAAGCTGCAATACATGAGATGGTCAGACAGACCGGAAAGCCGGAATTCTTTATAGAAGATGATGAACTCGTGAAGAGCGGAAGAGTTGAAGCTGGGATTATGAAAAAAGGCGTAATTGTAAGGCATCTTGTACTTCCGGGAACAACTAAAGATTCCAAGGCAGTTATAAAGTATCTTCTTGATACATATGGTGATGAAATATACATAAGCATAATGAGCCAGTATACGCCATTTGAGAGACTAAAAAAACATCCACTCCTGTCGCGTAAAGTGACAAGAAAAGAATATAATTCTGTGGTAGATTATGCGATAGACTGCGGAATCAATAATGGATTTATTCAGGAAGGCGATGTGGCAGAGGAAAGCTTCATTCCTGAATTTGACTATGAAGGCATATGATTATATAATCGTAACAGAATTATTACAAATGTATTGTGTATTGGCGGGATTAATATATGGAGAATAAGCATGGGCACATAGAGCAAAACAGCGCCAGAATATGGCAGATTGGCTTGTTTTCTCTTAATAATACATCAACTAATCTGTTTCTTGCCATGATGGGATATGTCTCATATTATGCTAATGGAATAGCAGGTCTTTCGGTTGTCCTTATCTCGGTTATTCTTACGGGAATGAGAATATTTGATGGCGTGACAGATCCGGTGATAGGATATTTTATAGATAAAACCAATGGAAAATACGGCAAATTCCGGCCTTATATTGTTATAGGATACTTACTCATGGCAATTAGCAGTCTTATTCTGTTCTTTACTACAAGCCTTGTTCCGGTTATTTTAAGACCATTTTATTTTATAATTGTGTATTCAGTATATATAATCGGATATACATTTCAGACGGCAGTAGTAAAGTCTGGACAGTCGGTAATTACTAACGACATGAAGCAGAGACCTATGATAACATTTTTTGACTCAACATTTATAATGTTCGCACATGGTCTGGTTGCTTTTTATGTTTCTGTATATCTTATTGAGAAATACAAGACATTCCAGTCACAGGCACTTTTCTCAGAATTTGTTATTACTGTTGTAATCGTTGCCGGGATATGCTCTGCACTTGCGGTAGTAGGCATATGGAGCAAGGATAATGTTAAATATTTCAAGCTGGATAAAAACAAGAAACAGCAGATACATTTCAGAGACTATGTTACTATAATTAAGCACAACAAGCCAATCAGAATGCTTGTTATAGCAGCAGCATCTAACAAATTCGCACAGATGGTATATGGCAATTCAACAGTTCTTGTAATGCTTTATGGAATTCTGATGCAGAATTATCCGCTTGCTGGTATAATTGGAATAATTGTAGGTATTCCCAACTTAGGAATAATATATCTTGGCATTGAACATGCCAAGCGATGCGGACAGAAGAAGACACTTGTAAGGTCAACATATCTTGCAATTATTTTTCAGACGATACTTATGCTCATGATGATATTTACTGATCTTACCAAAGTATCATTAAAGCATATTAATTTTATTACGGTTGCATTCCTGCTTGTATTTACGCTGCTTAATGGAGTGAAATCAATATCTAATAATATAGTTGTTCCTATGATTGCTGACTGTACTGATTATGAATATACACTGAGCGGACATTTTGTGCCTGGAATAATGGGTGCACTGTTTTCTTTCATTGACAAATCATTTTCAGCACTTGGAACAGGATTTGTAGGAATTGCACTGGCGATAGCGGGGTATTCTAAAGTTTTTCCGCAGGTGGAGGACCCACTGACACCACAGCTTAAGTTTCTGACAATATTTTTCTATTGTATGATTCCGATAATTGGTTGGATTGTGACAATATTTATAATGAGATTCTATAAGCTGGATAAGAATACCATGAAGGGCTTGTATAAGAAATAGAGTGGAGAGTGGAATATGCTTATTAATAAAGGTAATCCAATGCTGATGGGATGCAGCAGATATAAGGACGGATATAATTTTACATATGAGGCAGAATGTGAAAATGCAGCTCTGCTGATTTTTGATGCTCATATGAAGCTTAAAGAACGTATAGAACTTGATTCATCAATGAAATGTGGCAACATATTTTCAGTATATGTATGTGACAGGAAGCTGGATACATGTTTCTACTGCTATGAGATAGATGGCTTAATGTATCTTGATCCATATGCAAAGGCGATAACGGATTGCGGAAGATTTGGACAGATGGACGAGGAAGATGTGTATCTGGCTGCGATTGATGTGGCAGATTATGACTGGGAAGATGACAGACCACTTAATTATGATTACAGCGACTGTATATTCTACAAAATGAATGTCAGGGGATTTACTAAGAGCAGGACATCAAAGGTCAGGGATAAAGGCACATTTGCAGGAATAGTGAATAAGATACCATATCTTAAAGAACTTGGAATTACAACTCTTGAGTTACAGCCTGCATATGAATTTGATGAAATAGGCCGTTTTCCACAGTTGACTGATACGATAATGTCAAAATACGGAGCCGGAACACATTACAGCGTGGATAAGAATACGCGAAAAATTAATTACTGGGGATATGTCGGAGGATTTTATTTCGCACCTAAGGCATCATATTCTTCAATTGCTTCAAAGCATCCGGGGGTATTTAGGGATTATACAGTTGAATTTAAGAATATGGTTAAAGAACTGCACAGAAATGGCATTGAAGTCGTTATGGAAATGTTTTTTACTGACGAAAGTACGGGCTTTATATTGCAGTGTGTAAGATACTGGGTTACTGAATATCATATTGACGGAGTTCATGTGTACTGTGATGAGTCTGCTCTTAAGGCACTTTCACAGGACGCACTTTTAGCGGATACCAAGATTATAACTGTATACTGGAATGGCAAAACCGGAACAAAGAAGCATATGGCTAATTATAATAATGATTTCCAGAATATTGTGCGCCGCCTGTTAAAGGGTGACGAGAATATGCTTGGAGAATTTGCAGCTATATCAAGAAAGAATGAAGCAAACAGTGCAAGTATTAATTATATTGCCAACAACAATGGATTTACTCTTAATGACCTTGTAAGCTATGACAGAAAGCATAATGAGCTTAATGGTGAGAATAACAGGGATGGCGAGGATTTTAATTTCAGCTGGAACTGTGGCGAGGAAGGTTCGACAAGAAAGAGAAAGATTAAAGAACTAAGAATGCGTCAGATTAAAAATGCACTGGCTTTTGTTTTCTTGTCGGCAGGCACTCCGCTTATACTTGCCGGAGACGAGTTTGGCAATTCACAGAACGGTAACAATAATCCGTATTGTGTTGACAGTGAACTTTCATGGGTTAACTGGAAGGAAACTAAAGAAGGAAAAGAAATTCTTGAATGGACAAAGGCTCTTATACAATTCAGACAGAATAATAAGATACTTCATATGTCGCAGTCGCTTACTTTAAGTGACAGGATATCATGTGGCTACCCTGATATATCATATCATGGAACTAATGCGTGGTATGCACAGATGAATACATATGACAGACATTTAGGAATTATGTATTCATGTGTATATGGGGATGAAGAAGACCACAGTCTGATATATGCTGCATATAATATGCACTGGGAGAATCACAGCTTTGCACTTCCTAAGATTAATGGTACATGGAAGGTTGATATGAGTTCTAATGTATCAGGTGCTGTGATTGAAGATAATAACAGAAGTGTATGTGTTGAGCCAAGGAGCGTTGCAATACTCACAGGAACATATGAAATTCCTGCTAAAAAGGAGAAGTAATGGATATAAAGAAGCTTGCAGATGTCAAAGACAGATTTGCAGATTACGAGAAGATATTTAATTCAGGTGATTATGATAAAGCAGCAGATATATTATCTGCAATACTTGAAAGAATAGAAGAGTGTACGGACGAGCGTAAAGCTGGAACTATGGATGATACATTTGTGAAAAAATCGGACATGGATAAAAGACCTATATATATAAGCCTTAATCATGTTATGGAATATTATGTGTACGCATGTTATTTTGAACCGGAAACGGATGTGCTGTGTACAGAGCTGCCGGTTGGAGAGTACTACAGGACTTATGGCAGTCTGTGCCTGAAGTTATCGAAGTTTCGCAGAGCTGAGGATGCATTTAAGAAGGCTATATGCTGGAATCCTGTTGACCTTGATTCATATCTTGGTCTTGCAGAATGTTATAAGAATCTTAATATGCTGTCGAGATATCTTGATGTTACAAAGCAGGCATACAGATTTTGCTGCAGCCGCGCAACGATGGCAAGATATTACAGAAATATGGGATTTTATTATGTTGCCAGGTATAATACTGAGGCGGCAAGAGTGTGCTACACCTACAGCAATATATATTATAAGACAGATAATGCTGATAATGAACTTAAGTATCTTGAGCAGGCATTAAATGACAAGACACCGGAATATTCTGTTAAACAGATGCAGGAAATACTTGATAAGAATGAGGTGGAACCAGGACCTGACTCTAAGACAATAGGAATTATATACAGAGTCGGTGAACTTATGATGAATGATAAAGATTACAGTCTGGCAAGAGACTGCTTTTCAATTGTTTATGATATAACACAGGAAACACAGTTAAAGACATTGCTTGATGAATTAGATAAAGACCTGGAGGATAACAATGCTTGATAAATCTTATGATGGAATAATATTTGACCTTGACGGTACTATGTGGGATACAAGAAAGCCAATATGTGAGGCGTGGAATATAATACTTTCTCGTCATGAAGAGATTCACAGAACACCAATTGTCGAGACAGACCTTAACGACTGTATGGGACTTCCGATGTACGACATAGCTGCAAAGCTGTTTCCACAAGAACAGGAGCAGGTAAGAAATGCACTTATGGACGAGCTGTGTACATTTGAGAATGGATATCTTGCAGAAAGAGGTGGAATTCTTTATCCACAGCTTGCAGAAACTCTTTATACACTAAGCAAGAAATATCCATTGTATATTGTGAGCAATTGTCAGGATGGTTATATTGAAAGTTTTCTTACAGCACACCTTATGTCCGATTTCTTCAAAGATACTGAATGTTGGGGAAGGACATTTCTGCCAAAGAGCGAGTCTAATAAGATACTTATAGAAAGAAACAACTTAAAGAACCCTGTGTATGTCGGTGATACAGCAGGCGATGCAAAGTCTGCCAAAGATGCGGGAATAGATTTTATATATGCTGAGTATGGATTTGGAAACGTATCCAAAGACTGCTATGTTGCTAAGATAGAGAGCTTTGCAGAGCTTGCAGAGATATTGTAGGATGGGTTTTAAGCTGGAGAGTACTTAGGGGCTTAAAGCTGTGTTATGATATGTAGAGAGCTGGGCTGGGATAGGCTGAGAACTGTGCCAGAATATGTGAAGTTTGGAAAAGACCTACGCAAGATAGAAATATGTGGTTTGTATTTGATGTTTTATACATAGTATATCTGGTTCAGACAATTGTTAATATCAGGAAATTTTAAGCTTTTGTGCTTGACGGCAGATAAACATAGTGCTATTATAGGTGGCAGTTAAATATTTAAAGTCGATGATCAAAAGAGTACTTTCGGAAGGTACATCACAGAGAGCTGGCGGTGGTGGAATGTCAGCATGGAGAGCCGTAAGGAATGGGTTTGTGAGATGCGTAGATGAATTAGCAGTAGTTTACGACGTGGCCTCGCGTTACAGGGGAAGGATATATTAATTGTATCTGATAATGAGTTGAGCATACAGGTGGCATATCCGGTAAGGAGTGTCACCTTTTTTATTAATATTACAAGTATGTTCATAAATAAGGGTGGCACCACGGTAATTCGTCCCTGACAGGAATCTGCAATATGCAGGTTCCTGTCAGGGACATTTTTTGTAAGCAGCGAGTCATGCGAACAAGAATAAAGCTTGCTTTAATTCTTGTTCATATGACGAGCGCCAGTAATGAACAACGAAGGACGAAGTCCGTGAGTTGTGAATTACCAGGGCTTGGGAGTGCCGAAGGCACGGAAAGACCTGGCTTACAAAAAAGTATGTAAGCAGAAAGTCTGCGAACAAGAATAAAGCTTGCTTTAATTCTTGTTCATATGACGAGCGCCAGTAATGAACAACGAAGGACAGGGAGGAACTATGAAACGAAGATTAAGAGCTTATAAGAAGACGGTAAGTATTGTTAATGAGAAAGCTATTGAACTATACAAAGGACTTGGAATTGAAAAGAAGGGATTTCTTCTTGAAGGAACTGACAAGGAAAGCGGACAGTATACTTTTATGGGAGTTGAACCGAATGAGATAATTCAGTCAGATAAGAACAGCCTTGTTATTACAAGAAAAGATGGCAGCAGAGAGGTAAGAGAGGGTAATCCTCTTATAAGACTTAAAGAGTATTTTGATGAATTTGAGATAGTAAAGGATCCGGGAGAACTTGATTTCCTCGGAGGTCTTGTTGGAAGCCTTGGATATGATTATATAAGATACACAGAAGTCCTTCCTGATGATAATCCTGATGAGATAGGAATTGAGACGATACAGCTTATGCTTGCAGACAAGTTCATTGCTATCAATCATACAGCAGAAACATTCACAGCAGTAGTGCTTGGAGAGGATTCAGAGGAAGGCAGGATTAAGGCTTTAAAGGAAGCGGAGGAGCTTATAAAGACTGCAAGAGAGGGTGTAGATAAGTTTAAGGATGATAAGCCTGATATGTCACTTGATGGTGTAATATTGAAAAAATCGGACACGCTTGAACAATATAGCAAGAAGGTTAATAAGATTAAGAATTACATAAAAGAAGGTCATATATTCCAGACTGTTCTTTCACAGAGATGGACAATAAAGACGGGACAGAGCGGTTTTAATCTCTATGAAAAATTAAGAGAACTTAATCCTTCACCATATATGTATTACTTTAATTTCGGAGATTTTGAGATAATCGGAAGTTCACCGGAAATGATTGTAAAGCAGTCAGACAATAAAGTATATACATGTCCTATAGCGGGCACAAGAAAAAGAGGAGCAACAAAGGAACAGGATATTGCTTTAGAGGAAGAACTTCTTGCAGATGAGAAAGAGAGAGCAGAGCATGTAATGTTAGTTGACCTTGCACGTAACGATATGGGTAGGATAAGTGAGATAGGAACAGTTAAGGTTGACCAGTTCATGAATATCCAGAGATATTCACATGTTATGCATATTGTTTCACTTGTTGAGGGAAGAAAGAATGGAGAATATCATCCACTTGACCTCGTATCATCATTCCTTCCAGCAGGCACATTAAGCGGTGCACCTAAGATAAGAGCAATGGAAATCATAGATGAGCTTGAGACAGTAAGAAGAGGCCTGTATGGAGGGGCTACAGGATATCTTGATTTCGGTGGTAATATGAACTTCTGCATTACAATCAGGACTATGATTAAGAAAGGCGATAAGGTATATCTTCAGGCAGGTGCAGGAATTGTTGCTGATTCAAAGCCTGAGATGGAATATCAGGAGTGCTGCAATAAAGTAATGGCACTTGCGAAGACACTTGTTAAGGAGGAACATTTATGATTCTGCTGATTGATAATTATGACTCATTTACATATAACCTGTATCAGTTTATTGGAATATTTAACAGTGATATTAAGGTTGTAAGAAACGATAAGATAACAATTGAGGAGATAGAGGAGCTTGACCCTGAATCAATAGTTGTATCTCCTGGTCCTAAGAGCCCTAAAGAGGCTGGAATATGTGTTGATGTAATAAAGCATTTTACAGGAAAGAAGCCGATACTTGGTATATGTTTGGGACATCAGTGCATAGGAGAAGCATTTGGCGCGACTGTTTCTTATGCAAAATGTATCATGCATGGTAAACAGTCTGAAATATACCATGATGGAACAGGAATATTTACAGGACTTGATTCACCAGTAAAGGTTGCAAGATATCATTCACTCGCTATAATTGAAGAAACTTTGCCAGACTGCTTGGAGGTTATTGCCAAGACACAGGATGGAGAAATAATGGCTGTAAAACATAAGGATTATCAGGTGGTCGGATTGCAGTTCCACCCGGAGTCAATATATACAGAGCATGGCAAGAGAATGATTGAGAATTTCGTTAATGGGGTGATTTAATGATATTAGATGTTATTGTAGAGGATAAGTTAAAAAGACTTCCAGAACACAAGAAAAGAATCAGCGAAGAAGAGATGACAAGACTTGCGATTGAGAGCCAGAGAGTGTCACACAGCTTCTATGATGCACTTGCAAAGGGCGGTCTTTCAATTATAAGTGAGTTCAAGAAAGCATCACCAAGTCATGGTAATATGAACAATAAGATTACTCTGGAAGAAAGAATAAAACAGTACGGCGAAAGCGCAGATGCTATTTCATGTCTTACAGAGGAAGATCATTTTAAGGGAAGTACAGAATATCTTAAGCAGATAAGACAGATGACAGACCTTCCGATTATCAGAAAGGATTTCATAATTGATCCATATCAGGTGTATGAAGCAAAGGTAATAGGAGCGGATGCAGTTCTTCTCATTGCTGCGATTCTTGATGACAGTAGATTTAAAGAACTATATGACCTTGCTTACAGTTTAGGACTCGATGTTTTATGCGAGGTTCATAACGAAGAGGAAATGCAGAGAATGCTGAATCTTGATGTGAAGATTATAGGAATTAACAACCGTAATCTTAAGACATTTGAGGTTGACCTTGATACTACGAAAAAACTTGCAGATATGGTTACACCAGAGATGAGAAAAGCTGGAAAACTGCTTGTATCAGAAAGCGGTGTTGCGGATACAGACGATATTAAGGTGCTGGCAAAGAGTGGAGCAGATGCACTTCTTATAGGAACAGTGCTTATGGAAGCACCGGAGCCGGAAGAATTAATATCAGAGTTTAAAGAGGTATATAATGCTGAAAGAAAATGATTCTTTAGTACAGGTTAAGATATGCGGACTTACAAGTATGGATGATGTACACATTATAGAAAAATATGGTGCAGATTATGCAGGTATGGTACTATATTATCCAAAAAGCAGACGCAATATTGACATTAATCTGGCAGCGGTGCTTGTTGCACAATTGAAGAAATCGGACATCAAGAGCGTTGCTGTTGTTGTGTCCCCAGATGTATCACAGCTTGAAGCAATACAGAATGCGGGATTTGATTATATACAGATTCACGGTGAATTAAGTGATGATGTGTATAATGCATGCAGTGTCGGGATTATAAGAGCCGTTAACATTAAGCATCAGTCAGAAGAAGATATATATCTGGAGACTAAGCGATGGCGAAGTCTGGATAAAATATATGGACTGCTTTTTGATGCGGGAGTTCCGGGGAGCGGTAAGACATTCGACTGGGAAAGTCTTAAAAAAGCGGACTGTGGTAATAAGAAATTATTCCTTGCAGGAGGACTTACACCAGACAATGTAAAAGCTGCGATAGAAGCAGTAAGGTCTGATGTTGTTGATATAAGTTCGGGCGTTGAATATGATGATGTGTCCGTTAAAGGAAAAGATGAGAGTAAAGTTAAAGCATTTATACAGAATGCAAAATATTAAGAAAAAGAGGTAAAGAGAAAATGGCAGGAAGCAAGTATTATGGACAGTTTGGGGGACAGTATGTTTCAGAGTCACTTATGAATACTCTGGCAGAGCTTGAGAAAGCATTTGATGAGGCAATAAGAGACCCTGAGTTCGCTAAGGATTATATTTATTATCTGCAGGAATATGTTGGAAGGGCAACTCCACTGTATTATGCAGAGAGAATAAGCAAGAAGTATGGAGCAGATATCTTCCTTAAGAGAGAAGATTTGAACCATACAGGAGCACATAAGATTAATAATGTTATCGGTCAGATTCTTCTTGCAAAGAGAATGGGCAAGACTAAGGTTATCGCTGAGACAGGTGCCGGACAGCATGGCGTTGCAACAGCTACAGGAGCAGCACTTTTTGATATGGAGTGTACAGTTTTTATGGGTGCTGAGGATATCGAGAGACAGAAACTTAATGTGTTCAGAATGGAAATGCTTGGAGCAAAGGTTCAGCCTGTAACAACAGGAAGTGCAACACTAAAGGATGCTACTAATGAGGCAATCAGAACATGGGCTGAAAAGGCAGAGGATACATTTTACATCATTGGTTCTGCTGTAGGACCACATCCATATCCTAAGATGGTTAAGGAATTCCAGAGAATTATCAGTACTGAGGCAAGAAAGCAGATTCTTGAGAAGACAGGAAAGCTTCCTGACGCAGTTGTTGCCTGTGTTGGCGGTGGCTCTAATTCAATCGGAATGTTTGCTGATTTCATTAATGATAAAGACGTTGACCTTATTGGTGTTGAGGCAGGAGGCCTTGGTATTGAGACAGGAAAGCATGCATCAGCAATGGCACTCGGACAGGTTGGCGTCCTTCACGGAATGAAGACATATCTTTTACAGGATGAAATCGGTAATATCCAGCTTGCACATTCAATATCAGCAGGACTTGATTATCCGGGTGTTGGTCCGGAACATGCTTATTTAAGAGATTCTGGAAGAGCAAAATATGTTTCAGTAACAGATAAGGAATGTATGGATGCACTTATGGAACTTTGCAGAATGGAAGGAATTATTCCGGCAATTGAAAGTGCTCATGCACTTGCACATGTGTTCAAGATGGCACAGGGTGAATACAAGGGTAAGACAATTATCATGTGTCTTTCAGGCCGTGGTGATAAGGATGTTAATACAGTTCAGAAATATCTTAACGGAGAGGAGACTAACAAGTAATGAATAGAATAGAAGAAAGACTTGCAGCACTTAAAGAAGAGGGAAAGAAAGCATTTATTACATATACAACAGCAGGACTTCCGGATTACGATACAACTAAGAAGATTATGTTTGCACAGGAGAAGGCAGGAATCGATATTATGGAAATAGGTGTTCCTTTCTCAGATCCTATTGCAGATGGTCCAGTGATTCAGGATGCTTCATACAAGGCTATCCAAAATGGTGCTTCACTTGAAGGTACATTTACAATGATGGGTGAGGTAAGAAAAGCTGGTCTTAAAAGTCCGGTTGTATTCATGCTTTACTATAATACTGTATATCATTATGGAGTTGAGAACTTCGTGAACAAATGTATTGAAAATGGTGTAGACGGACTTATCATACCTGACCTTCCATTTGAGGAGCAGGGCGAGATTAAGGGAATCCTTGCAAAGAATGAGAATTCTCCAATTCTTATACAGCTTGTATCTCCGGTATCTAAGGGCAGGATTCCAATGCTTTTAGAAAATGCAAGAGGTTTCGTATACTGCGTTTCACAGATGGGTGTTACAGGAAAGGGTGCTAACTTCCATTCGCAGATAAGAGAATATCTTACAGAAGTTAAGAAAGAATCTAAGATTCCCGTTATGATGGGATTTGGAATAAGAACAGCAGCAGATGTTGCCCCACTTGAAGATATTATTGATGGTGCAATCGTTGGCTCACATTTTATCAAGCTTCTTGAAGCTAATAATTATTCAGAGGAAGCTGCCACAGATTATGTTGCAACATTTAAGAAGGAGCTTAATGCCTAATGGTACCGATATTAGCTAAGCAGGCGCTTGCGCGCAAATGTGAATTCTCTAATGCGAAGATGACTGGTAATTATGAATGTGCCTATGCCCTTGGAGTTGTGTCAGGGGCACTGGCAATTCCTAAAGCGGAAAATGTTACTAATCTTGTGGAATTAAAGAACAAAATTGAGCCACAGTATAAAGCATTATCTTCTGATAATGAGAAAATAAAAAAACTGGTGCTTTTACTGCGTGATTATGAACCTTCCGATATCTTTGATGAGCAGATGATGGAATTATATAACGATGGTTATGCAGACAAAAGCATTAATCTGATGGTCTGATAATAAAGGAATATTAAATAAAATATAAATGCAGATGTTGACTTATATTTACTATTAGAGTATATTTACAAAAGTAACTGAAATTTAACGAAAGTAAGGTGTAATTTGTAATGACTGAGACAATCAACGTTGCTAACATTGATAAAGTACATAAGAATCCAATTGCTGAGCTTGTACAGACGGCATGTCAGTTTGAAAGCCATATTGATATTTCATCAGAAGGCAAGAATATTAATGCTAAAAGCTTAATGGGGATTATGGCATTTGGATTAAGGGACGGAATGTCTGTTACTATTTCAGCTGAAGGCAATGACGCAGATAAAGCTGTAGAAACAATCAAGAAGTTTCTTATTGGGAAATAGTATTTTATTAAGGAGGATGGAAACATGGCAAACATTGAGAAGAAGGAAAACATCGTATTTGGTGATGCTGTAAAGACAGCAGAGGTAAAGCCAGCAGAAGCTAAGACAGCTGTCAAGAAAACTACTAAGACAGCAGCTAAGAAAGCAGTAGCTAAGACAGAGACAACCAAGAAGGCTGTTGAGACAGCAGCAGTTAAGGTTGAAGATGCTAAAGAGACTGTTAAGGAAGCAGCTAAGACTACAACAAAGAAAGTGGCAGCAAAGAAGACAGCAGTTAAGACTACAGCTAAGAAGGCTGTTGCCAAGAAAGAAGCTAAGACTGAGACATTTATCCAGTACAACGATGAGCAGACAGATATGGATGCTGTTTTAAAGAGAGTTGAAGCTGATCTTAAGGCACAGAAGGTAGCAGCTAAAGATATTAAGTTATACATAAAGCCACAGGATGGAGCATGCTATTATGTTGCTGATGGAAAGGTTGCAGGAAGAGTAGATTTATTCTAATTAATAACCAGATTGATATTAGAACGTCGTTTTGATGAGTGATTCATTGAAACGACGTTTTTTATTTATTATGTCATATGACAGATAGATTTTGTTTCGAATTTCCAGTAAAAATATACTTTGAAAAAATCTTAGAAATGTAATATAATATTAATAATTGATACGGATTTAACGAAGAATTGGAAGGAAGTACGGAGAGCATGTTTGAGATTGGTGATAAGGTAGTATACGGAGTTGTTGGAGTGTGCGAGGTTGAAAATATTGATACACCACCTATTAAGGGGATATCAGGGGATTATTATTTTCTTCAGCCGGTATTTGACAGCAAGGGGATTATATATTCACCCGTTGACAGCAACAAGGTTATGATAAGAAGCATTATGACTGTTAAGGAATGTGACAAGTTAAAGGAAAGAGCCAGAAATTGTAAGAAAGATGGAGAACTTTCAGAAAAGGTTACACCTATGCAGTATGATGAACATATGAAATCTCAGGATGCTTTAAAGCTTATGCATCTGATTCGTGCTTTATATGTCATTAAGAATGAAAGAGCTAAGGATTTAAGAAAGATGAAGTCAGCAGACAGCAGGATGCTGCTTGCAGCAAGAAAGCTTCTGTATGGTGAATTTGCAGCTGCCTATAATCAGGCTTTTGATGAAGTTGCTGAAGAGATGGATGCATATTTATCGGTAGATTAACTGGACTGAATTAAGAATTATATAGGAATATTTGTATGAAAGATTTAACTAAGGGAAGTATAACGAAACTTATATTCTGGTTTGCATTGCCGGTGTTTATAGGTTCGCTGCTTCAGATGACTTATAATCTTGTGGATACCAAGATTATAGGGTATGTATTAGGAGAAAGTTCACTGGCGGCTGTAGGTTCTACTAACTCAGTGAACACCCTTGTTATAGGCTTTTTACAGGGACTGACTAATGGATTTGCTGTTATTGCTGCACAGTTTTTTGGGGCAGGAGATACAGCTAATTTTAAGAGGACAGTTGCAGGTTCGTTCAAATATGGAATTATGATATCAGCAGGTCTGACAGTGGTTGTGCTGATATTTTTACGACCTCTTCTGAAAGTACTTAATACACCAGAGGATTTGTTAAAGGAAGCCTATGATTATATATTTATAATATTTGCAGGCATGACAATACTTATGCTTTACAATGTCTGTGCAGCCCTGTTAAGGTCGATAGGAGATTCATTTACTCCGCTTATTTTTTTAGGAATATCAGTAGTGCTTAACATTGGTGGAGACTTATTTTTCCTTAAGGTTATTCCAATGGGGGTAAGAGGTGCTGCAGTGGCAACAGTGCTTTCACAGCTCATAGCACTTATCGCGTGTCTTATATATTCACTTAAAAGATACAACATACTGTGGATTGAAAAGAAAGATTTTAAGACTGATGCCAGTCTGTGTGGAAAACTTATGTCAACAGGCTGTTCCATGGGCTTTATGAGCAGTCTTGTATCAATTGGCTCTGTTACATTGCAGAGTGCAATCAATTCATTTGGACAGGATATAATACTTGCCCATACAACGGCAAGAAGAATTTCAGAGCTTTTTATGATGATGTTCGGTGTGCTTGGAACTACTATGGCAACCTTTTGCGGACAGAATCTTGGAGCAGGAAAGTATGAAAGAATAAGAAAGGGCATATTAACATCTATTCTTATGGGATGGGTATGGTGTGTGTTATGTGTAATCACATCTTATACGGTAGTTCCTGCATTTGTTAAAATGCTTATAAGTTCGGATAATAGAAAAGTAATAGATACAGCAACACTATATTTAAGAGTGGATTCGCTGCTTTATTTTGTGACAGCGATGATAACTATCATAAGAAACTCACTGCAGGGAATAGGCGACAGGCTTACTCCTATCATATCAAGTGGGATTGAGCTTGCAGGAAAGGTTGTTATAACATTTACACTTGTTCCGTTTATGGGATACTGGGGTGTTATTGTTTCAGAGCCTATAGTATGGGTTCTGATGGTTATTCCGCTTATTGTGCAGTTAATAAAGAATCCGGCATTTGCCAGAGGAAAGAATAACGGAGGATGATTTATGGCAGAGAATACTAAGAATGTTGAATTTAAGAATCCACATCCTGAGCTTCCTGTAAGAGAACCGATTCTTAAGCTTGGAAAGATGATTACTGACAGGGCAGCAATAAAGCTTGGATTGGAGAAGCTCACAGCAGATGACCCTGAGTACTGGGGACTTGCAGCAATCTGTACTGATGAGATGGCTGAGGTTGCATTAAAGATGGGAGTGCGTAAGCCAAAGACACTTCCTGAACTTGTTAAGATTACAGGTATGGATGAGAAGTATCTTGAGGAGCTTCTTAATAAGATGGCTTTTAACGGTGTAATCGAGTATAACTGGGAGAATCCAAAGCACGAGAAACAGTATGTGCTTCCTATGTTTGTTCCTGGAAGTGCGGAATTTGCCAATATGAATGATACTGTCTTAGAGGAACATCCTGAGATGGGAAGATTCTTTGAACGTATGAGCCGTATTCCTCTTGAGGGACTTACACATATGGTTCCACCAGGAGGTGCCGGAATCGGCATGCATGTCATTCCTGTACAGAAGGAAGTTGATATGTGTAATGAAGCCATCTCGCTTGAGAAGATTTCATACTGGCTTGATAAATACGAGGGCAAATATGCAGCAAGCCCATGTTCATGCCGTAAATCAAGAAAGACATTTGATGAGGGATGTGCAGATGATCCTGCTGACTGGTGTGTTGCTGTAGGTGATATGGCTGATTATGTCGTTGAGACTGGCAAAGGCGGAAGATACATCACTAAGGAAGAAGCACTTGAGATTTTCAAGAAGGCAGAGGATAACGGATTTGTTCACCAGATAACTAATATTGATGGTGAAGATAAGATATTTGCTATATGTAACTGTAATGTTAATGTCTGTTATGCGCTCAGGACATCACAGCTTTTCAATACTCCTAATATGTCACGTTCAGCATATGTTGCACATGTCAACAAGCAGAACTGTGTTGCATGTGGACGCTGTGTTGAATACTGTCCTGCAGGTGCATTGTCTCTTGGACAGAAGCTTTGCAGAAAGGACGGCTCAGAGGTTACATATCCTAAGATGCCGCTTCCTTCAGAACAGAAGTGGGGCAGACACATGTGGTCAGAGGACTACAGGGACAAGAACAGAATCAATACACATGAGTCAGGAACTGCTCCATGTAAGACAGCCTGTCCAGCCCACATTGCTGTACAGGGCTATTTAAAGATGGCTGCACAGGGAAGATATCAGGATGCACTCGCTCTTATCAAGAAGAACAATCCACTTCCTGCAATATGTGGTTATGTCTGTAACAGGCGTTGTGAAGACGCATGTACAAGGGGAACTATTGATGAGTCAATTGCTATTGATGAAGTTAAGAAATATATAGCAATGTTAGATATCAATGCAGAGACAAGATATGTTCCAGAAAAGGTTGTTCCTGCAACTAAGGGATATTTTGACGAGAAGGTTGCGATTATAGGAGCAGGTCCGGCTGGTATTTCATGTGCATATTACCTTGCAGAGAAAGGCTATACTAATGTGACTGTATTCGAGAAGAATAAAGAACCTGGCGGTATGGTTGTATATGGTATTCCTTCATTTGTTATGGAGAAGAATATCGTACAGGCAGAGATAGATGTATTACGGGCTATGGGTGTTGAGATTAAATGTGGTGTTGAAGTAGGTAAGGATATCACAATCGCACAGCTTCGCGAACAGGGCTATAAAGCATTTTATATTGCAGTTGGATGTCAGGGCGGTAGAAAGACTGGCGTTGCCGGAGAAGATGCTAAGGGAGTTATGACTGGCGTTGAGCTTCTCCATATAACAACTGATGATGAAAGCTATAAGCTTACAGGTGACACAGTAGTCATTGGCGGTGGTAATGTTGCCATTGATGTATCTAGAACAGCAATACGTTGTGGTTCACCTAAGGTTTCACAGGTATCTCTTGAGACAAGAGACATTATGCCAGCACTTCCAGAAGAGATTGAGACTGCTGAATCAGAAGGTATCAATATTATTGGTGGCTGGGGACCTAAAGAAATCCTTACAGAAGATGGCAAGGTTACAGGCATCGTATTTAAGAAATGTACTTCTGTTAAAGATGGTGATGGAAGATTCAATCCACAGTACGATGAGAATGAAACTATGACAATAGAATGCAGCAATGTGATAATGTCTGTCGGACAGGCAATTGAATGGGGCAGCCTTCTTGAGGGTACTAAGGTTGAATTCTGGCATGGTAATTATCCTGTTGCTGACAAGGTTACATATCAGACAGCAGAGCCAGATATCTTTGTCGGTGGTGATGTATATACAGGTCCTAAATTCGCTATTGATGCTATTGCTGCAGGTAAGCAGGGGGCTATATCTATTCACCGATATGTACAGCCACACAGCTCACTTACAATAGGCAGGGATCCTAACTATTATGTTGAACTTGATAAGGATGATTACAGCGTTGAGAAGTATGACAATACAGGCCGCCAGCGACCAGCTAAGAAGTCAGGAGTTGATAAGCTGTCATTCAGAAGTGATGCAGGTGTATTCACAGAGGAACAGGTTAAGAAAGAAACTGCAAGATGCTTGGGTTGTGGTGCAACAATCGTTGATGAGAACCAGTGCGTAGGCTGTGGTATCTGTACAACAAAGTGTGAGTTTGATGCTATACATCTTCAGAGAGACTTGCCAGAGTGTTCTACAATGAGAAGAAGTGAGGATAAGCTTAAGTACATTCTTCCATATGGTGCAAAGCAGGCAATTAAGATTAAATTCAAAAAGAAAAAGGACTAAAATGTATGCATGAATTGGGCGTAGTATTTCACATAATAGATGACCTCAAAGCAGTAGCTTCAGATAATGATGTTTCAAGCATATCTAAAGTTACAATTGAGCTTGGTGAAGTATCAGGAGTCGTAGAAGAATATCTTACAGACTGCTGGAAGTGGGCTTGCAAGAAAGAAGAACTTGTAAAGGACTGTGAGATGGAAGTCGAGATAATTCCGGGTATAACTTACTGTGAGGACTGCGGGGAAACTTATGAGACTGTGAAATACGCCAAAGTCTGTCCGAATTGTGGCAGTAAGCACACATATCTTATTCAGGGCAATGAGTTTAATATTAAGCAGATTGAAGTTCCTGAATAAAATGCTTGCATTTTTTTCTGTCAGATATTAAGATAGAAAAGAATTTTATATTTAAAGGCATTGAAAAAGAGGAGTACATATCCTTATCCGACAGAGAGAATCATTCACTGGCTGGAAGATGGTTCAGGTAATAATGATATGGAAGGTAGCTTTGGAGCCGCATGGCTGAACTGTTGATTTAAGTAGGCTGTGACGTATTCCGCGTTAAGGAGTAATGAGGATTATCACAAGATAATTAAACAAAGGTGGTACCGCGTTAATAAGTTTATTTACGCCCTTTGCAGAGTATATGCCCTGCAAAGGGCTTTTTTGCGCGAGCAGCGATGAGAGAAGTCATGGAAAGTTCGCAGTCGTGCTTGCACGAACTGAGAACTTTGTATGGGTTCTCGAGGAGCGCCGCGACAATGCCAGAATGAAATTCTGGCATATGAGCAGCGAGCGCATAATTGGGAAAGAACCCGGAATGCAATATTAAAAAGGAGATTAATAATGAGCAAGGAATTGGAAAAGAATTATAATCCGTCTGAAATCGAAGACAGATTATATCACAAGTGGCTTGAAAAGAAGTATTTTCATGCAGAAGTAAACAGAGATAAGAAACCATTTACTATTGTAATGCCACCACCTAATATTACAGGTAAGCTGCATATGGGACATGCACTTGATAATACTATGCAGGATATTATTATCAGATTCAAGAGAATGCAGGGCTATGAAGCTCTCTGGATTCCTGGAACTGACCATGCTTCAATCTCAACAGAGGTTAAGGTTACTAATGCTCTTAAGGACGAAGGAATTGACAAGCATGAGCTTGGAAGAGAGGGCTTCTTAAAGAGAACATGGGAATGGAAGAAGGAATATGGTGGAACTATCACAAGCCAGTTAAAGAAGATTGGTTCATCATGTGACTGGGACAGAGAGAGATTCACTATGGATGAAGGCTGTTCTAAGGCTGTTCAGGAAGTATTTATAAAGCTCTATGAGAAAGGACTTATATACAAGGGCTCAAGAATTGTTAACTGGTGTCCGGTCTGCAACACTTCTATATCAGATGCAGAAGTTGAGCATGAGGAGCAGGCAGGACATTTCTGGCATATTAACTACCCTGTAGCTGGTGAGCCGGGAAGATTTGTTGAGATTGCAACAACAAGACCAGAAACATTACTTGGAGATTCAGCTTTAGCTGTTAATCCGGATGATGAAAGATACACAGACCTTGTTGGAAAGGAAGTTGAACTTCCACTTACAGACAGAACAATACCTATTATTGCAGACCCTTATGTTGATAAGGAATTCGGTACAGGTGTAGTTAAGATTACACCTGCACATGACCCTAACGATTTCGAGGTTGGTAAGAGACATAACTTACCAGAGATTAACATTTTAAATGATGATGCTACAATCAATAATCTTGGTGGAAAGTACGCCGGTATGGACAGATATGAGGCAAGAAAGGCTATGGTTGCAGACCTTGATGCACTTGGACTTTTAGTGAGAGTTGAAGACCATACACATAACGTTGGTACTCATGACAGATGTAAGACAACTGTTGAACCAATGATTAAGCAGCAGTGGTTTGTTAAGATGGATGAGCTTATCAAGCCTGCAGTTGAGGGTGTAAAGAATGGTGATATTGAGCTTATTCCAGCTTCTATGGATAAGACATATTACAACTGGACAGATAATATCAGAGACTGGTGTATTTCAAGACAGCTTTGGTGGGGACACAGAATTCCTGCATACTACTGCAAGGATTGTGGAGAAATGACTGTTTCAAGAGATAAGGTATGCACATGCCCTAAGTGTGGAAGTGCTAATGTTGAACAGGATCCGGATACACTTGATACATGGTTCTCATCAGCATTATGGCCATTCTCAACACTTGGCTGGCCAGATAAGACACCTGAACTTGACTACTTCTATCCTACAGATGTGCTTGTAACAGGATATGATATTATATTCTTCTGGGTAATCAGAATGATATTCTCAGGATATGAGCATATGGGCAAGAAGCCATTTGGCAAGGTATTATTCCACGGCCTTGTAAGAGATGACCAGGGAAGAAAGATGAGTAAGTCATTAGGAAATGGTATTGATCCGCTTGAGGTTATTGATAAATATGGTGCAGATGCATTAAGATACACTCTTATTACAGGAAATGCACCTGGTAATGATATGCGTTTCTACTGGTCAAGAGTTGAGGCTAGCCGTAACTTTGCTAATAAGGTATGGAATGCTTCAAGATTCATTATGATGAATGACCCTGACAATAAGATAAAAGCTACAGATGCAAGACCTGCTAACTTAACAGATGCTGATAAGTGGATTCTTTCTAAGATGAATGGACTTATCAAAGAAGTTACAGATAATATGGAGAAGTACGAACTTGGTATTGCTGTTGCCAAGCTTAACGACTTTATCTGGGAAGAATTCTGTGACTGGTATATTGAGATGGTTAAGCCAAGACTTTACAATGATGCAGACGAGACAAAGACAGCAGCTATCTGGACATTAAAAACTGTTCTTATAGATGCACTTAAGCTGCTTCATCCATATATGCCATTCATTACAGAAGAAATATTCTGCAATATTCAGGACGAGGAAGAGTCAATCATGATTTCTTCATGGCCTGTATATGATGAAGCTAACAACTTCGCAGCAGAGGAGAAGGCTATTGAGACAATTAAGGAAGCTGTACGTAACATAAGAAATCTTCGTGCAGACATGAATGTCGCTCCTAGCCGTAAGGCACTTGTATATGTTGTTTCAGCAAGTGAAGATGTTAAGAATATATTTAACAATTCACTTGGCTTCTTTGGAACACTTGCATATGCAAGCGAGGTTAAGGTTCAGGCTGACAAGGCTGGAATTCCAGATGATGCTGTTTCAACAGTTATACCGGATGCTGTTATCTATATTCCTTTCGCAGAGCTCGTTGATATCGACAAGGAAATAGAGAGACTTAAGAAAGAGGAAGGCAGATTACAGGGCGAAATCAAGAGATGTAACGGAATGCTTAACAATGAGAGGTTTACATCAAAAGCTCCTCAGGCAAAGATTGACGAAGAGAAGGCAAAGCTGGTAAAATATACACAGATGCTTGAGCAGGTAACTGAGCGTCTTGCAACACTTTCTAAGTAGTTTTCACGGATAAGGAGAATAATTATGGCAGAAGTAATGAAAGCAATTCCTTTTACACAGTTTTCTATGGAGATGAGAAGCGGTAAGATTATTGATATTGATGATGGATTTACGGAGCTTCTTGGATACACAGAAGATGATTTTGAGGCGGGAATTGTATTTAAGCAGTTCGTACCAAGTGTTGAGTATGAGGAAGTAATAACAGAGTTAAGAGAAAAGTTCATAGATAAGAGATATGTAAGCTATGTACAGGAGTTTGTTTCTAAAGATGGCAAGCCTCTTAAGGTAGTTGCATTCTATAAGATTGAGAATAAGCTCTTAGCTGGACACAGAGTAATAAAGGTCAGTGCAGCCGTAATTGAATAATCATATATAAGGAATAATAAGACCTCTGCCGGTTCATAATAGATTTATGAATGGTGGAGGTTTTTTATGTTGGAAGATGAAATAAAGAAAAAGGTGACAGCAATATTATTGGTATTGGTGGTTATTATAAGCATGATAACAACGCTGGCAGGATGCAATGAGCCCAAAGAGCAGGAAAGCGGCGTGACACTTGTGTATCAAACGGATAATGAAAAGTGACTTTTTTGTGACCTTTATTGTAAATATAGACCTTGTCTGATATAATTTTAATGTTTGACAGAAAGAACATATATTGAAAGAGAGGGAAAATTGAAAGACGGATATATAAGAGCAGCAGCCATGACTCCGAAGATTAAAGTGGCCGACTGTGAGTATAATATAGAGAATATTAAGAGACTTATGAGTGAAGCACATAAGAAAGATACTGCGATAGCTGTTTTTCCAGAAATGTGCATAACAGGTTATACATGTAATGATTTATTCTTACATGACAGATTGTTAGATTCAGCATTAGAAGGTCTTGTTATATTAAAGCATTTTTCAGAAACTGTAAAAGGAATGATAAGCTTTGTAGGACTCCCGTATGAGATGAATGGAAAGCTTTATAATGTTGTTGCAGGTATTATGAATGGATGTATTCTTGGCATGGTTCCTAAGATGTATCTTCCTAATTACGGGGAATTCTATGAAAGAAGACAGTTTACACCTGGATTTAACGAATGTGTATATGTGGATGTTGATGGAGAAGAGGTTCCTTTTGGAAGTGAATTATTATTTACATTTGATAATAACAGAAAGGTTAAGATTGGCGTTGAGGTATGTGAGGATTTGTGGACACCACAGCCACCAAGTATAAAGCATGCAATGAATGGGGCAACAATTATTGTTAATGCATCTGCAAGCAATGAGACAATCGGCAAGGACACTTACAGAAAACAGCTTGTTTCTGGACAGTCTGCAAGACTTGTATGCGGATATGTGTACTCAAGTGCTGGAGGAGGAGAATCCACTCAGGATATTGTGTTCTCAGCACATAATCTTATATGTGAGAATGGTGCAGTTCTTGCAGAAGCACATAAATTTGCTGATGAGTCTGTATATGCTGATATCGATGTCCAGAGAATATGCTCTGAGCGAAGAAGAATGAGTACATATGCAGTTGATGAGAACAGCACATATACAGAGGTGCAGGCACAGAATCTTATCAATAAAGAACTAGAGCTTATAAGATATTTTGATAAAGCTCCTTTTGTACCTTCTGATAAGAAGGAAAGAGATTCAAGATGTGAGGAAATTCTTAATATCCAGTCATATGGACTCAAGAAGAGACTTGAACATACGAATTGTAAGAATGCAGTAATCGGAATATCGGGCGGACTTGACTCTACACTGGCACTTCTTGTAACTGTAAGGGCATTCGACCTTTGTGGTTTTGACAGAAGCGGAATACATTGTATTACAATGCCATGCTTTGGTACAACTGACAGAACATATAATAATGCTGTCAAGCTTACTAAGCAGCTTGGCTGTTCGCTTAGGGAAATCAATATCATGAAGGCTGTAAGACAGCATTTTGAAGATATCGGACATGATGAGAATATTCATAATGTGACTTATGAGAATGGACAGGCAAGGGAGAGAACGCAGATACTTATGGATATTGCCAACCAGACTAACGGCATGGTGATTGGAACAGGCGATATGTCAGAACTGGCACTTGGCTGGGCAACTTATAATGGTGACCATATGTCTATGTATGGAGTTAATGCATCAGTTCCTAAGACACTTGTAAGACATCTGGTACAGTTTTATGCAGATACATGTGGCAATGAAGATTTGTCAGCAGTACTTAATGATGTACTTGATACTCCGGTTAGTCCTGAACTTCTTCCTCCTAAGGAAGATGGCACTATTGCACAGAAGACAGAAGATCTGGTTGGACCATATGAGCTGCACGATTTCTTTATGTATCACATGCTAAGATTCGGTGCAGAGCCTGAGAAGATATTCAGAATAGCAAAGTACGCATTTGCAGGTGAATATGATGATAAAACTATCTATAAGTGGCTAAGAACGTTCACATGGAGATTTTTTGCGCAGCAGTTTAAGCGCTCGTGTCTGCCTGACGGACCTAAGGTTGGTTCAGTTGCAGTATCACCAAGAGGTGATTTAAGAATGCCAAGTGATGCAAGTTCACATGAGTGGATGAAGCAGTTAGACAGAATTAAAGAAATTAACGGATATGAATAGGGAGGACATTATGGCAAACAATAATGCAGCATCAGAGAAGGTTGTTACTAAATACGACCGTAAGATGCAGAAAAGAAAAGAAGAAGAAAGAAAAGAAGCTAAGAGAAGATTTATTACCAAATGGGTGTGTATTGCAGTTGTAGCAGGAATAATACTTGGATGTGGTACAGCAGCCGGAATTAAGATTAACAGCATTTATAATAATTATATTGAAGTTAATGATGACAAGATAAGTCAGATTGAGTTTGATTTCTATTATGGAATTGCCAAGACTAACAATCTTAATTCTACTTTATATGGAACTATGACATATGGCGATTATTATTCATCTTATATGGGATATAAAACAAGCCAGTCAGATAAGAGCCAGGAATATTCAACTGATTATACATGGTATGATTTCTTTGCTAATACTGCAGTATCAACTATTAAAGAAACTAAAGCTTTATTAGAAGATGCAGATGCTAACGGATTTACATATGATAATGCAGATGCAGATTATGATGAGTTTATAGGTAAGATTAAGGATGCAGCTAATGAAGCTGATACATCATATTCAGATTACCTTAAGCAGATGTTTGGTAAGAGAGCTACAGAAAAGAGAGTTAAGGAGTTCTTAAAAGATTATCTTAAGAGCACAGCATATCAGAAGCAGTTAACAGAAACTCTTGTAGCAACAGATACTGAAGTAAGTTCATATTATGAGGACAATAAGGATACATACGATAAATTCGAGTACAGAACCTTTACAGTAAAAGCTAACAGTTCTGATACAGATGATATGACAGCTGCTAAGGAAAAAGCTAATGCATTTGCCGCAGGTGTAAGCACAGAATTAGATTTCATCAGCCAGTGCAGAGTATATGCAGAAGCTGGAGATGATACATATGTGGATGATGGAGCTTCTCTAGTTTCAGAGACTAAGAAGAGCAATATTGAGGAAGCTTGTGCAGACTGGATTGCTTCTTCGGAAAGAAAAGAGGGCGACCTTACAGTTATTGAAGATGATGACAATTCATGCTTCTATATTGTATATTACATAAGCAGATCATATGATGGTTCAGATGATGATACAATTAAGTCAACACTCCTTAATCAGAAATATTCAGAGTATATCAAGAAGTATACAGATGAATATACAGTAGATGTTGAGAAAAGATTTACTTATAGATAATTTTGGAGGATATATCCATGTTGAATCTTAGTAATTATCAGTGTATTATATTCGATCTGGACGGAACGATACTTGATTCTACGCAGGTATGGGCTAAGGTTGACATGGATTTCCTTGGAAAAAGAGGAATTCCTGTTACCAAAGAATACATGCAGGAAATCAAAACACATACATTCGAATCCGGTTCAATATACACGAAACAGAAATATAACCTTCCGGAATCAACAGATGAGATAATGAAGGAATGGTATGAAGCGGCACTTGAAGCGTATACAGATAAAGTTATATTAAAACCGTATGTGAAAGAATTTATTGAGAAAATGCATAATAATGGTCTTAAGATTGTTTCGGCAACATCATCAGACAGGGCACTTTTTGAGCCATGCTTAAGACGTAACGGAATATATGGTTTCTTTGATGCATTTACACAGACTAATGAGGTCGTGAGAGGAAAGAAATTTCCTGATGTCTATATTAAGGCGGCTGGAAAAGCTGGATATGATATAAAGGACTGTATTGTATTTGAAGATGTTCTTTCAGCAGCAATGGGAGCTAAAAGCGGTGGATTTACAGTTGTTGCAGTGTATGATGAGGCCTCTTCAGATGACTGGGATTTAATATGTGATGTGGCAGATTATAATATTAAGAATTATAGTGAACTAATGAGATAATGGAGCAGATATGACTAAGAAGTATATATTGTTTGATTTGGATGGAACACTTACAGATTCAAGCGAAGGAATTACTAAATGTGTGCAGCATGCATTGAACAGGCTTGGAATTAAGGAGAATGACCAGGCTATGTTGAGAAGATTTATAGGGCCACCACTTGATGAAAGCTTTGAAAAGTTTTATGGCTTTGATAAAGAAACTGCACTTAAGGCGGTTGACTATTACCGTGAGAGATATTCTGACACAGGTATCTATGAGAATGTGTTATTTGACGGAATAGACAAGCTGCTTGCGGACTTAAAGAATGACGGATATATTGTTGCTCTTGCAACATGTAAACCGGAGATATATGTTCCAAGAATACTGAAGCATTTTAATATAGATGGATATTTTGATGTTGCAGTAGGAAGTGAATTAGAAGGCGGAGAACGCCGTCATAAGAATCAGGTTATTAATGAAGTATTCGTAAGACTTTCTGAAGCAGGGTTAACAGGAGACGATGATATTACTATGGCTAAATCCAAGGCTATAATGATAGGTGACAGAAAGGATGATATACTGGGTGCGAAAGCTTCTGGAATTGATTCTATGGGAGTAAGATACGGTTTTGCAGAAGAACAGGAGCTTGAGATAGCAGGAGCAGATTATATTGTTGAAACGGTAGAGGATATAAGGGGAAAATTAAAGACAATATAATTGTTCCAAAGATTAATCAATAATATACGGGAGGAAAACACAATGAAAAAATTCATTCAGGAATTCAAAGAATTTGCATTGAAAGGAAATGTTATGAACCTGGCAGTCGGTGTTATTATCGGTGCTGCATTCCAGAGTATCGTAACAGCACTTACAAGCAGTTTTATTAATCCACTTATTGCCGTAGTTACAGGTGGTACTAATGGAGAAGACGTTACTGTTGGTGGTACATTTACAATAAGAGGAGTTGTGTTTGATTATGGTTCATTCATAACAGCAGTTATTAACTTCCTTATTATGGCATTTGTTCTGTTTCTTTTAGTTAAAGCAATGAACAAGATGATGAGCTTAGGTAAGAAGAAAGAAGAACCGGCTCCAACTACAAAGGATTGTCCATACTGCTTCAGCAAGATATCTGTTAAGGCAACAAGATGTCCTTTCTGTACAACAGAATTAGTAGATAAGAAATAAAATAAAGCCATATATGCAGGTCTCCCAACTGCATATATGGCTTTATTCATGTTTTTCATAAATGGATGTATCACAAAACCTGTGTTCACGTCCAATTCACAGGTGTGTAAATAAAGTACAATGCTATAGTACTATTTTGCTATTGAATGTGCTTCCCCCTTTTAGTGGGGGATTTTATTAGAAAAGATATATGTCTAATAAAAAAGTTGTCGTAAAATTGAGAGGAATATGTTAATATTATTAAGTATTTTTTATATTTATAAAATTATGGAGGTTGAAATGGACAAATTGTTCAAACTTAAGGAAAACAACACCAGTGTAAGAACTGAGGTTGTAGCTGGAATTACAACATTTATGACAATGGCTTATATTCTGGCTGTTAATCCATCTATCCTGTCAGCATCAGGAATGGATTCTAATGCAATTCTTATGGCGACTGCAATAGCATCTGCTATAGGTTGTTTTGCAATGGCTTTCCTTGCTAATTATCCTTTTGCGCTTGCTCCAGGACTTGGACTTAACGCATATTTTGCGTATACAGTATGCGGAAGCATGGGATATAGCTGGAAAGTAGCACTTTTTTCTGTATTTGTTGAAGGACTTGTATTTATTGTGCTTTCACTTACTAATGTTCGTGAAGCTATATTTAACGCAATTCCTACAACATTAAAGAAGGGTGTATCAGTAGGTATCGGTCTTTTTGTGGCATTTATCGGACTTCAGGGTGCTAACCTAGTTGTTGCAAGTGAGTCAACAAAGGTTACTGTTGTTAATTTCAGAACTAATTTTAACACAGTAGGAATAGGTGCTTTACTTGCAGTTATCGGTACATTTATCATTGCTATTCTTTATGTAAAGCATGTTAAGGGGTCTATCCTTATCGGTATCGTTGCAACATGGGTGCTTGGTATTATCTGCCAGCTTACAGGACTTTATAAGGTTGATGCGGCAGCAGGATTCTATTCACTTATTCCTTCATGGAGAAGTTTTGATATCACAGCTATCAGCCAGACATTTGGACAGTGCTTTAACCTTAAGGGTCTTAATATTAATATATTAGATTTTATTGTTATTATGTGCTCATTCCTTTTTGTTGACATGTTTGATACACTTGGAACACTTATCGGTGTTGCCAATAAGGCTAAAATGCTTGATGAGAACGGAAGACTTCCTAGAATTAAGCAGGCTCTTTTAGCTGATGCTATCGCAACAAGTGCAGGTGCCATCCTTGGTACTTCTACAACAACAACATTTGTTGAGAGTTCATCAGGTGTTGCAGAAGGCGGAAGAACAGGACTTTCTTCAGTTGTAACAGGCTTCTTATTCCTTATTGCAATTATATTTGCACCTGTATTTACTACAATTCCTGGATTTGCAACAGCTCCGGCACTTATTTTTGTAGGATTCCTTATGGTTAGTGCGGTTGTTGAAATTGATTTTAATGATTTAACAGAGAGTATACCGGCTTACCTCTGCCTTATCTGTATGCCACTTATGTACAGCATTTCAGAAGGTATTGCAGTTGGTGTTATTTCGTATGTTATTGTTAATGTTGTTGCTGGAAAGGCTAAGAAGATTACTCCACTTATGTACGTGCTTGCATTGCTGTTCATATTGAAGTATATTTTCCTTTAATTTTTAGTGCAAATTAAACTTAATAATGATACAATTTTGGAGTCACTGCTTTAGCAGTGGCTCCTTTTTAAGTTAAACGATAAGAACAGGGGATTGATTATGAAATATTCTAATACAGCAGGATTGCTCGAAGAAAGATTAAAGAGTTCAAGAATTAATGCTGATGGTGCATTTGGTACATATTATGCGAAGATATATGATGAAGGAAGCCTTCCGGAGATGGCCAATGTATCTGCACCAGCCAGGGTTCTTGCTATTCACAGGGCATACATTGAGGCCGGTGCACAGATTATAAGAACGAATACATTTGCAAGTAATACAGTAAGTCTTGGACAGGATATAGATGATGTACGAAACAATATAAGATGCGCCGTGAAGATAGCACGGGAAGCATGCGAGGGGATGGGGGTTCTTGTTGCAGCAGATATAGGTCCGATACCTGGTGAGAATATGTTTGATAAAGAATATATAGAGAATGAGTATGTTGATATCGTTAACACATTCAAAGAACTTGGTGTTGATATATTTGTGTTCGAGACATTCCCTGAGCTTAGTTTTATTAATAAAGCTATTGAAGCAGTGGGGGATAAATGCTTTGTCATTACACAGTTTGCGATTAATCAGTTTGGGTACAGCAGTTCCGGATACAGTGCAAGAAAACTGATAGACGAGGCTGCAAAGAATCAGTATATAGATGCCTGCGGATTTAACTGTGGTGTAGGACCAGGACATATGAAGAAGCTTGTCCAGAATCTGATAAACAGAAATGATAAGTATTTTGCAGTACTTCCTAATGCAGGTTATCCTCAGGTTGTAAGCGGAAGAATGGTTTTTGCGGATAATAATGCAGGTTACTTTGCACAGATTATGAAAGATATGGCAGAAGAAGGAGCTGATATTATTGGCGGCTGCTGTGGAACAACTCCTGAATATATAAGACAGATGACTGCTTTAACGGCAGAAGTTTCTCATTCCCGTGACATTAAGCATGACAATGAAGAGCAGGGGGATAGAACTTTTATAGATTGTGCGTTTTATAAGGGAAAAGAAGGAAGAAAGCTTATTGCTGTAGAACTTGCACCACCTCTTGGTGTGGATGATGAGAAGATTATGGATGCAGCATTTTTGATGAAGAAAAGTGGGGTTGATGTTCTGACATTCCCTGATTCACCATCAGGAAGAACAAGAGCAGATTCGATACTTATGGCGGAAAAGGTTTCAAGAGAGACAGGAATGTGTGTTATGCCGCATATATGCTGCCGCGACAAGAATGCTATTGCCATGCGTTCGCAGCTTCTTGGAGCTCATATCAACAATATTAATAATTTTCTTGTTATCACAGGAGATCCTATTCCTTCAATGGTAAGATCCAGTGTTAAGAGTGTGTTTAATTTTGATTCTGTCGGACTTATGAATATAATAAGTGATATGAATCAGGACCAGTTTGCAGATAAACCAGTTATATATGGTGGTGCAATCAATCAGGGAAGAGTTAATTTCAAAGTGGAACTCGCCCGCGTGAAGAAGAAAATGGAGGCAGGTGCTACATTTTTCATGACGCAGCCTGTGTTTTCTGATGAAGATATAAGCAGGCTCCGTCAGATTAAAGAAGAGACAGGTGCAAGGATTCTCTGTGGAATAATGCCATTTGTAAGTCTTCGTAATGCAACATTTATGAAAAATGAGATGACAGGTATTAATGTTACTGATGAGATACTTGCAAGATATAGTGCAGATATGACTAAAGAGGAAGGCGAAGAGACAGGAATACAGATTGCAAAGGAGATAATCACTAAGACATCAGATTTTGTTGATGGATATTATTTTTCATTTCCATTTAACAGAGTGCATATGTTAGAAAAGATTCTTAATGCTTGACGGATTAGAAATGTTTTTGATATAATATCCAAAAGTTTCGATACGGAATAATTGAATAATATGTGATGTGTGAGGTGTGGTATGGACGAGACTCAGGTTAAACATTTTATTATGATGGAACGAAGAAAAGGCACAAGTATTGATGAATTAATATTCATACTTCATGATAATGGCGTTCCAGACTATGAAATCTCTAATTTTCTGGAAATTTCCATAAAACATGTGGAAGAAGTTCTGAGTGATTATTAATTAATAAGCCTTGAATTGGAAGTAAACTTGAATACTTTCACTTCAAGGCTTATAATCATTATTAAATGCTAAGAAAGGTAAGGATTGTTATGGAGATAATTGAATTACCAATAACTATAGAGGAATCAGAGAATTACAGAAAGATTACGAACAGGCTGAAAATACTGGGAGCAATTGGATGGGTGAAAGCATATATATGGGCTGTTGTATATGTGGTTATATTCTGTGCAATAGGATTCATGCTTGCTGGAAAGTATGCGCTTGGAATTATGGAGTATGTTCCCGTGTGGGTATGGCCGGTATTATTCATTGCTGTGTGGATTGTATCTGCTATAAGAAGATCAGGTAATAAGCAGCTTAAGGTGTTGTTACAGAAATATCTATTTACTGATTTTGCAGATAAAATATTTGCGGGGGAGATACGTCCGAGCAGGGTTAAGATATTAAAGGATAAGATGATCGTTTATTGTAAAGTATATAATGATTAGAACATAGAGGTTTGTAGCAATATGAAGATAGGAATATTTGACTCAGGTATAGGCGGTCTGTCAGTGCTGCATCAGGCAATGATTACACTGCCAGAGGCTGATTACATATTTTATGCTGATGTGGATAATGTTCCATATGGGGAGAAAACAAGAGAAGAAGTAAGAAATCTGGTTGATCATGCAGTCGGCTTTCTTGTTGGTAAAGGATGCCAGGCAATTGTACTTGCTTGTAATACTGCGACAAGTGCAGCAATATCATATCTTAGAGAGAAGTATAAGCTGCCAATTATAGGTATTGAGCCTGCCGTTAAACCGGCAGTTGAGCATATACATGAATCAGGCAGAAGAGTTATGGTTGTATCAACACCAGTAACAGCTAAGGGAGAGAAGTTAAAGCGCCTTATAGAGAAGTATGATGCCATGCATGTTGTAGATGTAGTGGCATTGCCAAGACTTGTAAGGTTCGCACAGGATGATGATTTTGATTCATCAGATGTAATTGCATATTTAAAATGTCAATTTGCACCATACAATCTTGAGAATTATTCTGAACTTGTTCTTGGCTGTACACATTTTAACTATTTTAAGGATTCATTTGCAAAGCTGTTTCCTGATGATTTGGAGATGGTTGATGGTAATACAGGGGTATCCAATAATCTTAAGAATACTGTTATTAAGAATGGTATATTTACGGAAGCTGATAGTAACAAGAAGGGCAGCGTGGAATATTATTATTCTGACAGAAAGATGGAGAGTCAGGCAGAGATGGAGCATATAAGAAGGCTTCATGACCGCCTTGAAAGAATGAGACAGATATAGAATTGCCAGAGGAAAGTAATTATGGGAAAATCAGATGATAAGACTAATGTATGCAGAGTTCTAGACCAGAAGAAGGTGCCTTATAAGACACATGTGTGTCCTGATGCAGAAGGGTTAAGCGGTGACGAGATAGCAGCCGTTCTTAATGAGAATCCGGCACAGGCTTTCAAGACACTTGTCACAGTTGGTAAGACAGGCAGAAATTATGTGTTTGTTGTGCCTGTTAATAAGGAACTGGATTTAAAGAAAGCAGCGAAGGCTGTTGGAGAGAAATCAATAGAGATGATTAAAGCAAAAGAACTGCTGCCTCTTACAGGATATGTGCATGGTGGCTGTTCACCTATAGGAATGAAGAAGTTTTTTTCTACAACATTCCACGAAACTGCTAGAGATTTCGAGACTATAATGTTTAGTGCAGGTAAAATCGGACATCAGGTAGAAGTAAAGCTGTCCGATGTAGATAAAGTTATAAGATATCAGGTTGCTGATATTGTTACAGACTAAGGAGAAGATAAGAATTATGAAACTCAGAGTTCCATTCTATTATGACCAGTTTCACTGTATAACATCAGAATGTAAGGATAACTGTTGTGTTGGTGGCTGGGAAATAGATATTGATGACGATACTTATGATTATTATATGAGCCTTGAAGGAGAACTTGGCGACAGAATAAGAGCTGATATTACCAAGAGTGAAGATGGCTCTAACTGTTTTAAGCTTATAGATGGACATTGCGGACTTTTAGATGATTGTGGTTTATGTACAATACATAAAGAGCTTGGCGCAGAACATTTGTCTGTTGTGTGTGACCAGTTTCCAAGATATTCTGAATATTATGGAGAAATCAAAGAAAGCGGTGTTGGACTTGCATGTGAGGAAGCGGAAAAAATTATATTTTCTGAAAACAAAACATTTACAACCGTGTTAAAGCCATGTGATGAGCAGTATCTGGAAGATGATGAGTTTGATAGTTCTTATGCAGTTAAGATATTTAAAGCAAGAGATGAGATATTCAGGATACTTGATATGACAGAGATGTCAGTTAATGAAAAACTGGTTGTTATATTAAAATATTGTGCAGCAATGCAGGAATATATTAATGATGATGACTTTGACGGACTTAAGGAGTATGTTAATACATTTGGAAGGAGTGATATTGAACATATTCTTATGGAGATGAATGAAGAGTCGGACAGTGAAAATTTCGAGGATGTTGATATACAGGACAGCATAAGAAGCATTATGTATTCATATGAGGATATGGAAGTTCTTAATACAAGATGGGAAGATATGCTTTCGGATATTGTTGAGATATTCCATGACAATATGGACAACGAAACATATCAGGAAACAGAAGATGAATTCATGACAGCAATGCTTGAAAGAGAATATGAGTATAGGAATTTCATAACATATCTTGTGTTCAGATATTTTGCCAAGTCGGTGTATGATTATGATGTTGTGGGTAAGGCTAAGATGTTTATAACCAATTATATTATACTTCGTCAAATGGATATGCTTGTGTGGTATAAAAAGAATAAGAGGTTCACATTTGATGACAGAATAGATACAGTTCATATATTCTCAAGACAGGTAGAGTATTCAGAGGATAATATGGAAGCTCTTTATGAGTCATTTCTGTTTGATCAGGTGTTTGAGACTGATAACCTTTGTAAGTTGATATGGATTGACAGCACGGCGTTATAGTAATACACTAAAGCTATCATTTAGATATGTTTATAGGAGGCTAAAAAGATGATTAAAGAAGCTATTGCAAGGCTTGTTAAGAAAGAAGATTTGACAGCAGACCAGATGAACGATGTAATGGAAGAGATTATGACAGGAGAAGCTACTGATGCACAGAAAGCAGCATTTCTTACAGCACTGGCAGCAAAAGGAGAGACTATTGATGAGATTACAGCATCAGCCAGGGTTTTAAGGTCACACTGTGAGAAATTCCTTAACGATATGGATGTGCTCGAAATAGTTGGAACAGGTGGCGATGGCTCTAACTCAATTAATATATCAACTTTAGCTTCTATAGTAGTATCAGCAGCAGGAATCCCAGTTGCCAAGCACGGTAACAGAGCAGCTTCAAGTAAATGTGGTACAGCAGACTGCTTAGAAGCACTTGGCGTTAAGATAGATGCAGCACCAGCAAGAATGGCACAGATTCTTAAGGATATTAATATATGTTTCCTTTTTGCACAGAAATATCATCCAGCTATGAGATTCGTAGGAAGTGTAAGAAAGGAAATTGGAATCCGTACATTATTCAATGTACTTGGACCATTAGCTAACCCTGCAGGAGCTTCTATGCAGCTTTTTGGTGTGTACAGTGAGGAACTTGTTGAGCCACTTGCACATGTATTACATAACTTGGGATGCAAGAGAGCTATGACAATATATGGAATGGACAGTATTGATGAGATATCACTTAGTGCTGATACAAAGGTATGTGAGTTTAAGGGAGATGAATTTAAGACATATACTATTAAGCCTGAAGAATTTGGGTTAACAAGATGCAAGAAGGAAGATCTTGTCGGTGGTGAGCCAGCAGTTAATGCACAGATTGCAAGAGATATTCTTGAAGGTGCAGAAGGTCCTAAGACAGATGTAGTTCTTCTTAATGCAGGAGCAGCTATATATCTTGCTTCAGATGGTATCACAATGAAAGAAGGTATAGAGAAAGCAAGAGAAATCATTAAGAGTGGTGCAGCCAAGAAGCAGCTTGAAAGATTTATAGAAGAGACTAATAAGTGATTAACAGAATATGTGTTAAGTATAACAAAACCCCTGTCGCATTAGCGGCAGGGGTTAATTGTTATTATAATTATAAAAAATTAAGCAGCTTCCTTTACTCCGATACCGAAGAAATCTTCATACCATACAAGGAACATGTAAATTGTCCATATCTTACGTGAATTATCTGCTTTACCTTCTTTGTGGTCATCAAGATATTTAACAATCTCATCAGTGTTAAAATATTTTTCAGCAGCTTCACTTGTGAAAGCCTTTTTAATCATATTGTAATACTTCTCATCCTTGAGCCAGATTCTGATAGGAACAGGGAATCCAAGCTTCTTCTTCTCAGCAACCATGTCTGGAAGATGTCTGTGAGCAGCCTGTCTCATAGCATACTTGGTATTGCTCTTATTAACCTTATACTTAGTTGGAATGGTACGGGCAACATTGAATACTTCCTTATCGAGGAATGGAACTCTTACCTCAAGAGAATGAGCCATACTCATCTTATCAGCCTTAAGCAAGATATCGCCTATCAGCCAGAAATTAATATCTATATACTGCATCTTAGTAACATCATCCTTATCAGCAACCTTATCATAGAAAGGCTTTGTGAGTTCCTTATGGTCATACTTGCCGGTAGGATTCTTTAATATCTTGGCACGCTCTTTTTCGTTGAACATGAAAGCATTACCGATGAATCTTTCTTCAACCGTCTTGCTTGCTCTGTTTAAGAAGCTTTTTCCCTTGAATTTGAATGGAACAGCGTTAGCAATATTGGCAAGTCCTTTTCTTAAGCCCTTAGGGAGCTTCTGAAATTCTGCAAGGTCAAGTGGTTCTCTGTAAATGTTATATCCACCGAAGAACTCGTCAGCACCTTCACCTGACATGGCAACCTTTACGTGCTTGGCTGCTGTCTGGCTTACAAAGTAAAGTGCAATGGCAGCAGGGTCAGCTAAAGGTTCGTCCATATGATACTGTATTTTAGGGATTGCAGCCCAGTATTCTTCACTTGAAACAAGCTTTGAATAATTGTCAATCTTAATTTTGTCAGATAAAGCTTTGGCATAGTCAATCTCGTTGTATTTTTCATAATCAAATCCAACAGTAAATGTTTTGTCACCGTTAAATGTAGCAGCAACATAGCTTGAATCAACACCACTTGAAAGGAATGAACCAACCTCAACATCACTAATCTTATGGTGTTCAACTGAATCATGCATAACATCGTCGATTTCATCAACAAATTCATCTAAAGACTTGCTCTCATCAGCATCAAATGTTGGCTCCCAATATCTTTCAATGTTAAGCTCACCCTTGTGGAATGTAAAGCAATGGCCAGGCATCAACTTGAATATTCCTTTGAAGAATGTTTCATCAAGTACTGAGTACTGGAATGTGAGATAATTCTCAAGTGCAACAGGATTAACCTCTTTCTTATAAGCAGGATGCTCTAAGATACTTTTAATCTCTGAACCATATATCATGTTGCCGTCTGCAACTGTGTAGTAGAAAGGCTTAATTCCGAAGAAGTCTCTTGCTCCGAAAAGAGTTTCTTTCTCGCTGTCCCAGATTACGAATGCAAACATTCCACGAAGCTTATTAAGCATGTCCTTGCCATATTCCTCGTATGAGTGAATGAGAACTTCAGTATCTGAATTGTTAGCAAATACGTGACCTTTCTCAATAAGGTCTTTTCTTAAATCCTGATAGTTATATATCTCACCGTTAAATGTTATTACTATCTTCTTATTCTCGTTAAACATAGGCTGGCTTCCGTTATCAAGGTCAATGATAGAAAGTCTTCTAAAGCCCATGTATGCTTTATCATCAATGTATTTACCAGCACTGTCAGGGCCTCTGTGAATAATTTTGTTCATCATACGTTCAAGAACAGCATCACCATCAGCCAAGTATCCAGTAAAACCTGCGAATCCACACATGTATCTGTACCTCCATAATTATGACTGCACAATCTGTGCATTGTTAAATGTAGTGTGTAAAAATTACTTATGAATTATAACAAAGTAATCAGGCTAATACAAGTCAGTTTCTGTTTACAAAACATTTGAAATAAATTATAATAATTAATCAGGTAAGAAAAAGAAAGAGAGGTTCTTTATATTATGGACAAAATTAAGATGACAACTCCACTTGTAGAGATGGACGGAGATGAGATGACAAGAGTATTGTGGAAGCTTATCAAAGACGAGCTGCTCACTCCTTTTATTGACCTTAACACAGAATACTATGATTTAGGTCTTGTACATAGAAATGAGACTAATGATCAGGTAACTATAGATTCAGCAGAAGCTACAAAGAAGTACGGTGTTGCAGTAAAGTGTGCAACAATTACACCTAATGCAGCAAGAATGACAGAATATAACCTTAAAGAGATGTATAAGAGTCCTAACGGAACAATAAGAGCCATGCTTGATGGTACAGTATTCAGAGCCCCTATTATCGTTAAGGGTATTGAGCCATATGTTAAGACATGGAAGAAGCCAATCACAATTGCAAGACATGCATATGGTGATGTATATAAGGCATCTGAGTTGAAGGTTTCTGAAGCTGGTAAGGCAGAACTTGTATTTACTAATGAGGCTGGTGAAGAGACAAGAGAGCTTATTCATAACTTTAAGGGTGCAGGTGTTCTTCAGGGAATGCACAATCTCAACGATTCTATAGAGAGCTTTGCAAGAAGCTGTTTTAATTTTGCACTTGAGACAAAGCAGGATCTTTGGTTTGCAACTAAGGATACAATCTCTAAAAAGTATGACCATACATTTAAGGATATATTCCAGGAGATATTTGATGCTGAGTATAAGACTAAGTTTGAAGAAGCAGGAATAACATATTTCTATACACTTATAGATGATGCAGTAGCAAGAGTTATCCGTTCAGAGGGTGGATATATCTGGGCTTGCAAGAACTATGATGGAGATGTTATGAGTGATATGGTAGCCACAGCATTTGGCTCACTTTCAATGATGACTTCTGTTCTTGTATCACCTCATGGATACTATGAGTATGAAGCTGCACACGGAACAGTACAGAGACACTATTATAAGCATCTTAAGGGTGAAGAAACATCTACTAACCCTATTGCTACTATATTTGCATGGACAGGCGCTTTAAGAAAAAGAGGAGAGCTGGATAATATTCCTGAACTTGGAAAATTTGCTGATACTCTTGAGCGTGCATGCATTAAGACTATTGAAGATGGAAAGATGACAAAGGATCTTGCTCTTATTACAACAATGGAGAATCCTGTAACACTTAATACACAGGATTTCATCAGTGCAGTAAGGCAGACTCTTGAGGGACTTCTTTAATTAGAAGTCCGTTGGTTTCCATTTAATGATGGAGGGGCGTTATGTCACATTTATTGGGTATAACATTTAGAAGCATGAATATAAGCCAGCTGGTTATATGGTTCTTCATATACAGCTTTCTTGGCTGGTGTATGGAATGTGTAGTTATCAGAAAGCAGCTTGGGTACTGGGAAAACAGAGGGTTTGCCAAGCTTCCTTTCTGTATAATATACGGATTTGGAACACTCATTGCTTTTAATATTTTTAAACCTATAGAGCATAATTATATTGCACTATATATTTTCGGATGTATATGTGCTACAGCATTTGAGTATCTTACAGCACGGGTTATGTTAAAGCTGTTTGGTGAAGTGTGGTGGAATTATGATCATCTTAAGTTTAATTACAAAGGCATCATATGCTTACAGTCAACACTTGCCTGGGGGTTTGTTGCCGTATTTATATTCGGATTTTTGAATAAATTTGTGGAGCGTTTTGTATTCTCAATCGATTACAGGATTGCCAGCGTTATGGCAATGATTCTTGTCTTTTCATATACTGCGGATTTTATGCAGAGTTTTTCGGAAAGTCTTAATATGCAGAATATGGATATCAGAGCGGAGATGAGAAAGTTTATTAAGATGTTTCACAGATAATCAGCATCTTATTGACAATTGATTCGGGGATAATTATATGATTTTTAAAAAGTTACGAAACAATTTTAGTCTTTTAATTGACAGCAGCAGGCATGTATGGACATTTGAACTGGCATACAAGCTTGTTGCTTTTGCTGTTATATTCCCCATTGTTTTATTCGCAATTAATTTTCTTATGAAGATAGCAGGAGTGAATTATCTTACTAATGAATATATTCAGAGAGCAATGACACATCCTGTAGTCATATTTGCAATTTTTCTTGCTATTGGTATATTTGTATTCTATTGCACTTATGAGATGACATATCTTTCAGTCTGTTTTGAGACAAAGAGAACATCATGTAATGCATCTCTTGTTGATATATTTTATAATTCTTATAAGGTTTTTAAAAATGTTTTTAAGCCAAGGCATGTTGGACTGAGTATATTTTACTTCATATCAATTCTGGCTTCCAATGTAACTGTATGGTTTAATGTTTTATACAGTGAGACTAATACTAATTTAATTAAAATGTATATCATTAGGAATCACTGGTATATTAAGGTTGAAGTTATATTTGTGTTTATTATTATATACGCAATTGTTATTCCGGGAATATATGCAATGAATATATGCATGATGGAAGGACTGGGATTTAGGGAAGCATATAAGAAAAGTGCCCGTATGGTTAAGAAGCATCCAATGGGAACAATATCAGCACTTGTTGTGTATAATCTGGTTATGCTTGCAATTATTGGAATAACTTATGTGCTTATATCAGTATTTCTTGTTGCAGGTGTTAAGATTCTTAATATGGCATATCTTGGTAATGCTATATTTCTGTCTGCATTAAGAACAGAAAGACTAATTATAAAATGTATTCTTGTATGTGTTGCAATACCACTGTCTTTTTCGGCTATTTCTCATATGTATTACAAATATACTGATGTGGACGATATTACGTTTGAGTTCACAGATATACAGGAAGGTCCTGCAAAAAGAAGAAAGGTAATATATAGTATTGTTTTAACAGTTGCTGTTGTTGCAGATGCATTTTATCTTATAATGACATTTAATGATAATCCATTTGAAAATGTAGCTATCTTTCATGAGACTAAGGTTATGGCTCACAGGGGGGCTTCAACAGAGACACCTGAGAATACAATGGCAGCATTTCAGAAAGCTATAGATGATATGGCGGATTATATTGAACTTGATGTACAGCTTACAAGTGATGGAGAAGTTATAGTGATGCATGATTCTAATGCATATCGTACAACAGGTGTGGATGAAAACATTGCAAATATGACATACAAAGAGGTTAGAAGGCTTGATGCAGGTTCATGGTATTCAGTTGAATATAAAGGTGAGAAAGTACCAGGACTTAGAGAAGTACTAGAACTTGCACAGGGAAAGATAAAGCTTAATATAGAATTAAAGCCTGCTGATAATAGTGAAGAACTTGCAAGGAAAACAGTCGCTCTCATTGAAAAATATAATATGGAGAATGATTGCGTAATAACATCATTTAGCAGTTCAGCTTTATCGGCAGCAAAATCATGTGATGAAAATATTAGAGTCGGATATATATTATCTGCGGCGTATGGCGAATATTATGATATGAAGAATATAGATTTCTTTAGTGTCAATGCAGCATTTTTATCAAAGAGGACTATAGATGCAATTCATAATTCAGGTAAACAGGTGTATGCGTGGACGGTTAATAATAAGGATTCTATCAAGAACCTGACTAATAAAGGAGTTGACGGTGTCATCACAGATAATCCGGTTCTTGCAAGGGAAACAATTTATTCAAGAGATACTTCTGAAACAATTATTAATATGATCAGATATGTGTTTAATCAGTAGAATGGGGGCATACGTATGGAAAGAGGAATAGGAACTTCCAGAGGAATAGGCATTGGGCATGTACTTGTAGTGTCTAATAATAATGCTGTTGTAAACAGAGGAACACATTATAACGCAAATGAAGAGAAAGCAAGGTTTTTTGAGGCAAGGAAAATATTTATGGAGCAGACAGAGAGCCTGCTAACTGACCTTGAAAAGAAGCTAGGAGAGTCAGATAAGGATGCACTTGTACTTAAGAACCAGATATATCTTGTGAAGGATATTACAACAGAAAGTGAGGTTGTCGCTGCAATTGAGAATAATAACATCTGTGCAGAGGCAGCATTTGAAGATGTATGCAATAAGCTTATTAAACTGTTTTCTTCAATGGATAATTCTGATATGCAGCAGCGTGTTACAGATATTCAGGATATGAAGGAGCGCATGATACAGATATTACAAGGAGAGAAAGCATTTGACTTAACTAATCTTCCTGATAATACTGTTATTGTGGCAGATGAGATTAAACCATCTATGACAGCTTCAATGGATATAGCACATGTTGCAGGTATTGTTGCGGAAAAAGGTGGCGACACAGCACATGCTTCTATTCTTGCCAGGGCACTTGAGATTCCGGCAGTACTTAGCGTAAAAGGTATTCTTGAAAAGGTGGGTAATGGTGATTCTATAATAATAGATGGAGCGTATGGAGAAGTATTTATTAACCCTACACAGAGAACTCTTTCTATCTATGAGAAGAAAAAAAAGAAATACGAAGAACATATTGAAGAATTAAAGACATTTATAAATAAAAGCACAGAGACAGCTGATGGCAAAAAAGTTATGCTTGCTGCCAATATTGGAGGAGCTGAAGAGGCTGCCAAGGCAGTTAAGGCGGGAGCTGAAGGTGTGGGACTTTTCAGAACAGAATTCCTGTTTCTTAACAAAAGTGCGCTGCCTACAGAAGAAGAGCAGTTTGAGGAATACAAGAAGGCAGCAGTGCTGACAAAAGGTATGCCACTTACAATAAGAACACTTGATATTGGTGGTGATAAGGATATTCCTTATATGGGCCTTACTAAAGAAACCAATCCATTTTTAGGATACCGTGCAATAAGATTTTGTCTTGACAGAGTTGATATATTCACGACACAGCTCCGTGCGATATTAAGAGCCAGTGCATATGGTTCTATAAGAATTATGATACCTATGATTACATCGGTTAATGAAATCAGACAGGTCAAGGAGCTTATTAAGAAGATATGCAGTGATCTTGAACGTAATGGAATTAGTTATGACAAGAATATCCATATAGGCGTTATGATTGAGACTCCTGCTGCTGCTGTCATGGCAGATGTTATAGCACAGGAGGTTGATTTCTTTTCAATAGGCACTAATGACCTCACACAGTATACTATTGCAGTAGACAGATGCAATGAAAATGTAGCATATCTGTATTCTGCATTCAATCCGGCAGTATTAAGACTTATAAGAAGGATAATAGAATGTGCCCATAATGCAGGTATTGAAGCCGGAATGTGTGGTGAGGCAGCTGCAAATGCTTTAATGGCTCCTATATTGTTATCATTTGGTCTGGATGAATTCTCAGTATCAACAGGAAAGGTATTAGAGACAAGAAAGACAATTGCAGACTGGTCACTTAAAGAAGCCGGACTTGTAACAGATAAGGTTATGTCAATGGCAACTGAGAAGGAAGTAACAGACTATCTTAGTGACTATTTATCAGAAAGAAATAAAAAATAAAAGGAAATATATATATGGCAGTTTATGAAACAGATGAGATTATCGAGAAAGTTATTCTGGTTGGAGTAGCATTTGATACAGATGATGATACAGAACGCTCCCTGGATGAGCTTAGAGAGCTTGCCAAGACAGCGGGCGCACAGACAGTTGGAAGGATGATTCAGACAAGAGATAATTTTCACCCTGCAACATATATTGGCAAGGGAAAGATTGAAGAATTAAGACTTATGATTGACGAGCTTGATGCTACGGGAATTATATGTGATGACGAATTAAGTCCTGCCCAGTTTAAGAATCTTGAGGATGAACTTGACGTTAAAGTTATGGACAGAACAATGGTTATTCTTGACATATTTGCGGCAAGAGCTACATCAAGTGAAGGTAAGATTCAGGTTGAGATGGCACAGTTAAAGTACCGTTCAATAAGACTTGCAGGCTTCGGAACATCAATGTCAAGACTTGGTGGCGGAATAGGAACAAGAGGTCCCGGTGAGAAAAAGATTGAGACAGACAGACGACTTATAAGGGACAGAATATCAAAGCTCTCAGCAGACCTTAAGGATATGAAGGAGCACAGAGATGTCCAGAGAAGCAAAAGAGCTAAGACCTCAACACCTGTTGCGGCTATAGTTGGATATACCAATGCTGGCAAATCAACGCTTCTTAACAAGCTTACTGATGCAGGTGTGTTGTCGGAGGACAAGCTTTTTGCAACACTTGACCCTACAACAAGAAGTATGGAACTTCCTAATGGAGAGAAAGTGTTGCTTACTGATACAGTCGGATTTATAAGAAAGCTTCCACATAATCTTATTGAAGCATTCAAAAGTACTCTTGAAGAGGCAAAGTATGCAGACATTATAGTGCATGTTGTTGATGTATCCAACCCGGACTATGAACAGCAGATGTCAACAGTATATGCAACACTAAAGCAGTTAGGTGTTGAAGGAAAGCCTGTTATTACATTATTTAATAAATGTGATGTTTTACCGGAGAAACCAGCAGCTAAAGATTTACACGCAGACTACACATACAATATATCTGCCATAAGAGGCAATGGCCTTGATGCATTTAAAGAGTGCATACAGGAAATTATTCTTAAGAGCAGAATAAGAATTGAAAGAGTATTTCCTTACAGTGAAGCAGGCAAGATACAGCTTATAAGACAGTTTGGACAGCTTGAAAGTGAAGAGTACACAGAAGATGGAATCAAGGTGCTTGCCTATGTTCCTAAGGAGATAGAAGGGAAGTTGTAATTATGAATCTGATAGCAACAGTAGATAAGAACTGGGCAATAGGGAAACAGGGACATCTTCTTGTTAATATTCCAGAAGATATTAAGCTTTTCCGAATGGAAACAGCAGGAAAAGCTGCAATAATGGGAAGAAAGACTTATGAACAGATTACAGACAGAACAGCACTTATAGACAGATATAATGTTATTCTTACTAATGATTTGTCATATAAGAAGGACGGAGTTGTTGTAGTACATTCAGTAGAAGAGGCACTTGAAAAGGTTGCATCATATAAGTCAGAGGATGTATATGTAATTGGCGGAGAATCTGTATTTGAACAGTTTCTTCCATATTGCGATGTGGCACATATAACGAGTGTTGATTATAAATATGATGCAGATGCACATTTTCCTAATCTGGATAAGATACCAGAATGGAAAGTTACACAGATGAGTGAGGAACATACATACTTTGATTTGTGTTACGAATTTAAAAAGTACTGTAAAATGTAAATTATGATTTGAATCGTGCAGAAACGGATATGATAGAAAAGTTTCTTGCATATTTTTTTCATTGAAAATATACATTTTATTTGATACTATAATAAAAAAACAAGAGAGGGGAGAAATGTTATGTTTTGCACAAAATGCGGATATAATGCAGGGACAGCTAAGTTTTGTCCAAAGTGTGGAAATCCTTTAAATCCACAGCCAGTACAGGAAACACCTGTACAGAACGAACCGGTTGTACAGACGGTACAGAGTGAGCCGGTTGTACAGCAGCAGTTTGGAACTCAGCCACAGTCAGGGGCAGTTCCTCCAGTGAATGCAGACGTACCAAGATATCAGGAAGCACCTCCTATGCAGCCACAGCCTAGGAAGAAAAAGAAGAAATGGCCAATTGTTGTTGCTATAATAGCAGTTATTGCGGCAGCGGCAGCAGTAATTGGATTTGTAGTACTTCCTAATGTGTTATCACCAGATAAGCATGCAAAAGCAGCTATCAAGAAGCTTGGAACAGGTCTTGAGAATACAGCAAGCAGTGCGTTTGATAATATGTCATTTACATCTGTATCAGATAAGAGTCAGATAACAGGTACATTAAAGATTGATACTGCCACAATTGATGGCGAGAAGTATTCAGATTATATAAAGGCTGATACAGTTACATATGATATTCAGATGGATGCTTCTACAGAGAAGATGGCAGGAGAGATTAAGTTACAGAATGGTTCAGCTACAGCACTTACAGCTACATTTTATTCAGATGGTAATAACATGTATTTCAAAGTTCCTGAGTTGTTCTCAGAGTCATTCGTGATTTCACTGGCACAGCTAGAGGATGAAATTGATTCAGGCTTTTCTTATGGAAGTATGGGCAGTATTTCAAAGTATTTCTCATCAATTGATACAAGCAATATTGAATTGTACAGAGAACCTGTTAATGCTGCAGTTAAATGTGTAGTTAAAGGTATTAACACATTTGCAGAAGAATGTGAATACAAGAAGGGCGATAAGCTTACATATAATTCTGATAACGGAGACATCAAGGTTTCTGAATATAGCATAACAATAACTAAGGATGCTGTTATTAAGGCATGCGAAACAGTCATTGATGAATTATATGCAAGTAAAGATCTTTCTTCTTATATGACACTTCTTACAATGGCAGGTGTTTCACAGACAACTATCAAGAGCAGTATTGAGAGTTCATTAAGTGATATGCAGCCAGTTACAATATCAATGTATGTTAATAAGAAGGATGAGATTGTAAGGCTTGCAATTGATGCGGCAGATTATAACACAAGCGAAAAAGGATTTATTGCAATGTCATTTCTTGGCAATGACAATCCATTTGAATATGTTGTTATCGAAGCAGATGTTGATGATATTAATATGAAGTATACAGTAAGGACACAGGATAATAAGGCTGCACTGGCATTAGAGATGACTCAGAATAAAGAGTATATCAAAGCAGGAGCAGAGCTCAGTGCATCAGGAACAACGGTAAAGATTGATAATCTTTATGTGAATAGTAATATTGATGGCAGCAATATAGATATGAAGCTTTCAGGTGAAGCTACACAGAAGGAATTCAGCAAGTTAAAATATTCTGCATCAGATTATTCGGGAGCTTATAATCTTGCTAATCTTACTGATACACAGAGCACAACACTGGCATATGAGCTTATGAAGAATTTAAATGTTTTATCTAATGTGTTCAGTGATAATCTATATAATGAATTGTTTAATGGAAAGAGTTCTTCTGGTAGTGCAAGACTTGGGTTTTAATGGCAGTTATTAACTAATGAGTAATTAGAAAGATGAGGGTATATAATATGGAATTGGCAATTATTATTGGGGTAGTTGTGATTTTATTTATCGTTTTTATTCTTGCAAGTTATATTAAAGCACCAACAGACAGGGCACTGATTGTTTCAGGTCTTAGAAAGAATCCTAAATTTGTTATTGGTAAGTCAGCATTAAGAATTCCATTCTTACAGAGAGTTGATAAACTTGAACTCAAGATGATTTCTGTTGATGTCAAGACAAAGGAATCAGTTCCAACCAATGAATATATTAATGTCAATATTGATTCTGCTGTAAAGATTAAGGTTGGTTCTTCTAAGGAAATGCTTGAGAAAGCAGCAAGCAACTTCCTTAACAAGAACGAAGATTATATCAGAAACTCAGTAGGAGATGTATTAGAGGGTAATGTTCGTGAGATTATAGGACAGATGAGGCTGGAAGATATTGTTCAGGACAGAAAGATGTTTGCTGAGAAGGTACAGGAAAATGCTGCTCCGGATATGGCAAGAATGGGTCTTGAAATAGTAAGCTTTAATGTCCAGAATGTTACTGATGAGGGAAATGTTATTGAGAACCTTGGTATTGACAGGGTTGTAAGTATCAGTAAATCAGCACAGATATCAAGAGCAGAATCAGAAAGGGATATTGCAGTTGCCAAGGCTAATGCAACAAAGCAGGCAAATGATGCAAGAATCGAAGCTGAGACTGCTATTGCAGAAAGAAATAACGAACTTGAGATTAAGAAACAGGAATTAAAGAGATCAGCAGATGTTAAGAAAGCTGAGGCTGATGCTGCATACGAAATCCAGCAGCAGGAACAGAGAAAAACAATCGAAATTACAACTGCGAATGCTAATATTGCAAAGCAGGAGAAAGAGATTGAGTTAAGAGAGAAAGAGATTGCTGTTAAGGAAAAAACACTTGATGCAGATATACGTAAGCAGGCAGAAGCAGAGAAATACGCAACACAGCAGAAGGCTGATGCACAGCTTTACCAGAGACAGAAGGAAGCAGAAGCAAAACAGTTCGAAATTCAGAAACAGGCAGAGGCTAAGAAGGCACAGGCAGAAGCAGACAGATTTGCAAAAGAGCAGGAAGCTGAGGCTGTTAAGGCACAGGGAATTGCTGAAGCAGAAAGCATTAAGGCAAAAGGTCTTGCAGATGCAGAAAGTATTAAGGCAAGAGGTCTTGCTGAGGCTGAGGCTATGGAAAAGAAAGCAGAGGCAATGGCTAAGTATGGTAAAGCTGCTATGACAGAGATGATTATTAAAGTCCTTCCACAGATGGCAGAAGCAATTGCAAAGCCTCTTGAAAGCATTGATAAGGTTACTATTATTGATGGAGGTTCAGGTGAGAACGGAGTAGGAACTTTCAGTGGTAATGTACCGTCAGTTCTTGCTAAGACAATTGAGAGTATCAAGGAAACTACAGGTTTTGACCTGACAGAAGTCATGAAGGCTAATACATATGATGCAAAGACTACTAAGAACGTTAATTTCACAGGTCTTCCAGAAGAGATGAGTGCAGCAGCTAAAGAGCCTGAAACTGATGGTAAAACAGAATAATACTGATTAATTAAGAATCTAAATGTAAAATGTATATGCTGGTATCAGATATGGGAAACTATATCTGGTATCAGCATTTTTACAGTAAGAGCCGGTTTTACAAGTTGACAATATAAATTGTAGTGAGTTATAATTTTATAATTCGAATTGAAGGAGAATAGCATTTGAATTATACAAGTGCATGTGAACAATGATTAAACAAAGATATTTTGCAGGAAGAGTTCTTGTATATGGATTGATAAGTGTTACAGTTATGTTATCTGCAGCAATGACAGGATGTAACAACAAGAATAATATTTCAGAAGGAAGTATTAAGACAGAAGGAAGTACTAAGACAGAAGGAAGTACTAAGACAGAAGGAAATAATCAGTCAGAAGAGTTCAGTGAGACAGATGTGAAAGACCAGCCGTCAGATATTCATGTTGAGCCACCGGTAATTCATGGTATATCAGATAAGACATATTATATAGGCAGCAAAGTTTCATATATGACAGATGTATATGCAACAGATTTCTCAGGGCAGGAGATTGATGTTGAGGTTGATAAATCACAGGTTAATACTTCACAGCCGGGAAGTTATATTGTTTATTATAAAGCAGTAGATTCAGATGGTAATGAGACTATAGAAGAAGTGACATTTACTTTTATTGAAGAGGAGACCCAGGAAGTTAAAGTAAACAGCAGTTATTCAACTCTTGATGAAGTTGTAGCTGCAGTTCTTCAGGATATTACAGACAGTTCTATGTCTAAAGGTCAGAAAGCAAGGGCAATATATAAGTATGCACATGCTAAGATTGGATATACAGGCAACAGCTATACGAAAAGTTCAGAATGGCAGGATGAAGCATTTGAGGCATTAAAAGAGATTAAGAAGAATGGATATGTGGCTGGTGACTGTTTCACATATGCTTCTGTTGACAGAGCACTCCTGGATGGAATAGGGGCAGAGTGTATATGGGTTGATAATCAGGGTGCAAGGTCTGGAGATCATAGCTGGCTTTTATGTAATCTTGGAACAGGCTGGTATCATTTTGATTCAACTAGAATGTATGATGGATTTGAATGCTTTATGCTGACAGATTCACAGGTGCAGGATTATATTAACAGAGGAAATTCAATATATAGAAGAGATATGTCTGCGTATCCGGCAACTCCTTCAGAAGAGTTTTCATATTAGGGAGGAGTAAGATAAATGTTATTTACATCTTATCAGTTTATTTTATTTGTTCTGATTGCACTTATTTTATATTATGTTGCGCCTAAACGTATTCAGTGGATAGTACTGTTATGTATGAATATGTTATTCTATGTGTATGCCGGATTAAGCGGAATAATATTCATAGTTACAACTATCATAACGACGTATGCAGGTGCAAGGCTTATATGCAGGGAGAAGGATATTTCTGCACGATATATAGAGGAACATAAAGGTGATATATCCAGAGATGAAAAGAAAAAGCTTAAGAACATTTCTTTAAGAAAACAGAAAATGTTTCTTACTATTGTTCTGTTTATTAATTTTGGAATACTTGCTGTACTTAAATACACCAATATGTTTATAGTCACATTTACAACATTTAACACAGTGGATTTCATACTTCCCATGGGAATATCATTTTATACATTCCAGTCTACTGGATACATGATTGATGTGTATCGCGGTGTTGCAGATGCAGAGAAGAATCCATTCAGATATGCATTGTTTGTGTCCTTTTTCCCACAGCTGGTACAGGGACCTATAAGCAGGTGGAATGATCTGAAGAAAAGTCTGCTTGAAAGCCATGCTTTCTCATGGATTAATATACAATATGGTTTTGAGAGAATTCTGTGGGGATATTTTAAGAAGATGGTAATTGCAGACAGGGCAGCCATTGGACTTGCCACAATACAGTCGGATGTTTCAGTGTATTATGGTGCATATGCATTTGTAGGAATGCTGCTGTACGCAATTGATCTGTATGCAGATTTCACAGGTGGTATAGATATTACAATTGGTGTTGCACAGATGTTTGGTATTACTCTTCCGGAGAATTTCAGAAGACCATTCTTTTCAAAGAGTATAGCAGAATACTGGAGAAGATGGCATATTACGTTGTGTGCATGGTTTAAGGATTATCTTTTCTATCCGTTATCAATGTCTAAATGGATGAATAAGGTATCAAGATGGCTTAAGAAGCACGTTGGAAAGCCAGTAGGTTCAAGATTTCCGGTGTATTTTTCAAGTCTTACTGTGTGGTTTGTGACAGGTATATGGCATGGTGCAAGCTGGAATTTCGTAGTTTGGGGACTTTTGAACAGCATAATTATGCTTGTTTCCCAGGAACTTAAGCCACTATATGAGAAGGCAGATAACAGGTTAGGTTATAGAAAGTTAAAATATTACAAAGTATTTGAGATAATAAGAACTACTGCTATAGTATGCTGCCTGCAGATGCTTGATTATTACAGAGATATTGCAGAGGCATTCCGTATGTTTTTCTCGATGTTTACCAGTGGCAATTATGCGGCTGTGTTTACTAAGGTAATGTGGAGTATAGGATTATCAGTAGCTGATTATATAGTTATTTTTGCAGGCGTTGTTATAATGTTTGCGGTAAGCCTGCTTGAGAGAAAATATCCGGTAAGAGACCGTTTAGCAAAGAAGAATTATATTATAAGATATACAGTTTTTCTTGTGATTTTTCTGCTTATAGCTGTATTTGGAATCTATGGAACCGGATATGAATCAAGCCAGTTTATATATAATCAGTTTTAGAAAACATTTTCTAAGGAATGGAGATAGTTTTGAGAAAGAAGATATGTACAGGTATTGCAGTTGTCATAATACCGATAGTATGTCTGTATCTTTTACAGTGTCTGTTAGTTCCTAAATATGCATCAGATATTAAAGAAGGTGCAATGATTAAGGAATATTATAACAGTGAAAAGAATCATGATGTGCTTATTCTTGGTGACTGTGAAGTGTATGAGAATATATCCACAGTTACAATGTGGGAGAATTACGGAATATCAAGTTATATCCGTGGAAGTGCGGAACAGCTTATATGGCAGTCGTATTATCTTTTAGAGGATACACTAAAGTATGAGAAACCGCAGGTCGTTATTTTAAATGTACTTGCAATGACAGAAAGTGATGCCAAAAATGAGGCTTATAACAGAATGACACTGGATGGCATGAAGCTTTCAAAGTATAAGATAGCTTCTATAAGGGAGTCAATGACAGAAGAAGAGAATATGGCCAGCTATATATTTCCATTGTTGAGATATCACTCAAGATGGAGTGAATTGTCATCAGAGGATTTCAGATATATGTGGAAAACACCATCTGTTACGACTAATGGTTATCTTATGCAGAAGGGCGTAAGACCGGTTACTACTATACCAAAAGCTGCACCGCTTGCTAATTATACATTCAGCAGCAGAAACATGGAATATCTTGATAAGATATATTCATTGTGTAAGGATAATGATATTAATCTTGTGCTTATGAAAGCACCGAGTGTATATCCTCACTGGTATGATGAGTGGGACAGGCAGGTGAGTGATTATGCGTATGAGCATGGAATACTGTATCTTAATACAATTAATGAGGCTGGAAATATAGGTATAGACTATACTACTGATACATTTGATTATGGACAGCATCTTAATGTGGAAGGAGCTGAGAAGCTGTCGTTATATCTTGGGGAACAGCTTGTTAAGAATTTCAGGCTTACTGACCATAGACAGGATGAATCATATAAGAATGCATGGAAGACAATAGTTAATAAATATTACGAAGAGAAACAGGGAGATTGATTATGAGAAAGAAGAGTTTAATGTTAGCGGCAGTACTTGCAGCAGGAGTTATGATGGCAGCATGTGGAAGTGCATCAACACTGCCAGATAATAGTCAGGAAAAGCCAGTTGCATCACAGCAGACGGAAAGTAAGTATTCATTTGAATTAAAAGGCATAGAGTTAAAGACAGATGGCAATCTTACAGAATATACATCTAAGCTTGGAGAACCTTCTGGTGGTTACTATGAAGCTAAAAGCTGTGCATTTGAAGGAATGGACAAATTCTATTACTATGATAGCGTAACTCTACAGGGATATCAGAAGGACGGAAATGATAAGCTTTATTCTATAACACTTATGGATGATGCTGTTAAGACTAAAGAGGGTGTCCGTATTGGCGATAAGAAGGATAAGGTTGTATCAGCATATGGAAGTGATTATACAGAAGCTGATGGACAGCTTCAGTATGAATCAGGTAACACGAAGCTTTCATTCGTTATGAAGGATGATGAAGTACAGAGTATAATATACAGCGTTAAATAATTCAATGGAACAGAGCAATTAATCCCGTCAGACTGGTTTACAGACAGTCTGGCGGGATTAATTGTTGTATGGCTATCAGCGTATATTTATGAGTATACAATATATGTGTTGTATCGGAATTTACGCAGCTTCTGCTCCATTTTAATGGCGTTTGAAAGCTGTCTGAAAGCACCAACCTGAACTTTATAATAGTCGTTTTCATATATGATAAAAGCTGGGAATCCTTCAATAAGCAGGGAATTAAGCATGCGGTCTGCATTATTTTTATTGCGGTAGGCACCAACCTGAACACGATAAAGTGGCTCAGGAGAGAGGTCATCATCACAGTTACATGCTGGTTTAGCAGGAGGTGCAGGCTTTTTTTCGCATGCTGCAGGCATGATTTCAGCGGATTTGGCAGAATCTGATTTTACTGATGGGACTTCACCTGAAGCAGCCTGTGCAGTAGTATTATTTGTCTTTGGTTTAATTCCAAGGGTCTTAAGAATACCATCTGCGATTCCATTTGCAATCTGGTTAAAGTTCTTATCAAATGTTTCATTATCTTTATCGTTGTTAATAAAGCTGGCTTCTACAAGTACGGCAGGCATTTTTGTCCGTTTGAGTACAACAAGGTTAGGACGTTCGGTAATCCCAAGATTTTTAAAGCCAGCCTTTTCCAGCTCAGAATTGATATTGGCAGCCATCTGTGATTTAATACCGGAATTATTGTAAACAAGAGTTTCCACGCCTGTGTACTGGTTAGGCGTAGGGGATGAATTTCTGTGGATTGAAACAAAATAATCAGCCTTAGCATCATTGGCATCAGTCGCTTTTTTAAAAGGTGTCTCATATTCATCAGTGGTACGGGTGTACACAACGTCAATACCATTTTTTTCTAATATATCACCTACGGCAAGAGCGAGCTTTAAGTTGTCATCTTTCTCAGCTCTGCCATTATATGTTGCACCATAGTCGCTTCCGCCGTGTCCGGCATCTACAGCAATCTTATATTGAGCCATAATATCTCCGATAATATTAATCATATTATTGTATGCAAAAGACATAATAAGCGTACCTGTCACATATATTTATCTTAAGATGAGAAAGAGGACAGATTATGAACGTTGGATATGTACATACATTTGAAGTGCCAGAAAATAATATTGATAAAGGCCGATTGAAGGTAAGTGTTGTCAATGAAGAAAATGTGCCAATTAAAGGAGCGGCTGTAAGACTGTCGTATACAGGAAATCCTGATAATATAATAGGAGAAAGTGGTACAGATGGAGATGGGATAAGTATATTTAATGACTTAAGAACGCCTCCAATCGAATATAGCATGGAACCGGGGAACAGGCAGCCATTCTCAGAGTATGACATAGCTGTAAGTGCGCCAGGATTTGATAATGTAAATATATCAGGCAGTGATATGTTTTCGGGGGAGCTAAGCATTCAGAATGTAAAGATGTCTGCAAGGGATAATTCACAGAATAATATAGTCATACCTGTTAACACATTATATGGAGATTACCCACCTAAGATTGATGAAGAAGAGATTAAGCCTATGGGACAGTCGGGTGAAATTGTGCTTGACAGAGTTGTTGTTCCTGAAATTGTAGTTGTACATGACGGACCGCCTAAAGATACTGAGGCAGATAATTATTATGTTACTTATAAGGATTATATTAAGAATGTAGCAAGCTCTGAGATATATTCAACATGGCCGAGGCAGACAATTGAGGCAAATGTGCTTGCTATTATGTCATTTACATTAAACCGGGTATATACAGAATGGTACAGAAACAAATTCTATGATTTTACAATAACTTCATCAACTGCATATGACCAGAAATGGGTTAATGGAAGAAATGTGTTCGAAAGTATATCACAGGTAGTAGATGATATATTTGACAATTACATATCGAGACCTAATGTAAAGCAGCCAATACTTACACAGTATTGTGATGGAAAGAGAGTGACATGTCCTAACAGGCTTTCACAGTGGGGAAGCAAGTATCTGGGAGATCAGAATTATTCATCGATTGATATATTAAGATATTATTATGGTCAGGATGTGTATATTAATGCGGCAGAACAGATAAGCGGAATTCCTTATTCATGGCCGGGAACTAATCTTGATATAGGTTCATCTGGGCAGAAGGTAAGACAGTTGCAGGAACAGCTTAATCTTATTGGGGAGTATTATAATTCCATTCCGGTTCTAAGTACTGATGGAATATATGGTGAGCAGACGGCAGCAGCGGTTAAGGAATTTCAGCGGATATTCAATCTGCCACAGTCAGGAATAACGGATTTTTCAACATGGTTTACAGTATCAGAAAAATATGTTGCACTTGCCGGACTGGCGGAATTATAAGAATGTTAATGAGGTATGTAAGGCTGCCACTTTGTGGCAGTCTTTTTAGGAGAAACATTTAAACAGCCTGTCCAAGACATGTCTTAATGTCATCTTCCGGATTGCTTATAAGTCTTAACTGGAAAGTGTCTACAAGGTACTGCAATACATTAGGGCTTAAGAATGCCGGAAGTGTCGGACCGAGATAAATATTCTTAATGCCAAGGCTTAACAGGGCGAGAAGGTCTGCAACAGCCTTCTGCTCATACCATGAAACAATAAGAGATAAAGGGAGTCCATTGACATCTGTACCAAATGCATCTGAAAGGGCATTGGCAATAAGAATAGCAGAATATACATCATTACACTGTCCGATATCAAGAAGCCTTGGAAGTCCGGCAACTGTGCCGAAATCAAGCTTATTGAAACGATATTTGCCGCATGCAAGAGTGAGAATCATGCAGTCATCAGGAACCATAGTGGCAAAATCAGTAAAATAACTTCTGCCAGGTCTTGCACCATCACAGCCACCAATCAGGAAAAAATGTCGTATCTGTTTTGATTTTACCGCTTCAACAAGTTCAACTGCATGAGACAGAGCAGCTTCATGTCCGAATCCTACTAGAATTTCTTTTGCTTCCTGCTCTTCGGTAAAGCCTCCAAGTTCAAGAGACTGTTTTATGATTTCAGAAAAATCCTTTTCACCGTCAGGCTTCTTTTCTATATATTTTATGCCATCCCAGCCTACAACATTAGTAGAATATATACGGTCTTTGTATGTGTCTCTTGGACGCATGAGACAATTGGTTGTCATAAGGATACAGCCGGGAAGATTATCAAACTGTTTCTGCTGGTCCTGCCATGCGCCGCCAAAATTACCTGCAAGATGTTTATATTTTTTAAGACCTTCATAACCATGGGAAGGAAGCATTTCACCATGTGTGTATATATTAATGCCGAGTCCTTCTGTCTGTTTTAAAAGCATTTCAAGGTCTTTAAGGTCATGTCCTGAAACAATTATAAATGGACCTTTCTTAATGTGTACATTAACTGTGTGAGGCGATGGATTACCGTAAATGGTAGTGTTTGCCTCATCAAGTTTTTTCATAATTTCGATAGCCATATCACCTGTTTTAAGTGTCAGGCGGATAAGCTCCTCAACGGTGAGAGTATTATCAGTGATTGCTTCAAGTGCAGTGATATAGAAATTATCAACATTATCACTGTAATATGAAAGTTCTCTTGCCTGATGTCCATAAGCACTGATGCCTTTAAGACCATAAAGAATTGTCTGCCTTAATGAACGGATATCAGGGTCTAATGCCTTATCGTACATTATTCCTGCCATTGGCGCGTCACGAAGCATGTCTGCTTTAGTTTCAGGTAGTTCATAGGCAGCGGCAGGAGTGATATATTCAGTTGCGCCTACCATATTCTTAAGATTATTCTTAATATCACGGGATTGTTTAAGAAGACGGACATGGTCGTCCACATTGAAATTAACATTAGTAAGAGTTGTAAAGAGACAGTTTTCAATAAAGCTGACAATGCTTTTATCAACATTAAGTCCTGCATCAAGAAGATGCTTTGCATAAAAGCTTATTCCCTTTAACTGGTAAATAAGTAAATCCTGAAGGTTGGCAATCTCAGGTGTCTTTCCACATACACCGACTTTGGTGCAGCCTTTTCCTCCGGCAGTCTGTTCGCACTGATAACAGAACATATCATATCCCAGATCCATATTATTACTCATAAAATCCTCCTTATTAGATGTGAATCATAGTAATAATTATGAACCAGGAATATTAAGTTTATTCAATCTATAGAAGCTTATTTCTTTCGAGAACCGTATATTTCATGAACTTTGGATTCAAGCTCTGCTATTCTTGATTCCTGCTCTGCTTTATACTGTTCATATTCATCATTGGCAATCTGAGAGAGAGTTTCTTCATTCTCGAGTGCTTCAAATGCCTGTGAAAGGGTATAAGAATTAATAGAGCCTTCACTGATCTTACTGCTTAGTTCTTCAAGAAAGCCTGTTATAGTAGAATCATCAATAGTTCCATCCTGCATATCTGCAAAATCAAATATCATTACGGCATCATTATTAGTCGATATAGCCTGATTAATAAGATTGGTAAAAGCATTTGACGAACGGATAAAGCTGTAGGAAATGTATAACATTCCATTAGAAGCAGTACCAGATGTAAATGTTTCGTTATAGCAGACGAGATGTCTGTAATCGTTATTAAGTAAGGATTTACGGGCATCGTCTGTATCATATGTATGTCTTAGGAAAAATGTTTCTTTAAGATTATAATTATTCTTAGCAAGATTATTGCGGACTTTTATTGCAGATGCAAGGATATCATCATCGAAGGTCATGCCTGAAAGCAGAATGTCATAATTGTTATTCTGTGACTTTCTTATTATAGAGTCCAGTTCTTTGCTGTCGATAGAACAGTCAGCAATGATTGTTGGTGTAAAATCATAACCAGTCATAAGTTCTTTGATTGTATCAATATCATTGGCAGAAGCAGGAACGAATGCAAGAGTAGCTCCTACATTGGAGTTATCAGAGCTGCCAAGCTTCTGCTTTCTTGACTGAAGATCGGCGTATATGTCGTTGATTTCATCCTGATAAGGAGCAGCTTCTTTTTCAAGATTATTAAGCTCGTTCTGATTCTGTATCTGGCTTCTGACTGCGAAAAATGTGCAGACACAGAGAACACATGCTGCTATAGCAATTATAATACCATATATTTTTTTCATCGTTATATACTCCATTCTTTAGCGTATAAGAAAGTGTAGCTTAAGATGCTGATATTGTCAATGTGAAAGAATATATGGTAAAGTTAGCATAAAAGATAAGGCGTTCTGGGAGAATTTAATATGAAGAATATGAACATTAAATATATCAGAATAAAAACAGCCATTATTCTGGTTATATGCTTGATAATAACAATGTAATTGAAGGCATTGAGTATAACAGGTAAACTGAAAGATACAATGGAAGTAGAATGTAATGTTCCTAATGACTGCTGGTATTTTGATATTGTGCCAGAGGGAGGATGGATTTCCAAGAGTGAATTATTAGTTGCTACATTTGCAAGTGCGGTACTTGCATTTCTGGTTACGCTTGCATTCTGGCAGTCACAGATGCGCCGCTATAAGGATGCCAGATATGCAGATGAGATAGAGAGAGCAGCAAAGAAAGCACAGAATGCAATGAAGCTAAAACAAGATTCCTGTTTAATATGAGTCATGATATAAGAATGTCTATGAATGCAATTATTGGATTCACGGCACTTCTTGATAGGATGATTGAGGTAGACAGCGAACTTGGTAAAGGAACAACAATAACAATTACAGTGGAATTTTCTATAGCAAAAAATGAGAAGTCTGCTGATTCAAACAAGAAAAATACCGTTAAACAATCAGAAAACGGCGGAGGAAGAATTCTGCTTGCAGAAGACAATGACCTTAATGCTGAGATTGCAGTTACATTGCTGAAAGAGAGAGAATTTGAGGTTGACAGGGCTAAGGATGGTGCTGTATGTATAGATATGGTTAAAGAGAAACCTGTGGATTATTATAATCTTATTCTCATGGATATTCAGATGCCTAGCATGTGGGAAACCTTATATTGGGAATCAGCATTTATAATAAAAATGTAAAGAAAATTATAATATGTTATTGACCTAAAGTCAGGTATAGATATTATAAATGTCTTGAAAATAATTAGAGGAGGTACGTGTTATGCATATATCAAAGAATTCTGCAACTCAGATTGTTGAAGAAATTTCAAAACTTGTTAAACAGAATATTAATCTTATGGACGAGACAGGACATATAATTGCAAGTTGTGATAAATCCAGAATAGGGGATTTTCATTATGGTGCGTATAAGATTATATCTGAAAATCTTGAGGAATATTATATTGATGAAGACGATTTATCAAAAGGTATAAAAAAAGGAATTAATCTTCCACTTGAACTTGATGGCGAAATAGTAGGAGTAATAGGAATGACAGGTGGATATGAAGAGGTTATAACGTCTGGAAAACTGTTAAAAAAGATGACGGAAATTCTTTTGATGGAGAGTCGTGCAAGCTATAGACAGCTTATGAATAAGCGTGTAAGGAATGCTTTTTATGAAGAATGGCTTATAAATGGAGGATATAAGAATGCTGATTTAGAAGATCGTGGAATGGCTTTGGGAATAGATATTAATAAGCCAAGAAGAGTATTTGTTGCCAGTATAGATGAGCTGGACAACCTTAAAGATTCACAGCAGGGACAGTCTCAGATTGCAAAATTTGAGACTGATGTTGATGCATTTTTAAAGAGAAATAATTATAAAATGCATTTTAGGAATGCTTCAAGACAGATAATAATCATAGATAATATGGATACGGAAAATGTGGTTAAATTTGCAGAAAATCTGGCAGGATATGTGTGGGAAAAAGATAAGTTTGAACTGAATATTGGTATAGATTCAGCCCAAAGCTATGATATGCATGAAGCTTATGTTGAAGCACATAGGGCATGGACGGCTGCAGCTGAAAAACATGAACAGATTATATGCTATGAGGATATTAGTCTTGAACTTTTAATAAGCAATGTACCGACAGAGATTAAGCTTGAATATTTAAAGAAGGTATTCAAAGATATGGATTATAATGATATATGTGAGAATATTGCGTTGCTGAAAGCGTATTTTAATGCACAGGGCTCAATACAGAAAGCAGCAGACAATCTTTATATTCATAAGAATACATTACAATACAGAATATCAAAACTGAAAGAAATAACAGGACTTGATGTCAGGAAACCAACAGAAAGTCCAGCGTTGTATCTGGCATACATAATTACTGATGAATTAATTAATGAAAAATATGATTTACCATTATTGTTACATAATACAAAATAAAAATGATATTATGTGCTGTGTAACATTTTACTATTAAACTTTACATGTTATTATTGTGTCATACAAAGCACAAAGGTTTGTGCAAACCGTACAATAATAAAATAGAAATGAGGTGTTTTTATGACAGGAGTAGCATTGATAATTGCATTTGTGTTGGCTATCATTGTGATGATAGTTGCAATCTCTAAGTTTAAGGTTCATCCTTTCTTAGCAATTATGGCGGTATCACTTATTCTTGCAATGATTGCAGGAATTCCATTTGTTGATACTGTAAAACCAGACGGAACAAAGGTGTCTGGAATTCCAACAGTTATAGGAGCTGGATTCTCAGGTACATTCAGCAGCATCGGTATAGTTATTATATTAGGTGCATTGATTGGCTCGGTACTTGAAAAAACAGGAGCAGCATTGAAGCTGGCAGATATGGTAATTAAGGTAGTAGGAAAGAAAAGACCAGAACTTGCAATAGAGCTTATGGGCTGGGTTGTTTCAATTCCTGTGTTTTGTGACAGTGGTTTTGTAATTCTTAATCCAATAAGAAAAGCACTTGTAAAAAGAACAGCAGTTTCAAGTGTAGCAATGACAGTAGCACTTTCAGCAGGACTTTATATTTCTCATGTATTTATTCCGCCAACACCTGGTCCGATAGCAGCTGCTAATACACTTGGAGTGGGAGATAATCTTTTACTTGTAATGGGACTTGGTGTTGTATGTTCAATATTTCCTCTTATAGCAGGTCTTGTATATGCTAAGTTTATTGGAAAGAGAGTAAAGAGTGCTGATGAAGTAACGGACAATGGAGAGGTTACCAAGACATATGAAGAATTAGTTGCAGAGTATGGAAAGCTTCCTAATGGATTTAATGCATTAGCTCCAATTCTTGTACCAATCATTCTTATGGCACTTGGTTCAATTTCATCAATGGCTGGCTGGACTGGCGTACTTGACATAGCATGCCAGTTCCTTGGAAAACCAATTATAGCACTTGCTGTTGGTACAATATTTGGAGTAATCCAGCTTGCAACGGCACATAAGATGTCCGATTTTTACAATATTACCAATGAGACATTAAAGACAGTTGGTCCTATACTTTTTGTAACAGCAGCTGGTGGTGTATTAGGAAAGGTTATTTCATCAAGCTCAATGGTTGCATTTATTACACAGCATGCAGAAGTGCTTTCAGCAGTTGGAATATTCTTCCCATTCCTTCTTGCAGCAATATTAAAGACAGCACAGGGTTCTTCGACGGTTGCAATTACAACTACAGCAGGTATCATTGCTCCACTGCTTGGAGCACTTGGACTTGCTTCACCTGTTAAGACGGTGCTTTGTGTAATGGCTATAGGCGCTGGTGCCATGACAGTATCACATGCTAACGACTCATACTTCTGGGTAGTTACTAATTTTGGTGACATGGATCCTGAACAGGGATATAAGACACAGACAGTGTGCACATTAATAATGGGTATTGCAGCAATGGTTGAAATATTTATTCTTTCATTAATTTTATAATATAAATGTTACATAATGCGGCTATACTTATGAGAACTATATGGACTTATCAGTATGGCCGCATTATTATATAAAAGAAAGGTTATAATAACAATACATTTAGAACAATATCAGGAGGATTATATATGGTTATAGGCTTTGTTGGATTGGGAATAATGGGAAAACCGATGGCAAAGAATCTTTGCAGAGCTGGATACACATTGATTGTTAATGACCATCATAAGGAAAATGTCGATGAACTTGTACAGGCAGGTGCGAGAAGTGGTGATTTAAAACAGATTGGCATGGAAAGTGATGTAGTTATAACAATGCTTCCAAACAGTCCTCAGGTAAAGGAAGTAATGCTTGGGGAAAATGGTATTGCGGGTTATATGAAAAAAGGAACATGTTTTATAGATATGAGTTCAATTAATCCTGTTGACAGCAGATATATTGGAAATGTTTTGAAAGAAAAAGACATTGATATGCTTGATGCGCCTGTATCAGGAGGAGAACCTAAGGCAATAGATGGAACAGTTGCATTTATGGTTGGTGGAGATGAGAAAACATTCGAAAAGTATAAAGAGATTCTTACACGTATGGGTTCATCAGTTACAAGATGTGGTGAACTTGGAGCAGGAAATACAACAAAACTTGCCAATCAGATAATTGTTGCATGTAATATCCAGGCGGTTTCTGAAAGCTTCATTCTGGCAAAAAAAGCCGGAGTAGACCCTGAACGTGTATTTGAGGCAATAAAAGGCGGACTTGCAGGTTCTACCGTTATGAATGCCAAAGTTCCAATGATGATAGAGGATAATGTTGAACCGGGCTTCAGAATTGATTTACATATTAAAGATTTGAATAATGCACTTGAGTGTGCTCATAGTGTTGGAGCTCCAGTACCGATGACGGCACAGGTTCAGGAAATAATGCAGTATCTGCATAATAATGGAGATGGAAGCAGCGACCACAGTGCAATTATACATTATTATGAAAAACTGGCAGACACAAAATTATAAATGTTGTTGACAGGTTATTATAATGTCAGGAAGGAGAATCTTATGAATAAAGAATTAAGAGCGGTTGCAGACAATATAATTGATGCGGCAATTAAAGCAGTTCTTCCGGATGAAGCAGTTAAGAAAACACTTAATGACAGGAAATTTGATGGAAAAGTTATTCTTGTAGCAGTAGGAAAAGCCGCATGGCAGATGGCAAAGGCGGCAAGTGACTGTCTGGGAGACAGAATAAATGAAGGAATTGTAATAACGAAGTATGGACATGTAAAAGAGCCGATTGAAAGAATAGAATGTTTTGAGGCAGGCCACCCTGTTCCAGATGAGAATTCATTTAAAGCAACACAGGCAGCTATTGAGATGGTAAGCGGACTCAATAAGAATGATACAGTGCTTTTTCTTCTTTCAGGTGGAGGAAGTGCTTTATTTGAGAAGCCGAAGATTACAGGAGAAGAATTGCAGGATATAACTAATCAGTTACTTGCATGCGGTGCAGATATTGTTGAGATTAATACGATAAGAAAACGCTTATCAGAAGTAAAGGGCGGACGGTTTGCAAAATTATGTGAACCGGCGCATGTATTATCAATAGTATTATCAGATATACTTGGTGACCCATTGGATATGATTGCTTCAGGTCCGGCATGTGCAGATACAACAACATGTGAAGAAGCATGGCACATTGTAGAAAAATATAATCTTAATATAAGTGAAGATGTAAAAAAGCTGATGGATATTGAGACACCGAAGAAACTGGATAATGTAACAACTTTTATTAATGGAAGTGTGCGTGAATTATGCAGTGCAGTATCAAGGGAATGTTCAAAGTATGGATATGAACCAGTAATGCTTACAGACCAGTTATGCTGTCAGGCAAAAGAAGCCGGAAGTTTTCTTGCATCTATAGCAAAGACACATTGTAAGTCAGGAAAGAAGCTGGCATACATAGCAGGTGGTGAAACGATTGTTAATATTACAGGACATGGGAAAGGTGGAAGAAATCAGGAAATTGCATTATCGGCAGCGGAAGGTATTAAGGGAATGCCAAATGCAGCAGTATTCAGTATAGGTAGCGATGGAACAGACGGACCTACGGATGCGGCAGGTGGATATAGCGATGGTGATACAGCAGGAGTCTTAAAGAATAAAGGAATAGATATATTTGAAGTGCTTAAGAATAATGATGCTTATAATGCTTTGAAACTAACAGAGGGGCTTATTATAACAGGTCCTACGGGAACAAATGTTAATGATGTTTCCGTGTTGCTTATAGGATAATATATTAAAGTAGTACTACTGTGAAAAACAATCACAGTAGTACTATTTTTTTGAAAAAATATGTGATAAAATGTCACCGAAAAGAAAAAGGCGTGTCTGAGAGAACTTAATATGAAGAAGAACATAAGTCTTAGATTTATAAGGATAAGAACTACAAATGTTCTGATAGTTTCTTTTTTAATTATTAATGCATTTATACATGTACAGTTTTACAATCAGAGGAAAGAAGCAAAATTAAAGGCTGAGTACACGGCAGAATAGATATTTCTGACAGGGAAATGCCTGGAACAACGCCAGAGACAGCTATGTATAAGGTTGTTGTTGCAGATACGGGAATCGGGAATGAGCAAGGAATATCTGCCACATATATTTGAAACATTTACAAGAGAAAAGACAAGTACAGAAGGCAAGGTTTAAAGAATATGATGACAAAAGTATCTTCTGATAAAGGGATTACTGGATTCGTTGTAAGAATGATAATAGGAGGAAATAGCTTATGATGTACAATCCACAGCTTGAGACATTTATGTGTGTTGTAGAATCTGGAAGTTTCAGTAAAGCAGCAGAAAAATTATATATATCATCGCCGGCAGTTATAAAGCAGATTAATTCATTGGAAGCAAGCCTTGGCGTACAGTTATTTTCCAGAACACACAGAGGACTTGTTGTAACAGAGGCGGGCAAGTCAATATATAATGATTCTAAATATATAATCGGATATTGCAAGGATTCTGTAAAACGAGCTAAAGATGCTATGCAGGTATCAGAAGATGTAATCCGTGTTGGGGTATCACCTCTTACACCGCCACAGATTTTTGTGGAATTGTGGCCTAAGATTCAGAAATTATATCCAGATATGAAATTCAAACTTATAACATTTGAAAATACTAGTGAAAATGCGAGAGAAATACTTGCAAATCTTGGTCAGAATATTGATGTGGTAGCAGGTGTTTTTGATGAATCATTACTGGAATTAAGAGGCTGCGCGGGTGTTGAGATTTCCAAAGAACCTTTTTGTGTTGCAGTTTCCATTCATCACAGACTGGCAAAGAAAGATGTTATTACTTTTGATGATATGAAGAATGAAACGCTAATGATTATGCAGAGAGGGTGGAGTTCTAATGGAGATAAATTAAGAGATGATATTATAGAGAATTATCCTGAAATTAAGTTATCTGATTTTGACTTGTATAATATTGATGTATTTAACAGATGTGAGAATAATCAGGAATTGCTGTTGTCATTCAAAGGCTGGGAGAGCGTACATCCTCTTATAAGAATTAAGTCAGTTGACTGGGATTATACTATGCCATATGGACTGTTATATTCCAAAGAGCCTTCTGCAAAAGTAAAGAAGCTTGTTAAAGCAATTGAGAAAGTAAAATAGATATAACCTAAAGGTTAATACTGAGTAACGAATTGAGACTTCTTAAAGGGAGTCTCTTTTTTTATACTTAAATCAGGATAAGAAAGATAATTAATGAAACAGGAGGTGAGATTGTGGATACAGGATTTAGGATTGTAGAAATAATATTTATACTTGCAGGTGCATTAATGTTAGCAGCATGTGGTAATAAATCAGGGTTGGTTCCGGTACAGACAGAAAACATAGAAAGTAATGCAGATAATGTTATGACAGATACAAGGATTCAGGAAGGACCTTACACAGAGGATACTAAAGTAACTGATGTTATAAATGATGAGGTATTTGATGGCTATGGAAGGTTGATATTTCCGGTTGATATGCAGATAAGTGATAATCTTACTTTAAAAAATATTAATACAATTCTTCCGTGGTACAGTGAAATAAATACTGATAAAACAGTTGAGATTGTTAATTATATGAAGGAAAAAGCCGGTAGTGGACAGCAGATATTTTATGATATATACAGTGATGATGAAAAGAAGTCTGATCTAGATAAACAGAATACAGGACTGTTTTTCTTTAAGGGAAATACAGGAGCTAAAAGTGCAATTGTAAATGCAGGTGGTGGATTTATGTATGTTGCAGGAATGCATGACAGTTTTCCACATGCACTGGAATTATCAAAGAAAGGATACAATGCATTTGCACTTATATACAGACCGGGAGCAAGAACAGCCTGTGAAGATCTGGCAAGGGCAATAGCATTCTTACATGAACATGCTGATGAACTTGGAATAGATATGTCAGATTATTCTCTATGGGGTGGTTCAGCCGGTGCAAGAATGGCGGCATGGCTTGGAGCATATGGAACATCTGCTTTTGGTGAGAAGCAGTATCCAAAGCCGGCAGCAGTAATTATGCAGTACACAGGACTTTCAGAAGTCACAGGAGATGAGCCTCCAACTTATGCATGCGTAGGAACAAGTGATGGAATTGCATCATACACTGAGACCAGATTGTCTGACGAGAGAAAATGGCCAAGATATGATTGAAATATATCAAGTTAAAACTAAAAGATATAAAAAGCCGATCAGTAAAGAACTTGCAAAACTGTTACAGAGTTCTATTGAATATACACAGGAAAAGTTCGGTGATACAGAATACATATTTGTTAATGAAAAAGAACCTGACCGCCCGATGCAGTATATGGCTATAAAAACAAAAGTCATGTCCATGATACAGGAAAAGCAGTTGAAAGATGATCATGGCGAATTATTCGGGTTTGGAACGCACATGTTCCGGCACTACTATGGCGTCAAACTTACAGAAATGCATCTGGATGACTGGACGATAGCGAGACTGCTAGGGCATAAGAGATTGAATAATGTACAGCATTACCGGAAAATGAGCAATCAAAGAATGGCAGATGAAACCAGAGAAGTAAGGCAGATGATGAGTGACATCATATATATGAGTCTGGCAGGATGGGGTGAAGAATATGAGCAAATACGACAAGATGATTGAGGAAAATCAGAGAAAAAGTAAAGAGAAAATTGAACTGGCATTGCAGGCAATACAAGATATGCAGGCAAATAAAGAACGTATCAGCGTTCCAAAGCTGATGAAGAAAACTGGATTGTCGAGAGGATTCTTTTATAAAAATCCAACCGTCCGGGATACATTGAACCAAGCAGTAGAGCAACAGGCCGGAATGATAGATCCAAGAAGAGAAATTCTGAACATGGCGATGGAAAAACAGATTGAACTGTTGAACCAGAAGGTGGCAGCTCTGAGCAGAGAAAATAAGGAACTGAAGAGAAAGAACGAAAAGTTACAGAAGGTATTACGGAAACAGGATTTGAATTTTATTAAGAACTTATAACATTGAAAATAATAAGATGGAAGAGATGTGTGCAGACACATCTTTTCATCGTTGAGGATAAAATATATAGAATGAGAATGGGATTGTTTTATGGTATACTAAAAGTGAAATGCTAACTTTGATATGAGGTATAAAACAATATGACAGAAATACAAATTAAAAATTTAATTAAAGAATATGAAAAAGAATATATTGAGTTTATGGAAATTGAAAAATTACCACAGTATAAGATAGATTTTTTTGAAATTAATGTTGAGGAAAGCGATGCAGCAGGATTCGCTTCAGCCGCCCAAGCTCACTATAATACGAAAACAGATGAACATATATTGAGGATATGCAAAAGTTCGGAAATACCAAAGTATATTGTATTTCATGAATTTACGCATATTTTAGATACGGAAATGTATGCAAAGCAAGATTCTTGGAGATATATGGCTTTGTCTGGTTATACAGAATATCATGCAGCACAAGTTGAATTGATGATAATGTTAGGAGCAGATAGTATACAAACTCAAGATTTTTCATTTACAGTTGATGTTGAAATAGGTAATAGTACAGTTAGGAATTACCTAAACTCAAGACATCAATTAGTAGTGAATATGATGAATAGAACAGATTTTCCAAGAGATATTGAAGCATTAAAAACAACGGTAGGTGTGCTATATAATTATTTTGGAGTGCGTTCTATATGTAAAATGTATGCGAAAGATTATACTGAAGAAGTGGATAACACAATTATTATTCAGAAACTTTCAAAAGTATTATTTGAAGAGATAAATAGCTTTATGGTTGGATGGTTTAATGAAGCACAAGTAGAGCTGAGCTTTGTGTCATATATGAAAATAATGTGGCCTATGCTTCAAAGCTATTTTGGAAAAGAATGAAAGATAGTAACAGTAAACACAGTTTTGTATACCGTTAAACCCAGTAAAATCGACGCATGAGGGGAACTGGCTACATTTTAATATCCAATATGGTGGGGAATTGCAGCATGGCCTGTAGACACATTTGTAAAAGGTAATGATTTCACAGGGAAGACAGTTATTCCATTCTGTACATCAGCTTCATCAGGAATTGGTGATAGTGGAAGTCTTTTACAGAAGATGGCAGGAACAGGTAACTGGCAGGCTGGACAGAGATTCAGTTCAGGTGCTTCTGCTTCAGAAGTTTCTAAGTGGGTTAAGTCATTAAAGCTTGGAAACTAAAACTGACAGGAAGTATATACTATGAAAGTATTATTGGTAAATGGCAGCCCTCATAAAGAGGGCTGTACTTATACAGCATTATGTGAAGTATCTAAGGCACTCAATGATAACGGAGTTGACACAGATATTTTCTGGATAGGAAATAAAGCAATATCAGGCTGTATTGCCTGCAGGAAATGTAAAGATAATAATAAATGTGTATTTAATGATTCAGTTAATGAATTCCTTGATATTGCAGGTGATTATGATGGATTTGTATTTGGCTCACCGGTTCATTGGGGCGGAGCGTCAGGTGCTATGACAGCATTTATGGACAGGGTATTTTATACAGACCTCAATGCAGGCGGTGACAGATTCAGATTAAAGCCGGCGGCAGCAGTTATATCAGCAAGAAGAGCAGGTACTACAGCAACCTGGGATCAGTTAAATAAGTATTTCGGACTTATGCAGATGCCTATTGTTACTTCAAGATACTGGAATATGGTTCATGGGACTAATCCTGATGAAGTAAGACAGGATCTGGAAGGAATGCAGGTTATGCAGGTTCTGGGTGAGAATATGGCTTTCTTTATTAATTGTAAGAATGTAGCAGTGAAGATGGGAATTGAAATGCCAGAACCAAAGAACTTTGTATTTACGAATTTTATACATTAAAATGAGTGTAAAGCCAGTATTTTGCTGGCTTTATATTTTTTTAATAAATTCATTAGCACTCACCTCTTGACAGTGCTAACAATGAGATGTATAACATCAATTGTAAGAGGAAAACAATAGATAAACAGTGAAGTTAAGCATTCATTGTAATAGAAGGAGGTAATCGTATGAACATTAATAAGTTTACACAGAAGTCTATTGAGGCTGTTAACCAGTGCGAGAAGATTGCCTACGATTATGGTAATCAGGAGATTGATCAGGAACATTTTCTGTATAGTCTCTTAACTATAGAAGATAGTCTTATCGCGAGCCTGATAGAGAAGATGGGAATTGATAAGGACACATTTATTAAGAATATTGAGACTCTGCTTAGCCAGAAGAATAAGGTTTCAGGAAATGTACAGCTTTATGTAAGCAATGATCTTAATAAGGTTTTAGTAAATGCTGAAGATGAAGCAAAGAGAATGGGGGATGCATATGTTTCTGTTGAGCATCTTATGCTTGCGATGATTGCAGCACCTAACAAGGGTATAAAGCAGCTTTTTAAGACATATGGAATTAACAGGGAATCATTCCTGTCAGCCCTTGCGACAGTAAGAGGCAACCAGAGTGTTACTTCGGATAATCCAGAGGCAACTTATGATACTCTTAGCAAATATGCTACTGACCTTGTAGAAAGAGCTAAGGACGGAAAGCTTGATCCGGTTATCGGTAGAGATAATGAAATAAGAAATGTAATAAGAATCCTTTCCCGTAAGACTAAGAACAATCCGGTTCTTATCGGTGAGCCTGGTGTTGGTAAAACAGCAGTTGTTGAAGGACTTGCACAGAGAATTGTAAGAGGTGATGTTCCGGAAGGCTTAAAGGATAAGAAGCTTTTTGCACTGGATATGGGCGCGCTTGTTGCAGGTGCAAAATATCGTGGTGAATTCGAGGAAAGACTTAAGGCTGTACTTGATGAGGTTAAGAAATCTGAAGGTCAGATAATTCTGTTTATTGATGAAATTCACACTATTGTCGGTGCAGGCAAGACAGAGGGTGCTATGGACGCAGGTAATATGTTAAAGCCAATGCTTGCCCGTGGTGAACTTCATTGTATAGGTGCTACAACTCTTGATGAGCACAGAGAGTATATCGAGAAAGATCCGGCACTTGAAAGACGATTCCAGCCAGTTATGGTTGATGAACCTACAGTTGAGGATACTATCTCAATTCTTCGAGGTCTTAAGGACAGATACGAAGTGTTCCATGGAGTTAAGATTACGGATGGTGCACTTGTAAGTGCAGCTACTTTGTCAGACAGATATATTTCAGACAGATTCCTGCCAGATAAGGCTATTGACCTTGTAGATGAGGCATGTGCAATGATTAAGACTGAACTTGATTCAATGCCTGCCGAACTTGATGAGAAGAGAAGAAAGATTATGCAGCTTGAGATTGAGGAGGCTGCCCTTAAGAAAGAGACTGATAATCTTAGTAAGGAAAGACTTGATGCATTACAGAAGGAATTGTCTGAATTAAGGTCTGATTTCAATATCCAGAAAGCTAAATGGGACAGCGAGAAATCTTCTGTTGACCAGGTAAGCAAGTTAAAGGAAGAGATTGACCAGATTAATACCCAGATAGCACAGGCTAAGAGAGAATATGATCTTAACAAGGCAGCAGAACTTCAGTATGGTAAACTTCCACAGGCACAGAAGGCTTTGGAAGAAGCAGAAAAGAAGTCAAGTAACAGAGATATGAGCCTTGTTCATGAAAGTGTTACTGAGGAAGAGATTGCTAAGATTATATCAAGATGGACTGGTATTCCGGTTAGCAAGTTAAGTGAGTCTGAAAGACAGAAAACTCTTAATCTTGATGAACAGCTCCACAAGAGAGTTATCGGTCAGGATGAAGGTGTTACTAAGGTAACAGAGGCAATCATAAGGTCTAAGGCTGGTATTAAAGACCCGACTAAGCCAATTGGTTCATTCCTGTTCTTAGGACCTACAGGTGTAGGTAAGACAGAGCTTGCAAAGGCACTGGCTGAGAGTCTGTTTGATGATGAATCTAATATAGTAAGACTTGATATGTCCGAGTATATGGAGAAGTATTCAGTATCCAGACTTATCGGAGCGCCTCCAGGATATGTAGGTTATGATGAAGGTGGACAGCTTACAGAAGCTGTAAGAAGAAAACCATATTCAGTTGTTCTTTTTGATGAAGTTGAGAAGGCACATCCAGATGTATTTAATGTCCTCTTACAGGTACTTGATGATGGCCGTATCACTGATTCACAGGGAAGAACTGTGGATTTTAAGAACACTATAATCATAATGACAAGTAACATTGGTTCTTCATATCTGCTTGAAGGCATCAATCCTGATGGCTCAATTAAGCCAGAGGCAGAGGAAGCTGTTATGGGTGATTTAAAGAATCATTTCAGACCTGAATTCCTTAACCGTCTTGATGAGATAATTATGTTCAAGCCTCTTACTAAGGATAATATCAGCAATATTATCAATCTTCTTGTTGCAGATGTTAACAAGAGACTTGCAGATAAAGAGCTTGAGATTGTTCTTACAGATGCAGCCAAGGATTTCATAGTTGAAAACGGATTTGACCCAATGTATGGTGCAAGACCGCTTAAGAGATATGTCCAGAAAACAGTTGAGACACTGGCAGCCAAGTTAATACTTGCAGGCAATATCAATACAGGTGATGATATTGTTATTGACCTTGTAGATGGAAAGCTGACAGCCAGAGCCGCTGCAAGACAGAAATAATAAGTAATTGATATAGCAGGTGTAATGTGCAGAGTGAGTCTGTATATTATACCTGCTTTTTAAACAAACTGGTTCTTTTCACTATTATATTCGTAATTAATTGTCTTTAACTTATCAGTTATCTCTTTCTCAGAAACCATATAAGATTTACACAGTTCCTCTAATGTATTGTAATTGTCTCGAAGTTGTGTATTGACAAAGCTTAAAAGCATAACAGGGTCCTTAGGCATAGAAAAATCCTCCTTTTATTAAGTGATGGGATATACGGTATTAATATTAGTATGAACACATAATTCTTATTCAATGTACATGTTAACCGATGTCCTAAAAATCATGAATATTTTCCCATATTAAGCATATTCTGTAAATGTAAGGCTTGTATATAAAATTGTATTAATTTTAGTACATTTGTGGTTGCACTAAAATGATTACTATGTTATAATTTTAACAACCTAAAGGAAATGGACTACTTGAATAACTGAATATTAAACTATGGAGGTTTTGTTATGGGAAAGAAATGGGTGTATTTGTTTACAGAGGGTAACGCAGATATGCGTGAGCTTCTCGGAGGTAAAGGTGCTAACTTGGCAGAGATGACTAATATCGGTCTACCTGTACCACAGGGGTTTACTATTACTACGGAAGCTTGTACCCAGTATTACGAGGATGGTAGAGAGATCAATGATGAGATCATGGGACAGATTAACGAACATATCGAGAAGATGGAACAGATTACAGGAAAGAAGTTTGGAGATATGGAGAATCCACTTTTAGTTTCTGTTCGTTCTGGAGCCAGAGCTTCAATGCCAGGAATGATGGATACTATTCTTAATCTTGGACTTAATGAGGATGTTGTTAATGTTATTGCACAGAAGTCTGGCAATCCAAGATGGGCATGGGATTGTTATAGAAGATTTATCCAGATGTATTCAGATGTAGTTATGGAAGTTGGTAAGAAATATTTCGAAGAGCTTATTGACAAGATGAAGGATGAGAGAGGGGTTAAGCTTGATGTAGAGCTTACAGCGGATGATCTTAAGGAGCTTGCAATACAGTTTAAGGCTGAATATAAGTCTAAGATTGGCAAGGATTTCCCAGATGATCCTAAGGAACAGTTATACGGAGCCATTAAAGCTGTATTCCGTTCATGGGACAACCCAAGAGCTAATGTATACAGAAGAGATAATGATATTCCTTATTCTTGGGGAACAGCAGTTAATGTACAGTCTATGGCATTTGGTAATATGGGGGATGACTGTGGAACTGGTGTTGCATTTACAAGAGATCCTGCAACTGGTGCTAAAGGACTTTTTGGAGAGTTCCTTACTAACGCACAGGGTGAAGATGTTGTTGCCGGCGTAAGAACTCCAATGCATATTCAGGAAATGAGTGAGAAGTTCCCAGAAGCATTTGAACAGTTTAAGAATGTGTGTGCAACTCTGGAGGAACATTACAGAGATATGCAGGACATGGAATTTACAGTAGAGCATGGTAAGCTGTTCATGTTACAGACACGTAATGGTAAGAGAACAGCACAGGCAGCATTAAAGATTGCATGTGATCTTGTAGATGAGGGAATGAGAACAGAGAAGGAAGCAGTTGCAATGATTGATCCTCGTAATCTTGATACACTTCTTCATCCACAGTTTGATGCAGCTGCACTTAAGGCTGCAACTCCAGCAGGAAGAGGTCTAGGAGCATCTCCTGGCGCTGCATGTGGTAAGATTGTATTCTCAGCAGAAGATGCAGAAGAGTGGAATGCAAGAGGCGAGAAGGTTGTTCTTGTAAGACTTGAGACATCGCCAGAAGATATTACAGGTATGAAGGCTTCACAGGGTATTCTTACTGTAAGAGGCGGTATGACAAGCCATGCAGCCGTTGTTGCAAGAGGAATGGGAACATGCTGTGTATCTGGCTGTGGTGATATTGCAATGGATGAAGCTAATAAGAGATTTACACTTGCAGGCAAGGAATACCATGAAGGAGATTATATCTCAATTGATGGTACAACTGGTAATATATATGACGGACAGATTCCTACAGTTGATGCAAAGATTGCAGGAGAGTTTGGAAGAGTAATGGAGTGGGCAGATAAGTACAGAAAGTTAAAGGTTCGTACTAATGCAGATACTCCTAAGGATGCCAAGAAGGCAAGAGAACTTGGTGCAGAAGGTATCGGACTTTGCCGTACTGAGCATATGTTCTTTGAGGAGGACAGAATTGCAGCATTCAGAGAGATGATATGTTCTGATACTGTAGAAGAAAGAGAAGCAGCACTTGATAAGATTCTGCCATATCAGCAGGGAGATTTCGAAGCACTTTATGAGGCACTTGAAGGTAATCCTGTAACTATCAGATTCCTTGATCCACCTCTTCATGAATTTGTTCCTACAGAGGAAGAAGATATTAAGAAGTTAGCTGAATCACAGGGCAAGTCAGTAGAGACTATTAAGAATATTATTGCAAGTCTTCATGAGTTTAATCCAATGATGGGACACAGAGGATGCCGTCTTGCAGTAACATATCCAGAGATTGCCAAGATGCAGACAAGAGCTGTTATAAGAGCTGCAATCAATGTTAAGAAGGCACATCCTGACTGGAATGTTAAGCCTGAGATTATGATTCCTCTTATTTGTGAGGTTAAGGAATTAAAGTATGTAAAGAAGACTGTTGTTGAGACAGCAGATGAAGAGATTAAGGCAGCAGGAATCGACCTTGAATATGAGGTTGGTACTATGATTGAGATTCCAAGAGCTGCACTTACTGCTGATGAGATTGCCAAGGAAGCTGATTTCTTCTGCTTTGGTACTAACGATCTTACACAGATGACATTCGGATTCTCAAGAGATGACGCTGGTAAGTTCCTTAATGCATACTATGAATCTAAGATATTTGAGAATGACCCATTTGCAAAGCTTGACCAGAATGGTGTTGGTAAGCTTATGGAGATGACAATAAAGCTTGGAAGACCGGTTAATCCGGATCTTCACATAGGTATCTGTGGAGAGCATGGTGGAGATCCTTCATCAGTTGCATTCTGCCATAAGATTGGTCTTGATTATGTGAGCTGCTCACCATTCAGAGTACCTATTGCAAGACTTGCAGCAGCACAGGCAGCTATTGCAGAAGAGAAATAATCCAATTTCTGACCATAACACGAGTTTCGGGGCATGGAAGGCGAAAGCTTTTCATGCCCCGAAATGTTTAAAATGAAATATTTTTTCATTGCCCCAAATCTTAATATGTTCTATAATAATATGAAAATATATATTGATTGGAGCGTATTATGGAACAAAAGAAAATCGAACCTATTCGTGATGCCAGAAAGCTTGGCAAAGCGAAGATGCTGATTCTTGGTATTCAGCATATGTTTGCCATGTTTGGCGCAACTATTCTTGTACCTATTCTGGTATCAGGATATTTTCAGGCTGCCTGCGGTGAGGAGCTTACCAGAGGTCTGTCTGTATCAGTAACACTTTTCTGTGCAGGCTTTGGTACATTGATATTCCACCTGTGTACTAAATTTAAAGTACCTGCATTCTTAGGATCTTCCTTTGCATTTCTTGGTGGATTCTACACAGTAGCTAATCTTGACAGCGGTATGTATGCTGGAATGTCAGCTAATGATAAGGCTGCTTATGCATGTGGTGGTATATTTGTTGCCGGAATGCTTTACTTTGTACTTGCACTTATAATTAAGCTTGTTGGAGTCAACAGAGTTATGAAATTCCTTCCACCTGTAGTTACAGGACCTATCATTATATGTATCGGTCTTTCACTTGCAGGTTCAGCTGTTTCAAATGCTTCAACTAACTGGTTACTTGCATTTGTTGCACTTGCTGTAATTATTATATTCAATATATGGGGCAAGGGACTTTTTAAGATTATTCCTATTCTTATGGGCGTAGTAATTTCATATGTATTTGCACTTATTCTTAATGCATGCGGCGTACATAATCCTGATGGTTCAGCAATACTTAATTTCTCATCAATTGCATCTGCTTCATGGGTTGGAATTCCAAAGTTCCAGTTTATGAAGTTTGATTTAACAGCAATCCTTGTAATGGCACCTATTGCTATTGCAACAATGATGGAGCATATCGGAGATATGTCAGCTATTTCAGCTACAGTTGAAGAAAACTACTTAGCAGATCCAGGCCTTCACAGAACACTTATCGGTGATGGTGTTGCAACAGCATTTGCAGGAGCAATTGGAGGTCCGGCTAATACTACATATGGTGAGAACACAGGAGTTCTTGAACTTTCTAAGGTATATGACCCAAGAGTAATCAGAATTGCAGCAGTATTTGCAATTATACTTTCATTCATACCTAAGTTTTCATCAGTTATATCAACCATGCCAACAGCAATTATCGGTGGTGTATCATTCATGCTTTATGGTATGATTTCAGCTATCGGTGTAAGAAATGTTGTTGAGAACAAGGTTGACCTTACTAAGTCAAGAAACCTTATTATTGCAGGTGTTATATTTGTATGTGGTTTAGGCTTCGGTGGTGGACTTACATTTACAATCGGTGGAACATCTATAACACTTACAGCACTTGCAATCGCTGCTATAGCAGGTATTCTTCTTAATGCTATATTACCTGGTAATGATTATGAATTCGGTAAGAATCCAGCAGGTGACAGCAGCCGTGGAGTTTATGTTATGAACACAGACTCTGAAAAAGAAGAATCAGAGGATAATAAGTAAATAATAATAAAATTTGGAGGTATTTAATAATGATGGATTTTGAGAATGAGAAGAATATAACAATATTTACACATCCACTTATCCAGCATAAGATTTCAATTCTTAGAGATAAGAAAACAGGAACTAATGAATTCAGAAAGCTCGTTGAAGAAATAGCTATGCTTGAAGGCTTTGAGGCTTTATCAGACCTTCCGACAGAAGATGTTGAGATTGAGACACCTATTGAAACTTGTATGACACCTATGATTTCAGGTCGTAAGCTTGCAATTGTTCCTATCTTAAGGGCAGGTCTTGGAATGGTTCCTGGTGTACTTTCACTTGTACCAACTGCTAAGGTTGGACATATTGGAATGTATCGTAATGAAGAGACACATGAGCCGGTACCATATTACTGCAAGCTTCCACATCCAATTGAGGAAAGAACTATTGTTGTAACAGATCCGATGCTTGCAACAGGTGGTTCGGCAGTTGATGCAATTGACCAGATAAAGAAGGTTGGCGGAAAGCAGATTAAGTTCATGTGTATCATAGCTGCCCCAGAGGGAGTTGAAAAGCTTCATAAGGCGCATCCAGATGTTCAGATATACATTGGACATCTTGACAGAGAGCTTAACGCAGATGCTTATATTTGCCCAGGACTTGGGGATGCCGGAGACCGAATCTTCGGAACTAAGTAAATAATTATGGGCATGTAATTGCTTTGCGTTAAGAGATATGATAGTGTGTAAAATGCGGCTCCCAACGGGAGCCGTTTTTGTAACTTATATTATTTAATTAAGGAGATTTCGATGAGCAAGGAAGAAAACAGAAAGAATTTTTCTAAATATGTATCGCAGAATATTCTCGGAATGATAGGGTTTTCATGCTACGTTCTTGCTGACTCGTATTTTATATCTATAGCAAAGGGAGCAGACGGACTTACAGCATTAAATCTTGTTATGCCATTATATAGTATAATATTCTCAATTGGTGAGATGATTGGTGTTGGTTCAGCTATAAGGTATGCAATTAGTAAGATTAAAAAAGATGCAGATGCAGATGATTATTTCTGGAATGCAATAATATGGTGCATAATGTCAAGTATGATATTCGTTTTTGCCGGAATATTCTTTTCGTCAGATATCATGCGTGTTCTGGGAGCTGATGAACATATTGTAGCAGTTGGGAATAATTACACTAAGATATTCATGTGTTTTGCACCGATGTTTATGTGTAATTACGTGACTAATGCATTTGTAAGAAATGACGGAGCCCCGGGAATTGCTATGAGTGCAACACTTTTCAGCAGCCTGTTTAATATAGTTTTTGACTATATTCTCATGTTTCCGATGAATCTGGGAATGGAAGGTGCAGCACTGGCAACAGCTTTGTCGCCGATTATCGGTATGGGAATATGCAGCATACATTTCTTCTCTAAGAAAAGCAGTGTCAGGCTTGTTGTGTGTAAGCCTTCAGTCAGAAAACTTGTGGCAGGATGCCAGCTTGGTGTATCGGCATTTGTAGGAGAGATGTCGTCAGCGGTCATTACACTTGCTTTTAATTTCGTAATACTTAAGCTGACTGGTAATGTCGGAGTAGCTGCATACGGAGTTGTGGCTAATATTGCAATTGTCACAACTGCGGTATTTAATGGTGTTGCACAGGGAAGTCAGCCACTTATAAGCAGTTGTTTCGGCAGGGGAGACAAGGATGGATGTACACAGTTAAAACGAATGGGATATACAACAGCATTTGTACTTGCAGCGGTTATGTATAGTATATTGTTTATATTTGCAGAACAGTTTGTCGCAGTGTTTAACAGTGAAGGTTCAGAAATCTTAAGGCTTTACGCAACAGAAGGCGTTAAGTTATATTTTATTGGAATATTCTTTGCGGGAATTAATATTGTAGGTGGCGGTGCATTCAGTGCAACAGAGGATGCGTTTAAAGCGGCAGTTGTTTCTGTGGCAAGAGGGTTTGTGCTGATTTTAGGCGCGGTTTTTGTGATGTCAGCACTTTTTGGAATGACAGGTGTATGGCTTGCGTATGCTGTCGCTGAGGGAATAACAACATTTATAATGCTTGTAATGGCGCTGAGAGTGTGATAGAATATTTGCGGACAAAATTATCCCAGAGATTGGGGAAATATGAAAGGAGTCTATATAATTATGAGCAATATTGCAGACAAATTTGAAGAACTTGGAGTAATTCCAGTAGTAGTATTGAATGATGCTAAAGATGCACTTCCATTAGCTAAGGCTTTAGTTGAGGGTGGTCTTCCTTGTGCAGAGGTTACATTCCGTACAGCAGCAGCTGAGGAATCTATCCGTCTTATGCATGAAGCATATCCAGATATGGTACTTGCAGCAGGTACAGTACTTACAACAGAGCAGGTTGACAGAGCTGTAGCAGCTGGTGCTTCAGTTATCGTAAGCCCAGGATTTGATCCAGAAATCGTTGATTACTGTATTTCTAAGAACATTCCTGTTATGCCAGGTATCGTTACACCTTCAGAGCTTGCTCAGGCTGTTAAGAGAGGCCTTACAAGAGTTAAATTCTTCCCAGCTACAGCTGCAGGTGGAATTAAGATGATCAAGGCTATGTGCGCAGCTTACACTAATGTAAGAATCATGCCTACAGGTGGTATCAACACAGCTAACCTTGAGGAATTCTTATCATGCGATAAGATCTTCTGCTGTGGTGGATCATGGATGGTTAAGGGTGATATGATTAAGGCAGGAGAATTTGACAAGATTAAGGATATGACAGCGGAGGCTGTTGCTCTTGTTAAGAAGATTCGTGGCTAATCACCAGTGATTGTTAATAGCAAATATACATATAAACCCCGTATTCTGTTTTGCAGGATACGGGGTTTTGTACGTATATTATGTTTTTTAGTGAATTACAGATTAGAAAAAATATTCTCAATTTCTTCATGCGGAAGTACAAGAGCAAATCTTACATGACCTTCGCCAAGGCTTCCGAAGCTGCTTCCTGGTGTACATAAAACACCAGTCTTATTAAGAAGTTCCATAACATAATCAGCTGAACTGGTATAACCCTCAGGAATGGCAGCCCATACAAACATTGTGCCTTTAACATCAGCAGGTTTAAGTCCAAGCTTCTTAATTCCAGCTACGAGAGCATTTCTTCTTAACTCATATTCGGCACGGTTGTCAGCGACATATCCTTGCGGACCGTTAAGTGCAGCAACAGCAGCTTTCTGATATATAAAACTTGTTCCATAGTCGAATTGTGAGCGGACAGTTTTGAATTTGCTTACGATTTCACGGTTTCCGATAAGGAATGAAAGGCGCAGGCCGGTAAGATTATAAGTCTTAGAAAGAGAGTTGAATTCAACTCCGACTTCCATAGCACCTTCGTGGCTTAAGAAAGAGCCGCCAATTTGTCCGTCATATATAATCTCAGAATATGCGTTGTCGTGAATAATAATGATGTTATATTTCTTAGCAAATGCGATGAGCTTATCATAGAATTCATCAGGTGCAGTAGCACATACAGGGTTCAATGGATAAGATACAACCATCATTTTGGCTCTTTTTGCAGTGTCTTCATCAATAGAATCAAAATCTATAAGATAATCATTCTCTGGAAGAAGATTGTAATAAGCAATCTGTGCATCGCACAGGAATGGTCCAATCTCAAATATAGGATATCCCGGATTAGGAACTAAGCATAAATCTCCCGGATTGCATAAAGCAAGGGCAATATGAGCCATACCTTCCTGAGTTCCGAATACAGAGGTGACTTCATCAGGTGTGATAACGGTGTTGTAACGGCGTTTGTACCATTTGCATACAGCGTCAAGCAATTCATCAGTATCACCAAGTGAGTACTTGTAATTCTCAGGGTCAAGTGCTGCCTCTGAAACAACCTTCATAACAGATTCATCAGGCTTGAAATCAGGAGTTCCTACAGTAAAGTTATATACCGGCTTTCCCTGTGCAAGTCTGTCATTCTTTTTCTGATTAAGTATATTAAAAATGTTGCTGCCAAAGCGGTCAGCTCTCTTAGAAAATTCAATATTCATATGTATACTCCATTTCTTTAAATGCGTATCTGCATGCATTTTATCCAGACCCGAAATATAGAAAAATTTCAAGCCTATCGAATAAGATACTAGCATAATTAACAAAAGTCAATTTTAAGGTGTATTTTTTGGCGAAAATGTGATAGTTTTATATATATAAGTAGAAATAAAAATAAGATATGGCGGTTTGCAAATGTTACATACAGGAACATTAAACGGTAGAATGCAGACAGAAAGGAAAGGTAGAAGATATGTCAGTACAGGATTATCTTAGTGCAGTAAAGATTGGTAAAAAAGAATATCATGCGTGTGTAAATAAGGGTACGTACCCATATCTTCCGGTTTTGGAGGATATTATTGATGAAAACAGTATTGACAGAGAAGTCAGTCTTGGAAGTGACCAGATTCCGTTAAGACTTGTGGTTGGAACATGTACAGCAGGTAGAACTACTGCATTTGCAGACAACTTCATGCCTATACTTGACTGGGGAACAGAATTTTCAGCAAAGTGGGCTTCACTTAGCGACAGTCAGGTGAATGAAGGAATAAGAGACGATATTAAAGTATATGAGTACATGAATAAGTTCTATGTGCTTGAAGGTAATAAAAGAGTCAGTGTACTTAAATATTTTAAGGCGGTGACAGTAAGTGCACAGGTTATAAGAAAGATACCTAAATACAGTGATGATTCTGATGTTAAGATATATTATGAATTCATGGATTTTTATAAATCTACCAAGTTAAACGATATATATTTCAGCAAAGAGGGCAGTTTTACAACTCTTATGGAACTGGTTGGAATTACACCAGGAGAACCAATGGATGAGGATGATAAGAAAGACCTTGTTTCGTGCTATCTTAATTTCAGGCTTGCTTATGAATCAAGAGGCGGGGATAAGTTTGATTTCCCAACAGGAGATTCATTTTTACGCTTCATTCATATTCACGGATATGATGCTGTTAAGAAGATGACTAAGTCTGAGATGGCAAAGAATGTCGCCAAGACATGGGCTGAATTCGAGCTTCTTGATGACAACAGCGAAGTGGAACTTAAGATGACGCCGGCAGCAGCACCTAAGAAGAATATATTAAGCTATCTGCTTCCAATGGGTGGAGGAGTTAAGAAGCTTAAGGTTGGATTTGTGTATGAAAAGACACCGCAGGATTCAGAGTGGTGTTATGCACATGAGCTTGGAAGACAGTATATTGATGATACATTTGGTGACCAGATAGAGACATATGTTGAGGAGAATGTGATACCGGAGCAGAGTGATGAGGCGGCAATCAACAGACTTATAGAGAAAGGCTGTGACCTTATATTCGTGACATCTTCGGCGATGAATATGGCTGGACTTAAAGCCGCAATTGCACATCCGTCAGTAAAGATTCTTGACTGTTCTCTTAACATTTCACATAAATATATCAGATCATATTATGCTAGAATGTTTGAAGCAAAGTTTATAACGGGAATTATTGCCGGTTCACTGGCTGATGACGATAATGTTGGTTATATAGCTGATAATCCGGTTTATGGGGCATGTGCGAATATTAATGCATTTGCATTGGGAGTAAAGTTTGTTAATCCAAGAGCCAAGGTTTACCTTGAATGGAACAGTATTAAGGATAATGATTCTGAGGGGAATCTTGCTAAGAAGAATATAAGCATCATTTCTAATCAGGATATGATAACTCCGGGCAAGAGTAAGAGAAAGTTTGGGTTGTATAAAGCAAGTAATTCAGATAAGCATCTGGCTATGCCTGTATGGCACTGGGGTGTTTTTTATGAGAAGCTTATCCAGAGCATTATGAGTGGTTCATGGAGCAAGGATGAGGACGGCGATAATGTAAAAGCACTTAATTACTGGTGGGGAATGTCGGCAGGAGTTGTTGATCTTATATATTCAGAGAGTCTGCCATCAGCAACTAAGAGACTTGTAAAGCTCTTTGAGAAAGAACTTAAGGAAGCAAGGTTCAGAGTGTTTGAGGGTGAATTAAAAGATCAGCATGGTAATATAAAGGTTGAAGAAGGGAAGCTTATTGATCCTGAACATATAATTACTATGGACTGGCTGCTTGATAATGTGGTTGGCAGACTGCCTCAGTATGATGAACTTACAGATAATGCAAAATTAAAAATGGCACTTCAGGGTGTTGTCAAAGAAGAAGAATAGAAAGCATGCTGCCTGCAGTGGTGGCTGGGGAATTATTAATGAAAATACTTGTGTTAGCGGATGTTGAATCAAAGTACTTATGGGATTATTTCGAAAAGGAAAAATTGGAAGGTATAGATCTTATACTTTCAGCAGGGGATTTAAAGCCCCAGTATCTGTCGTTTCTTGCATCATTTTCGAAAGTACCTATTCTTTATGTGCATGGCAATCATGATGACTGTTATGATATACAGCCACCAGATGGATGCATTGATATAGAGAATAAGATATATGTGTATAAAGGTGTCCGTATTATGGGACTTGGTGGTTCTATACGCTATAAGAAGGGGAAAAACCAGTATACACAGAAAGAGATGAACCACAGAATTAATAAAATGTGGCTTTCAATAAAGAAGAACAGGGGCTTTGATATACTGCTTACACATTCACCGGCAGCGGGCATAAGTGATGGACCAGATGAACCGCATAAGGGTTTTGAAGGCTTTAATTATCTTCTTGAAAAATACAAGCCTAAGTATTTTATTCATGGACATATCCATAAGACATATCAGGTTAAGTTCAAGCAGGAATATCAGTATAACGAGAATACCAGAATAATTAATGGGTATGAGAAATATATATTTGAATATCCGGATACATAATAGATACCATGATACGTTTATCCAATTGTAAATGTATCATGGTGTTTTTGCGTTTTGTATAAATTATTAATATACATGGTACCAAAGTACTATGTAATATAAGTTTATTGAAATGTCAAAATGTGATAGAATTTAATACAAAGTTTGTGTAATTTAAAATATATTGCACAAAGAAATGTATCAGGAGGAAAAATACAATGAAAAGATTTAAAGACATGAAAAGCAAATGGGCGCTGATTCTTGCATTTGTAATGATTGTGAGCGTTGTCGTACCAGCAGTTCTGTTTTCAGCAACTGATAATGTTAATGCTGCAACAGGAAAATCTTATGACAAAACAAGTCTTTCTTACACAGGAACTTATACAGATATAAGCCTTAAGAAGGATGCAGATTTTAAGAATGCAAAGTATGTATCATCTTCAGATGAGATTATTAGTGCATTACAATCAGCTAAAGCTGGAGATGTAATCATAATCAAAGGTGGAACATACAAGTTTTCTACAAGTGTTATTGTTAATAACACAATTAATGGACAGGATGGTTCATACATAATTGTTAAAGCAGAAGATAATCATGATGTTAAGTTTGATTTCTCTGCACAGGTATTTAATAGTCAGAACAGAGGTTTTATACTTGATGGTGATTACTGGTATTTTGGCGGTATTAATTTCTATGGAGCTGGTGATAACGGAGTATTGCTTGCTGGTAATAATAACATTTTTGAAAGATGTGTATTTGAAGCAAACAGAGATACAGGTCTTCAGCTTTCAAGGTATGATACAACTGCTGCAACTAAAGATTTATGGCCATCTAACAATCTTATTATTAATTGTACAGCATTTAATAACTGTGATTTTCCTGAGCAGGGAGGTACAGGAGAGAATGCAGATGGATTTGCAGCAAAGCTTACATGTGGCGAGGGAAATGTGTTTGATGGATGTATATCATACTGCAATTCTGATGATGGATGGGATTTATATGCCAAGACAGCTACAGGACCAATAGGTGTCGTAACAATTAGAAACTGTGTAGCATTTGCCAATGGAACATTAACTAACGGCACGCATTATGCTAATGGTGATATGAATGGTTTCAAGCTTGGCGGTTCAGGTGTAGGTACACCACATAATGTACTTAATTGTCTGTCATTTGATAATGGAGCAACAGGATTTACAGATAACAATAATCCATCAGCACTTACACTTACTAATCTTACAGCATGGGGTAATGGAAAGAATGCCAAAAAGGGCAATTTCGTATGCTACAGAGCTGGTTCAGGGGCCGAATATTCAGGCCTTATATCAGTAAATGCAGTTGATTCAGATAAGTTTATGGGTAATGTGAAGAATTCTATATATTATAATTCTAAGAAGTACTATCAGCTTTCAGGCGATTCATTTACACAGATTCTTAATACAAGTGCAGGATATAAGTCAGGAACAGTGGTGAATAACCCTTCAAGTGCATCTGGAACATTTAAGAATATTAATAATACAATTAAATATACAGATAATATTGACGAGTTCTTAAGAAATGCAGATGGAACAATCAATATGAATGGTCTCTATGAGACAACAGGAAGTTATTCATCTATGGGTGCAAAGTTCAATGTTGCTAACCAGATTGTATATGTAACTGGTAAATCATCAGATAATGATAAAGAAACAGAGAGCAGTTCAGAAAATACATCAGAGACAACAACAGCGCAGGAGACAACAACAGCGCAGGAGACAACTAAGTCAGACGAACCGGTATCAAGTGCTGCACATGTAATGAATTTTACAACTGATATTACAGAACAGAACGCTTACTTTACTATTTCGGGTAATTATTCAGAAAGCAAGGGAAGTGTTATATACAACGGTATGACACTTACAAAGTGTCTTAAGATTGAAACTGCAACAAGCATATCATTTACATGTGATACAGATTCAGAACTTACACTTGTATTCAATAGTAATTTTGCTAAAAAGATTAAAATTGACGGAGTAAAGACTGCAGCAACTAATGGTATTGTTAAAGTTAAAGTTGCAAAGGGAACACATACAATAACTAAGGGTGATACTACTAATCTCTTTTATATTTCTGTAGCACCACTTGGTTCTCAGCAGGAGACAACAACAGCAGCACAGGAGACAACAACAGCAGCACAGCAGACAACTACAGTTGGTCAGGAGGAATCAGCAACTAAGGGTACAGAGCAGGAGATAACAACAGCCAAGACAGAAAAGACTTCAACTGCAGCAAGTGGAGAAGTATCTGACAACTCAACCAAAACAGGTGACAGCAGTCATGTAATGGTATACGTGATTGTACTTGCAGCATGTGTAATAATATGTGTGGGTGTAATAGTATTTTCAGCTAAGAAAAAGAAATAATGCTAAAAAACTCAAAAATCTCTTGCATTATCCTATAGGCTGTGATATATTTTCTTAGACACAAAAACAAATGTCCGTCGCAGAAAGACAGAACAGAGGGAAGTGTCTTTGAGATTTTATATATTGAAGGAGTTAAAAATGAGCGATAAGTTAAGAGTTGGTATCCTTGGCGGTACAGGTATGGTAGGACAGAGATTTATAACATTACTGGAGAATCATCCTTGGTTTGAAGTTGTTTTAGTAGCAGCTTCAGGACGTTCAGCAGGAAAGCTTTATGAAGAGGCAGTTGATGGACGATGGAAGATGCAGACACCAATGCCAGAGTTCGTTAAGAAGATGACTGTATATGATATGGATAAGGATTTTGATGAAATTGTTTCTAAGGTGGATTTTGTATTCTGTGCAGTTAATATGCCTAAGGACCAGATTAAGGCTATAGAGGAAAGATATGCTAAGGCAGAAGTTCCAGTTGTTTCTAATAACAGTGCTAACCGTTGGACACCAGATGTTCCTATGGTTGTTCCAGAAATCAACCCAGAGCATCTTGAAGTTATTAAGTATCAGAGAGAGAGACTTGGTACTAAGAGAGGATTTATCTGTGTTAAGCCTAACTGCTCAATCCAGAGCTACACACCTGCTCTTAATGCATTAAAGGAATTTGGACCAAAGCTTGTTGTTGCAACAACATATCAGGCAATCTCAGGTGCTGGTAAGACATTTGAACAGTGGCCAGAGATGGTTGAGAATATCATCCCTTATATTGGTGGTGAGGAAGAAAAGTCTGAGAAAGAGCCTTTAAGATTATGGGGTAAGATTGAGGATGGAAAGATTGTTCCTGCAAGTGATCCGGTTATCACATGTCAGTGTATCAGAGTTCCAGTTCTTGATGGACATACAGCAGCTGTATTTGTTAACTTTGAGAAGAAGCCAACTAAGGAACAGATTATTGAAAAGTGGAGAAGCTTCAAGGGAGTTCCACAGGAACTTAATCTTCCAAGTGCTCCAAAGCAGTTCATCCAGTATCTTGAAGAAGATGACCGCCCACAGGTTAAGCTTGATGTTAACTATGAGAACGGAATGGGTGTTTCACTTGGACGTTTAAGAGAAGACAGTGTATTCGATTACAAGTTCGTTGGTCTTTCACACAACACATTAAGAGGTGCTGCAGGTGGAGCTGTTCTTATCGCAGAGCTTCTTAAGGCACAGGGGTATATCACTCCTAAGGATGCAGAATAATTAAATTCTAATATACACACATACCATAAAAGAGATGTCAGAGATGGCATCTCTTTTTACTTGCTTAAAAGTCTGTTATGATATAAAATTATGAAACAACTTACAGTGTAAAGAGGGGATATTTACAATGAAGGAAAAATATTTTTACGCTATGCTGTCGAGAATGAAATATATTAACAGATGGGGACTTATGCAGAACACACGTCATGAGAATCTGTGTGAGCATAGTCTTGATGTAGCATTCATAGCACATGCATTAGGAATTATTAACAACGAGATATATGGTGGGGATATTAATGCTGAAAGACTTGCAATTCTAGGCATGTATCATGATGTGACAGAGATAATTACAGGTGATTTGCCAACTCCGGTAAAGTATTATAATCCGGTTATAAGGAATGCATATAAGGAAGTGGAGCATGTTGCAGAGGATCAGATGCTGTCAGGTCTTGGAACAGATATAAGAGAACGTTACAGAGGTGTGTTATCTGAGACAGAAGAGGAAGAAGCACTTTGGAAGTATGTCAAGGCTGCCGATAAGATGTCAGCTTATATCAAATGTCTTGAGGAAAAGAAGTCTGGCAACATGGATTTTGCTGATGCAGAAAAGACAATACATCAGGCTATTGTTGATATGAATATTCCGGAAGCAGATTATTTTATGAAAGAATATATACCGGCTTATATGGGAACTCTTGATGCTTCAGGAGAATAATAATTGTGTAATAGACACAGAAATGAGGGATATAATGGGAAAATCCGTATATATCGCGGAAAAACCAAGTGTAGCGCAGGAATTTGCAAAGGCATTGCACGTGAACTTCACAAGAAAAGACGGATATCTTGAGGGTGGAGACCATATTGTGACATGGTGTGTCGGACATCTGGTAACTATGAGCTATCCGGATGCTTATGACCCTAATCTTAAGAGATGGAGCTTTGATACGCTACCATTCATACCGAAGGAATTCAAGTATGAGGTTATACCTGCAGTTGCAAAACAGTTTAATATAGTTAAAGACATTCTTACAAGGGATGATGTTGAATATATATATGTATGTACCGATTCGGGACGCGAGGGAGAATATATATACAGGCTTGTGAGGCAGGAAGCAGGCGTTAAAGGCAAAAAAGAACGCCGCGTGTGGATTGATTCGCAGACCGAGGAAGAGATTCTTAAAGGGATTAATACTGCAAAGGATATATCTGAATATGATAATCTGAGTGATTCAGCGTATCTTCGTGCGAAGGAAGATTATCTTATGGGAATTAATTTCTCAAGAGTTCTTACATTGAAATATGGACGAAATATTGCCAATTATCTGCACCTTGACAGGGCAGTTGTATCTGTCGGAAGGGTTATGACATGTGTTCTTGGAATGGTAGTAAGAAGAGAACGGGAGATAAGAAGCTTTGTAAAGACACCTTTCTACAGAGTTATTGGACAGGCACAGGCTGAAAATTCAACATTTGATGCAGAATGGCGTGTAAGTGATAAGAGTATGTATGCTGGTACGCCATATTTATATAAGGATAATGGTTTTAAGGACAGGGAGAAGGCAGAGGAGCTGGTTAATTTCTTATCTGACCCGCTGCCAGCACAGGGAGTAGTTGATTCTATTGAGAGAAAAAAAGAAACCAAGAATCCACCACTTCTGTACAACCTTGCCGAGATTCAGAATGAATGCAGCAAGCTGTTTAAGATAAGCCCTGATGAGACTCTTAATATTATTCAGGAGTTGTATGAAAAGAAACTGGTTACTTATCCAAGAACTGACGCGAGAGTGTTATCAACTGCGGTAAGTAAGGAGATACATAAGAATATAGGCGGACTTAGGAATTTTGCTCCTGTGAAGGAGATTGCAGAGCATATATTGCAGAATAATATGCAGAAGGGGATTGAAAAGACAAGATATTGCAACGATAAAGCAATCACAGACCATTATGCGATTATTCCGACAGGACAGGGCTTTAATAATCTTAAGACTTTGTCAGTCACAGCAGCGAGAACTTATGAGATAATTGTAAGAAGATTCTTAAGCATATTCTATCCACCAGCTATTTATCAGAAGGTAAGTATTGCCAGTGATGTGAAGAATGAAAAACTGTATGCTTCATTTAAAGTGCTTGTAGATGAAGGGTATCTTAGCGTAGCTAAGAACTCATTTGCAAAGGCGAGAAATGATGCAAAAGTAAGGGATGATGATAGCGTCGATAATAAGGATGATAATAAATGTGATGCGGCTTTATTTGAGGTATTGAAAAAATACAGAAAAGGTTCTACAATCACATTTAATGGGTTTAATATCAAAGAAGGTGAAACTTCACCTCCAAAGAGATATAATTCAGGTTCTATTATTCTTGCAATGGAGAATGCAGGACAGCTTATTGAAGATGAGGAACTGCGGGCACAGATTAAGGGTAGTGGAATAGGAACAAGTGCTACAAGAGCTGAGATTCTTAAAAAACTTAATACTATTAAGTATATTTCTATTAATTCTAAGACACAGATTATTACACCTACATTTTTAGGCGAGATAATATATGATGTTGTAGACAATTCTATCAGGCATCTGCTTAATCCAGAGCTTACGGCAAGCTGGGAAAAAGGACTTACAGGTGTGGCTGAGGGAACCATTACGGCAGATGAGTATATGGAGAAGCTTGATGGTTTTGTTTCAAGAAGAACAAGGGCTGTTATGGCATTAAGGAATCAGGCTGGTCTTGTAGGACTTTTTAATGATACGGCTAAGAATTATAAGTAAATGAGTGAAAGGAATTAAATATATGTGCGGAATTGCAGGATATGTAGGAGACAGAGAAAGCGCAGATGTACTTGTAGATGCATTATCTAAGCTTGAATACAGAGGATATGATTCAGCAGGTATTGCAGTATTTGATCATGGTAATATCAAGGTTAAGAAATGTAAAGGAAGACTTGCCAACCTTGTTGAGAAGATGGATGAAGAAGGAAAACCACAAGGACATGTTGGAATTGGCCATACAAGATGGGCTACACATGGGGAACCATCAGATATCAATTCACATCCACATGGTAATAAGAGAGTTACTATTGTACATAATGGTATTATTGAGAATTACAAGAAGCTTAAGGATTTTCTTATTGGAGAGGGATATAGCTTTGCAAGTGAAACAGATACTGAGGTTGCGGCAAAGTTGCTTGATTACTACTATGATGGCGATCCGATGAAGACTATTGCAAAGGTGTTATCAGAGATTAAGGGTTCATACGCACTTGGAATTATGTTCAGGGATTTCCCTGATGAAATATTTGCAGTAAGAAAGGACAGTCCTCTTATTGTTGGTGTTGGAGAACATGAGAATTTCATAGCATCTGATGTACCGGCTATTATTCATTACACAAGAGATTATTATCTTCTTGACCAGAATGAGATTGCAGTTATTAAGAAGGATTCAGTTAAGATATATGATGTTCATGGCAATGAGATACATAAGGAATTAAATACAGCTGACTGGGATGTTGATGCTGCAGAAAAGGGCGGTTATGCTCATTTTATGCTTAAGGAAATCCATGAGCAGCCAGATTCTGTAAAGAGAACCATCATGCCAAGAATTACAGATGATATGCCTGATTTCAGTGCCGAAGGATTCAATCCTGACAAGTTAAAAAGCTACAAGAATATATATATTGTTGCGTGTGGTACAGCAATGCATGCCGGAATGGTTGGTAAATATATAATAGAGAAGATAGCAAGAGTATCTGTAACTGTTGATATTGCATCAGAGTTCAGATACAGAGATCCTCTTATTAATGAAGGTGACCTTATGATTGTTATATCACAGTCAGGTGAGACTGCTGATACTAAGGCTGCACTTGAACTTGCAAAACAGGCAGGCGCTGATACTATGGCAATCGTTAATGTTAAGGGTTCTTCAATTGCTAGAGAAGCAGATATGGTTGTATATACACATGCAGGTCCTGAGATTTCAGTTGCTTCAACCAAGGCATATATGGTTCAGGTATCTATTATGTATTTAATTGCATTTGAATTAGCTTATGCTAATGGAAAGATGGATGAGGCAGAATGCAGCAGATACACTAAGATGCTTGAAGAAATACCTGAGGTTATTGAAGAAGCCATTGCACTTGAGAGTAAGTGTCAGTTTGCAGCTTCTAAGCTTATTAATGCAGACAGTCTTCTTTATATAGGACGAGGTCTTGATTATGCACTCAGTATGGAAGGCTCTCTTAAGTTAAAGGAGATATCTTATATTCATTCTGAATCATATGCAGCAGGAGAGCTTAAGCATGGAACTATCTCCCTTATTACAGAACAGATGCCTGTAATTGCAATAGCAACACAGAAGAATCTTGAGGAAAAGACTATAAGTAATATTAAGGAAGTTAAGTCAAGAGGAGCATTTGTAGTGCTTATTGCAGAACCAGAGCTTGATATTGAGGATGGAGTGGCAGATATTGTTATTAAGCTTCCACAGGCAGACCAACTTCTTATGCCTATGGTTGCAGCAGTCCCATTACAGCTTATTGCCTACTATACAGCAGTTCTTAAGGGCAACGATGTAGATAAGCCAAGAAACCTTGCAAAATCTGTTACTGTTGAATAATTGATATAAAGAGGATATTTGATATGAATAATGATGCATTAAAGATAAGTAATCTGTATGACCTTAATGAGACTATTGCAGCAAAGGTATTTGAAGACTGTACATATCCATGGGAAGTACTTGCAAAGATTGGTGATTTTATTGTAGAACTTGGCAATGCACTGCCAGAAGATGAATATGAGAAGCGTGGAGAGAATATATGGGTTCACAGAACTGCAAATGTATTTCCATCAGCTTATATTGCAGGACCAGCAATTATCGGTAAAGATGCAGAGGTAAGACACTGTGCATTCATTCGTGGAAAAGCTATTGTAGGCGAGGGTGCTGTTGTCGGTAATTCAACTGAGCTTAAGAATGTTATCCTTTTTAATAAGGTTCAGGTCCCACATTATAATTATGTTGGTGATTCAATTCTTGGTTTCAAGGCTCATATGGGAGCTGGCTCAATAACCTCTAATGTTAAGTCTGACAAGAAGCTTATAACTATTAAAGGGCCAGATGGCAATATTGATACAGGTATCAAAAAGATTGGTGCTTTCCTTGGGGATAATGTTGAGGTTGGCTGCGGAAGTGTGCTTAATCCTGGAACAATTGTTGGAAGAGAGAGCAATATCTATCCTCTTTCAAGTGTAAGAGGCTTTATTCCAGCAGGTTCTATATACAAGAAACAGGGTGAAATAGTAACTAAGAGATAATTATGTGAATTTTTCGTTTTATTAATGTAAAAATGTTGTGTCTCACATTGACTAATGCAAAAGTTTGTGAGAAAATAGTCAAGGCTTGGACGACGGCTTCTTGCCGTCGTTTCATTTATAGTAAACACTATGAATTACGAAAGGAGTAATAAGATGATTTACACACAGGAAGTAGAGAATATGTGTCCAGTAGCACAGGGCGTTCATCATGGAGCAGCTCCAGTGCCAACAGAAGGTAAATGGGTACAGAATAAGAAGGTTGAAGATATTTCAGGTTTTACACATGGTGTAGGCTGGTGTGCTCCTCAGCAGGGTGCATGTAAGCTTACTCTTAATGTTAAGGAAGGTATCATTCAGGAAGCTTTAGTTGAGACTATCGGATGTTCAGGTATGACACATTCAGCAGCTATGGCAGCAGAGATTTTACCAGGACTTACAGTTATGGAAGCTCTTAACACTGACCTTGTCTGTGATGCAATTAACACAGCTATGAGAGAGTTATTCTTACAGATCGTTTACGGAAGAACTCAGAGCGCATTCTCTGAGGGTGGACTTGCAGTTGGTGCTGGTCTTGAAGATCTTGGTAAGGGACTTCGTTCTCAGGTTGGTACTATGTATGGTACATTAAAGAAAGGTCCTCGTTACCTTGAGATGGCTGAAGGTTATGTAACAGGTATTGCCCTTGATAAGGACAACCAGATTATCGGTTACAAGTTTGTCAGCCTTGGTAAGATGACAGACTTCATTAAGAAGGGTGATGACCCTACAACAGCATATGAGAAGGCTTGCGGACAGTACGGAAGAGTTGCAGATGCTGTTAAGATTATTGACCCAAGAACAGATGAAGAAGTTAAGTAAGGAGGACAATTAGAATGGCTTTATTTGAATCATATGAGAGAAGAATAGATAAGATTACTTCAGTTCTTAACAGCTATGGTATAGCTAGTATTGAAGAAGCTGAAAAGATTACTAAGGATGCCGGATTAGATGTATATGCTATGGTTAAGGGTATCCAGCCAATTTGTTTTGAAAATGCATGCTGGGCTTACACAGTAGGTGCAGCAATCGCTATCAAGAAGGGTGCAAGAAAGGCTTCAGAAGCTGCTGCAGCTATCGGTGAAGGTCTTCAGGCATTCTGTATTCCAGGTTCAGTTGCTGACCAGAGAAAGGTTGGTCTTGGACACGGTAACTTAGGTAAGATGTTACTTGAAGAAGAGACAGAATGTTTTGCATTCCTTGCAGGTCATGAATCATTCGCTGCTGCTGAAGGTGCTATCGGTATTGCAGAGAAGGCTAACAAGGTTAGACAGAAACCTCTTAGAGTTATCCTTAACGGTCTTGGTAAGGATGCTGCTAAGATTATCTCAAGAATTAACGGATTCACATTCGTTGAGACAGAGATGGATTATTCAACAGGCGAAGTAAAAGAAATCTCTAGAACAGCATACTCAGATGGTCTTCGTTCTAAGGTTAACTGCTACGGCGCTAATGATGTAACAGAAGGTGTTGCAATCATGTGGAAGGAGAACGTTGATATCTCTATCACAGGTAACTCAACAAACCCTACAAGATTCCAGCATCCAGTTGCAGGTACATATAAGAAGGAAAGACTTGAAGCTGGAAAGAAGTACTTCTCAGTAGCTTCAGGTGGTGGTACAGGACGTACACTTCACCCAGATAACATGGCAGCAGGTCCTGCTTCTTATGGTATGACAGATACTATGGGACGTATGCACTCAGATGCTCAGTTCGCAGGTTCTTCATCAGTTCCAGCTCATGTTGAAATGATGGGATTAATCGGAATGGGTAATAACCCTATGGTTGGTGCTACTGTAGCTGTAGCTGTTTCTATCGAGGAAGCTGCTAAGAATGGTAAGTTCTAATAAAAACAGTAATTGACAAAATATTGGAGAGCAACAGGTTTTTATCACCTGTTGCTCTCTTTTTTAATGCTTGACTTTTAGTGAAAATGTGGATATTCTTTACGGGATATAAAAGAATGAGAGATAATGAAAGGAAGATTATGAATTTTTTAGTTAATAAAATACTTGATGATGGCAGCATTTCATATGGTCTTACAGGCTCAGGATATGTGGTATTAATAATTGTCTGTGTCTTATTAATGACTATAGGCTGTTTTGCAAGAGATAATAATAGTAAACTGAATGTAAAACATATTGCATTTGCAGCAATGGCTATGGCTCTTGCGGTTGCGACTTCCATGATTAAAGTTATTAAACTGCCAATGGGAGGTTCTGTAACACTGTTCAGTATGTTATTCATAGTGCTTATAGGATACTGGTATGGAATAAAGACTGGTCTGACAGCAGCTCTTGCATATGGAGTTTTGCAGTTATTACTTGATCCATATATCCTGAATATTCCTCAGGTGCTTTTTGATTATATATTAGGCTTTGGAGCGCTTGGGTTGTCAGGAGTATTTTCTAAATCAAAACATGGTCTTGTGAAGGGATATATTATAGGAGTTATAGGCAGATTTATATGTTCTTTCTTGTCCGGCTGGATATTCTTTGCCGTGTATACACCAGAATTTTTTAATAGTGCGATACTTTATTCAGTTGTTTACAATGGCTCGTATATCGGACTTGAAGCAGTGGTAACTCTTGTTGTTATATCATTACCTCCTGTTAATAAAGCACTGGCATATGTTAAAAATAATCTTGTATAGAATAATTGCATAAATAATATAAAAAGCTCATGCAGATTGTAGCAAATGTGATTACTACAATCTGCATGAGCTTTTTATAAGTCGGCGTGACAGGATTTGAACCTGCGGCCTCGTAGTCCCGAACCACGCGCTCTACCAAACTGAGCCACACGCCGATATTTAAATGTGACTTATATATTATAGCGTATTTATGAAGAAGTGCAAGAGGAAAAACGTAAAGAAGATGAGGCAAGGAAGCATGCAGACAGCGCAATTGAAAGAAACAACAGATTAATAGTTAATATTCTTGCAGGAAGAAGTTATGAGGAAGCTGCGCAGATGCTGGGAATATAAGTTGAAGACTATTCATTTCAGCATTTGTCTGCTTTTTTGATAAATCTTCTTTTGCAAAAGCAGCTATCCTGTCTTCTTTCGATTTTCCTTTTGATTCCCTTAATCCTTCAGGTGATTTTGCCTCACGCTTAAATGTCTTCATTGCTGAATAAATATGTTTTTTCTCCAGAATGTCATCAGTCAGCCCCGCTTCATTAAAGATTTTAACTGATTTCATACCTCTCTGTGCCTGAGCTATTGCTTTTTCTTTAAACGCAAGAATGCGTGTCCACTATATAGGGTACATTTTATTTTCCATGTGCTGTATTTTATATTTGGAATCAAGACACTTAAAGTCGAGACAGAATAGACTTGCAAAATGTATCTTAAAAGGGCAAAATATACTCGTATTATTTCATTGAATATTAAAGGTAAGAAAGAAGGATAGATATGGGACACGAACTTACTAAGAATGATATCAAAAAGATGGAAGAAGAGATTGAGTACCGGATACATGAGGTAAGAAAGGCTGCACTTGATGATGTCAAGGAGACAAGGGCTCAGGGAGACTTAAGTGAGAATTTCGAGTATCATGCAGCGAAAAGGTTTAAGAATAAGAACGAGAGCAGAATAAGATACCTGCAGAGAACTATTAAGAATGCGACTGTTATTGATGATTCATCAGCAGATGATGAGGTTGGCGTTAATAATACGGTTGAGGTATTGTATGAGGATGATGAAAGCACTGAGACTATTAAGATTGTTACTACAATCAGGGCTGATTCGTTAAGCGGTATGATCAGTATAGAGTCGCCCCTTGGCAAGGCACTTCTTGGACATAAGAAGGGTGACAGGGTTCTTGTACAGGTTAATCCACAGGTTGAATATTATGTTGTTATAAAAGATATATCTAATACTGATGATTCTGATGATAACATAACAAGTTATTGATAAAATATAAAATATATATTATTAGGTTGACATGATAGCGGCATACTTATATAATCTTAATATACATTTGTTTGTGTAAGATTATTATAAGGGGTGCCGCTTTTGCAGTTTAATAAAGCACAGATTCAGGCTATACAACATAATAAAGGACCGTGCATGGTAATTGCAGGACCAGGTTCTGGAAAGACTACGGTTCTTACACACAGGGTAAGGTATCTTATCGACAGATGCGGGGTCAAGCCGTCTGATATTCTTGTTATTACATTTACTAAGGCTGCAGCAGAGCAGATGAAGTTTAAGTTTAAGGGGCTGTCAGAAGGTAGAAGTTCAGCAGTAACATTTGGCACATTTCATGCAGTATTTTTTACCATACTTAAGGCAGCATATAATTATTCTGCACGCTGCATTATTACGCCACAGGTACAGCATGAATTCGTGAAAGACCAGATACACAGGCTTGAATTGGAGTATGATGATGAGAAGGAAGCTGTAGATGGTGTTTTATCTGAGATAAGCCGTGTTAAGGGTGAGGCTGTTAATATAGATGAATATGAGAGCAGATGCATTCCGCCACAGAGCTTCAGAATAATATACATGGCTTATGATGATATGCTTGTAAGAAAGCATCTGATTGATTTTGATGACATGATTGTACAGTGCCGCGAGCTTCTGATGCAGAGAGAAGATTACAGGAGGGCGTGGCAGAATAAATATAAGTACATTCTGATAGATGAATTTCAGGATATTAATAAGGCACAGTTTGATGTTGTGAGGATTCTTGCTGATGAATACAGAAATCTTTTTGTGGTGGGGGATGATGACCAGAGTATATATGGATTCAGGGGTTCTGCTCCACAGATAATGTTAGATTTCAATAAGTATTATAGTGATGCAGTGAGAATTGACATGTGTATTAATTACAGGTCAACGGGCAATATTGTGTTTGCTTCAAGGGCTGTAGCAGAGGAGAATGAGCATCGTTATTATAAAGATATAACGACGTACAATTCACAAGGAGATACTGTGTCTGTATATGAATTTAACAGTCTGAATGATGAGAAAGCATTTCTTGTATCAGAGATAAGAAGACTGATTGATACTGGAATAGCTGCTGATGACATTGCTGTGTTATCAAGAACTAATGTAATTGGGAATATGTATATGTCAAGGCTTGAAAGTGATGGAATTCCATGCTGCGATTATTCGGTAGTACAGGATATATATGAGCACTGGATAAGTAAGGATATTCTTACATATATAAGGATAGCACTTGGCAGCAGGGAAAGAATAGATTTTCTGCGGATTATTAATAAGCCGCTCCGATATATAAGCCGTTCATATATTACACAGCCGGCAGATATTAATGCATTGAAGAGAGGCTATGAGGGGAATGAACAGATGAGTAAACAGGTAGAAAAGCTGGTGTCTGATATTAGTATGATAAGAAGTATGTCTCCATTTGCAGCTGTTAATTATATAAGAAAGGGTGTTGGTTATGATGAGTATATAAGGAATTATATATATGAACACAAGGCTGATAAGGAAGAATTATATAATGTGCTTGATGAACTGGCACACAGGGCTTCACAGTATATGAGTCTGTCACAATGGCTTGATGGTATTGCAGAATACATCAGGCAGTGCGATAAAGACAGACAGAATAATACAGCAGACGGTGTGCATATGCTTACAATGCACGGCTCTAAAGGTCTTGAATATAAGATTGTACTGGTAATGGATGTCTGTGAGGGGATAATACCGTATAATAAGTCGATTTTAGATGAGCAGATTGAAGAGGAGAGGAGACTCTTTTATGTTGCGATGACGAGGGCAAAAGAAAAGTTGTATCTTCTGTACCCCAAGCAGAGGTACAACAAAGATACAACCCGTTCACGCTTTATAGAAGAGCTTCTTACTGCTCGTTATCCTCTTCTTCGTACAGATCTTCATACTCCATAGCATCTAATTCTTCGTCAAATGCTTCAGATACAAGTTCATATTCTTCATCGGATTCAATATTCTCAAGTACAGGTTCATTGTCGCCTTCAACCTTGTATCTGTAGAGATATACTTCATCGTTGTCTGCAGCCTCTCCCTCAAGTGGAAGAAGTGCGATATAGTCGTTGTCTCCAGCAGGGAATATGCGTATTATTGCACATTCACATTCTGTGTTATCATCAAGCATAAGAGTTACTGTGTTATATTCCTGATTATTATTCTCCATAATGTCTCCGTTCTGCCAGTAATGGCTTTAGTATTTTCTCTACTCTAACAAATATTATGTATAAAAGCAATGAAAATAAAGAAAAAAGACTTGCTATTTTATTATGTAAGGTGTATATTATGCATAAGTTAATAATTTAAGTCAAAGGGGACGATTTTAGCAGCAACGCTAGGATTGTCCCCTTTTTGGTTAAATTAATAGCATTAAACAATGAATATTATAATCTGGAGGTTCACGCCATGGATAAAATCGATAAGAAGATAATTACATTATTACAGCAGAATGCAAGGATGCCTTTAAAGGCTCTTGCCGAGAATGTTTTCCTTTCATCACCGGCTGTTTCAGCAAGAATTGAAAGGCTTGAGAAGGAAGAAATTATTGAAGGTTATGAAGTTAAGATTAATCAGTTAAAGCTGGGATATCATATCACAGCATTTATTAATCTTGAAGTTGCTCCTGTACAGAAACCGGATTTCTACCCATTTATCAAGTCATGCCCTAATGTTGTTGAATGTAATTGCGTAACAGGTAATTATTCAATGCTTTTAAAGGTTATGTTCCCAAGTACCATGGAACTTGATACATTTATTGGACAGCTTCAGAAGTTTGGAAGAACAAGCACACAGATTGTGTTCTCGACACCTGTTGCTCCAAGAGGTATTGATGTTAATCAGGAGATGCCTACAGATAATTAATTAAAAGTTCATAATTATTTCACCTATTAACACTGTCAGACACTTGCTGTTCTGGCAGTGTTTTTGTTATAATTATCTGAGCTTAAATTTCGTGTTACGAGGAGGTATTATGAGTAAGGCTTCAGATATATTGGATAATGTAAGTAAGGTGATTGTGGGAAAGAGAAATGTTTCAGAACTTGTTCTGACAAGTATTATTGCTGGTGGACATGTTCTTCTTGAAGATGTTCCGGGTACAGGTAAGACTATGATGGCAAAAGCATTTGCAAAGAGCATTGATGGAGAATTTTCAAGAATTCAGTTTACACCAGATCTGCTTCCTTCAGATATTACAGGCGTGCATGTGTTTAACCAAAAAGAGGGCGAGTTCGTATTCAGAAGAGGTCCTGTATTTGCTAATGTTATTCTTGCAGATGAGATTAACAGAGCAACTCCAAGAACACAGTCAGCATTGCTTGAATGTATGGAGGAACATCAGGTTACTGTGGATGGTGAATATTCTAAGTTAGAAGAACCATTTGTTGTAATTGCAACACAGAATCCTATTGAGACAGCAGGAACTTATCAGCTTCCAGAGGCGCAGCTTGACCGATTCCTTATGAAGATTAATATGGGTTATCCAGAGAAAGATGATGAGGTACTCATTCTTAACAGATTCCTTACATCTAATCCGGAAATAACTCTTGAAAAAGTGGCAACCTGTGAGGATGTTATAGCAATGAAGGAAGATGCTAAGAATGTATATATTCATCCTGTGCTTATTGAGTATATTGTTGAACTTGCAAGAATGACAAGAAATGAAGAAAATGTATTAACAGGTGTCAGTCCAAGAGGAACACTTGGCATGCTGAATGCTGCAAGAGCATATGCGTATGTATCAGGCAGAGATTATGTTGTGCCAGAGGATATTAAGATTTTGGCACCATATGTATGGGCACACAGACTTGTTTTACAGACTGGTTTTATGAACAGAGATAATAAAGAACAGATCATAGGCAATGTTGTCTCGAAAACAGCAGTTCCTACTGAAGATTGGAATAGATAATGAATGTTTTGTTAATGCTTTTAGGTGTACTGATTGTGTACATTGCTGTAAAGCTTGTGTACAGATATAACTGGAATAAAAATCTTACAGTGAGTCTTGAATTTGATAAAAAGCATGTGGTTAAGGATGATATTGTTAATATTACAGAAGTTGTTACTAATGCCAAGAGGCTGCCACTTCCTTGTATTAATCTTAAATTTCAGGCTGCAAGAGAATTGCTTTTTACAGGTTCAGATACTAATTCAAGCGTATCGGATAAGACTTACCGTAATGATGTATTTTCGCTTCTTTCTAATCAGAGAATTACAAGAAAGGTTCCTGTCAGGTGCACAAGAAGGGGCGTTTACCGCATTTCAGGCCTTGAGATTGTATTCTCTGGCTTGTTTATGAATGAAATTAATGTTCTAAAGACTGATAATAACTGTGAAATAACAGTATATCCAAAACCGGCAGACCCGACAGTGTTAAAACCAGTGAACAGTAGGATTACAGGAGAAGCAGAACGGAAAAAATATATGCTTGAAGATCCATTTGTATTCAGGGGGATAAGAGACTATACGGGTAATGACAGCCTTAAGAATGTCAACTGGAAGGCAACGGCAAGAACCGGCAATCTTATGGTTAATGAATATGATGAGTCTGTCAGCAGAAATGTATGCATTCTGCTAAATCTCGAAGAAGACGGAGTATTGAGGTATGATGCAGTTGACGAACAGGCTATAAGTATTGCAGCAGGAATATCACAGATGCTAATTGCATGTGGAATAAATGTTTCAATGCTCAGCAATGGATGTGATGTTGATACAAAGAGTCCGGTTGTAATAAATAATGGTTCTGGAATAGGACATCTCAATAATATTAATACTGCACTTGCAAGGATTGATACAGGAATTACTATGGAAGAATACTCTGCTATGCTTGAAAAAATTCTTGAGCCGGATAATATGAGAATAGAAAGTGAATATGTATATGTTTTAATCTCTGCAAGCAGAAGAAAGAAATTGCAGAGTGTTATTAATAAAATCAGCAGGCTTCAGGCAGATATGGTATGGATTGTACCACATTTTCCAGGAGATGATTATGGACTGGAATTATGTGATTTTGAGCCGGTTGGATGGGAAGTTAAGTAAGGAGAAGCAATATGAGTGAGTCTGTTGCGCGTTCAGGAAATAAAACATTATATGTAGCGCGGTCAGTTGTGGAATTACTTAGTCAGTGTGTTGTTTTTATGGCATTTGCTGCAATGATAATTCTAGGGGTTGTTAAAAAGTCTGATGAATATATTTTATATGCCACACTGGTTACTATTCCTGTAGTCATTACATTTTTTGCAAGAAAATATATAAAGTCGTTGTTTCTTTTTGTAATGATTCATATAGTACTTATTGCAGCAGCAATTATGCTTGGAAGAACAGATGCTGAAAGTACGGCATATTTTGTAAGTGTGTTTGTTGTATGTGTACGATCTGTAAGTGTAAGGATTGCTAATGTAAGAAAAACTGAATATATGAAGGAGTCGCGGTTCAGCACTAAAACAGAAGATGTTAATGATGATGAAAAGAAAGCGGTAATGCAGACAACAGAGAGAATGTCAGTGGTGTATTGCATTGTTATGATTGTTGGAAGTACATTTGGCGGACAGAATGGCAGTACAAAACTTGTAAGTTTTGAATCATTGATGTTTGTCCTTTTTATAATTCTTTTCCTTATAGGGAATCAGCTTAAAGGAGTTAATGATTTATTTATAAGTAATACAGGTAAATCTGAATTCCCAGCAAGAAGAATAACAGGCATTAATATGGCAACTGTGGCTGTTGTAGCTGTATTAATGATAATGGGAATGCTTCTGTTCTACAGAGGAGATGGTGGTAATATATTTGCACTGATGGGAAGTATTTTAGGTGTAGTATTCAGACCGCTTCTTAAATTGCTGCTCATGCTTATGAAAGAAAATGACGAAGCTCTGCCTCAGCAGCCAACTCAACCAATCAATAAGGATGATGCTTTGTATGACGAAACAGAGATAAAAGAATATGCGGATAATCCTGTTATGCAGGCAGTTTTCGTTGCTTTCACAGTGGTTATTATTACAGGGTTAATGATTGCTGTTATATATGTTATTGTAAGATATGCGAGAAAGTTCAAGGAATCAAGGGATGATAATGGAGATGAGGTTGAATTCATAGGAACAGGCAGGCATGAAAGAAAAATCAGAAGGTCTAAGCGTGCTGTGGAGAAAACCAATCTTGCGGTTAATATGCAATATAGAAAAGCATTTAAAAAGGCAGCGATGCTGGATAAGAGAAAAGAAAAGATGGCTGCAGACAGTTTGGTTTATATGCAGCCTGAGGATATCACAAGAAATAATATTACTTCAAATGCTGCGACTGCTGAAAGAATTACAAGAAGTTATGAAAAAGCCAGATATTCTGATAAGAATATTTCCAAAGAAGAACTTGAATTTATGCTTGACTTTATAAAAAATGACAAGTATAATAAGCATACATAATAAGTAAATGCTGTGAAGAGGACTATTAGATAGGAACCAGAGTCAGAGAACTGCCGGGTGGTGCGAGGCAGTCGAAGGAACTTATTGAACTCGCCTTGGAGCTGCTACCTGAAATCATTATGAGAAGTAGGAGTAGCCGGAAGCCAACCGTTATAGTGGACAGAATATAATGCAGCACATTTGTTGTACGTATTCAGTGAGTGCATAGCATAGCTATGAAGAAGAGTGGTAACGCGTGAGATTATGTCTTTCGTCTCTTTGGGTAGAATTACCCATGGACGAAAGATTTTTTTATGCTTATCTTTGAGAAAGCTTTTACTTATTAACCATATATATTTTTTCAGGAGGTTTTAGGAATGTTTGATTACAGACAGTATGAAAGAGGCTATTTTATGCCACCGGTTAAGTGCAATGACTGGGTTAACAAGGAGTATGTTGATAAGGCACCAATCTGGTGTTCGGTTGATTTAAGAGATGGTAACCAGGCTCTTGTTGAACCTATGAGTCTAGATGAAAAACTTGAATTCTTCCAGATGTTAGTTGAAGTCGGATTTAAGGAAATTGAGATTGGTTTCCCTGCAGCTTCTGAGACAGAATATGAATTCTGTCGTACACTTATTGAGAAGAACATGATTCCTGATGATGTTACAATCCAGGTTCTTACCCAGGCAAGACCACATATTATTAAGAAGACATTTGAAGCTGTAAAGGGTGCTCCAAGAGCAATCGTTCATGTATATAATTCTACTTCATTAGCACAGAGAGAACAGGTATTCAGGAAGTCTAAGGAAGAAGTTAAGCAGATTGCTATTGAAGGTGCTAAGTTATTAAAGGAACTTGCTGAAGCTGATGGAGGAAACTTCCTTTTTGAATACAGTCCAGAGAGCTTTACAGGAACAGAACCAGAGTATGCACTTGAGGTATGCAACGCTGTTGTTGATATCTGGCAGCCAACTCCTGATAAGAAATGTATCATCAATCTTCCTGCTACAGTAGAAATGTCGCTTCCACATGTATTTGCAAGCCAGATTGAATATATGTCTAAATACATGCACAACAGAGAAAATGTTATTATTTCTCTTCATCCACATAATGACCGTTCGACAGGTGTTGCTGATGCAGAGTTAGGACTTCTTGCAGGAGCAGATAGAATTGAGGGAACACTTTTTGGTAATGGTGAGAGAACAGGTAATGTAGATATTATTACACTTGCGATGAATATGTATATGCAGGGTGTTAATCCTGAACTCAATCTTTCTGATATGCCACATCTTGCAGAAGTATTTGAAAGACTTACACAGATGAAGATTGATGACCGTCATCCATGGTGTGGTAAGCTTGTTTTTGCAGCTTTCTCAGGTTCACATCAGGATGCTATATCTAAGGGAATGCATTACAGAATTGAAAATGATCCTAATAAATGGACAGTTCCATATCTTCCAATTAATCCAGAAGATGTAGGACGTACATATGATTCAGATGTTATAAGAATTAATAGCCAGTCTGGTAAGGGTGGTGTTGCTTATGTTCTTGAACATAACTATGGAATGGTTGTTCCTAAGGCTATGAGAGAAGATCTGGGTTATGCTGTTAAAGACGTATCGGATGTTAATCATAAGGAGCTTTCAGCAGATGAAGTTCTTGAAATATTTGAGAAGAGATATAAGAAATACACACCAGTATTCAAGATTTCTGAAGTACATTTCAAGCAGATTAATGGAATACAGACAGTCGTAACTATTAATGAGAATGGTGAGAAGTACAATGTTGAAGATGGCGGTAATGGTCGTCTTGATGCTGTAAGTAATGCTCTTGCCAGCCACTTTGGAAAGCCTTGCGATATCTTCTGTTATGAAGAACATTCATTAAAGAAGGGCTCTGATTCTAGTGCCATTGCATATGTTGGTATTACAGGAGAGGATGGAAAGAATTACTTTGGTATTGGTATTGACCATGATATCATCAGAGCTTCTATTGATGCGTTAGAGTCAGCCATGAACAGAAGTCTTGAAGCTTAATATATTATTTAATTGAATAATCTGTAATAGTACCCATGTCCTTAACGTATACTAGAATGATAACGATTAAGGAACATGGGTTGTTTTATTTATGTAGAATTAAAAAATCCCCCTCAAAGGGGGAAGCGGTACTATAGTACTAATGCTATTATACGCTTGTGGGGAGAAAATATAGTTAAAGGGGTAAAACTATTGATTCAAACATTTCGGAGGGATGGTAATGTTTTTAAGAAAACGATTAAGTAGTTTGAGTGCAAAGTCGAAGAAAATCATTAGTGGTGTTCTTGTTGCAGTAATGGTTGCTGGTTCTGTGATTGCGGGAACTTCATTAAAGGCTGGGGCATATTCTAAGACACAGGATGTACTTGATGAACTGTTAGGAGCAGCTAAGCCATATGGTGTGGTTGCAGATGAATTTAAGAACGCTAATCATAATCAGACATGTTTTGCAACCAATAATCTTGTCATAACAGACCAGTGGCTGAGTGCCTGGCTGGATATGAGTGTGGGAACAACTTATATCAGAAGTTTTGATAACACAGGTTCGGCTGAGGTGTTTATTGACAGGAATGCATTTAATAATCTTGTTCTAGGAACAGATTACGATTATGTTCCGACGGAGAACAAGTGTTATATTAAAGGTGCTGACGGAAAAAGAACAGGGGCTGTCATTAACGTCAACAACTGTAAAGATACAATCAATGTTTATTATGCTGAAGATTATATGGACGTAACTGCAGCACTTGATAAGGTGTATGACAATTTTAAAGAATATGCAGATATTTCTGATGAAGAAGCTGACATCGTTATCAAAGCTAATGATGAGAAAAAGATTGATCTTTCATCATTTAAGGATAAGCAGATTGTAGTTGTTAATATGTATGCAAGTAATTATAAAGACTGGCAGGGCAATGAAGTATCAACTTATTATGGAGAAGGTCAGTTAAGTATAACTAATAAGGCTGATGGTCAGTTTGTTATTATGAATCTTTTAGGTGCAGATGGAGATGCAGAGGTTAAGAGATTCAGCATTAATGGAAAGAATTCAGGCGGATTAACAGATGTTGATATATCTGATACAGTAATATTTAATGCTGTTAATGTTTCAGGTAAGCTCAACATGGGGGAGATATGTGGTATAGTAGTTGCTCCAAGAGCAGATGTTACACTTACATCAACATGCAATGGAAGGGCAATTGCAAATACATTCGTTAATATTAATGGTCAGATGCATTTCATATCTGATTGCCAGCAGGAAGGTACAACAGCAAAGGAAACTGCTGCTGAGACAAAGGTTGATGAGTCCACAAAGGTTGCTGAAGAGACTAAGGTAAATGAGACAACAAAGGCAGCTGAAGAGACTAAGGTAAATGAGACAACAAAGGCAGCTGAAGAAACTAAGGAAAATGAGACAACAAAAGTTGTTGAAGAAACTAAGGTAAATGAGACAACAAAGGCAGTTGAAGAAACTAAGGTAAATGAGACAACAAAGGCAGCTGAAGAAACAAAGGTAAATGATACAACAAAGGCAGTTGAAGAAACTACAGTAAGTGATACAACAAAGGCTGATGCAGTAATTAAAGCTGATGATACAACAAAAGCTGAAGAGTCGATAAAGACAGGGGATGCGACTAAGAAAGCTGATGATATATCAGGCACAGATGTTACTAAGAAGAGTGGCGAAGTTGCTGGAGATGAAGAACAGGTAACAGGAAAAGACGGAGTGGCAATTGATGGTTCAAGAGTAAGAAAGAATGGTGAAGTTGCTGCTAATGAAGAAGTTGTAAAGACAGGTGACAACAATCATGTCTGGGTATATGTTATAGTTCTTGTAGCAGCAGTTGTTATATTCGGAACAGTTATTGTTATAAGCAAGAAGAATAATAAAAAATAATATTTACTATTAATTATTATTAAGGCACAGCATATATTGTTGTGCCTTTTTTATTGGAGTGGTATTGAAGCACTCTGTTTTTTTATGCTATAATGCAATATGTATGAGTCAAAGTAGGCTCTGAACACAAAATACAGTGAAGAACAAGGAGATGGAAGTTTTATGAAACATTTGATACTTGCATCGGGTTCACCAAGACGAAGAGAATTAATGAGTCAGGTAGGACTTGATTTTACTGTTGTTACAAGTGATGCAGATGAGAATATTAAAGAGATGGAGCCGGAAGATTATGTAAGAGAATTATCTTCTGCTAAGGCACAGTCTGTATTAGAGCAATATGCAGATAAAGAGGATTCTGTAATTGTTATAGGTGCAGATACTATTGTTTACCATAAGGGAGAGATTCTTACCAAGCCTAAGAATGAAGAGGATGCATTCAGAATACTTAAGTCTTTAGAAGGTCAGATACATCAGGTGTATACAGGTGTAACTATATGCAGTGCACATAAGAATGTAAGTTTTTATGAAAAGACTGATGTGTGGGTATATGATATGACTGATGAGGAAATCAGGGATTACATAAGCACAGGAGAGCCTATGGATAAGGCTGGTGCATATGGTATTCAGGGAAAATTCGCAGCATACATTAAGGGGATTGAAGGCGACTATAATAACGTTGTCGGTCTGCCTGTTGCAAGACTTGTACATGAGCTTAAAGTATTTTAAGGAGAAAACATATGGTTAAATTCGTAGCAAGTGACCTTGATGGGACACTGCTTCTTAACGGAGCACAGAGCATTGATGAATCGGCTATACAGTATATCAATAAACTTGTTGACAAAGGCGTTATATTCGCACCAGCTAGTGGCAGGCAGATAACGAGTCTTAAGAGACTTTTTGGCGCTGTCAGTGATAAGCTTGCATATATTGCAGAGAATGGTGCTCTTGTGGAATACAAGGGTGAAACTATTGGAAAGACTGCGATGGATAGGAAGCTTGCGTTAGAGATAATTGAGGATGTAATTGAGCAGCCTAATTGTGAGGTGCTTGTATCAGGAGAACATACGGCATATATTAAGCCTAAGTCTGAAGAATATTATTACAGAATGACAAAAGTGGTCAATTATCATACTACATTAGTCGATAAGTTTACTGACATTGATGAGGATATATTAAAGATAGCTGTGTGTGATATGACAGGAATTAAGAACTCTAAAGAACATTTTATTAACAAATGGAGTGATAAGGCTTCAGTACTTGTATCAGGAGAACTTTACTTAGACCTTATGGATACTAATGTCAATAAGGGGAGAGGAATTGAACAGATACAGAAATATTTCAGCTTAAAACCTGAAGAATGTATGGCATTTGGTGATAATTATAATGATATCGCTATGTTGGATAAGGTATATTATTCATATGTTATGGAGAAAGCTGTAGAAGATGTTAAGAAACACGGGCGTTTCGTAACAGGATGGGTAGAAGGAACATTAAGAGAGCAATTTAAGGATATAAGATAAGGAGATTTAAGTTATGGATAAACATATTGATGAGTGTGCGAAGGTGTTTCTAAGAGATCAGAAACAGCTTTTCGATGAGCCTGTTGCATATGATTTAGAGGAGGCTAAGGAATTCTTAGAGGACTGTATGGCAGTATACTGCAAGGATATTAAAGAGTTAAGAGAAGTTATGGATGATGAAGGTATGGATGTATCTGATTTAAGCAATGATGAGCTTCTTGAGCAGTTAGAAGTATTCAAGCTTGATAATGGCGGATATTTCTTCGTGGAAGGATAGTACAGATGCGTATAAATGTTGTATGTGTAGGCAAGATTAAGGAAAAGTTTTATACCCAGGCAGTTGATGAGTATTCCAAGAGACTTTCAAGATATTGTAAGTTGGATATAGTTGAACTGGCTGATGAGAAAACACCGGAAAATGCAAGTAATGTTGTCAATGAACAGATTAAGAATAAGGAAGGGGAGAGAATCCTTTCTGTCATTAAAGATGATGCTTATGTATGTGCACTTGCAATAGAAGGAAAAATGCTTGATTCTGTTGAACTTTCTGAGAAGATTGACAGACTTGGAATAGAAGGAACAAGTAACATAACATTTGTAATAGGAGGCTCTTTGGGACTTGCAGATGCAGTACTTAAGAGAGCTGATTATAAGCTGAGTTTTTCAAGGATGACATTTCCACACCAGCTTATGAGAGTTATTCTTTTGGAACAGATATACAGGGCTTACAGGATTATGAAGAATGAGCCATATCACAAATAATTAAAGAGGATAGAATATGAAAAGAAGAAAAAAACCATTTATTATATTAGCAGTTATTCTTGTTGTAGTTTTATTGGTTGCAGGATATATTAAGTTCTTTAATGGACGTCTGATATATTTTACAACAGGAATGAAGAGCGGTGAGCTTATTAAGACAGCAGGACAGAAGATAACTTATACATGCGAGGCAGATATTCTCATGTCTGATGTGAAGAAGGAATATGAGGAAATGTTTGGCAGTAATATATGGAGAGAGAAAATTGGTGATGCTGATTTTGAAAGCTATATTAAGGACCAGATTAAGAGTAAGTTAATGCGCGTCAAGGCTATGAATGTTAAGGCTAAGGAACGCGGTGTTGTGCTTGGAAGAGAAGAAAAAGATTCTGTGGGTAAGGCTGTTGATTCATTTTACAATGAATTAACAGAATCGCAGATAAGCAGTACAGGAATAACTAAGGATAAACTGAATACAATGTTTACTGAATTTGCAATAGCACAGAAACTCTACGATGACCTTACTTCCAGCATGGATATTGAAGTAAGCGCAGATGAGGCAAGAGTTATTGATATCCAGTATATTGTATCAGATTCAGAGGAAAATATTAATAAGGCATATAATCTTGTGAATTCAGGAAGTTCATTCTTTGCTGTTGCCAAGGAATACAATGCGGATGGCGAATATGAGTACGAACTGAAACGTGGCGAGATGGATGCAGCATTTGAAAAAGCAGCATTCAATCTGTCTACTGGTGAGATGAGCAGTATAGTTGAGTCAGCAGGCAGATATTACATTATAAGATGTACATCGGATAATGATAAGGCTAAGACCGAGGTTAATAAGTCTGCAATTCTTGAAAAGAGAAAGTTAGAGCAGTTTAATACTGATTTTGAGAAATATGAAGCTGGTATATATATGGAATTTAATAATAGCGAATGGAAGAAATTAAGTATTCAGGATGCGTATACGTTGGGAAGCAGCTTTGAGGATACTTTCAATGCGTATTTTGGAAAGTAAAGAGGAGAGTAATTAATAATGGCAGCTAATAAATATGATGCTAACAGTATATCAATACTGGAGGGTCTTGAAGCGGTAAGAATGAGACCAGGTATGTATATTGGAAGTGTCGGAACAAAAGGTCTTAATCATCTTATATATGAGATTGCGGATAATTCAGTGGATGAACATCTTGCGGGTTTTTGTACACAGATAAATGTAACTCTTAATGATGATGGAACAGCAACTATCAAGGATAATGGACGAGGTATTCCTATCGGAATCCATCCTAAAGCCGGAATACCTGCGGTTGAGGTTGTATTTACAGTACTTCATGCAGGCGGCAAGTTCGGAGATGGCGGATATAAGATATCAGGAGGACTTCACGGCGTTGGTGCATCTGTAGTTAATGCACTTTCTGTATGGCTTGAGGTTGAGATAAGAGTTGATGGTGGTGTGTACAAGCAAAGATACGAGCGTGGAAAAGCAACAGCGCCGCTTGAAAAGATTGGTACATGCAGAAAAAATGATACTGGTACAACTGTTACATTTCTTCCTGATGGAGAAATATTTGAAAAGACTAGATTCAAAGCAGACGCGATAAAGAGCAGGCTTCATGAGACTGCATATCTTAATCCGGGGCTTACAATTGAGTTTGAAGATAAGAGAAAGGGCAGCGAGGATAAGGAAACTTTCCATGAGCCTGACGGACTTAAGGCATATATCAAAGACCTTAACAATGGCAAAGAGACAGTATGCGATATCGTCTACTTTAAGAAGAAGCAGGAAGATATTGAGGTTGAAGTAGCATTTCAGTTTGTTAATGAATTTGAGGAAAATATTCTTGGCTTCTGTAATAACATATACACTCAGGAGGGTGGAACGCATATTACAGGTTTTAAGACAAAGTTTACAATGATTATCAACCAGTATGCGAGAGAACTAGGCATCTTAAAGGATAAGGATGCGAATTTTACAGGTCTTGATGTAAGAAATGGTATGACTGCAGTTGTTGCAGTTAAGCACCCTGCACCAAGATTTGAGGGACAGACCAAGACCAAGCTTGATAATCCGGATGCTGGTACAGTTGTTGCAAATGTAACAGGTGACGAGGTACAGCTTTATTTCGACAGACATTTGGACGATCTTAACGCTGTAATTGCATGCGCTGAAAAATCTGCGAAGATAAGAAAAGCAGAAGAAAAGGCCAAGACAAATATGCTTACAAAGCAGAAGTTCTCTATAGACAGCAACGGAAAGCTTGCTAATTGTGAGAGTAAGAATCCGGAGGAATGTGAGGTATTCATTGTAGAGGGAGATTCAGCCGGAGGTTCAGCAAAGACTGCAAGAAACAGAAGAACGCAGGCAATTCTTCCAATCAGAGGTAAGATTCTTAATGTTGAGAAGGCAAGTATTGATAAGGTACTTGCCAATGCCGAGATTAAGACAATGATTAATTCATTCAACTGTGGATTCTTAGAGGGCTACGGCAATGACTTTGATATCAGCAGATTAAGATATAATAAGATTATTATCATGACTGATGCCGATGTGGATGGAGCACATATTGATACACTGCTTCTTACATTTTTCTACAGATTCATGCCTGAGCTTATTAATCAGGGACATGTATATATTGCTACACCTCCTCTTTATAAGGTTGTTCCTAAGAAGGGCGAGGGTGAATATCTATATGATGACAAGGCACTTGAGGATTACAGAAAGAAGCATACGTCAGGAACATTTACACTTCAGAGATACAAAGGACTTGGAGAGATGGATCCTGACCAGCTATGGGAGACAACTCTTAATCCTGAAACAAGAATTTTAAAGCAGGTTGAGATTGAGGATGCAAGGCTTGCAACTGAGGTTACAGCAATGCTTATGGGTACAGATGTACCACCTAGAAGAGAATTTATATATACGCATGCTAATGAAGCTGAGATTGATGCGTAAAAGCTAAAGGAGTAGAAAATGGCTGAGAAGATTATAAGGACTGAATATTCTGAGGTTATGCAGAAGTCCTATATAGATTATTCCATGAGCGTTATTACAGCAAGAGCACTTCCTGATGTAAGGGACGGTTTAAAGCCGGTACAGAGAAGGGTGCTGTACGCCATGGACCAGTTGGGGCTTAATTACGACAAGCCTCACAGAAAGTCTGCACGTATCGTTGGTGATACAATGGGTAAATACCATCCACATGGTGACAGTTCAATATATGAGACACTTGTTGTACTTTCACAGGATTTTAAGAAGGGTATGGCGCTTGTTGACGGACACGGAAACTTTGGCTCTATCGAAGGTGACGGAGCTGCCGCCATGCGATATACAGAAGCTAAGTTAAAGAAGTTCACACAGGATGTATATCTTGCTGACCTTGATAAAAATGTTGTGGATTTCGTGCCTAACTTTGATGAGACAGAAAAAGAGCCTGAGGTTCTTCCTGTAAGAGTACCTAATCTGCTTGTAAATGGTGCAGATGGTATTGCGGTTGGTATGACAACTAATATCCCTCCACACAATCTTTCAGAGGTTGTTGATGCAGTATGTGCATATATGGATAATGAGGATATCACAACAGACGAGCTTATGCAGCTCTGCCTTGGGCCGGATTTTCCTACAGGTGGAATTGTAATTAATAAAAGCGAGCTTGGTGCAATATATGAGACTGGAACAGGTAAGATTAAGTTAAGAGGCAAGGTTGTATTTGAGCCTGCCAAGAACCGTTCTGAGAAGGACAAGCTTGTTATTACAGAGATTCCATATACAATGATTGGTGCTAACATAGGTAAATTTATATCTGATGTTGTAAGCCTTATAGAAACTAAGAAAACTACCGATATTGTCGACATTTCCAATGAATCTTCTAAGGAAGGAATAAGAATTGTCCTTGAACTTAAGAAGAACGCTGATGTCAAGAATCTTGAAAATCTTCTTTACAAGAAGACCAAGTTGGAAGATACATTTGGCGTAAATATGCTGGCTATCGTTGATGGAAGACCTGAGACCTTAGGTATTAAGGATATAATAAAACACCACATTAATTTCCAGTATGAGCTTGCTACAAGAAAGTACACAACACTTCTTGAAAAGGAGAAGGCTAATAGGGAGATTAAGGAAGGTCTTATAAGAGCATGTGATATTATTGACCTTATTATCGAGATATTACGAGGCAGCGCTAATCTCAAGATGGCTAAGGACTGCCTTGTTAATGGTAATGTTGAGGGAATCAAGTTTAAGTCAGAGCAGTCAAAAAAGCAGGCTGCAGGTCTTGATTTCACAGAAAGACAGGCTGGCGCAATATTGGAAATGCGTCTGTACAAGCTGATTGGCCTTGAAATTCTTAATCTTCAGAAGGAATATGATGAATGTGTCAAGAAGATTGAGAAGTATGAAAAGATACTTGGCAGCAGAAAAGAGATGGCTAAGGTTATCAAGTCTGACCTTCTTAATATTAAGAAGGAATATGGTGTTGCAAGAAGAACTGTAATCGAAGATGGCGAAGTTGCTGTATTTGAGGAAAAGAAGATTCCTGAGATGGAAGTTATGTTCATCATGGACAGATTCGGATATGCAAGAACTATTGATATGGCTGCATTTGAGAGAAATAAAGAGGCTGTATTTAATGAGAATAAATATGTCATTCCGGTAATGAACACAGATAAAATCTGCATATTTACTGATACGGGAGAGCTGCACCAGTTAAAGATAAAGGATCTTCCGTTCACTAAGTTCAGAGATAAAGGCACTCCGATTGATAATCTGTGTAACTATGACAGTTCTAAGGAGATAATTGTGTACATTACTCCATTTGAACGACTTAAGAATCAGAAAATGCTGTTTGTCACAAGACAGGGAATGATGAAGCTTGTAGACAGCGAAGAATTCCAGGTTGCAAAGCGTACAGTTGCATGTACCAAATTAGCAGATGAAGATAAGCTTATCGGAATGTATTCAACAGACGCAAGAGTAGAGATTTATTCCAAATTCTCGCTTGATGGTGAAATCAAGGAAGAAGAGGTTGTCGAGAGCAACCAGAATGTAATTGTACAGACAGAAAATGGAGTGTTCTTAAAATTTCCATTAACAGACATTCCAATGAAGAAGAAGAGTGCTGTTGGCGTAAGAGGAATCAAGCTTTCAAAAGATGATTATATAGAAGATGTATTTCTGCTTACAGAAGGTGACGAGTTCACAATGGAATATAAGGGCAAGAGTATCAGCTTTGCCAAGATGAAGACGGCACACAGGGATACTAAGGGAACTAAGATAAGAGTATAGTTGTTTAACGGTTGGAGAGTCGAAGAAGTGCTTCACACCATCACAACTAAGGTAAGCTGTCCTAGTGGCTGTAAATGCCGCCATATACAGAGTTTATAACGGTGCTGGAAATCAAACGCGCTTCGCTTGAACGAGATTTCCAGCACCGAACTTTTGTATATGGCGGCATAACACCCACACGGACAGCTTACAATTTAGTTGTGATGGTGTGAAGCACTTCTTCGACATGACCACCCTTAAAAAAGTATATTTTTCTAAAATATAAATGGATAGTTATTTAAATTGTTTTTGGATTGTCGAGACTACATTTGAAAGAATAATTTGACCAGCGAGGTCACTTTGTTAGTTAGAATATGGTATGGGATTATCCATACCATTTTTTAAATACTGGAGACATATGGCATGAAACAAAATCGGTACTTCGCGGTGGTAGTGTCTGTGAGTTAAGCGTTAGCGACAACGGCATGTAAGCTTACCGTGTGGGTGTTAATGCCGCTATATACAAAAGTTCGGTGCAGGAAATCTCGTTCAAGCGAAGCGCGTTTGATTTCCTGCACCGTTATAAACTCTGTATATGGCGGCATTTACAGCCACTAGGTCAGCTTACCTAAAGTTGGCACTAATGCTTAACTCACAGACTGTACAACCCCGAAACTAATTCTCATCCATATATTTATCATATATAGCAATAACCTTATTCATAACCTCCGGACCAGGAGCGCCAAGAGTAAGTCTCTTATCTACACAAGTCTGGAGGCTGATTGCCTCGTAGATATCTTCATCAAATACAGGACTTACAGCCTTGTATTCTTCAAGTGAAAGGTCATCAAGTGCAATATTTTTCTCAATGCACATAAGAACAAGCTGGCCGACAATACCGTGGGCTTCTCTGAAAGGAACTCCCTTTTTAACAAGGTAGTCAGCAGCATCAGTAGCATTAGTGAAGCCGTTCTTTGCTGAAGCTTCCATTCTCTTATTGTTGAACTTCATAGTATCAATCATTCCCTTGAAAAGGCTGATGCAGCCTTTAGCTGTGTCAAATGCGTCAAATGATAATTCTTTATCTTCCTGCATATCTTTGTTGTAAGCAAGAGGAATACCCTTCATTGTTGTAAGGAGACTCATAAGAGCACCATATACTCTGCCTGTCTTACCTCTTACAAGCTCTGCGATATCAGGGTTCTTTTTCTGAGGCATAATAGAGCTTCCTGTACTGAAAGCGTCATCAAGTTCTATGAATCTGTATTCATTAGAATTCCAGATGCATATTTCCTCAGAGAAACGGCTTAAATGCATCATGATAGTTGATAATGCACATAAGAATTCGATAAGGTAATCTCTGTCAGAAACAGAATCCATGCTGTTGAGTGTTGGTCCGTAGAAACCGAGAAGAGAAGCAGTAAGTTCTCTGTCTAATGGATAAGTTGTTCCTGCAAGTGCGCCTGCACCAAGAGGACAGTAGTTCATTCTTTCATATATATCGTGAAGTCTGCTTCTGTCGCGCTTGAACATTTCGAAATATGCTCCGAAATGATGGGCAACAGTAACAGGCTGTGCTTTCTGAAGATGAGTAAATCCAGGCATAAATGTATGAGTATTCTCTTTCATGATTCTTAAGATAACAGCCATAAGCTCTTTAAGCTCAGCATCAGTATTAAGAACTTCCTGCCTTGTGAAAAGTCTCATATCAAGAGCAACCTGGTCATTTCTGCTTCGTCCTGTGTGAAGTCTCTTTCCGGCATCACCGATTCTCTCAATAAGAGTAGCCTCCATAAATGTATGGATATCCTCGTATTCATCAGTGATTTCAAGCTTTCCTGATTCAATATCAGCAAGAATGCCCTTAAGACCTTCTACAATCTGTTCACTTTCGTTCTCGGGAATAATTCCCTGCTTGCCAAGCATAGTAGCATGTGCGATACTTCCTTCAATATCCTGCTTATAGAACTTCTGGTCAAATGAAATTGATGCATTGAAGTTGTTAACAAGCTCATTAGTTTCTTTGGTGAATCGTCCACCCCATAATTTCATTTATAAATCCTCCTTGGTTTCATTGTCTTTTAAATTATAATCTGATGTATCATCTTCGAAATCCGGAGATTCGAGATTATCAAAATCATTCATTTCATCAAGAATAGTTTCTTGTATATTCTTATTAAGGAAATTGTCGTCCTCATTATCAGAATGAGCTTCTGCAACAGATTCTATAACAGGAAGTTCAAGATACTTTCTGATGAAAACAGGCCAGTTATAAGTATGTATTCTGCCGTTCCTTATAAGACGGGCAGACACATATATGCCAATCAATATAATAATGCTAAATGCAGTTAAAACGCAACCCAATATTAAATTGTGTGGAACATACCTTAATTCAAGTGAGTGTGTTCCGGCTGGAACATCAACACATAACAAAGCGTTCTTCCATACAAATGTATCTACACGTTTGCCATCAACATATACAGACCATCCGGCATCGTACGGAATAGAAAACAGAACAGTCTTGTCAGAAGATAAGCTGATTGATCCTTTAAAATGAGTATCTGTATATGAATCAACCTGATAACTTTCTGCATTGAGAATATTGTAAGCCTTGATTAACTTATCAGAATCAAGCATATAAGCAGTAAGATTCATACCTGTTTCGGCGGTAACTTCCACTGTGTCAGATTTTGTGACATAACCTACATCAATAATTCTGTTATTACTCTTTAAGTTACTGTAAGAATAAGATTTGTCTGAATTATTAAGCGTTACGGTTATGTAATCAACGGACTGGTTGGCAGCTATAAGATACAAATGTCCATCTTTTTGTGGCTTTATAGTACACTCTGATTCGTTAGGAAATTCATCAACTACAGTGAATACATCACTTATCCCTGTCATATTCTGAATCATAAGATTCTGGTTTTCAATACCGTTATTGGCAGTCATGAAATTCATTTTGGAAGCAGACTGTTCATTAATAGCAAATCCTATCGGAAGAGTATAATTATTTTTATATATGAACTCACCGTCACTTCCTGTATAGTAGCTTCTTAAATTACTTTCTGCAAGAAGCTTGTTGCTTATGGTATATTTAACAGAGAATATCATATCAGTTACTTCTGTGAGACCATTGCATCCATATGCATTGGTTGAATTCTCTAAACCAAGATAATTGAATAGTTTTGACATACTTGCATTACATGTAGAAGAAAATGTGGATACAGTTTTGTAATTATGCCATGCACCATCATTTTTGGTTCTTGCACCAAAAAGCTTGTCCATACGGTAAAATGAATCGTCATTATCAGCAACTGTTTTAGTAACAGTCTTTACTGCATCATAATCAAGAAGATATGATGTACGGCTCGTTGTACCGATACCTGTCGAATCCATATTAAGAGTACATTCTATGATTGATACAGAAAATGTGAGCAGAAGTACAAGTGGTATTTTAAGCTTTGCATTATTGTTAATAAATATAAGAAGAGCATATAACAATATGAATATTCCACTTACATATGCAATCTTGAATGAATAAGTACTTCCTTCCGCCATAAATAACTGTTCAAAAAGAACAAGCAGACCGATTGAAATCCATAATGAAGTACCAATTTGTTTATTAGATAACTCTTTTATATTATATACAGCCTCAAAACACATAGTAAGAACAAAAAATATGTAGATAAAAGACTGTCTGCATGGAAGACTGTTTGGAAAATGCAGTCCGTGCCATATATAATTAGGTATATTGAGGTTAAATGCTGTTAAGAAAATCAGAAGAATTATACATTTTCCGATTTTTTCACGGGCATTGATTTTTTTGCACATAACATAGAGCGGAATAAGCAAAAATACAGCAACACCACAATATATGTTAGGAAAATGTTCAAGTCCGAGATGGACAGGAACATTAATAAGCTGCCTTGTAAGCATTGAAAGTATACTGAAATATGATTTTAACTGTGCAGGAAATGAAGTGTCACTTGATGCAGATAAAGAAAATGTATAAAATTCCGGCAGTAAAAGGCAGGCACCAAGTCCGCCTGCGAGGAGTGAATATATACAGAAATTAATGAATTTCTTTACATATTGTAATATGCTTACCGGACCATTATATGAAATCATAAGTACGATAAAGTAAATAACAACAGAAATACATACCATGATTGAAATATAATAGTTGGTAAATATACATAATCCCAGTGTTACACAGTAGAAGATACATTTATTTTCATTAACAAGTCTTTCAAGACCAAGCATTATAAGTGGTAATAATATTACGCAGTCAAGCCACATGATGTTCCAGCTGTATGCTGCAATGAATCCGGACATTCCATAGAACATGCCAAACAGGGCAGCTACACAGTTTTTAGTATCGAAATGTCTGGTTATGTAATATGTTATTGCAAGACTGCTGCCGGCAATTTTTAATATGATAAGGGAATTCATAATCTCAATCATATATTTCTGCGGAAATAACACAATAAACCAGTTCGCGGGACTGGCAAGATAATACGCATATAATGATGTAAAGTTGGTTCCCATACCAATATCCCATGAATAGGTAAGACTTTCACCATTCCTTATCTTGTGCCACAATTCCGAAAAGAAAGGGGCATACTGGTGATACATGTCTGATCTTAGATAGCAGTCGCTTCCCCATGGAAATATTTCCCGGGTATAATAGAGTGCTGCCATCATAATTAAAGGAAGCACAAATGCTATTACATAAGTCAGATTAGAATTAAGAATTGATTTCTTTGAAGATGTCATGGCTTTCCTCCCTTAGCCGATAATAGTAACATTTTACCAAAGAACGAAAAAAGTGTAAATAATTATAGTTAAATTAGACTTGTATTCGATAGGACAATTTTGTAAAATAGAAAGGTACGCAAAAGGGATTTCCTTAGGGTAATACTTAAGGAGAGTGTACATGGATTACAAGCAATTATATAAGAAACACAAAAAAGCTGTACAATACACAATATGTGCAGTTTTTATAATGATAGCAGGTGTTATATATCTGGCTGGAAGAAAGAATATGTCTGCGTCTGAGGACACATTTGCAGATAAGGGTGTCTTAAAAGGTACAGAAGAAGTGAGTGGTACTGATTATGAAACATTAGTCAGTGACATATATGTGTATATATGCGGACATGTTAATTCACCAGGGGTTGTTAAGTGTCAAAGCGGCATGAGATTATATGAGGCAGTTGAACTGGCGGGAGGGGCTGATGATTCTGCTGATATGTCTTTAGTAAATCTGGCAGAACCGGTTAATGATGGGGAACGTATATATATACCATCATATGGTGAAGATATACCTGTTATGGAAGAAGAGACAAAGGGGCTTATTAATATTAATAAGGCAACGGCTGAGGAACTGATGACGCTTCCGGGGATAGGAAGTTCAAGGGCAGCAGATATAGTAAGTTACAGGACAGATAATGGCAGATTTCAGACCATAGAAGATATTATGAAAGTATCTGGAATTAAGGAAGCTGCATTTAACAAGATAAGGAATTACATATGCGTATGATGAAGGCATATTGGTGAAAAGTAAAAGGAGTAGATTATGGCAGGCAGAGTTTTGGTTGTTGATGATGAGAAAATGATTGTTAAGGGACTTAAGTTCAGTCTTATGCAGGATTATAGTGTTGTAGACTGTGCTTATGACGGAGAGGAAGCCCTTGAATATGCTAAGAACAATGAATATGACATAATCCTTCTTGATATAATGCTTCCTAAGCTTGATGGATTGTCAGTATGCCAGCAGATAAGAGAATTCTCAGATGTTCCTATTATTATGCTTACAGCCAAAGGCGATGATATGGATAAAATCCTTGGACTTGAGTATGGTGCAGATGATTATATTACCAAGCCATTTAACATTCTTGAGGTTAAAGCGAGAATGAAAGCAATCTTAAGAAGAAATGCAGTTACAGAAAAGAAGGTAGCAAAGAGTAATGTAATTAATGCAGGTGATATGAAGATAGACTGTGACAGCCGTAATCTTTATATTGCGGGAAGACCGATTAATCTTACAGCCAAGGAGTTCGACCTTCTTGAACTGTTGGCAGTTAATCCTGGCAAGGTATACAGCAGGGATAACCTTCTTAAAGCTGTTTGGGGACAGGATTATTCAGGCGATGGCAGAACAGTGGATGTCCATATGAGAAGACTTCGTGAGAAGATTGAAGATAATCCAAGTGAACCAAAGTATGTTCACACTAAGTGGGGAGTAGGTTACTATTTTAATGTTTAATAAAAATAAGAAAAGAAATGACCATAGAAGAATCTTTTTTGATAGGGGATTTGAGTCTTTTTTTAGGTTCATTAATAAATATTCAACAAGACAGTTTGCGGTTGCTGCAGTTATAATTGCGGTGGCCGTAATCAGTACATTTGAAGGATTTGAATATATATACAAGGAGTCTGTAATTACAAGACAGACAGCTATAATACAGAATGAAGCTGTTCTTATTGCAGCAGAGTATTCTAATTATGAGAGCCTTGATGCTGCTGAGAATAATAATATGAACAGCAGACTCAGCAGTTATTCAGCACTTAACCAGATAAGAATAAGAGTGGTTAATCTTAATTATGTTATCAGTGTTGATACTTATGCGATTGATACGAATAAGACAATTCTTAATTCAAGAGTATTCGATATATTCAGTAATCATAAGAACAGTTCAGGATATGACAAGAAAACCGGCAATATACAGGCTGCAGTTCCTGTATACAATGATTCAGGCACATTTATAGCTGTTCTTATTGCAGATCTTGATTATACAGAGATTGATGCAATGTTTCATGATGTTAACGGACAGAATAATAATATCAAAGTCGTTATCATAACAATATGCCTGGTAGTACTTATTATAGGGATATATTTACTTAACAGACCGGTAAAGCGTGTGCTTGATATTGTTTCTAATGTAAGTGCAGGACACACTGATGAGCGGATTCCTGTTAAAGGTTATACAGAGATACGTGAGATAGCTGATGATTTTAATAACATTATGGACAGGGCTAATGAGACAGACCAGTCCAGAGCAGAATTTGTATCTAATGTGTCACATGAATTAAAGACTCCTATTACGTCAATCAAAGTGCTTGCAGAGTCACTTAATACTCAGGAGAATGTTCCTTTAGAGGTGTATCAGGAATTCATGCAGGATATTGTAAGTGAGATTGACAGGGAAAGTAAGATTATTGAAGATCTTCTTACACTTGTAAGAATGGACAAGTCAGCAGCAACACTTAATATTTCATCTGTTAATATGAATGAGTTGCTTGAGATGACACTCAAGAGGCTTAAGCCATTGGCACAGAAAAAGAACATTGAACTGCTTTTTGAAAGTTTCAGACCGGTTGTTGCGCAGATTGATGAAGTCAAGATGACACAGGTTATATCCAACCTTGTTGAGAATTCTATCAAATACAATGTGGAAGATGGATGGGTACATGTTTCACTGAATGCAGACTATCAATATTTCTATATAAGAGTTGAAGATTCAGGAATAGGAATACCGGAAGAAAGCATTAATAAGATTTTTGAGAGATTTTACAGGGTTGACAAGGCAAGATCCCGTGAAACAGGCGGAACAGGACTTGGACTTGCAATCGTGAAGAATATTATTCTCATGCATCATGGTACAATCAAGGTTCACAGTGAAGAAAATATCGGAACAACATTTACAATGAGAATACCGCTTAATTATGTTGACAGCCAGCAGTAATGCAGACAGAAGTATGCCGGTGTAATGATTATAAGCCGTTAAGAATTACAAGATAAAAAGGAGGCAGTTATGATGGGACATATAAGGAAAGCTATTATGAAATTAACATTCGTTATAATTGTTATTTCAGTCACATTTATAACTGTTTCATGTTCTTCGCAGAAGGAAGGAACTGCATATTCTGTATATTATCTTAATGAAGATGGAACATCACTAACTGAAGGCAGGGTGTACATTGAAAGTCAGGATGCTGTTTCTGTTGCAAATGAACTTATTGAAAAAATGAATGTGGCAAAAGGCAGGCATACAAGCATAATTAAGCCAGTGTATGTATCGCAGCCGGCGGTTGAAATTAATGGAATATATGCAGATGTCTATTATGACAGCTCTTATTATGGAATGAAACCAAGTACTGAAGTACTTTACAGGGCAGCAGTTGTAAAAGAATTGTCACAGATAAGTGATGTTCTGTATGTAAGATTTTATGTTGATGGTAAGGATGCTGTGTATGAAGATGGAACAATCATAGGAAATATGAGTGCAGAGGATTTCGTTGATACACAGGAAGGGGATATTGCAGATGTGAAGTGGAAAACAATTAATCTGTATTTCGCTAATAAATCTGGTGATGCTCTTGTAAAGAACAGTCAGAGAATCTGTTATAACAAGAATGTATCTGTAGAGAAGGTTGTTGTAGAACAGCTTATCAAAGGAACAAGTGAAGCAGGATGTTATCAGAGTATACCATCAAGCACCAAGCTTCTCAGCATATCAGTTGTAGACAAAATATGTTACGTTAATTTCAGTCAGGAATTCGTGAATGATATGGTTAATGCCAGGAGTAATATTGCAATATATTCGGTTGTTAATTCACTTGCCGGACTTGATGGTATTGACGGTGTAAAGATTATGGTAAAAGGCAATTCTAATCTGATGTACAGAGATGTTATAAGTCTTGATACAGTATTTTATATGAATAATGAACTTATTAATAAAGATGTAACTGATAATTAGTTGATTATGGTGGTCGTTTCTGGAAAGGATTTTATTGAGAAGGCCATTTTTAGTGGCAGCAGTTCTAAGCGTTGCTGCCGTATATTTTTCTGTATATGCTTCTGCATATATCGTGATTATAGTGGGGATTCTGGTGGCTGCCGGATTTCTCATATATCTTAAGCACACAGGAATCCCCATATTTTATGTGCTTTTTATTATGATGTTTCCAGTTATGTGTCTAAGAACTAAAGATTATACAGATAAGCTGCAGTTTCAGGGAAACCTGTCTGAAAAGTTGTATACTGCAGATGTTAAAGGTTATGTAACGGGCATTATGCGTGGAGACAACTCATATACAATCCAGATAAGGAATGCACGAATAACTCTGGATTCATGTGGAACCCGGTTAAAATGTGGCATAAATATATACTCTAAAGAAGATTCTTTCGTTGCTGGCGATTATGCAAATCTTAAGGTCAGCCTGAAAGACTACAGTATGCCTACCAATGAGGGGCAGTTTAATTCGAGAAAATATTATACATCACAGGGATTCATATATTGTGCAGATGTGATTGAGGTAATAGAAGTAAAAAGGGACAACACGTATCTTTCTTATGTATACAGATTGTCTGAGTCTGTAAAAAATATATATAAAAAAGTGTATTCTTCGCATAATGCCGGAATTATGCAGTCAATTGTGCTTGGAGACAGATCAGGGCTTGATGATGATGTGAAAATGCTTTACCAGAAGAATGGAATATCACATATTCTGGCTATAAGTGCACTTCATGTTTCACTTGTAGGAATGTGTATATATGATTTTCTGAAAAGAAAGACAGGAAGAATAGTATCGGCATGTATCAGTACATTTCTTATCCTGTCATATCTGTGTATGACAGGATACAGTGCATCTGCAAGCCGGGCAGTGATAATGATTCTTGTATATATGCTTGCTGATGTGCTTGGAAGAACGAGTGATGGAGCAAATACACTAGGCATTGCAACTGTTATTCTTCTCTGGATTAATCCGTATAATATTGTTAATTCAGCTTTCTGGCTGTCATTTCTTGCTATGTCAGGAATTATATTTGTTAAACCGCTGCTTTCTGATGATAAATCAATATTAATATATGTAAAACGTCCAGATAAAAAGCATATTACATTCAAGCAAATGATTGTGTTCGGGTTAGCGGATTCAATTATAACAGGAATTAGCATTACAATAACAACACTGCCTGTTATGCTTGTTATATCTGGTCAGGTGCCTGTAATAAGTCTGTTTCTTAATATAATTGTGATTCCGCTTATGTCCGTTATAATGATGAGCGGAATATTTACAGGGATTACAGGAATGTTTTCAATTGGTGCTGCATGCTTTTTTGCAGGTGCTGGTGGGTATATACTTGATTTCTATAATGTGCTTTGTAAAATCTCATCACATTTTAAATATGCTGTAATAGTTACGGGAGCACCGGATAATTCAAGAATTGTGTTATATTTCATGGTTCTTATAGTCTGGGTGCTGGTGCATGTTTTATTAAAGAATAAAAGAGCAGATACTATATGTCTGGGTCTTCTTATGCTGGTTATGACAGGACTTCATTATGATATCAATGCAGATATGAAGGCAGCCATGCTTGATGTGGGACAGGGGGATTCTATTGCTGTGCATACTAAGGATGGTCTGAATGTTTTATTTGATGGAGGAAGCACGACAAAGAAGAATGTTGGTAGATATACTATATACAGTTATCTAAAGCATTGTGGGGTAAGAAAGCTTGATTATGTATTTGTCAGTCATCCTGATAAAGATCATATCAATGGAATATATGAACTTATTGAAATGCGAGACAATACATTTGAGATTGGAACTGTTGTGCTGCCGGAAATCAGGCGGACTATGGCAGTAAAGAAGCAGGTTGATGATGATATGTCGAAGTTAGAGAAGACATTGAAAGCTGCTGGGATTAATGTTGTTTATGCTGTTGCAGGTGATTGTATTAAATCGGGAGAATTTTCGGTTAAGTGTATGCACCCATGCGATGGTTACGATTACGAGTCAGCTAATGATTATTCTGCTGTATATCTTGTAGAATATGGAGATTTTTCTATGCTTATGACAGGTGATGCGGAAAAGAAGGCAGAAAAGTGCATTGTTGAGGATGTCAATAGGATAGCAGGAGATGCTGACACATCAGCACGGCTTGTGTCAGTTAATATATTGAAAGTCGGACATCATGGAAGTAAGGGGGCGAGTTCGGAAGAATTTTTAAGTTATATAAAGCCTGAAACTGCATTGATATCTTGTGGAGCCGGTAATTCATATGGACATCCTCATACAGAAACTTTAAAGAGATTGTCGGTGATTAAAGCAAAGGTGTATAGGACGGACGAAAGTGGAGAGATTGCGGTGCGTGTCAGGGAGGGCTCGTATAAAATTGAGATGTTTAAAGAATTGAAAGGATAGAACCGTGAAGATGCGGAACAGATTGTGAGGAAATATTTTTCAACTTGAACCACTGGTACATATCTGATACTATTATTAAAGATTAGAAACGGAGGCAGCAGGTTTGAAGGTCATAAGTGATGATATTAAGAAGGGTGAATTTAAGAGCGTGTATCTTCTGTATGGAGAGGAAGAGTATCTTAAGAAGCAATACAGAGACAGATTGAAGAATGCCATAGTTGGTGATGATACTATGAATTATTCATATTATGATTCAGATAATGCCAGTGTTAAGGATATAATTGATGTATGTGAAACAATGCCTTTCTTTGCCCAGAAGAGACTTGTTGTAATGGAGAATACAGGATTTTTAAAGAGTTCTAATGAAGAACTGGCTGATTATATTAAGCATATCCCTGACTACCTTATTATTGTTATGGTTGAGAAAGAGGTTGACAAGCGTAATAAGGTGTATAAGGCAATAGACGCCGTAGGATATGTATGTGAGATGAAGCCACAGACAACTGCTACTCTTGAAAAATGGATAGCGGGACTTCTGGCTAAAGATAGTTTAAGAATAAGCCGTGATGCATGTGACCTGATTCTTGATAAGACAGGTGCAGGCATGGATTATATAAAGCAGGAGACTGAGAAGCTTGCAAGTTACTGTCAGGGAAGGGAAGTTGTTACAGTGGAAGACGTTGAGAAAGTGTGTGCCACACAGACGACAAGCCATATATTTGACATGATAAGTGCGATTGCCAACAAGAAACAGCAGCAGGCACTTGATTTATATTATGATTTATTGGAATTGAAAGAACCTCCGATGAGAATACTATATCTTATAGTCAGACAGTTTAACGGAATATTGCAGGTGAAAGACCTTATGTCAAGGGGAGTTTCAGGGAAAGAGATTGCCTCAAGGATAGGAGCTGCACCATTTGTTGCCGGTAAATATCAGGCACAGGCAAAATATTTCGAGATGAGTACACTTCTTGATGCATTGAATGAATGTGCGAGAACGGAAGAAGCAGTTAAGCAGGGAAGGCTTAATGACAGGCTGGGAGTAGAGCTTATTATAATTAAATACAGTAAATAAAAAAGAACCCGGTGCGAGTGGGTGTCAGCATCGGGTTCTTTAAAATATTCAAGTTCCTATTAAGCCATTGCGTTAACAGCTTTAGTAATGTGAGATACTTTTCTAGCAGCAGCGTTCTTGTGGAAGATTCCCTTAGAAGCAGCCTTCTCAATCTCAGCTATAGCAACAGGGAGAACTTCGTTAGCAGCAGCTTTGTCACCAGCGGCAACAGCAGCCTCTACCTTTTTGATATAAGTCTTAACTCTAGACTTAATCGCCTTATTTCTTTCAGCTCTTACCTGACTTGTAATTACTCTCTTCTTAGCAGATTTAATGTTAGCCAATCCGTACACCTCCAAATCATAATTCAATAATAATATCTGTTTCGCATTAAAGCCGGACACGGACGATCTAATGTAAACATACTCACACATTTTATAGTAGAAAAATCTATATGTCAAGAACCAAATGAAGATTTTAGTATAAAAATTTGATTTTTATACACAATATGTTGTGAGGTGATATGAAAAATGGATAATATCGTGGTGAGAACTGACCTTGCAGTCGAAGCTAATGAAGAGGCTATGAATGGTAGTGGAAGACTAAAAGGCATCAGATTAAGGGAAAGTAAGAAATCAAGAATGGGTGTGAAAGTCACAGAACTACAGGTGACAAATCATTTGGGCGAAATCGCAATAGGAAGACCTAAGGGAACATATCTTACTATAGAAGCGGATGAGATTACAGGTGGTGACGAGGATTATGCCAGAGAGGTTATATCTACACTTGCAGGTTATATATTCAAACTTTTAAAACGAATGAATAAGAATGTAAAACCAGAGAAAATCCTTGTTATAGGACTTGGTAACAGAAATATAACATCGGATTCATTAGGCCCTGAGGTTGTAGATAACATTTGTATTAATATAAGTGAGGACAAGGATACTGGCGTATGCACGCTTAGTCCGGGAGTTATGGCACAGACTGGAATTGAAACAGCTGGAATTATTAAAGGTGTTGTAAGCCAGATAAAGCCAGATGTATGCATTGCGATAGATGCGCTTGCAGCAAGAAGCGTGAACAGATTAAATAGTACAATACAGCTTTCTGACCAGGGAATTAATCCCGGCTCAGGTGTTGGCAATCACAGAATAGGAATAACTAAGGATAATATTGGCGTGCCGGTGCTTGCAATTGGCGTGCCGACTGTTATAGATGCGGAAGGCATTATTCAGGGAGCAGGTAAAATGTATGTAACCCCGAAGGACATTGATTCAGACATCAGAAATATAAGTATCATAATATCCAAAGCAATTAACCGTGTTGGCGTTCATATTCATGGATGACATGAATACAATATAATGGTAACGCAAAACAAGGAGGCTGTATGGGGGATAGAAAGTACAGGCCTGTGTATATGTTTATATTCACAGGCTTAATACTCATGGTGATTATGATGAATTATAGTTTTAATCTTATATATTATGTTCAGAACAGAATCTATGAAAATGCAGTAAAAACGCTGTTTCCAGTAGAAACATATTTTGAAGATAACTATGATGAAAATTCAGGTTCTGTATGGGTTGACTCGGAATATGTTTTCGGAATGACGCAGGATGATAAAGTGCCGGCAACGCAGACGGATGAAGGAGTTGTCGAGGCAGGAGCAGGAGCACTTTCACAGGATACACAGCAGAGTGCACCGGGAAATGTCTATAATATATCTGATTTAAGAAATTATGATTTTCTTATGAAATTCTACACAGTCACATCAATTACTAATCTTACACCAGAAATAATGCGTCCTGATGAGTTTCTTGCAAAAGACTTGTCTTTGGAGAAAAATGTGGATTCTCCGCAGATACTGATATTTCACACACATTCACAGGAAGGATTTACGGATACTGCAGAAGGAGACACATCTACAACAATAATCGGAGTAGGCGATTATCTTACAGATTTACTTACTAATACATATGGTTATAACGTATATCATGATACAACTGTATATGATTATGTTGACGGAAAGCTTGACAGAAGTAAAGCGTATACATATGCAGAAGAAAATGTTGCAAGAATACTTGAAGAGAATCCATCAATTGAGGTTGTAATTGACCTTCACAGGGATGGAGTTCCTGATACAACAAGACTTGTAACGGAAGTAAATGGTGTATCAATGTCTAAAGTTATGCTGTTTAACGGAATAAGCTATAGTAAGACAAAAGGAGATATAGGATACCTTTACAATGCCAACAGGGATGATAATCTTGCAATGAGTCTGCAGATGTATCTGTTAGGAGAAGAATATTATCCGGGTTTGTTAAGAAAAATATATATTAATGCATACCGCTACTGCCTTCATATGAAAGGCAGATCAATGCTTATTGAGGCAGGAGCACAGACTAATACCAGTACAGAGGTAAAAAATGCTATGGTACCATTAGCTGATATGCTTGACAGACTGCTAAGAGGGGAGAAAGCTTACACGGAGTGATTGACGTATGTCTTGTTTTTACTTCGCATATTACCTATAATAATTATCACATACTAATAACAGGAGGCAGATATGAGTAGTAACAACATTTTAGCAGACTTACAGCCACAGGCTGTGTTTAAATATTTTGAACAGATATGTGCAATTCCACATGGTTCTGGTAATGTGAAGAAGATAAGTGATTATCTGTGTGAATTTGCAAAAGAAAGGAATCTGTGGTTTAAACAGGATGAAAGTTATAATGTAATAATCAAGAAACCTGCCAGTGACAGTGAAAGCAAGGCGGCACCGGTTATTCTGCAGGGACATATTGATATGGTAGCAGTAAAGACAGATGATAAGGTTAAAGATATGGAAAAAGAAGGCCTTGACCTGTATATAGAAGACGGATATGTCAAAGCCGACCGCACAACTCTTGGCGCAGATGACGGAATAGCAGTAGCTTACGCACTTGCAATATTGGATAGCAAGGATATGAGCCACCCACCAATAGAGGCTGTCTTTACAGTTGATGAAGAGGTTGGGATGACAGGTGCAGAGGCAATTAATCTTGACTGCCTTGATGGTAAGATTATGCTTAATATAGACTCTGAAGAAGAGGGAATATTCCTTTCGGGATGTGCAGGCGGAGCAACTTTAAAGGCTTCTTATCCATTGAATAAATCGGACATTACAGGAACAAAGATTACAATAAAGATTAACGGACTTACAAGCGGACATTCTGGAACAGATATAATATGCCAGCGTGCTAATGCTAATATTCTGATGGGACGCCTTCTTTTTGCAGTTAAAGAATGTGTTAATATTGTAGGCATATCGGGTGGTGAAAAAGACAATTCTATAGCTCCATTTGCTAATGCGGCAATAATGACTCAGGAAGCAGATAAGGTTACTGAGCTTCTTAATAATACTGCAAATGTATTAAAAGAGGAATATTCAGTAACAGACCCACAACTTATTATTACAATAAAAAATGAAGCTGAAAGCAGATGCCAGGCATGTGATGATAAAACAAGCCAGATGATAATAAATGTGCTTAATTATATACCTGATGGTGTTATTAAGATGAGTAATGATATTAAAGGTCTGGTGCAGACATCACTTAATCTTGGTGTTGTTAGTTCTGATGAATCAGCATTTTATACAACATATCTTGTAAGGAGCAGTTCCCAGAGCGAGAAAGAATACCTTACAGATAAAATTGGAGCGATGACTGATTATCTTGGTGGAACATATGAACTTGCAGGAGTATATCCGGCATGGGAATTTAAGAAAGATTCTGCGATAAGAGACATGCTGTGTGATTCTTATAAGAAGCTTTTTGGAAAGGATGCGCTTGTAGAAACAATGCATGCAGGTGTCGAATGTGGAATTATGGCAGCTAAGATTGACGGACTTGACTGTGTATCTTTCGGCCCTGATATAATTGATATTCATACTGTCAAAGAGAAACTTGATATTGAATCAACAAGAAGAACATGGGAACTTATAACTGAAGTTCTTAAACAGCTTGCATAACTTAATAACTATATCTTGTATATGTCGTATCCGGGGAAATGCATTTTTGCAAGCAGAAACCTACCAGATACGACATTTTTTATACCGATTATAACATAAAAATGACGGATTATAACAAAATGGTCACGATACTATATATATTATTGACAAATATTATGCATTAATATAATCTTATACTCGTACAAAATATTTATATTTATCCATGCGCAGGGATATGAGAATTTGAAAGGGAAAAGTATATGGAGTATAAGAAGTTTGTCGAATATATTAAGAAGAATACTGAGTATATTGCAGGAGAGGGAGGCAATGTTACTATCAACCATGTGATTAAGAATAATGGTTGCGAGATGGATGGACTTGTAATTATGGAAAAGGGGAAGGATATTGCACCGACTATATATCTTGAGGGGTTTTATGAGGAGTATACCCGGGGAGAGGATATTAGAAATATTATAAGACAGATTGAGACTGTATATGAGGAGAATAAGAATAATGTCACATTTGATGTTAATATTCTTAAACAGTTCGAGACAATAAAAGACAAGATTGTCTATAAGGTTGTCAATTACAGAAGCAATGAAAAGCTGCTTGAGCAGGTTCCGCATAAAAGAATACTTGATCTTGCTGTGGTGTTTTATTGTCTGCTGGACAAGGAATACGGAAAAAGTGCGACAGCGCTTATATACAATAATAATCTTAAGAACTGGAAAGTAACAATTGATGATGTTTATAAAGCTGCTCTGAAGAATACCCCTGACCTTTTGCATTGCAGGATAAGTTCAATGGCTGCGCTTTTTGAAAAATGCGGGGTTAATGTTGATGGAAAAGATATTGATTTAAGAGATTATGTTCCATCTGATATGTACATTCTCACTAATGAAACGAAGCTCAACGGTGCAGCATGCATTCTTTATGAGAATGTATTATATGATTTTGCACAGAAGCTTGGTGAGGATCTGTATATATTGCCTTCATCAGTGCATGAGGTTATACTGCTTCCTAAATTGTCTGTGTTCGAGAAGGATGAACTTGTTAATATGGTAAGGGAAGTTAATACTGAAGGGGTAGCAGCAGAGGAAGTTCTGTCGGATCATGTGTATGAGTATAACAGAACCCAGAGACTTATAACTATGTAGAATAATCCAGTTAATAATCAAGTAATGTACATGATGGGATTCGAACCCACGATCTTCCGCTCCGGAGGCGAACGCTTTATCCAGCTAAGCTACATGTACATAATATATATTAATTTATATTCTTATCTAATATACATTATTAAATTAAAACCCGCAACAATTGAATTAATTTTTTTCTTTTGTTAAAATTAATACATCTGTATTATAAAAATTGGAGGGAGAATGTCAGAGCGTATTAATAAATATCTCAGTGCCCATGGAGTCTGTTCAAGACGAGAAGCTGACAGGATGATACAAGAAGGACGTATCACAGTTGATGGCAGGATTGCAGATATGGGTGAGATGGTAGAGGACAATACAATTATATGTGTTGATGGCAGAAAGATAGACAGCAGCACACCACCACAGGTAGTCATAGCTTTTAATAAGCCTGTTGGAATTGTATGTACCACAACTGATAAACAGGGGAAGAATAACATAGTAGATTATATAGGATATAAAGAACGAATATATCCTGTAGGCAGACTGGACAAGGATTCTGATGGACTTATACTGCTTACTAATGATGGTGACATGATGGACAAGCTGCTTCGTTCTGTTAATGGACATGAGAAAGAATATATTGTCTCAGTTAATAAACCAATTAATAGAGACTTTATAAAGAGAATGTCGGGGGGAATATATCTTAAGGAACTCGACAGAACTACAAGAAAATGTGTTGTAGAAAAGATATCAGACAGGACATTCAGAATAATTCTTACACAGGGACTTAACAGACAGATAAGAAGAATGTGTGCAGAATGTGGATATAGTGTAACTAAACTGACAAGAATAAGAATTATGAATGTGCAGCTTGGCGATTTAAAGACAGGCGAGTACAGAGAGCTTGACGGAAAAGAACTTAATACACTTTATGAGCAGATATATAAGTAGTTATGTAAGGAGTGGATTATGGATTTATTACAGGAATATTCAGAACTTAAGAAGACGATAGATTATCATATGGATAGATATTACAATCAGGACGAACCAGAGATAAGTGATTATGAGTATGATAAGCTTATGATAAGGCTTAAGGAGATTGAGAAAGAGCATCCTGAATGGGTGACATCTGATTCACCTTCACAGAAGATTGGTGGAACTGTCAAAAGAGAAGCCGGAGTCAAGGTGACTCATAATGTACCTATGTTATCTATAGAAGATGTGTTTTCAGAAGATGCAGTGTGTGCATGGATTGATAAGGTTCATGCCATGCATCCTGACTGCACATTTTCAGTAGAGACTAAGATTGACGGCTTAAGCATGAGTTTAAGATATGCAAAAGAAGCTGATGGAAAGTTGCATTTGCAGTTGGCAGAGACAAGAGGAGACGGTCTTATTGGTGAGGATGTTACAGCTAATGCAAGGGTAATTGGTGATGTATTACAGGTTATTGATCTTCCTTATGATTCACTGGAACTTCGTGGTGAAGTGTATATGAGCCATGATGATTTTGAAAAATATAATGAAGAACAGGAAAGACTTGAGAAAAAGACAGCCGCTAATCCTAGAAATCTTGCAGCCGGAACATTAAGACAGCTTGATACTTCAATTACTAAGAAGAGAGGGCTTGAGATGTTTATCTTTAATGTACAGGACGGACCAGCTGAGATTATGGAAAGCCACAGTAAGGGAATGGATATATTAAAAGCAGCAGGTGTGCCGGTTGTATATCATAAGATATGCAAGACAAAAGATGAGGTTGTCAGTGCCATTGATGAGATAGGAAGAATGAGAGAAGAACTTCCATATGATATTGATGGGGCTGTTGTTAAGATTGACCATATTGCTTTCAGACAGGAGTTTCCGGCAGGAAGTAAGTATTCAAGCGGACATATTGCATACAAATATCCGCCAGAAGAAAGAGTTGTTGTTATGGATGATATTCTTGTAGATGTGGGAAGAACAGGAAAACTTACATTTACAGGAATATTCCATGATTCGGAAACCGGAAAGCCTGCAAGGCTGTGTGGTACAAGTGTATCAAGAGCTACTCTTCATAATCAGGATTATATTACACAGATGAATGTAGGAATAGGTGGAGAATATAAACTGTTTAAGAGTGGTGAGATTATTCCTAAGCTTAATGGCTGCGTAAAGGTACCTGAGCATGTATTTGAAGCACCAAAGGTATGTCCTGTATGTGGAGAGCCTCTTATAAGAGAAGAGGATACAGCAGATATAAGATGCGTCAATCCTTCATGTGCAGCACAGTTGTCAAGAACAGTGGCGTATTTTACATCACTCGACTGCATGAATATTATGGGGCTTGGTGAAACTCTTGTTGATGCTCTTATAAAATATGGATATATACACAATTATGCTGATATATATACATTGAAAGAACACCGTGATGAACTGATTGAAAAGGGAATTATAGGAAAAGAGAAGAATACTGATAAGCTGCTTGCAGCTATTGAGAAGTCTAAAGAGAACACACCAGACAGACTGCTTACTGCACTTGGAATAAGAAATGTTGGCAAGAATACAGCCAAGCAGATTATGAATTATTATGATAATCTTATGGCGCTTGCTGATGCGGGCGAAGAAGAACTGCAGAATATTCCTGATATAGGTGCAACTACAGCTAAATGTATACATGACTTTTTCCATGATGAAGCTAATATTGAATTGCTGGAAAGGTTAAAACAGTCAGGTCTTAATATGCAGATGCCAGAGAAAAAAGAAATGTCAGATAAGCTTGAAGGAAAGACGATTGTTGTAACAGGAAGCTTTGATAATTACAGCCGTAAGGATATGGAAGAACTGATTGTTTCTAATGGAGGCAAAGCAACAGGAAGTGTCAGCAAAAAGACTGATTATCTTGTTGCAGGAGAGGCAGCAGGCTCTAAGCTTGATAAGGCTAATTCACTGGGGGTTAAGGTGCTTACGATTGATGAATTTATGGAAATGATAAAGTAGAGAAAATTTTTATACAGTTATTAAAGGTGATATGATATAATCAGACAACAATGATAACAGAAAGAAGGAACAATAATGCCAATTAAGATTCAGAGTGACTTACCAGCTAAAGCAGAATTGGAAGAAGAGAATATATTCGTCATGGACGAAAACAGAGCTATTTCACAGAATATAAGACCTTTGGAGATAATAGTTCTTAATCTTATGCCTATAAAGCAGGATACAGAATTACAGCTTTTAAGAGGTTTATCTAATACACCTTTACAGATAGATGTTACATTTTTACAGATGTCATCACATGTTTCAAAGAATACCTCAGCTTCACATATTAAGAAGTTTTATCAGACTTTTGAAGAAGTTAAGAATAATAATTATGATGGAATGATTATTACAGGAGCACCTGTCGAGAAGCTTGATTTTGAAGAAGTTAATTATTGGGATGAACTTACAACAGTAATGGAGTGGTCTAAGAAGCATGTTACATCAACAATTCATATATGCTGGGGGGCGCAGGCAGGACTGTATTACCATTATGGTATTAAGAAGGAATTACTTCCGAGGAAACTGTCAGGCGTGTATAAGCACAGGGTTATGAATAGAAAAGAGCCTTTAGTAAGAGGTTTTGATGATGTGTTCATGGCACCACATTCAAGATATACACAGGCAAGCAGACAGCAGATTATTGATAATCCAAGACTTAAGGTACTTGCGGATTCGGATGAAGCAGGAATATATATTGTACTTGGTGATGGTGGAAAGGAAATATTTGTTATGGGACACCCTGAATATGACAGATTAACTCTTGATCAGGAATATAAGCGTGATATTGACAAAGGAATTGAGCCTGACCGTCCGGTAAATTATTATCCTGATGATGACTGCAACAGAAAGCCATTGCTTTCATGGAGAAGCCACGCCAACAATCTCTATACTAACTGGTTGAATTATTATGTATACCAGATAACTCCTTATGACCTTAATGAAAGTTATGATAATTACTGTATTTAAGGGAGCTGTAGAATTATTGAAATAAATGGTGTGTATATTTTTGCTCAAAAGAATATACTATTGATTAGCATAGTTATTATTGAGGTCGGAAATGGTTCCTGACACACTCTTCGGAGTACTTGAGATGATGGATACACCGCTCATCCAATAATAATTATGCTTTTTTATTTATAAGATAGCTGTAATGGGTTTATACAGGAGAACACAATGTCAAAAGAACAAGCACTAGAAGAATTATTAAAAATGATAAAAGAGGGAAATATTACAGATTACGATGCAGAATTAGCTTCATACCGGGATGAAAAGTATGGCTATAAAGATATAGATGAGAATACACATAAGACTAATAATAATAAAGAATAATTAATACATAATGGACTCGTGCTATACATCCCTCCCTTTAAAAATCCTCGGCTACATGTTATAATCATTAATCATCAGAAAATGGAGATAAACACATGAGCGTAGTGAAAGAAAAATCAAAATGCACAATTCTTAAGTTTTCATCAATGCTTGCTATTGTTATGGGAATTATAATGGCGTTCTATGCATTTTATATTATGTCGGAATTGTATTCATTTTCGGCTTCAGATGCAGGAAGAAAATTGTATACAGTAATTAAATTTCTTAATATAGCATTTATGGCGGTTATAGTAGAAGGTGTGTACTTTACAGTGGCAGGGTTTTATGGAATGACTAATATTGGTGCAGTGGATGCAGTAAAGAAGATTAAGACATATGGTATTGTTATGTCGGCTGCAGGATTGGCTGATCTGATAATAGTTTTCATAGTATCTAAGTATTCAATAACTGGTAACACGCTGATTCTTATATGCCTTCCGGTTGTAATAGGAATTATGTATCTTGCGGGTGCATTTTATAATGAAAAGCTGATAAAGAACAATAATGGTGTGGAAGGTGATGGCAATGATTGATCCGAATGGAATAATGCCGCTTAATTTCTTTAAATACAAGGGTGTGTACACAGGACAGCACAATGGAATGAGATATATGCTTAAGCAGACAGGAGAAAAGCCTGATTTAAAGCTTTCTGCGTGCGTGTGGCGCGGGCCATATGCTTCATGTGCTGTTATGGAAGAAGATAAGACAACAGATATATTTGAACTGACAGAAGATGGTCGTCTTGCTGCCGTGGAATGGATAAGGCAGCAGTACGAATCCAGACTTGATTATTGGGAAGAGGCACCGTCTATAAAGGATGCTGTTCCGATTGTTCATGAATAAAGAGAATAATATATACAATGCAGCATATGGCGGCACCAGTAAGCAGGAAAACGTATTCTTCTGCTTCTTTTATTATAAGACCAAATACAATGCTGCATATAATTCTTGATGAAAATATAGATATGACCGCAATACATAATGGCACAATTATACTGCTAAATGGGTCGGGCTGAATATTCAGCTTTCTGTATATATTTATGATGTAAAGAAGGCTCATGCTTATATTGCTGATAAGAACACCATACAGATAACCTGTTATGCCAAGACGCGGGATGAGCAGAAATACACAGGTAAGCCGGATGATAATTCCGGTTATATTAATTATGAATGTTAGGGCGGTATGTCCCATGCCATTAGTTACGCTTGTAAGGCTGATTTTTAAGTAGAGGAAAGGACAAAGCCATGAAAGAATGCAGGTGTATATGTATACAGAGTCTTCGTGGAACATTATTGCACCGAGGCGCGCACCATAGTTAATGAATAAAAATATGCTTATAATGCCGAGACTCAAACACATGGAAACTGTTCTTTTTACTGTCACAGCAAGATGGTCAGACAGGACATTCGAACTTTCATCAGATACCTTTGGAAGAAGCATAAGTGCAAATGAATTAGCTGCCGTACATGGGAAAAGCACCAGTGGAAGAGCCATTCCTGTAAGTATACCAAACTGGCTTATTGCATCATCTTTGGACAGTCCATGCATGCACAGGATTGCGGGAATAAGAATTGCTTCTGCCCCTTCAAGCAGATGCAGAACAGTCTGATTGGCGTTAATTGGAAATGCATATTTAACAATATATTTGTATTCACGGAGTGAACAGGACAGCTTCTGCGTCATGCTTTTATTATGAATGGAACGAAAAAAAAGAGGAATAACACAATATGTTGCAGCTGCAAGTTCACCGAATATATTACCGGTAACTGCATCAGCAATTGATATTGTTGATACATTTTTTATGCGCACATAAAGTATAATAGTGCCAATACGCACAAGCTGTTCGACAAGCTGCGAGGAGGCAGGTAGAAAAGATTCCTTCTGACTGTAATAGTAATTAGATAAGCAGTTATGTATGCACATGAATGGCAGAGAGATTGCGGTTATACGTACAATTCCCTCACAGCGGCTTTCCATAAATATATGATTTGCAATGAAATCGCTGAATATAAGAAATAAAAGCATAACGGCAATTGAAAGAGAAATAGTAATCTTTAACGCGCAGAAAAGCCATTTCAGGGATGGAGATGATGCTGAATATTTTGAAACAGCTACAGAAAATCCACTGCAGCATACTGCAAATGCAAGCGCAATAAGAGGTATGCACATCTGGAATAGTCCGACTCCTGCAGCACCTGTATAATTAGTGAGAAGTATCCGAAAATAAAATCCGAGCAGTTTTGATAGAACGCCGGCAAGTGTAAGTATTATGGCGGATTTGAATATGCCACCTTTTAAGGATGATTTATTATTCATAGCAGATACCGCATATAGACTTATTAACAATATATGCCCTGCCTGAATACAATATTATAAGGAATTACAGGGCGGAAATATAATGATATATATGGACAATGCGGCGACAACTGCCGTCAGAAAAGAAGTGGCTGAAGCAATGCTTCCATATCTTTTGGGAGATTATGGAAACCCGTCAGGTGTGTACAGGTTGTCTGAAAAAGCTAAAAATGTTGTTGAGGAATCAAGAGGTATTATTGCAGATATAATAAATGCTGACAGAAATGAAATATTTTTCACCTCTGGTGGAACGGAAGGGGATAACTGGGCAGTTAAAGCAGAGAGCCTGAAAAGAAAACAGGGACATATAATAGTAAGTTCAATAGAACACCATGCGGTGACGGAATCGGCACTGTGGCTTAAGAATTATGGAATAGATGTCACATTTGCACCAGTTGATGAGCAGGGGATAATAAAGCTGGAACAGTTAGAAAAGATGATTAGGAATGATACATTTTTAATATCCGTTATGCTTGCTAATAATGAAATTGGAACTATCCAGCCAATAGAAAATGTATGTGAAATTGCTCATGGGTATGGTGCAAAGGTTCATTCTGATGCAGTGGCGGCATTTGGACATATTGATATTGATGTGAAAAAGCTGGGCGTGGATTTCTTAAATGTAAGCGGACATAAGATATGCGGACCAAAGGGCGTAGGATTTTTGTATGTCAGGGGCGGAAAGCCAGAACGGTTCATGCATGGAGGCGGACAGGAGAACGGACTTAGGGCAGGAACCGAAAATGTAGCTGGGATTGCAGGACTTGCAACAGCAGCAAGAATTGCTTATGAAACTCTTTCTGACAGGGCAAGGCAGGAAAAGAGAATTAGTGACTATATGATTAAGAGAATACTAAGAGAAATTCCTTATTCAAGGCTTAATGGAAGTAGGGAAAGCCGTGTTACAGGCAATATGAATTTCAGTTTTCAGTATGTTAATGGCGGAATGCTGGTTGTAATGCTTAACAAACAGGGAATATGCGCATCTGCAGGTTCAGCGTGTACATCTAATTCAGGAAAGCCTTCACATGTCCTTCTTGCACTTGGACTTGATGAAAAAATAGCAGAAGGTTCACTAAGGCTGACAATTAACCATACAATTACACACAGGGAAGCTGATTATGTGGTTGAGTGTATTAAGAAAGATGTTGCCAGACTGCGGGAATTGGCTTAATATTAATATATCAGACAGTTACGGAGGTTAAAGTAATATGTGGTACGAAGAGGCAGAGTTTTATCAGGTGTTTCCGCTTGGATTTTGTGATGGTTTAAGAGACAATGACGGTGTTATGCACAGGTGCATATCAGAATTTGCGGACTGGATACCGCATTTGCAGAAGCTGGGTACTAATGCAGTGTATTTTTCTCCGCTTTTTGAGAGCGATTATCACGGTTATGATACAAGAGATTACCGTGTGATAGATAAAAGAATAGGCACTAATAAGGATTTTGCAGAGCTTGTGGCAAAGCTGCACGAGGCAGGAATAAAGGTAGTCATTGACGGTGTGTTTAATCATGTCGGAAGGGGATTCTTTGCATTTAAGGATGTATGTGAGAAAAAATGGGATTCTGACTATAAGGACTGGTTTAACATCAGCTTTGATGGCAATTCACCATATAATGACGGCTTCTGGTATGAGGGCTGGGAAGGATATTACAATCTTGTGAAGCTCAATCTGAATAATCCTGATGTGGTTAATTATCTTATTGAGTCGGTGCGTGGCTGGGTTGATGAATTTGATATTGATGGAATCAGACTTGATGTTGCGTACTGCCTTAACAGGGATTTCATGAAGCGTTTAAGATACGAGACAGACCAGATGAAGCAGCAGTTTTTCCTTGTAGGAGAAATGCTTCATGGTGATTACAACACAATTGTGGGTAATGAGTGCCTGCACAGTGCAACTAATTATGAGTGTTATAAGGGGCTGTATTCGAGCTTTAATTCAATGAATATGTTCGAGATTGCACACAGCATAGAAAGGCAGTTTGGAAAAGAGCCATGGTGTCTGTATACAGGAAAACATCTGCTTACATTTGTTGATAACCATGATGTTTCAAGGATTGCCAGCACACTTACCAATAAAGCACATCTGCCGCTTATATATGCACTTATGTTCGGTATGCCGGGAATTCCATGTATATATTATGGAAGTGAATGGGGCTGCGAGGCAGTTAAGGGCAGCGGCAATGACAATATCCTGCGTCCGGCGTTTGATAAGCCAGAATACAACGAGCTGACTGATACAATAAGTTCATTAGGACAAATGTATCATAACAGCAGGGCATTAAGCTATGGTGATTACACAAAGAAAGTGCTTACAAACAGACAATATGTATTCAAAAGGGAAGCAGATGGAGAAAAAGTGCTTGTTGCAATTAATGCTGATGAGAATGAGTACACAGCGTACTTTGATACAGAATGTGCAGATGCACTTAATCTTATAACAGGTAAGAAGGAAGATTTATCTGGGAAAATAGTTCTTCCACCTTACAGCTTCAGATTTTACAGATGCATGTAGAATGTGCAGATAAGATATATGAATATAAAATAAGCCGGAGCTCATCATAATCTGATGAACTCCGGTTTTCTTTCATTAAATATTGTGTAGTAATTAAATCCTGCGTTCTTAAGCATATCTGCCACGACATCAAATCTGTAAGCAAAAAACTTAACTTCGTGTGCATCAGAACCTACAGTGATAATCTCTCCTCCGAGGTCGTGATACATTTTAACAATATCAAGGCAAGGATTGGGTTCAGTCATACCATATTTAAGACCGGCAGTGTTGATTTCAATTCCTTTTCCTTGCTCAATAATTGTTTTAAGAATTATGCAGATTAAATCGTTAAAATCGTGCCAGTTATATGTGTAAGAATTGGCAGGTATATATCTTGCAATATAATCAAGATGACCATACACATCAAAGTTGTGACAACAGCCAAGATTATCAAGAATACTTTCGTAATAAGTTAAAACAGTATCCTTTGCAGAACGTTTCTCCCAAAACTCAGGGTAGTAGGGATCTTCTCCATATACAAGATGTGACGAGCCTATTATGAAATCAAGCTGCTTTTTAGAATCATAAGCATTAACTCTGTCAGCGACGCTTCTCATAAGTCCCTGTTCAACACCTATGTGAATATTGATTTTATCTTTGTATGATTCTTTCAGATTCTGGAAATACTTAATGTATTCCGGAAAATCAAGGTCAAACATGACTTTTCCATCTTCTAAAGGAGCATCAAAGTCATTATGGTCGGTAAAACAGATGTGTTTAAATCCCAGTGAAATAGCATTGTTAACAACATTTACAGGATTCTCCTCTGAATCAGAAGAGAACATAGTATGTATATGTGAATCTGATAACAGCATAGTAATGTCCTCCATCAAATATTAGTCATATGCTTAAATGTCAATATACATTATACATAAACATAATAAATCCGCAATTGATATTTTTGATGTTTATGTAGAACATGTAAACTAATGTAAAATATAGGTAATTTTTCCTTGAAAATGATTATTAGTATTGATATTATTAAGAAGACAGCGTATAAATTCTGATTATGTGAATGCGCATAGATGTAGAAGTACCAACTACGCTGTCCGACCTTGACTTTTATGCGCAGATAGGAGCTTTCGTGAGTTTTGAATTGATACACATTGTGATTATTCTTCTCGGAGGAATAGCGCTTTTCCTTTTTGGAATGCAGCTTATGGGAGATGGATTAAAGAAAGTGGCTGGTGGCAAACTGGAAGTTATTCTGTACAGATTAAGTAATACACCGCTTAAGGGAGTACTGCTTGGTACAGGTGTTACGGCAATTATCCAGTCATCGTCGGCAACTTCTGTTATGGTTGTTGGTTTTGTTAATGCCGGTATGATTAAAATGAAACAGGCTATCGGTATTATTATGGGCGCAATTATAGGTACATCTGTTACTGGATGGGTATTATGTCTTTCTGATATCAGTGGTGGTGCCGGATGGGTAGACTTACTTTCAACAGAGGTTCTTGCTGCTGTTATTGGTGTTATTGGAATCATGTTCAGGATGGTCTGTAAGAACCCTACAAAAAAGCATATAGGTGATATTATGATAGGCTTCTGTATCCTTATGGTAGGAATGCAGAACATGAGTGCAGCCGTTGCACCTTTAAGATCTGAGCCTGCATTTATTGATATGCTTACCAAGTTCTCTAACCCATTTATTGGAATTCTTATTGGACTTTTAGTTACAGCAGTTTTACAGAGTGCATCTGCTACAGTTGGTATCCTTCAGGCTTTATCAGTTACAGGAGCTATTTCATTTTCAGTAGCACTGCCTATTATAATGGGTATTGCTGTCGGAGCTGCCATGCCTGTTATCATTTCTTCATTTGGTGCGACTACAGATGGTAAGAGAACAGCATTTGTATATCTTCTTGTTGATGCACTGGGTGCTTTAATATGGGCAGTAGTATTTTATAGTGTTAATCATTTTGTACATTTTTCATTTATGGACAGAACGATGACAACTGTTTCGATAGCATTTGTGAACTCATTATTCAGAGTTGCAACAGTTGCTGTACTGTTTCCATTCATCAGATTCCTTGAAAAGATGGTATGTGCAATCTTCAAGGAGGTTGTTGATGAGGAAGATAAAGATATTGTTGAAATCAGTGTACTTGATGACAGATTTATTGCTCATCCTACAGTTGCTATTGAACAGGCTAAGACAGTTCTTTGTTCAATGGCACATATGGCACAGAAAAATCTTATTCGTTCCATGGAACTGCTGGATACATTTTCGCAGGAAAAATATGACAAGATTCAGAGAAGAGAAGATAAGGTTGACAGATATGAAGATAAGCTTGGAACTTATCTTGTAAAGATTACACAGCAGGAGCTTACTTCTGGACAGAACAAGGAGGTCTCAAAGCTTCTCCATACAATTTCTGATTTTGAGAGAATAAGTGACCATGCTGTTAACATATCACAGGCAGCAGCAGAACTGTTTAATGAAAAGCTTAGGTTTTCTGATTGTGCTGTTGAAGATGTTGAACTGATGTCATTAATTATGAAAGAAATAGTTGGAAATGTAATAGATGCATTTGAACAGAACAAGGTTGAATATGCCTATAAGACAGAGCCGTTAGAAGAACTCGTTGACATATATTGTGATGAAATGAAGATGAATCATGTCAAACGTGTCCAGAAAGGTGAATGTACACTTCATCAGGGCTTTATATTTAATGACCTTCTTACAGATTTCGAGAGAATTGCTGACCATTGTTCTAACGTGGCAGTTGCGATTATTGAGCTTGAGTTAAATGTGTTTGATACACATGAGTATCTTATTAATCTCAAGAAAGATAATGGAACTAATTTTGATAAATATTTTGAGGAATACAAAGAAATGTTTCCTTTAAGCCAGTATTAAGCAGAGATTAGTGTTAAGTAAACAATATTGGATACAGAATTTGTTAAGATTTCGTCAAAATGACTAATTGATAATGAGTTATTATTGAAAAAAGTGCAAAAATGTAAAAATTGGGAAGAAAGCCTTGATATTTTGCTTCTTCTTATGTAAAATACACGGTAGTTGAAATTTTAACAAACTATGTTATAAAAATTCATTTTAGGAGGAATTGTTTTTATGTCAGTAAAAGTTGCAATCAATGGTTTTGGTCGTATCGGTAGACTTGCATTCAGACAGATGTTTGGTGCAGAAGGATATGAGGTAGTTGCTATTAACGATTTAACAAGCCCTAAGATGCTTGCTCATCTTTTAAAGTATGACTCATCACAGGGAAGATATGTTAACTTCGGTGAGGAAGATCAGGTAACAGCTGATGATGAGGCTGGTACAATCACAGTTAAAGGCAAGACTATCAAGATTTACAAAGAGCCAGATGCTAATAACTGCCCATGGGGAGAGATTGGCGTTGATGTAGTTCTTGAGTGTTCAGGATTCTATACATCTAAGGCTAAGGCACAGGCTCATATTAATGCAGGTGCTAAGAAGGTAGTTATCTCAGCTCCAGCTGGAAACGACCTTAAGACTATCGTTTACAATGTAAACCATGAGACACTTACAGCAGATGATCAGATTATCTCAGCTGCTTCTTGTACAACAAACTGCTTAGCTCCTATGGCTAAGGCACTTAACGATTGTGCAACAATCGAGTCAGGTATTATGTGTACAATTCATGCTTACACAGGTGACCAGATGATTCTTGATGGACCACAGAGAAAGGGTGATTTAAGAAGATCTAGAGCAGGTGCTTGCAACATCGTTCCTAACTCAACAGGTGCTGCTAAGGCTATTGGTCTTGTTATCCCAGAACTTAACGGAAAGCTTATTGGAGCTGCTCAGAGAGTTCCAACACCTACAGGTTCTACAACAATTCTTAATGCTGTAGTTGCTAAGAAGGTTACAGTTGATGAAGTTAATGCTGCTATGAAGGCTGCTGCAACAGAGTCATTCGGTTACAATACAGAGCAGATTGTATCTAGCGATATCGTTGGTATGAGATTTGGTTCATTATTTGATGCTACTCAGACAATGGTTAATGAACTTCCAAACGGTGGCTGCCAGGTTCAGGTTGTTTCTTGGTATGATAATGAGAACTCATACACAAGCCAGATGGTTAGAACAATTAAGTACTTCGCTGAATTAAACTAATCATTTAGATTGTTTTTGCCGGAGAATGGTATGACTATTCTCCGGTTTTTTATAAAGCTGTATATGTAGCTATTTTATGTATTATATGGAGGATATTAATATGCTTAATAAAAAGTCTATTGATGATATCAATGTAAAGGGCAAAAGAGTATTATGCAGATGCGATTTTAATGTACCTTTAGATGGAAGCAGAATAACAGATGAAACAAGACTTGTAGCTGCTCTTCCAACAATCAAGAAGCTTATTGCTGATGGAGGAAAGGTTATTCTTTGTTCACATCTTGGAAAGCCAAAGGGACCAGATGCTGCATTTTCTCTTGCTCCAGTTGCAAAGAGACTTTCAGAACTTCTTGGTCAGGAAGTTAAGTTTGCAGCAGATGATACTGTTGTAGGCGATAATGCAAGAGCAGCTGTTGCTGCAATGAATGATGGAGATGTTATTCTTCTTGAAAATACAAGATTCAGACCAGAAGAGACTAAGAATGGTGAAGCATTTTCTAAGGATTTAGCTTCTATTGCAGATGTATTTGTTAATGATGCATTTGGTACAGCTCACAGAGCGCATTGTTCTAACGTAGGTGTTACACAGTATGTTGATACAGCTGTTGTTGGATACCTTATGCAGAAGGAAATTGATTTCCTTGGAAATGCAGTTAATAATCCTGTAAGACCTTTCGTTGCAATTCTTGGTGGTTCAAAGGTTTCTTCTAAGATTTCAGTTATCAATAATCTTCTTGATAAGGTTGACACACTTATTATCGGTGGTGGTATGTCTTATACATTCCAGAAAGCACATGGTGGTAATGTAGGTCAGTCATTAGTAGAGGATGATTATCTTGATTATGCTAAGGATATGATGAAGAAGGCTGAAGAAAAGGGCGTTAAAATGCTTATTCCTATCGATACAGTTGTAGCTAAGGAATTCAGCAATGATGCTCCTTCACATGTTGTAGAAGCAGGACATCAGGCAGATGATGACATGGGTATGGATATTGGACCTAAGACATGTGAACTTTACAAGGAAGCTTTAAAAGATGCCAAGACTGTAGTATGGAATGGACCAATGGGAGTATTTGAATTTCCTAATTTCGCAGCAGGAACAATTGCTGTTGCAGAGGAACTTGCACAGCTTAAAGATGCTACAACAATCATCGGTGGTGGTGATTCAGCAGCAGCTGTTAACAACTTAGGATTCGGAGATAAGATGACACACATCTCTACAGGTGGTGGAGCATCTCTTGAATTCCTTGAAGGTAAAGAACTTCCAGGTGTAGTTGCAGCTAACGATAAGTAATTAATTTTACTGACATAGTTATATAATAATATTTTCATCCAGACCTTATTTTATTAAGTAAGGCCTGGATTTTTGTTATTTATTTCACAATCTATACTTGAAATATGTACCAAAGTATGCTATTATTTATTTTACTAGGATAGTTATATCGGAATAATTTAATAGGATTGTCCATATATATGTTATTATGGATTATTTCCTGTGGGGAGGCGTAGAATGAGAAGAAAAGTAATAGCAGGCAATTGGAAGATGAATATGACACCAAGCCAGGCAGTTAAGCTCGTTACTGAATTGAGACCGAATGTTAATAATCCGGATGTTGATGTTGTGTTCTGTGTACCATCCATAGACATTGTACCTGTGGTTGAGGCAGTTAAAGGATCTAATATACATATTGGAGCAGAGAATGTATATTATCAGGAGAAAGGAGCATTTACCGGTGAATTATCGCCAGAGATGCTTGTTGATGCGGGTGTAAGCCATGTTATTATAGGACATTCAGAAAGAAGAATGTACTTTAACGAAAGCAATACAGTTCTTAATCTTAAGCTTCATAAAGCTCTTGAACATGACATTATTCCAATTCTTTGTTGTGGAGAGACACTTGAACAGAGAGAAAAAGGGATTACACTTGATTTCATTAAAGAACAGATAGTAGAAGCATATGTTGGTGTTACTAAAGAGCAGGTTCTTCATACAATAGTTGCTTATGAGCCAATCTGGGCTATTGGAACAGGAAAGGTTGCAACTACAGCGCAGGCGCAGGAAGTATGCGGATTCATAAGAACTGTATTTGAAGAGTTATATGATAAAGAAACAGCAGATCAGATAAGGATTCTTTATGGCGGGAGTGTTAACGCTTCTAACGCAGCAGAGCTTTTTGCCCAGCCTGACATTGACGGAGGACTGGTAGGAGGTGCAAGTCTCAAGCCAGATTTTGCGGATATAGTTAATTATAATAAGTAAATAACCATTAAAAGACCTTGTTTTGATGATAATATTCAAGACAAGGTCTTTGATTTTTTTTACAAATGTGCTATCATGCTATAGGCAATTAATTAGAATACATTTAAAGGAGAATCACATTATGAGTAAAAAACCAGTAGTTTTAATGGTGCTTGATGGTTATGGTTTAAATGATAGAACAGAGGGTAATGCTATTGCTATGGCTAACACTCCTGTTATGGATAAGCTTATGAAGGAATGCCCATTCCAGAAGGGATATGCTTCAGGACTTGCTGTAGGTCTTCCAGACGGACAGATGGGTAATTCAGAAGTTGGTCATATGAATATTGGTGCTGGTAGAATTATTTATCAGGATCTTACAAGAATTACTAAGGATATTGAAGACGGTACATTCTTTAAGAACGAAGAATTACTTGAGGCAATGGAGAACTGCAAGAAGAATGATTCGGATCTTCACCTTTTCGGACTTTTATCAGATGGTGGTGTTCACAGTCATTTAAGCCATGTATATGGACTTTTAGAGATGGCAAAGCAGCAGGGAGTGTCTAAAGTATATGTTCATGCGTTCCTCGACGGAAGAGATACACCTCCAGCTTCAGCTAAGGGATTTGTTGAGACACTTGAGAATAAGATGGCAGAAATCGGAGTTGGCAAGGTCGCATCTTTATCAGGCCGTTACTATGCAATGGACAGAGATAATAACTGGGACAGAGTAGAAAAGGCTTATGATTCACTTGTAACAGGTGATGGCATTAAGGCCGAGTCAGCTACACAGGCACTTCAGGAGTCATATGATAATGGTAAGACAGATGAATTCGTTGAGCCAACAGTTATCTGTAAAGATGGTCAGCCACTTTCATTAGTTAAGGCTAATGATTCTGTTATATTCTTTAACTTCCGTCCAGACCGTGCAAGAGAGATGACAAGAGCATTCTGCGATGATAAGTTTACAGGATTTGAAAGAAAGACAGGATTTATTCCATTAACATTTGTATGCTTTAAGGATTATGATGAATCAATTCCTAACAAGAAGGTTGCATTCAAAAAAGAGAATATTAAGAACACATTTGGTGAATTTCTTGCTAATCATGGAAAGAAGCAGTTAAGACTTGCTGAGACAGAGAAATATGCACATGTTACATTTTTCTTTAATGGTGGTGTTGAGGATCCTAATGTTGATGAGTTCAGATTACTTGTTAACTCACCTAAGGATGTTGCAACATATGACTTAAAGCCAGAGATGAGTGCTCCGGAAGTAGGTATGGATTTAGTTGAGGCTATCAAGTCTGACAAATATGATGTTATTATTATCAACTTCGCTAACCCTGATATGGTTGGTCATACAGGGGTTATCCCAGCTGCAATCAAGGCTGTAGAGAAGGTTGATGAGCTTGTCGGCAAGGCTGTAGATGCAGTTAAGGATGTTGACGGAGTTCTCTTCATCTGCGCAGACCACGGTAATGCTGAGAAGATGATTGATTACGAAACAGGTGCTCCACATACAGCACATACAACTAATCCGGTTCCATTCATTCTTGTTAATTATGATGAGAATTATACACTTCGTGAGGGTGGAAGATTATGTGATATCGCTCCTACACTTATTGAGATTATGGGACTTGAGAAGCCAGTTGAGATGACAGGTGAGTCACTTCTTGTTAAGAAGAATTAATCAAAGGGTTGAAATTAATTTATTGATTTTTCTTGCACAAAATGTTTATTTGTGATAGAATGACCTATGTTGCCGTATTGGCATAATTATGTAATAAAAAGCGCATGATGCGCAGGAATGAGGATAGTATGAATAAGATAATTCCATTGTTTCATATGTCTGTCGGAGATGTATTAAGAATTGGTTTAATGGGAGTATTTGTAGTAATTTGTATAGCTTTAGCAATAATAATTCTTATGCAGGAAAGTAAGCAGAACGGATTGTCAGGAACAATTAGTGGTGCTGCTGATTCATACTGGGGTAAGAACAAGGGCCGTTCAATGGAAGGCAAGCTTGTTAAGATAACCAAGATTCTTGTAATTCTTTTTATTGTTATAGCAGTTATACTTAATTTTAATTTCTAAATTACGAACACTCTTAAGAAACGGATAATTTCTTAAGAGTGTTTTTGCTTTTACGAGCAATCTGGTAGAATCTGTATATTTAATGGTTAGAAAGGGATATAAGGGATATGGAGAAGGATATATTTAAACAGCGCAGACAGATGCTTGCTGATATGATTCTTAATAATGAACTGTATGTTCCAATGAAAGCTAAAGAAATCGCTATGCTTCTCGATATTCCTAAAGCTAAGCGTTCAGAGCTTATGGAAGTGCTTGACAGTCTTGTTGCAGATGGAACAATAGGTGTATCAAAGAAGGGTAAGTATATGAAGCCTGAAAATGTAGCACTTGTTGGAACATTTGAAAGCACAAGCAGGGGATTTGGCTTTGTAGTAATACCTGATAGGGAAGATGATATATTTGTCAAGGCTAATGACACGATGAATGCTTTCTATCATGATAAAGTCAAGGTTGTGATAACTACTGAGAAGAATGGCGGTAAGAGGGCTGAAGGTAAGATTGTTGCTATTGTTGAGCATGAGGTTAAGGAAGTTGTCGGAACATTCCAGAAGAACAGAACGTATGGTTTTGTTATTCCCGATAATGCCAAGATTAACTGTGATATATTTATACCGCAGGAATTCATGAATGGAGCGGTTGAAGGTTCTAAGGTAGTTGCTTCTATAAGTGATTACGGCAGCCAGAGTAAGAATCCACAGGGGAAGGTCACAGAAGTACTTGGACATATAGATGACCCGGGTGTGGACATAATGTCTATTATCAAGGCATATGATTTACCAGTGGAGTTTCCTGAATCAGTTAAGAAGGCAATTAATGATATTCCTGATGTTGTCAGTGAGAAGGACAAGGCTGGAAGAGTTGATTTAAGAAATGTGCAGATGGTTACTATAGATGGTGAGGATGCGAAGGATTTAGATGATGCTGTATCTATCTCGAAAGAAGGTCCTGTATATCATCTGGGTGTCCACATTGCAGATGTCAGCCATTATGTTACAGAGGGAAGCGCACTTGATAAAGAAGCACTTAAGAGAGGTACAAGCGTTTATCTTGTAGACCGTGTTATTCCTATGATTCCGCACAAGCTGTCTAACGGTATATGCTCACTTAATCAGGGTGAGGACAGGCTTGCACTAAGCTGCCTTATGGATATTGATGAAAAAGGCAATATTGTAGGACACAGAATATGTGAAACTGTTATTAATGTAGACAGAAGGATGAGCTATACAAGTGTAAAAAAGATTCTTGTAGATAATGATACTAATGAAATTATGAAGTATAAAGAGCTTGTTCCAATGTTTCATATGATGGAGGAGGCTGCGGAGCTTCTTAGAAAGAAGAGATTTGCAAGAGGTTCGGTTGATTTTGATTTCCCTGAAAGTAAGATTATACTTGACGAGAATGGACACCCGACTGATATTAAGCCATATGACAGAAATGTAGCAACTAAGATTATTGAAGATTTTATGCTTGCTGCTAATGAAACTGTTGCAGAGGATTATTTCTGGCAGGATATGCCATTTCTATATAGAACTCATGAGAATCCTGATCCGGAAAAAATGCGTAAGTTAGCCACATTTATTAATAACTTCGGTTATACATTAAGACTTACTGATGATTTAAGACCTAAGGAGATTCAGAAGCTTCTTTCTGAGATAGAGGGTTCTGATGCTGAGAATCTTATAAGCAGACTGACACTCCGCTCTATGAAGAAAGCTAAGTATACTACTGAATGTGTAGGACATTTTGGACTTGCAGCAAAATATTACTGTCATTTTACATCGCCTATCAGAAGATATCCTGATCTCCAGATTCACAGGATTATTAAGGAGAATCTTCACGGAGGTTTAAGCCCTAAGAGAGCTGACCATTATGATGCAATATTACCGGATGTTGCTGTCCAGACAAGTGCTATGGAACGGCGTGCGGCAGATGCTGAAAGAGATACAGACAAGCTTAAGATGGCTGAGTATATGGAACAGTTTGTCGGAGAAACATTTGACGGAGTTGTTTCGGGTGTTACCGCGTGGGGTGTATATGTTGAACTTCCAAACACTATCGAGGGCATGGTTTCTGTCAATAATATGAAGGGCTTCTATACATTTGATGAGGAACACTATGAGATGGTGGGAGAACTTGGAAACAGAAGTTATAAGCTCGGACAAAAGGTTAAGGTTGTGGTTATAGGCACCGATAAGATACTAAGAACAATTGATTTTGCATTTGCATAGAATAGAATGGAGACTGACATGGCATCAAAAACAAGCGCATCAGGAAACAGACTTATAGCGAACAATAAGAAAGCTTATTTTGATTATTTTATAGAAGAAAAATACGAGGCAGGTATGGTACTTCACGGCACTGAGGTTAAATCAATCAGAGCAGGTAAGTGCTCAATTAAGGAATCTTACATTAAGATTGAGAATGGTGAAGTGTATGTATTAGGTATGAATATTACACCATATGAGAAGGGAAACATATTCAATAAAGACCCTTTAAGACCTAAGAAGCTGCTTCTTCACAAGAATCAGATTAATAAGCTTACAGGTGAACTTACAATAAAAGGATACACACTTGTTCCACTTCAGGTATATCTGAAAGAGGGAAAGGTGAAGATGGAAATTGGTCTTGGAAAAGGTAAGAAGAACTTTGACAAGAGAGATTCTATTGCAAAGAAAGACCAGATAAGAGATGCACAGAAGGAATTCAAGAACAAGAATCTCAGATTTTAGAAATATTTTATCAGTTTTGAATAACAAGTTCATTGACTTGGCATTATGCCAATGTTAATATAAATAAGCAGATAAAACTGCTTACACAGGGGCTAGTAAAGGTTTCGACGGGGATCTTGAAGCTGGTGAAGCTATCCGCAGGAAAGCGTCAAAATCCAAACTTAAATATAAACGCTAACGATAATTTAGCATACGCTGCCTAATTGCAGCAGTCTGACTTAAAGCACCTACACTTTAAGACCCAGGCTTCGAACATGTAGGAAACGACAGTATCAAAGCTTTGAGATGCTGGTCGTATCATGAAGCTACTAAAGGTGCAAGGGTGTTGATTCCCGTGTACCGGAGGGAATGTTAAACAATCAACTATGATAGTAGAAGAACAGGGAATGGGTTTTCGGACAGGGGTTCGACTCCCCTCTGGTCCATAGAAAAAGGGAGTGAGGAAGCGTGAGCTTCTTCGCTCCCTTTTTCCTATGGACCACGGGAAGTCGATTGATGGGGCAAGCACGGCAGATTGGACGTTGAAGCGGAGAGAAGGTATGCTGAAGTCCAAAACACCAAGTTAACTTGCCACACAATACTCAATAGCGTAAAATAAGTACAATCACACAAGTCAGGAGGAGTCAGCTATGAACAGAGCTGTTGTTTATTATTCATTATCAGGAAATACAAAGGAAGCTGCAAAGGTTATTGCAAGAAAGTTAGGAGCAAAAATCTTTGAGATAGATTTAGTTAAGCCATTACCTAAGAATACAGTAAGGCAGATGCTTGTTGGAGGAATGCAGTCAACATTTGGAAGGAGACCTAAGATAAAAGGTGTTCCTGATAACATAAATTATTATGATGAAATTATATTAGGTATGCCGGTATGGGCAGGAATGCCTGCGTCTCCGGTCAACACATTTATAAAAAGTTACGGCGTGGCAGATAAAATTGACGCTGTGTTTACATTCAGTGGTGGTGGTGACAATGACAGATGCCTTCTGCAGTTGTCAAAAAGTCTTAAGAATCTAAAAAATCAGGTTGCATTGGCAGACAGAAACAGTGATAAGGCAAAGGATAATGAGGAAAAGCTGGATAAATTTGTAATGGAGATAAGGAAGTAAAAAATTTGAAAGCAATCACGGAAATAAGTATAAGAAAATATAAACAGTAATTGTGCTATAATAAGCATACTAAATATTTACAATAGACTGGAGGATACGAACATGGACGAAAATGTAAAGAAAAGAAATGAAGTACTGGCACAGACTGTAATTAATGGCTTACAGTCACGAAATATGTCAGGATATTATGCAGAGGATAAAGAAGCAGCTTTAAAGCAGGCTTTGGAGTTAATTGACGAGGAAAGCACAATTGCTATGGGCGGCTGCCATAGCGCACAGGAGATTGGACTTGTAGAGGCTTTGAAGGAAGGTAATTACAATTATATAGACCGTTCAAAGATGACTCCAAGAGAGGGACTTCTGGCTTCATATGACGCTGATGTGTTCTTATCAAGTGCAGATGCGATGACAAGTGATGGAATACTTGTAAATATTGATGGCAATTCCAACCGCGTTTCATGCATAGCGCAGGGACCAAAGAAGGTAATCTTCATAGTTGGAATGAATAAAGTCTATTCAGACCTCGATTCGGCAATGAAGCGAGCAAGAAATATAGCTGCACCAACTAATGCACAGAATTTTGATGTCAAGACACCCTGCAAGACAACCGGAAAATGCTTTGACTGCAAATCACCAGACACATTATGCTGTCAGTTCCTGATTACAAGATATTCACGCCATGTCGGAAGAATACATGTAATACTTGTAAATGACACACTTGGCTATTAAAAGGAGAAACTATGATTAACAGACTTCATATGGCAATGATTGAATTATATAAAGGAGACGCTAAGAGAATACAGCATTTTTGCAAGGTTCACAGCTATGCAAAGCTGATTGCACAGATGGAAAATGTTGATGAAAAAAGTCTTTTTATAATTGAAACAGCGGCACTTACACATGATATCGGAATTCATACATGTGAAGAAAAATATGGTGAGTGTGGTGGCAGGCTGCAGGAAAAAGAAGGACCAGCTATTGCAGCAGAACTTCTTGAAAGGCTTGGCTTTGACAGAGAAGTGTCAGAAAGAGTGCAGTATCTGATAGGTCATCATCATACTTACAACAATATTGACGGCATCGATTATCAGATACTTGTTGAGGCAGATTTTTTGGTTAACATATGCGATGATAATCTTACAAAGGAAGCAGCATTAAAGGCATATAACAACATTTTTAAGACAGAATGTGGTAAAAAAATATGTCGGGAAATGTTCGGGCTTGAATAATATATTTATCAACAGAGTACACATTTTAAACATATTTATCAGATAATATATAGACAATTAATTCACCGTGAAAGTGAGGATTACATATGGATAAGATGAAGATTTTGGTAGTAGATGATGAAAGCAGAATGAGAAAGCTTGTAAGTGATTTCCTGACAAGAAAAGGTTATGTTGTTATTGAGGCAGCTGATGGTGTTGAGGCTGTTGATACATTTATGGAGAATAAAGATATTGCTCTTATAATTCTTGATGTTATGATGCCAAGAATGGATGGCTGGGAAGTGTGCAGGCAGATAAGAAAGGATTCTAAAGTTCCTATTATTATGCTTACAGCCAAGGGTGAGGAGATGGATGAACTACAAGGCTTTGAATGTGGAGCTGATGAATATATTGCCAAGCCATTTTCTCCTAAGATACTTACAGCCAGAGTTGATGCAATTATAAGACGTGCATATGGTGTTGACAGCAACGAAATAATTGAGATAGGTGGAATTACTATTGATAAAGCGGCACATATCGTTAAGATTGATGGTGAAGAGATAGAGTTAAGCTATAAGGAGTTTGAACTACTTACTTATTTTATTGAGAATAAGGGAATTGCATTGTCAAGAGAGAAGATTCTTAATAATGTATGGAATTATGATTATTATGGGGATGCAAGAACTATAGATACCCATGTTAAGAAATTAAGAAAGAAAATGGGTGAGAAGGGTGATTACATCAAGACAATCTGGGGTATGGGTTATAAGTTCATTGTTGACTGATTGTTATAATTTTAAGGAAGGTAGTGTGTGATGAGGATACATTCTATTAAATTTAAGATTACACTTCTTTTGGTTGTGACTGTTACATGTCTTGTTGCAATGCTTATCGGTTTTAACAGCTTTTTTTCTGAAAAGGTGTATATGAACCGTAAGCAGAAGAGCATGGTGAGTTCATATGAAAATGTCAATGATATTATGCAGAAGTATACAGATTCCCAGATAGATAAGGATACGATGTGTGCTGATATGGAGAATATATCTACAGCCAAGGGAATATCTGTCCTTGTAGTTGACAGCAGCTGGTGCACAATATATGTAAGTACACAAGGTGATGATTCAATGATTGAGAGACTCCGCATGAGTATATTTAATGGAGATATATTCAAGAACAGCGGAACTTCTGAAAAAGCACCAGAGCCAAAAAATCCAGCTGATGATTCGGTTACGGATAATCCGGCAGATGCAGATGATAAGAAGGATCATAAGAAGAGATTTGATGATATTATTGATATGTCGGGTACATCGCTTGTTGAGAACAGAACAATAATAAGCTCTAACGATAAATACACACTTCAGAAGGTGTACGATGAGAGACTGGGCGATTATTATCTTGAAATATGGGGCACGCTTGATAATGGCTATTCAATTATATTAAGAACTCCAATTCAGGGAATTAAGGATAATGTGAATATATCTACAACACTTATAAAATATGTTGGTGGAGCAATTCTTATAGTTGGAATAATTTCAGCATTTGTGGTATCAACATATATAACAAGACCGATAAAGCAGCTTTCTGATATTGCAGAGAGAATGTCAGAAATGGATTTTGATGCAAGGTATGAAGGCAGTGATAAAGGCGAGATTGGACTGCTTGGTAAGAGTATGAACAATATGTCTGAGAAACTTGAACATAATATTGCTGAGCTTAAGAAAGCTAATCTGGAACTAAAGAAGGATATCGATAAGAAAGAAAAACTTGAGATTATGAGAACAGATTTCCTTTCAAATGTTTCTCATGAATTAAAGACTCCAATTGCCCTGATACAGGGATATGCTGAAGGTCTTAAGGAAGGCATAACAGATGATCCTGAAAGTATGGGATTTTATTGTGATGTTATTATGGACGAGGCAAACAAGATGAATACAATGGTTAAGAGACTGCTTACGCTTAATCAGATAGAGTTTGGTAATGATGAACCGGATATGGAGCGTTTTAACATTAATGAGCTGATAGCTTCTGTTGTTGATGCTAATGCAATAAGGGCAGGACAGAAGAATATGAGCATAGTATTTGATAACCGTAATGAACAGAATTTCGTATGGGCAGATGAATATAAGACAGAAGAGGTTCTTACCAACTATATATCCAATGCACTTAACCATTGTGACGGAAAGCAAGCAATAGAGGTCAGAACATCAAAGTCAGAAGACGGAGCAACACTCACTGTCACAGTATATAACAGTGGCAGGAATATTGCTGAAGAGGACCTTGAACGCATCTGGGAGAAGTTCTATAAAACCGATAAAGCAAGAACAAGAGAATATGGCGGTAATGGTATAGGATTATCAATTGTTAAGGCTATTATGGAGTCAATGGGGCAGGAGTATGGCGTCAGAAATGTTTCTGACGGTGTAGAGTTCTGGTTCACACTTGACTGCAAATCATGATTTCATAACATTTTCAAGAGTATAACGGGCAGCTTGTGCTTCATCTAACTGATGAACATAGGCTGCTCTTTTTTTAGGCTTATATCCATCGCCATGTCCATTATATTCAGCATAATATACAGTTTCATGAGATTCAGGCTTATTCCAGTCAGTGAAGCCCTCATCAATAATCTGGTCGGAATATTCACAGTTAAGAAGAACAACCTTGGCATGAATTCTCCAAGGTCTGCTTAAAGCAACGCTTTTAGGCGGACAGTTTCCTGTAAATGTACAATTATCAAATACATATCCGAAAGCCTGACCCTCATATGTTGAAGGTGCAGTATAATAAGAGTTGATGGGTTCATTCCGGTTTAATGCAAAAAGTGTGCAGTTTTTAAAGTAGGCTGTGGCACTTCCGAAAATAAAATCAATTTCACCACATATAAAGCAGTCTTCATATAACTGGTGAACGAGCTTTCTTTCACCGTCTATTGTTGGACCTGTAAAACCACCAGGCTGTTTTTCTTTAAGAGGCAGCGGACCGGTAAATAAAGTGTCCTGATGACCGAGAATTTTACAATGCTTAAATGTGATGTTGTCACCTTCAGCGTATACGGCAATTGCCTGACCGACATTATTACCAAATCCGGCACTGTTTTCGAATGTTATATTGCTTGCAGAGAAATTATCGGCATATACAAGAAATGTATAGGAACGGAAAGTTCCACGCTTAGAGCCGTCAGGCATAATCATTCTTGCATAGAAACCCTCTGTAATAATAGTTTCGTCTGTATCTTCACCAATTAAGGTAATATTATTTTTTCGGATTTCAATGCGTTCTTTATATATTCCTTTTTTGATATAGATAGTTTCAGGGGTTCCGGCTGGAATTGAATCAACAGCCTGCTGGATAGAATTAAAATCTCCGGAATTATCTTTAGCTACAGTAATCATGTGAGTACCTCCTATTTTTTGCTATTATAGCACACTGGACATTAATAAATAAAGCGAGTATAATTCGATTCGTTAAAAAATTTGTAGGAAATAGAGATTATGATAAGAATAGTAGAAGATGTGAGAGATGTTAATATATATCTTTCATTAAGAAAACAGGTTGGCTGGATTAAGTTGGATGAAAATCAGGCTCAGAGAGCATTGGATAACAGCGTGAAAGTATTTACAGTATATGATGATGACAAGCCTATAGGAATGGGCAGAGTGGTTGGAGATATGGCTGTAATAAGCTATATCCAGGATTTAATAATAATACCGGAATATCAGAGTAAGCATATAGGAAGCATGCTTATAGAACATATAATAGATTATGTCAAAGGAATTACTCAGGAAGGCACAAGAATGATGCTTTGTCTGATGTGTGCCAAGGGAAGAGAGATATTCTATGAAAAGCATGGATTTATCGCAAGACCGACACCAGAACTGGGACCGGGAATGATACAGTATATATTACAATAGCATTGTAAAATGTAATGTTAACTAAATGTTAACTTAAAATAATAATAGGTTGACAATAACTTTTTAAGTGTGTACAATAACAAATGTTGTATTACTACATTTGAAAAGAGGACTTTAATTATGAAAAGCAAAAAAGTTACTATTTATCAGCTGACATTCATGGCTATGATGGCAGCAGTTACATGTATTCTAGGACCACTTTCAGTTCCAATTGGTCAGATTCCAATATCTCTTACTAATCTTGTGATTTATTTCACAGTATTTGTACTGGGCATATGGGCAGGAACAGGAAGTTATGGAATATATCTGCTGCTTGGTGCTGTAGGACTTCCTGTATTTTCAGGATTTGCTGGTGGATTAGGAAAACTTCTTGGACCAACAGGAGGATATCTTATAGGTTTCATATTCATGGCACTTATTGGAGGAGCTGTGATTGAGCTTTCACACAGAAATATTTTTCTTACAATGTTAGGCTGGGTAGTTGGAACTGCTGTTGCATATGCATTTGGTACGGTATGGTTTGTATACCTTATGAAATGTTCAGTCACATATGCACTTACAGTATGTGTATATCCATTTATCGGATTTGATATTGTTAAGATAGTTATTGCAACACTTCTTGGAAAGACAGTAAGATATGCAATAACCAAAGCTGGTTTTATACAGAAAGCAGCATAATAAGTAAAAGAAAAAGGTGTCTCCGGATTAACGGAGACACCTTTTTAAGTACAATGCAGAATTAATTATCTGAGAGTCTTAACATATTCAGCAATCTTCTCATCCTTGCAGTTAGCAAAGAAAAGCTCTTCAAACTTCTCACCTGCAACAGCACCCTTAACGAGATCCTGATCAAGCTCCTTAAGAACTTCTACGAGATCCTGCTTAAGAGTAACAGCTCTTACGCCATCAAGAATCTTCTTGTTTCTCTGTTCAGGAACAACTCTTTCTTTAGGATATCCGCCACCTGGTTCACCCTCGAAAAGCTTTTCAAAGATGTATGTGAGGTTAAGTTCTGCACCCCATCCGAAGCCCTTTGCAAATGGAAGAGCGATAGCGTTACCATCGTTAATCTGCATGAACATATAAGCGTCTGAAGGATCAACAACATGTCCACAGAGAACTCCAGGGAAAGAGTTAAGTGCTAACATAGCACCTTCACCAGTACCGCAGCCTGTTACCACAAAGTCAGCAGCACCGCTGTTTAAAAGAATAGCAGCAAGGATACCGTTCTGTACGTATGTAAGCTGTGCTTTATCATCAGCTGAGTACATACCATAATTATCAACTGTATGTCCCTTGCTTTCTGCAACCTTCTTAAGTGATGCATAAATCATCTCGTTCTTTGCAGCCTGGCTGTTTTCATTAATTAATGCGATTCTCATTATGAAATCTCCTCTTTTCTTATATTCTATATAAACTATAAGCTGTGGGTCTGCTTTTGTCAAATGTGTATACTGAAATAATACATTTACCAAATGCTTACTTATGTGTTATATTATACAGAACGAATTAAGTTGAAAGAGGTTAGATAATATGGCTGAAAATAAAGATTCCCAGGCAGCATTTATGGAGGCTGTCGGAAGCATTAAAGAATACGCTAAGGTTAATGGCAATATTGTTACAAGAGAGGATGTACACAGCTTTTTTAAAGATATGGCATTAGATGATGCCAAATTCCAGATGATTTCCGGATATCTGATGGCTAATGGAATTAAGATACAGGGCGAAGACAGCGTAGATAATGAATTCCTGAAGCTGATGGAAAGTGCCTCAGATGATAATATTGATGAGTCAGGACAACATATTTCTAAGGAAGAACAGGAAGATAAGAAGGTTGCGGATGATATTGTAAGTCATCTTGATTATGAAGAGGATGAGAAGTATCTGAAAATATATCTTCAGGATATATCAGGAATACAGCCTATGACAGATGTTACAAGATCATATCTTCTTATGAACATAGTTGAGGATAATGATAAAGAATCACTAAAACTGCTTACAGAAAGTTATCTTGAAAAGATTGTGTCATGGATAGAACCATTCAGAGGAAAGGGAGTTCTTGCATGTGACCTTGTACAGGAGGCCAATCTGGCTATGACAGCATATATAGGACAGCAGGAATGGCTTAATAATTATGAGTGGAAGGATAAGATTAAAGAAGGTGGACAGGAAGACCTTCTTAATGTGCTTAAAGGAATTGACGAAGCAGTTAAGGAGCTTATTGAAGGCAGTCTTAATATGCTTATAGATGAACAGACGGATGTTAATATGGTTTCGGGAAAAATTCTCAATAAAGTCAATCTTGTAAATGACTGGGGAACAAGACTTAAAGAAGAATTAGGAAGAAAACCTACGGTGGAAGAAGTAGCAAAGAACATGGGAGTTGCAGAAAATGTGGTACTTGAGGCTATCAGGCTTTCAAGTGAAACAATTGAAGATATCAAGTACGAAAAGACGGTTCCTAAAGAATAACTGATTAATAAAATTAATATATACACGATTTCGAGAAAAATTTAACAATTTTTTATTGATTTTAATTAGGGCATGGTATAGAATTAAAAAGAATTTTGTAATAATTTACAAGAAATTATAAGAAAAGAGGTTTATGTAAGATGGCAAAAATCGATTTAAGCAAGTATGGCATCACAGGTGCTACAGAGATCGTCTACAATCCTTCTTATGAATTATTATTCGAGGAAGAGACTAAGTCTACTAACGAAGGTTATGAAGTTGGTAAGGAAAGCGAACTTGGAGCTGTCGATGTTATGACAGGTATCTATACAGGTCGTTCTCCTAAAGACAAGTACATTGTTGTTGATGAGAACTCTAAGGACACTGTATGGTGGACATCAGATGAGTATAAGAACGATAACCACCCAATGTCAGAAGATGTATGGGCTAAGGTTAAGGACATCGCTAAGGCAGAGCTTTCTAATAAGAAACTTTTCGTAGTTGATGCATTTTGTGGAGCTAACAAGGACACAAGAATGGCAGTTCGTTTCATCGTTGAAGTTGCTTGGCAGGCACATTTTGTAACTAATATGTTCATTAAGCCAACAGCAGAAGAACTTGAGAACTTCGAGCCAGATTTCGTTGTATATAATGCTTCTAAGGCTAAGGTTGAGAACTATGCTGAATTAGGCCTTAACTCAGAGACATGTGTTGCATTCAACATTACAAGCCATGAGCAGGTAATCATTAATACATGGTATGGTGGAGAGATGAAGAAGGGTATGTTCTCTATGATGAACTACTACCTTCCATTAAAGGGTATTGCTTCAATGCACTGCTCAGCTAACACAGATAAGAACGGAGAGAATACAGCAATCTTCTTTGGTCTTTCAGGAACAGGTAAGACAACACTTTCAACAGATCCTAAGAGACTCCTTATCGGTGATGATGAGCATGGTTGGGATGACAATGGCGTATTCAACTTCGAAGGTGGATGCTACGCTAAGGTTATCAACCTTGATAAGGACTCAGAGCCAGATATCTACAATGCAATTAAGAGAAACGCTCTTCTTGAGAACGTTACACTTGATGAGAATGGAAAGATTGATTTCGCAGATAAGAGCGTAACAGAGAATACTCGTGTATCTTACCCAATCAATCATATTGAGAATATAGTAAGACCAATTTCTTCAGCTCCAGCAGCTAAGAATGTAATCTTCCTTTCAGCAGATGCTTTCGGAGTACTTCCTCCAGTATCTATTCTTACACCAGAGCAGACACAGTACTACTTCCTTTCAGGATTTACTGCTAAGCTTGCTGGTACAGAGAGAGGAATCACAGAGCCTACACCTACATTCTCAGCTTGCTTCGGACAGGCATTCCTTGAGCTTCATCCTACAAAGTATGCAGCAGAGCTTGTTAAGAAGATGGAAAAGAGTGGAGCTAAGGCTTACTTAGTTAACACAGGATGGAATGGAACAGGTAAGAGAATCTCTATTAAGGATACTCGTGGTATCATTGATGCTATCCTTTCAGGTGCTATTAATACAGCTCCAACAAAGAAGATTCCTATGTTCAACTTTGAAGTTCCTACAGAGCTTCCAGGAGTAGATCCAGCAATCCTTGATCCAAGAGATACATATGCTGATGCTTCTGAGTGGGAGACTAAGGCTAAGGATCTTGCTGCAAGATTCAATAAGAACTTTGTTAAGTACACAGGTAACGAAGCTGGTAAGGCTTTAGTTGCTGCTGGTCCACAGCTTTAATTTTCAATCATTACAGAGTTTGAATTATGATTATATACCTGCGTCTGAATTGAATTCATTCGCAGGTATATTTGAATTTTTTTGACATATAATATTGTGTAATCAGTAAAGAAGATGTATAATCAATACATCGGTACAGATCACGTATCAATTGAATATTTCCTGGGACGTTCGCAAAACCACATTATTTTGATCCTACATTTCATCGACGGGATTCCTATATCTCCATTCCAATGTCAAGCCTCCTTAGTCAGTGGAAGGCAGCGGTCTGGATGCGGTTGCCCACCTAGCTTCGCTAGGAGTCGAAAGCGTGGGGAGCGGCGTTTTGGGATATTATTAACAGGCTGTCACATAAGTGACAGCCTGTTTTTTGCGCGAAAAGCGATGAGAATATAAAATTATAAAAGCAGCTATGCTTGCATGTGTCGCTTTTTATGATTTTATATTCGAGGAGCAACGCGACAATGCCAGAACTTAGTTCTGGCATATAAGCTTTTTGCGCGAAAAGTGATGAGCATACCTAGTTCTAAAACTTCAATTCTCAGCATATACTATCAAGAGCTTGTCTGAACAAGGACACTTAATTTAGTATGGAGAATAGTATATGAAACAGAAAACAAAAATAATATTCTTAGCCTATTCTGCACTGGTGATTTTTATGTCATCAGCATGTATATATATGTCACATATGATTAAATCAAGATATCAGGACACATCGTCAGAAATCAATATTTATAAAAATGTATATGTAACTAATATAGAAGACAACACGATAACTGCCAATATGTATGGTAATATAAAGAAATTCAATAGTGGAAAGATAGCAGAAGATGTAACCGGGTGTTTATGTGATATTACCGTTGAGGATGGAAAGATTGTTGGAGTTAATACCAAGACGGATGTTGTAAGTGGAAAGGTGCTGTCAGTTTCACAAGACAGCGTTGAAATTGAAGGTTATGGTTCTGTTAAGCTGGATGAGGACTTTATTATGTATGAAAAAGAAAACTCATTGATAAGTAATTACAGCAGTATAATTGTCGGTTATGCATTACAGGATTTTATTGTGGCGGATGGAGAAGTCTGTGGTGCTATTAAGAATAAACCTTTGCAGGCTGACAATATAAGAGTAATTATCAAGACAAGCGGATTCAGAGATATATTTTTTAATGAAGCAGTTTTTTGTGCTGATTCAGGAATGATAGTTGAGACAGGTGAAGAATCTTATGAGACGGCACCCGGGGAGACGGTTTCGTTTAATCCGGATACAGAAGACTTTAATGAGGGTAGAATAAAACTAATTCCTAAATCAGGTGAGATACAGTTCCAGTCAGTAAACAGAGGCATAGGAACACCTTCATATGGCGGAACTATTGAAGTTTCACTGTATGATGAGGGAATTGTTGTTGTAAATGAAGTGGGGATAGAAGATTATCTTAAAAAAGTTGTTCCTAGCGAGATGCCGTCAGGGTTTAATCTTGAAGCACTGAAATGTCAGGCTGTATGTGCAAGAAGCTATGCTTATACGGAACTTTCTAATAACTATTATAGTGCTTATGGAGCGCATATTGATGACTCAATACAGTTTCAGGTATATAATAACTCACCGCGGGCAGAATCAACAGATACTGCAGTAGATGAGACAGCGGGACAGGTGCTATCATATAACGGAGAAGTTGTTAAGACATATTACTATTCAACCTCATGTGGAAGCACAACAGACGTTACACTTTGGGGCAATACAACAGAAAACTATCCGTATTTTGTTGCGGAGTGTGTGGGTGGAGTGGACAGAGGACTTACACTGACAGTAGAATCGGAGTTCAATACATTTATAAAAGGTGAAAATGAGGCTGATTATGATTACGACTGCACCTTGTACAGATGGAGCATGGAGGAATCTGTTAAAGAGATAAGTGAAGGATTTGCACGTTCTACAGGGAAGAATGTAGGAAACATAACAGATATTGAAGTACTTAAGCGTGTTAATGGAGGAGCGGCAGTAAAAGTTAAGGTTACAGGTGATAAAGGCGAGACAGTGATAGACAGTGAATCAGCGATTAGGGCAGCATTTGGCAATGCAAATGTGGATATGAACACTAAGTCAGGAACGACAAGATATGCTAATCTGCCAAGTACATTCTGTGTGTTTGAGAAGGTGACGGAGGGAAAGAAGCTTACAGGCTTTAAGATAACAGGAGGTGGCTACGGACATGGAATCGGCATGAGTCAGAATGCTGCCAATAAAATGGCAGAATCCATGACTTACGCGCAGATTCTGGAATTCTTCTACAGAGGTACTACGCTTACTCTGATTTCTTCCCAAGATAATGCCTGAATATTTTTTCATCATTGATGAAGTAGTTAATCTCTGCACCGATGAATATTATAATCATACAGGCATACATCCATATAAGTGCTATGATAATAGTAGCAAGACTTCCGTACATGTATGAAAAGTTCGGTGAGTGGCCAACATAAAGAGAATACAGTGCTGTAAAAAGATACCATCCTAAAGCAGAAAAGGAAGCTCCTGGAATCTCTTTATAGAACTTTTTTCCTCTTCTTGATACAAGTGAGAATGCTATAGTAAAGAAGAGTGTGAATATACTTGGAAAGAGAAAATGTTTACTGTTAAATATTCCTCTGAATATCACGACTACATTAGTAAGCTGTGGTATATATTTCATAGTGAAGCTCATAATATTGTTACCAAATACCATAAGTATAAGGCTGGCAATAATAAGAATCATAAATATAAGGGCATAGATACTTGCTCTTATTCTCTGGAAAAGCCAGTTCTTCTGGTTATCTTTTCTGTATATCTGTTTTAATCCACGGACAATAGCCATGAAACCTTTACCGGCAGCCCATATGATAGCAATTGCAGTAATGAGGGTTAATGCAGTTGTTGAATTGTCATATATATCAGTGAGCATTGCCCGGACAATAGGCTGCAGCTGAGTTGGAAGAACGCCGTATATGATTTTTAAAATGTCTGCCTTGGAAACTGGCAGGAACTTTATAAGACTTAAAAGACCAATAAAAAACGGGAAAAAACTCAGCATGAGATAGTAACATGCTGAGGATGCGTAGTCGCCGATGCGGTCTTCAGATATTTTAGTGACAATTCTTTTGATTAATAATATTAAATTGAGCATTCTTATACCTTAATCCTTAATTGAATGTTTTCAAGATATTATATGTTATTTTATAGAATTTAGCAATTACTTGCAAACAGCAGTTATTTTATGTAAAATGTGATACGTGTAATTATGCACAGTAAATATAGCGAGGCAGATATGGGAATAAGTGTTAAGCTTCAGGTGTTTGAAGGACCTTTAGATCTTCTTTTACATTTGATAGATAAGAATAAAGTTAATATATATGATATTCCGATTGCAATGATTACAGAACAGTATATGGAATATGTTGAGCAGCTAAAGAAGGAAGATCTTAATGTGGTAAGTGAGTTCCTTGTAATGGCGGCAACTCTTCTTGATATTAAGTCAAGAATGTTACTTCCTAAGGAAGTGGATGAGGAAGGCAATGAGGAAGATCCAAGAGCAGAGCTTGTTGAAAAGCTGTTAGAGTACAAGCTGTATAAGGCTATGGCACAGGAATTAAAGGACAAGCATACAGATGCAGAGAGAACTTATTATAAGAAGCAGAATATTCCGGAGGCGGTTGCAGCATATACACCGCCGGTTGATCTTACAGAGGTTATTGGTGATACAACACTTATGCGTCTTAACAGAATATTTGCTGATGTTTGTAAACGTAAGGAAGATAAGATAGATCCTGTACGAAGCAAGTTTGGAAAGATTGAGAAAGAAGAAGTTACCATGAGTGAAAAGCTTGTGGATATTAAAGCATTTATGATGGAGCATGAAGATTTTAGTTTCAGGGAGCTTTTATGGAATAATCCGTCAAAGGTTGCTGTTATAGTAACATTTTTAGTTGTGTTAGAGCTTATTAAGACTGGATTTGTTGAGGTTAAGCAGGAATGCCCGGAGGATGATATATTCATAAGGGTGGTCAGGGATCCTGAGCTTATTGAAGATATAACAGAGGAGTAGAATGATGAGTTTAGAACAGATGGAAGGCATAATTGAGGCTGTGCTTTTTACTATGGGTGATTCTGTGGAAGCAGGTAAGCTTGCAGATGCCATAGAACAGGATGTGGATACAACTGTTAAGATAGTACACAATCTTATGGATAAATATGAATCAGAGAACAGGGGAATAAGAATCATTGAGCTTGAGAACAGCTTCCAGCTGTGTACCAAGCAGGAATATTATGATGCACTAATAAGAGTGTGCAGCCAGCCAAGAAGATATACACTGACAGACGCGGCATTAGAGACATTGTCGATAATAGCATATAAGCAGCCTGTAACTAAGATAGAGATAGAGAATATCAGAGGTGTTAATTCAGACAGAGCAGTAAGCAAGCTTGTTGAGCTCGGTCTTGTGAAGGAAGTTGGAAGACTTGATGCGCCGGGAAGACCAATGCTTTTTGGAACAACAGAGGATTTCTTAAGGTCATTTGGAGTACAGTCGATAGACGAGCTTCCAACAATCAGTGAAGATATGGTTGAACAATATAAGGAAGAGGCAGAGTTAGAGCTTGCAAGCGAAAACTTTGATGCAGATAATCAGGAAGATTCTGATGGTCAGATAACATTAGGAATATAGAAAGGAAGTTGACATTATGGAAAGAAAGAATGCATGGAAGAAATATTCAGACGAAGATAAGAACAATGTATTCACATTTGCAGATGAATATAAGACTTTTATATCTGAGTGTAAGACAGAAAGAGAATGTGTAAAAAAGGCTGTAGAACTGGCAAAGAAAGCCGGATACAGAGATTTACAGGAGATAATAGCAGCTAATGAGACACTTAAAGCAGGTGATAAAGTATATGCCGTTAATATGAAGAAGGCAATAGTGCTTTTTAATATTGGAAGTGAACCGATAAGCACCGGTATGAATATACTTGGGGCACATATTGATTCACCAAGACTTGATATCAAGCAGAATCCTATGTATGAAGATTCAGACCTGGTTCTTCTTGATACACATTATTATGGAGGAATCAAGAAATACCAGTGGGTAGCAATTCCTCTTGCACTTCATGGTGTTGTTGCATTAAAGAATGGCGAATGTGTTGAAGTTGTAATCGGAGAAGACGCTGACGATGCGGTTGTCGGAGTATCAGACCTTCTTATACACCTGGCTGCTAAACAGATGGAAAAGAAAGGAAGCTCGGTGGTTGAGGGCGAGGACCTTGATATCCTTATAGGAAGCATGCCGGCAGCATCAGACAGTGATAATACAGATGAGGATAAGGAAGAAAAGGAAGCAGTTAAGAAGAATATTCTTGCAATTCTTAAAGAAAAATATGGGATTGAAGAGGAAGATTTCTTATCAGCAGAGCTTGAGGCTGTTCCGGCAGGACCTGCAAGAGATTATGGCCTGGACAGAAGCATGATTATGGGATATGGCCATGATGACAGGGTGTGTGCTTATCCGTCGCTTATTGCACTTCTTAATACACCACATGTTACAAGAACTGGCGTATGTATTCTTGTAGATAAAGAGGAGATAGGAAGCGTCGGCGCAACAGGTATGCATTCAAGATTCTTTGAAAATATGGTCGCAGAGGTTATGGACAGATGCGGTGATTATTCAGAGCTTAAATTAAGAAGAGCACTTGCTAATTCTTATATGTTATCATCAGATGTAAGTGCAGCATATGACCCTAATTATGCATCAGTGTTTGAAAAGAAGAATTCAGCATTCTTTGGAAAAGGTATGGTATTTAACAAGTACACAGGTTCAAGAGGTAAGAGCGGTTCTAATGATGCTTCTGCTGAGTTCATTGGAAAGTTAAGAAAAGTTATGGATGATGCAGCTGTGTACTTCCAGATGGCAGAGCTTGGAAAGGTAGATGCAGGCGGTGGCGGAACAATCGCATATATCTTGGCTAATCTTGATATGAACGTAATCGACAGTGGAATTGCTGTACAGAATATGCATGCACCATACGAGGTAATAAGCAAGGCTGACCTATATGAGACATTAAAGGGATATGAAGCATTTTTACAGATGTAAAATGTTTGTGTTAACGAAAGGACAATAATATGAAGTGGAATAAATATTCAATCCAGACAACTACAGATGCAGTTGATATGATAAGCAGCGCGCTTAATGATATAGGAATTGAAGGTATCGAAATTGAGGATAATGTACAGCTTACTAAGGAAGAGGCTAAGTCAATGTTTGTAGATTTCATTCCTGACCTTCCACCTGATGATGGCAGCGCTAAGGTTAATTTCTACATTGACAGTGAAGAAGATGATGGCTCAATGCTTGAAAAGGTTAAGGCAGAACTTGAAGATTTAAGAATGTTTATTGATATTGGTGAGGGTACAATCACAGAATCAGAGACAGAGGATAAGGACTGGATTAATAACTGGAAGCAGTACTGGCATACATTTACAATAGGAGACTTATTCATTAAGCCTACATGGGAGCCGGAGACAGAGGAGATGAAGGGGCATGCTGTACTTAGCATTGACCCGGGAACAGCTTTCGGAACAGGTTCACATGAGACTACAAGAATGGTTATAAAGCAGCTTCAGAAGTATGTTAAAGATGGTGATGAGGTGTTAGATGTCGGCTGTGGAAGCGGTATACTTTCAGTAGTTGCATTAAAATATGGTGCAAAGCATGCATTTGGTACAGACCTTGACCCTAATGCAATTATTGCATCAGAGGAAAATGCAGAGCAGAACAATATAGATAAGAAGCAGCTTGAGGTTATTGAGGGTAATATCATTGATGACAAGGCTGTTAAAGATGCCTGTGGCTATGAGTGCTACGACATTGTGTGTGCCAATATCCTTGCAGACGTATTAGAGCCACTTTCAACATGCATACATGAGCATATGAAGCACGGCGCTTACTTTATTACTTCTGGTATTATAGATACTAAGGAAAATGAGGTAGCAGAGGCATTTAAGAAGAATCCTGAGTTAGAGATAGTTGAGATTAACCATGATGGCGAGTGGGTTAATATCACAGCAAGAAGGAAGTAGTGTATGTATCATTTTTTTGCAGAGCATGAGAATATCCATGATTCATATATAGATATAGTTGGAAGTGATGTTAATCACATTAAGAATGTATTAAGATTCAAAGAAGGCGACAAGCTTCTTATAAGCAGCGGAGATAATGTTGATTATGAATGCAGCATTGCTTCTATGTCGGATGAATATATAAGGGCAGATATACTAAGCAAGGATGAGCAGGGGAAAGAACTGCCTTCAAGAATAATTCTGTTTCAGGGACTGCCTAAGGCTGACAAAATGGAACTTATAATACAGAAGGCTGTAGAACTCGGAGCATACAGAGTTGTTCCTGTAGCAATGAAAAGAAGCGTTGTAAAACTAGATGCGAAGAAAGCTAAAGCTAAGGTTGAACGCTGGAATGGTATTGCATTAAGTGCAGCCAAGCAAAGCAAGAGAAGTATCCAGCCTGAAGTGACAGAAGTTATGACATTTAAGCAGGCACTTGAATATGCAGGAAAGCTAGATAAGCTTTTACTGCCATATGAGTGCGCAGAAGGCATGGAAAAGACCAGAAAAGTGATTGAAGAAATCGGACATGGAGAATCTGTTGGTATATTCATAGGCCCTGAGGGCGGATTCGACAGGTCAGAGCTTGACGAAGCTGTAAATGCAGGCTGTGAGATAATCACACTAGGTAAGAGAATATTAAGAACTGAGACAGCGGGAATGATGCTGTTGTCAGTGCTTATGTATAATATGGAAGAATAAGCGGAAAAGAGGCAATATGGAAGCATATCTTGATAATTCTGCTACAACGAAATGTGCAGCAGAGGTAGTAGAAACAGCAGTAAAGGTTATGTCAGAAGATTATGGTAATCCATCATCAAAGCATATGAAGGGCGTTGATGCAGAGAAATATATCCGTGAAGCTAAAGAGGTAATAGCAAAGACTCTTAAGTGTCAGGATAAGGAGATACTCTTTACTTCTGGTGGAACAGAATCTAATAACATGGCAATAATCGGAACAGCAATGGCTAATAAAAGAAAAGGAATGCACTGCATAGTATCATCTGTAGAACATTCATCAGTTAAAGAGCCATTCAATTTCCTTGAAAAAGAAGGCTTCAGAATAACATATCTTCCAGTTGATAAAGATGGAATAGTTGATATAGAGGCTCTAAAGGATGCACTTGATGATGAGACAATACTTGTTTCAGTAATGTATGTTAATAATGAAATTGGTGCAGTTGAACCGATTGAAGAAATCGGACATATAATTAAAGATTATAATCCTGATATTGTATATCATGTTGATGCGATTCAGGCTTATGGTAAATATAAGATATATCCTAAGAAGCTTGGAATTGATCTGTTATCAGTCAGTGGACATAAGATTCACGGACCTAAGGGGAGCGGATTCTTATTCATTAATGATAAGACAAGAATCAAGCCTATTATATATGGTGGAGGACAGCAGAAGGGCATGCGTTCAGGAACTGAAAATGTTCCGGCTATAGCAGGACTTGCAACTGCCGTAAAGCTTATATATAATAATGACTTTGAAAGCAAGATAGCACATTTGTATGAGTTAAAGGATTACTTCATAGATGAGCTTGAAAAGCTTCCTGATGTGCAGGTAAACAGCAAGAAGGGTACGGATTCGGCACCACAGATTGTAAGTGCAAGTTTTAAGGGAGTAAGGGCAGAAGTGCTTCTTCATTCACTTGAAGATAAAGAAATCTATGTATCATCAGGTTCAGCATGCTCATCTAACAAGCCGGGACTGAGCAATACACTTGTTGCAATCGGACTTGATAAGGAGCTGCTTGATTCTACACTTCGGTTCAGCTTCTGCTATGAGACAACAAAGGAAGAACTTGAATACACAATAGAAACTCTTAAACAGCTGCTTCCAATGCTTAGGAAGTACACAAGACGATAAGGAGAGAGTAATGTATAAAGCATTTTTGATAAAGTATGGAGAAATAGGCGTTAAAGGAAAGAACAGATTCATCTTTGAGGATGCCCTTGTAAGACAGATTAAGTTCTCACTTAAAGATGTTGAGGGAGAATTTGATGTAAGAAGAGCAGATGGAAGAATCTATGTTAATGCACTTTCGGACTATGATTATGATGAGGTAATTGAGAGCCTTACAAGAGTATTTGGTATAGTTGGAATCTGTCCTGTAGTTCAGATTGAAGATAACGGTTTTGATGACCTTGCTAATCAGGTTATCAATTATCTTGATAAGGCATATAAGAATAAGAATCTTACATTCAAGGTTAATGCAAGAAGAACAAGAAAAAATTATCCAATGAACTCAATGGAGATTAATATGGAGCTTGGTGGAAGAATTCTTGATGCATTCCCAGAGATGAAGGTTGACGTGCATAAGCCTGAGGTTCTTTTACAGGTAGAAATCAGAGGAGATGTAATCAATATTTACTCTATCGAGGTTCCGGGTCCTGGCGGAATGCCAATCGGAACAGCAGGAAAGGCTATGCTTTTATTATCAGGCGGTATTGACAGCCCTGTTGCAGGATATATGGTTGCCAAAAGAGGTGTACAGATTGAAGCAACATACTTCCATGCTCCTCCATATACAAGTGAAAGAGCAAAGCAGAAGGTAATTGACCTTGCAAAGATTGTATCTAAGTATTCAGGCCCTATTACACTTAATGTTGTTAATTTCACAGATATCCAGATGGCTATATATGAGAAATGTCCACATGATGAGCTTACAATCATTATGAGAAGATATATGATGAAGATTGCTGAAGATTTAGGAAAAATGAGCGGATGTCAGGGACTTGTTACAGGAGAGAGTATCGGACAGGTTGCAAGCCAGACAATGGCAAGTCTTTACTGTACTAACGAAGTGTGTACAATGCCTGTATTCAGACCGGTTATAGGTTTTGATAAGCAGGAGATTATTGATATATCAGAAAAGATTGGCTCATATGAGACATCGATACAGCCATTTGAGGACTGCTGTACAATATTCGTTGCAAAGCACCCTGTAACCAAGCCTAATCTTAATGTTATCAAGCAGCATGAGACTAACCTTGACGGAGTTATTGAGGAGCTTTACAAGACAGCAATTGAGACAACAGAAAAAATCGTAATTGAATAAAATAAAACCGCTTTATCTGTTACAGATAAAGCGGTTTATATGTTCTTACACATCATTACTCAACGATGTATGGCTTTAATACGGCAAGGATTGTATCAATATCATTGTCTGCATGAATGTTCAGGTCAATTGGCTTAGAAAGATCAAGACTGAATATACCCATTATAGACTTGGCATCAATTACATATCTGCCAGAAACAAGATCAAAGTCAACATCGAATTTAGTGATATCGTTGACAAAAGATTTTACTTTGTCGATTGAATTTAATGAAATCTTTACAGTTTTCATTAGAATACCTCCTTAAATGTTTTTCTATAAACTATAATATCTATTTGTTAAACCTATGTCAATAAAGAAATGTAACAAAAATTAACAGGAAATGAGGATTAAATTGAAAAAAGTTGCTATACACAGTCTGGGCTGTAAGGTTAATTCCTATGAGGCAGAATCAATGGAGATAATGCTTAGGGATGAGGGGTATGAGATAGTGCCTTTCAGTGAAGATGTTCAGGCTGATATATATATAATTAATACATGTTCAGTGACTAATATTGCTGACAGAAAATCAAGACAGATGCTGCATAAGGCAAAGAAGATGAATCCGGAGGCGGTTGTTGTTGCTGCTGGCTGTTATGTGCAGGCAGACCCTGACGGAGTTAAAAAGGATGAATGTGTTGATATCATTCTTGGCAATAATATGAAGATAAGTATTGTTGAAGCATTAAATGATTATTTTGGCGGTTCGGATAAAACAAGCTATCTTGTTGATATTAATGACAAGTATCAGGAGTATGAATCGCTTAAGATTAACCAGACAGGGGAACACACAAGAGCGTATATCAAGATTCAGGACGGATGCAACCAGTTCTGTTCTTACTGCATAATACCATACGTAAGAGGCAGGGTAAGAAGCCGTAAGCCTGAAGATATAGTAAATGAGGTTAAGACGCTTGCAGCTACAGGTGTTAAGGAGGTTGTTCTTACAGGAATTCATATATCATCTTATGGAACAGACCTTGAGAATATAAGTCTTATAGAACTTATAGAGGCAATCCATGAGATTGAAGGAATTAAAAGAATACGTTTAGGTTCGCTTGAACCAAGAATAATTACAGAAGAATTTGCAAAAAGGATTGCCGGCTTAGAAAAGATATGTCCACATTTTCACTTATCATTACAGAGTGGATGCGACAAGACATTAAAGGCAATGAACAGAAAATATAATACAGAAGAGTATTATGAGGGCTGCGTAAAGTTAAGAGAAGTGTTTGATAATCCGGCAATAACTACTGATGTAATCGTGGGATTTCCGGGCGAGACAGAGGAAGATTTCCTTGAGACACGCAAGTTCCTTGAGAAAGTACATTTTTACGAAATGCATATATTCAAATATTCAAGAAGAAAGGGAACTGTTGCTGATAAGATGAAGGAGCAGGTAGCAGACACTGTTAAGTCAGAAAGAAGTGCAGTTCTGCTTGCGTTAGAGAAGGCACAGTCACTTGAATACAGAAAGATGTATATCGGAAAAAAGCTCGAAGTTCTTATAGAAGAATTGACAGAAATAGATGGTAGGTCATATTATACAGGATATACAAAGAACTATATAAGAGTGGCAATAGCCGCTGATGAGTTTAAAGATAATCCTGTTAATGATATATATGAATGTATGGCTGATAAGCTTATCTGTGACGGGGTTACTATATTAGCGAGGTATAATTAATGTCAAGAAAGAATACTAAAGGAACAATATTAGCTATAGATATGGGCAATACTAATATAGTTATTGGTTGTGTTGATGATGATAAAGTAATATTTGAGGAAAGGCTGAGTACAGACCTTTCAAAGACAGAGCTGGAGTATGCCATCAGCTTTAAAAATGTTCTTGAAATCTATAATATAAAATCAGAGGATATTAATGGTGCAATTATATCGTCAGTTGTTCCACAGCTTGTTAATGTAATTAAAGCTGCTGTTGAAAAGGTTGTAGATATAGAGCCTCTGGTTGTAGGACCTGGAGTAAAGACGGGGCTTAACATTCTTATGGACCAGCCGAAGCAGGTGGGAAGTGACTTAATAGTTGATGCAGTTGCAGCGACACATGATTATGGCGCACCTGTTATTATAGTTGATATAGGCACTGCAACTACTATAAGCGCAGTTGATGAGAATGGTAATTATATAGGTGGTGCAATTCTTCCGGGAGCAGGTGTTTCAATGAATTCACTTTCATCAAGAACTGCGCAGCTTCCAAGAATCAGCTTTGATGCACCAAAAGGACCGGTTGGAAAGAATACGGTTGACTGTATGAAGAGCGGTCTTATATACGGACATGCAGGAAGTATAGATGGAATTATAGACAGAATAATAGATTGCTGCGGATTCGGAAAGAACGGAAAGCCTGCTGCAAAGCTTGTGGCAACAGGGGGGCTTAGTAAGGTTATAATTCCATTCTGCAGAAACAGAATTGAGACAGACCCTGCACTTCTTATAAGAGGTTTGAAATACATTTATGATAAAAATGTCTAGAAAGTGGCTGAATAGGCGGGAGGAGATAATATGCTTAAGGGAAAGACAGTTGTTCTTGGAGTAACAGGCAGCATAGCAGCATATAAGATTGCTAATCTTGCAAGTATGCTTGTAAAGAAGCATGCCAATGTGCATGTTATAATGACTGAGAATGCATGCAATTTTATTAATCCGATAACATTTGAGACACTTACAGGAAACAAGTGCTTAGTTGATACATTTGACAGAAACTTCCAGTTTAATGTTGAGCATGTCAGCCTTGCAAAGCTGGCTGATATATTCCTTGTAGCACCTGCTTCGGCAGATGTAATAGGAAAGATTGCAAATGGGATAGCAGACGATATGCTGACTACAACAATTATGGCATGCAAATGTCCAAAGCTTATATCACCTGCGATGAACACTAATATGTTCACTAATCCTATAGTACAGGATAATCTTAAGAAATTAGAGCATTATGGATATGAAATTATCCAGCCTGACAGCGGTTATCTTGCATGTGGAGATACAGGTGCGGGAAAGATGCCATCGGAGCAGGTTCTTCTTAATTACATCTTAAGGACAATAGCTAAAGATAAAGATATGGCCGGAATTAAGCTTACAGTTACTGCAGGACCTACAAGAGAGAAGTTAGACCCTGTAAGATTCTTATCTAATAATTCCACTGGAAAAATGGGATATGCAATTGCTAAGATGGCAATGCTTCGTGGAGCGGATGTAACACTTATATCAGGAAAAGTAAGCCTTGAGCCGGTGCCATTTGTTAAGATGGTGGATATTGTTTCAGCAGAGGATATGTATAATGCAGTAATTAAGAGTGCTAAAGACGCAGATATAATAATCAAGGCAGCAGCAGTTGCAGATTACAGACCGTCTGATGTAAGTGAAGAAAAGATTAAGAAAAAAGATGGTGATATGTCAATTCCTCTTGAGCGGACTAAAGACATAATAGGCACACTTGGAAGCAATAAAAGAGATGGATTGTTTCTGTGCGGATTCTCAATGGAAACAGAGCATATGCTTGACAATTCCAAGGTGAAGCTTACAAAGAAGAATCTTGATATGATAGTGGCTAATAATGTCAAAGTGGCAGGAGCCGGATTTGGAACAGATACCAATGTGGTTACTGTTATTACTAAAGACGCAGTCGAGGAGCTTCCTATGATGAGTAAGGAAGAGGTTGCTGACGCACTTCTTGACAGAATAATGAAAGCAAGACAATAATAAAAAAATAAAAACAGGCTGCCGGTTAACTGGCAGCCTGTTTTGCTACATATCTTCGCCAAGTGCCTTGATTCTTCCGTAAGTACTTAAAAGATATAAGCCAGAAAGACCTACAAGTGCGTAGATTATACGGTCAACCATAACTGATCTGAATATAAAATGCACAAGATTAAAGTTGAGGAAACCGATAAGTCCCCAGTTAAGCGTTCCTACAATGGCAATTGTAAGAGCAATGTAGTCTATAGGTTTAGAATTCATAAAATGCCTCCTTAAAATAGCGGATTTGGTTTTGAAATTAGTATGGAAAATGTAAGATAAATCATACTGGTAAAATATGGATTTTGTTGAGAAAAAGTGTAAACTTGACGACTTTAAACCTTGTATCATACTGTCTAAAATGCTACAATTACAGTGTTTGTGAATCAGCACAGATAAAGTGTGGAAATAATGAGGTTTATCATGGCGGGAAAGAAAGTAGTCAGATACAGAAGAAAGCCGAAAGCAGCAGCAATTATATTTGGAATAGTGTTGGTATATATTGTGTGCTTTATAGTTATATATGTTTCAAAAGCAAAGGTACAGACATATGAAGTTGAAGTGGGATCATTAATGAATAATGCTTCATTTACAGCGGTTGCCTTAAGACAGGAAGAAGTCTATAATTCTTCATATTCTGGTGATATTAACTATTATCAGCGAGAGGGAACAAGAGTTATGACCGGTGATACAGTGTATACGGTTGATGAGACAGGAAGAGTTTCAGATATACTTGCACAGTATACATCAGGAGATGGCAATGCACTTTCAGATGAGAATCTTACAGTCATTAAGAATACACTTACTAATTACAAGACTGAGTATGCAGACAGTGGATTCAGTGCAGTTTATGATCTCAAGTCAGATCTTAATGCAACTGTACTACAGTCTATTAATGAGAATATTATGGCCAATCTTGATTCAATTGTATCAAGCACAGGAAGTCAGGACCTTTTCAAGACTGCAAAGTCAGATAAACCGGGTATAGTTGTTTATTCGGTTGATGGTTATGAAGGAGTTACCGAGGAAACAATTGGAAGTGTTGACTTTAAGAAAAAATCATATGATAAGCAGAGTCTTAAGTCAGAAAAGCTTATTACAGCCTCAGATCCTGCATATAAGCTTATTACAAGTGAGAACTGGACACTGATGTTTCCAATTACACAGTCAGATATAGATAAGTATTCTCTTTCATCTAAGGATACGTTATCAATTAAGTTTACCAAGGATAATATTACAGGCACATTTCCATTCAAGATAGTTAATGATGGTAAGAACTCATATGGTGAGATAACATTATCAAAATATATGATAAGATATGCTACAGAGAGATTCCTTGATATTGAGATAATTGTGTCAGGAAAGTCAGGAATCAAGGTTCCGGTATCGGCGGTAACCGAGAACGAATTCTATAAGATACCTAAAGAATACCTCATAACTAATGGTGAAAAGGGTGATTATGGATTCCTTGTAGAACAGAGCGATTCAGATGGTAAGCTGAATCAGGTATTTAAGGCTGTTGATATATATAAGTCAAATGATGAGGCTGTGTATATTAAGAAGACAGAACTGGCAGCCGGCACTGGAATAATCAGGATGGATTCAAGTGACAGGTTCGTTGTAGGACCGGTTGAAAAGCTTAGAGGTGTGTATTGTGTTAATACAGGATATACAGTATTTAAGCTTGTAGAAGTAATAGATGGCAATAATGAATACTACATATTAAAACAGTCGCTTAGTCATGGTGTGTCAATATATGACAGAATTATTCTTGATGCAGATAAGTATTCAGAGAATGAGATGATATATTAAATGCTTTGGCATATCAGATTAATTACATTCAGGAGGCATTATGTTAAAGGATAATCTTATTGAAGTAGAAGAGCATATTAAGAAAGCATGTGAGAAATCAGGAAGAAATCCAGAAGATGTGTGTCTTGTTGCAGTAAGCAAGACTAAGCCTAAGGATATGCTTATGGAGGTATATGACTGTGGAATAAGACAGTTTGGAGAGAATTATGTTCAGGAGATGGTGGACAAGGCAGATACACTTCCTAATGATATAACATGGCATATGATAGGACATCTGCAGAGAAACAAGGTAAAATATGTTGTAGGACGAGCTGCATTGATTCATTCAGTTGATTCGGAAAGACTTGCCGTTGCAATAAGTGATGAAGCAGTAAAGAAAGGTCTTGTACAGGATATTCTTATTGAAGTTAATGTTGCAGGAGAAGAGAACAAATTCGGTGTAACATGTGATGAAGCAGAAGAATTTGTAAAGAAAATAGCAGTGCTTCCGGGAATCAGGATAAGAGGATTCATGACAAGTGCACCATTCGTTGAAAATCCAGAAGATAACAGAAAGTATTTTAGAGAATTAAAGCAATTACTGGTTGACATAAATAACAAAAACATAGATAATGTATACATGAATGTTTTGTCCATGGGCATGACTAACGACTATACAGTTGCGGTGGAAGAAGGAGCAACTCATGTCAGAGTGGGAACAGCAATATTTGGAGCCAGGGACTATTCACATTAATATGTTTTGGGGATACTAAAGAAAGTCAGATTATCAGATATAGGAGAGTGTTTATAATGGGAATGTTAGATGGTTTAACTAATATGTTTAAGATGCATGATGATGACGATTTTGATGATGATTACGAAGATTACGATGATGATTTTGATGAAGATTATGAAGATGAGAAGCCTTCTGCAAGAAAGAGACTTTTTACTGGTTCATCCAAGAAAGATTCAGTAGCTGATGAAGAAGTTTCATATACAGCAGAGAAGCCAAGATTCGCTTCGAAGTCTAAGGTTGTTCCTATGAAGACACAGTCTGCAAGAGGACTTGAAGTTGTTGTAATAAGACCAGAATCTATGGAAGATGCTAAGGAGATAACAGATACACTTCTTACAGGTAAGGCTGTTGTGCTTAACCTTGAAGGAATCCATGTTGAGATAGCACAGAGAATAATAGATTATTCTGCTGGTTCTACATATGCAATAAGGGGTAACCTTCAGAAGATAACTAATTATATTTTCCTGGTGACTCCACCTAATGTAGATATTTCGGGTGATATTCCTGAGATAGTAACAGGAGGAATTGATCTTTCATCATTTAACAAGAATGAAAACAGATTTTAATTGATCTTCACAGCCACCCACATATAATGGGTGGCTGTTTAAGTATAAGAATAAGGGAGAATGTTATGAAGTGTATTAATGTAGAGTGCGAAGGAAAACCAGCATACGATATTGTGATTGAAAGTGGATTCGGGGGACTTTCAGAAGCCTTTAATAAGCTTGAAATAACAGGGAGAAAGTTATGTATTGTTACAGACAGCAATGTAGGTCCTTTATATGCAGAACAGGTAAAGAATGAGCTTGAAAAAACAGGTAATGCGGTATATGTGTATACATTTGCAGCAGGAGAAGAGAATAAGACTCTTGACACAGTACAGGATGTATATGAATATCTTATAGAGAATCATTTTGACAGGAATGACTGCCTTGTAGCACTTGGCGGAGGAGTTGTTGGCGACCTTACCGGATTTTCTGCGGCAACATATCTTAGAGGAATTAAATTCATACAGGTTCCTACATCACTTCTTGCCCAGGTTGATTCAAGTATTGGCGGCAAGACAGGCGTTGATTTCAGGGCATATAAGAATATGGTTGGAGCATTCCACCAGCCAAAGCTTGTATATATGAACATGTCAGTGCTTAAGTCACTCAGTAAGAGACTTTTTAATTCTGGATTTGGTGAGATTATTAAGCATGGTCTTATTAAAGACAAGGAATATTACAACTGGCTTAAGGACAATGCAGACAGAATTAAGGCACTAGATCCAGATGCACTTGAACATATGATATATGTGAGCTGTAATATCAAGAGAGAGGTTGTTGAGAATGACCCTAAGGAGAAAGGTGAAAGAGCACTGCTTAATTTCGGACATACATTAGGACATGCCATTGAGAAAGAGATGAACTTCTCACTTTATCATGGAGAGTGTGTTGTGCTTGGAATGATAGCAGCACTCAATATATGTGTCGAGCTTGGAACTATAACTGCAAATGAAAGAGATGATGCTCTTAAAACATTTGCATTATATGAATTCCCTGACCATGTCACAGGAATTAAGATTGATGATGTTGTTGCGGTATCCAAGAATGACAAGAAGATGGATGCCGGCAAGGTTAAGTTCATTCTTCTTAAGTCAGTCGGAGATGCTTATATTGACAGAGATATAACTGATGACCAGATGAGAAGAGCACTTGAAGGTGTTATAAGATAAATGTTTAATAACGGAGGCCGAAAGTGAATAATAAAAAGAAAATATTCAATTTGTTATTTTATATTATAGGAATTGTTGTTCTGACTGAATTAGACCAGATTACCAAAGCACTTGCAGAAGCGAAGCTTTTAGGAAAACCGGATTTTAAAATAATAGGAGATGCTTTCGTATTCTCTTATCTTAGAAATTCAGGTGCAGCATGGGGCATGTTAAGCGGTAAGATTAATCTGTTTCTTGTGTTTACAGTTATAGTTATGCTTATAGTAACTTATGTAATTATTAATCTTCCTGCAACAAGAAAGTATATGCCACTTCTTATAACATGTACATTACTTGTATCTGGTGCAGTAGGAAACTTTATTGACAGGGTAAGATTCGGATACGTAAGGGATTTTATATATTTCAAGCTTATTAATTTTCCGGTATTCAATGTGGCAGACTGCTATGTTACTGTTTCAGTTGCTCTGCTTATAATTCTTATTCTTTTTGTCTACAAAGAAGATGATTTCGGATTCTTAAAGTTATCGAAGAAGGGTGATAATAATGAGTGATTCAGTGCAGAATTTAATTGCTGAACCAGAGGATAAGGGGACAAGAATAGATAAATATCTGTCGCAGGAGTTAGAAGATGTGTCAAGGTCACGCATACAGAAGCTGTTAGATGATGGAGATATTACGGTTGATGAAAAATGTGTCAAGTCCAATTATAAGCTTAATGGAACGGAACATATCACAATAACAATTCCTGAACTTATTGTGCCACAGATACTTCCGGAAAACATACCTCTGAATATAATATATGAAGATGATGATGTAATACTGATAGATAAACCAAAGGGAATGGTTGTACATCCGGCTGCAGGACATTACACAGGAACAGTTGTCAATGCACTTATGTATCACTGTAGGGATAATCTGTCAGGAATTAACGGCGTTATGCGTCCTGGAATAGTACACAGAATAGATATGAATACCACGGGTGTTATTGTTGCATGTAAGAATGACAAGGCACATAATGATATTGCTGCACAGCTTGCTGTCCATTCAATAACAAGAAAGTATTATTGCATTGTACATAACCGCTTTAAAGAGGAAGAAGGCACGGTGGATGCACCTATAGGGCGTAATCCAAAGGACCGCAAGATGATGGCGGTTGACAGAAAGAATGGAAAACATGCTGTTACACATTACCGTGTACTTGAGAATTTTGACAAATACAGTTTTATAGAGTGTCAGTTAGAGACAGGCAGAACTCATCAGATAAGAGTACATATGGCAAGTATAGGACATCCGATACTTGGAGATGATGTGTATTGTCATGCCAGGAGTGGATATAAACTGCAGGGACAGACATTACATGCGGGTGTTCTTGGGTTTATACACCCGTCAACAGGTGAATATATGGAGTTCAAAGCACCATTGCCCGGATATTTTGAGAAGCTGCTTAAGGATTTAAGAAATGGAGGTAGCAATTGAGACGCAGGGAATTTATAGATATAATATTGAACAGTATTTCAGATACATTTGATATATACCATAATTACTGGTTTGAAGGTAGAAAGTTTGTTATATATGCTTACAGCTATAATAAGAAAGACAGATTTTCTACAACAGATGATGCCAAGTTATGGGACTCAAAATGCTATGAGCATCTGTTTTTCATTAATTGTGATACGCTTGGTATGAAAGAACTTGATGATTTATATGATTTTGCTGTCAATAAGATTGAACCGCATTTTGTACGAGGAGACGGAAAGCTGCCGGCTAAGAATCATATGTATACACATATATCATTTATAATAATCACAAGAAACCAGGTGCTTCCTGATGTTGAGAAGGCACTTAAATCTAAGAATTTTAGTAAGAATTATATGTTTGGTGCAAGAGGTTTTTCTAATATCAGACTGGCTTGTGTTACCCCGAGCAGATACAGTGTGATATCTAATAAGGCTGGAACTAAGATAGCAGAATTTCTTACAGAGATACTCTTGCATATAGACCATTATGAAGAGTAATTAATAATTATTAAAGATTAATTTAATTATGCTTAATATGTAGATTTTACCACAGAAATAATGTATAATATATCTAAAGTATTTCGTATACAATTGAAACCAGGAGGTAGGAACTATGGATGAGAGAACAGTTATTACTATCGGACGAGAATTTGGAAGCGGTGGACATGAGATAGGCATGAAACTGGCAGAGAAGCTGGGAATAAAGTGCTACGACAAGGAACTGCTTGAACTTGCAGCTAAGGAGAGTGGACTTTGTGAAGAACTTTTCGCATCTCAGGACGAGAAGCCTACTAACAGTTTCCTTTATTCTCTTGTAATGGATACATATTCACTGGGATATACTAATTCATATGTGGATATGCCTATTAATCACAAGGTTTTCCTTGCACAGTTTGATGCTATCAAGAAACTTGCAGAGAGAGAATCATGTGTTATTGTAGGAAGATGTGCTGATTATGCATTGGAAGATAATCCATATGCAGTAAGTGTATTTATCAAGGCAAGTCTTGATGAGAGAGTACAGAGAATTAAGAGAATCTATGAACTTAATGATTCTAAGGCTGCAGATCTTATCCAGAAGACGGATAAGAGAAGAGCAAGCTATTACAATTACTACTCAAGCAAGAAGTGGGGAGAAGCTAAGAGCTACAATCTCTGTATAGACAGTGGACTTGTAGGAATAGATGGTGCAATTGATATGATACTTAAGTTTATTGAATTAAAAGAGAAGAACATGGGCAAAGATATTTAATTCACTTTTAATATATACACGGTTGGTAAGTTATGAATTTTAATGGCTATAAGAGAACGAAGAAGTTTGATATTAAGAGATGGTTTAAGGGAACTAATTCAATCGTATACCTTGTTATACTTGTTGTAATGGTTCTTGGACTGCTGTTTGTGTTAAGAACTGTTATCAGTATGCATAACAGCAATAAGAATGCTGATAATGTATCACAGGAAGAGACCACTGGTGAAACTGATTCATCAGAGACGGATACACAGACACAGACAATTGCAAAGAACCAGTCATATTATATCAGAATAAGCATAGCTAAGCATACACTTGTTGTCTATCAGCTTGATGACAATAATGAATTTACAATTCCGGTCAAGGCATTCAAGGTGGCTCTCGGACCTAAAGTAGCCCCTGCCAAGACGGCTATATCAGAGAAATCTCTATGGCGTAAGATTACAGATATATATTATGTCAGATACTCTTCAAGACTTGATAATGCTGAGTATCTTAGTACGGCAACTTATTACAGTCAGAGTGATAATAATCTTAATCCAAAGTCATACAATGCTATTGGACAGAATGTATCAGACGGTTCTATTCTTATGACATGTGCCAATGCCAAGTGGATATATGAAAACTGTGGTGCTAAGACAACTGTTGAGATAGTTGAGGATTTTGATATCAGTTCAGCTATTAATGTTGAAGAAATAAACAGAATAGCTGATAACGCATATAGAGATCCTACAGATGATTTAAAAGAGAGCAGTCCTATCCAGCAGAGTATAAGTGAAACCACTAAGCCGACGGAAACGCAGGCAGAGACAGTTTCAAGACAAGAGGAGACACAACGGGTTACAGAAACTGTAACACAGTCTGCAACACAACAGTCTTCAATGCAACAGACAACAACACAATCAGAGGCTCATAGTGCAGCAAGCCAGAGCACAACACAGTAGTTATATACAATAATTTAATCCCTTTTCGCTTTTTATAAAGCAGAATGTATGCTATAATAGGTACATTCGTGTATTTATGAAAGGAAAAGGGATTATTTTATGTCAAACATTATTATTTTAGCAGCAATTATACTTTACCTTGGAATGGTAGTATGGATAGGTGTAATCTGTTCCAAGAAGAACAGTGATGTAGGAGACTTCTATCTTGGTGGAAGAAAGTTAGGACCTGTCGTTACTGCAATGAGTGCAGAAGCATCAGATATGAGCAGTTACCTGCTTATGGGTGTTCCGGGACTTGCATATCTTACAGGACTTGCTGACGCAACATGGACAGCAATTGGTCTTGCACTTGGTACATATCTTAACTGGCTTATTGTTGCAAAGAAGATAAGATTATATTCACATGGCTATCAGGCAATAACACTTCCTGATTATTTCTCTAAGAGATTCGGGGATGACAAGCATGTAATTACATTAATATCAGCAGCACTTATTGTAATATTCTTTATACCATACACAGCATCAGGCTTTGCTGCCTGCGGAAAGCTATTTAACAGTCTTTTAGGCTTTAACTATCATGCAGCAATGATTGTCAGTGCTGTTGTTATTGTACTTTACTGCACAATGGGGGGATTCCTTGCAGCAAGTACATCTGACCTTGTACAGAGTATTATTATGACATTTGCACTTGCCGTTGTTGTAATATTCGGAATTGTACAGGCTGGAGGAATGGGGGCTGTACTTGACAATGCCAAGGCACTTCCAGGATATCTTGATATGTTCCACACACATATTGCAGAAACTAACAGTTCAGGAGACTATGGATTCTTTAAGATTGTTTCAACACTTGCATGGGGACTTGGATACTTCGGTATGCCACATATCCTTTTAAGATTCATGGCTATTGAAGATGAGAACAAGTTAAAGATTTCAAGAAGAATTGCTACTGTATGGGTATTCATATCACTTATTGTGGCAACTGGAATTGGTGTAATAGGACTTACACTTTCAAAGAATGGTATTATTGATACACTTACAGGTTCAGAATCAGAGACAATTATTGTTAAGATATCACATTATCTTTCAACATTTAACCCTGTAGCAGCATTCATAGCAGGAATTATCCTTGCAGGTATTCTTGCAGCAACCATGTCAACAGCAGATTCACAGCTTCTTGCAGCTTCATCAGCAATATCACAGAACCTTGCAGTTGAGGTGTTACATATTAATATGTCTAAGAAGACATCAATGCTTGTTGCTAGACTTACAGTTGTTGTTATATCAGTTATATCAATATTCTTTGCACTTGATCCAACAAGCTCAGTATTTAAGATTGTTTCATTTGCATGGGCTGGTTTTGGTGCGGCATTCGGTCCTGTAGTTCTCTGCTCACTTTTCTGGAAGAGGGCTAATAAGTACGGAATTGTATCAGGAATGATTGCAGGTGGAGCAATGATATTCATATGGAAATTCGGTATTGCCAAGCTTGGAGGAATATTTGCGGTATATGAGCTTTTACCAGCATTTATCTTCGCAACATTAGTTATTATTGTTGTAAGTCTTGCTACAGGAAAGCCATCTAAGGAAGTTATGGATAAGTTCGAAGAAGTTAAAAATATGAGCAAATAATTCATGTCTCTTAATGCAATATGTAGAAGAGGGTTTTATATAATATGGGATATAATATAGCAATATGTGATGATGATAATTTAATGGCTCGGAATATTAAAAATTCAATGTTACATGAATTTAGTAACAAAGGATGGCAGGATGTTACTATTGATTATTATGAAGATGGTACCAGGCTGTTATCAAGCATTGAAACGGATAATTCATACAGGGTGGTTTTATTGGATATCAATATGGAGCCTATGGACGGATTTCAGATTGCAGAGCAGATAGCAAAAAGTAATTCGAAAATTCTTATAGTTTTTGTGACTTCACACGAAGAAACAGTATATGATTCTTTTGATTATATGCCTTTTTATTTTATCAGAAAGTCACGATATGAGATATCTGTAAAAAGAGTTGTTAATAAAATTATTGACAGGGAAAATCATGAAAAGAAAATAATGGTTGAGAGTAAGGATGGTCTGGTGGCTATAGATACAGCTAATATAATATATGCCGTAAGTCAGGATCATTATATTACAATATTCACAACTGATGATAATTATGTTATAAGAAAAAGTATGACAGAACTGGAAAATGAATTAAAGAATTATTTCATTAACCGCGCACACAAAAAGTATCTTGTTAATTATCGTTTTGTAAAAAAGATTAATAGTTCTACAGGTGAGGTGTTACTTGTTACAGGTGAGACTATCAGGCTTGGACGCAATTATAAAGATATATTTGAGAAAGGGTTAGTACTGTATTATCGTACATTATAATCATGTTAAATATATATAATTCTATAACCGTTCTGCAGTATTTTATACTTGTTATAATAGGTGTCATATTTTTAAAAAAGGTATCAGAATTACTGGCTAAAAGGATTAACAGAATTATAGCATATGTTATTGCGGTTATAGTTACTATAAGTATTACAGCTATATATTATACGGTTGTGAAAGCTTATATAAATATACCATCACAGTCAGATGTTATTATTCTTATGCTTGTATATATTGTCACAATGGTTGTACTTGAGACATTTTTATCTATAAGAAGGGGATGTTTTACAGCAGCGGACAGGATGAAAGTATTTCTGTATATTATTATTACGATAGCAGTATATGCAATGCTTGTATGGCTGTCGGGTTATATTGGTCAGGAATATAAAAAATATCTGCTTCTGGCAGGCTTGTTACAGCTGATGCTGGCTTACATATTTTATAGCATATCAGTAAGGCTCTATGAAGAAAATTATAATGAGAAAGAGGCAGACCGCCTTCGTAATAAAATCAATCTTGGAGAAGATTATCTGAAGAATGTTCAGGCTATGGATAAGCAGCTCAGAGTGATTAAGCATGATATGAAGAATCAGTTACAGACACTTACAGAACTGATAAAATCAAAAAAATATGATGAAGCTGAACAATTCTTGAAGATGTACGGAATGAATCTTGAGAGTACACAGGATTACATACATACAGACAATCTGCTTTTTAATACAATTATTAATAATAAAATTCAGTATGCAAAGTCAGAAAAAATCATTGTATCTTCCAGCATTAATAAAAAAATTAAGCAGATGAAGGATAATGATTTATGTACAGTAATAGGTAATTTAATCGATAATGCCATAGAAGCGGAGCTAAGAGAGAATGAATACAGAGAGATTGAGATAAGTTCATTCTGGAATGGAGAAGAATGTGTATTCCGTATAGGAAACTTTGTGTCGAAGTCAGTTCTTGATAATAATGAGGAGCTTCAGACTGTTAAAGCTGATAAAGTTTCACATGGTTTAGGAACGCAGATTATAAGAAATCTAATGAAAAAGAATAAAGGAATATGTGATTACTACGAAGAGGGTGAAATGTTTTATTGCACAATCAGGTGGTAGTAATAGCAAAAAAGACCGCAATGCGGTCTTTTTTTAATACTATACTAAAAAAATATGTCGTTCACGCCATATATTTGTCGTTCACGACATTGCGGTTGAAAGTGGTTTACAGGTGTGGTTATTATATAATTAGGTCTGAAAGATATTACACATAACGAAGAAAATAGAAAGGAATGGTGATCTGATGAAAAAGACACTAAAGAATGTTGCAATATTGGCAGCTATGCTGATGATAGTGTGCGCATATATTGCGCCAACAAGGGTTAAGGCAGAGGGAGATGGTAACCTCAGCTTTGATTTTGATGGACAGTTCGATTTTACAAGTATTGAAAAAAAGAATACATATTCATCAGTAGGCATGAGATGTGACAGTGCCGAAAATTCTAATGCATATTATTATGCAAGGGTATTCGGTGTGGATAATTATGGAGAAAAATTTGATTATTCACATGGCTATGAATATATCTTTCAGGAAGGAACATATCATGATATGTTAAACTGGGTTCGTGAAAATGACTGCCCTAAAGCATGCGTAAGAGGAGAAGGATATGGAATAGACAGTGAATACGGAACATTATTCTCAGGTGTATGGTATCCAGACCTTTGATAAAGAAAAAGTAACAACATAACAATAATATTTTACAGACTAAATAATGCGGGGTATAAGTAATGAGAAGAAAAAAGATAGTACCTTGCTTGTTCCTTACAGTGGCGTTGTGCGGCTGCACAACGCAGACTGTAGAGGATGCAAAGCAGATAGAAGAGAGTAAAACATATGTAAGCAAGTATGAATATGAAACAGATACAGACGGAAAGACAGAGACACAGGCATACAGCGAAGAAAAGCCGACATTCACAGACTGGGAGACAGTAACGGGAATAACAGATCCGGCAGTTGATTATAAAGAAGGAACAGTAAAATACAAAAGCATGAATGAAGAATTCTCAATGGGAGCATATGAATATTCAGTTACAGAGGCAGTAATAACAAAGGATTTAAATTATGCATATGAGATAATGAATAAAGATTCAGCAGATTTGATTGTAAATGATATGATAAAAGCATATCCAACAGGAAGAGTTAAATTAGAAGAAAATAATTTTCTGTGGGTTAAGATTCATGTGAAATATGATGGAGATAAGGACTTTAAAACAAGCATGCAGACTTTTTTAATAAAAAGTGATGATGGTCATTTATGGAATCGTGGGGAGTTGGATGTTATACAGGATGAAGCAACATTATTATATCCGAAAGAAAGCTACAGAACAAAAGATGTAATATTAAAAGCAGGAGAAGAGAGGGATTATTGGTTTCTGTTCAGCATATATAAATATAATCCACAGACTAATGTGTGGTATATGGGTGGAACATTAGGAAACGATTGTAATACGAATAGTATTAAACATTATAGCGGAAATTTAATAGAGTTAAAAATTGAGGACAAAACGAACAGATAAGCGGGGTATAAGTAATGAGAAGAAAAAAGATAGTACCTTGCTTGTTCCTTACAGTGGCGTTGTGCGGCTGCACAACGCAGACTGTAGAGGATGCAAAGCAGATAGAAGAGAGTAAAACATATGTAAGCAAGTATGAATATGAAACAGATACAGACGGAAAGACAGAGACACAGGCATACAGCGAAGAAAAGCCGACATTCACAGACTGGGAGACAGTAACGGGAATAACAGATCCGGCAGTTGATTATAAAGAAGGAACAGTAAAATACAAAAGCATGAATGAAGAATTCTCAATGGGAGCATATGAATATTCGGTTACAGAGGCAGTAATAACAAAAGATGTAGACTATGCATATGAGATAATGAATAAAGATTCAGCAGATTTAATTATAGATAAAACAAAGAATATGTATCCAGCAGGCATAACAGAAAATTTAGAAAATTTTTTATGGGTTAAGATTCATGTAAAATATGGTGGCAATAAGGATTTTAAAACAAGTATGCAGACTTTTTTGATAAAAAAAGAGGATGGTCATTTATGGGAAAGAGGACTTTTACATGTTATACAGGATGAAGCAACATTATTATATCCGAAAGAAAGTTATAGAACAAAAGATGTAATTCTAAAGGCGGGAGAAGAGCGTGACTATTGGTTTTTATTCAGTATAACTAAATATAATCCACAGACTAATGTGTGGTATATGTGTGGAACATTAGGAAACGATTGTAATACGAATAGTATTAAACATTATAGCGGAAATTTAATAGAGTTAAAAATTGAGGACAAAACGAACAGATAAGCGGGGTATAAGTAATGAGAAGAAAAAAGATAGTACCTTGCTTGTTCCTTACAGTGGCGTTGTGCGGCTGCACAACGCAGACTGTAGAGGATGCAAAGCAGATAGAAGAGAGTAAAACATATGTAAGCAAGTATGAATATGAAACAGATACAGACGGAAAGACAGAGACACAGGCATACAGCGAAGAAAAGCCGACATTCACAGACTGGGAGACAGTAACGGGAATAACAGATCCGGCAGTTGATTATAAAGAAGGAACAGTAAAATACAAAAGCATGAATGAAGAATTCTCAATGGGAGCATATGAATATTCAGTTACAGAGGCAGTAATAACAAAGGATTTAAATTATGCATATGAGATAATGAATAAAGATTCAGCAGACTTGATTTTGGGGAAAGAATTGAAATCATATACAACAGGAAAAGTGAGAGGAGAAAGAGAAGATTTTCTGTGGATTAAGGTTCATGTAAAATACGATGGGGAAAAGAATTTTAAAACAAGCATGCAGACTTTTATAATAAAAAGGGATGATGGACATTTATGGAATAGTGGGGATTTGAATGTTATACAGGATGAAGCAACATTATTATATCCAAAAGAAAGTTACAGAACAAACGATGTAATTCTAAAAGCAGGAGAAGAGAGGGACTATTGGTTTCTGTTCAGTGTATATAAATATAATCCGCAGATTAATGAATTGTATATGTGTGGAACATTAGGAACTGCGTGTGATACAAATAGTATTAAAAATTATAGTGGGAATCTTATAGAGTTAAAAATTGAGGACAAAACGAACAGATAAGCGGGGTATAAGTAATGAGAAGAAAAAAGATAGTACCTTGCTTGTTCCTTACAGTGGCGTTGTGCGGCTGCACAACGCAGACTGTAGAGGATGCAAAGCAGATAGAAGAGAGTAAAACATATGTAAGCAAGTATGAATATGAAACAGATACAGACGGAAAGACAGAGACACAGGCATACAGCGAAGAAAAGCCGACATTCACAGACTGGGAGACAGTAACGGGAATAACAGATCCGGCAGTTGATTATAAAGAAGGAACAGTAAAATACAAAAGCATGAATGAAGAATTCTCAATGGGAGCATATGAATATTCGGTTACAGAGGCAGTAATAACAAAGGATTTAAATTATGCCTATGAGATAATGAATAGAGATTCAGCAGATTTGATTGTAAACGATAAAATAAATGCATATCCAACAGGAAGAGTTAAATTAGAAGAAAATAATTTTCTGTGGATTAAGATTCATGTGAAATATGATGGCGATAAGGATTTTAAAACAAGTATGCAGACTTTTTTAATAAAAAGGGATGATGGTCATTTATGGAATCGTGGGATTTTGCAAGTTATACAGGATGAAGCAACATTATTATATCCGAAAGAAAGCTACAGGACAAACGATGTAATATTAAAAGCAGGAGAAGAGAGGGACTATTGGTTTCTGTTCAGTGTATATAAATATAATCCGCAGATTAATGAATTGTATATGTGTGGAACATTAGGAACTGCGTGTGATACAAATAGTATTAAAAATTATAGTGGGAATCTTATAGAGTTAAAAATTGAGGACAAAACGAACAGATAAGCGGGGTATAAGTAATGAGAAGAAAAAAGATAGTACCTTGCTTGTTCCTTACAGTGGCGTTGTGCGGCTGCACAACGCAGACTGTAGAGGATGCAAAGCAGATAGAAGAGAGTAAAACATATGTAAGCAAGTATGAATATGAAACAGATACAGACGGAAAGACAGAGACACAGGCATACAGCGAAGAAAAGCCGACATTCACAGACTGGGAGACAGTAACGGGAATAACAGATCCGGCAGTTGATTATAAAGAAGGAACAGTAAAATACAAAAGCATGAATGAAGAATTCTCAATGGGAGCATATGAATATTCAGTTACAGAGGCAGTAATAACAAAGGATTTAAATTATGCATATGAGATAATGAATAAAGATTCAGCAGATTTGATTGTAAGTGATATGATAAAAGCATATCCAACAGGTAGAGTTAAATTAGAAAAAAATAATTTTCTGTGGGTTAAGGTTCATGTGAAATACGATGGAGAAAAGGATTTTAAAACAAATATGCAGACTTTTTTGATAAAAAGGGACGATGGACATTTGTGGGAGCATGGAAATACAAGCATTATTCAAGATGAAGCAACATTATTATATCCGAAAGAAAGTTACATGACAAACGATGTAATATTAAAAGCAGGAGAAGAGAGAGACTATTGGTTTTTGTTCACTATATATAATTATAATCCCAAGATTAATGAATTATATATGTGTGGAACATTAGGGAATGGTTGTAATACATGGAGTATAAATCATTATAGTGGGAATCTTATAGAGTTAAAAATTGAGGATAAAACAGAGAGGTGAATAATATGTATATTGAGTTGAAAAATGTAACAAAGAAAATAAGAGGTGTAACAGTTCTTGACAATGTGAGTCTTCGTATGGAGTCTGGAAATATATATGGCTTCAAAGGTAAAAATGGAAGTGGTAAGACTATGCTTATGAGAGCAGTTGCAGGACTTATAAGAGTTGATGGAATTGTCGATATTAATGGGAAAATAATGGGTAAAGATATGATGTTTCCAGACAGCATAGGAATTCTTATAGAGAACCCTGCATTTATTAACAATTATACAGGATTTGAGAATCTTAAAACTCTTGCATCTATAAGAGAAAGAATTGATGATGAAAGAATAAGAGAGACTCTTAGTGAGGTTGGTCTTGAACCATATGATAAAAGAACTTTTCGTAAGTATTCGTTAGGTATGAAACAGAGATTAGGCATAGCAGCAGCAATAATGGAAAATCCTGACATTATAATATTGGACGAGCCGATTAATGCTTTGGATGATTCAGGAACAGAGCAGGTAAGCAAGCTTCTTATGAAACATAAAGAACGGGGAGCACTTATTATTATTGCCTGTCATGATGCAGAAGAACTTGATTATTTATCAGACGATATAATAGAAATTGCAGAGGGAAGAATCAAAAATAATAAAGCTGACAAAGGAGGAACTAATTAAATGCATGAATTAAATGTGTTATTAAAGATAGAATTTAAAAGATTATTTAAAAATAAATTATTTTATATTTCATTATTTATAGGAGTTGTGCTTGCAACAGGTTCCTTTATTAATAAAGTAATTCCACATATGGATATTCTTAATGGATTTGATGGAAGTGTTGCCTCATATCCTTTTTCTGTTTTTAATTCATGGATGGGAATTTTTATTGGTTTTGATCCATTTGCAACAGCATATGTATATGTGTGCATGTTATTTTGTGCATTGCCATACTGTGGTAATTTTTCAAGGGATAATCACAACCAGTACATATTGCAGTATTATAGCAGAGCATCGAGGAATAAGGTGCATGCAGCCAGATTCATTACAACATTTGTTTCGGGAGGAATGCTTGTCCTTCTGCCTGTATTAATGAATCTTATAGCAACCATGATGTGTGTTCCTGCACTTTCTCCTGTTGAAAATGGATTATTTATCGGTTCAGGAAAGTCTTTTATGGGATGTCTGTTTTATAATCATACATTTGTATACATAATTATTTATCTTATTCAGTTTTTTGTATATGGTGGAGCTTTTTCTGTAGTTTCATTAGCTGTTGCATTTTTATTTGATAATGCATTTCTTGTTATGATTTCACCATTTATCGCTTATTATGGTGTAGGTGTGTTATCTACAGTTGGTAAAAATATTTTTGGACTGTATACATTTAATCCTATGTCTTATATTAGTCCATCAAATGTTCTTATGGATAATGGACTTATAGGTTTTATTCTGGAACCGTTAATTATTATACTGGTAAGTGGTGTAATATTCTTTTGGAAAGGAGCAGCGAATGAAGTTTTATAAATTTTTGATTACGGCAGCGTGTATTGCCATAGCAGCAGTATGTATTGCATTGATAGTAAGAGTTAATAGAGCATTTCCAAATGCAGAGGAGGTTAGTTATACCAAAGACAATCCTGCAGATTTAGACGGGCTGGAGATAACTCCTGTTAATGCTAAAGTATATACTCTTGAGGATTATTCTAAGATTTCAGATCAGTATAAGAATGTAAGCGAAGAAAAAGCTAAAAATGTAAGAATTATTGTTATGACTGTAAGATTAAGAAATACAACTGATCAGGTTATTAATTATGTACCAAGCTTTATATGCGTTGTTGAGGAGCTTAACGGAAGCAATGGTGTCCAGCCGGTTAGTAATTCAATGAGGAGAATCACATTAGATCCGGGACAGACTCAGGAAGTAAGATTTCAGGCATATATGGGACCTAATCAGCTGAATCCTAAGAAATTTTCAAAGCTGGAGTCTTCTACGATAACTTTAGTGTATTCTTATTATCCATTAAAGAAAAAGCTGGTGTTTTAAATGAAATGTTTTAAAAATGTTTTCAAGGCAGATATCAGGCGGTTTTGTAATGCAAGCTGGAAGTTTTTTACAGCATTTATAGTATATTGTATATTGCAGGCGGTGATTTTTTATACAGGTGCAGTTAAGTTCATACATAAAGGAATCATTGATGGTGTATCTTTTGGGGATTCCATGATGTATTTCTTTAAAGGAGCAAAAAAATTCATAATTCGTGGCAATACACCTATGGATATACCTATTTTTGGCATGCTTGTTGTGTTGTATCTGCTGCTGATAATTGCATTATATATTAATTCTGATAAGAATGCGCTTGGCAAAAGTATAATAGTAGCGTCAAGGTCACCTGTATACTGGTGGATTAGTAAATGCTTAATTGTTGTTATTGCTGCATGTGTATATATGATTATAATATGTGCGACACATTTTCTGATGGGAATGGCCATAGTAAATAGCAGATTTTATTCTGGTATTTCATTAACCTCCGAGAATACTATCAGGATTTTTCTTGGAAGTGGGGATATCTCGCAGAATACTAATATGGCAATAATGTTATTAATGTGTTTGGTATGTTTTATTACAGTTGCAATTGTGCAGCTTTTTATTACATATATTTCAAATGCGGTATATGGATTTATTGTCAGCATAGTATATTATGTTGTATCAATATGTTACATGAAGTGGTTCTGCTTTATTAATTATATGATGATGTATAGGATATCTGAGGTATATAATTACTGGAAATATGGCTTGTGTATGATGCTGTGTGTATGCGCTGGCATTATAACGGCAGGAATTATATATTCACGAAAAAGGGATTTCCTGTAAAGTTAAGGGGTTTACCTATGAATGAAAGAGTGAAAAAATATTTAAGCGTTATGCTGGCGTATGGGATACCAGTCATGCTGATAATGAAAACAGTTCCATTCATGTCTGGTTATCTGAAAGGACTTGATGCATGTGTGGCTGATTACTTTCTGTTCTTTTTTGACTGGAAGTCGAATGGGTTCATATGTATGTATGAAATAGTTCTGTTTAGTTTTTTTATGGTTACAATAATCAAAACAGAATTATTGCCAAACAGGATTGTTTTATATAATTCAAGGATTAAGCTGTTTTGCAGCTGCGTAAAAAAATGTATTGCTTTAACATATTTGGTTCCGCTCTTTAATGCGGTTATTACTATGGTGGTATCACTTAGTAATCATGCAGTATGGGCATGCAACTGGGGAGCAGAAGGAAGTGTTTCAAAATATATGCTGCCATATTGTGATTTTGCTAAAGTAAGTACAGTGACAGTTATTTTAGCATCAGTTCTTGCAGATGTTTTCAGAATGCAGGCAACATTGCTTATAATATGTATTGTATACTGGCTTACCAGATCAACTGTTTTTACATATATTCTGGTATATATAAATGTACTGGCGGTAGGGATTTTGTCTAAAATTAAAATAATGGGAATATCATTTTCTGGTGTGTATTCTAAAATGATTATTGAGCGCTCATATGCATATGCGTATGGAATTGTGCTTAAGGATAATGTTATAGTTCCATTGATGATAGTATTGATTCTTGCAGTTTCAGGAATTGTTTTATTCAGAGTGTATAGGAAAGATATTCTGTAATTGACAGAATTAAAAAAGGCTTTAACCGGAAAATACAGGTTAAAGCCTTTTTCTTAATCTTCGTCGTTAATATCTTTCTGTGAAACAGCAGCGGCTACAACTGATATGATAACCACAGCAGCTATAATAGCAACTGCAACACCTATAATTGGTCCGATGAATAACATAAAACTCATAATATCACACCTCTTCGAACATATTTATTATATCCATTATATATCGGAATTATAATATGTACAAGCAATTAAGCGTCTTTTTTAGATTCTTTTTCTTCTTTAGCAAGGTTTTTGTTAGCAGTTGAAAGCATAAGCTTGATTCTGTTTAACTGGTTAACTTCGGAAGCACCAGGATCATAATCTACAGCAATTATGTTAGCTTCAGGATATGCTGCACGAAGCTCTTTGATAACTCCCTTTCCTACAATGTGGTTAGGCAGACATGCAAATGGCTGACAGCATACAATATTGCCTACACCATGATGGATAAGCTCAATCATTTCACCGGTAAGAAGCCAGCCTTCACCAGTCTGGTTGCCAAGTGATACGAAGTCTTTAGCGTAATTGGCTGTCTCACTAATCTTAGATGGAGCATCAAATCTCTTGCTTTCTGCAAGTGCCTTGGTTCCAGCCTTTCTGAAGGTTTCAAGTATCTTTATAAGTGTACTTGAAAGAATAGCCCCTTTCTTAGGTGTCTTTAATAATTCATGCTTATATGTTGAATTCTGCATACAGTAGAGAAGGAATCCCATAAGGTCAGGCATAACAGCCTCTGCACCTTCTGCTTCAAGTAACTCAATAATGTGATTGTTAGCAGCAGGCATGAACTTAACAAGAATCTCTCCAACAACACCAACTCTAGGCTTCTTGATATCCTTAAGCGGAATATTATCAAAATCCTTAACAATAGCACGGAGGTTCTTATTGAACTCTTTCATATGAACCTTATTTTTAGTAAGCTGCTCAATGCAGACCTTCTTCCATTTTTCATGAAGTGCATTAACTGAACCAGGAACTGCCTCGTAAGGTCTTGTACGGTACACAACATTCATGAATATATCACCATATTCAACAGCCATCATAGCTTTCTTAAGCATTGGTATGTCATAGCTGAAGCCCGGATTAGATTCAAGCCCCTGTGCACTCAGTGAGATTACAGGAACATCTGGAATACCAGCCTTTATGAGTGCTCTTCTGATGAATCCGATATAGTTGGAAGCACGGCATCCGCCACCTGTCTGTGACATAATAACAGCAGTTCTTGAAAGGTCGTATTTGCCTGAAAGAAGGGCGTTCATAATCTGTCCGACTACCATAAGTGAAGGGTAGCATGCGTCGTTATTAACATATTTAAGACCTACATCTACTGATGACTTGTTGTCATTCTCAAGGACTTCAATATTGTAGCCACATGAATTAAGGGCAGGACCTAATATGTCAAAATGTATTGGTGACATCTGAGGGCAGAGAATTGTGTAATTCTTTCTCATATCTTCAGTAAACTGTACTCTGTGGTAGGCAGATGACTGAATCTTTCTCTGGTAATTCTTCTGTTCACGGACTCTTAATGCTGCGATAAGAGAACGTACTCTGATTCTTGCAGCGCCAAGGTTATTAACCTCATCAATCTTAAGTACTGTATATATCTTTCCAGACTTAGTAAGTATATCGTTGACAGCGTCAGTAGTAACGGCATCAAGACCGCATCCAAATGAATTGAGCTGGATAAGGTCGAGATTATCTACAGTCTTTACATAGTTAGCAGCAGCGTAAAGTCTTGAATGATACATCCACTGGTCAAGAATGATAAGAGGTCTTTCAACTGTTCCTAAATGTGCAACACTGTCCTCTGTAAGTACTGCAAGTCCGTATGAATTAATAAGTTCAGGAATACCGTGGTTTACTTCAGGGTCAACATGGTAAGGACGGCCGGCAAGTACGATACCGCGCTTTCCGGTTTCGTTAAGGTAAGCAATTACTTCTTCACCTTTATTTCTGACATCCTGTCTGCAAGCCATCATTTCATCCCATCCGGCTTTGACGGCAGACTTAATCTCTGCGGCAGGAATGTATGATGAGAATTCCTCAACGAGTCTTTTTGATATCTTCTCCTCACTTTCAAATGACATGAAAGGATTTCTGAAATCTATATTTTCTGACTTAAGTTCTTCTACATTATTCTTGATGTTCTCAGCATATGAAGTAACGATAGGGCAGTTGTAGTGGTTGTTGGTGCCTTCATATTCGTTGTGTTCATAAGGTACACAAGGATAAAAGATGAATTTAACTCCCTGCTTAATAAGCCACATGATATGACCATGTGCAAGCTTTGCAGGATAACACTCTGACTCTGATGGAATTGACTCAATACCTAATTCGTAAAGCTTGTGGCTTGACTGAGGTGAGAGTACAACTCTGTATCCGAGCTTTGTGAAAAATGTATACCAGAACGGATAGTTTTCATACATATTAAGAACTCTTGGAATACCTACAGTACCTCTTGTAGCCTTTTCTTCTGAAAGAGGCTCATAGTCAAAGAGTCTGTGGAACTTATAATCGAAAAGGTTAGGGAGCTTTTCTTTGTTCTTCTCTTTACCAAGTCCACGTTCACATCTGTTACCTGTAATAAACTGTCTGCCGCCAGAGAATTTATTGATTGTAAGATGACAGCTGTTAGTACATCCTTTACATCTTGTAAGCTTTGTTTCATATGTAAGAGAGTTAATCTTATCTATAGAAAGCATAGATGACTCTGATATACCGTCATATCTTTCTCTTGCAATAAGGGCAGCGCCAAAAGCACCCATAATACCTGCGATATCAGGTCTGATTGCCTGAACGCCTGTAATCTTCTCAAAACTTCTAAGAACTGCGTCGTTGTAGAATGTACCACCCTGAACAACGATATGCTTACCTAAATCATCAGGATCAGAAATCTTGATAACCTTGTATAAAGCATTTTTAATAACAGAATAAGCAAGTCCGGCAGAGATATCTGCAACTTCAGCGCCTTCCTTCTGCGCCTGCTTAACCTTGGAATTCATGAATACTGTACAACGTGTTCCTAAGTCAATAGGGTGGTTCGCAAATAAAGCAGCCTTGGCAAAGTCCTGAACTGTGAAGTTGAGGGATTTTGCAAATGTTTCTATGAATGAACCACATCCTGATGAACATGCTTCGTTAAGCTGTACAGAATCTACAGTCTGGTTCTTAATCTTGATACATTTCATATCCTGTCCACCGATATCGATGATACAGTCTACTTCAGGGTCAAAGAATGCAGCAGCGTAGAAATGTGACACTGTCTCAACTTCACCCTCATCTAACATTAGAGCCGACTTGATAAGTGCTTCACCGTAACCTGTTGAACATGACTGTACAATCTTGGCTTCTGGTGGAAGCAGTGTATATATCTCTTTAATAGATTTAATTGTTGTAGCAAGTGGTGAACCGTTATTGCTTGAGTAGAATGAGTAAAGAAGATTACCGTCTTCATCAACTAAAGCAACCTTGGTTGTTGTTGAACCCGCATCGATTCCGAGATAGCAGTTGCCCTTGTAAGATGCGATATCAGCAGTCTTAACATGATGAGAGCTGTGACGCTTTGTGAATTCATCATATGCAAACTGGTTCTCAAAAAGAGGTTCCATACGTTCAACCTCGAACTCAAGCTTAATCTTTCCTTTAAGTCTTGCGATAATGTCTTCTACAGGAACACATACATCTTCACTGTAATTCATTGCTGAACCAACAGCAGCAAATAAGTGTGAATGGTCAGGAGCAATGATTTCATCCGGACCTAAGCTTAATGTACGGATAAATGCCTGTCTTAACTCTGATAAGAAATGAAGTGGTCCGCCTAAGAATGCAACATTACCACGGATTGGTTTACCACATGCAAGACCACTGATTGTCTGGTTTACAACAGCCTGGAATATAGATGCAGAAAGGTCTTCCTTAGTTGCACCTTCATTGATAAGAGGCTGGATATCAGTCTTGGCAAATACACCACATCTTGCGGCAATAGGGTATATTGACTTATAGTTCTTGGCATATTCATTAAGTCCCATTGCGTCTGTCTGTAACAGAGTTGCCATCTGGTCAATGAAAGAACCTGTACCGCCGGCACATATTCCGTTCATTCTCTGGTCAATACCGTTAGTAAAGTAGATAATCTTAGCATCCTCACCACCAAGCTCGATTGCAACATCACACTGTGGAGCATAATCCTGAAGGGCAGTAGACACGGCTACTACCTCCTGTGTAAATGGTACTTCTAAATGTTTGGCAAGAGTAAGTCCGCCTGAACCTGTGATAACAGGATATACTTCAAACTCGCCAAGCTCAGCCACTGCCTTTTCAAGAAGTGACTGGAGTGTTTCCTGGATATTCGCAAAATGCCTTTCATAATCAGAAAATAAAATATTATTATTATCATCTAAAACAGCGATTTTTACAGTTGTTGATCCAATATCAATACCTAATTTGAATTTGTTCATAACCTAATACAGCTATAGCTGTCCTCCTTAAAATAAATATACAAAAGTTACCCATTGCATAGTGACTTTGGCGAAAAAACGCAGAATATGTCATTTTCTATGCAACTTATGCATTATAGAGTAAAATGGAATAAATTTCAATATTAATAGGAAATAATAAAATAGCTTTAATTATTTATGGTGGATATTTTTATTAAAATTTAAGAACTTAAGAGTAAGTTTAATTGACATCATATTGTTTTGTTTATTATAATTTCTTGTATATGATTATGAATTATTAGTCTGTAACATGTGTAAGACTGAAAGGAACATTTTATGAACTGGTTTGCTAAATTTGAGAAAAAATTCTCTAAGTATGCGATTAAGAATCTTATGTTTTACATCATTGTCCTTTATGCAATAGGATTTGTGATGAATACATTTTTTAATGGATTATATGACGCATATTTTTCACTTGATTTTGCTATGATTTTTAAAGGACAGGTATGGAGACTCATCACATTTATATTACAACCTCCTTCTAACAGCATAATATTTGTGGTATTTGTGCTGTATTTCTACTATCTGATTGGTTCGGTACTTGAAAGAATATGGGGCTCGTTCAGATTTAATGTATACTTCTTTACAGGAGTTATCCTTAATATACTTGCATCACTTATTATCTATCTTATATGGGGATTAAGCTTTAAATTAAGTACGAATTATATTAATCTTGCGTTGTTCATGGCATTCGCTATGGAGCAGCCGGATATGGAGGTTTTATTATTCTTCATTATCCCAATCAAGATTAAATGGATGGCAATACTTGATGCTGTAATATTCGGAATTACTATAGTATTCGGATATCTTGTGCCTTTTCTTCCAAGAAATGTATGGTACAGCCTGTATGCAGCAGGTTTTCTTGCACCGTCAGCAATTATGTGTTATGCCAACGCAACGGCGGCGCTTGTGTCAATGCTGAATTTTATAATATTCTTCTTCCTGTACAAGAAAGGCCCGGCAAAGAGCAGTACACAGAGAAACTTCGACAAAGCAATGAGAACAGCAAAGAAAGCACAGCAGAACGCCAGAAAAGACTATTGGCAGCAGAATAGTGGTAACACTCAGGGCAATGGTGGTCAGCCATTATATGGAGATAAGTCTAAGGATAGTCAGGCACAACAAAGTCAGGCACAACACGCGAAGCGCGGCGTGCCGAAGCACAGATGTGCAGTATGCGGAAGGACAGAACTTGACGACGAAAACCTCACATTCAGATTCTGCTCAAAATGCGTCGGCAACTACGAATACTGTTCCGACCATTTATATACCCACATCCATGTAACAGGTGATAAATAAGGTAAAGCTTGTTAAATAAAAAACTTAGTTGATTTGACACGCAAATATGTTATTATATTGTAGGTATGTGTTTGAAAAGATTTTAATTATTTTGGAGGAAACAATGAAAAAGACTAAGATTATTTGCACAATGGGTCCTAATACTAACGACAGAAACCTTATTAAGGATCTTGCGTTAGCAGGAATGGATATTGCAAGATTTAATTTTTCTCATGGTGACCATGAGGAGCAGGCAGGAAGATTTGCCTTAATTAAAAGTGTAAGAGAAGAACTTAATATCCCTATTGCAACTCTTCTTGATACTAAGGGACCTGAGATCAGAACAGGTGCTGTTAAGGATGACAAGAAGGTTACACTTGTTGAGGGACAGAAATATACATTAACAACAAGACAGGTGCCAGCAGATGATAAGATTAATATGGTAACTTATGCAGGTCTTCCAGAAGATGTTACTACAGGTAATATTATTCTTATCGATGATGGTCTTATCGAGCTTAAGGTTGATAAGGTTGAAGGTACAGAGATTGAATGTACAGTAATTAATGGTGGTGAGCTTGGTTCTAAGAAGGGTGTTAATGTTCCTAACGTAAGCATCAGACTTCCAGGCATCACAGAGAAAGATAAGGAAGATATCATCTTTGGTGTTGAGCAGGGATTTGATTTTATCGCAGCTTCATTTGTAAGAAATGCAGCATGTATCGAGGAAATTAAGCACCTTCTCTGGGAGCATGGTTCAGATATCCCAGTTATTGCTAAGATTGAGAATGCCGAAGGTATTGCTAATATAGATGATATCATCAGAGTTGCTGATGGTATCATGGTAGCCCGTGGAGATATGGGTGTTGAGATTCCAGCTGAGGAAGTTCCACACGTTCAGAAGGAAATCATCAAGAAGTGTAATGCTAAGTATAAGCCAGTTATCACAGCTACACAGATGCTTGATTCTATGATCAGAAATCCAAGACCTACAAGAGCTGAGGTTACTGATGTTGCTAACGCTATCTACGACGGAACAGATGTTGTTATGCTTAGTGGTGAGACTGCTAATGGAAAGTACCCATTAGAGGCTGTTAAGATGATGGTTAAGATTGCAGAAAGAACAGAGCGGGAGATTAAAGGACATTCAGTAGAATATTCTAATCTTCACAGCAAGAGAAGCATTTCAAGCGCTGTATGTAATGCTGCAGTTCAGACAGCAGATAACCTTGGAGCTAAGGCTATTATCTGTCCTACAATTTCAGGATTTACAGCAAGACTTACATCTAAGTTAAAGCCAGAAGCTGAGATTATAGGATGCTCTCCATACGATAACGTTCTTAGAAAGATGCAGATTTACTGGGGTGTAAGACCTCTTAAGACTGCTACAGAAGCTTCTACTGATAAGATTATTGAGCATGCATTAGTAGTTTCTGAACATGCTGGATTCGTAGAAGAAGGAGATACAGTAATTGTTTCTGCTGGTATTGCTACATCTTCTGATCCTTCATCTAAGAGAGGACTTACTAACACAATGAGAGTAGTTACAATCTAGTGTTAATTTGATACATTTGTTTCGGAATGAGGCTTGATTTTAATATTCTATTATGTTATAAGTAATACACAATTAATATTACAAAGCGTTGATGGAAACAAGTAGGTTATTACTGAACTTACAGAAAGCAGCCGGTTGATGAGAGGCGCAAGGGTAAGGGTAACTGAATACATTCCGGAGCGGCGAACTGAAAGCATATTTGTAAGTAGGGGCAGCCGGAGTAGCACACGTTATAGTGCATAAGTCCATGCTGGTGGACTTAATGAGGTGGCAGATGCGAGTCTGTCATGAATAAAGGTGGTAACACGTAAGTTCAGGCTTTCGTCCTTTTAAAGAAGGGCGGAAGCCTTTTTTGTAAGCAATGAGCCATACAAGACAGAATGTGCTAGCACAGATTCTGTCTTATATGGCGAATGCAGATAATGAACAACGGAGCACGGAGTGCGGAAGTTGTGAATTATCAAGGCTCGGGAGCAGCAAAGCTGCGGAGAGACTTGGCTTACAAAGTTGCGCGAGCAGCAATAAGAAAAATGAAAAGAGAGGAAACAAAAATGACACTTTATGACGAATTGGTTGCAAGAGGTCTTATTGCACAGGTAACAGATGAAGCACTTATCAAAGACCTTATTAACAATGGAAAGGCTACATTTTACATCGGATTTGATCCAACAGCAGACAGCCTTCATGTAGGACACTTTATGGCACTCTGCCTTATGAAGAGACTCCAGATGGCAGGAAATAAGCCAATCGCACTTATTGGCGGTGGAACAGCTATGATTGGTGATCCATCAGGACGTACAGATATGAGAAAAATGCTTACACCAGAGCAGATTCAGCACAATGTTGACTGCTTCAAGAAGCAGATGGCAAGATTTATTGATTTCTCAGATGACAAGGCATTACTTGTTAATAATGCTGACTGGCTTCTTAATCTTAACTATGTAGAACTTTTAAGAGAGGTTGGAGCATGCTTCTCAGTTAATAACATGTTAAGAGCTGAATGCTACAAGCAGAGAATGGAAAAGGGATTAAGCTTCCTTGAGTTTAACTACATGATTATGCAGTCATACGATTTCTATATGTTATACCAGAAATACGGCTGTAATTTACAGTTTGGCGGTAATGACCAGTGGAGCAACATGTTAGGTGGAACAGAGCTTATCAGAAGAAAGCTTGATAAGGATGCTTCAGCTATGACAATTACACTTCTTCTTAACTCAGAGGGTAAGAAGATGGGTAAGACAGCTTCAGGTGCTGTATGGCTTGATCCGGATAAGACAAGTCCTTACGATTTCTATCAGTACTGGAGAAATGTTGATGATGCAGATGTTCTTAAATGCATCCGTATGCTCACATTCCTTCCACTTGAAGAGATTGACAAGATGGATAGCTGGGAAGGTGCGCAGCTTAACAAGGCTAAGGAGATTCTTGCTTATGAGCTTACAAAGCTTGTTCATGGTGAGGAAGAAGCTAAGAAAGCAGAAGCTACAGCAAAGGCAATCTTTACTGGTGGGGATGCAGCTAACATGCCTACAGCAAAGCTTGAAGCAGACAGCTTTACAGATGATGAAATTGATGCAATTAATCTTGTGTTTGGAGCAGGACTTGCAACAACTAAGTCTGAGGCAAGAAGAACTATCCAGCAGGGTGGTGTTTCTGTAGATGGAGAAAAGGTAGCAGATATAGCAGCTAAGTTCCCTAAGAGTATGTTCGAGGGCGAAGGTGTAGTTGTTAAGAAGGGTAAGAAGTCTTTCGTTAAGGTTTCTGTTAACTAATAATTAAGATATTAATAAAGGGATTATGAATATTGAGTTGTTATCTCAGATGATTTCATAATCCCTTTTTAATACATTTACAATTGTTTAATATTCTTAATGTCGGTGTCTGCAACCATTGAGTAGTTAGTGTAATACACAACGAATCCCGGTTTGGCACCGGCAGGTTTCTTAACTTCTTTCTTTAATACATAATCGACTTCAACTTTTTCCTGCTCACGGCCTTTAGAGTAATAGGCGGCAAGGCTTGCTGCTTCTTCAAATGTTCTGTCAGGAACTTCCTTTCCATCTGTTTTAAGAAGTACATGAGAACCTGGCATCTGCTTGGCGTGAAACCACCAGTCATTACCGTTGCCTGTCTTGAAGGTAAGTTCGTCATTCTGTATGTTATTCTTTCCAACGTATATGTCAAATCCATCGCTTGATACAAAATGCATCGGCTTGTTGGCTGTGATTTTGTGCTTTCCTTTAACAGTCCTTTTAATATATCCAGTTTCAATAAGCTCTTCCTTAATGTTAGCAAGATCAGCCTCTGTTACTGAAATCTCAATTGCATTGATAATAGATTCAAGGTAGCTTATTTCTTCAGTAATCTCTTGAATAAGACGGATTCCGGCTTCATAGGTTCTTTTAAGCTTGTTATATCTTGCAAAATATTTGTTGGCATTCTCAATTGGTGTGAGAGTGTTATCAAGAGGAATCTTGATTGTAGTATTATCGTAATAATTAAGTGCTTCATATTCCTTAGAACCTGCAGGAATACTGTAAGCGTAGGTTGTAAGAAGTTCGCCGTAGATACGGTATTTGTCTTTTTTCTCAGTGTCCTTTATCTGCTTTTCCTGAATGTCAAGTTTCTTGTATGCTCTTTCAAGATGTGTTGTTACAATTCTTCTTATATCAACAGACTTCTGGTGGATTCGTGTTGCAATCTCTTTCTGTCTGTAATAATCGATAATCAGTCTGCTTATCGAATCATATTCTGTGTGGTTGTCATACATAGAAAGCTTCACAGCGGCAAATTCTGCAGGCACACCGTTGTCAGTTACCATATCGGGGTGGTAGATACCATTTCTTACATCAGACATAAGTGCGTCAAATACGTTGTATAATGCATCTTTCATAGGCTTATCAAGGCAGTTGGCAGGGTGTCCGCCATCAACTCCGGCACGGTATGCAAGCTCTTCTGCTATACATGTGCTTATTCCTGTATAGCTTGAAAGCAGCGCCTTGACAACAGGTACAGGCTTTGTAAATACTGTTTCATCAAAATGCTTTCTGTCAGCTTCAAGCGGATTAATCTTGTCAGAAGTATTAGGAATGAAATAAGGTCTTCCGGGTAAAACTTCCCTGACTGAGCTTGTCTGTGCTGATATATGCTTGATACTGTCTAATATAGTATTATTGTCGTCACATAATATTATATTGCTGTGCTTGCCCATGAATTCTGCGATTATGTGCTTTCTGCACAGGTCACCGAGTTCGTTTAAATGTTCTGCCTCAATATCAATTACACGCTCAAATTTTGGTTGTGTTATAGATATTATTCTTCCGTTGTTCAAATGTTTTCTAAGAAGCATGCAGAAATTCGGTGCAGTAGCAGGGGATGGCTTGTTATCGTCTGTAAGATATGCAAGAGGAAGCGATGCATTTGCAGATAAAACAAGTCTGTACTGACCAGATTGTGTCTTTATTGTAAGCATTATTTCATCGGCTTCAGGCTGTGATATCTTGTAAAGTCTTCCGCCGTTAATTGTGTCGTTTAATTCATTAACAATACTGGATATTGTAATTCCATCGAATGCCATAATGTCTCCTTTAATTAGTAATATTCATAAATCTTATTGCATTATATTAACATACTTATTGCTGTAAGTCTTGTTATCTTTCACAAAAATTGGTATACTTTCTTAAGCATTATATGCGAATGGAAGGATAGAAACAATGATTAAAAGTATGACAGGCTTTGGCCGGAGTGAAATAGTTAAAGGTAACAGAAAAATTTCAGTTGAGATTAAGTCAGTTAATCACAGATATCTTGAAGCAGGTATCAAGATGCCTAAGAAGCTTAATGTATTCGAGAGCAGAATGAGAGATTTACTTAAGAAGTATGCAACAAGAGGCAAGATTGATATATTTATTAATTATGAGGATGATTCAGAAAGTCAGGTTAATCTTAAGTTCAACCAGAATATAGCTGATGAATATATGGCTATATTTAATAATATGTCCGAAAAATACAATCTTAAAAATGATATGACTGTTGGAGGTCTTGCCAGATTTCCAGAGGTTATCACAATGGATGAAGTGCAGGAAGACGAAGAGGAGCTGTGGCATTTTATAGAGGAAGCCATGAAGGCAGCCTTAGAACAGTTTGTTAATACAAGAATTCTTGAAGGTGAGAATCTTAAGAAAGATCTTTTAGGAAAGTTAGACCACATGGAGGAGCTTGTTGCATTTGTTGAAAAGAGAAGTCCTGAGATTATGAAGGAATACCGCAGCAAGTTAGAGAGTAAGGTTAAAGAACTTCTTGGCGATACAACTATTGATGAGAGCAGAATCGCAACAGAGGTTATTATATACGCAGACAAGATATGTGTTGACGAAGAAACTGTAAGATTAAGAAGCCATATCGAGCATGCAAGAAAATGTCTTAACGAGGATGGCGGCATTGGAAGAAAGATGGATTTCATTGCACAGGAGATGAACAGAGAGGCTAACACAACTCTATCTAAGGCTAATGACATTGAGATATCTAATGCAGCTATTGACTTAAAGACTGGGATTGAGAAGGTAAGAGAGCAGATTCAGAACATTGAGTAGGCTTTCAATATATTTTTAATAGGTTTTGATTAAATTTACTTGATTGTTTCGGGCTTGTTAGGTATAATAACTTGTGCACTTTATGTGCAGAATGAGGTAATTATATGAGCAAAGGACTATTATTAGTTATTTCAGGATTTTCTGGTGCAGGAAAAGGAACTGTTATGAAGCGACTTTTAGAGCTTCATGACGAGTATTCACTTTCTATATCAGCTACAACAAGAAAGCCAAGAGAAGGCGAAGCTGATGGAAGAGAATATTTCTTTAAGACTGTAGAAGAATTCGAGAAGATGATTGCTGAAGATGCTTTAATAGAGCATGCACAGTATGTTGGCAATTATTACGGAACACCAAAGGCATATGTTGAAGAACAGCTTGATAAGGGCAACAATGTTATTCTTGAGATTGAGATACAGGGTGCCATGAATATCAAGAGAATGTTCCCGGATGCAGTGCTTATGTTTATAACACCACCGTCAGCGGCAGAACTTGAAAAGAGACTCCGTGGCAGAGGAACAGAAGATGAGGCGACAATTAAAGCCCGTCTTTCAAGAGCAGCAGAGGAAGCAGAAGGTGTTGAGGATTATGATTACATAGTTATCAATGATGAAGTCGATTTATGTGTCGGCCGTATTCATGATATTGTGTTATCTGAGAAGATGAAAGCTAAGTATAATCTTGGACTGATTAATAATATTAAAGAAGAATTAAAGGTTTATTCGAAAGGAGAATAATATAATGATACATCCATCGTATACTGAATTAATGGCTGTAATTAACAGTGAGGTTGAAGAGGGCGAGCAGCCTTTAGTACAGAGCAGATATTCAATTGTTAAGGCAACTGCTAACAGAGCTAAGGAAATCATCGATGCAAGAAGCGTTGAGGAGAAGATTGCCAAGGCAAGAATTGAAGCAAGCAACAAGGAAAAAGAGAAAGAAAAGGATAAGGTTGAGGAGAAGAGTATCTCTAAGGAAGATGAGAGAAAGCTTCAGGTTGGAACTCCTCTTGTAAGATGTTCAGAGAAAGACAAGCCATTATCAATCGCAGTTAAAGAATTCTACGAAGGTAAGGTTAAGATTCTTGGAAGTACAGACGAGAATACTTCATTATAATTAACAAAGACTGATGTTAAGGGCAACTGCTTGTATGGGCGGTTGCCCTTTTGTGCGAGTAGCTAAGGCAAGACATAACGATAATCTTGAGTATGAGCTACAAGCATGAGGAGAGATGAGGAGTTAAATATTTTATGACAAATAGATATGATGAGAAAGAAAGACGGATTCACTGTGCATTTTCAGAAAAATGCGGTGGCTGTGATTATGCCGGGATGAAATATGATAACGAGCTTGCAGTTAAGCAGAAGTACATTGAAGAACTTTTTGGTGAATATGTAAAAGTTGATGATATTGTTGGAATGTACAGACCAATATATTACCGCAATAAAGTTCATGCAGTTGTAGGACTTGATGATTCCAGAAATGTGATAGCAGGAACTTACGAGGAAAACAGCCACAGAATAGTTGATACATCAGACTGTATGATTGAAGATTCGCAGTGTACAGACATTATTAAGGATATTAAAGGACTTATAGCCTCATTTAAATATCAGCCATATGACGAAGATGCGGGAAAGGGAATGATCCGACACATTCTTTTAAGAAAAGGATTTTCGACAAAGGAGATTATGCTCGTTATTGTTACAGCAGGAGTTACATTTCCATCAAAGAACAATTTCCTTAAGGTATTATGTGACAAGCATCCCGAAATCACTACAATTGTGCAGAATATTAATGACAGGCGCACAAGCATGGTGCTTGGAAAGAGAAATATTGTTCTTAAGGGAAAAGGTTATATCGAGGATGTGTTGTGTGGCTGCAGATTCAGAATAAGCCCGACATCATTCTATCAGATTAACCACCAGCAGACTGAAAAGTTGTACAAAAAGGCAATCCAGCTTGCTGATATATCAAAAAATGACACTGTAATTGATGCATATTGCGGAATTGGTACTATTGGAATAGTCGCCTCAAAAAAGGCTGGCAAAGTTATAGGAGTTGAGCTTAATTCAGAAGCTGTATCAGATGCTAAGATAAATGCTTCAATTAACAATATAAAGAATGTCACATTTGTTAATGCTGACGCAGGAGATTTCCTTGTTGAGTATGCGAAAAATGCAAAGGCAGATGTTGTTATCATGGATCCGCCAAGAAGCGGAAGCACACCGGAATTCCTTAATTCTCTTCTTAAGATTAAGCCAGACAGGATTGTGTATATTTCATGCGGACCTGATACACAGGCAAGGGATATTAAGGTACTTGTGAAGGGTGGATATAAGGTGACTGCATGTCAGCCATTTGATTTGTTCCCGCATACGGAGCATGTGGAGACAATAGTTGCACTACATCGGACAGATTCATAAGAATCCTTGATTTGCGCGAAGGCAACGAGGAGAGTTCCGAAGAAACAACTGGCTGTAAAGCCAGTGTTTATGCGGAATTCGACGACTGCCCGCGAGTCGGGAAGTTTGTAAAACTTCTCGACTTCAGGCACTTTGAGAGGTTTTTCAGGTTTGACCAGAGTGACCGATAAACATACAAAAAGGCAATTTCTGATGGAGTAAATGTGTATGTGGTATTGGACTGCGGCTTCGGAAACACATCAAAGAGAAAGTAATACATTTATCATTCAACTAAATAACAGAAGCGTGAAAGACCGTTCATTTTCAAGAAAAATTGAAAGTGAGCGGTCTTTCTTTGTATCTGAAAGTCATTGTATCAGATGGATTTCAGAATAGATGAATTCGATGTATTCGAGAAAGGCGATTTTATGGAGACGATACGGAATGTGGAGATAAATCAGTTGCATGATTTTAAAAATCATCCGTTTAAGGTAGAGATAAATACGGAATTATGTGAGCTGATGAAAAGTATTGAGAAAGAAGGTGTGCTTGTGCCACTTCTTGTAAGGACAAATCCCTATGGAGATGGGGATGAGGTGATATCCGGTCACAGGCGAAAGGAAGCTGCTGTATGGGCAGGAGAGACAAAGGTTCCGATTGTGATAAGAGAACTGTATGATGATCAGGCAGTTGTGGCAATGGTTGACTCTAACCTGCATAGAGAGAATCTGAAGCCAAGTGAGAAAGCATTTGCGTATAAGATGAAGCTTGATGCCATGAAGCACCAGGGAAAGCGGTTACCGGAGGCTTCATCAGTAGATGATGGTGAAGAACACTCCATGATAAACAGCAACGAGCTTCTTGCAAGACAGGTCGGAGAAAGTGTAGCACAGATAAAAAGATATATCCGGCTGACGAATCTCATCCCTAAGATACTTGCTATGGTGGATGAGGGAAAGATAGCGTTTACGATTGGTGTGGAATTATCCTATCTGTCAAAAGAAGAGAGTGGGATGTATACATACGTTAGAGCGTTCAAAAAATAGTGTAGATGGAATATAATAATAAAATTTGAGTTTACCTCGGTAAGAAGAAAATTTTTACCGAGGTTCATTTTTTATGAAATGGTCTTTATGAAATAGGTTATTGACCATTTGAACTTATAGACATATAATTTTTTTATGCAATGCATAAAGAGGTGGACTATGGAAGCAAGAGAAGAATTGAAAAAATTAAGAGAAAGTACCGGTATGAATCGAAAAGAATTTTGCGAATACTTTGAAATTCCTTATATGACGGAAACAGATTGGGAATTAGGCAACCGGAGAGTTCCAACATATCTTTTGCGTTTGATGGAGTATAAGATTCGGATAGAGCAGTTGGCTGATAAAAAGAATCAAGAGAAGACGGAGGATAAGAAATAATGGATAAGAAAACAATAAGTACTATGAAAAAAATGTTTGATGATATTATGCATACAACAGAGGATGGAACAGTTGAATTTTGGTATGCAAGAGAGCTTATGGGATGTTTGGGGTATACAACATGGCGAAGATTTAAAGATGCGATAAATCGAGCAATAGAATCTTGTAAAAGTGCTGAAATAGAGGTTTCAGACCATTTTGCCGACGCCGTCAAAATGGTTGAGATTGGTAGTAAAGCGGTGCGAGATGTGGATGATATTTTGCTTACCAGATATGCATGTTATCTTATTGCGCAAAATGGAGATCCAAGAAAAGAGGAAATTGCTTTTGCACAAAGTTATTTTGCTGTACAGACAAGAAAACAAGAACTGATAGAAGAAAGAATTGCTTATATTCAGAGAACAGAAGCAAGAGGAAAACTACGAGAATCTGAAAAAAGGTTATCGCAAAATATTTATGAACGTGGCGTGGATGATGCTGGATTTGGGCGAATTCGTTCAAAAGGTGACCAGGCATTATTTGGAGGAAGAAGTACGCAGGAAATGAAGGAAAAACTCGGCGTAAGCGATAAACGACCATTAGCAGATTTTCTGCCAACGCTTACGATTGCAGCCAAGAATCTTGCAACAGAGATGACCAATTACAACGTGGAAGAAAAGGATTTAAAGGGAGAAGGAGCTATTACTACGGAACATGTGCAGAATAATACTACAGTTCGTGAAATGCTTGGTACCAGAGGAATTAAACCGGAGGAACTCCCACCATCAGGAGATATAAAGAAGTTGGAGCGTAAAGTAAAATCGCAGGAAAAAAAGATTGCGAAGGAATCTGGAGTACTTCCGAAGAAGATTGAAGAATAAATTTTATTTTTATTGAATTCGAGTGATTAAAATTTGGAACAGAGGGGATGAAAATGGAAAAGATTGAAACACTGGAAGCCGCGCTTAAGAGAATAGCAGAATTGGAAAGTGAAAACGAGAAACTTCGTGAAGAACTGGAGTAATCAAGGATTATAAAAGGCTGAAAGCAGATGGAAATAGTCGTTTTTCATAGGTCATTGTGCCGTTGGATATGTAGACGGTGAGATTCCTAAGGCTGCAAAAAGGAAAGAAAATAGAGTGTTTTGGGTGGATTGACAACTTCAATTTAGTAAGAGGTTTAATTCCATAAAATTGGTCTAAAGTAATTAATTATTGTCGAAGATACATATTTTGCAAGTGTCACTTTATTGGTACATATATGAATGTATCATTTAGATACAAGATAAGTAACAACAATCTTGTAAGGAAGAAAGGGCTTAATTGTTTAGATAGCAACAGAACAGTTAAGCAGATGGAGGTGGCAGATATGCATATATTAACATTGATTATAATATTTGTTATAGCTTCAATTGGAGCGGCCTGTAAGGGAGACTTTTCTGGAGTAGCAGCAATAGGTAAATTTGTAGGGGTAATTGCATTATTAATATGTGTGGGGTTACTATTTTGTTATCCGCTTTTAGCGATTATTGTAGGGGCAGTAGTGGCTACAGTTGTCATATGTAGCAGTTCAAAGTGACATAAAAAGGTCACCCATATAGGGAGAATGGAGAGAAGATTATGAATAATGATTTCAAAGTTGGGATTATAGGGGGCTTAGTATTCTTAGGAATACTATTATGTTTGGGGTTGGTAGAATACACACTTGAAAGCAGTAGCGATAAAAAAACATCTCCATATAGCAGATATTCATATACACCAAATTATGGAACATCAAAGAGAAGTTCTTATTCAAGTAGAAGTAGTACATCAGGAAAATCATCAAGTACAACAAGTTCAACTAAGTATTCAGGAACCAAATCGACTTCTACTGGTAGCAAATCAACAAGTTCATCATCAAAGAAATCAAATTCTTCAAGCTCATCAAAGAGCAGTTCAAAAAAGAAGAATTATTATAATTCATATGATGATGGCTATGATTCAATCTATGATGATGGCGATTATGATGATTACAGATATGACAGGGATTCAGACTATGCTGATGGTGTAGATGATGCAATGGATGAACTGGAATGGTAAATTTCTCTTAAATATTAGTTTGTTTATCTAAAATAATAGTGTATAATAATACATGGTTAATTGTTCGGAAGTGAGAGGGTAAATATGGCTACGGAGAGAAAAGAAAAACTTATAAGGGTTTTGCAGATAATGCAGACAACAGACGAAAAAACGCCCTTGAATGCAACTCAGATAGTAAGAAGACTTGATACAGAATATGAACTTGAGGGAGTAGAGAGAAGAAGCATATACAGAGATATTGCTCTGCTTCAGGATTGTGGATATGACATAGTGCAGACAGAAGATAAAAGAAGTGGGTGGTATATGAATACTCATGCATTTGCAGACTGGCAGATAAAGATAATGATAGATGCAGTTCAGCAGGCGAGATGTGTTTCATTAAATGAGGCAACAAAGATTAGAGAAAACCTTCTTAATCTTACAAGTAAGAGAGGACGAAGCAGGCTTACACATATGATGCAGCAGCATCCTGGCAATGTAAATGTAAATGAGAATATCGGCATATATATAGAAACTATGCTTGAAGCCATATACCAGAACAGAAAGATTGAATTTCAGTATACAGAGATAAATGATTCAATGAAGAAGGTGCTGCGTCGGGAAGGCAAAAAGTACCTCCTTAATTTATATGCAATTTATTGGTCTTATAATAATTATTATCTCATTGGTGCACATGATAATCATGACAATCTGGTTAATTACAGACTTGATAGAATTGTCAATTTAACCATGTCTGATGAAAAGATGATTGATGCAAAGGAAAAGGTTGGAGTTAATCCGGAGATGATAATTCAGGATTATATAGAAAAGAGCGTGAATCATTTTCAGGGAGAACTAATAAGAGTAGAAGTTGAGTATGAACCAGGTCAGGCAGCAAATGCAATTCTTTACGATTTCGCTAGTGGAAATATAAGAGTAAGGAAACTCGAAAATGGACACTGCGTTGCCAGTTTTCAGAAGATGGACAGTGTAACACTTGTGGGATGGTTTATGCAGCATGCGGGGATGTATAAGGTTGTTGGACCGGAGAAGTTGAGGAATGAGGTACAGGAAAGAATTCAAAGTGCATGGAAAGTATATAGTAGATAAAATGCAGCATGTTTGATAAGTTAAATTAATCAACGTAGATTATTAAGATGCAATGTGAATTTTATAATAACTTATTTTTAAAGCAGCCTTTAGTGTAACTGGTATTTGCATTATAGTAATGATAACAAAACATCAGGAAGTAAAAAGCTTATGAGAGAGAATAATACATTAGATTACTACAATCTGCATACAACAGACTTTGTTAATACAACTCAAAATGTGGATTTCCATGAAATACAGGAATTTTTCCTAACGTTTCTGCCTGTGAAAGCAAAATTACTGGATTTTGGATGTGGTTCAGGAAGAGACACTAAGTATTTTATAGATAATGGATATGAAGTTGATGCAATTGATGGCTCAAAAGAATTATGTAAGGCAGCAACAAAGTACACAGGTATTAAAGTACAGCATATGCTTTTTGAGGATTTTAATGCCAGTAATGTCTATGATGGGATATGGGCGTGCGCATCAATTCTTCACATAAAGAAATGCGAACTGCCGGACATGATAACGAGGCTGTATCAGGCTCTTAAAAGAAACGGTGTGATATATATGTCTTTTAAGTATGGTTATTTTGAGGGTGTAAGAAATGGAAGGTATTTCACATATCTTACAGAGGAAAGTTTTGATATGTTGATGAAGCCTATACATGGATTTATGAAAGAAAAAATCTGGGTAACAGGTGATGTAAGACAAGACAGGGGTACGGAACAATGGCTGAATATTATACTTCGCAAGGTGACAACCATTTAATAGTTGAACAAAAATATTACAACATGCTGGATATAGAAGGATTTTCACAGATGATGAAAGATCCGTCATATTGTTATAAGTTCTACTGGCTAGAGGCGATTGTACATCTGATTTCAGAAAATGTTTATCAGACAACATTTGATGAGATAATTGACGAAATGATATCAAATGCATGGTATTCAGTAAGAGAGTTTCATATACATCTTAGTGGAATACAAGCTGATGGAATGGTAAGGGACGGGCTTGAAAGGGCAGTGAATTTGTTATCTGAATACAGCAGCTTACCTGCGAATGCATCAAAAGTTGAAATAAAAAATGCAATCAAAGAATATAACAATGAGCTTAAGTCAGTAAAGGAACAGCTTACCAATATGGTTCCTTACAGGGCTTTGTCAGGATTTTTTTCAAAAAGTGATGAGCCTGCTGACTGGGGAAGTGTAAAAAGACTGACAGCATATATTAAGAAGGTCAATCAGATGATTGTGTCATTACCTTATATTCTTGGAGACAGCAGCAAATTAAAAAAAGAAGTATATTTTAATCCTGACTGGGTTTTAATGATACAGGATAATACAGTAAATATACTTGGCTGGATTCAGTATGAAAAGGTTAAATGGCTGCAAAATAACAATCCGGAAGTGCCGGGATTAGTATATAAACTGGCACCTATGGATGAAAAGATAAGGAAGTTACCTCATGTAAGGAAACTGTGGGAAGGAATATTTGATGTATGTGAGGTAAAAGATGTATTTACAGGGAAGCCGGTAAATACAAAACAATATGACATAGATCATTTCATACCATGGTCATTTGTAATGAATGATGAGTTATGGAATCTGATGCCAATGGATTCATCGCTTAATTCCTCAAAGAATAATAGGCTTCCTAAGTGGAAACCTTTCTTTGAAATATTTGCGGGCAATCAGTTTATTTTGTATGAAAAGATATATGAGATGCCTGAGTTACATAAACTTTTTGAAGCCTGTTACAGAGATAACCTTCATTCTATATGGGCCGTAAGGGAACTGTATACTTTTGGAAAAAACAGACAGGAGTTTTGCCACATATTAGAAAAGAATATGCAGCCGGTATATGATTCTGCAAGACGTCAGGGATATGAAATTTGGAACAGAGATAAAGTACAGTAATATAAAAAACATTTTTATAAATCTCTCAACATATTCATTTTTTTCATAGCTGGTCTTAATGCAAGATATATGATTGAAGCAACTATAACGGCGATAACTGCATTAACAGATGTGGTTATCGCACCTATTTTAGCAAGTGTTTTGGCAAGGTCCTGAGGCACACCAAGAAGGTATGTCTTATAGAAATATCCGACTACAGGGTCAGCAACAATATTGAATGCCATACCGCATATGCTTGATACAACAGTAGCAACAGTAACATATTTTGCAGAATGTTCCTTAGAAAGGTGGAAGAGCTCATGTGCTACAAAACCAACGATAAGACCGATACACAACTTAAGAATAAATGTCTTAGGAGCGCTTGTTACATAGGCTGTTGACAAATCACTTATTGTCATGCCGATTGCTCCGGCAAGACCACCCCATTCGCCGCCGATAAGTAAAGCTGCAAGAACGCAGAATACATTACCAAAGTGGAACATGGTTCTTTCTGTTCCAACAGGAATGTCTATCTTTATAAATGTTGCACCAACATAGCAGAGTGCGGCACACAAAGCAGCCTGTGCAATAACCTTTGCGTCTACAGGCTTTCTCTTTTTCTTTGAAAATGTTCTGTATAATCCGGCAATAAGAATAACAATGCCAAGGATTGTTACAAGAAGTGAAAATGCGTATGCTTTATTACCTTTTACTATGTATGTGTTGACACATAACACAATACCGATAACAAGAATAATAGCACCAATTAATGTCTGGATTAAACCTGTTTTTTTGTCTTTCATAATTATCTTTTTCTCCTTTGATTCATATTTTCAGCAAAGAATAGTACAATTCCGGGCTTATTAAAAGTGCCAGTTTGATAATGTTTTATATGGTCAGATTATGTAAGGGATATGTTTACATTTGCAAAAAATGTGTTACAATGAGGAGTACTATGCAGGAGGTAATGCAGTATATGAAGATTATGTTTGCATCTTTAGGTTGTGATAAGAACCTTGTAGATACAGAGAATATGCTTGGAATCCTTAACGATAAGGGATTTGAGTTTACAGATGATGAAACACAGGCAGATGTTATTGTTGTCAATACATGCTGTTTTATTGGTGATGCCAAGCAGGAGAGTATCAACACGATACTTGAGATGGCACAGCACAAGGAAGATGCTGTGTGTAAGGCACTTATTGTTACAGGATGCCTTGCTCACAGATATAAGGATGAGATTATCAAAGAGATTCCGGAGGTTGATGCATTTTTAGGAACAACTTCTTATGACAAGATTGCGGAGGTTGTTACTTCAGTGCTTGAAGGTAAGGGCTTTAATGTCGTTGATGATGCCAACAGACTTCCTGTTGTTAAAGAAAAGAGAATTATTACTACGCCGGGATATTTTGAGTACCTTAAGATAGCGGAAGGATGCGATAAGCATTGTACATACTGCATAATTCCTAAGGTTCGTGGTAATTTCAGAAGTTATCCTGTTGAGTATCTTGTGGAGCAGGCAAAGCACCTTGTACACAATGGAGCAAAAGAGCTTATACTTGTAGCACAGGAGACAACTCTTTATGGAACAGACCTTTACGGAAAGAAATCACTTCCAATGCTTATACATGAGCTTGCCAAGATTGAAGATCTCAAATGGATAAGAATTCAGTACTGTTATCCGGAAGAGATTAATGATGAGCTTATCGAGGCTATTAAGAATGAGCCTAAAGTCTGTCATTATCTTGACATGCCAATCCAGCATGCAAGTGATAATGTATTAAAGCGCATGGGAAGAAAGACAGATAAGCAGGAGCTTCTTGATATTGTTGCGAAGCTGAGAAAAGAGATTCCGGACATTGCATTAAGAACAACTCTTATTGCCGGCTTCCCAGGAGAGACACAGGCTGACCATGAAGAGGTTATGGAATTTATTGATGAAGTTGAGTTCGACAGACTTGGAGTATTCACTTATTCAAGGGAAGAGGATACCCCGGCTGCAACAATGCCGGACCAGATTGACCAGGATATAATGGATACATGGAGAGACGAGCTTATGGCTCTGCAGCAGGAAATATCTATTGACAAGTCAGCACAAATGGTTGGAAAGACTATTGATGTTATGGTTGAAGGCTATATTGCAGAGGACAATACTTATGTCGGACGTTCGTACAAGGATGCACCTAATGTTGATGGAATGGTGTTCTTTGAATGTGACAGGGAACTTATGTCAGGAGATTTCGTATCTGTAAAGATTACCGGTTCAACTGAATATGATTTAATGGGAATAATGGAGGAAAATGTTTAAATGAATTTACCTAACAAACTTACAATTGCAAGAGTTATTATGATTCCTTTGTTTCTGATATGTCTGTATCTTAACATTGGATGTGGCAAATATATTGCAGTAGGAATATTTATTCTTGCAAGCTTAACAGACCTTTTAGATGGTAAGATTGCAAGAAAGTATAATCTTGTTACTAACTTCGGAAAATTTATGGATCCACTTGCAGATAAGCTTTTAGTATGCTCTGCACTTATTGCACTTGTTGACCTTGAAAGAATTGCAGCATGGATTGTTATTATTATAATTGCAAGAGAATTTATTATTAGCGGATTCAGACTTGTTGCATCAGATAATGGCGTTGTTATTGCTGCAAGCTACTGGGGCAAGTTCAAGACAGCATTTCAGATGATTACAATTATTATGCTTGTTCTTAATCTTAATGTGCCATTTATGAATATTATTAATACTGTTCTCATATATATATCATTAGGATTGACAGTGATTTCTCTTATTGATTATATTGCAAAGAATTATAAAGTTTTTCTGGAAGGTTCGGGTAAATAATAATGGTTGATTATCTCGGCTGTCTTGATAAGGCTCTTGTTGAGACATTAAAGAACAAATCCCTGACTATAACTACAGCTGAGTCATGCACAGGCGGCATGGTTGCTTCGTCTATAGTTAATATAAGCGGTGCTTCAGACATTTTTAAAGAGGGCTATATTACATATAGTAATGAGGCGAAGGAACGTATTCTTGGAGTTAAGCATGAGACTCTTGAGAAGTATAAAGCTGTAAGTGCTGAAACTGCTGCCCAGATGGCAGAAGGAGCAGTAAGAATATCTAAGGCAGATATCAGTGTTTCTGTAACAGGTGTTGCAGGACCTTCAAGAGAAGATGACAAGCCTGTTGGACTTGTGTATATTGGATGCTGCTATAAGGGTGAGACACATGTTAAAGAATGTGATTTGTCAGGCGACAGGTACACGATAAGGTGTCAGTCTACGAAGGAAGCACTTAAGTTTGTTCTTGATATAATTAAGACTAACCAGTAATGGTGTTCGATTTTATGAGACTATTTGGAAAATAATAGTTGAGTGCATAAGACCTACTAACAGGCTTGAAATATAGCCTGAGTAGGTCTTTTTTATTGGTTTTTTGATGGATATTATCGTAAAAACCTACCAATTAAGTAAAGTAAATGTTTTGAGTAGGCTTTTATCATTCAAAAAAGCTTTTTGATAAGTAAAATGCATACAAAAGACCTACTATCTTTAAGAGCAATACTAACAGACTTTACATATAAAATATTATCACGCGATACAATAATACAAAAATACAAAATGAATATTTACAATTCATATACAATATGCTATAGTTTTATTATTCCAGTATACATACAATGCGAATAAATGTTCGAAAAGTTCTTGACAATATGAGAATAATAAGATACTATTTAAGAAACGAACACATGTTCAAAAGGAGAGTTTAAGGTATGGTTAATGAAGATAAGATGAAAGCCCTTGATGCGGCAATTTCTAATATTGAGAAACAGTTTGGTAAGGGCTCTGTAATGAAGCTTGGGGAATCAACAGCTAATCTTAATGTTGAATGTATTCCTACAGGTTCTTTAAGTCTAGATATCGCTTTGGGAATCGGTGGAGTTCCTAAAGGAAGAGTTGTAGAGATATATGGACCTGAATCAAGTGGTAAGACAACAGTTGCACTTCATATGGTTGCTGAAGTACAGAAGAGAGGCGGTATTGCAGGTTTTATTGATGCAGAGCATGCTCTGGATCCTGTATATGCTAAGAATATTGGTGTTGATATTGATAATTTATATATTTCGCAGCCTGACAGTGGCGAGCAGGCACTTGAGATTACAGAGACTATGGTAAGATCCGGTGCAGTCGATATTGTAATTGTCGATTCAGTTGCAGCTCTTGTTCCTAAAGCAGAGATTGATGGTGATATGGGCGATTCACATGTAGGTCTTCAGGCAAGACTTATGTCACAGGCATTAAGAAAGCTTACACCTGTTGTAAGCAAGAATAACTGCGTTGTTATATTTATCAATCAGCTTCGTGAAAAGGTTGGTGTTATGTTTGGAAATCCGGAGACAACTACAGGTGGTCGTGCACTTAAGTTCTATTCTTCTGTAAGACTTGATGTAAGAAAGATTGAGACACTTAAGCAGAATGGTGAGGTTATTGGTAACAGAACCAGAGTCAAGATTGTTAAGAATAAGGTTGCCCCTCCATTCAGAGAAGCAGAGTTTGATATTCTTTTTGGAAAAGGTATATCTACAGAAGGAGATCTTGTTGATCTTGCTTCTAATGCAGGTATTATCCAGAAGAGTGGAGCATGGTTCTCATATGAGGGCAATAAGATTGGACAGGGACGAGAGAACGCTAAGCAGTTCCTTCTTGATAATCCAGAGATAAGAGAAGAAGTTGACAGAAGAGTAAGAGAACACTACGGAATTGTGGACGGTGTTAAGAAAGCAGAAGCATCTGATGATGCTAAGCAGGCTAAGGCTAAGAAGAAAGCAGATACAGAAGAGTAATATTAAGGTGGGTTATGGAAGATAATATTGAACTTATTGTCACATCCATTAAAGAACTTACTAAGAAACGCAGGCTTGTATATATTAATTATGAGCCTGCATTTGCTTTATATGCAGCAGAATTAAGAAAGTTTGGAATTAAGGATGGAGAGTCTGTCAGGAAAGAAGCATATGATTCTCTGATAGATGATGTGTTATCTAAGCGTGCAACGGTAAGAGCGATGGCATTGCTTAAGAATAAGGATTATACAAGAAAAGGTTTAGAGGACAAGCTTAGAGATGGATATTATCCTGATATGTGTATAGATTATGCATTAGAGTATGTAACCAGGTTTGGATATATTAATGATGAGCGTTTTGCAGAGAATTATGTTAATTTTAAGGCAGGTAATAAGCCAAGAAGACAGATTGAACTTAAGTTAAAGCAGAAAGGCGTTGATGCAGATATTATCAGCAGGGTTTGTGATGAATTTTATGCGGATAACTGTGATATAGAATTAGAACAGGCAAAAGCATTTGTTGAAAAGAAATATACAGACATAGAGAACGCTGATTATAAAGAACTTCAGAAGATAAAAGCCACATTATACCGTAAAGGATTCAGTATAGATATAATCAATAAAGCATTGGATTCTAAAGGGCTTTTCCTTGACATAATCGACAATTGAGTATAATATTAGATTGTTGTATTTTTTGTACAATGAAAACTAAATAAGGAGGTGCTCCTGCGTTGATTCCAATAGTAATCGCAATTATTGCTACTTTAGTGATAGTCGCTCCAATTACTTGGGTTATCTCATCTAATGCAATCAACAAGCGTAACGATGCAACAATCGGCAATGCTAATGAGAAGGCAAGAGAGATAATTGATGAAGCTCTTAAGACAGCTGAAACCAAGAAAAAGGAAGCTCTTTTGGAAGTCAAGGAAGAGTCTTTAAAGACTAAGAACGAACTTGAGAAGGAAACTAAGGAAAGACGAGCTGAGATAAGCAAGTACGAAAAGAGAGTTCTTTCGAAAGAAGAGACACTTGACAGAAAGATTGAGGCTGTAGAGAAGCGCGACTCTAACATTACCAGGAAAGAAGAGGAACTTGGTAAACAGAAGCAAAAGGTTGAAGAACTTGAGAAGAAGAGACAGCAGGAACTTGAACGAATCTCAGGATTGACCTCCGAACAGGCAAAAGAATATCTATTAAAGACTGTTGAAGACGAAGTTAAACATGATACTGCTGTAATGATTAAGACATTAGAAAGCAGAGCGAAAGAGGAAGCAGACAAGAAGGCTAAGGAGATTGTTGTTAATGCAATTCAGAGATGCGCTGCAGACCATGTGGCTGAGACAACAATATCAGTAGTTCAGCTTCCTAATGACGAAATGAAAGGCCGTATTATTGGTAGAGAGGGTAGAAATATCAGAACTCTTGAAACACTTACAGGTGTTGAACTTATCATTGATGATACACCTGAGGCTGTAGTTTTGTCGGGCTTTGATCCAGTAAGAAGAGAGGTTGCAAGAATCGCTCTTGAGAAACTCATACTTGATGGAAGAATTCATCCGGCAAGAATTGAGGAAATGGTTGAGAAAGCCCAGAAAGAAGTCGAGACATTAATTAAAGAAGAAGGTGAAGCTGCAACCCTTGAGGTTGGTGTACATGGTATCCATCCTGAGCTTGTAAGACTCTTAGGTAAGTTAAGATTCAGAACAAGTTATGGACAGAATGTTTTAAAGCATTCTATTGAAGTAGCACAGCTTACAGGTCTCTTAGCAGGAGAGTTAGGACTTGATGTTAAGATGGCTAAGCGTGCTGGTTTATTACATGATATTGGTAAAGCTGTTGACCACGAGATGGAAGGCTCACATATTCAGTTAGGTGTTGATCTTTGTAGAAGATATAAAGAATCAGCTCTTGTTATTAATGCAGTAGAAGCACATCATGGAGACGTTGAGCCAGAAAGCTTAATTGCTTGTCTTGTACAGGCTGCTGATACAATTTCAGCTGCAAGACCTGGTGCAAGAAGAGAAACGTTAGAAACTTATACAAACAGACTGAAACAATTAGAAGATATTACCAACTCATTCAAGGGAGTTGAGAAATCCTTTGCCATTCAAGCAGGTAGAGAGGTTCGTGTTATGGTAGTTCCTGAAGTCGTTAGTGATTCAGATATGGTAATCATGGCTCGTGACATTTCTAAGCAGATTGAGGATCAGATGGAATATCCTGGTCAGATCAAGGTTAGTATTGTCAGAGAATCAAGAGCTGTAGATTACGCAAAGTAAACTAACATAAACCAAGGCTGTTACATAATGTTAATTCGTTATGTGACAGCCTTTTTTGATTTTAATGCACTTAATATAATTAAGCATTTTAAAGAGATGTTTTAAAATATTAAGTTATTTTTAAAAATATTTGCAATTATGAATCATACATTGTAGAATAGAGCATGTTAATTATATGCTGATTAGGAGGAAGATTATGCAGTACAATGATATGAGTAAAGAAGAGCTTTTAGCTTTAAAGGAAAGCTTGAACAAAGAGTATGCAGAAGCTAAGGCAAAGGGGCTTGCATTAGATATGTCAAGAGGTAAGCCATCAGCTAAGCAGCTTGATGTTTCATTAGGACTTCTTGATACAATCAATAGTTCATCAGACCTTAAGACTTTAGATGGAACAGATTGCAGAAATTATGGTGTTTTAGATGGTATTCCAGAAGCAAAGAAGCTTATGGCAGATATGATGGGAACAACACCAGATCATGTTATTGTGTATGGAAACGCAAGTCTTAATATTATGTACGACCAGATTTCAAGAGCATACACACACGGTATTCTTGGTAATACTCCATGGTGCAAGCTTGATAAGGTTAAGTTCTTATGTCCAGTTCCTGGATATGACAGACATTTTGCAATTACAGAAAGATTTGGAATTGAGATGATTAACATTCCAATGTCAGAGTCTGGTCCAGATATGGGTATGGTAGAAGAGTATGTAAGCAATGATGCTTCTGTAAAGGGTATCTGGTGCGTTCCAAAGTATTCTAATCCTCAGGGATATACATATTCTGAAGAAACAGTTAAGAGAATGGCTGCACTTAAGCCAGCTGCTGAAGATTTCAGAATTTTCTGGGATAACGCTTATGTTATCCATGATTTATATGACGATAATAAGGATGAGATAGCTGATATCATCAGCGAGTGCGAGAAGGCTGGTAACCCTGATATGGTATTTGAGTTTGCTTCAACTTCTAAGGTGAGCTTCCCAGGTTCAGGTATTGCAGCACTTGCTACATCTGCTAATAATATCGCAGATATCAAGAAGCAGCTTACAATCCAGACAATAGGACATGATAAGCTTAATCAGTTAAGACATGTGAGATTCTTTAAGGATATCAACGGACTTAAGGAACATATGAGAAAGCATGCTGAGTTTATAAGACCTAAGTTTGAGGCTGTTGAAAGTGTTCTTGAAGAAGAACTTAGCGGACTTGGAATTGGTTCATGGACAGAGCCTAAGGGTGGATATTTTATATCATTTGATGCTATGGATGGATGTGCCAAGGCAATAGTTGCAAAATGTAAAGAAGCAGGTGTTAAGCTTACAGGTGCAGGCGCAACATTCCCTTATGGAAAGGACCCTAAGGACTCTAATATAAGAATTGCCCCATCATTCCCAACTCCAGAAGAGATGAAGCAGGCTGCTGATCTTTTTGTACTCTGCGTAAAGCTTGTAAGTGTAGAAAAGTTACTTGAAAACAAATAATTAAATGAATATAATTAATATAAGCTTGCTTTTTATAAGCAAGCTTATTTAATAACAGGGTATATAATAATCAGATGTTATATATCATGATATAGTTGGGAGGATATACATATGGCTAAGATTGGTTTTATTGGAATGGGTAACATGGGATATGCAATGCTTAAAGGTGCTTTGGCAGCATTTTCACCATCAGATATTATATTTTCATCACCAGACAGGGGAAAATGCGAAAGAATATCATCTGAGACAGGTGTAAGATTTGCAGAAAGTAATGCTGAGTGTGGCAATAATGCCAAGTATATTGTGCTTGCAGTAAAACCACAGATGTATCCAACAGTACTTAAGAATATTGTAAATGTGGTAACAGAAGAAAGCGTTATTATATCAATAGCACCGGGAATTACTATTGCGTCTATAAAGAATGCTCTTGGAAGCAATATAAGAGTTGTAAGAGCAATGCCTAATACACCTGCACTTATCGGGGAAGGAATGACAGGAGTAGCATATAATGCATCTGATTATTCATTTGATGAAAGAGATGTTATAGATAAATTCTTTACTTCATTTGGTAAGGTTGTTTACGTTGATGAAAAGCTTATGGATGGAGTAGTATGTGCAAGTGGCAGTTCACCTGCTTATGTATATATGTTCATTGAAGCCCTTGCTGATAGTGTTGTAAAGTATGGCATTAAGAGAGATGATGCATATAAGATGGTTGCCCAGACTGTCCTTGGTTCGGCAAAGATGGTGCTTGAGTCAGGAGAACACCCGGCAGTACTTAAAGATAAAGTGTGTTCACCTGGTGGAACAACAATTCAGGCTGTTTCTGCACTTGAAGAGAATGGTTTCAGAAATGCGCTTATCAAAGCAACTGACGCCTGCTATGACAAATGTACAAGCATTAAGTAACATTTTTATATAGAAAGGCTGAATATGAAAGAACATATTAAAAGAGTGGATAGAATTCTTAAATATAAGGGTTCAATACTTGATATATATACAGATGTTATAGAGACTCCCGACGGACATAGGGCAGAATGGGATTATATTGACCACAGAGGAGCGGCAGCTGTTGTTCCTGTGTTAGATGACGGACGGCTTCTCATGGTAAGACAGTACAGAGACGCACTTGACAGAGAGACGATTGAGATTCCTGCAGGTGGTCTTAATGGCTGGGATGAGCCGACAATTAATGCGGCAGCAAGAGAACTTGAAGAAGAGACCGGATATAGGTCAGATAATCTTACTAAGCTTGTATCAGTTGTTACTGCGGTTGCGTTCTGCAATGAAGTGGTAGATGTATATCTTGCAACAGATCTTGTAAAAACAAGTCAGCATCTTGATGAAGATGAATTCATAGATGTAGAAAAATACACACTGGATGAACTTAAAGACATGATATTTGCAGGAACGATACAGGATTCCAAGACAATTTCAGCAGTTCTTGCTTATGATGCCTTGCTTAACCGTAAAAAGAATAATTAAGACAAAGTCTTCATATATTGATTCAAAGTACATTTTGATGGATATATATGAAGGCTTTTTTATTGTGGGTAATTAAGAATGTAAGATTTGCCGCATTAATTATTGCGGGAATTATACTTGGTACATGCTTTATAAAAATGTGGCACTATGGTGATGTGTTTTCAACTGAATATTTGATTGTATACATTAATTCTAATGCTGCATATGCAAATGTATGGCAGGAGGTGCTATCTTACAGATTAAGGAAGTTCATAACATTGGTAGTATTCATGATTACCCCATTCAGAAAATTGTATGTATACTGGCTGTGTCTATACAATGGATTCTGCCTTGGAATATGTATGACAAAGGCTGTTATGTATCACGGTGCAGGGGGAGTAGTTATGGTTCTGGTATGGCTGTTTCCACATTATCTGTTATATATAATGACCGTTCTCTTTATGTGTCATTATTTTCTAAACAGAATTGACACTTTAAGAAGAACGGTCATTATTGTGAGTATGTCATTGTTACTTACATTAATCGGAACATTTGCAGAAAGCTACATTAATCCCGACATAATGAAAATGTTTTTAAATAAGGTCTGCAATATCGTATAAAAGCTTTTCAGATTCAGCCCATCCGAGGCATGCGTCTGTGATTGATTTTCCATAAACACCGTCGCCAACCTTCTGGTTACCAGGCTCAATATAACTTTCAATCATAACACCCTTAACAAGCTTCTTAACATCAGCAGAGTGATGGCAGCTGTGAAGAACTTCCTTGACGATACGGATCTGCTCAAGATACTGCTTACCTGAATTGCTGTGGTTAGCATCTACAATAACAGCAGGATTCTCAAGATCTCTTGCAGCATACATGTTATAAAGTCTTATTAAATCCTCATAGTGATAGTTAGGAATAGTCTGGCCGTGTTTATTTACGGCACCTCTTAATATTGTGTGTGTAAGAGGATTTCCAGGTGTATTAACTTCCCAGTTTCTGTATATAAATGTCTGCTTAGACTGGGCAGCAACTACAGAATTTAACATAACTGAAAAATCTCCACTTGTAGGATTCTTCATTCCGGCTGGAACATCAATTCCTGAACATACAAGTCTGTGCTGCTGGTTTTCAACTGATCTTGCACCAACGGCAACATATGAAAGAACATCTGAAAGATACCAGTAGTTTTCAGGATAAAGCATTTCATCAGCAGGACTAAGATGTGTCTCTTTCATTACATCAATATGCATTTTTCTGATTGCAACAAGACCGGCAAGAAGATCAGGCTTCTTTTCAGGGTCTGGCTGGTGAAGCATTCCTTTGTAACCTACGCCTGTCGTTCTTGGTTTGTTAGTGTAAACTCTTGGAATAATAATAACTTTGTCTTTAATCTTCTCCTGAACCTTAACAAGTCTTGATGTGTAATCAAGGACAGCAGTTTCATTATCTGCTGAGCAAGGTCCGATAATAACAAGAAGTTTGTCTGATTTGCCGGTGATAACATCAGCAATTTCAGCATCTCTTTCAGCTTTTAATGTTTTTATTTCTTCTGGTACAGGGTACTGTTCTTTGATTTCAGTAGGTGTAGGAAGCTTTGTGACGAACTCGAAACTCATATAATTTTCTCCTTAAAAATGTATATTCAATTAATTACATTTGCATAAAAAACACAATGTATATGTGATTATAACATTTGTTTTCAAAAATGCAAAATAATAATACAGAAAGTATTCTTTGTGGTACAATATATTAAAGATTGTCGGGAGGCGTGGCTATGAATATTAACAGAATTATATGGATAGTTTTAGATAGTGTTGGAATTGGTGAGGCCAGGGATGCAGCTAAGTTTGGAGATGAAGGTGCAGATACATTGGGACATACTGCAGAGGCTAATGGAGGTCTTGATATTCCTAATATGGTAAAGCTTGGAATAGGCAATATAGACGGTGCACATAACCTTGAAAGTTGTGATAATCCCATCGGGTGTTTTGGAAAACTGGCAGAAGTGTCTGCAGGAAAAGACACGACAATTGGACACTGGGAGATGGCAGGAATATATTCTCCTGATCCGTTTCCTGTGTATCCTGATGGATTTCCAGACTGTATTATTGATGAATTCATTAAAAAGACAGGAATTCCAGGAATACTTTGCAATAAGCCGGCTTCAGGAACACAGATAATTGCTGAACTTGGTGATGAACATGTTGCGACAGGAAAACCAATTGTATATACATCAGGAGATTCAGTTTTCCAGATTGCATGTCATGAAGATGTTGTGCCGGTAGAAAGCCTTTATGAAATGTGTGAGACGGCAAGACATATCCTTACAGGAAAGAATGCTGTAGCAAGAGTTATTGCACGACCTTTTGTCGGGGAGAATGGCAATTATAAGAGAACACCTAACAGAAGGGATTTCTCACTAAAGCCAAGTGAGGATAATATATTGTGCAGAGTCCGTGATAAAGGGCTTGATGTAATCGGAGTCGGTAAGATTCATGATATATTTGCTGGTGTGGGACTTACAGAGTCTAAGCACACTAATGACAATCAGGATGGAATGGATGTAACACTTGATTATATGAAGCAGGATAATAAAGGAATTATATATACTAATCTGGTTGAGTTCGATTCAACATGGGGACACAGAAGAGATTATAAAGGTTATGCAAGGGGTCTTGAAGAATTTGATGATAGACTCGCACAGGTGTTAGACACTATGAAAGACACAGATATGCTTGTTATTACGGCTGACCACGGTTGTGACCCAACCTATAAGGGAACTGACCATACAAGGGAGTATGTTCCGTTGCTTGTATATGGCAAATGTTTAAAACATGGCGTTAATCTTGGAACAGGTGACACTTATGCTGATATTGCACAGACACTGGCTGAGATTTTTGGCACAGAACCGGTTAAGATAGGAAAGAGTTTTCTTAATAAGATTATGTAGGAGGTCTGCATTATGAGAATGGTTGATATTATAGAGAAGAAAAGAGATGGTGGAAAGCTTACTAAAGAAGAGATAGAGTTCTTTGTTAATGGCTATGTCAGGGGGGATATACCTGATTATCAGGCTTCTGCCCTTCTTATGGCAATATATTTCAGAAATATGGATTATGATGAGACTCTTAACCTGACGCTTGCAATGGAAAACAGCGGAGACAAGCTGGATTTGTCGGGGATTAATGGAATTAAAGTAGACAAGCACAGTACAGGTGGCGTTGGAGATAAGACTTCACTTGTTCTTGCACCTATGGTTGCAGCACTTGGCGGCAAAGTTGCAAAGATGAGTGGAAGAGGACTTGGACATACAGGAGGCACGATTGATAAACTGGAAAGTATTCCGGGATTTAACACTTCTCTGTCTGAGGAAGCATTTGTTAAGCAGGTTAATGATATAGGAATTGCAATAACAGGGCAGACAGGTAATCTTGCACCTGCAGATAAGAAGATATATGCGCTAAGGGATGTTACGGCAACGGTCGAGAATATTTCGCTTATTGCAAGCAGTATTATGAGTAAGAAACTGGCTTCTGGTGCTGATGCGATTGTTCTTGATGTCAAGACCGGAAGTGGCGCATTTATGAAAAATGAGGCTGATGCCGTAAGTCTTGCTAAGGAGATGGTTCGTATTGGAAAGGGAGCTGGAAGAAATGTAACAGCACTTATTACTGATATGGACCAGCCGTTAGGATATGCAGTTGGAAATGCACTTGAAGTTATCGAGGCTATCAATACTTTAAAAGGTGAAGGACCAGAGGATTTAACTAAGCTTGTCCTTAATCTTGGAACATATATGGTGCTTGCTGCAAGAGATGATCTTGATAAAGAAACTGTAAGAAAAGAATTGGAGAGAGTAATAAGTGACGGAAGTGCGTTGGACAAGATGGCAGAGTTCGTTAAAGCCCAGGGTGGAGATCCTGACGCAGTATATAACACAGATAAGTTAAAGATATCTGATACAATAACAGAGGTGTGTGCAGATAGCGATGGATACATCCAGTCAATCCAGTCTGAGCTGATAGGAAAATCTTCAATGATTCTTGGAGGCGGAAGGGCAGCCAAGGACGATGTGATTGATTTATCAGTTGGAGTTGTGCTTTCTAAGAAAATAGGCGACAAAGTCAGCAAAGGTGATGTGATTGCAAGAATTTACTGTGATAATGCAGAAAAGACTAAAGAAGCAGAAACAATGATTAAGGATGCGTATACATTTTCGCAGGAATTTGTCGAAAAAAATGTACTTATAAAGGGAATAGTTGGTTAATAGTTGTAAATAATTGGATTTTGTGGTATTATAAACACCAAACGGGGCTTTGCCCTAGGTTTGTGAATTGAAAAGGAGAGTTACGATGGAAGTAAGACAGGGTGCTAACGCAAGAGATGTAAAGGGTTATGATACAGAAAGACTGAGAAATGATTTTCTTATCCAGAATCTTTTCCCAGCTGATGATTTCAAGCTTGTTTACAGCCAGATTGATCGTATTATCGTAGGCGGATGTATGCCGGTTAATAAGGAACTTACACTTGAGGCAGGTTCTGAGCTTAAGGCAGCATATTTCCTTGAGAGACGTGAGATGGGTATCTTTAATGTAGGTGGCAACGGTTCAGTTATCGTTGATGGTACTGAATATAAGTTTAAATATAGAGATGGTCTTTATATTGGTATGGGTTCTAAGGAGATTAAGTTCAAGAGCGAGGATTCTTCTAAGCCAGCTAAGTTCTACTTTAACTCAACACCAGCACATAAGACATATCCTACAGTATTCATTGATCCAGAAAAGGATATCAAGGATGAGTTCAAGCTTCAGCTTGGTTCTGTTGAAGGATGTAATAAGCGTCTTAACAGAAAGTATATTTTACCAGGTCAGGTTGAGACATGCCAGTTAGAGATGGGTATCACAACTCTTGAGCCAGGAAGCGTATGGAATACAATGCCATGTCATACACATGACAGACGAATGGAAGTTTATTTCTACTTCGAGATTCCAGAAGAAGATATCGTTGTTCACTACATGGGTGAGCCAACAGAAACTCGTCATATCATCATGAGAAGTGAAGAAGCAGTTATTTCACCAAGCTGGTCAATTCATTCAGCATCAGCTACACATGCATATGCATTTATCTGGGGAATGGCTGGAGAAAACCAGGATTTTGATGATATGGACTGGGTAGACATGAAGGATTTAAAGTAATCCGTCAGTACATATTTTACTAAGGAATGTAACCTGTAGAGGGTTTCATTTATAAATTATTATTAGGAAAAGGAGAATTAAAATGTCAGTTAATTTTTCACTTGAAGGTAAGATTGCATTTGTAACTGGTGCATCATATGGTATCGGCTTCGCTATCGCTAGTGGTATGGCTAAGGCTGGTGCAAAAATCGTTTTCAACGATATTAAGCAGGAATTAGTAGATAAGGGATTAGCAGCTTATAAGGAAGCTGGTATTGACGCTCACGGATATGTTTGCGACGTTACTAACGAAGAAGCTGTTAACGCTACTGTAGAGAAGATCACAAAGGAAGTTGGACCAATCGATATCCTCGTAAACAACGCTGGTATCATTAAGAGAATTCCTATGTGTGAGATGACAGCTGCTGAGTTCAGACAGGTTATCGACGTAGATCTTAACGCACCATTCATCGTATCAAAGGCAGTAATTCCTTCAATGATCGAAAGAGGACATGGTAAGATCATCAACATCTGCTCAATGATGTCAGAATTAGGCCGTGAGACAGTATCAGCTTACGCTGCTGCTAAGGGTGGTCTTAAGATGCTTACAAGAAATATTTGTTCTGAGTATGGTAAGTACAATATCCAGTGTAATGGTATTGGACCTGGTTACATCGAGACACCTCAGACAGCTCCATTAAGAGAGAGACAGCCAGATGGATCAAGACATCCATTCGACTCATTCATCGTTGCAAAGACACCAGCAGAGAGATGGTTAAAGCCAGAAGAATTAGCTGGTCCAGCTGTATTCCTTGCTTCAGAAGCATCAGATGCAGTTAACGGACACATCCTCTATGTAGATGGTGGTATCCTCGCATACATCGGCAAGCAGCCACAGTAATCGCGGACATAGATTAGCGGTGCAGATAACAATAAAGGGCTTGAGACAAGTTTACTTGTCATCAAGTCCTTTTTGTTATCTATAGTGCATGGCACTGCGCAGTAGTGGGACGCACCTGTCCCGTCCACCAATTCCCAGCCGCAAGAGCGAAGCGAGTTGCAGCGACCGGTTCCGGCACAAAGGAATTCCATTGTATATGTGGTGCTATAATCAGCCTGACAGGTTGTCCAATATCCTGCCTTTTAACATGATACCTATAGGTAGTCGTATAAAATGCAACCTTATAGGTAGAAAACACAAGCGTCTATATTTACAACTATATAATATACCTATAAAACTATTTTAAAATTGTATCTTATAGGTATATGCCCATCTAATCTGATATTAATCACCAAAAATCACCTTAAATCCGTCAAAAAACACCTATAAAGTATATTAAAAAATATAATTTATAGGAAAAGATTCATTTATATGTGTAGAACATGCTTAAATTATTTATAAACAACATATTTAGTAATCCACCTGATAAACAACCTGAAACCCTTATAAAACAAAACTTGTAATTATGCCAATTAATGATAAAATCAAGTAAAAGGGGGATATGCACATGTCAATATTTAAAAAGAACACAACCAAGAAAGAGATAGAAACATCACTCAATGAAATCCAGATTAATCTTGAAAATAATTACAAGGATTTAGCAATTAAGGCTTTCAAAGACTCATCAGAGCTTGTTGAACGGTATCATAATGAGTCTTTGATTGATGAGAAAGCGTATGGTAAATATAAAGGACAGCTTGATGTATTTGCAAAGAGAATGGAAGGCTACAGTCACAGATTGAATGTGAAATATTAAAAAAAGTATTTTTAATTGGGTTTACATTGATGTGTTTTGTTGCTATTGCAGGTTGTAAGACAAAACCGCCAAAGGTTGCACATCCATATGTGCAGGAGTATGTGGCTGGCAGAGAGCATGGCAATGTAAAAGTACAGGATTTTCTTGATCATGGAGAAGAATTTGCAATTGGGGCAGATGAAAATGGAAAAGCGGTATTTAAAGACCCTCAGAAAGCATTTGAGGCGTTAGTAAGGGATTATTCAGATGGTATTAATCTGATTAGGGATGAATACAAGCTTGGACCAATCACTCCAAGAAATTTTTATGATTATATGACATATGGATGGCAGGTTAATACTGGCACAGAAGAAAGCAAGAATCAGGCTGCTTTTGTGACTCAGGTTTTAGATATATATGAGAATAGTTATGATTTTGATAAATAGAATATGTTTTAATATAATAACCGCACCGTCGTAAGACGGTGCGGTTATTCGTTAATCCACAACCCTTATAGTACTAATCACAGGCTGTTTACTCTTATCTGTAATCACACCATTCTGATTAGTGTCAGTGCAGTCTTTACATATCTTATCGACAATGTCCATGCCGCTCGTGACAGTTCCGAAAGCTGCGTATTGTCCGTCAAGGCTTGGAGTGTCCTTTTGCATAATGAAAAACTGAGAACTTGCAGAATTATTAGCAGAAGAGCGTGCCATAGATATAGTGCCTCTTATATGGCTTATATTATTTTGGACGCCATTTGACTTGAATTCACCCTTGATTTTCTCAGAAGAGCCACCAGTTCCGTCACCATTAGGGTCTCCACCCTGAATCATAAATCCATCAATTACGCGATGAAAAGTCAGACCATTATAAAATCCTGAATTGGCAAGATTAATAAAATTAGTAACAGTAACCGGGGCTGTATCAGCATCAAGTTCTACTTCAATAGTTCAATAGTTACTAACATCGATACATATGTGATGCTTTCCTGACATAAGATCAGCTTGATTTTCTGTGGCGGAATTGTTGGTATTATTGTTGCCACAGCCAGTTAATAATACTCCCAGACATAAGATTAATCCGCATAAAACGGCAAAAAAACGTTTCATATATAGTCCTCCATGTGATTAAATTATGATATTCTATAGTATTATACCACCTTTTTGATAATTTTTTTTGTCGAATTTAATAAAACAGTAGAATTTAATAAATGTTTAGTGTCTAATATCATAGATAAAAATTTAATTATAACAATATGAATGGAGAGAAGATGAGTAAGGTAAAAGATAACACAGTAGATGATGAAATTGATATAATGGGGTTACTGCAAGCCATTCTTTACAGATGGTGGATTGTACTTATCGCTGCAATTACCGGCTTCGCTATTGCTCTTGCAACAACAGTTTTTTTGATTACACCTAAGTATTCAGCAACATCCATGATATACATGAGGGGAAGTGGTAATACAATTGCATCTTTAGCGGATTTACAGATTGGTTCAGAGCTTACCAATGATTATCAGATAATTTTCACAAGTAGAACATTACTTACAAAGACTATCAAAGAATTAAATCTTGATATGAGTTATGGACAGTTGAAGTCAATGATATCAATCAGCAATCCATCAGACACACGTATTTTACAGGTTACAGTTACATGTGATGATCCTGATCTTGCATGCTCACTTACTAACAGCATTGTTACTAATGGTATGCAGGCTGCAGAAGAGATTGATTCTAAAGAGCCATATGTGATTGACAGAGCTATTGTACAGAATAGTCCGGTTAGTCCTAATCTTACTAAGAATGTAGCTATTGGAGCATTAGTGGGAGCACTTTTAAGTGCAATATTTATAGCTGTAAGATATATGCTGAATGATTCATTACAGTCAACAGCTGATATTGAGAAATATCTGGAACTTCCTGTATTATGCTCTATACCAGAGAATAAGAACTGTGTATATGAACTTGAGACAAGAACTTCTAAGAAGAAACGGAGATAGTAATGTTGAATAATAACGTAACTGAAAAGAAAACTAAAGATAATATAGTTGAATTACATATGAAAGATCCTGGATTCTCAGTAACAGAAGCGTTCAATACACTTCGTACTAATATAATGTTTTCAGGAGAGAATATTAAGACTGTTATGGTTACAAGTACTAATCCTGCTGAGGGAAAAAGTTTTATTGCAATGCAGCTTGCTAAAAGTTTTGCTGATATTAATAAGAAAGTCGTATACATTGATTGTGACTTAAGAAAGTCAGTAACTCTTTCAAGATATAAGATCAGAGGCAAAAGGGCTGGTCTTACAGAGTACATAACAGGCCAGAGGTCGCAGCTTATATATGAGACTAATATTCCTAATTTAGCTGTTATATTAAGTGGTCATGTTGTACCTAACCCAATTGAACTTATGGAGTCTAAGAAATTTGATGACTTACTTTCTGTATTAAGAGAAAGATTTGATTATGTAATAATTGATTCACCACCGGTTGGAAGTGTTGTTGATGCATGTGTAATTGCACCTAAGGTTGATGGTACTGTTATGGTAGTCAGATCAGATGCAGTTGGAAGAAGTCATGCAATTCAGGCTAAGAAACAGCTTGAGAAGAGTAAAGGTAGAATTTTGGGTGTAGCACTTAACGGAGTAGGAACTCATAAGGGTTCATACTATTATAAGAATGATGCTTCTTATTATGGAGAATACTACAATGAAGAACAGTCAGAAGAGAAACCAAAAGACAAGTAAATACATTAAGATAGCAGTGTTATGTGTATCTTTCATAGTTATTATATGTATGATGTTTCTTATATATAATGATATGAAGGATAAGAAACATCATACAGCTGATGATTCTGCAGATAATAAAGAGTATTCATCAATTGAAGTTGATGGAAAGGACTATAATTACAATACAGGATTGATTAATATTTTATTTATTGGTTTCGATTCATCTGCTGACATAGAATCGCTGGAAGCAAAGAACAGTAATACGGGAGAGAACGGCAGAGCGGACAGCATATATGTTCTTTCATTAGACAGGCGAAACAAGACAATGCAGATACTTGCATTGTCGAGGGATACAATGACTGATATAGAAGTCACTGATGCATCTGGTCAGGTAGTCGGATGGGGAAAAGACCATCTGGCGTTCGCATATTCATATGGTGATGGTAAAGATAAAAGCTGCCGCCTTATGTCTGATGCAGTATCTAATCTTGTTAATAACATTCCTATAGTATATTATTGTGCAGCTAATATTAATTCGCTTGGAACACTTATTAATATAGTAGGGAGTGTTGAAGTTCAGGTTCCTAATGATGACTTGAAACAATTTGGACCTGAATATGAAAAAGGACAGACACTTATTGTTGATGAATCTAATATAGAAAGATTTGTACGATTCAGAGATATCGGAACAGATTTTTCTAATGAAGGAAGAATGGAGCGACAGAAAGTTTTTCTTGAAGCTTATATGAATAAGTTCAAGCAGCTTGCCAAAGATGAAGCAACAATTGTTAAGACAACCAAAATGCTTAGTACACTTGTTACTAACATTTCAGTTGGTGAATTGAATGATTTTATTTCTTTATATGCTGAATCAAGTTTTGATATAAATTCAGATTATTATAAGCCTTCTGGTGAAAATAAGACAGGACAGGCTCATGATGAATTTTACATTGATGAGAAAGCTTTTCAGAAGTTGATTCTGAAGATGTTCTATATGGACTCTTCATTATCATAAATTTTATGCGGATTTGTCATACGCATAAACTATAAATGAGAAAAGGAGGAAATATAAAATGACAAAGAAATTATTATCGGCTGCTATTACTGCAGTTGCTGCTATAACATTAATGACAGCTACTGTATTTGCAGCACCTAGTGTTAGTGATACACAGGAAGTTATATCAAGTGATAGTACATCAGAAGTTACTGTTAATGGTAAGACTGTTACAGTTAACGATGCTGTAGCATCAGGAGATATTAAGCTTGTGTTCTCTAGTGCAACAGAAGCAGAACTTAATAAAGTAGGTGTACAGAGTAGCACTATTAATGATATCTTATCTATTAATGGTGGAGATTTAGATAAGCTTACTTCTGTTCTTAACAGTGCTGTTGCTAAAACTGCTGATGCAAAGATAGACACTAAGTCATTATCACTTCTTGCTAATATCAGGGATTTATCTTACAAAACTAATTCTGGTGAAATCGTAAAGGATGTTAAGAATGTATCTGTTACATGGAAAGCACCTCTTACATCTGGTATGACTGTTGATAATGTCAGAGTCCTTCACTTCAGTTGTGTATCTAATCAGTGGGAACTTATTAAGCCAAATGCTGTTGATTCTTCAGCAGGAACCATTACAGCATTCTTTTCAGATCTTTCTCCAGTAGCTATTGTTTATGTTAATGACAATAATGCAGGAAGCGGATCTACAGAGAATAATGGCTCAGTTCAGACAGGTGATGCAAGTCATGTTGCTGTTTACACAGCTATATTAGCTGGCGCAGCACTTGCTGTATTAGTTTGTGTTGGAAAGAGAAAAAGAGCTAATTAGTTTCTTTTTGTAAGGGCAGATTTATCTTAGGATAATCTGCTCTTATTTTTTTGCAATTTTTTATCATAAACTTTTAATATCAAAATATATATGCTATAATATTTGTATAAAAATTATGAGAGGGGAATAATTGAACAATGCGACTTGAAGTAAAGAATCTTACTAAATCATTTGGTGAGAAAGAAGTCCTTCATGGAATTTCATTTAATGTTGAAGGTGGTAAAGCTTTAGGACTTCTTGGACGTAATGGTGCAGGTAAGACAACAACTATAAGAATTATTATGGATGTATTTCATGCCAACTCAGGAGAAGTTATTCTTGATAGTATAAAATTTAATCCTAAGGAACATCTGATAGGATATCTGCCAGAAGAGAGAGGTTTGTATCCTAAGAAAAAGGTATCAGAGCAGCTTATATATCTTGGAAGATTAAGAGGTCTGTCTAAAGTAGAGGCTAAGAAGAATACTGACAAATGGCTTGCAAGGCTTCAGGTATCACAGTATGCAGATGTAAAGCTGGAAACTCTTAGCAAAGGTAACCAGCAAAAGGTACAGCTTGCATCAACACTTGTATGTGAACCGGAGATTGTTATATTAGATGAGCCGTTCAGCGGACTTGACCCGGTTAATTCCAAGATATTACAGGATGTTGTAACTGAACTTATAGAAGAGGGCAGAATAGTAATATTCTCAAGCCATCAGATGAGCTATGTTGAAGAATTTTGTGAAGATATTGCAATAATTAATAATGGAGAGATTTCACTGTCAGGTAATCTTGCAGATATCAAAGCTGAATATGGTAAGAACCAGCTTATAATATCGGCAGTTGGAATGGAAGCAGATGAACTGGCTGAGAAACTTTTGGGCAAATGCACAGATATATTAGCTGTAACTGGAATACATAAAGACTGCGTAATCGTAAAGAACATACATGAACTTTCAAGAAATGAGCTTCTTCAATCTGTTATGCGAATAGGTGTTGAAATATCAGCTTTTGACAGCTACAGACCGTCGCTTAATGATATATTTGTTAAAGCTGTAGGAGGTGACAGATAATGAAGAAATTCGGAGTTATATTCCAGTACGAGATAATGAATTATTTTAAGAATAAAAGTTTTATGATTTCTACAATTGTTATAGCTGTTCTTGCTGCAGTGATATTGTTTCTTCCAAGCATATTTGATATGTCATCAATTCTTGGAATTAACAAAGATGATGCAGATAATATATCATCAGATAATACAGAGATTACAGATGTTATTACAATCTATGATGAGAAAGATATATTTGCAGAAACTGGAATTATTGAAGGTGTATTCACAGATGCTAATATTACATATGTTTCATCAAGGGATGCACTTGTAAAGAAAGTTCAAGATGATGAAAATGTTATTGCTGGCTTCGTTATAAAGAATGAAATGGAGTTTGAATATGTTGTTAATAATAGTGATATGTATGACAGCATGACTGCAAGATTCACACATGCAATGCAGCTGCTCAGCCAGTATAATTACTGTAAAGACAATAACCTTGATATGACAGAAATTGAGAAAGCATTTAATCCGGTTATCAGTTCTGAAACAACTGTACTTGGAAAAGACATGATGAGTAATTACTGGTATTGTTATGCACTTATCATTATTGTGTTTATGGTTATTATTCTGTATGGAGTAATGGTTGCGACATCTGTTACGCAGGAAAAATCTAACAGAACAATTGAACTTCTTGTAACAAGTGCAGATACCAATAGTCTTTTCTTCGGAAAAGTACTCGCAGGTACATTTGCAGCAATTGTGCAGGTTGGAATTGTATTTGCTGTAGTGCTTGGAAGTTATAAGATTAACAGAGATTCATGGGGCGGGTTATTTGATAAAATATTCAATATTCCATCAGATGTTCTTATTACATTTGCATTCTTTGGACTTGGTGGATTGTTATTCTATGAATTCATATATGGAGCAATGGGTGCACTTGTGTCTAAAACAGAGGATATCAATAAGAGTGCCGGAAGCGTGCAGTTCGTTATCATGATTGTATATTTCATAGGAATATTCCAGCTCAATAATATAGATGGCGTTCTTATGAAAGTGCTTTCATTCCTGCCTATAAGCTCATATAGTGCAATGTTTGCAAGAGTGGCGCTTGGCAGTGTAGGCTTTGTGGAGATAGCTGTATCTTATGTTATTCTTATTGCAAGTATAATAGCAGTAGGAATATTAGGCTCTAAGATATACAGAATGGGAACATTAAGATATGGTAATCCCATTACATTAAGAAATGCATTTAAGAATCTTAAGCATGAGTAAAAATAAGGCGGCAAACCGGTAATGGTAAGCCGCCTTTATTAATTAGTTATTAAAATTTAACTTTATAATTTAACTGTTTCGCCGCCTTTTACTTCAATAATAGTGTCGTTATTAACAGCAAGCCATACTGATTTTACAGATGGATTATGTACATATTCATTATCAGAAAAGAATTCAAGTCTGTCAAATAATTCATTGTATTCAACGATTTCTGAATTAGTTGCATACCAGATATCATCACGGTTAGCAATCATCTCGCAGAAATTTTCTATGACTTCCCAGTTGTTATTGCGTTCAAATTCATAGCTATGACCCCATACATACATCATATAAAGATACTGTTTCTTAGTAAGTGCCATGAACTTTTTACCAAAATCAATAAGATTATGATTGTGATGGCAGGTTGGAACCCATCTCATATAATCATCAGGCATAAAGAAACCGTTCTCATCACCGATAGGGATAGGTCCATCCGCACTGGAAGCGTAATTCTCGGCAGCCTTGGTAGCAGCATATCTGTCGTTGGTTACGCGCGCATATTTGATTCCAACTGACTTTGCAATATCAACGATGCGGCTGTCAAAAGAACCATTAGGATAAGCAAAACCTGTTATTGGGCGATGGAATATTTTTTCTAGATTATTCTTATCTTCAAGAATCTCTCTAATAACAGCATAATCATTGAGCCTTATCATAGTGGGATGTGTAAATGTGTGAACAGCAATATCATGACCAGCATAAAGCTCTGGCCATTCTTCCTGAGGGATTCTTATTGCTGGATCAATAATACCAGTATTAAGATTAAATGTTGCCTTAAGATTATATTTGTTAAAAAGTTTTACAAGACGTCTGTCTTCAATCTTTCCATCATCATAGCTAAATGTAAGAACCTTGAACTTTCCACCTGGGAATACTTTATATATTTTATTCATAATTATTGTCTCCATAGTTAATTGGTTGATAAAATTCAATTTGATATTATATAACACAATTATAGATATGTCATGTGTTTTTAAACAAAAATATGATAAATTATGGAACTATTTATATATTTTTTGAATTTTATTTGAAAATATGACTGCTTGATAATACTTTGTTCAGCTTTTAGATATATACTATCATAAAATATATTATTAATGTACAGATTAATGCTTCCATATATCTGCTCTGAATTAACAGGAGCTGGAAGAGTTTCAGGCAGATTAATTTCATAAGTAACAGAATCATCACCGCAAGTAAGAAATTCAACATACCTATCAGGAATAAGACGGCAATAATTACGTTTTCCATTGGTAACAGGTACATAGAATACGAATTGATAATTAAAATACCGTTCTTTGTAATATTTTTTGCCGAGTGCTATAAGATAATTAGCATCACTCCATTTGTAATTCTTATTAGGTGGCCAGCCACATGCAAGCAGGGCGATACACAGTGTCCGGTTTTTGTCTTTGTATGCACATACATAACAGTATCCTGCTTTGTTGGTGAAACCTGTTTTACCAGAGATAATTCCTTCATCAGGATTTAAAAGTCTGTTTTTGTTGTTTAGCTGATAATGGTATCTGCCTGTTGTGTCTGAAAATGTTTTAGAAACAGTCTGTGTTATATATAAAAAATCCTCATTATTAATACAATATGCCATAGTTTTTGCAAGGTCATATGCTGTTGTATGATGAAAACTATAATTATCTTCGTCATCAAGACCATTAGGTGTTATGTAATATGTATCAGCTAAGAGAATATCATCAGCTTTTTCATTCATTAGGTCAGTAAATATATGTACAAGTATTTTGCTTTGTTCATGGTTAATCTCAGAAAGAAATGAAGAATCATAATTATAATTATTGATAAATGGAGTTTCAGACCTTAAAGAAGGATTTTTACACAGTAAGTAATAAGCAGCATTTTCAGCAATTATTACAGCTGAATCATTATGTGATTCAAGCATAAGTGAGTAGAATAGGTCGTTAATTATGAATTGCTCACCGGTTACGGCATTAAGCTGTACATCAGGCATGGAAGCTGCGTAGGTGGAAGTTGTTGCAACAAAATTTTTGTCACAGTTTTCCAAAGCAATAATAAGAGTCATGATTTTCGTCGTGCTTGCCATACTGACAGCAGTATTTTCGTTATTACCAAAAAGAATCCGTCCGGAATCAGCATCAATAAGGACGGCATATTTTGCATACAAACCTGCTGCATTAGCATTTACGGGAGTTAATATACTGCATATTAAAAACAATATTATTGATATAAATATGGAAAAATATTTTGATGACTTCATAGAAATTTAATAATATATCTTTGTATGATTATATTAAAATGCTTTGATATTATGAGTGATTTAAGGTATTATTTAGATAGATATTTATACGTGGAATAATTGACGCTTAAACTTTACAAGGAGGAATTATGGCATATATTGAATTTAATGATGTAAAGAAAATATATAAAATGGGTGATGTTAAAATCAGGGCACTTAATGGTGCAAGTTTTCAGATTAATGAAGGAGAATTTGCTGTTGTATTAGGACCTAGTGGTGCAGGAAAGAGTACTATTCTTAACATTCTTGGAGGAATGGATACATGTACTACAGGGGAAATAACTGTAGATGGAAAAAGAATTGACAAGTACAACTCAAGACAGCTTACAGCATACAGAAGATATGATATCGGATTCGTATTCCAGTTCTATAATCTTGTACAGAATCTTACTGTCAAAGAAAATGTTGAATTGGCAACGCAGATATGTAAAGACCCTCTTGATATTGTTAAGACAATAGAAGCTGTGGGATTATCTGACAGAATAGGGAATTTCCCTTCGCAGTTATCAGGTGGTGAACAGCAGAGAGTTGCCATTGCAAGAGCACTTGCAAAGAATCCTAAGATGCTTTTATGCGATGAACCAACAGGTGCACTTGATATTAATACAGGAAAAAACATTCTTAAGCTTTTAAGTGATATGTGTAGGAAGAATGGAATTACTGTTGTTGTTATAACACATAACCAGGCAATTTCAGCAATGGGAGATAAAGTTATTAAGGTAAAGAATGGTATCGTGGACAGTGTTGTTATTAATGACAATCCTGTTTCAGTAGACGAGATAGACTGGTAATACTATGGAGGCTTGCACAATATGGGAAAATCAGTATGGAAAGATCTCTTTCGTGAGATTAAGAGAACATTTGGAAGATTTATAGCTATATTTGCAATTGTTGCTATCGGAGTAGCGTTTTTTGCAGGAGTAACAGCATCTTCTAATGATATGAAGAATTCAACAGATCACTATTATGATGATTATAATATGAGTGATTTAAGACTTTTATCATCAATAGGTTTTAATGAAGATGATATTAATGTAATAAGAGAAGTTCAAGGCGTTAAAGGAATATGTCCTGCGTATTCACAGGATGCAGTTATCAGGAAAGACAGCATAGAGACAGCTGTACATATAATGTCAGTACCCGTTAATACAGACAGAGATAATAAAGATTATATTAACCAGTTACGAATCAAGGAAGGACGGCTTCCTGAAAAGAGCGGTGAATGTGTTGTAAGGTATGAAGACACCAAGGACAACTTTTCTATTGGAGATACAATTAAGCTTTCATCTGGAACACAGGATGATATTAATGACAGTCTTAAAGATTCAGAGTATACAGTTGTAGGAACTGTATACACACCTTACTATGTATCGTATGACCTTGGAACTACTAATGTGGGCAGCGGCAGGATTAATTATCTTATGTATATTACAGAAGATGAATTTATGTCCGATTATTACAATGAGATATTTGCTACTGTAGATGGTGCAAAAGAACTTGATACATATGGAACTGAGTATAAAGACCTCGTTAAAGAAACAGCAGACAGAATAGATGATATTTCGCAGAACAGGATTGACGAAAGAAAAGATGCAATTCTTTCTATGTATGATGAGGCTGTTGTGGAAGCTAAAGAAACTGCCCAAGTTGCAATATATCAGCATGTTGTAGAATCACTTACAGAACAATACAGTAATTATTTTATCGGAATGGATGTTTCTGCTATTATTGAGCCATATATTCAACCAGCATATGAGAAAGCACTTGAATCTTATGATTTCAGCAGCATTGAAGCTCAGGCTAAGGAAGATTTTGAATCTAAATATGGTGACAGCGACGACTGGAAATGGTATGAGCTTACAAGACAGGAACAGTATTCTTTTAAAGATTATGAATCTAGTGCAGACAGGATGAAAGCTATTGCCACGGTATTTCCAATGTTTTTTATAGTTGTATCTGCCCTTGTATGTCTTACTACAATGACAAGAATGGTAGCAGAGGAAAGGGGGCTTATAGGAACATATAAAGCACTAGGATACAGTAAAAAGGTGATCGCATTCAAATATATAGCATATGCATTAATTGCTTCGGTTACTGGAGGAATAGCAGGTTGTATCATAGGTCTTAAACTGTTTCCGCTTGTAATATATAATTCTTGGAATATAATATACCAGCTTCCGCCAATAGTGTACGACAGCCACATACTTCTTTCAATTATAGCCATTACAAGCATGGTTTTAGTAACAGTTATAGCAGCTCTTTTTTCATGCTACAGTGAGTTAGAAGAGGTTCCATCAGAGCTTATGCGTCCGAAAGCACCTAAGAGCGGTAAGAAAATCCTTCTTGAGCATATTACATTTATATGGAAACACATGTCATTCACAATGAAGGTTACTATGCGTAATCTGTTCCTGTATAAGAAGAGATTTCTTATGACTGTTGTAGGGATTGCAGGCTGTACGGCACTTATGACAGCAGGCTTTGGTATTAAGAACAGTATTGAATGTCTTATCCATAACCAGTACGGTGAACTTATACATTATGACAGCGTTGCCACATTTACAGCTGGGGTTACACAGGAGGAAATAGATAATCTTAAAGGGGATATGTCAGCAGACGGACACATTGCAGATTATTTATTAAACTGTGGTTATTCTGATGATGTTAAGAGTGCTGAAGATACAGAGACAGCAGAATATGTCATAGTTGATGATAAGAATGCATTTAAAGATTATGTGACATTAAGAACAAGAAGAAAGCATAATGATGTTGCTCTTGAAGATTCAGGCGTTGTTATCACTGAAAAGCTCTCCAAAGATTTAGGGGTAAAGAAAGGTGATAAAATCACAGTAACATCATCCGCTGGAAAGCAGTCAGAGGCTGTTGTATCCGGTATTACAGAAATGTATGTTAATCATTATATATATATAAGTACAGAATATTATAATGAACTTTTTGGAAATGTTCCTGATAACAACAGGGTGCTTATAAAGATTAACGGAGATGTAAGCGAAACTGAAAGTTATATGGGAGATGAATACCTTACAAGAGATTATATTAAGGGTGTGGGCTTCCTTAATGCTAATGTCACACGATTTGAGAATATGATACAGTCACTTGACCTGGTAACATGGGTACTTATAATATCAGCAGGTCTGCTTGCATTCGTTGTGTTATATAATCTTACAAATGTTAATATATCGGAGAGAAGAAGAGAAATTGCAACTATTAAGGTCCTTGGTTTCTTTGACCCGGAGGTAGGCATGTATGTGTACCGTGAGAATATATTCCTTACACTAATCGGTGGTGTGTTCGGAATATTCTTAGGAAGACTTCTTCATATATACATAATGCTTACTGTAGAGATGGATGCACTAATGTTTGGATATGCTATTAAACCGACAACATATATATATTCATATCTTATCACACTGATTTTCTCAGTTATAGTTAATCTGGCCATGTATGGAAAGTTAAAGAAGCTTCCTATGGTCGAATCTTTAAAGTCAGTAGAATAAAACGGACAGCCCTTTCATATATTGTGAAAAACAATAGTGAAGGGGCTTGTTTTTGTATGACGAATCACTCTATAAAATCCTCCCGGATGAATTAATTAAAGACATTGGAATATATGCAGGATTACAGCATGTCAGGGAAATACGTCTTCGTATAGGAAGATTGCCTGCTGCCATATGCGATAATGGCGAACATATGGGAACCAGACCTGTAGATGAACATATGATAACAAGAATACTGTCAATAGCAACTAATTATTCATCTTATGCTTATGAATCCTGTATAGCAAATGGATTTCTGACAATTAAAGGCGGACACAGAATTGGACTTGGCGGACAGGTTATATGGGAGAATGGAAAAGTAAAGAATTTCTCTCATGTGACATTCATGTGTATAAGAATTGCTAAACAGATGAAAGGCTGCGCTGATAATATAATGAATGAGCTTTTAAAAGACGGGTTAAAGCACACTGTTATAATATCACCGCCGGGCTTTGGAAAAACAACACTACTTAGAGACATTATAAGACAGTTATCTGATAAATATAGAAAAAATGTGGTTTTAATTGACGAACGATGTGAAATAGCGGCATGTGTAAACGGAGTTCCATGTAATGATATTGGCTGCAGGACAGATGTTCTGGATGGTTGTAATAAACTTACGGGAGTATATATGGCTGTTCGCTCGCTTAGTCCTCAGGTTGTAGCAATGGATGAGATTGGCTGTGAAGATGATATTAAAGCTGTAAAATACTGCATTAAAACTGGATGCACTGTAATAGGAACCGCACATGGAAGCAGTATATATGATACAGATGAAAGACTTACAGGTCTTTTTGCAAAAAGTGGATTTAAGAGAGCTGTAATATTGGAAAAATGTGGGGAGGCAGGAAAATGTCTGGATATATAGGCGGAATATTAATACTTTCAGGCTGTTTTATGTATGGTCTTTCATACAGCCAGAGATTAAAGAACAGGATAATAATATTAAAAGACATGGTAAGAATGCTTTCCGTAATGAATAATCATATTGGATATTCACTTATAGATATGACGCAGATATTTGAACGTCTTGGAGATTTTGACATGTGTTCATATGTCAGGGATTTTACTGGATACATATGCGAAGCATTGAATAAATCGGACATTGATACATTTGCATTGATATGGAATGAGGCTGCTGATAAAGCATTTGCAGAAATACTTGGCAAAAGACAGCTGGAGATTATAAAAGAGGCAGGTTCTATAAGCACATTTATTGACAAGGACAGTCAGATAAAACTTATACAGTCTGTTGTGTGTGAACTTAATGAGGAACTTGATGTGGTTAAGACCAATGCGGCAGGAAAGATGAAGGCTTATATCGTTACAGGAATATCAGCAGGACTTATACTCGTGATTGTACTTATATGAATCGGAGGTGAAGTATGGAGGTAAGCATAATATTCAAGATTGCGGCGGTAGGCATAGTTGTTTCAATACTTAACCAGATACTAAAGCATAATGGAAGAGATGACCAGGCAGCGCTTACCGCACTGGCAGGACTTCTTATTGTCATCTACTGGATATTACCTTATATACTTGAATTGTTTACTACCATGAAGAAGCTTTTTGAATTGTGATAGGGGGTGGTACATATTAATGTGTTGTCGCTTTCGGTGTGTGCAGTTACAGGTGTGATTCTTGCTCTGGTTTTGAAAAGTACAGGCTCTTCAATGGGAAACTTTGTATCAATTGTTCTGTGTGTAGGAACTGCAATGCTTGTATTTAATGGGCTTATATCCGTGTACACAAGAATCAATATGTTTACTGCAGGTATCAATCAGGAATATATAAAGCTGATAGTCAAAGTTATAGGTATATCGTATGTAACAGAAATATCATCAAATATATGTAAAGAAAATGGATTTGCCGCACTTGCGTCAGCTATGGAAATATACGCCAGAATTTCTGTTGCAGGCTTATGCATACCGGTTATAGTAACACTTTTTGAAATTGTTTCAGAGGAAATTGTCTGACTAAGAAAATAATTGCCTTTATGATAGCGTTTCTGGCGGTGCTCATCATACAGAAGACATATATATATGCACAGGATGATAATACATTTAATTATGATTCGCTGATAGATGAAGCAGATTACAGTGGGATAGACAGTACGCTTGATGATTATGGCTGGCAGGGTACATCTTTTAAAGAACTTGTCAGGTCTGTTGCCAGTTCGGACACTAACATAGGCTTTAACTTTACCGGCACAGTGACAGAAGCAATAATTGCCAACAGAACAGTTCTGGTACAGATATTACTTTTATCTATATGTGCAATGTTTCTTACTGTTCTTGATAAAAATGCATCTGATTCAGCGATGCTTTTTATATCATTCATTCTTATGACGCTGATAGTTGCAGTATTTATTAATGCTGCAAGGACAGGATATGAATGTGTTCAGATGTCAATTGATATATACAAAGCCCTCTGTCCGGTATTTTTTCCAGCAGTTGCATATTCGTGTGGGGCATCAAGTGCTGCAGCGTATTATGAGATAATTCTTTTTCTTATGTACATAGTCAATGTTCTTGTGAAAAATGTTCTTATGAGAGCTGATTATATATATATGATATTAGGCATGTTTGATACATTTAGTGAAAAAGATAAGTTTAACAAAATGTGCCAGCTTATAACAAAGATTATAAAACTGTCAGTAAAAGGAATGCTTATGTTTTTTCTGGGACTTAATGGGATAAAAAGTCTTATTCTTCCATTAAGCGACTCGCTTAAAATGTCCGTTTTATTCAAAGCTGTTTCTATGATTCCTGGCATTGGAAACAGTGCACAAACTGTATCTAAGACAATTGTAGGGTCTGCTGTGCTTGTTAAGAATTCTATTGGTGTGGCTGCGGTTATTGTTATGGCTGTAACAATAGGAATTCCGATTCTCAAACTTGTTGTCATGGCGTTCTTATATCAGATTCTTGGAGCAGTATTAGAACCTGTGGCAGACAGCCGTATAGTCAAAGCAGTTCTTGTTCTGTCAGAAAGTCTTGAGAATATGATATATATGATTGCTGTCACAGTTGTTCTTATGTGCCTTACAATGGCAATTATATGCTTTGCAACTAATATTAATCTATATGTTTAAATGTGGTAACGTGCAATGACAGGTATTATTAACTGGTTTAAAACAATATTTATTCTTGAAATCACAGGAGAGATTGCACTAAAGCTTGTGCCACTAAAGTATAAGGAATTCATAGCATTTGTAATGAAACTGATACTTGTAACGGCGATAATAATTCCGCTGCTTAATATTAAGAATGCGGATATAAGTGAGATTACAGATGGCATAAGTAATGGACTTAAAACATATTCTAAGGAGAACGATAATGTCTCACAGGCTTTATATAATACTGCAGACAAGAAAACGGCTGAAAAAATTATAAGCTCAGATATTAATAGCACAGCAGCTTCTTATGGTCTGGAAGCTGTTTATGTAAAATGCAGCTTCACATCAGACATGACAGCGGTCAGTATGATAAATGTATATGTTAAAGATAACAGCATTGCAGGCAATGATAATATTGGCAGATTAAGAACAGATATAGCTGACAGGTATGGAGTATCTGTAGAACAGGTAGATATCAGGGAGGCAGGCGAAAGTGGATAATGATGGTAAAAATGAAGCATTTTTTACAGGATTACTGAATAAAACAAGGAAAGATAAAATATTTATAGTAATACTGGCAGGGATACTTATGATGGTGATTGCAATGCCAACAAAAAGTTCATCTGCAAAAAGTTATACATCAGGTCCGGTTATATCCTCCAACTCAGATGATTATGAAAAAAATCTTGGGGAAGAATTGCAGCAGATGCTTGAAAATACTGATGGTGTTGGAAAAGTTAAAGTTCTTCTTAAGACCACGGATGATAAAGAAGTTATAGGAGTATTAGTTGTATGTGAGGGAGGTGATGACAAGAATCTTGTAGCATATATTACGGATGCGATAAATGGCCTTTTAGGTGTTCCTGTACATAAAATTAAAGTGATGAAAATGTCGGAATAATTATTTTGGAGGCAGTTTTGAAAAGAATTAAAAAGAATCATATTATAATTACGGCACTTGCTATAATGATAGCTGCTGCCGGGTATATTAATTATGCGGGTGATCTTAATAATATAATTAAAATCAAAGATAAAGAAAGTTCCGCTGTTTCTTCTGATAACGTAACAACTGATAATAATCTGGCTGATGAGGATACAGATTTTACAGATGAGCCAGGAACTGTTATACTTACATCAGCAGGAATAAAGTCGGAGGCAGTAGCCGCTGCCAGATTAAACAGGGAACAGATCAGGGCTTCAAGCCTTGAGAATCTTCAGAGTATCGTCAATGACACCAATATGACAGAGGATGCAAAGAAATCAGCTGTTGACGAGCTTGCGAAGCTTGAAGACAGTGCAGATAAAGAGACAGCTATAGAATTATTACTGTCAGCTAAGGGTTTTGATTCTTCAGTAGTTACTGTATCTGATACCAATGTGGATGCTGTTATTAATGTATCAGAGCTTTCAGATACAGATAAAGCTCAGATTGAAGATATTATTAAAAGAAAAACTGGTTTTGCTGCGGATAAGATAACAATAAATATTTGCAATAATTAGTGTTTATGTTATAATCTTTTTAACTTTGAGTTAAATATGAATATATGGAGGACGGTTATGACAAAAGAGTTTGAAGATAGAGGTACAACTTATTCTATACATGAGAATGTTAATATTGGTGAAGTTAAGGTAGCTGATGAAGTTGTAGCTATTATAGCTGGTCTTGCCGCTACAGAGGTTGAAGGTGTTGACAGCCTTGGCGGTAATATTACTAATGAAATAGTGAGCAAACTTGGAATGAAGAATCTTTCTAAGGGTGTTAAGGTAACAGTTGAAGAGTCAAATGTCCTTGTAGATATAACACTTAATCTTAAGTATGGAACACAGATACCAGCTGTTTCAGCTAAGGTTCAGGAAAAGGTTAAGTCTGCAATAGAGACAATGACAGGACTTTCAGTTACAGAGGTCAACATTAAGGTTGCCAGTGTTAATGTAGAAAATTAAATTCAGGAGTTAAAAGATGACAAGATCTACAATGAGGGAGCATATTTTTAAGTTATTATTCAGAGCTCCTTATATCGATAACAAAGATGAGTATGATGAGCAGATTGATCTGTATTTTTCAGATGCAGATATGGTAGATGCGTCACATCTTAAGGAAGAAGAATACCAATACATCAAGAATAAGACATTAGCAATAGCAGAACTTATACCCGAACTTGATGAGAAAATTGATTCTGTATCAGAAGGATGGCCAACAAGCCGTCTTGGAAAGACAGAGCTCTCCATTATGAGACTTGCTGTGTATGAGATGCTTTATGATGAGGATATTCCTACTAATGTAGCACTCAATGAAGCTGTTGAACTTTCCAAGAAGTATGGCTCAGCAGACAGCACAGTAGCCTTTGTTAATGGTGTATTAGGTAAGTTAATCAAAGAATAATGCAGTTCTTTTGCATGTAAAGTGAGGATATATGGCTGGAGTATATACTGTAAAGCAGGTGAATTCCTATATTAAGAATATGTTTAAGCAGGATTTTCTGCTTAACTCAGTTTCTGTTAAGGGGGAGATATCTAATTGCAAGTATCATACCTCCGGTCATATTTATTTTACATTAAAAGATGCTGATGCGGCACTTTCTGTCATTATGTTTGCAAGTCAGGCTGCAAAGCTTGTATTTAAGTTAAAGGATGGAATGTCAGTTGTTGTATCAGGAAGAGTTGATGTGTTTGATGCAGCGGGTAAATATCAGTTATATGCCAATACTGTGCAACAGGAAGGTATTGGAGAACTGTACCAGAAGTTTGAACAGCTAAAACAATATTATGAGGATATGGGATATTTTGCTAAAGAATATAAAAGACCACTTCCTGCATTTACGAAAAAATTAGGTGTTGTTACATCTAAGACAGGTGCAGCAGTTCAGGATATTATGAACATTTCCAAAAGGCGTAACCCTTATATCCAGATTGTACTTTATCCTGCATATGTTCAGGGAGAACATGCAAAGCAGTCAATTGTAAGCGGAATTACCAGACTTGATAAGATGGGGCTTGACTGTATTATAGTAGGACGAGGCGGCGGTTCAATAGAAGATTTATGGGCTTTTAATGAACCTGAGGTTGTAGAGGCTGTGTTTAACGCTTCAACACCAGTAATATCAGCAGTAGGACATGAGACAGATTTTACACTCACTGATTTTGTAGCTGATATGAGAGCACCCACACCTTCTGCTGCGGCAGAGCTTGCTGTTACAGAGGTAGCGGCTGTTGAGAACAGAATATATGAATATGAAAGACGGTTAAAGCAACAGATAATGTATTCATTGTCTGCAAAAAGAGACTATCTAGAAAGATTAAAGCTACAGATGGAATATCTTAACCCTGTCAATCAGATATATGATAAAAGGCAGCGGCTTATGAATATGGAAGATAAGCTGAACATGTTAATAAAAAGATGTGCGGCTGAAAATAGAAACAGACTTCGTCTGTATGCTTCGAAACTTGATGGCTTAAGTCCTTTAAGAAAGCTTGATATGGGCTATGGCTATATTGAGAATTCTGAAGGTAATAGAATTGTATCAGCCGGGCAGGTGTCGTCAGATGACGAGATTACAGTTTATCTTAAAGATGGAAGCATCAGATCTAAGGTTATTGAGGTAGGGGAAGCATGGCAAAAACATTAGAACAGTCATTTGAAAGACTTGAAGAAATAATTGCACAGATGGAAAAATCAGACACAACACTTGATGCATCATTTAAAATGTATCAGGAGGGGATGAAGCTTGTTGAAAGCTGTAATAACCAGCTTGACAAGATTGAGAAACAAATCATAGTTTTGAATGATGATGGAGAAAATGACGATGAATGATTTTAAGAATGAATTGGAACAGGAAGTAGAATTTATTAATGATTTGATATCAAGATATCTTCCTGATGAGACAGGACTTGATAAAAAAATAAGAGAAGCTATGAATTACAGCGTCAATGCAGGTGGCAAAAGAGTAAGACCTATGCTTATGCTTGAGGTGTATAAGCTGTGTGGAGGTGATGACTGTCAGGTTGTCTATCCATTTATGGCGGCTTTAGAATGTATTCATTCATATTCTCTTGTACATGATGATCTTCCGGCAATGGATAATGACGATTACAGAAGAGGAAGACTTACAACACATAAGATGTTCGGAGAGGATTTTGGAATACTTGCAGGAGACGGACTTCTTAATCTTGCTTATGAGATTATGGCTGATGCACTTATATCAGGTGAAGGAGATATGGCGGCGAAAGCTAAGGCAATGGAAGTTATTGCAAGAAAAGCAGGAATAAAAGGCATGGTTGGCGGACAGGCTGTTGATGTTGAACTTACAGGAAAAGCATTATCAGATGAACAGCTTGATTTTATATTCAGATTAAAGACAGGTGCATTGATTGAAGCTGCATTTCTTGCAGGAGCATATCTTGCAGGCTGTGATGAGAAAACGGCTGACAGATTATGCAGGGCAGCATCACTTATAGGATTTTCGTTCCAGATTAGAGATGATATACTTGATGTGACGAGTTCACTTGAGGAACTTGGAAAGCCAGTATTTTCTGATGAAAAGAATAATAAAACAACTTATGTTACTTTATATGGAATGGAAAAAGCTGAAGCGGATGTACAATCTATGTCTGATGAAGCTTTAGATATAATTAAGAGCGTGGGAAAGAATGAATTTTTAGAGGAATTCGTTCTTAACCTTATACACAGAAATAAATAAAGCAGGTGTATTATGATTCTTGAAAAGATAAATAAACCAAATGATATAAAACAATTATCTCCAATTGAATATAATCAGCTTGCAGATGAAATCCGGGGATTTCTTATAGAAAAAATTAGTAAAACAGGAGGACATCTCGCATCTAATCTTGGTGTTGTAGAGCTTACGATGGCACTTCATCTGGCTTTTAATCTTCCACAGGATAAGCTTATATGGGATGTAGGTCATCAGTCTTATACGCATAAGATTCTTACCGGAAGAAAGAATCAGTTTGATCAGTTAAGAAAATTTGGTGGAATGAGCGGTTTCCCTAAAAGAAATGAAAGTCATTTTGATGCATTTGATACAGGACACAGCTCAACATCAATATCAGCGGGATTAGGACTTGTTAAAGCAAGAGATTTAAAGAATGAGCATTACAGTGTTGTGTCTGTTATAGGAGATGGTGCACTTACAGGTGGAATGGCCTATGAGGCACTTAATAATGCTTCTTCTCTTAAGACTAATTTTATTATTGTATTGAATGATAATACAATGTCTATAGCAAAAAATGTTGGCGGTGTACCACATATGCTTAGTAATATAAGGTCATCTGATTCGTATTATGACCTTAAGGAAAATGTGACTAATACTCTGTATAAGCTTCCGGGTGGAGACCATATTGTAGACAAAATCAAGAAAACTAAAAGCAATCTTAAGCAGATGATACTTCCAGGTCAGATGTTTGAAAGCATGGGAATATCTTATCTTGGTCCGGTTAATGGACATGATATTGAAAAACTGATTAAAGTGTTCCATGTTGCCAAGCGAATAAATGGAGCAGTTATCATCCATGTTGTAACACACAAAGGACACGGTTATAAACCAGCAGAGCGTAATCCGGCTAAATTTCACGGAATAGGACCTTTTGATATTGCTACAGGCAAAGAGTTAAAAGCTTCTGATAAGCCAACTTATTCTGATGTATTTTCAGAAACAATATGCCAGCTTGCTAAGAAAGACAAGCAGATAGTAGCTGTAACGGCAGCCATGCCTGATGGCACAGGACTTGCCAAATTTTCCAAATGGTTTCCAGAAAGATTCTTTGATGTTGGAATTGCTGAGGAGCATGCAGTCACATTCTCTGCAGGAATGGCGGCAGGCGGCCTTAAACCTGTATTTGCGGTTTATTCCTCATTTTTACAGAGAGCATATGACCAGATACTTCACGATGTGTGTATCCAGCATCTTCATGTAGTATTTGCAATTGACAGGGCAGGACTTGTTGGAAGTGATGGTGAAACGCATCAGGGTATATTCGACCTTTCATTTCTGACTTCAATCCCGAACATGACTGTTATGGCACCTAAGAATGGCAGTGAACTTTCAGCAATGCTTAAATTTGCACTGCTTAACTTTAATTCACCGATTGCAATAAGATATCCAAGAGGTCAGGCGTATGATGGTCTTGAAGAGTACAATGCACCAATCAGGTACGGAAAAGCCGAGATGATTATTGAAGAGTCTGACATTGCACTTGTTGCAGCAGGCAATATGCTTATTACGGCACAGGATGTAAGAGATAAGCTTAAAGAAAAGGGTTATAATATAACAATTGTCAATGCACGTTTTATCAAGCCAGTTGATACTGATATGCTTGACAGATTATCAGAGTCACACAGACTTATAGTTACAATGGAAGAGAATGTTTTATCAGGTGGCTTTGGCGAAGCGGTCTGTCAATATTATGATGATACCTGTAATGACATAGATGTGCTTAATATTGCACTGCCAGATGATTATGTTGAACATGGCAATGTTGATATTCTTCGACGGGAATCAGGTGTTGATAAAGACAGTGTTGTTGCGAAGATACTTAACAGATGGGCAAATGTATTGAATAAGGATAAGAGTAATGAGTAAAGAAAGATTAGATGTTTTATTAGTTAATAAAGGGCTTGCGACTTCAAGAGAGAAGGCAAAAGCTATTATTATGTCTGGTAATGTATATGTTGACGGACAGAAGGAAGACAAGGCGGGTCAGTCATTTCCAGATACTGCAGTGATAGAAGTCCGCGGAACAACCCTTAAGTATGTTAGCCGTGGTGGTCTTAAGCTTGAGAAAGCTATGCAGAATTTTGATGTGACGCTTGAAGGTAAGGTATGTATGGATGTAGGTTCATCAACAGGTGGATTCACTGACTGCATGCTTCAGAATGGTGCAATTAAAGTGTATGCTGTTGATGTAGGACATGGACAGCTTGACTGGAAGTTACGCAATGATGAGAGAGTTGTATGCATGGAGAAAACTAATATCCGTTATGTAACACCTGATGATGTCGCAGACAGAATACAGTTTTCAAGTATAGATGTATCATTTATCTCACTTACCAAGGTACTTACTCCTGTAAGAAATCTTCTTACAGATGATGGACAGATAGTATGTCTTATCAAGCCACAGTTTGAAGCAGGACGTGAGAAGGTAGGAAAGCATGGCGTTGTAAGAGATAAAGATGTTCATATAGAAGTAATCAATAAAGTTATTGATTATGCAATGTCAATAGGGTTTGAAATCCTTAATCTTGAGTTCAGTCCTGTTAAGGGACCTGAAGGGAATATTGAGTATCTGCTGCATTTGCAGAAAATTGCAGAACCACAGATAAAGGAAATTCCATTTATTGTAGAAAACGTAGTTGAAAAAGCTCACGAAGTATTGTAATATATATTTAATTCTTTTCGTATACCAAATGAGGTTCAGCATGAAATATTTTTATATTGTTACTAACAGGTTTAAAGATCCTGATGGTGTTAATACAAGAAAGATTGCACATTTTTTACGCTCAAAAGGAGCTGAATGTGTATGCCAGATAGAACAGGGAGAGGCATTTAATACAACAGGATCATATAGTGATGTAAGACTGGTTCCTGATAATACTGAATGTGTTATTGTTCTTGGAGGTGATGGTACACTTATTCAGGCATCAAGAGAGTTGTCTGAGAAGGATATTCCTTTTATAGGCGTTAACATCGGAACTCTTGGTTATCTTACAGACACAGATATGTCAAGCTTTGAGGAGACATTAGAGAGTCTTCTTAGAGACGATTATGAGATTGACAGACGCATGATGCTTGATGGATGTATATATCGCGGTGAAGAACGCATTTTTTCTGATATGGCACTTAATGATGTTGTAATTAACAGAAATGGTGCTTTAAGAATTATTGATTTTGACATATATGTCAATGGCGAGTATCTTAATACATATTCGGCTGACGGGGTAATTGTTTCGACCGCAACAGGATCGACAGCGTACAGTCTGTCAGCAGGAGGACCTATAATACAGCCGACAGCAAGACTTATAATGGTAACACCTATATGTCCGCATTCGCTTAATCAGAGAAGTATTATATTTGCTGCTGATGATGAGATTATGATTGAGATGAAGGATAATAAAAGCTCATCAGGAAGAAGAACCGGCTCTCTTAAGAATGACAGTGCAAGAGTTGCCACATTTGATGGAGAAAACTTCTGTGAAGTCGTAACGGGGGACAGAATTGTTATTACGCAGTCAGAACGTATATCAAAATTTGTCAAGACAAGCAGGATTTCATTCTTAGAGAGGATAAGAAACAAAATGTAGTTGGTGATAATTATGAAAACAGACAGACATAAAAAGATATTAGAAGTAATTGACAGATACGAAGTTGGAACACAGGAAGAGCTTGCAAAAATTCTTAATGATGAGGGATATAATGTTACGCAGGCTACTGTTTCAAGAGATATAAGAGAGCTTAATCTGTCAAAAGTTTCTGTGGATGGTAAAAGAACAAGGTATGCAACACTTACAAAGGATAAACCTGTTGCAAGTGATAAATTTTTAACGGTTCTTAAAGAAGGCTTTGTATCAATGGATATGGCACAAAATATTCTTGTTATTAAGACTGCACCTGGAATGGCAATGGCTGTATGTGCAGCAATAGATGCACTTGAATGGAATGAAATTGTCGGTTCTATTGCAGGCGATGACACTATCATGTGTGCGGTAAGGACTGTTAATGATACATTGCTTGTTATGAACAAGATTAAGAAGCTTATTAAGAACAATTAATAGACAGAATTGAAAGGCAGGGTATGTTAGTTAATTTACATGTTAAGAATCTTGCACTTATAGAAGAAGAGAATATTGATTTTGATGAAGGACTTAATATACTTTCAGGTGAAACCGGTGCAGGTAAATCAATTATTCTTGGTTCTATTAATGCAGCATTGGGAAGCAAGACATCACCTGATTTTATAAGGTCAGGATGTGAATATGGTCTTTCAGAGATAACATTTGCAATACCAGAAGATAAGATTGAACGAATTAAAGAACTTGGTGTTATATCATGTGATGACGGTGAACTTGTTATTTCAAGGAAAATCATGTCAAATCGTTCACAGATTAAGGTTAATGGACAGTCTTTTACATCCGCCCAGACCAGAGTTCTTGCACATGAACTAATTGATATTCACGGACAACATGATAACCAGCTGCTTATGGATGAGAGTAATCATTTATCTGTTATTGATGCTTATGATAACAGCATTATTCCACTTCTTGATTCGTATAAAGACTGCTATAAAGAATATGCTATATGTAGAAAAGCATATGAAAGTCTTTCTGGTGACGATGAATCAAGAATTAAAGAGATGGCTTTTCTTCAATATGAAATCAATGAGCTTGAATCAGCAGCTTTAAAACCGGGCGAAGATGAACGGGTTGAAAGTGATTACCGAAGAATGAGTAACTTCCAGAAAATTGCAGGAAATCTTTCTGAGATATCGATGCTTCTTTCAGAAAGTGACAATAATCTTAGTGATATGGCAGGTGCAGCATTAAAGAATATGATAGCTGCAAGCGAATATGATGAGTCTTTGAAAGATAACTGTGATATTCTATCTGATATTGAGAATCTTATATCAGATGTGGCTCATAACCTTTCATCTTATATGGATGATTTTACATTTGACCAGTCTGAATTCAATGCACTTGAAGAAAGACTTGATTTAATTAATTCTCTTAAGATGAAATATGGCAATTCGATTGAAGATATTTTATCTGTTCTTGATGATAAGAAACAGAAGTTATCTGAATATGAAAATTATGATGAAGTTGTTGTTGCAAGAAAAGCTGAATATGACAAAGCTTATAAAAAGCTTATGAATGCGGCTTCTCTTTTAAGCAGCCAGAGAAAGAAAACAGCTCTCGGTTTTTCGCAGGATATAACAAACGCCTTAAAACAGCTTAATTTTCTTGATGTAAGATTCCAAGCTGAATTTGAGGAGAAAAATCCTGATTCTGCCGGAATTGATAATATCAGATTCATGATATCAACTAATCCAGGTGAAGATATGAAGCCTTTATCAAAGATTGCATCAGGAGGTGAATTATCAAGAATTATGCTTGCAATTAAAAGCGTAATGGCAGAGACAGATATATCCAAAACACTGATATTTGATGAGATTGATGCAGGAATCAGCGGAAAGACGGCACAGCTTGTTGCTGAGAAGCTTAACACACTGGCGAAAACTCATCAGATAATATGCATTACGCATCTTCCTCAGATTGCTGCAATGGCTGATAATCACTATGTTATTGAGAAGTCTACTAAAGACAACCGGACAATAAGTAATATTACACAGTTATCATATGATGAAAGTGTTAATGAAATCTCCAGAATGCTTGGAGGTTCAGTTATTACAGATGCGGTTATATCTAACGCAAAAGAATTGAAAAATATGGCACAACTCGCCAAAAAGAGCTGAATACAATATCAACGTTAATTTACATTAATACCCTTTTTTAAAAAGTATTTCATCTGTTAATACTAATCTTAGAAGGATGGTGGAGTAAGATGAGTAGATTTAAAAAAGGGTTATTTTATGCCAGTTTTCTGGTTTTGTGTATGGTCTTTACAGCATATATATACTACGATTCAATCAAGAAAAAGATTCCTGATAAATTATATATATACACACAAGATAAGGCTGTTTTCTCAATGGATATTCCGGTTGTCGGAACGGTATATGACAGCAGTAATAATATGTGTGCAGATAATATTGATTTCAGCAGAGATGTTACTTTCCAGTCAGGATATACAGGGCAGTATTATGTAGATTATAAACTTTTCGGACTTCTTCCTGTTGCAAGGACACATATGGAGGTTGTCAATGAAAAGTATGTTTATTCTGGCGGCTTTCAGGTCGGCATATATCTTAAATGTAATGGTGTATATGTTGTTAACACAGAAACAATATGCACATATGATGGTCAGAATATTGTTCCTGCCAAAGGAAAGATTAATAAAGGTGATTATATAATTAAAGTTAATGGCTTTCAGACAGATACGAAAGAACAGCTTTCACAGGCAGTGTCAGAATCTACGGGAAATAGTATGGATATAACTGTCAGGCGGAACGGACAGGACATTGATGTACAGGTTGAGCCTGTAAAAAATGTTGCAGGAGAATATAAACTTGGAATCTGGGTTAAAGATGATACACAAGGTGTTGGAACTGTTACTTATGTGTGTGAAGATGGCACATTTGCCGCATTAGGACATGGAATATCAGATAACGAAACAGGGAAGGTACTTGATATAAAAGATGGCATGATATACAGAACAAGGATTCTGTCTATTGTACCTGGAAAAAATGGAGAGCCGGGAGAGCTTCTTGGTACTATTGATTATAGAGAGGACAACATAGGAAGTATAAGACGTAATACTGATAAAGGCATATATGGTGAAAATGCGTACTCTTTATATAAGGAGTATTCACCTGAACTGATGAAAGCAGCCGGGTCATATGAAGCTTCAAAAGGAACAGCATATGTAAGGTTTTATAACAATGGCAGTTTTCATGATTATGAAATTGATATAACAGATTTAAAGTATGGCGATTCTAAGAATATAACATTTAAAGTGACATCAGGAGAGCTTCTCAAGCTGACTAATGGAATTGTTCAGGGGATGAGTGGAAGCCCGATTATTCAGAATGGAAAGATAATTGGGGCTGTCACACATGTATTTGTTGATGATTCTACTTGCGGATATGGTATATTTATTGATAGAATGCTTGATAAAGACTAAAAGAAACTAACAAAGAAAAGGATTATAATACGATGGAAAGAGAGAAATTTGGCAGCAGACTTGGATTCATACTTATAAGTGCAGGCTGCGCAATCGGAATTGGAAATGTATGGCGTTTTCCATATGTTGCAGGTAATAATGGAGGTGGAATATTCGTTTTATTATATATGTTATTCCTTCTTATGTTTGGAATCCCTGTACTATCAATGGAACTTACAATGGGAAGAGCTTCTAAAAGCAGTATAATAAGAGCGTATCATGAACTGGAGCGACCTGGACAGAAGTGGCATATTCATGGATATCTTGGAATGATAGGCAATTATATACTTTTATTCTTCTATACTACTGTTTCAGGATGGATGTTAGGATATTTTATCAAGTATGTAACTGGTGATATCACTAAAAATACTGACAGTTCGCAGATGTTTGCAGATGTAACTGCTAATCCATGGATAATGTTTGTATGGATGGCAGTAATAGTTCTTATTGCGGTTATTGTTTGCAGTATGGGACTTCAGAATGGCGTAGAAAAGATTACAAAATATATGATGCTTATTCTTCTTGGACTTATTGTTGTGCTTGCAATCCACAGTCTTACGCTTGATGGTGCCGGAAAAGGAATGCAATATTTTCTTGTTCCCGATATGAATAAGATAGAAGCGGTTGGTATTGGAAATATTATTATTGAGGCAATGAAGCAGGCATTTTTCACTTTAAGTGTCGGAATGGGCTCGATGATGATATTTGGAAGCTATATTGGTAAAGAACGCGCGCTTGTAGGAGAGGGGATACAGATTACATTACTTGACACATTTGTTGCAATTATGTCAGGAGTTATCATATTTCCAGCATGTATGTCATATAATATACCAACAGACAGTGGTCCAAGCCTTATATTTGTCACACTTCCAAAGGTGTTCGAACATATGTCAGGTGGAAGATTCTGGGGCGCAATGTTTTTCCTTTTTATGACATTTGCGGCATTATCCACAGTTATTGCTGTTCTGGAGAATATTATTGCGTGCAATATGGAGGCATTTGGATGGAACCGTAAGAAAGCAGGTGTAATTAACCTGTTTATTATAATTATCATGAGTATTCCATGCATTCTTGGTTTCAATGTATTAAGCGGATTTACACCGCTTGGCGCTGGAACAAACGTGCTTGATCTTGAAGATTTTCTTGTAAGCAGTCTTATTCTCCCTATAGGAAGCCTTGTTATACTTCTTTTCTGCACAACTAAGCTTGGCTGGGGATATGATAATTATATGAATGAAGTTAATACAGGAAAGGGTATCGGCATGCCTAAAATTTTAAAGTTTTATCTTAAATATATCCTTCCTCTGGTTATTTTATTCATTATTATTGATGGATTAATTTAATAATCATAAAAGCCGTGTCGAATTTTGTCGAATGCTGTTATTTCTTGCGATAAAAAGTGCTTGCAGACTGCTTCTGTTAAAACTATACTAATTATTGTGAAGTTGATATGTCGGATTATTTAATTTTCACATTATGAAAGGGCTTGAATGTATGGAGAGGACTAAAATAGCTATCGCAGATGATAATCAGAGTATTCTGGAGGCATTAAAGAATGTAATTGATGAAGAAGATGACATGAGAATTGTTGGAACTGCTAATAATGGTGCAGATACCGTAAAAATGATTCATGAGAGCCAGCCAGATGTTGTTTTGCTTGATCTTATAATGCCTGGAATAGATGGAATTACTGTTATGGAAAAGATAAAGGCAGACAAGACATTAGATTCCAAACCGGACTTTATTGTAATAAGCGCTGTTGGCAGAGACAGTGTTACTGAGGATGCATTTAATGTTGGAGCAGCATATTACATAATGAAACCATTTGACAATGAAGTTCTGGTTAACAGAATACGATATATAAGGAATCAGCACAACAAAGTGAATGTAAAAGCAGTACCTAGAGAACCAGTTTCGATTACAGACAGAAATCTTGAGACAGATATAACAAATATAATTCATGATATTGGGATTCCGGCACATATTAAAGGTTATCAATATCTTAGGGATTCAATTACTTTATCAGTAAAAGATGCAGAAGTTATAAACAGTGTAACAAAAGTACTTTACCCTTCTATTGCAAAAAAATACGAAACTACACCTAGCAGGGTAGAAAGAGCTATAAGACATGCAATTGAAGTTGCATGGAATCGTGGTAATACAGATACACTGAATGATCTGTTTGGGTATACTATTAATTGTGGAAAAGGAAAGCCGACCAATTCAGAATTTATTGCATTGATTTCGGATAAAATCCGTCTGCAGTACAATATTAGATAATATTTAATATAAAAATGTTCACATATTTTTCATGTATATTTAATTGTAAAGCCTTGATAAATAGCTGCTTTTATATTATAATTACAAAATCGTAAACGATTTTTAACAATTTTGTAATAATTAATTTGGTTGAGGTTATATATGCGTAAGAGAATATTTAAAGGCTTTGCAGCCGTGTTATTATCATCTACATTAACGGTATCCACAGTGTTTGCAGTATTTGCAGATGATGTTGATAAGTTAAAGCAGCAAAAGCAGCAGACACAACAGGAGCTGGATAATCTTCAGGATCAGTGGGCTTATCTGTTACAACAGATGGATGAACTGGAACTTAAGATGGCTAATAAATCTGACGAAATAGATGCAGCTAATGTAAAACTTGAAGAGGCAGAGAAGATTCAGTCAGCACAATATGAGGATATGAAGCTTCGTATCAAGTATATGTATGAAGACCAGTCTGTATCATTAGCTGAAGTTTTTCTTACTTCATCAGACATGAGTACAATGCTTAACAAAGCTGTGTATATGCAGGAAGTTTATAATTATGACAGAAACAAACTTGATGAAATGGCTCAGACAGCCAGTGAAATCAAGGAACTCAAGGAAAAACTTGAAAGTGATAAGCATGAACTTGATGAAGCACAGACACAGCTTACTGAGAAGCAGGCATTGCTTTACAGTACTATTCAGGAAACACAGGCTAAGGCTGATGATGTAAACAGTCAGCTTGAATCAGCAGTTAAGAAAGCAGCAGAAGTTGCAGCTAAGAGAGAACAGGAACGTCAGGCAGCAGCGGCGAATCAGAACCAGCATATTAATACAACAGTTACACCGGCAAAGGGTGATTCATCTGTAGCAAGTGGTGTTGTTTCACTTGCATATTCGCTTCTTGGAGTTCCATATGTAAGCGGTGGAAGTTCACCATCAGGTTTTGACTGTTCAGGATTTACTTCTTATCTGTTCAGACAGTATGGAATTAATATTTCAAGATCATCAAGTGCCCAGGCATATGGTGGAACAGCAGTTAACGGACTTGCTAATGCACAGCCTGGTGATGTTATATGTTTTCCGGGACATGTTGGATTATATGTAGGTGGTGGACAGATGATTCATGCTAATGTTCCAGGTGGTTCAGTAAGGCTTGTTGGTGTTAATTCAATAGGTATGAGCGTAATTGCAATAAGACGTTACTGGTAATATTCTAATATATGTGATATAATAAGTGCAGTTTTACAGGGACTGCACTTATTTTTTATAAATGCATGAAGAGTATGGGATTATATTTAAGAAGAAATGAGGACTAATGTATGAAAAATGTATTGTTGATTGCATCAGAGGCTGTACCATTTATTAAGACAGGCGGACTTGCAGACGTTGCAGGTTCACTCCCTAAGTATTTTGACAAAACCAAGTTTGATGTAAGGGTAATGATACCTAAGTATACATGTATACCTTGGGAGTATCGTGAAAAAATGGTTTATAAGACACATTTTTACATAGATCTTGCATGGAGAACACAGTATGTAGGTGTATTTGAGTTAGAGTGGAATGGTGTTATATTCTATTTTATTGATAATGAATTCTATTTTGGAGGCAATAAACCATACAGTTGGATTCACGAAGATATTGAGAAGTTTGCTTTCTTTAGCAAAGCAGCACTTTCAGCACTTCCTGTTCTTGGATTCAGACCAGATATAATTCATTGCAACGACTGGCAGACCGGTCTCATTCCCGTATATCTTAAGGAAAGATTCTCACAGGGTGAATTTTATCAGGGAATTAAGTCTATAATGACAATTCATAATCTTAAATTCCAGGGAATATGGGATCTTAAGAAGGTTAAAGATATTACAGGTCTTCCTGATGAATACTTTACATCTGATAAACTTGAAGCATACGATGATGCAAACTATCTTAAAGGTGGTATTGTATATGCAGACCGTGTTACAACAGTTAGTGAAACATATGCAGAAGAGATTAAGACGCCATTTTATGGGGAGAATCTTGATGGTCTTATGAGAGCAAGAGCCAACGTTCTGTCCGGCATCGTTAATGGTATTGATTATGATGAATATAATCCAGAGACAGATAAGAGAATTGCCAACAATTATAACCAGATAACCTTCAGAAAAGAAAAGTGGAAGAATAAAGTTGCACTTCAGAAGGAACTTGGACTTACAGAGGATAAGGGAAAGTTTATGATTGGTCTCGTTTCAAGACTTACAGACCAGAAAGGACTTGACCTTGTAGCATATGTCATGGATCAGCTCTGTGCTGAAGATGTACAGTTTGTTATTCTTGGTACTGGAGAAGAAAGATACGAGAATATGTTCAGACATTATGACTGGAAATATAATGACAGAGTATCAGCTAATATATATTATTCAGAAGATATGTCACATAAGGTATATGCAGCCTGTGATGCATTTCTTATGCCGTCATTATTCGAACCTTGCGGTCTTTCACAGCTAATGAGCCTTAGATATGGAACAGTTCCTATAGTAAGAGAAACAGGTGGCCTTAAGGATACTGTAGAGCCATATAACGAATATGAAGGTAAGGGAACAGGATTTTCTTTTGCTAATTATAATGCACACGAGATGCTTGGTATTGTTAATTATGCTAAGGATGTATATTACAATCATAAGAGAGAGTGGAATAAGATTGTTGACAGGGGAATGAAGACAGACTTCTCATGGAACAGTTCAGCTAGAAAGTATGAAGAACTTTATAATTCACTTTAATTAAGTGACAGTTTTGTATTTAACGGTGATTTTCTATAAAAGAAAAAGGAAGCTGCGATAAAAGCAACTTCCTTTTTTAATGCAGGTGGCGGGACTTGAACCCGCACGATGTTACCACCGGCAGATTTTGAGTCTGCTGCGTCTGCCATTCCGCCACACCTGCGCGACTTTGATAGTTTATCATAATAAATCTTAAAAATCAAGTAAAGAATACTTGCGTACATAATAAATTTCGAATATTATTTTATTATTGTATTATAATCCTTTTATGGAGGCGTTTATGGATAACTGTAAGGAAATCCAGAGCAGGATAGAAAGCTTTGAACATGGCAATCTGTCACTTAAAGATGAAGAAGCATTTACCAATCATATTCTTAACTGTGCAGACTGTCGTGAAGAGATGGAGATATATTATATAATTTTATATGGATTAGAAGATGATAATGAGAAAAGAACAGAGAACAGCAGATATAGTGCATATTTAGATGCATTTGATTTTACAGGGCTGGTTGAGCAGAAGCTTAAGGACAGTGAGGCTAAATGTTTGTTTTTAAGACAATGGACTCATTTTACCAGGGTAAGATATATTTTTGTTTCTACAGTTATGGTTCTTACAGCATTGCTTCTTATCATTATTAAATTCTTTTAAAGATGGGAGATTGTTATGGGTGAAAAACTTATATTAATAGATGGACACAGTATATTAAACAGGGCATTTTACGGAGTTCCTGACCTTACTAATGCAGAAGGCATACATACCAATGCCATGTATGGCTTTCTTAATATTTTATTTAAATTTCTTGATGAAGAAAAGCCTGACTATATTACGGTTGCATTTGATTTATCTGCACCGACATTCAGACATAAGGCATTTGATGGATATAAAGGAACAAGAAAGCCTATGCAGCCAGAACTAAAGCAGCAGGTTCCTCTTATGAAGGAGCTGCTTAAAGCAATGAATATTACAGTTGTCGAGCAGGAGGGATACGAAGCTGATGATATTCTAGGTACAATTGCGAAGGAAAGTGCTGCTAAAGGAATAGATGTATCAATTGTTTCAGGTGACAGAGATTTGCTTCAGCTGGCAGATGAGCATATTAAGATAAGAATACCAAAGACAAAGAAAGGTGTAACAGAGGTTGAAGATTATTATCCATCAGATGTATTTAATCTGTATGGAGTTACTCCTCATGAATTTATAGATGTTAAAGCCCTTATGGGCGATACATCTGATAATATACCGGGAGCACCGGGGGTAGGACCTAAGACAGCGTCTGCCATTATTCAGAAATATCATAGTCTTGATAATGTTTTTGAACATCTTTGCGAGTTGAAGCCGCCTAAAGCAAAAACATCAATAACTGAGAATATCGAGCAGATTAAGATGAGCAGATTCTTGTCAGAGATTAAAATCGATGTTCCGATTGATTATAAAGTTGAAGATTCTAAAGCAGGTGATTTCTTTAATGAGAATTCATATGAACTTTTTAAGAAGTATAATTTTAAAAATATGCTAAAGAAGTTTGAGAATACAGATATAATTGCTAAAGATCCTGAATGTTATGAATATTTCAAGAAGATATCTGATTTTGCTGAGGTTGAAAATGTATTTAACAAAGCGATGGATATAGCAGGTGGAATTGAAAAAATCGGACTTTCTATTGTAAGAGAGAGTGAACTGGCTGCAGTTGGAATAACACTATCAGATACAGAAATATATTATATTCCGGTATCGGGCTTTGTTACAGAGAGTTATCTTGCAGACCGTCTGTCAGATGTTGTAAGCGTGGCTTCTAACAGAAATATAGCATCTGCCAATATTAAAGATTATCTTGATATATTTGAAAAAGACAAGATAAATGGCTATCCGCTTGTTTCAGAAAAAGCATTTATTGATACTGCAATTGCGGCATATCTGCTTCATCCAAGTAACGAAAGTTATGATTATGAAAGTCTTGGAAGAGAGTTTTTATCATTAACATATCCTTCAAAAACAGAACTTCTGGGTAAATTGTCAATTAATAAGGCAGTAAATGAAGCGGAAGACAATCTTATTAAGTATGCATGTCTTTCATCATATGCTTATTACAAATGTGCTGATAAAATTACAGAACAGTTAAAGAGTGAGAATATGTATAAGCTTTTTGAAACTATAGAAATGCCTCTTATATTTGTTCTTTTTGAAATGCAGCAGCAAGGCATAAGTGTTGATAAACAGGCACTTGTTGATTATTCAAAGGTACTTGGTACTAAGATTTTGGTTCTTGAGAAAGAGATATATGAAGCAGCAGGCGAAGAGTTCAATATCAATTCACCAAAGCAGCTTGGTGTAATACTTTTTGAAAAGCTTGGAATGCCTAACGGAAAGAAGACAAAGAGTGGCTATTCAACAGCCGCAGATGTACTTGAAAAGCTTGCACCTGATTATCCGGTTGTAAGTAAGATTCTTGAATACAGACAGTTATCAAAGCTTAAATCAACTTATGCTGACGGTCTTACACAGTATATATCAGAAGATGGAAGAATTCATGGTACATTTAACCAGACAATAACTGCTACTGGAAGAATAAGCAGTACAGATCCTAATCTTCAGAATATTCCTATAAGAATGGAGATGGGTAAGGCTATAAGAAAGGTATTTGTTCCAAAGAATGGCTTTGTATTCTTGGATGCAGACTACTCTCAGATAGAGTTAAGAATTCTTGCTCATATGTCAGGGGATGAGAAGCTCATTGAGGCGTATAATTCATCAGCAGATATCCACAGAGCAACGGCGGCACAGGTCTTTGGCGTACCGCTCGATGAGGTTACTGATGAACAGAGAAGAAATGCCAAGGCAGTTAATTTCGGCATTATCTATGGAATGAGTTCATTTGGATTAAGTCAGGATCTTAGTATTTCAAGAAAAGAAGCTAAAGAGTATATTGAAAGATATTTTGCAAGCTATCCGACTATCAAGACATTTATTGACGGACTCGTAAGTGATGCCAAAGAAAAAGGATATTCACTTACAATGTACAATAGAAGAAGAGAAATTCCAGAGATTAAATCTTCTAATTTCATGCAGCGTTCTTTTGGAGAGAGAGTTGCCATGAATGCACCGATTCAGGGAACTGCAGCTGATATTATAAAGCTGGCAATGATTAATGTATATAATGCACTTAAGGAGCATAATCTCAGGTCAAGACTTATATTGCAGGTTCATGATGAGCTTCTTGTTGAGACGGCAGAGGATGAGGTTGAAACTGTAAAGCAGATTATGCTTGATGGAATGAAGAATGCAGTAAGCCTTAAAGTTCCTCTTGAGGTAGATTTAAAGGAAGGAAAAGACTGGCTGGAGGCACACTAATGAAAGTTATTGGAATTACAGGTGGTGTAGGAGCAGGAAAATCCTCTGTTCTTGCACTCCTGAAAGAAATGTGTTCCTGCGATATTATACAAGCAGACCTGGTTGCAAGAAATATATACCAATCTGGCAATATTGGATTTGAGAAGGTCGTTGATATATTCGGGGAGCAGATTGTAGGAGAGGATGGAGAGATAAACAGACCTCTTCTTGCAGATATTATATTTAAGAATCCTAATAAGAGAATAGTTCTTAACAGTATAATCCATCCACTTGTAAAGCAGGAGATTATCAACAGGATTAATAATCATAAGATAGCAGGTGATGTTGATTACTGTTTTGTTGAGGCAGCACTGCTTATTGAAGATCACTATGATATATTCATGGATGAGATATGGTACATATATGTTTCTGAGGATGTAAGAAGAATACGACTGTCAGCTTCAAGAGGATATTCTGATGAAAAGATATCTAATATATTTAAAAGTCAGTTATCTGAAGCAGAGTTTAGAAAATATGCTGATAAAGTCATAGATAATGGGTCAGATATAGAAAAAACACGCGCCCAGCTTGAGATTATGCTTGGAATATGATACATTTATAAACGATTTGTATATTTTACAGATAGATTTATATATGGTGAAGTAATGAGTTTCATCAGAAGGAGACTTGTAGATGAGAATGATGCCAATTGCCAGCGGAAGCAGTGGAAATTGTATCTACCTTGGTACAGAGGACACACATGTTCTTTTTGATGCTGGAGTCAGCCGCAAAAGGATTGAAGAAGGACTTAATACGGCAGGTTTAAGTCTTAAAGATATTGATGCAATATTTGTAACACATGAACATATTGACCATACAAAAGGACTTGGTGTTATATCAAGAAAAGATGGGATTCCAATCTATTCAACTCCTGGTACAATAGAGGGAATAGAACAGACTTCATCACTCGGTAATATTCCAGAGGGCATATTTAATAAGATAAATGCTGATGGAGACATTTCAATTGGAGATGTAACAGTTCACCCCTTCCGTATATCACATGATGCTAACGAACCTGTTGCGTACACATTTACTCAAAAATGTGCAAATGGTATAAAAAAAGCATCGGTTGTAACTGATTTAGGGTATTTTGATGATTATGTTGTTGATAATCTGACAGAATCTGATATTATGCTTGTTGAGGCTAATCATGATATCAATATGTTACAGGTTGGTCCTTATCCTTTTTATCTTAAGAAAAGAATATTAGGTAATAAAGGACATCTATCTAATGAGACATCTGGACAGCTTGTCAATTCTCTACTTCATGATAAACTCAAGAAAATATATCTTGGTCATTTAAGCAAAGAGAATAACTATGATAAACTGGCTTATGAGACTGTGAAGTTAGAGATTGATATGTCAGATAACTCATTCAAATCTTCGGATTTTGATATAGAGGTTGCAAAGCGTGATGTTTTATCAGGTATTTGCGAAATATAACAGGCGCTTACAAGGTGCAGAAAGAGGAAAGCTATGAAAAAATGTGTAATTACTGTTGTAGGAAAAGATACTGTTGGTATTATTGCCAGAGTATGTACTTATCTTGCTGATACAAAGGTTAATATCCTTGATATCTCACAGACTATTGTTTCAGGATATTTTAATATGATGATGATTGTTGATATGTCTGGTTCTACAAAGAATTTTGACAATGTCAATGAAGATCTTAATAAACTTGGCGAAGATATTGGTGTTGTAATTAAATGCCAGCGTGAAGAAATATTTGACATGATGCACCGTATCTAAGAAAGTGAGGAGACTTAAATACTATGATTAATATTATGGAAGTTACAGAGACTAACAAAATGGTCGAGAAAGAGAACCTTGATGTAAGAACTATTACTATGGGTATTAATCTTCTTGACTGTGCTGGTCCTGATTTAGCTGAGGTTAATGAGAAAATATATAACAAAATCACAACTCTTGCTAAGGATTTAGTTTCAACTGGAGAAGAGATTGCAAAGGAATTCGGTGTTCCTATTGTTAATAAGAGAATATCAATTACACCTATTTCTCTTGTTGGTTCTTCTGCATGTAAGACACCTGAGGATTATGTTACTATTGCAAAAACTCTTGATAAGGCGGCGCATACTGTTGGCGTTAATTTCATTGGTGGTTATTCAGCAGTTGTATCTAAGGGTATGACTAAGAGTGATGAACTTTTAATAAGATCAATTCCACAGGCACTTGCACAGACAGAGCTTATATGCAGTTCTGTTAATGTTGGTTCAACAAAGACTGGTATTAACATGGATGCAGTAAGACTTATGGGCGAGATAGTTAAAGAGACAGCAGAACTTACTAAGGATAAGGATTCTTTAGGATGTGCCAAGCTTGTTGTATTATGTAATGCTCCTGATGATAATCCTTTCATGGCTGGTGCATTCCATGGTGTAACAGAAGATGATGCAATTATAAATGTTGGTGTCAGCGGTCCTGGTGTTGTTAAATACGCACTTGAGAGTGTGAGAGGAAAGAGCTTTGAGGTTCTTTGCGAAACTATCAAGAAGACAGCATTTAAGATTACACGAGTTGGACAGCTTGTTGCACAGGAGGCTTCTAAGAGACTCGGTGTACCTTTCGGTATTATTGACCTTTCACTTGCACCAACTCCTGCTGTTGGAGATTCAGTAGCAGAGATTCTTGAAGAAATCGGACTTGAAAGAGCCGGAGCACCTGGTACTACAGCTGCACTTGCAATGCTTAATGATCAGGTTAAGAAGGGCGGTGTTATGGCATCTTCTTATGTAGGCGGACTTAGTGGAGCATTCATCCCTGTATCAGAAGATCAGGGAATGATTGACGCGGTTAATGAAGGTTCACTTACAATCGAAAAGCTTGAAGCTATGACATGTGTATGCTCAGTTGGTCTTGATATGATAGCTATTCCAGGTGACACACCTGCAACAACAATTTCAGGAATTATTGCTGATGAAGCAGCTATTGGCATGGTAAACCAGAAGACAACAGCTGTAAGAGTTATTCCTGTTGTAGGAAAGGGCGTTGGAGAGACAGTAGAATTTGGCGGACTCTTAGGTTATGCACCTATTATGCCTGTTAATAAATTTGACTGTTCTGCATTCGTGAACAGAGTAGGAAGAATTCCTGCACCAATCCACAGCTTTAAGAACTAATTAAGAATTAAGATAAAAAACACCGGATGAATCATATGATTGGTTCAGCCGGTGTTTTTTTATATTCTTATTATATTCTGTTGTAATTCATTCTTCATTACATACCCATACTTTTCATATACAGCCTGTGCATATATATCAGAACATGCAAGGTCAAATATAAGTTCATTTTTATAATCAGCAGCCTTGGTAATGAAAGGTACATCAAGTTCTTTCTTGATGCTTCCAAGATACTGTTGTCCTGTTTTATTAAATCCCAGTAATCTTATATATGGTATATTATTGTATGAATCGGACATGGATTTTCTTATTTCAAGAATTATATGCATAATGCAGCGGCATATTCTTGAATATACTATATTTTTTGATTTAACTTTCATTGCGAATTCTGTGATAGTGTCTCTTCCTGTAAATGCAGCTACAAATCTGTTTGCAATGTCCGGACTGATATCTTCATATTCAGCAAGTTTTTCAGCAAAGTCTGTATGATTAATATTGCATTGCTGTTTAAGAAAAAGCATTTTGTAATTAAATATATTGCTGAAATCATCAGAAAATAAAGGACAGTTCTTAGAATTGCTGATTTCTTCATACATAACGGGAGTGAGATATGTTTTTAATCTGTCATGTTCATCTGACATAAGCATTTTTCTTATTCCAAATGCACTTGCAAACTCAGCATTATCTGTGTCGTCATTGTAGCCAGCACCTTCACGAAGCACCGGATAATATGTCATGTTAAGGTTGTTGTAAAGAATTGCTTTTATATATTCAATTGCAAGAATATTATTAGAACCTGTAATTATGTCTTTGCATTCAGGCAGATATTGCAGAAGAGCAGTCTGTCTTGCCGCAGGGTATGAGAGCCCCTCTGCAAGAGCTTTGTTAAGAATTGCCTTATATTCAGGCGATTCTGATATTATAGTACGGCTTATCTTTGCCAGACAATCTGCATTATCAGTCTCAGCACCAAAACAGATTGAAGTGGCTTTCATTGTATTAAGTGTAAGAACTGCACCTCTTGCAAAATTCTCTGCACTTGATAATGCGTAGTATACAGGTAGTTCAACAACGATATCAGCACCAGCTTTTAATGCAGCCTTTGTTCTTGCATACTTATCAATTACTGCCGGTTCACCACGCTGCACAAAATTACCGCTCATCACAACGATAATACAGTCAGCCTGCGAAATCTGTCTTGCTTTATTCATCTGATATACATGTCCTGTGTGTAATGGGTTATATTCTGCAACAATTCCGCATGCTTTCATGTAATGTCTCCTTTATGTTTTTATTATATTTTACTTAAATCATACATTTATGTCAAAAATATTGCTGAATTTAGTCAATGTATCGTTTTTAAAACATTTTTAAGTGCCAGACTACCTTGTTTTCGACTAAAAATTGGTATATAATTTTTGTCAGAGTTCAGTATGTTTACTGAAAATTTACTTTTTTATAAGGAGGAGTCATTAATCATGGCATTTATTGACACAATTAAAGAAAGAGCAAAGGCAGACAAGAAGACTATCGTTTTACCAGAGTCTATGGATAAGAGAACTTATGAAGCTGCTGAGAAGATTTTAAAGGAAGGCATTGCTAATTTAGTTATCATTGGTACTCCTGAAGAGATCGAGAAGTATGGTAAGGGCTATGACATTTCTGGCGCCACAATCGTAGATCCATTTAACGATCCTAATAAGCAGAAGTATATTGATAAATTCGTTGAGTTAAGAAGCAAGAAGGGTGTTACACCTGAGATGGCTAAGGAACAGATGGAAAAGGATTATATGTACTATGCATGCCTTATGTGTAAATGTGGAGATGCTGATGGAGCAGTATCTGGTGCATGCCACTCAACTGGTAACACAATCCGTCCAGCTCTTCAGTTATTAAAGACTAAGCCAGGTATCAGCTCAGTTTCAGGTTTCTTCCTTATGGAAGTTCCAGACTGTGAATTCGGTGAGAATGGTCTTTTCGTATTTGCTGACTGTGCTGTAAGCCCAGATTATGATTCAGAGAAGCTTGCTGAGGTTGCTAAGCTTTCTTCAGATTCATTCAAGAGCTTTGTAGGAAAGGATGCTAAGGTTGCTATGCTTAGCTTCTCTTCATACGGAAGTGCTAAGCATGACAGAGTAACTATGGTTGCTGATGCTGTTAAGATTGCAAAAGAGAAGTACCCAGATATCACTGTTGATGGTGAACTTCAGTTAGATGCTGCTTTAGTTCCAGAAGTTGCTGCACTTAAGGCACCTGAGAGCCCAGTAGCTGGTAAGGCTAATACACTTGTATTCCCTAACCTTGAAGCTGGTAACATCGGTTATAAGCTTGTTCAGAGACTTGCTAAGGCTGGAGCTTATGGTCCTGTTCTTCAGGGACTTTCTATGCCAGTTAACGATCTTTCAAGAGGATGCTTCGCTGATGATATCGTTGGTGTAGTAGCTATGACAGCTGTTCAGGCTCAGAATGCATAATTAACATTTTTAAGGAGAATTTTTGTAATGAATATTTTAGTATTAAACTGTGGAAGCTCATCTCTTAAGTATCAGCTTATTAACATGGATGATGAGAGCGTAATCGCAAAAGGTCTTGTAGAGAGAATCGGTATTGAAGGTTCTATTCTTACACACAAGCCAACGGGAAAGGATAAGTATGTTGTTGAGACACCTATGAAGGATCACAACATTGCAGTTAAGCTTGTTCTTGATGCTCTTCAGGATGCTGAGCACGGCGTAATCAAGTCTACAGATGAAATTGCAGCAGTAGGACACAGAGTACTTCACGCAGGTGAGAAGTATATCGAGTCTTGTCTTGTAACAGAAGATGTTAAGAAGGTTGTAAGAGAGTGCTTCGACCTTGGTCCTTTACATAACCCAGCTAACCTTATCGGTATTGAAGCCGTTGAGGCAGCTATGCCAGGCAAGCCAAATGTAGCTGTATGGGATACAGCATTTGGTGGAACAATGGAGCCAAAGGCTTATCTCTATGCTATTCCTCGTGAATACTATGAGAAGTACGGCGTAAGAAGATACGGTTTCCACGGAACAAGCCACAGCTTCGTATCTAAGGAAACAATCAAGTTTGCTAACCTTGATCCTAAGACAGCTAAGGTTATCGTATGCCACCTTGGTAACGGTGCTTCAATCTCAGCTTCTATCGGTGGAAAGTGTGTAGATACTTCTATGGGTCTTACTCCACTTGAAGGACTTATCATGGGAACACGTTCTGGTGACCTTGATCCAGCTATCTTAGAGTTCTTATGCAACCATGAGAACCTTACAATAAGCGAGATGCTCAATATCCTTAACAAGAAGTCTGGTGTACTTGGTATGTCAGGCGGAATCTCAAGCGATTTCAGAGATCTTAATGCTGCAGCTAACGACGGTAACGAAATTGCTAAGGTTACACTTGAAGCTTATGCTTACAGAGTAGCTAAGTATATTGGTGCTTACACAGCAGCTATGAACGGTGTTGATGCCATTACATTTACAGCTGGTGTTGGTGAGAATGCTGCATGGCTTCGTCCAATGGTAGCTAAATATCTTGGATACCTTGGTGTTGAACTTGATGAAGCTGCAAGCGAGAAGGCTTGTGGAGTAGAAGGAATTATCTCTACACCAGAGTCTAAGGTTAAGCTTTGCGTAATTCCTACTAATGAAGAGCTTGCAATTGCAAGAGAGACATTAGCATTAGTAAAATAATTGACATATTCATGAAAAATATTGAATTTAAATGAATTTGTTGTTGACAAAGGCAGGGAGCATGCGTATAATTGACAAGGTGTGGATTAGCGCATGCTTTTCCTATGCACAATAGTATGAATTGGAGACAATTATGCTAATTGATTTAAGAGAGCTTTTATCCGGTTCACAGGATGAAAGAATAGAAAAGGTTTCAATTGAATCAGAAAGCTTTGACACTGGAATCGCTAAGTATAGTATACTTGAGAAGCCAGAGTTTGAATTAAGCATTACCAGAATTGGTAAGAACAAGCTTGAGATTAAAGCAGAGAGCTTTGTTGTTCTTGATATTCCATGTGACAGATGTTTAGAGTCTGTTCCTACGAAAGTAGAGTACAGCGTTGATGAAATCGTTGATTTCTCAGACAATGTTGCCGGAGAAGAAGCAAAGGAAGAAAAAGACTATATTGGTGGATACGAACTCGACGTGGACAGATTAGTTTTCGGCGAAATACTTATATCCATGCCGGGTAAGACATTATGTACCCCTGATTGCAAGGGGCTATGTTCTATATGCGGACACAACCTGAATGTCTCAGAGTGTGGCTGTGACCGAGAGTCCCTGGATCCAAGAATGTCTGTTTTCAAAGATATTTTAAAGAATTTTAAGGAGGTGTAACATATGTCAATTTGTCCAAAGAATAAATCTTCAAAGGCAAGAAGAGATAAGAGAAGAGCAAACTGGAAGATGGCTGCTCCAAATCTTGTAAAGTGCTCAAAGTGTGGCGCTTTAATGATGCCTCATAGAGTATGCAAGTCTTGTGGTTCTTACAACAAGAAAGAAATCATCTCTGTTGACTAATTATTAAGATGAATTGTAATAGGCTGTCCCGTCTGGGGCAGCTTATTTTTTAAAAATATATTAATATGAAATGGAGTTTAATTTATGGTTAAAATCGCGCTTGATGCTATGGGTGGAGATAACGCACCAGCAGAGATTGTCAAAGGAGCAGTACAGGCTGTTGCTGCTGATAAGGACTGCTTTGTATATCTTGTAGGTAAGGAAGAAAAGATTAAAGAATGTCTTAACGGACAGCAGTATGATTCATCAAGAATAGAGATTGTTAATGCAGATGATGTAATTGAAACAGGTGAGCCTCCTGTTATGGCTATAAGAAGAAAGAAAGAGTCTTCTCTGGTTAAGGCAATGTATATGGTTAAGAATAAAGAGGCTGACGCATTCGTATCTGCCGGAAGTTCAGGAGCAATCCTTGTTGGTGGTCAGACTATCGTTGGAAGACTCCGCGGAGTTGACAGACCTCCAATGGCAGCACTTATTCCTACTAAGGATGGTGTTTCACTGCTTGTAGACAGCGGTGCTAATGTAGATGCAAGAGCAACTATGCTTGTGCAGTGGGCTGTTATGGGTTCTATATATATGGAGAATGTTGTCGGCATTAAGAATCCAAGAGTTGCAATTGTCAATGTAGGACTTGAAGAAGAAAAGGGAAATTCACTTGTTAAAGAAACATATCCAATGCTTAAAGAGTGTTCTAACATTAACTTTATAGGAAGTATTGAAGCAAGAGAGATTCCTAACAGCTATGCAGACATCATTGTATGCGATGCATTTGTTGGAAACTGTATCTTAAAGCTTTATGAAGGTGAAGCCAAGATGATACTTGGAAAGATTAAAGGTGTTATGATGTCATCTTTAAAGACTAAGATTGGTGCGCTTCTTATTAAGAAAGCATTAAAGACACAGCTCAAGTCAATGGACGCTTCAGAACACGGTGGTGCTCCTCTTATCGGTCTTAATGGTCTTGTTGTCAAGACTCACGGAAATGCTAAGGCTAAAGAGGTTAAGAATTCATTAATCCAGTGTGTAACATTTACAAAAATGAATATAAATGATAAAATTATTGAGGCGCTCGGTCAGATTCCAGAGCAGCATAATTAAACATTGAAAGGATAGATATTATGGAATTCGAAAAGTTACAGAATATTATTGCAGATGTACTTAACATTGATAAATCAAAGATTACTCCAGAGACAACATTTGTTGATGATCTTGGAGCAGATTCATTAGATGTATTTCAGATTATCATGGGAATTGAAGATGAATTCGATATCCAGATTCCTGATGATGCAGCTGAATCAATTGTAACAGTTAATGATGCAGTTGTTCAGATTCAGAACGCAACTAATAAATAAACCATACAGATAGCGATGAATAACAAGAGCATAAGGAGCAAATATTCTTGCATAATTTGTTCCTTATGCTCTTGTTTTCAAAAGTTCGCAGAAAGGTGTATTAATGCATAATAAAGATTTGTCTGTGTTTATGCAGACTATTGGTTATGATTTCAAAGATATAAGTCTGCTTGAAGTTGCTCTTACTCACAGTTCTTATGCCAATGAGCAGAAAAAAGGAAATTGCTGTGATAATGAAAGAATGGAATTTTTAGGTGATGCTGTTCTTGAGCTTGCATCAAGTGATTATATATATAAGAATCACTCAGAGATGGCTGAAGGAAAGATGACAAGACTTCGTGCCAGCATTGTATGTGAGCCTACACTTGCTTTATGTGCAAGAGCTATTAAGCTTGATACATTTATAAGACTCGGTAAGGGGGAGGAACTTACTGGTGGAAGAAGCAGGGATTCTATTGTATCAGATGCCTGCGAAGCTGTTATAGGAGCCATCTATCTTGATGGTGGTTTTGCTAATGCAAAAGAATTTGTTAATAAGTTCATTCTTAATGACCTTGACAATAAGAAACTCTTTTTTGATAGCAAGACTATATTACAGGAAGTTATTCAGGGACTTGGAAAAGAAGTTGATTATGAATTCATAGGCGAAGAAGGTCCTGAACATAACAAACAATTCGTTGTAGCTGCTGTAGTTGACGGTCTTTTTAATATTAAAGGAACAGGCCACACTAAGAAATCAGCATCTCAGAATGCAGCATATGCTGCACTTATCGAGCTTAAGAATAAAGGCTACGATATCAACTCTGATAAGAAATAATAAGTGAGGGGTTATGTATTTAAAAAGTATAGAAGTACAGGGATTTAAGTCATTTGCTAACAAGATAGTATTTGACTTTCATAATGGTATTACAGGTATTGTAGGGCCTAATGGTTCTGGTAAAAGTAATGTTGCCGATGCTGTGCGCTGGGTTTTAGGTGAGCAAAGTGCCAAGCAGCTTCGTGGTTCTAAGATGGAAGATGTTATATTTGCAGGAACTGAGAACAGAAAGCCGGTTGGTTTCGCATTTGTATCTATAACACTTGATAACAGCGACCATGCACTTCCGGTTGATTACGATGAAGTTACAGTATCAAGAAGAGTATACCGTTCAGGTGAGAGTGAATATCTTATCAATGGTAACTCATGCCGGTTAAAAGATGTAACAGAAATGTTTTATGATACCGGTATTGGTAAGGAAGGATATTCTATTATCGGACAGGGACAGATTGATAAGATTCTTTCTGGAAAGCCTGATGAAAGGCGAGAGCTTTTTGATGAAGCCGCTGGAATTGTTAAATTTAAAAGAAGAAAAGCTACTGCAATCAAGAAACTTGAGAATGAACGTGCTAATCTGGTACGAGTTAATGATATATTGTCAGAACTTGAAAAACAGGTCGGACCATTACAGGTCCAGTCTGAAAAGGCCAAGGAATATCTTGACTATAAAGCTGATTTAAAGAAATATGATGTAAATGCATTTCTTTTGGAATCAGACAGGATAAGCAAAGAACTTGAAGAACTGACAGGAAAGATTGGCATTGCTGATAACGACCTTTCCAATTCAAGAGCTGAGTATGAGAGTACCAAGGCTGAATATGAAGAAGCTGAGGAACAGCTTTCTAAGGTGAATTCCGACATTGAGAATGTTAATTCACTTTTATCAAATACTGAGCTTGAAAGCCAGAGACTTAACGGTGAGATTAATGTTATCACAGAACAGATTAACAGATTCACTGATAACGAAAAGCATTACAGTGACAGAATTACAGCTATTGATAAGGATAAAGCTGCAAAACAGACCAATGTGGCTGATTTTAAGAAACAGCTCGATGAGCTTTCAACATCCGTAGAAGAGTTCGAGAATAATCTTAAAGCTAAACAGGATGCTGCTGATGTTATCAGGCAGGATATTGACGGAGTATCAGACCAGATTGAGAGCCGTCAGAACGATATCTACGACAGACTTAATGCAAAGTCTTCTATTAATGCTGAGAATCAGAAGTTTGCAACTATGCTTGAACAGCTTAATATAAGAAAAGCTGAACTTAACAGTCATCTTATTAAAGATAAGAGTGATGAAGCTGAACAAAATATCAAGATTAATGATATCAGTGCAAGATTAGAAGCTGCACAGAAAAATGCTTTGGAAATAGCTGAAAGAATTGCAACCAATAATGATGAAGTTACGGCTATTAAGAACGAAAATGCTGACCTTAATGTGCAGCATGATAAGATTGTTCAGAGTTATCACAGAGAGAAGTCAAGACTGGAATCTCTCGTTAACATTACTGAAAGATATGACGGTTATGGCAACAGTATCCGTAAGATTATGGAATTAAAGGACAGCAATCCTGGAATTCTTGGTGTTATTGCGGATATTGTCAAGGTTGAGAGAAAGTATGAAACAGCCATTGAGACAGCCTTAGGCGGAACAATCCAGAACATTGTTACTGATAAAGAATCTACAGCCAAGGAACTGATTGCATATCTTAAGCAGAATAAGCTTGGACGAGCTACATTTTTACCTCTTAATGCAATATCAGGAAGAAATACTCTTGAGAAAGAGCCATGTATTAAAGAAAATGGTGTTATCGGAATTGCAAGCAACCTTGTAAGAGTTTCTTTCGAATATGAGAACCTGGCTAAGTATCTTCTTGGAAGAATTCTTGTTGTTGATAATATTGATAATGCGCTACTTATTGCCAAGAAATACAAATACAGCTTAAGGATTGTAACTCTTGAGGGTGAGCAGCTTAATCCAGGCGGTTCTATGACCGGTGGTGCTTTTAAGAATTCAAGTAATCTTCTCGGTAGAAGAAGAGAGATTGAAGAACTTAAGAAATCTGTATCAGAACTCAGCAAATCATCAACTGAGCTTAAAACTAAGATTGCAGATAACAGAGCTAAGATAGCGTCTATAAGAGAGCTTATTGATGCAGATAACAAAGCTAACAGAGAGGCGTCTTTAGCTGTTAACACAGAGCAGATGAATCTTAATCAGGCAAAGCAGAAGTTATCTGAAATCAAAATTATATATGATAAAGATAAGGCTGAAACTACTGAAATTGACAGACAGATTAAAGAGATTGATGAGAATAAGAATCAGGTAAGCGGAAGCTTAAGTGCTCTTGAAATCCAGAATGAAAGTTCAAGAAAAGAGATTGAGAATCTTAATAAACAGCTTGAAGCAAAGAAGACTGAACTTTATAAAGCTAATGATGATATTGAGAATCTTAAGATAAGATTCAGTTCTGTAGAACAGAAGACAGCATTTATTCAGGAGAACATTACAAGAATCAATTCTGAAATTGCTGTTCTTGAATTAGAAGAAGCTGATATAAGACAGCGAAAAGCATCTTTATCATCAGAAGTTGAAGATAAAAACGCACAGATTGAAAAATTAAGAAGTGATATTCATAAAGCAAAGAATCAGATAGCGGACTGCAACACTAAGATTGAGACTCTCCGCAAGGATAGAGATATTATTAATGCAAGTCATAAGACATTCTTTGATAAACGTGAGAAGATTAATGAACAGATTGTTCTTCTTGAAAAAGAAAGCATGCGTCTGCATAACCAGCAGGAAAAGTTGGAAGAAGAGAATGACTCTATAGTAGATTACATGTGGAATGAATATGAGCTTACATACAGCTATGCTGCTGAATTAAGAAGTGAAGAGCTTACTGATATATCTGATATTAAGAAGCAGATTAACATTCTGAAAGCCAATATTAAAAAGCTTGGTGTTGTTAATGTCAATGCTATTGAAGAATATAAGGAAGTAAGCGAACGATACAACTTCTTAAAGACACAGCATGATGATATGATTAAGGCTGAAGAGGCTCTTGTCCAGGTTATTGATGAGCTTGATAATGGTATGAGAATTCAGTTTAAAGAGAAGTTTGAAGAAATTAAGGTTGAATTCGATAAGGTATTCAAGGAATTGTTCGGTGGCGGACGAGGCACAATAGAACTTGTTGAAGGTGAAGATATTCTTGAGGCAGGAATTGTTATTATTTCACAACCGCCAGGAAAGAAGCTACAGAACATGATGCAGTTATCCGGTGGTGAAAAGGCACTTACTGCAATTGCACTTCTTTTTGCCATTCAGAACCTTAAACCTTCACCATTCTGTCTGCTTGATGAAATTGAGGCCGCACTTGATGACTCAAATGTAGGAAGATATGCTAATTATCTTCACAAGCTTACAAAGCATACACAGTTTATTGTTATCACTCACAGACGAGGAACAATGGCTGCAGCTGACAGACTGTATGGTATAACTATGCAGGAAAAGGGTGTATCTGCACTTGTTTCAGTAGACCTTATAGCTAATGACCTTGACAAGAAGAAGGAGTAAATATGGGATTTTTTAGTAAATTAAAAGAAGGTTTAACCAAGACCAGAGATAATATTGTTTCCGGAATTGATTCTGTTTTCTCAGGATTCTCATCTATTGATGACGATTTCTATGATGAGCTTGAAGAAACCCTAATTATGGGTGATATAGGTGTTGTTGCAACCGAGGAGATTCTTGACGACCTTAAGAATAAGGTTAAAGAGAATAAGATTAAGAATCCTGCTGACTGCAAACAGCTTCTTATTGACAGCATTAAGGAAAAGATGAATCTCGGCGAGAATGCATATGAATTTGAGAACCGCAAATCTATTGTTATGCTTATTGGTGTTAATGGTGTAGGAAAAACTACATCTGTAGGCAAGCTTGCCGGTCTCCTTAAAGCACAGAATAAGAAAGTTATTATGGCCGCTGCTGATACATTCAGAGCTGCAGCTATAGAACAGCTTACAGAATGGTCTAACAGAACAGGTGCTGATATTATTGCACAGAGTGAAGGCTCTGATCCAGCTGCCGTTATATATGATTCAATTGCTGCATGTAAAGCCAGAAAGGCAGATGTTCTTTTATGTGATACAGCAGGACGTCTTCAGAATAAGAAGAATCTTATGGAAGAGCTTCGTAAGATTGACAGAGTTATAGAAAGAGAGTATTCTGATGCATACAGGGAAAATCTTATCGTTCTTGACGCAACAACTGGTCAGAACGCCCTTTCTCAGCTTAGAGAGTTTAATGATGTCACTAATATCACAGGTATTATTCTTACTAAGATGGATGGAACTGCCAAAGGTGGAATTGCCGTTGCTATACAGGCAGAATTTGGTATTCCTGTTAAATATATTGGAGTTGGTGAGAAAGTCGAAGATTTACAGAAGTTTGATTCAGACACATTTGTTAATGCATTATTCGATGTAGATAACGGCTCTGATGAAGATTGATAAGTTAATAAATTAAGATGGGAGATTAAGTGCAATGGAAGAATTAACATTGAAAAGTTTCGAGGAAGCTGCCGAGAAGGTTAAGGAAGCAACACTTCCTACTAATCTGGTATATAGTGAGTATTTCAGTAGCCAGACTGGTAACAGAGTATACCTTAAGCCAGAGAATATGCAGTACACAGGTGCTTATAAGGTAAGAGGTGCATATTACAAGATTAGTACGATGTCAGAGGAAGCAAGACAGAAGGGACTTATTACAGCTTCTGCCGGAAATCATGCACAGGGTGTTGCATTTGCAGCTAAGAAATATGGGGTTAAGGCAACAGTAGTTATGCCTACAACAACACCACTTATCAAGGTAAACAGAACTAAGGGATACGGTGCAGAGGTTATTCTTTACGGTAATGTTTATGATGAAGCATGCGAATATGCAATGAAGCTTGCCAAGGAGAAAGGACTTACATTTGTTCACCCATTTGATGATTTAGATGTTGCAACAGGTCAGGGTTCTATCGCAATGGAGATTATTAAAGAGCTTCCAACTGTTGATTATATTCTTGTTCCTATTGGTGGTGGCGGACTAGCAACAGGTGTATCTACACTTGCAAAACTCCTTAATCCTAATATCAAGGTTATTGGTGTTGAGCCTGCCGGTGCTAACTGTCTTCAGGAATCTCTTAAGGCTGGAAAGGTTGTTACTCTTCCTACTGTAAGTACAATTGCAGACGGTACAGCTGTTAAGACTCCAGGAAGCAAGTTATTCCCATACCTTCAGAAGAATCTTGATGATATTATTACAGTTCCTGATGAAGATTTAATAGTTGCATTCCTTGATATGGTAGAGAATCATAAGATGATTGTTGAGAATTCAGGTCTTCTTACAGTTGCAGCATTAAAGCAGCTTGATGTTAAGGATAAGAAGATTGTTTCAATTCTTTCTGGTGGTAATATGGATGTTATTACAATGTCATCTGTTGTTCAGCAGGGACTTGTACAGAGAAGCAGAATCTTCACTGTTTCTGTACTTCTTCCAGATAAGCCAGGTGAACTTGTAAGAGTAGCTTCTATTATTGCAGAAGCTAACGGTAATGTAATCAAGCTTGAGCATAACCAGTTTGTAAGCATTAACAGAAAAGCAACTGTTGAGCTTAGAATTACTATTGAAGCTTTCGGACATGAACATAAGGATGAGATTGTTGACAAGCTTGAAGCAGCAGGTTTAAGACCTAGAATTGTTAAGGTAAACATTTAATCACTATCTGCAGAGGGAAATCTATGAAGAAATATTCTTTCAAAAGATATGCAGGAGTTACAATGGCATTATTTGGGGCAGCTGCGCTGTCCCTATTGCTTTTTTTTGCATTGTTCAGAATTGATGCTATCCACAAAGCATTTTCGCATATATGCAAAACTCTTATGCCTTTTATAATTGGCGGGGTATTAGCATATGTAATATGTCCAATATGTAATTTCTTCGATAATATATATAATAAGGTATTTAAGTTTATTAAGAATGAGAAGAAAAAGAAATGCCTGTCCAATAATCTTAGTGTGTTTACAGGGCTTCTTATAGCAATTCTGTTCATATATTTTATGATTATTGTTATTATTCCTAATCTTGTAAACAGTGTTATACGTCTTATTCAGATTATTCCTGATAATGTCAATAAAGTTATTGATTTTGTACAGAAGTTTCTTAACGAAAATGAAACTCTTATGAAATATTCAGAGAATATTATCGATAAAACATATACATTTATTAACGACTGGCTCGGTAACGAGTTTCTTGGATATGCACAGGGAATTGCTTCCGGTGTTTCAACCGGTGTAGTTAATATCATTGTTGTACTTTTTAATGTTCTTATCGGATTCATTGTTGCAGCGTATCTTCTTACTGCAAGAAAAAAGCTTGCAAAGCAGGGAGAGATGGTTGTCTATAGTATATTCAAGAAAGAACGTGCTGCCAGCGTTATGGAAGAGATTAAGTATACTGATAAGGTGTTCAGCGGATTTGTTAATGGCAAAATCCTTGATGCCCTTGTAATAGCACTTATATGTTTTATAGCACTTAAGATATTTACAATATGTAATCCTGGCAAAGAGATGATGAGTGAGATTCTTATTGCATTCATTGTTGGAATATTTAATGTTATTCCTTTCTTTGGCTGGTACATAGCATGGTTTATCGGAGCTTTATTATGTCTTATTGTCAATCCTGCACAGTGTCTGTTCTTTGTAATATTTAATTTCATATTACAACAGATTGACGGTAATATTATCGGGCCTAAAATTCTTGGTAATACTACAGGAATCTCAAGTTTCTGGGTATTGTTTGCAATACTCCTCTTTGGTGATATATTGGGATTTGCAGGAATGCTTTTAGGTGTTCCTATATTTGCAGTTATATATCATCTTATTAAGAAATGGGTGTTTAAGAGATTACAGATTAACGGAATGGAGAATTTAAGCGAAGAATATGAGGCTGAATATCCTCCAAATGAGCGTGAAAAGAAGCTTGAAAGCTGATTTAATAATTTTTTAAAAGTGTCAAGTAAAAATGCTTGACACTTTTTTAAATATCTGATATTATACTCAAGGCTTATGAGTCAATCATGGCTTATACGATATTTAAGTTTGTGGCAGGTATTATGGAAAGAATTGTTGAACAGAATCTTTTATATGATTTTTATGGAGAGTTACTTAACGACCATCAGAAGAAGATATATGAAGATGCTATCTACAATGATTTATCTCTCAGCGAGATTGCCGATGAATACGGTATATCAAGGCAGGGAGTACATGATCTGATTAAGAGAGTTACGAAGACACTTGATGGATACGAGGCTAAGCTTCATCTTATACAGAAGTTCCTTGAAACCAAGGACAAGGTATCTAAGATTGATTCTTTAGTTGATGATTACATGGAAAGTCAGGATATATCTGATATTCATGAAATCAAGAAGTTATCCAATGAGATTCTTGAAGAATTTTAAGGAGAGATATTATGGCATTCGATAGTTTATCAGAGAAATTGCAGAATATTTTTAAAAATCTTCGTGGTAAGGGCCGTTTATCAGAAGCTGATGTTAAGGCTGCTCTTAAGGAAGTTAAGCTTGCCCTGCTTGAAGCTGATGTTAACTTTAAGGTTGTTAAGCAGTTTATCAAGTCTGTAGAAGAAAGAGCAATCGGTCAGGATGTTATGTCAAGTCTTACACCTGGTCAGATGGTTATCAAGATTGTTAATGAAGAGATGGTATCTCTTATGGGATCTGAGACAACTGAGATTGCCTTGAAACCTGGTTCTGAGATTACTGTTATCATGATGGCAGGTCTTCAGGGTGCTGGTAAGACTACTACTACAGCAAAGCTTGCTGGTAAGTTTAAGGCAAAGGGAAGAAAACCTCTCTTAGTTGCCTGTGATGTATACAGACCAGCAGCCATTGAACAGCTTACTATTAATGGTAATAAACAGGGTGTTGAAGTGTTCTCTATGGGAACCAACCAGAAACCTGTTGATATTGCCAAAGCTGCTATAGCTCATGCTAAGAATAACGATTTTAATACAGTTATTCTTGATACAGCAGGACGTCTTCATGTCGATGAAGATATGATGAATGAGCTTATAGAAATTAAAGCTAATGTATCAGTTGACCAGACAATTCTTGTAGTTGATTCCATGACAGGTCAGGATGCTGTTAATGTTGCTTCTTCATTCAATGAAAAGGTTGGCATTGACGGAGTTATCCTTACTAAGTTAGATGGTGATACAAGAGGTGGTGCAGCACTTTCGATTAAGGCTGTTACCGGAAAGCCAATTCTTTATGTTGGTATGGGTGAAAAGCTTTCAGACCTTGAGCAGTTCTATCCAGACCGTATGGCATCAAGAATACTTGGTATGGGGGATGTCCTTACCCTTATTGAGAAGGCTGAAGCACAGCTTGACGCTGATAAGGCAAAAGCTATGGAAGAAAAGCTTAAGAAAGCAGAATTTGATTTTAATGACTTTCTTGAGTATATGGGACAGATTAAGAATATGGGTGGTATCAGTTCAATTATGAGCATGATGCCAGGACTGTCAGGTCAGATGAAGAATGTTTCAATCGATGATGATGAAGCAGAGAAGAATATGAGAAGAACCGAATCTATCATATATTCAATGACTAAGGCAGAAAGAAGTAATCCGGACATACTTAATCCTTCAAGAAAGAACAGAATTGCAAGAGGTGCAGGTGTTGATATTGCTGATGTTAACAGACTTGTAAAACAGTTCGAACAGATGAAGAAGATGATGAAGCAGATGCCGGGAATGATGAAAGGTGCTAAAAAGGGACGTTTCAAGTTACCTTTTTAACATAGATTAATTTTTAAGAATAATACAGGAGGTGAATGTAATGGCAGTAAAGATTAGATTAAAGAGATTAGGTGAGAAGAAAAATCCTTTCTATAGAATTATCGTAGCAGACTCAAGATCTCCAAGAAATGGTAGATTTATCGATGAAATCGGTACTTATGATCCTAATTACGATCCATGCAAGCTCAACATTGATGCTGAGGCTGCTAAGAAGTGGTTATCAAACGGAGCTCAGCCTACAGAGGTTGTTGGAAAGCTTTTCAAGATGGCTGGTATCGAAAAATAAGACTAGTGGAGGTGTAATTGACTATGAAAGAATTAGTGGAAATTATCGCTAAGGCACTAGTTGATAATCCGGATGAGGTTGTAGTAACAGAAACTGAAAAAGATAAGGCTCTTGTAGTCAATCTTAAGGTTGCTCCTTCGGATATGGGCAAGGTTATCGGCAAGTCTGGTAGAATTGCCAAGTCAATAAGAGCAGTTGTTTCAGCTGCAGCTTCTAAGAGCGACAAGAAAGTGATTGTTGAAATAGATAATTAAGCAAACACTACTGTCTAAGGCAGCCTTTCGGGGCTGTCTGTTTTGTTATTTATATATACATTTATGTCAGAATGGAGAATTTAAGTGGAAGATATGTTAAGGGTAGGGGTCATAACATCGACCCACGGAATCAGAGGTGAAGTTAAGGTTTTTCCTACAACAGATGATCCTCTTCGTTTTAAGAAACTTAAGAAATGTGTTATCGATGGAAAAAGAGAACAGGTAGCTGTCACTGTATCTTCAGTTAAATTCTTTAAGCAGTTCGTAATACTTAAGTTTAAAGAATTTGATGACATCAATGATATAGAGAAATACACAAAATGCGACTTGCTCGTTTCAAGAGAAGATGCTGTTAAACTTGAGCCGGGAGAGTATTTTATATGCGATCTTATCGGACTTGATGTTATAACAGATGAAGGAAAGCATTTGGGCGTACTGAAAGATGTATTAGAGACAGGTGCTAACAATGTATATGAAGTAGAGGCGGACAATGGCGAAAGCTATTTAATACCGGTTATTGACCAGTGTATATTAGATCATGACCTTGATAAGAAGACTATTACAGTCCATATCTTGCCGGGGCTTCTGGATATTAATAAATAATAAAGAAAATGTATTTTTAGTCTTGCATTATTTGCTTGATTATGATAATCTGAATAAGTTGTGAGAAAAAGGGATGGTCCTCTGTTACAGAACCTGTATTAAGAACATCATAATATTAAGGAGGTCACACATGAATACAATTATTAAGAACATCGAAGATGCTCAGCTTAAGGCTCAGGCTCCTGAGTTCAGAGTTGGTGATACTGTAAGAGTATCAGCTAAGATTAAGGAAGGAAACCGTGAAAGAATCCAGGTTTTCGAGGGAACAGTATTAAAGAAGCAGGGAACTGGCGTTAGAGCTACATTTACAGTAAGAAAGATTTCTAACGGAGTTGGCGTTGAGAAGACATGGCCATTACATTCACCTATCGTTGAGAAGGTTGAAGTTGTAAGACGCGGTAAGGCTAGAAGAGCTAAGCTTAACTACTTAAGACAGAGAACAGGTAAGGCTGCTAAGGTTAAGGAATTAGTTAGATAATTTTGTTATTCACGGTAAGGGACATTTGAAAAAATGTCCCTTTACTTATATATAAGCGACAGGAAAGGTCGGAATTTTATGAGATTTTTTCAAAGAAGATATCAGGAAAATACTGCATTGCTTAATATATGCAAATATGTAGCAGATGTATGTGTTGTAATAGTACTTGCTTATGCTCTGGTTACATTCATATGCTGCCGTTCTACAGTTGTTGGTAATTCTATGGAGGAAACGCTGTCTAATGATAACACTGTTCTTATAAACAGAATATCATATGCATTTAATGGCCCTAAGCGATTTGACTGTATAGCTTTCGAACAGGATTCTGTTGATTCATCTAAGATATACATAAAGAGAGTTATCGGATTGCCGGGGGAAACTGTCCAGATAAAGGATGGCAGGGTATATATTAATGATTCACAGCTTGATGATTATGTTGATACGACAATACTTACTCCGGGTATAGCTGCCAATCCTTATAAACTTGCTGATGATGAATATTTTGTACTTGGAGATAATCGTAATAATAGTGAGGATAGCCGTTTTGCCAGTGTCGGAATGGTTAAACGTAAGAATATTGTAGGAAAAGTATGGATGATAATAGAACCGTTTGATTCATTTGGTTTTGTTAAATAATGGAGATATATATGGAAGAGAAGAAGAGAGCCATTAACTGGTATCCTGGTCATATGACTAAGGCCAGAAGAATGATGGAAGAAGATATAAAGCTTGTTGACCTTGTTATTGAGATTGTGGATGCAAGAATACCGTTAAGCAGCCGTAATCCGGATATTGATAAGCTGGCTAAAAATAAGGCACGTATTGTATTATTGAACAAATCGGACCTTGCAGATGATACAGTAACGGATGAATGGATAACATATTTTAAAGATAAAGGCTTTTACTGCCTAAAGCTTAACTCAAGACTCAATGTAAGCAACCGTGCAGTTAATAATCTTATAACTGCTGCATGTTCTGCCAAGATTGAAAGAGACAGAGCAAGAGGAATTAAGAATCGTTCCATCAAAGCTATGATTGTTGGAATACCTAATGTTGGTAAATCAACATTTATTAATTCATTCACTGGAAGAAAGAGTGCCAAGACAGGTAATAAGCCGGGTGTTACAAAAGGAAAGCAATGGATAAGAATTAATGGAAGTGTTGAATTGCTTGACACACCGGGTATACTCTGGCCTAAGATAGAAGACAGGAATGTTGGTGAAAGACTTGCAATGATTGGTTCAATTAATGACCAGATTCTTAATATTGAGGAGCTTGCATTAGAAACAATTAAGTTTCTTAAGAAGAATTATCAGCCGCAGCTTTATAGCCGTTATGATATAACAGAAGATATATTCGATAATGTTGATACTGAAACAATGATGAATCCTGAAAATGCTGCTGCACTCTGTATTATGGAGCATATTGCCAGAAAACGTGGCTGTATTAAGAAAGGCTCAGATATTGATTATGAAAAATGTGCTGCATGTATTCTTGATGATTTCAGAGAAGGAAAGATTGGAAATATCTCTCTTGAAAGGCCTTAATTAAGATATCAGAAAGGAAAGCTATGACACTTAAAGAAGAACGTGAACTTAAAAAAGCAGCAAAGCTGGAGGCTGAGAAACAGCGTATTGAAGCTATGCGTGAATACGAAGAAATGTATGATACATTTTCTTATATATGTGGAATAGATGAAGCTGGAAGAGGACCGCTTGCAGGTCCTGTTGTTGCAGGTGCAGTAATTCTTCCTAAAGGAAAAAGGATTCTTTATGTAAATGATTCCAAGAAATTAAGCGAAAAAAAAAGAGATGAGCTTTTTGATGTTATTAAAGAAGAAGCATTTTCATACGGAATCGGAATTGTATCTCCTGAAATGATTGATGAGATTAATATATTGCAGGCAACTTATGAGGCTATGCGTGACGCAGTCAGCCAGTTATCTGTAAAACCCGATATACTTCTTAATGATGCAGTTACAATTCCAGGAATAGACATTAAGCAGATTCCTATTATTAAAGGTGATGCCAAGAGTCTGTCAATTGCATCTGCAAGTATTCTTGCGAAAGTAACAAGGGACAGACTTATGACCGAATATGATTCTTTATATCCGGAATATGGATTTGCCAAGCACAAAGGCTATGGAACTAAAGTTCATATTGAAGCAATAAAAGAGTACGGTCCATGTCCTATACACAGAAGAACATTTATTAAGAATTTCATATAATTACTATAAAAGAAAAGCAGGTAGATAATGACTTTTAATAAAAGAACTATCGGAGCAGATAAAGAACAGCTTGCAGCAGAGTATCTTATTGATAATGGTTATACTGTACTGGAACGCAACTTCCGAAGCAGAACCGGTGAGATAGATATTATTGCTTCCAAAGATAATTATCTGGTATTTATTGAGGTTAAATACAGAAGCAATACACGCTATGGTGCTTCTGTTGAAGCTGTCAATTATAAAAAACAGCAGACTATAAGAAAAGTTGCCAGTTATTATCTTGCAACCAGATACAGAAGCTGTGATATTCCTTGCCGTTTCGATGTATTAGGAATCGATGGCAGGACTATAACACATATTAAAAATGCTTTTTAATAAGGATAACAATTATGAATATTAAATATATTAATACCAGTGCATTATTTAATGGTCTGGACGGTACAACAATTAATAACTCAACAAGATTATGTAATAAGAATGGTATTACATATATAGAATTTACACCTTTTGATAAATTTGACTGGGTTAAGCTTCATTTTTCAACAAGACTCGGTGGTGTAAGTAAAGGAATATATTCAAGCATGAACTTCTCTTTTGACAGGGGAGACAGCTATGATAATGTATATAAGAATTATGAATTATTTCTTGATACAATGGAGCTTAAACCTGAAAACTGCGTATGCACCAAACAGACTCATACAACCAATGTTCTGGTCGCTGATTCTTCAATGGCAGGAATGGGGCTTACAAAACCCAGAAGCTATGATAATGTGGACGGACTTGTGACTAATGAACCGGGATTATGTCTTGTTACATATTTTGCAGACTGTGTTCCTGTGTATTTTATTGACCCTGTTAACAAATGTATCGGAGCAGCCCATTCAGGCTGGCGTGGAACGGTTGCAGATATAACACATGAAACAGTACAGCTTATGAACAGAACTTATGGGTCAAAGCCGGAGGATATTCATGCATTTATAGGACCATCAATATGTCAGGATTGTTATGAGGTTGACGAAGCAGTTGCAGAAAAGTTCAGAAGTGTTTACAGCCAGAATGAAATCGGTATGATACTTTATCATACGGCAGGAGATAAATACCAGCTTAATCTTCAGGCGGCTAATTATTTTAATATGATTCATGCCGGAATAAAACCTGATAACATAGGTATATCTGACATATGCACAAGCTGTAACAGTGACTGGCTCTTTTCACACAGGGCTTCACATGGAAAACGTGGCGTTTTGTGTGGATTCATGAGTATATGCAGATAATATATTAAAAAGCCAGAACAGATGTTTTGATGATAATCTGTTCTGGCTTTTTTTATTTTTTGTTATGTTCCTGTTTGTATCTAGCTCTTAATTCAGCTTCCTCAGAAGAAAGCTTTGCCCGGCTTTTTCTGCCAACCCTGGTTATAAGCAGATATATTGCTGCAAGTATAGCAATAGGAATAGCTGCTGTAAGTATTGTCGATAAAGTCTCTGTAAACACACCATTTTCAAATACAGATTTTTTAACACTTGTATACTGGGCTGAATTGATTATATATCTGATGTTATTAATCATCTCATCAGTGATTTCATTATCCTTCGACTGAAGAGAATACATATATATATATCCGCGTGCTACAGTGTAGTATTTTCTTGTATAAATTGTCTGCTTTTCGTCTGATACAGATGTAACCTCTGTCCTGAAATATGGACGGTCGTTAATTATATCTATAGCCTTGCCTGTCATTGTCTCTGTCAGGCCATCTTCCTGCTTGGCATTCTCTGAGTCAATATATTGCAGGAACATGCCACTTAACTGATTCTCATCCAGTTCATCAAGGTTGGAAAGTGATGCGCCTGCTTTCATTCCGACAACAGCAATTTCGTAAGAAATATCTTTTGAAAATGCTTCAAGATATATATTAGATGCTTTCATTGAGTTCTGTACTTCATTGGCATCCTGTGCGCCAATATCCTTAAGATATGCATTATTGCCTGTTGTTGTCTGCGTAAAGCATATCAGTTCCTCAGGAACTTCTAATTTTAAATCAATTGCAGAGAACTTATAAGATGCATCTGCTGCCAGTGCAGTAAAAGATGGAAAAATAATTGCCGATATAAGAACCAATACCGGAATAAATGTTAATTTTTTGCGGAATAATTTCACTAAAATACCTCCTAAAGTGCCTAAAATCAATATTTTGTATGATATCACAGTGCTTTACAAAAAGCAATTAAACTGATATTATATTATAGATTGCGTGTATTAATTTTTTATAAATTGAGAAATGAGGTAATTATGAGTAAACCAATAGTTGCTGTTGTCGGAAGACCTAATGTTGGTAAATCGACTTTATTCAACAGTCTGTGCGGACAGCAGATTTCAATAGTTAAGGACACTCCTGGTGTCACAAGAGACAGAATTTATGCAGAAGTAAGCTGGTTAAACCACAATTTCACACTTATAGATACTGGTGGAATTGAACCGGATACAGGTGATATCATTCTTGCGCAGATGCGTGAGCAGGCTGAAATCGCTATTGAGACAGCAGATGTAATCATATTCATGACAGATGTCAAGCAGGGACTTGTAGATTCAGATTCCAAGGTTGCTGATATGTTAAGACGCTCACACAAGCCAGTTATTCTTGTTGTTAACAAGGTTGACAGCTTTGAGAAGATGATGCCTGATGTATATGAGTTCTATAATCTCGGAATTGGAGAGCCATTTCCTATATCAGCAGTTAATAAGTTAGGCTTTGGTGAAGTACTTGATGAAGTAGTAAGCCATTTCCCAGAGGGATCTGATACAGTAGAGGAAGATGACAGACCTAAGGTTGCCATTATTGGTAAACCTAACGTAGGTAAATCATCTATTATCAATAAACTTGTTGGGAAGAACAGAGTAATTGTATCTGATATTGCCGGTACAACACGAGATGCAATTGATACAGCCATCAAATATAACGGTAAGGAATATGTATTTATTGATACAGCAGGCCTTCGTCGTAAGAGCAAAATCAAAGAAGATCTTGAACGTTTCAGTATCATCAGAACTGTTGCGGCTGTTGAGCGTGCGGATATAGCAATTCTTGTTATTGATGCAACAGAAGGTGTAACAGAGCAGGATGCCAAAATTGCTGGTATTGCACACGAAAGAGGCAAGGGAATTATCATTGCTGTCAACAAATGGGATGATATTGAGAAGGATGACAAGACTATCTATGAATTCACTAATAAGATTAAAGATACTCTTTCATTCATGTCTTATGCCGAGATTATATTTGTTTCTGCCAAAACAGGACAGAGACTTAATAAGATATATGAATTAGTTGACCACATTGTTGATGCACAGACTATGCGTATTCCAACAGGTGTGCTTAATGAGATTCTTACAGAAGCTGTTGCCATGAAACAGCCACCATCAGATAAGGGCAAGAGACTAAAAATTTACTACATGACTCAGGTTTCTGTTAAACCGCCAACATTTGTTATGTTTGTTAATGATGTAGAACTTACACATTTTTCATATACAAGATATATAGAAAACAGAATCAGAGAATCCTTTGGATTCAAAGGTACATCTATCAGATTTATCAATAGAGAACGTAAGGAGAAAGAATAATGCTAGTTAAAATAGGTATTCTTATATATGGATATTTCGCTGGTGCACTCATTCAGGCTGGTTACTGGATGGGAAAGGTCAACAAAATTGACATCAGGGATTATGGCAGTGGCAATGCAGGAACTACCAATGTTATGAGAACTCTTGGCAAGAAAGCAGGCATTGCAACTTATCTCTTAGATGCATTCAAGGCGGTTATTGCTGATATATTAATACATTTTCTTATAGTACCACATACAGCAATTCCAGAGATGCTTTTATTCCTGTATTGCGGACTTGGTATTGTACTTGGACATAATTTTCCATTTTACCTTAATTTTAAGGGTGGAAAAGGCATTGCAGCATCTTCAGGTGTTGTTATAAGTCTTATGCTTTTTCCTAAGTACTGTTTCATGTTCACAGTATTTGGTATCTTAACATTTGCACTTGTAGCCAAGATAAGCCGATATGTTTCATTGGCTTCTCTTATTGGAATGGCAATGTTTTTCGTTGAATTCCTTATATGGGGATTCTTAGGATGGCTTCCTTTAACCGGTACAAGTCTTGTTGAAGGAACTGTTATTGTTTTCGCTCTTGCAGCACTTGCATTTATCAGACACCGCAGTAATATTGTAAGACTGGTTCATGGAACAGAACGAAAAATCGGTCAGAAAAAAAATTAAATTTAAATACGCATTTTTGCGTAGATTGGAGTATAATTATGGCAAATATAAGTGTTTTAGGAGCAGGAAGCTGGGGCTTAGGTCTTGCTTTACTTCTTAATAACAACGGTCACAATGTAACAGTATGGTCAGTTTTAAATGATGAAGTAGTTATGCTTCAGACAGAAAGAGAACATAAAAGATGCCTTCCTGGTGTCAGAATTCCAGACAGCATTACTATCTCTGGTGATACAGCAAATGTTATTAACAATGCTGATGTTCTTGTGCTGGCCGTAGCTTCTCCATACACACGTTCTACAGCTAAATTAATAGCACCTTTCGTTAAAGAAGGACAGATTATTGTCAATGTTGCAAAGGGAGTTGAAGAACATACACTTCTTACTCTGTGTCAAATAGTAGAAGAAGAGATTCCTCAGGCTAAGGTTGCTGTATTATCAGGACCAAGCCATGCCGAAGAGGTAAGCCGTGGTATTCCTACAACATGTGTCATAGGTGCACATGAGAAGAATACTGCTGAATATCTTCAGAACATTTTCATGAGTGATGTATTCAGAGTCTATACAAGTCCTGATATGCTTGGTATATGCATCGGTGGCGCATTAAAGAATGTTATTGCACTTGCTGCCGGTATAGCTGATGGTCTTGGATATGGAGACAATACAAAGGCTGCACTTATCACAAGAGGTAATGCAGAAATAACAAGACTTGGGGTTGCAATGGGTGCTAATCCTCATACATTTTCAGGTCTTTCAGGTATCGGTGACCTTATAGTTACATGTGCAAGTATGCACAGCCGTAACAGACGTGCCGGAATCCTTATTGGTAAGGGTTATACTAAGGATCAGGCAATGGAAGAGGTTCAGATGGTTGTTGAAGGAGTCTTTTCTGCAAAAGCAGCATTAGAACTTTCTAAGAAATACAACATAGAGATGCCAATCGTTGAACAGGTCAACAAAGTCCTTTTTGAGGATAAGCCTGCCGCTGAAGCCGTTAAAGAACTTATGTTAAGAGACAAGAAAATAGAAATTGATAATTCCGAATGGAAATAATCATATTGAATTAATAGAAGGGGAGAACTGATGGCTCATATTAAAAATATGTCAAACAGAGCATACATTTCCAGCAGTCTGAAAAATAAACTTTCACGCTTTGAAATGTACAGATACAGCTTTATATATGCGCCTACAGGTTATGGTAAATCCAAGATAACTAAATCTTTCTTTAAGAACTACCCAGGATACACAGTTCTGTGGATAGATGCTGAAAGCTCAAGAGAGATTTTCTGGGAAAATTTCTGCAATGCTGTGAGACTTATTAATGTTTCCCTTGCAGAATCATTCAAGAATATTGGATTTCCTGATTCAGACGAAGATATTAATGCGGTTATCAACCTTCTTTCTATTATGAATTCTGAACAGTCTTCAGCACTACTTGTTATTGATAATTTCGATAACATATTTGATGATAATATGTGCAGAATATTTGCTGCATCATATCTTTCAACTGCTGTTGGCTTAAGATATGCGTTCATATTACGAAAGATAACTAATCAGAGTATTATTAATCTTATAACCAAAGATGATGCATTAGGTATAACTAAGAAAGACCTTGCATTTTCACAGGAAGATATTGAAGATTATTTCAGGCTTAACGAAATAATTCTTGATAAAGAAACCGCTAAAAAAATATATCAGAAAACATTGGGATGGCCATATATTGTTTATCTCTATATGGAATCTTTCCGTAATAAAATTACTGATAATGATATTCTGGTTTCTGATAAAGCCAACACATTTATTGAGAATAATGTATGGTTTGAATTGAATAATAAAGAGCGGGAATTTCTTGCAAACATGAGTGTTTTTTCATCTTTTAATCTTAAGCAATGTATGAAGCAGGCATTTCTTGAAGAAAAAGAATGTCTTAACCAGCTTAATTCGATATCTTTTATTGATTATGATGAACACACTCGAAGATACAGCTTTAATCCAATGTTTGATAATTATATTCTGCAGCTCTTAAGTGAAATGCCAACACAGAATGTAAGAAGCATTACAATAAGGGCTGCCAACACTAATCTTGATGATGGCCATTATTTTGAAGCAATGAAGCTATACAGCCAGTCCAGAGAATATACAAAGATATATAGAAGTAATATATCTTATGAACATATATATCCTTTCGTTATCAAACAGAATAAAGACATATTTACTGATATTGCCAATCATTACTGGGATATTGAAAAAAACGGACATTTCGAGTTCTCAATCTCAATATGTTTTTCACTTCTTATGTTTAATGAAAGACATATGGTTGACACACTTCTCACAGATATCGCCGCTGATATCAATAAAGATACATATCTTAATGAAAGTGCACGCAATTCATATCTAGCTGAATTGCAGTTTGTTAAAGCATTTACAAAATATAATAATTTCGAATTAATGATTAAAGATTTTAATCTTATTTCATCATATTCGAAGTCACCTGTTAACATAATTGCTGGAGGTTTTCCATTTAATTATGAATGTCCATCTGTACTTATGCTGTATCACAGACAGGCTGGTGCACTTGATAAAGAACTTGCCGCACTTGAACATTATGCATCTGATTATTACAGAATAACTAATGGTCATGGTAAAGGGTTTGAAGCTGTTATGAAAGCAGAAGTTTTATATAACAGAGGCGATTTCAACGGAGCTGAAATTCTGTGTCAGAAAGCAATATATATGGCAGACAGCCGTAACCAGTATGGAATATATATTGCAGCAAGTTATATTCTTGCCAACATTGCCCTATATAGAGGGCTTAATGACCAGTACAAAGAGAATATGAATAATATTGTCAGTATAGCTAACAAAGATAAAGGCAAAGCAAGATCTCTTGTTAAACTTTCAGACATATGTCTTGCATGTTTATATTCTAATACTGAGCAGGAAGATAAGATATCATCATGGCTGAAAGACCAGAAAGCTATAGAAGATACTGTCAATTTCTTCTCACTGAGCTTTGTTAATGTTCTCTTTGGCAAATATCTGATATTAACACATGATTATCATCATTATCTTGGTATAAGCGGTCAGCTTCTTGGCTTGAATAATATGTTTTCATACGTTATGCCACAGATATATACATATATATATCTTGCAATAGCTAACAATGAAACAGGTGAAGTACTGAAAGCCCATAAGTTCATGAAAGAAGCTATAAAACTTGCTGAACCAGATAATATATATATGCCGTTTGTTCATAACTATGATGCTGTTTCAGAGCTTATGGCTGAAGCTGTAATCAACCTTGATTATCAGAGGTTCATTAAGAATGTAACAAGAATTTCCAAAGGATATTCAAAAGGTATCAAAGCAATTAAGAAAGCAGGGCATATGCTTGCTGATTATGGACTTACAGTAAGAGAATCTGATGTTGCAAAGCTTGCTGCCAAGCGGTATTCTAATAAAGAAATAGCTGAACATCTTTTTATTGCTGAAAGCACTGTTAAATCTAACATGAAAGTTATATTTAATAAATTACAGATTAATTCTCGTGCAGAATTAAAGAACTTTTTCGAATAAATCATAAAAAGGAATTAATATATGAGAGTAATAGCTGGAATTGCCAGAAGCATGCCGCTAAAGGCTGCCGAGGGTGATAATACAAGACCAACAACTGACAGAATTAAAGAAACACTTTTTAATATGCTGCAGTCAGATATAGCCGGATGCAGATTCCTTGATCTGTACTCAGGCAGCGGTGCTATTGGTATTGAAGCATTAAGCCGTGGTGCTAAAGAAGCTGTCCTTGTTGAGAATGCAAGAGCTGCTTTAGCAGTTATCAAAGACAATCTTGCTTTCACAAAGCTTTCATCTAATGCTGTTGTTATGGAACAGGATGTTTTGTCTGCAATAAACAGATTGTCTGGCAAAGGAGTATTTGATATTGTTTTCATGGATCCACCATATGGCAAGGACTATGAATATGAAGTATTAAATGCACTATCACATTCAGATATAATAGATAAATACACAATTATAATAATTGAAGAAGCACTTAATGTGCCTTTGGATTATATTGACGAATGTGGTTTTGAGACAGTTAAAGTTAAGAATTATAAGACTAACAAGCACATTTTTATAAGACTAAAGGAGAGTGAATAACTGTGAAAAAAGCGATTTATCCAGGAAGTTTTGACCCGGTGACATTAGGACATTTGGATATAATAAGACGTTCAGCAAGTCTTGTTGACCACCTTATAGTAGGCGTTTTAAATAACAGTACCAAAACACCATTGTTTTCAGTAGACGAGCGTGTTAATATGTTAAGAGAAGTGACAAAGGATTTACCTAACGTAGAAGTATTAAGCTTCAGCGGTCTTCTGGTAGATTTTGCAGCAGAGCATAATGTCTCTGTTATAATAAGGGGATTAAGAGCTGTCACTGACTTTGAATATGAACTTGCAATGTCCCAGACGAACAGAGTTGCAGCTCCGGGAATTGATACAGTATTTCTTACAACAAGCCTTAAGTACGCATACTTAAGTTCAAGCATTGTTAAAGAGATGGCTATGTATGGTGGAGATATTCACAAGTTCGTTCCAGAAGAAATCATAGACAGAGTCTACGAGAAATATGGAATCAATAAATAATCAGAATACTATTAAAGGAGTAAAGTTATGAGCAGAATTGAACAGTTAATAAGTGATATCGAAAGTTATATAGATACCTGTAAATATTATCCATTATCTAATGTTAAGATTATCGTTAACAAAGAGACGTTAGAAGACATGCTTACAGAGTTAAGATTAAAGACTCCTGATGAAGTTAAGAAATATCAGAAAATCTTAAGCAATAAGGATGCTATCCTCGCTGATGCCAAGGAACAGGCTGATGCAATCATCAATGCTGCACAGGTTCAGACAGAAGAGCTTATTAATGAGCATGAAATTATGCAGAGAGCTTACGCACAGGCTAATGATCTTATTGAGCAGGCTACAGCTCAGGCTCAGGCTATTCTTGATAATGCTACAGAAGAGGCTAACAGCATCAGATATGGTGCTATGCAGTATACAGATGATATGCTTGCAAAGCTTCAGTACATTATCGAACATTCAATCAAGGATAATAAAGAAAAGTACGATTCATTATTATCTGGTCTTGAAAATGTATTATCTGTTGTCAACAACAACAGAAATGAACTCAGTGGAATTGAAGAGGGCTCTGAAGATACTAATAGTGAAGATACTTCCTCAGATACCGAAGACTATGATAATGATTCAGATGAAGAATAATTATTATTAATTTCAGACTTATAATACATATATCAGTAGCATAGCTGTTATAAGTGTAACAATGCACAAGACAAGCTTCTGATATATGTATTTTTTTATGCTTATATAATGATTACATACGCATCTGGTCTGCATAATTATACACACACCTCCAAATGCATCAAGTAACACAGTCATTAATATAAATACATCTGCTGCCAGATCTGAATGCTTAATAATTGCAAGTCCATTGGATATCTCAAGCGGATATGCCACAACTAAACCAGCCATATTATCCGGAATAAGGTATATGACAAGATTGACAATAACTGAAAATAATATTATATATGCACCTAATTTCAGGGCAGTGTTAATTGCACTGTCAACCGCTTTCTCAAAGAAACAAAGCATAAGACCTTTGTTCACTTTATTCACACCTTTAACATTGTCCTGTGCTTTATCTTTATATAAAGCTATTATGACAACAGAACATATTATTACCGGCAGATATGTAATTATTAAAAATGTATATATATCAATACATTTTTCCAGAATATTAATATATACATAGCTGATAAGAAATGCCGGACTCGGAATATTGATTATTCCTGCGAGCATGTCCGCAAGTCTGCTTTCTGGATTATTCTTATGATACCATGCACAGATATAAGCCCCGTTAGGAAAACCTGTCATTAGTCCCGCAGCAACAAGTATCAACGGATTATTGATTTTCTTATACTCAATTACCCTTACAAGTACATTGGTAACTATAAATGATATGAATAACCCTGGAAACACTTTCAATCCGAAAAGATATAATCCTGAAATTACTCCCTGACACACAGGAACCGATAAAACCGAAAACACAAACAAAAGTATAAGTATTATACTTAACATACGGCCTCTTTAATAATTGATATTTAATAATATTCTCAAAAATGTCCAATTATGTGTTATAATGAAATGTAAATTTGCAATCAAGGAGATTACAATGGAAATTCAGATGTGGAAAGAGATTCTTACACCTTATGACTTAGCGGTGGAAGAACTTCAGATAAAATTCAATCATATTGTCAAGGAATATCGTCAGGCTGGCGTATATTCACCTATAGAACAGGTTCTTGGACGTGTTAAAAGCATTTCCAGTATAATACAGAAAGCCCAGCGCCGTGGTATTCCAATAGACAAAATACAGGAAAATATACTTGATATTGCCGGGATAAGAATTATCTGCCAGTTCACAGAAGATATATATACAGTTGTAAAGCTTATTAAGAAACGTAAAGACATGACTGTAATAAGTGAAAAAGATTATATCAGGAATATTAAAGAAAGCGGTTACAGAAGTTATCACATTATCGTGCATTACGAGGTTGAGACAGTTAAAGGAACTTCAGTAATTCCAGTTGAGATTCAGATAAGAACACTTGGCATGAATTTCTGGGCAATTATAGAGCACTCTCTTCAGTACAAATATGATGGTGAGATTCCTTTGCATGTAAGAGAAAGACTTAATGCGGCATCTGATGCACTTATAACACTTGATAATGAAATGTCATCTATCCATGATGAAATTATTAATTCACAGACCTACTTTATGGTTAAAGCAAATATTGTTTCAGATATATTAAGTACAATCCAGAATCTGTACAAGGTTGCCAATAAGCAGGTTGTTATAAAGATTCAGGATGAATTCTATGAGATATATGAAAAGGGTGACATCAATGAACTTTCAAGATTCTCACGCCAGTTAGATATAATTGCTGAGGATTACCGGGCACAGTCGGTGCAGTAACTCATTACAGAAACTATACAGAATTGAGGTATACAAAGTGAATTTACCAGAGAAATATACAGAATCAATGAAAGCTCTGTTAGGAGATGAATACGACAGTTATATAGAAAGCTTTAGTGATAAGAGATTATATGGACTGCGTGTCAATAACCTTAAGATTTCAACAGAGGATTTTCTTAAGATATGTCCGTTTAAGTTAGAGCCTATTCCATGGATTGAGAACGGATTCTATTATTCAGAAGATGACAAGCCTGCCAAACACCCATATTATTTTGCCGGCTTATATTATATTCAGGAGCCTAGTGCCATGACACCTGCCAATGTACTTCCAATTGATGAGGGAGATGTTGTATTCGATATGTGTGCAGCTCCCGGTGGCAAATCAACAGAGCTTGCAGCTAAGTTAAACAAAACAGGACTGCTTATAACCAATGATATAAGTAATTCGCGTGCCAAAGCACTTCTTAAGAATATTGAAGTATTCGGTGTTCCTAATCTGTGTGTCCTTAATGAAGACCCTGTAGGTATTGCCTCAAGGTTCTCAGGGTTCTTTGACAAAGTGCTTATTGATGCACCTTGTTCTGGAGAAGGCATGTTCAGAAAGGACAATAAACTTATTAAAGCATGGGAAAAGAATGGTCCTGAATTCTATTCACAGATTCAGAGGAACATCATTCTTGCCGGTGCTGATATGTTAAAACCAGGCGGTAAGTTATTATATTCTACATGCACATTTTCAAAGTTGGAAGATGAGGATTCCGTAATACACCTTCTTACTAACAGGCCTGATATGCATCTTATAGATATCAAGCCATATGAAGGATTTTCACATGGCTTTGATACTGACGAAGGATATCATCTTGAGAAGGCTGTAAGAATATTCCCTCATAAGATGTCTGGAGAAGGACATTTCGTAGCATTATTTGAAAAGGACGGCGAAGATTATACATCTTCTAAAAGACCTGTTTCAGGAAAGACAAAGCTTCCTGACGAATTAAAAGATTTCATGGATAATACTACATTTGAATATGACCCCGCTTATATCAATATAAGAGATACAAGAGTATATCTTACTTCACCTTATATGGCAGAAGAACGAGGCTTGCGAATTATAAGAAATGGTCTTTTACTTGGTGAACTTAAGAAAAACCGTTTTGAGCCAAGCCAGGCATTTGCAATGGCACTTACAAAGAATCAGTTTAATAACTGTCTTGACCTTCCTGTTTCAGATGACAGAGTAATCAGATATCTTAAAGGTGAGACTATCGATATTGATGATTTTAATGTCAAATCTGGCTGGACACTTGTATGTGTTGACGGCTATCCGCTTGGATGGGGCAAGAATGCTAACGGACAGTTAAAAAATAAATATCTTGCAGGCTGGAGATGGATGTAAATGCTTATAAGACTTGATAAATATCTTGCAGACATGCAGGTTGGTACACGTAGTGAAGTTAAAGAACTGATAAGAAAAAAGAGAGTCACTGTCAATGACAGTATTGTGACAAAGCCTGAATTAAAGATTAATACAGATGGTGATTCTGTAAATGTAGATGGTAATGCTGTGGGCTATCATGAATATGAGTATTTTATGCTTAACAAGCCGGCAGGAGTTGTTTCTGCAACAGATGACAATACATGTACAACAGTAATTGACCTTATTAAAACTAAGAACAGAAAAGACCTTTTTCCTGTAGGAAGGCTAGATAAAGACACTGAAGGGCTTCTGATTATTACAAATGATGGGGCTATGGCACATGACCTGCTATCCCCTAAGAAGCATGTTGATAAGACTTATTATTCAAAAGTTAAAGGTAAGATAGAAGACACAGCAGTTAAGCAGTTTGCCAACGGACTATTCGTTGATGATGAGCTGACAGCGCTTCCTGCCGTATTAAAGATATTAAGTTATAATTCTGATGAGGACTATTCCGAGATTCATGTAACCATCCATGAAGGAAAGTTTCACCAGGTAAAGAGAATGTTTACCGCCGTAGGTTCAGAGGTTCTGTTTCTTAAGCGTATAACATTTGGTCCATTATCACTTGATGAAAGCCTTAAAACAGGTGAATACAGAACACTTACAAAAGAAGAGATATCACTATTACAACGAAATCAGATTAAAAGATAAGGAGAATTCCATGGTTAATGATTTTCTTCCAATTAGCAGAGAAGATATGAAAAAAAGGGGCTGGCAGCAGTGCGACTTCGTGTATATATGCGGAGATGCTTACGTTGACCATTCTTCTTTTGGAATGGCTATTATAACAAGAATATTAGAAAGCCGTGGTTATAAGGTTGGCATTATTGCACAGCCTGACTGGAAAAAGAAAGAATCAATTGCAATCCTCGGAGAACCAAGATTAGGATTTCTTGTTTCTGCAGGTAATATGGATTCAATGGTTAATCATTATACAGTTAATAAAAAGCACAGAAAAAATGATGCATATTCGCCTGGTGGCAAAATGGGTATGCGTCCTGATTATGCAACTATTGTATATAGTAACCTTATAAGACAGACATATAAGAAAACACCTATTATTATCGGAGGAATTGAAGCATCACTAAGAAGAATGTCGCACTATGATTACTGGTCTGACAAGATGAAACATTCAATCCTTATTGATTCGGGTGCAGATATTATCTCTTACGGAATGGGTGAACATTCTATTGTTGAGATAGCAGAGGCGCTTGAAGCCGGAATTGATGTTAAAGACATCACATATATAAGAGGCACTGTATATAAAGCAAAAAACCTTGATCATATATATGATGATTATATAGAGCTTCCAAGCTATGATGAGATTGCAACTGATAAGAAGAAATATGCTGAGAGCTTCTATACACAGTACATTAATACTGATGCTTTCAGTGCCAGGATTCTTGTTGAAAAGGTTAAGGAAAAAATGTATGTCGTACAGAATCCTCCGGCGATGCCACTTACACAGATGGAGATGGACGATGTATATTCACTGCCTTATATGAGAGATTATCACCCTGTATATAAGAAAATGGGTGGTATTCCTGCACTATCAGAGATTAAATTTTCTCTTACAAGCAACAGAGGCTGCTTCGGCGGATGTTCATTCTGTGCGCTTACCTTCCATCAGGGACGTATCATACAGACAAGAAGCCATGAAAATATAATAGAAGAAGCCGAATTGATGACACATGACCCCGATTTTAAGGGATATATTCACGATGTCGGTGGCCCTACAGCTAATTTCAGAAGGCCAGCTTGTGACAAGCAGCTAAGCAAGGGGGCATGTGTCAATAAACAGTGCCTTTTCCCTAAGCCATGTAAGAATCTTGTCGTTGAGCACAAGGATTATATAAACCTTTTAAGAAAGCTTCGTAAGATTCCTTCTGTCAAGAAAGTATTTATAAGGTCAGGCATACGGTTTGATTATTGTATGGAAGATTCTGATGATACATTTTTAAGAGAATTGTGTGAGAATCATATAAGCGGGCAGCTCCGTGTTGCACCAGAGCATATATCAGATAAGGTTTTATCGAGAATGGGCAAACCTTCAAGAGCAGTATATGACAGCTTCATAAAACGCTATAAAAGAATTAACGATAAGACAGGAAAAGAACAGTTTGTTGTGCCATATCTTATGTCAAGCCATCCTGGTTCAACCATGAAAGAGGCTATTGAGCTTGCTGAATATGTTCGAGACTTAGGCTATATGCCAGAACAGGTACAGGATTTTTATCCCACACCGTCAACACTTTCAACATGTATGTATTATACAGGTTATGACCCAAGAACAATGGAAAAGGTATATACACCTGTATCCCATCATGAAAAAGAGATGCAGAGAGCACTTATCCAGTACAAGAAGCCTGAGAATTACGACCTTGTAAAAGAAGCACTTCTTGCCAATAACAGAAGCGACCTGATTGGATTTGGTCCAAAATGTCTTATTCCACCTAGAAAAATAAGGAGCAGAAGCAATGAAAAAAGTAGAAAAAGGTGAGTTCGGTTATCTTGCCTATAAAAAAAGCCGCAATATGATTAAAACAATTATTGCATTTGCCATTGTACTCGTAATATTTATTATTGGTTTCATAATATGGAAATCAAAGAATAACTACCTTACAATGATTGCTGTTGTACTTGTTCTTCCTGCTGCCAAATTCGCAGTATCATACTTTGTCCTGATTCCACATAAAAATTGTGATGAAGAATTAAAGAATGCGATTGAAAAGTGCAAGGGCGAATTAAACAGCGTATACGACCTTGTTGTATCCAATAAAAAGAAACCTGTCGGCATTATGGCAGCAGTTATCAGTGATAACCAGATACTTGCCTATACAAGTTCTGCCAAAGCTGACAAGAACCTTTTTGAGACAAGCGTTAAGGAATTTTTAAAGAATGAGAAGCTTACATGTGCTGTTCTTCTTTACAAAGATAAGGATACATATCTTGAAAAAATCAAGAATGCAGCCTTGAATTTTGATGAGAACAAAGAAAACAGCCTTGACAGAAAACAATATATAACAGATGGATTACTCAGAATGAGTATGTAATTAAGCAGGTATTATATGAAAGAAATTAACATTGATGAAAAGCTCGCAGGCCAGAAGATGATGCGCTGTCTTGAGCGTTATTTATCCAACGCCCCTAAGAGCTTTCTTTACAAAATGCTGAGAAAAAAGAATATTACACTCAATAATTCCAAAGCAACAGGTGATGAGAAGTTAAAATGCGGTGATACAATCAAGATTTTCTTTTCTGATGAAACATTTGAAAAATTCTCAGCTGATAATAACAGAGCTGTCAATGACGACTACTACAGCAGAATATACAGGCCACTTGATATCATCTATGAGAATTCTGATGTTATATTTATTAATAAACCTTCAGGCATGCTTTCACAGAAGGCAAAGCCTGAAGATGTGTCACTTGTTGAATATTTAATTGCACACCTTATACATAAGGGAGAACTTAACGCCGGTGACTTATCTTCGTTCAAGCCTGGCATATGCAACAGATTAGACCGCAATACAAGCGGGATTGTGGCAGCAGGAAAGACTACTAAAGGCTTACAGCAGTTATCGGAAGCATTTAAGTTAAGAACCCTTGGAAAGTACTATCTGTGCATTGTAAAGGGAAGCGTTGATAAGCGTGCTTTAATAAAAGGATATCTGTATAAAGATAACAAAACTAATAAAGTAACTATAAGCAGAACTGAGACTAAAGATTCACTTCCGATTGAAACAGAGTATATTCCGGTATGTTCTAATGGCAATGTGACTCTGCTAAAGATTCATCTTCTTACAGGACGAAGCCATCAGATAAGAGCTCATCTTGCAAGTATCGGGCATCCTCTTATAGGTGATTATAAATACGGCCAGAAATCTGTTAATGACACATTTAACAGACAATACAAAGTAAAAGACCAGATGCTTCATTCATATGAATTAGATATTCCGGATATGGACATTCATATATACGCTGCAATACCTGATTCTTTTAAAAATGTTATGAAAGGAGAACAGTTATGCCGACCTGGAATTCAAGAGGACTTAGAGGCTCTACATTAGAAGACCTTATTAATATGTCTAATGATAAATACAGGGCTTCACATCTTGCACTTGTCCAGAAGATTCCAACACCTATAAAGCCAATTAATATAGACCAGAGCACTAGACATATTACACTGGCATATTTCGACCAGAAAAGTACGGTTGACTATATTGGTGTCGTTCAGGGAATTCCTGTATGCTTTGATGCAAAAGAATGTGCTACTGATACATTTCCTATACAGAACATTCATGTACATCAGGTAGAGTTCATGCGTGAATTCGAAAGGCAGGATGGAATATCCTTCATTATTATATATTTTTCTGCAAAAGATGAGTTCTATTATATTCCATTTTCTGATATAATTAATTTTTGGGAAAGAAGTGAGAATGGTGGGCGTAAAAGCTTCACTTACTCTGAAATTAATCAGGATTTCCGTATATATGCCAATCATGGAATTCCTGTTCATTATCTTGAAGCTATACAGAAAGATATTGAATTGCGTTAGAAAGGCAGGTTTTTCATATGATTAGTGATAATCATAATATATATAGCAATTACATTGACGAATATGAACTTACCGATGGATATGCTGTTGTAGATAGTAATTTTTCTATTGTCACGGCTAATGAACCTATGTATATGTTTCTTGGCATGTCCAAGCATTACTCTATTATAGATTCTATTCATCAGGTTGATCTTGATGATTTCATAGATGTTGCCAACAGTTTAAAATCTGACATTAGGAAATGCATGTGCATCCGCATGCGAAGAGTTGATAACACATACAGGTGGGTTCTGGTTGACATTGAAAAGAAGTATATTTCTGATAATAAACAGTCAGAATATCTTGAATTACATATATCAGATGTACTGGTCATGAAAAAACTCAACATACAATTAAAATTAAAGCTTGATGAACTCAATAACAAATCAGACGAACATAATGTTATGACATTTACACTGCAGGAACCTGACATCAAAAAGTACTGCATTGATAATATAAGCAATGATGCTGGCTGCAGATTAGCTTTGATATATTTTGAGGTAGATAATATCAACATCTTCAAACAGAACCATTCGAAAGATGATATACACCGTATATCACATGTAATAGAAGATGTTATTCTTAATACTGTTAATGGCAGGGGAGTTATTGGCTTCCTTGATGATTTCAGATATACAATTATATTAAAACACATCAATAACGAAGTACAGTTACGCGCTTTCCTCGAACATATCAGAACGATGATTGCGTGGAACTGCAAATTCATTGATTCAACATATAATATAAGTTTTTCTATAGGTATTGCAAGATATCCTGAGAATGGAAAGAATCTTGATATTACCAAAATAAAGCTTCAGCGTGCTATAGACATAGCACGTGCTAAAGGCGGCAACAGATATATAATCTATAAAGAAGTACTTCATGGTGAAATCGAAGATTCTGATAAATAGTTTGTTGACAATAACTACATATTTATGTATAATTCAAACAAATTTAGTGTGTTAGCATAGTATCACTTCAACGCATTAAAGTATTTAGCATAACGAAAGGATATACACTTATGAAGAAAGATTTACTACATACACCAGAGGGTGTACGCGATATATACAGTACAGAATGTGCAGAAAAGAAGGTCATTGAGAATCGTCTTCACGATGTCTGTGCATCATATGGCTATAATGACATACAGACACCTTCTATTGAATTCTTTGATGTATTCAATAAAGAACGTGGAAGTGTACCATCTAATGAAATGTTCAAGCTTTTTGACAGATATGGCAACACTTTAGTATTAAGACCGGATATGACACCATCTATAGCAAGAGCTACAGCAAAATATTTTGAAGACAGAGTTCTTCCAGTCAAACTCTGTTATCTTGGCAATACATTTATCAATGTAAGCAAGTATTATCAGGGACGACTTAAAGAGAATACAATGCTTGGTGCAGAGCTTATCAATGATAACTCTCTGGCAGCAGATTATGAAATTATCTCAATGGTTATTGACTGCATGTTATCAGCAGGACTTACAGAATTTCAGGTTGAGCTTGGTAACGTTGCTTTCTTTAATGGTCTTTTACATAAAGCTGGCATTACAGGAGATTCTGCAGAAGAATTATTAAGACTTATCAAAGATAAGAATTACTTCGGTGTTGAAGAACTCTTAGATAGTCTTAATATTGATGATGCAGTTGCCAAGGCATTGCTTGAACTTCCTCAGTTATTTGGCGGTACAGAGGTGCTTGAAAAGGCTAAATCTTTAACAGATGAAGAAGAGTGCATACAGGCTGTTAACAGACTTGAGGAGTTATATGAGCTTCTTAAGAATAACAATTACGATAAATATATCTCATTTGATTTAGGAGATTTATCTGAGCATGCATACTATACTGGTATTATTTTCCATGCATATACATTTGGAACAGGTGAGCCTGTTGTGAATGGCGGACGTTATGACAAGCTGCTCGGTCAGTTTGGCTGTGACAAGGCATCTATTGGTTTCTCTATCACAATTGACAGACTTATAGCCGCACTTAACAGACAGAATATCCATATCCCACACGACGCTAATGGAACACTTCTCGTATACAATGCTGACAGGCTTGGTGATGCTATAAATGTATCTAAGAAATTAAGAAGCACTGGTGTTAATGTCTGCATGATTGAATATAAAGACAGCAAGTCTGATTCTCAATATATTGAATATGCTAAAGAATCTTCATTAGTAAATGTAGCATTTATTGATGATGAATACGCTTCTGATTCAACAATAAGAGTTATTGATGAATCAGGAAAAAATGAAAGAGCAGCTGTAAAAAGCCTTGTAGGAGGTACATTTTAATGAGATATATAACTATTGCATTAGCAAAAGGCCGTCTTGCAAAGAAGGCAATGGAGATATTTGAACAGATTGGTATTCCTTGCGAAGAGATGAAGGATGAAAAGACAAGAAAGCTTATCTTCACTAATGAAGAATTAGGATTCCGTTTCTTTTTATCAAAACCATCTGATGTTCCTACATATGTAGAATATGGTGCGGCCGATATCGGTATTGTAGGTAAGGATACTATCCTTGAAGAAGGAAGAAGTCTTTATGAAGTATATGACCTTCAGATGGGTAAATGCAGAATGTGTGTATGTGGTCCTGAATCAGCAAGAGAAAAGTTACAGCATCATGAGCTTATAAGAGTTGCTTCTAAGTATCCTAACATTGCAAAGGATTATTTTAATAATATAAAGCACCAGACTGTAGAGATTATCAAGCTTAACGGTTCTGTAGAATTAGCACCTATTGTAGGTCTTGCAGAGGTTATCGTTGATATCGTTGAGACAGGTGCAACTCTAAGAGAAAATGGTCTTGAAGTGCTCGAAGAGGTGTGTCCTCTTTCTGCGAGAATGGTTGTAAACCAGGTAAGCATGAAGATGGAGCAGGAGCGAATTAACAAGCTTATCAATGATGTTAAGAAATATATAGAAACACAGGGCATATAACAAGGAGGAAAATTCCTCTCCTCACTATGGAGTTCGGATTTTGCTTCGCAAAACAAGGAGGAAATATAATGCGTATCGTTGAATTAACAGATGAAAGTAAGAATAATATTCTAGAGAATCTTTTAAAAAGAAGTCCTAACAGCTATGGAAAGTTCGAATCAGCAGTTGCTGAGATTCTTCTTAATATCAAGACAAAGGGCGATGAGGCTTTATTTGAATATACTAAGAATTTTGATAAGGCTGATATCAATGCTGACAATATTGTCGTAACAGAGGCAGAGATTGAAGAAGCATACTCTTTAGTTGACCCTGAACTTATTGAGGTTATAAGAAAGGCTATCGTTAATATTCGTTCTTTCCATGAGAAGCAGAAACAGTACAGCTGGTTTGATTCTAAGCCTGACGGAACTATATTAGGCCAGAAGGTTACTGCACTTGCAAGAGTCGGTGTGTATGTACCAGGAGGAAAGGCTGCCTATCCTTCATCAGTTCTTATGAACGTTCTTCCAGCAAAGGTTGCAGGTGTTGAGCAGATTATAATGTGTACTCCACCTGATAAAGAAGGAAAGGTATATCCTACAACACTTGTTGCAGCTAAAGAGGCTGGAGTTGATGTTATATATAAAGCTGGCGGAGCACAGGCTGTTGCAGCTATGGCATATGGTACAAAATCTATTCCTAAGGTTGATAAGATATGTGGACCTGGTAACATATATGTTGCCCTTGCTAAGAAGGCAGTATTTGGTTATGTAAGCATTGATTCTGTTGCCGGTCCTAGTGAGATTCTTGTAATTGCCGATGAGACTGCTAATCCTCGTTATGTTGCAGCAGATCTTTTATCACAGGCTGAACATGATGAGATGGCATCTGCAATTCTTGTAACTACAAGTGAAGACCTTGCACATAAGGTATCTGCAGAGGTTGATAAGTTTGTAGCTGAATTATCAAGAAAGGAAATTATCCAGAAATCACTTGATAATTACGGATATATTCTTGTTGCTAAGGATATTGATGAGGCTGTAGATGTTGCTAACGAGATTGCATCAGAACATATGGAAATCGTTACAAAGAATCCTTTTGATGTTATGACTAAAGTTAAGAACGCAGGTGCTATCTTCCTTGGAGAATACAGTTCAGAGCCTCTTGGTGATTACTTTGCAGGTCCTAACCACGTTCTTCCTACTAACGGAACAGCTAAGTTCTTCTCACCTTTAAGTGTTGATGACTTCATTAAGAAATCAAGCATTATTTCATACTCTAGAAATGCTCTTGAAGCTATCCATACTGATATTGAGAAATTTGCTACAGCAGAGCATCTTACAGCTCATGCTAATTCAATTAAGGTAAGATTTGAAAATTAATTAGCGCACTGGCGCGGAAACGGGGATAATATGGCTGTATCTGAAATCAGACAGGCAACTGTAAAAAGAAAAACAAGTGAAACTGATATTGCTTTATTTTTAAGAATTGATGGTTCGGGAGAAGCAGAGGTCGATACAGGAATCGGTTTTTTCGACCATATGTTAAAAAGCTTTGCAAAGCATGGTCTTTTTGACCTTAAGTTAAAAGTAACTGGTGACCTAATAGTTGACTGCCACCATACTATCGAAGATGTCGGAATTGTACTTGGTGAAGCTATCAAAGAAGCTATAGGAGATAAGATGTCTATAAGAAGATATGGCGACATTATTCTTCCTATGGATGAAACACTTATCATGTGTGCCATAGACCTTTCAGGAAGACCGTATCTTGGTTTTGAGTCTACATTTACAGCAGACAGCGTCGGATACTTTGATACACAGATGGTTAAAGAATTTTTCTATGCAATATCTTACAGTGCGGGCATGAATCTTCATATAAGAAAGATTGCAGGTGAGAACGATCATCACATTATTGAAGGCATGTTCAAAGCATTTGCAAAGGCATTGGACGAGGCAACTGTTAAAGATACTAGAATCAAGACAATTCTCTCTACTAAGGGAAGTCTCTAAATATACTTAAGGAGTTACATATATGCGATTATATCCAGCAATTGATGTTAAAGACGGGCAGTGTGTCCGCTTAAAGAAGGGACTTTTTAATGAAGTTACTGTATATTCTGAAAGACCTTACGAGATAGCTAAAGGCTTTGAAGAGGCAGGAGCACAGTTTATACATACTGTTGACCTTGATGGTGCTTTGAAAGGACACGGTGTTAATGCAGAAACTATTAAAAAGATATGTTCAAGCGTTAATGTTCCTGTACAGATGGGCGGTGGAATCCGTACTCTTGAGAACATTCAGGAGGTTCTTGATCTCGGCGTATACAGAGTTATTATCGGTACTAAGGCTGTTGAGAATCCTGATTTTATTAAGGCTGCCATTGACAGATTCGGTGCTGAACATATTGTTGTAGGTGTTGATGCAAAGGATGGTCTTGTGGCCATCGAGGGCTGGGAGAAGGTCAGTGATAAGACTGCTCTTTCACTCGCACTTGCAATGAAGGATATCGGTGTACAGACAATTGTGTACACTGATATATCAAAGGACGGTATGCTTGCCGGTCCTAATGTTGAACAGACTAAGATTCTTTCTGATAAAACAGGCATTGATATTATTGCATCAGGCGGCATGAGCTGCATGGATGACCTTACACATATTAATGATGCCGGTATCCACGGTGCAATTATCGGTAAGGCAATATATGAAAAACGTATTGACCTTAAGGAAGCTGTTAATCTTTTTGAATCCGGAGCATCTTACAGCAAGGCATCAGCAATGCCTAAGGCTGATATTTTGTTTAAGGATTTAAAGCTTGACGCCAATGGTCTTATTCCTGTTGTTGTACAGGATTATGTCAATGGTGAAGTCCTTATGCTTGCTTACATGAATGAGGAAGCCTACAATAAGACTTTAGAGACAGGCATTATGACTTATTACAGCAGAAGCCGTCAGGAGCTCTGGATTAAAGGTCTTACATCAGGTCATTTCCAGTATGTAGGTTCTCTTGACATCGACTGTGACAATGATACTATTCTTGCAAAGGTTCGTCAGGTTGGTGCTGCATGCCACACTGGAAACAGAACATGCTTCTATAGAAATATTAAAACATGGAACAGATAATTTATGGAATATAAATATATAATCACAGATATTAACAATAAAATCTTCTGTTGCATATATACTTCTGATAATACCTGCCACTATCTTAAGCTTTTAGATAGTGGCAGTGTTGTTGGTAACATATATGTTGGAAGAGTTGAAAATGTAGTTAAGAATATTAACGCTGCATTTATTGAGATAGAGGATAAGCAGAAATGTTATTACTCTATACCAGACAACAAAGCACCAATATTTTTTAATGAGAAAAACAATCCTGCAATATGTCAGGGTGACAGAATTCTCGTAAAAGTTATAACTGAGCCGCTTAAAACCAAACCTGCAAAGGTATCTTCAAAGATAGAGCTTACCGGCAATTATTCAGTTGTTTCTAATGATGTAAAAGGTGTTCACATTTCAAAAAAGATAAAATCTAATGAAACAATCACAGATATAAAAAAACGTGTTGCTGACATTCTCATTCAGAAGCAGCAGGAAGCCATAGAAAAAACAGGCTATGATTATCTTTCAAATTTCGGAATAATATTAAGAAGCGGCTGTGCTGATGCTGATACTAATGTCATTATTAAAGATGTAAATGCATTGTGTGACGAATACACTTATATGCTCCAAAAAGCTGTTTTTTCAAAGTTCTATACACTTGTACATAAAGACAGACCTGGATATATTGAGGAAATTGTTCATCTGTCTGGAAAAGACAGTGTTGAGATTATCACAGATATTCCAGCTATATATAATGAATTAGAAACATATCTGCCTCGTAGCAGTAATATAAGTATCCGTATGTATAAAGATGAATTATGGCCTTTATACAAGCTCTATTCTATAGAAAAAGAGATAGATACCGCTCTTTCCAAGAAGGTCTGGTTAAAATCAGGTGGATATCTTATTATCGAACAGACTGAAGCACTTTCTGTCATTGATGTTAATTCTGGTAAGAATGTAACTAAAGCAAAGAGCATGGAAGCAATCGAGGCTTCTGCATTAAAAACTAATCTTGAAGCCGCAGACAAGCTGTGCCAGCAGATTAAGATAAGAAACCTCTCAGGAATTATTATCGTTGATTTTATTAATATGAATCAGAGAAATTGCGATATTCTGATGGAACATTTGAAATCTCTGGCAAAAAAGGATATAGTAAACACTACAATCGTTGACATCACCAAGCTTGGTCTTGTTGAGATTACACGAAAGAAAATTGGAAAAAGTCTGTCTGAAAGTCTTAATAAAGCCTAAAAATGCATGGAGGATTTATGGATAATACTGAAGTAAACATTTCACAGGAAATTCCTGCATACGAAAGAAGATATAGAAAGATATCAGAATGGTTTCTTAATTGTAAGCCAGCTTATACAATTCTTAAATTCATATACAAATATATGGCTTATATAATAGCATTTGCATACATTCTTCTTATAATAATGAGTTTTCATGGGACTTTCTTTTCTGAGATAACTCCGATTATGTTAAGAAACAGCGGTATAATTGTTGAAACTGATAAATTTTTACTTACATCCAAGCTTATTCTGACACCTTTTACATCATTTATTCTTGTATCAGTTATAAGAAAATGTATTGATGCGAAAAGACCCTATGAAAAATACAATATAAAGCCCTTGTTCGTTAAAGATACTAAAGGGGAATCAATGCCAAGCAGACATGTTTTTTCCATTACTATTATTGCGATGTGCTGGCTTTATGTTTCTGTTCCAGTGGGGATTATAATGCTTCTGCTTGTAGCAATTATGGCAGCAAGCAGAGTGCTTGCAGGAGTACATTTTGTAAAAGATGTTGTTGCCGGATTCACAGTAGGAATTATATGTGGAATTGCCGGTTTATGGATTATCTGAAAATTTTTGAAATATTTCTAAAAAACATTTGACAAATAGTAACTGAATGTATATTATATATTTTGTGTGCCGCTCAGTTAGGGTATAAGTGTATCTGATGTATGTCGGATTCCCCAAAACTGGCGAGTATTTAATTAAGGAGGATACCATATGTACGCAATTATAGCAACAGGTGGTAAGCAGTACACAGTTTCTGAAGGCGATACTATCAGAGTTGAGAAGCTTGCAGTTAATGCTGGTGACACTGTTACATTTGATCAGGTTCTTTTTGTAAACAACGGCGAGGCTAAGGTTGGTGAGCCAACAGTTGCCGGTGCTACAGTTACAGCTAGCGTTGTAGGCGAAGGCAGAGATAAGAAGGTTATCGTTTACAAGTACAAGAGAAAGACTGGATATCACAAGAAGAATGGTCATAGACAGGCTTACACAGAAGTTAAGATTGAAAAGATTAATGCTTAATTTTTGTATGGATGTTTGTGAGGTGTGTTATTCATGACTCATATAACTTTTTTTAAGAACTCTGAAAAAGAGATCACAGGTTTTTATTCTGCAGGTCATGCAGGATATGCTGAATCCGGCAGTGATATTATATGTTCTGCTATTTCAGTTCTGACAATCAATACTATTAATTCGATAGAGGCTTTTACCGATGATAAGTTTGATGTGTCAGTTAATGAGGATGAAGGAATTGTTATCTTTAAGATAGCTATGCCTGTTAGTCCGGAAACTTCGATTTTACTTAAGTCATATGAATTAGGTGTTAGTTCTGTGGCTGAGGATAATCCGAAATACTTATCAATTAGTGTTAAGGAGGTGTAACCTTATGTTAAATATGAATCTTCAGTTATTCGCTCATAAAAAGGGTGTAGGTTCTACAAAGAATGGTAGAGATTCAGAGTCTAAGAGATTAGGCGCTAAGAGAGCTGACGGACAGTTTGTTTTAGCTGGTAATATTCTTTACAGACAGCGTGGAACAAAGATTCATCCAGGTGTTAATGTTGGTCGTGGTGGCGATGATACATTATTCGCACTTGTTGATGGAACTGTTAAGTTCGAAAGAAAGGGCAAGGATAGAAAGCAGGTTTCTGTTTATCCTGTTGTTTCAAACGACTAATTTGTTTTTTAGCTCCAAGTCTTCGGATTTGGAGCTTTTTTCTTGATTTATGAATGTTAATCCGAACAGTTAACATAATTTAAATATAGAATGGAGGAAAGGTTATGTTTGCAGACAGAGTCCGCATTTTTATTAAATCCGGCAAGGGTGGAGATGGTCATGTGAGCTTCCGTAGAGAGCTTTATGTTCCTGCTGGCGGTCCTGATGGCGGCAATGGCGGTCATGGCGGAGATATTATTTTTGTAGTCGATAAAGGACTTAATACACTCGGTGATTTCAGACATAACAGCAAATATATTGCTGAAAGCGGCGAAGAAGGCGGCAAGAGAAGATGCACAGGTAAAGATGGTGAGAACCTTATAATTAAAGTGCCTGAAGGAACTGTTATATATGATGATGAATCCGGTAAAGTTATTGCAGATATGTCTGGAGATAACCTTCAGGAAACTATTCTTAAAGGTGGTCGTGGCGGTAAAGGTAACATGAACTATGCCACATCTACCATGCAGGCTCCACAGTATGCACAGCCGGGACAGGATGCTCAGGAATTATGGGTTCGTCTTGAACTTAAGGTTATTGCTGATGTTGGTCTTGTAGGATTCCCTAATGTTGGTAAATCAACATTTTTATCAAGAGTAACTAATGCAAGACCTAAGATTGCCAATTATCATTTCACAACACTTAATCCTAATCTTGGTGTTGTTGATCTTGATGGTGGTAAAGGTTTCGTTATTGCTGATATTCCTGGTCTTATTGAGGGTGCATCCGAAGGTGTTGGTCTTGGTCACCAGTTCTTACGTCATATTGAGAGAACTAAAGTCATTATTCATATTGTTGATGCAGCTTCAACTGAAGGCCGTGATCCTATAGCTGATATTAAGGCTATTAACAAAGAGCTTGAGAATTATAATCCTAAGCTTCTTGAAAGACCTCAGGTTATTGCCGCTAATAAGATTGACGTTATATATGATGATGGCAGTGACCCTGTACAGGCTATAAGAGACGCATTTGAGCCGGAAGGCATTAAAGTATATCCTATATCAGCTGTTACAGGACAGGGCGTTAAAGAGCTGTTATACGCGGTCAGAACACTGCTTGATAACTTCAAGGACGAACCTGTATTATTTGAGAAAGAATTTGACTACGACGAGCTTATGGATAATCCTAACGACAGCTTTGAGGTTTCTATTAACGAAGATGGCGTATACGTTGTCAACGGACCAAAGATTGATAAAATGCTTGGTTATACTAACCTTGAATCTGAAAAGGGCTTTGATTTCTTCCAGAAATTCATGAAGCGCTCAGGTGTTCTTGATGAACTTGAGAAGCTTGGAATTGAGGAAGGCGATACTGTTATCGTTGGTGATTACCTTGAGTTTGATTACTATAAAGCATAATTAAAATAGGAGAGAATATATGACAAGCAAACAGAGAGCTTATTTAAAGGGTCTTGCAATGACAATGGATCCAATATTCCAGTTTGGAAAGAACAGTCTTACTCCTGAGAACACTGCAGCTATTGCAGAAGCTCTTGAGGCAAGAGAACTTATCAAAATAAGTGTTCTTAATAACTGTGCTGATGACCCTAGAGAAATCGCACAGATGGTTGCAGAAAGAACACGCTCACAGGTTGTTCAGGTTATTGGAAAGAAAATCGTTCTTTACAAGGAATCTAAGGACAACAAAAAAATCATTTTACCATGATTAAATCAGACAAAATAATAGGTATTATGGGGGGAACATTTAATCCAATCCACAAAGGACACATAGGTATTGCCAGATGTGCCTACGAGCAGTCTGATATGGATGAAATATTATTCATGCCTTCAGGCACACCTGCTTACAAAGATAATTCTCCCATTGTAAGTGCAACTGACCGTTGTAATATGGTAAAGCTTGCAATTAAACCTTTTGATTACATGTCACTTTCTACGATTGAAACTGACCGTCCCGGTAATACCTACACAGCCGATACACTTGCACAGATATATGATTCATATAAGAAAATATATTTTATAATAGGTGCAGATTCGCTTCTTTATATTCAGGACTGGTATCATCCTGAATATATATGCAGCCATTGTCATCTTTTATGTGCTAACAGGGACAATAATTCAGCCAGTGTACTTATAGATCAGAAACATTTTCTTGTTGATAAATATGGTGCGGTTATTGATTTTATTGATGTTCCGGAACTTCCTTACAGTTCAACTGATATACGAAAGAAGGTTGCAATGGGTCTGTCAGTAAAAGAAGATGTCGGCGAAGAAGTAGAAGAGTATATAAAGTCCAGAAAACTTTATGTTTAAGAGGTTTTATTATGGATAACAAATATATTGAACAATTAAGAACACAGGTAAAAGACGCACTCCGTACAGACAACATGCGATACCAGCATACACTTGGTGTTGCAAATACAAGTGCCTGTCTTGCCATGTGTCATGGTGCAGATATGAACAAGGCGTATATTGCAGGTCTTCTTCATGATTGTGCCAAATGTGTTCCTGATGATGTAAAGATTGCTGAATGTGAACAATTTGGACTTCCAATATCAGATATTGAGCTTGAAAGTCCTTATCTGCTTCATTCAAAGCTTGGTGCATATTATGCAGCACACAAGTACAATGTTGAAGATGATGAAATATGTTCTGCCATCCAGTGGCATACAACAGGAAAGCCTGCAATGACTTTATTAGAAAAGATTGTATTCATTGCAGATTATATTGAACCCTACAGAAATAAAGCTGCCAATCTTGATGACATAAGACATATGTCATTCACTGATATTGATATGGCGGCTTATGTAATATTAGACGACACCCTTTCGTATATAAGAAAAACTGGTCGTAATATCGATACACAGACCGTTGATACCTACGAATACTACAAAGGGATTATTAAAGAAAGAGAGAATTAAGATATGGCAGATTCTAAGGATATGTTAAAGGTTATCATAGATGCCTTACAGGATAAGAAGGCTGAAGATATCAGAGTTATTGATATCAGCAATGTATCTGTTATTGCAGATTATTTCGTTATTGCTAGTGGTAGCAATACTAACCAGATTCAGGCTATGGTAGATAATGTAGAAGAAGAAATGTTCAAGGCTGGATATGATGATCCTAAGGTTGAGGGTTATAATACAGCTTCATGGATTCTTCTTGATTACAAAGATGTTATTGTTCATGTATTCTCTGAGGATGACAGAGCGTTCTATAATATTGAACGTATATGGCGTGATGGTAAAGAGGTTGATATTAACAGCCTGTAATGTTTAGTTTGGCTTCCCGGAGAGGGACTCTGCCGTAGGTATATAGATAATAAGAACCCGCTTTCGCTCGGTCTTGGACGCAGCGGTACTAGGTTCGCTGCCTGCAGCAGCTTACCAAGTGCCGGCGTCCTCAAACGGTTCTGATTATCTATATACCTACGGCTTCGTATGCCACCGGGAGGATGCAGTGCATTACGGTTGTCAATTGTGGGATAATAAAAATATATCCAGCTATAGATATATTTAAATCCGGACGCCGTGAGAGCTTGTTTTGCTGCTTTAGCAGCTCACCAAGCTCTCATGGCTGGTTATCGGATTTCTTATATATCTATGGCTGGATTTCTTAAAATTAGTCTATGCCTAGTCTGATGAGACCTATTACTTTTCCTAGTATCTCGCAGTCGTCTACGATGATTGGGTCCATGAAATCGTTCTCTGGCTGGAGTCTTATGTGTCCGTTCTCCTTGTAAAAACGCTTGACTGTTGCTGAATCATCTACTAGTGCAACAATTACTTCTCCATTAGAAGCTGTATTCTGCTTTCTTACTATTATCTGATCGCCTTCGTAGATTCCCATATTAATCATGCTGTCACCCTTGACCTTTAACATGAATACTTCTCCACCTGGCATGTATTCTGATGGGATAGGAAAGTACTCTGTTATATTCTCAACGGCAAGAAGTGGCTGTCCTGCGGCAACCTGACCTAATAACGGGATATTAACAACCTCTCTTCTTGAAAGATTAAAGTTATCATCAATTATCTCTATTGTACGCGACTTAGTCGGGTCTCTTCTTATATATCCATTCTTCTCCAAAGACTCAAGATGTGCATGAACAGATGATGTAGACTTAAGATTAACTGCCTGACATATATCTCTTACTGATGGTGGATATCCTTTGTTAAGAATCTGTGATTTAATATATTCAAGAATCTCAGACTGTTTCTGAGTTATTCTGCCATATGCCATATTACGAACCTCCATTAATTTCTTTTAAATAATTTTACCACATTTATACATTATGTGCAAACATAATTTCTGAAAAAATGTTCGGAAAATTTGTTCGATTTTTTATTGACAAACGCATGTTCTGATTATATAATCAACTCATAAACAACAGAACACTTGTTTGATTGGAGGTTTTACATATGAATAATTCAGAATACACATATAGAAGAGCAGCAGCTAAGAAAAGAAACGACAGACGCAAAAGAAACAGACAGATGACTGTCAAGTCATTAAGAATGGTTATTATATGTTCAATTCTTATATTCGCCGTTTCTATTGGGGGCATTATTGTCAAGGCTTCTGATGACTCGAACAGAACACGAACATATAAGTATTACACAACAGTATCTGTAGAAGATAATGATACATTATGGTCACTTGCTGACAGATATAATAATGGTAATGAAGATACAACTTCATATATTAACAATATAATGCAGATGAATGATTTATCATCTGACACAATCCATTCAGGTAAGAATCTTGTAATATATTATTATTCAACTGAGGTAAGATAATATTTAATTGCATATACATTTCCCGCATGCAGTGAAAAGCTACTTAATATTGGACTTTTCACTGCATTTTTGTTAAAATTTATTGATAGCGAAATGGCTGTAAATATAACTAAATTTAAATAATTTATTCATAAGGAGATTGACTATGAAATTCAGCGATATAGAGACTATTTCTCATGGTGTATCAGATTACCTTGCAGATAATAAAATCGTCGATATGACCGAAATACAGCGTCAGACATATAAGCATATTATGGACAACCGTGACATTATAGCATGTTCATCAACAGGAACAGGTAAGACACTTGCTTATCTTATCCCGATTATTAACAGATTAAGGAGAGATACTCATAATATTCAGGCTATTGTTCTTGTTCCAACAGCAGAACTTGCAATACAAGTCAATAATACACTTAAAGATATATTTGCACATATGGATAATACACTTACATCTGCTGCATTAATAGGAGATGTTAATATATCTAGACAGATTGATTCTATTAAATCTAATAAGCCTGCAATAATTATCGGAACACCTAACCGCATACATCAGCTCATAAGCAACAGGAAGATTAAAGTACATGAGGTTAAGACTCTTGTTCTAGATGAGGCAGACAAGCTCTTTGATAAGACATTTATCCAGGATGTAGAAGCAATAAGAAAGTCTTTAATGAAGTTCACACAGGTTCTTTTATTCTCTGCAAGCGTAGATAAGAAGACAAGAACTAATACTTTGTGTTTCAAACCAATATTCATTGATATTAACAGTAATTCTGGTAATACAAGCCAGATTCCTTCTACAATCAAGCATATAAGCGTCATTTCTGACAGAAGAGAACGAATTGAAACTTTAAGAAAGATTATTAAAGCTGTTAAACCAGAGAAGGCAATTATATTCGTTAATTCCAAGTATGATTTGGAAGAATCCCTTCAGAAGCTAGAATATCATCATTACAATGTAGCTTCAATTGCCGGTAATAAAGATAATTCAGCCAAGAAAGCTGCAATAGAGAATTTCAGAAGTGGAAAGATTCAGCTTCTTATTGCAACAGATATAGCAGCCAGAGGACTTCAGATTGATAATATTGATACAGTAATCAATGTAAACCTTCCTGAGGACAATAAGGAATATATTCACAGATGCGGACGATGTGGACGTAATGGCAACACAGGAACATGTATATCAATTATAACTGATAATGAGCTTAACAAGATTAAGTCATATCAGAAAGCATTTCATATCAATATAGTTAATAAGAGACTTTATCAAGGAAAATTAGTTGCAAAATAACAGATAGAAGAATATAATTATCCATACAGTAATCACTTCGCTAAATTCAGGTTTAACGAAGTGATTAGTAGTTTTTTATATATGGAGGTATTCTTAATGGCTGAAAAAACATACACTGAACAACAAAACATCAAGTACAAGAAAAAGCTTAATGAATTACTTGATATATTACCGGATTTCTGTACACAGTATTTTGACAGTCTGGAATTTAATAAGCAGCCAAGAACTAAGATTGCCTATGCGATGGACATTAAAGGCTTCTTTGAATTTCTCATTGAATGCATACCTAAGTTCAGTTCATATGCTATGAAAGACTTTAAGCCACAGGATTTAGAAAAAATAGATGGTACAGATATAACCAGATACTTACGACATGTAAAGCTCTATAAAAAGAATGGTCGTGATATAACTAATTCAGAAAGTGCTGCCAAGCGTAAATTATGTGCATTAAGACGTTTTTATGAATATTACTGCCGTTATGAAATAATCAGTTTCAATCCGACTATAAAGGTTGATATGCCTAAAATTCATGAAAAAGCTATTATAAGAATGGAACCTAATGAAGTAGCTGAATTTCTTGATAATGTAGAATCTGGCAATAAACTCACCAAAACACAGCTCCAAAGCCATGAAAAGCTTAAAACACGTGATCTGGCTCTTCTTACACTTATGCTTGGAACAGGTATACGAGTGTCTGAATGTGTTGGATTAGATATTAATGATGTCGATTTTGATAATGACAGAATCAGAGTTATAAGAAAAGGTGGCTCTGAAAGCTTTGTATACTTTGGTGATGAAGTCCGTGAAGCACTACTTAATTATCTTGAAGAAAGAAAGAATTTAACGCCTGATGAAGGACATGAAAATGCTCTATTCATATCAGCCAAAAAGAAGCGCCTATGTGTGCGATCCGTTGAACTTCTAGTTAAAAAATATGCCCAGACAGTTACAACTGTAAAGCATATTACACCTCATAAGCTTCGAAGCACTTATGGTACTAGTCTGTATCAGGAAAGCCAGGATATATATCTTGTTGCCGATGTTTTAGGACATAAAGACGTTAATACTACACGGAAGCATTATGCAGAGATTGTAGAAGAAAACAAGCGTTCTGCAAGAAACATTGTCAAATTAAGAAAAGATTGACATAAATAAAAGGTGATACTCTTCCACTATTATGTGGCAGAATATCACCTTTTATAATTTTAATTATTCTACTGATAAATTTCTCTCCATTCCATATCTCCTCGCTCAAGCGACTTAACAAGCAGCTCTGCTGTTGCAAGATTAGTTGCCAATGGAATATTATACATATCACAAAGCTTGCATATATTATCTGAATCCGGCTCATGCGCTAGCGGATTCTCTGCCTCTCTAAGGAAAATAACAAGATCAATCTGATTATGTTCTATCTGGGCACATAACTGCTGATCACCGCCAAGATGTCCAGCCAGAAACTTATGTACTGACAGATTAGTAACTTCCTCTATAAGTCTTCCAGTTGTACCTGTCGCAAAAAGCTGATTCTTATTAAGAATCCCCTTATATGCGATACAAAAATTCTGCATTAACTTTTTCTTAGAATCATGTGCTATTAAACCGATGTTCATTAAAGTTTCCCCCTAATGTAAGTATAATAAAATGTATAACAAAAAGTTATCCTCTAAAATCATCTGCAAACATGTCATCATCTCTTTCAACATTACGCTGAAGACTGACATTGAGTACAATTCCCATAGCTGTGAATAATGTAAGAAGCGACGTAAGACCACAGCTAAAAAATGGTAATGGAACCCCCGTATTAGGTAATATCCACGATACAACTCCTATATTAATAAAAGTCTGGAACCCTATATATATAGCAACCCCGCAGCATATCAGCCTTCCTTCGAAGTTCTTCGCTCTCACGGCTACTATTATACACTCTAAGACAATCAGAAACAATAAAAAAATTGTAATACAGCCACCTGTAAAGCCTAATTCTTCACCAATAACAGCAAATATAAAATCATTCTGAGCCTCAGCAATATATCCAGCATTCTTAAGTGAAGATGTATCATTATTATTAAGACCTTTTCCTGTAAGCTGACCTGAACCAATTGCCTGAACAGCGTATGCCTGCTGATATGTTCCTGCATCAGTCATATCTACTTCTTCTGACTTATTACCTTCAATAAAGTCAACTATACGCTTTCTCTGATAATCCTCTATAAGTATTGGATGTTCAACTGATACAACATATACCAAAAATGCTGATATAACCGGAACTGCAATTAATATCGCAATTCCAAATATCTTATAGCTTACCCCGGCACAATAAAGCATTGCAATAACGATAATACATAAAAGTATTGTCGTTGAAAGGTTAGGCTGCATAGCAACTAACAATATTGGAAATAATGTTAAACATGCTATTAACGCAAGAAACTTAATTGAATTAAGTCTCTCTTTATTAGCTGCAACAAGCTTTGCAACCAGTAATATAAGTGCCAGTTTTAAGAATTCTGAAGGCTGCAGCTGTATTGGTCCTATCTTAAACCATCTCGTTGCACCATGAGAACCATGACCGAATACAGTAAGAACACCTATAAGCATGACAGTAACAACACCATACCATATCCAGAAATACTTAAGAATCCAGTTGTAATCTATAAATGATACAATAATCATTATTACAAATGATACAACCATACCAGCACCCTGTTTCATTGTATACGCACTATTGGCACTATTGACTACAGCCAGAGCAAACACTGACGTTATAATCAGAATAAACACCAATATAAAATTGTATGAACGCAGCTTATACTTTTTTAACATAATAAAATCCTTATTACTTTTCGCTATTTCTCATATCCTTAATTGGAATATTAGCAAAAATCGCTGGTACAGAACCATTATTGGTATCAGACTCTGTAGATGTAATCTGAATATCAAGTCCGTCTGTATCAATCTCCATATATTTAGAAATGACTTTAATAATATCATTCTTAATCATTTCCATAACCTCTGGTGAACAATTAGCTCTGTCAGATACAAGTAATAACTTTAATCTGTCTTTTGCTACATCACTTGAACCTTTTTTCTTAAATAAATCAAGTAATCCCATATTTAATCCCTCCCTGAATAAGCGTTATAATGCCTATCTCATACATATATTAATTCTTCTTGTCACTCTTAAAAAATGCTGAAAGTTTCTTAAAGAAACCACCTTTGCCATTAAGATCAAGAAAAGGAATCTCTTCACCAGTAATTCTGCGGCAGATATTCATATAAGCCTGTCCTGCAAGAGAGTCATCTCCAACAAGTGGCTGTCCCTTGTTAGTAGCCACAACAATATTCTCATCATCTGGAACAGCACCAATAACATTAAGCTGTAAGATATCATTAACATCATCAATTGACATCATCTCGCCTCTGTTTACCATATCCATTCTGATTCTGTTCACAATTAAATCCTCATGATTCTGAAGACCATGTGCATCTAATAAACCTACAATTCTGTCAGCATCTCTGATAGCTGAAACTTCTGGTGTTGTAACAACTAATGCTCTGTCAGCACCAGCGATAGCATTCTGGAATCCCTGTTCAATACCAGCCGGACAGTCAAGAATTATGTAATCAAATCCTTCTGGATCATTCTTGATTTCATCAATAACCTTAACCATCTGCTCTGGTGTCACTGCCGACTTATCTCTTGTCTGTGCAGTTGGTAAAAGAAACAGCTTAGGACATCTCTTATCTGCAATCATTGCCTGCTTTAATCTGCAATTACCTTCAACAACATCAACAAGATTATATACAATACGGTTTTCGAGTCCTAATACAACATCAAGATTTCTAAGGCCTGTATCTGTATCAATCATAACGACCTTCTTTCCAAGTTTGGCAAGACCTGTACCAATATTAGCTGTTGTTGTAGTCTTACCTACACCACCCTTTCCTGATGTTACAACTATAACTTCACTCATATTAAACCTCCATTAATAATTCATAATAAATCGCAATATATTAATTATGCGAGATTTTTTCTGTTAAATCAACTATTTTTTTATAAAACAGTATAAAAACATATTAAATTAATCTAAGCATATATCATCCAGTGCATTCTGCTCTAAATCTTCGATATATATATTCTGGTCATAGACATAAGCAATCTTAGGTTCTACAACCTTAACTTTACCTCTGCCCTTTGTAGCTTTAGTTCCTGAATCTGAGCTTCTTGCAATAATATCTCCAATTTTAATCTGCATAGGACTCATTTCAAGTGCAACAACAAATGCATTCTCGTTGCCATCGACACCGGCAAATATATTACCTTTAAGACTTCCAAGTACTATAACACTTCCCTTGGCAACAACTTTTCCTCCCGGATTAACATCGCCTAATACAACAACACTTCCGTCAGCTTCAAATACCTGACCTGAACGAAGTGTCCCTTTGTAGAACATACATGATGTTCTTGAATCTGACACTGTCTGGCTTACCGGCTGTAAAGCTGGTTCCGGCACCTGGACCGCTGTACTGGCGATAGCTTTCTTAACAGCTTCTTCATATACAGTTTTCATGTCATTATTCTCATCAAGAACGCATACAATATTAAGGTCAGATACATCCGATATAATATTAAGTATTTTCTTTTCTTCTTCTGCAGATAAATCTCTTCCATCAAAAGAAATTGCCATATTTGCATTATTAAAGAACTTTGATGCATTTTTAAACTTATCTGAAACACTTTCAAGTAACTCTTCAAAAGGCATCTCATTGTCAAGAAATACTGTTATTCCACTTTTACTTCCTTTGATTATGACTGAATTATCCAAAGCACTCACCTCACATTTTATATTATTATTTCTTTAGTATATATCAATAAATATTATTCATTAATATTAAAAAGCATTTTATATATCTCTGCGCCTAATGTTACTGCATTAGAAGCTGCATAACCATTCTGAATACGCACAGCCATACAATATTCAGGATTATCATAAGGTGCATATGATATTAATGTAGCATGGTCAGGATCCGTTGTCCTTTCCTGTGCAGTTCCTGTCTTAGCAGCAATCGACATATGCAATGATGATAATGCTGTATATGTTCCTGCAGCCATATTCATACCAGAATGAACTGTATTCCATATATCAGAACTTAATTCTACCTGATTATTAACTTCTGCGTGGTTTTCCTTAATAATATTGCCATCATAATCAGTAATCTTATCAATAAGAGTAAGATTATAACATGTACCTGATGTTGCAAGCGTTGTAACATAACTGGCAAGATTAAGTGTACTGTATCTGTGGTTACCCTGTCCGATTGCTGATGCAATGGCATTCTGTGAAGATGCACCAGGTGTTCCTTCCTCAATCTCTATGCCAGTTTTGTTAGATAACCCCAACATATCAGAATAGTTCTTTAATATATTAGTTCCATAAGTACTATTATATGAACCATTCTTACTACATGCAAGATTATAACCAACATTATACATATAAACATTACATGAATCTCTTATCGCAGTAGCAGCCGATTCACTTCCATGACCCCATCTCTGCCAGCATCTTGGTGAAGGCGTTACCTTGTCAAAGACTCCTGAACAGTTAAATACAGTAGATGATGATATTATACCTGTATCCATGCCGGCAATAATTGTACATGGTTTATAAGTAGAACCTGGAGCAATAAATGACTGTGTCGCCCTGTTAAGCAGTGGACTTGCATTATCAGTAACAAGTGAACTGTAATACTTTGCATCTACTGTTCCTGACAACTTGTTATTATCATAACTTGGATATGAAACAAGTGCCAGAATATCGCCATTATTAGGATTAGTAACAACTGCTGAGCCTGAACATGGTTTAAGTGCAAGCTGTCCAACAGTAATAATCTTATTAGAGATAACATATGACATAAATTCATATGCTCCCATGCTTCCTGATGAAAGAGATTGATAACGTGAATCATCTGCATTCATATCAAGAACGCCCTGTTCATAAAGAAGCATACACACCTGTCTTCCTGAAATACTTCCGGCATTAATCATATATTTGTACATTTTCTTAAAAAATGCTGTATCAGAATCAAGTGCTGAAATAATATAATCAACAAGTGCATCATATGACTCCTGAAGACTTGTATACTTCTCTGATGTAAGCGATGACATATCTATCCAGTTCTTAGATATACCATACGTTAAAAGCTGTGAGAGACTTGTCGAATCCCCGTATACCCAGTCATAATAAACACTGTCGCTTGTATCAACATTAGCCAGACTGAATATATTCTCACTTCTTAAAAGGTCATATATATACCAGATATACAACTGCTGTTCCTCTGAAAGTTTTCCATAAGCAGTGTTACCAGATTTAAGCTCACTATCCAACCATGATAAAGTCTGTGACTTTTTTGTCTCAAACTGACTGTAAATCTCAGCTTCATTAGGTGTATTCTGTTCTTCAATTTCTTTTAATGAAACCAGATTATTATCAATAAGTGCAAAATATACTTCCTGTGCTGTTATATATATAGTATCAACATCACCAGAACCATTATAAGTTATCTTATTGCTTCCAGGTGTGAAATATTTCATGAATATATCGGTTATCTCATCTTCTATTGCATTATATATTGATTTCTGAAGGTTAATATCTATTGTAAGATATACATCATGTCCAGCCTGTGGATCTTCCTGATCAAGCACCTCTGTAACTCTTCCTACAGTATCAACATATACCGATTTCTCACCCTTTACTCCGGATAACTCATTCTCCATGCTCTTTTCAATTCCTGATTTACCAACAACATCATTACTTTCATATCCGTCGCCAAGCTCCTCTAATTCTGAATTAGAGACTGTTCCAGTATATCCAAGTATTTGTGAGCAATATACACTATCAACATATCTTCTTATATACTGCTCTTCCACAGTAACGCCAACAAGACCATCACTGTTTTCCAGTATAGCTGCAACAGTTTCATCCGATACTTCATTTGCAATAATAAATGTAAGATATCTGTTATACGAATTGGCAGCCATATATCTTCTTAGATTAACAATCATAAGAGAATGTTCTATTCCAAATTCATCATAATTAACCTCATAAGTCTTGCAAAGGTACTTGAACATATTCTCTGCTGATGTAGCCTTCTGTTCGTCAGAAAGTGCTGCTATCGACTCAGTTCCATAAGAATCTCTTAAAAATCTTAAAAGCGATGTACCCTCAACATTATATGAGAACTGTCCATTATTATAGATAATAGGAAAATCATTAGAATATGTATCTCCATGATTTTCTATAATATCTAATGTCTTGTTAATAGAATTATTAATAGTTGTATTCTTAGTTGCGTTATCTGAATATCTTCCAGAGTCGCTTATCTTGACTGCATATGACAGATCATTGTAAGCAAGAAGAACACCGTTACGGTCATAGATACGGCCTCTGGCAGCCGCAACACTCATATCTTTCTGTATAGAGCTTGATAAGTCTTCAACATATGAATCTCCCTTTATTATCTGAAGAACAAATAATCTGTGAACAAGAACAGAAATCAGAACAATAAACACAAGAATCATAGGAAAAATTCTGGATTTGAGAAGACTTACAATATAATCAAATACTTCCTTCATCAATCTTACCCTTCTTTTTTCTCTCTCTTCCTGGCTCCGTTATCGTACAGAAATAATGTACAGGATGATATATAATAAGAGAAACCAGTGCTGTATATACAACTTCCGGCAAAATAAATCTCGACATAAAAAATCCCACATTAAGTCTGTTATGAAGCAGGAAATTACCAATATATGATATAAATACATATCCGAAATCAGCAGTTATCACAAGTGCAAGAGGGATAAGAATTTCTCTCACCTCGTACTTCTGATAAAAAAAGCCTGAAAAATATCCTATGTAAATAAAAATAAGTGCTGTAAATCCGAATAATCCGGAATAAAACAAATCATACATAATTCCTGCAAAAAATCCAGCAAACATTCCATCATTTTTCCCACAGAAAAACCCAAAAAATACAGGAAGAATAATAAGCCAGTTAGGCGAAATATTAGCAATTGAAATAACTCTTGCAACAGAAACCTGCATGAGATAGAAAAACAATATAATAATTAATTCTGTTATCTTTCTTTTCATAATAAATAGTCCTAAACACTTATTCTTTAAGCTGGGTTATGACTAATACCTCCTGCAGATTATTAAAATCAACTGCGGGAACAATATATCCAGACTGGGTAAGATTGTTAGAATCCAGCTTAACATCCTTAACATATCCAATCAGAATTCCCTGAAGATATTTATCACTTATATTGGATGTAACTACTTTATCACCATTTCTGACAATAACATCACTTTTAAAATGTGAAACACGTATCATTCCTGTATCCATGAGTTCAATATCACCTTGAACTATACATGTTTCATTAGTATCTATAAGCATTCCGCTCACATTACTGTTATTCTCTGTGATTGTCTTGACAATAGAATAATTACTTCCTGTTTCAGAAATAATACCTACAAGACCACCATTTGCAATAACATTCATATCAACTTTAAGCCCATCATCTGTACCTTTATCAATCTTGAATGAAGAATGCCAGTTATCTGTTGTAACTTCAATTACTCTTGCTCCGACTTTAGAATAGCCTGCATACTGCTGGTCAAGCTCATACAGCTCACGGAGCCTGTTAAGTTCATATGAATCCTGCTTTAACTGATTATTTTCTTCTGTAAGCTCATCAATCTGACTCTGAAGATTCTTATTCTCATCAAGAACAACTGATATTTCCTGAAGCGTCTGGTATTTGTCATAAACCCAGAAGCCTATATTGTTCATACCTTTCTGTACTGGAACAACAACCATTGAAACACATTTTTTAAGAGGCTTGGTAAGCGTATCTGTAAAAAAGCTTGTTCCAATAAAGAAGCAGCACAGAACCGTAAGTGCAATGAGAATATTCTTCGAAGTCATAAATGAAGAAATTTTCTTTCTCATTCTAAAACCTGCCCTTAATCAAAATTTTTCTCTGTTGGAGTATATGCAACCTTGGCAAATTCAGGATTAGATACAACTCCCATAAGACCTCTTACAACGCTTTCTGCAGGATGTTCCACAATGTTGACATTAAGATTAGTCTCATCCTTAATATATTTCTCAAGATTATTAATCTGAGATGTTCCTCCTGTAAAATAAACACCATCTTTAATAATATCTGCCGCAAGTTCTGGCGGAGTTCTCTCAAGAATAACTTTAATTGCATCCATAATCGAATGTAATGAATCAATTATTGCCTGATATATAATATCAGAAGATATATCAACACTTACAGGCAGTCCTGATAAAACATTTCTTCCAAAACCAGGTGCAAAGCTTTCTGATACAGGAACAGCACTTCCTAACTGTTTCTTTAAATTCTCAGCAGTCTTGCTTCCAATAACAAGATTATAGGCTTTTCTTACGTTGCTTATAATGCAGTCATCAAGCTTATTACCACCAATCTTAACAGCCTTGCTTATAACGATTCCTCCTAAAGAAAGTACAGAAATCTCTGTTGTCTCAGCGCCGATATTAACAATCATGATACCTTTAGACTTGGTTACATCAAGACCTGCACCAATTGCATCTGCAACAGGCTTATCAACTACATAAACATTCTTAGCCTTTACCTTTGAATCAACCACAAGTTCATAAAAAGCTCTCTTCTCTACTTCTGTTACATCTGTAGGTACAGCAATATAGAAATCTGAACCTGTAATCTTCTTTCCTTCATTAATCTTATTAAAGAAACTAAAAAGAAGTGTCTGCATATTCTCAATATCTGCTATAACACCAAACTTTACAGGGAAAGAAACCTCTATATGCTCAGGAGCTTTCTCATACATCTCATATGCTTCATCTCCAAAAGCTAAAAGCTCTGTTTTATTAGCAATAGCTATAATATTCTTCTCATTAAGTATCTTATCTTTGTCACTGCAGCACATTTTGAAATTACTTGTGCCTATATCAATTCCGTATGCGTTACCCATATCTTACTTCCTTTCTTAATTGTTAATTAATATATTGCATTTGTTTAAAACTGAAATAAGAATTATCTCCTATAACAATATGGTCCAGCAGCTCAATTCCTACAATCTTCCCTGCTTCTGCCACATTCCTTGTAACCTTCATATCTTCCCTGCTCGGAGAAGGATTGCCTGAAGGATGGTTATGAAGAAGAACTATTGAAGCTGCCCTGTTATCAAGTGCTTCTTTAAATATCTCTCTTACCGAAACCATTGAACCAGTGGAAGTTCCTACAGAAAGCACCTTATCTCTTATAAGACGGCATCTGTTATCAAGCATAACAAGTATAAGATGTTCTTTCTCTAGATGTCTCATATCTTCCATATAATACCCGGCTATTGTCTCTGCATTGGAAAAATCGAGTTTTTCTCTTGCCTTCTGCTTCGCAATACGCCTTGAAAGCTCAAGTATACAACATATCTGCACAGCTTTAGCTTTTCCTATGCCTTTAATCTGCATAAGTTCCTGAACAGACATATTATATAGTCCGTTAAGATTACCGGCACTCTCCAGTAACTTTTCAGCAAGTTCGATAGAACTTAATCCGTTCGTTCCAGTTCTGATAATGGCAGCTAACAGCTCCGCATTATCCAGTGCTGTTGCTCCATACTCAAGGCACTTCTCATAAGGAAGAAGCTTATCCTCTTCTACACCTGTTATTATATTCTCATATACCATAAATTAAACAGCAGTCAGATTAAATAAATCTGTAAATAATAATTGCAAGTATAACGCCTATTATACTGGCAATAGTAATCTTAATCTGGAGTGCAAATGTTAATACAAGTACCCCAAGATCTAATACCAGTGGACTGTTAAGACCAAAACTCTGTCCATAAGACAGCCAGCTTAATGTATGTACACCGGCAGTAAGTTCTGCAATAAGACCGCCAAGCACAATGCCTATCAGAATGAATAGCCATAAAAGCCAGCCGTTCTTATATTTAGAAATGTTACTCATAGATTTCACCCTTTAATCATAAATTGGAGCACGGAAAAATCCATACTCCAATGCATTATAACACAAATATTAATTCAATCAAAGCTTTATAAGGTCTTTTTCAAACATTTTCTGAACACTCATCATAATTCCAAGCTTTGCATGATACCATGTAAGTCCTCCCTGGAAGAATACTGAATAAGGTTCTTTTAACGGACCATCAGCAGAAAGCTCTATTGATGAACCCTGAACGAATGCTCCAGCAGCCATTATAACGTCTGAATCATATCCTGGCATTGGCCATGGTTCTGGTGTAACAAAGCTGTCAACAGGTGCTGCAGCCTGAATTCCTTTACAGAAAGCAAGAAGTCCGTCTGCACTTCCAAGCTCAACTGCCTGAATAATATCATATCTTGGCTCACTTCCATCAGGTCTTACTACAAAGCCTGCCTTTTCGTATACATTTGCAGCAAATATAGCACCCTTAAGTGCACCGGCAACAACTACAGGTGATAAGAAAAGCCCCTGATAAAAGCTCTGGTTTACACCGAGTGTTGCACCGACTTCTTTTCCAAGCCCCGGTGAAGACAATCTGTAAGCTGCCTGCTCAACACATTCTTTCTTTCCTGCTATATAACCTCCGCATGGAGCAAGTCCGCCACCAGGATTCTTTATAAGTGAACCGACTATCATATCAGCCCCAACCTGTGAAGGCTCAATTCTTTCAACAAATTCACCGTAGCAGTTATCAACCATACAGATAACATCTGGTTTGATTCCCTTGATAAAACTTATAAGCTCTCCGATTCTTTCAACTGAAAGTGTAGGTCTTGAAGCATATCCCTTAGAACGTTGGATTGTAACAAGCTTTGTTCTTTCATTGATTGCATTCTTAATACCCTCATAATCAAAACCGCCGTCTGGCAGCAGGTCAACCTGTGCATATGTAATTCCATATTCAGCAAGACTTCCCTTAGAAGGCCTGATACCGATAATCTCATCCATTGTATCGTATGGCTTTCCAACAGGTGATAAAAGCTCATCACCCGGTCTTAAGTTAGATGACAAGGCTACATTTAACGCATGTGTTCCGCAGATAATCTGTGGTCTTACAAGAGCATCCTCTGTCTTAAATATATCTGAATATACTTTCTCAAGAGTATCTCTTCCGTCATCGTTGTAACCGTAACCTGTTGTTCCTGATAAATGCATCTCAGCAACCTTATTATCCTGCATCGCCTTTATAACCTTCATCTGGTTATATTCTGCATTCTTGTCTATCTCTTCAAATCTGTCATGAAGCGACCTGATTATATTGTCGCAGTAATCATATACTTCATCACAGATTCCCATATTCTTATACATTTCTCTCATAATCATATAATTTCCTTTTCTTTTAGTTGTTCAAGCATATACGAAAGTGCATCTTCTCTTCGTATCTGGGAAAAATCCACCCATGTAACTGATGGCTCTCGCCGAAACCAAGTAAGCTGCCTTTTTGCAAAATGTCTTGTATCCTGCTTGATCATTTCTCTAAGACCTGCCTCGTCACATCTGCCCTCAAGATAATCGAACACCTCTTTATATCCGATTCCCTGCATGGCAACATCATCCTTTACAAGTCCCATGTCCGACAAATGTTTTACCTCATCAAGCAGTCCATTGTCAAACATTATATCAACACGCCTGTTTATTCTGTCATAGAGAATTTCTCTTTTATCATTAAGGACAAAGTAGCAGAAATTATAAGGGGACTCCTTTGCCCTCTGCTCGTTATTATGTTCTGATATTTTTCTGCCTGTCGTCTTATAAAATTCAAGTGCACGGATAACTCTTTTGACATTATTGGCATGAATTGCCTCTGCAGATTCAGGGTCAGCTTCTTTTAACATATCGTGAAGCACCCCTGGACCCTTAGTATCAGCAATCTTTTGAAGATAATCTCTGTATTCATAATCACTTTCATCATCTTCAAATGTAGAATCATATAAAAGAGCCTGGATATAAAATCCTGTTCCGCCGACAACTACAGGAATATGTCCATTCTTACGGATTTTTTCTATAGCATCTGTTGCCATAGACTTGAATCTTGCCACATCAAAGCCCTCTGATGGTTCAATCTCATCAACAAGATAATGTTTAACTCCCTGCATCTCTTCTTTCGTTATCTTGGCAGTTCCGATATCCATATATCTGTACACCTGCATGGAATCGGCACTTATTATCTCACCGTTTACCGCCTTTGCAAGTGCAATGGAAAGCTCTGTCTTTCCAACTGCTGTCGGACCTGTAAGTATTATTAAAGGTTCTTTTTTCATATCAGCCTCTATACTATTCGTTTAAATTTCTTTTCTATCTCATATTTGCTCATCATAATAAGCGTTGGCCTTCCATGTGGACAGTTATATGGATTATCTGCCCTCATAAGCTCATCCATCAGTTCAAATGCTTCGTTGAATGACAGCCTGTTATTGCCCTTTACAGCCGCTTTACATGACATGCTTGCAACCTTTTCAGTAATAACATCAGGGTCTTTGCCGGCACTTTCTTCTGAAAGCCCATCAAGAACATCAATAAAGAGCTGTTTGTAATCCATCTTTGGAAGTCCGGCAGGAATTCCTGTAACCTTATATTCATTGCCGCCGAATTCTTCTATCTCATAGCCTAATCTTTTAAATATGTCCTGATTAGTTTTGTATATCTCTTCCTCATGCATATTAAGTGACAATACAATCGATGGAAGAATCATCTGTGTTCCAATTGTCTTATTATGAAGCTTATTCATTATCTTTTCATAAAGCACCTTTTCATGTGCTGCATGCTGGTCCATCATATAGAATTTATCTTCAAATTCAATAAGCCAGTAAGTATCAAAAAGCTGTCCTATAATTCTGTATTTGTTGCGGCTGCTCTCATCAAGAAGCTTATTCTCAAAAAGATTCATCTGCTTTGGTGGTTCAGACTTTGCCACAGCTTCATATCTTGCTTTATCTTCCTTAACCATCTGCTCAGAACGCTTAATTTCAAAAGGTTCAGGCAATTTAACATCAGGCATAACATTTCTTACAACAGGTGCTTCCTGCATTTTAACTGCAACAGGCTCTGGTACAGAAACTTCTGCTATAAGTTCCTTTGAATTAAGTGCTTTTAAACATGTATCGTACACAAAATTATATATATATTCATTGTTCGAGAAGCGCAGCTCCATCTTGGTTGGATGCACATTTACATCAATAATTGCAGGATTAATCTTAAAATGTATTGCACTGAACGGATAATTGTGAGGCATTATAAAGCCCTTATACGCATCCTCTATTGCCTTAGTTATAATACTGCTCTTGATATATCTGCCATTGATATAATAATTCTCATAAGTCCTGTTTCCGCGGACAACCATAGGCTTGCCAATAAAACCGGAAGCCTCAATATCCTGAGACTTGCCGCTGATTTCATACAGATTATTAGTTATATCCCGACCATACACATTATATATTATATCCTTAAGATTCATATTACCCGATGTATGCAGCTTATTCTGGTTATTGCTTATGAATCTGAACGAAATATCAGGATGCGAAAGTGCCAGATATTCCACAAGCGAACCAATATATCCACCCTCAGTTGTAGCAGTTTTTAAGAACTTTCTTCTAACAGGAGTATTATAGAAAAGATTTCTTACAATAAATGTAGTTCCCTCCGGAGCACCTATTTCTGCCACTTCCCCGGGTACGCCGCCATCAATAGTATAATGCACACCGCTTAAGCATTCGGAAGTCTTTGTAATAAGTTCAACCTGTGAAACGGCAGCTATACTTGCAAGTGCCTCACCTCTGAAGCCAAGAGACGAAACTGCCATAAGATCTTCAATTGATTTAATTTTACTTGTAGCATGTCTTTTAAATGCTATCTCAATCTCATCTTTATTGATACCACTTCCATTATCAGTAACCCTGATAAATGAAATTCCACCTTCCTTTATCTCAACTGTAATCGCAGTTGCTCCGGCATCAATAGCATTTTCAACAAGCTCCTTAACTACAGAAGAAGGTCTTTCGACAACCTCTCCTGCAGCAATCTTATTAATCGTATTCTGGTCTAAAAGTGTTATTGACATACAATCCTCCCTGTTTTACCAGCGGTTCTTAGCTTTTCCCTGCAGCTTATAAAGTGTATTAAGTGCATCTATAGGTGTCATATTGCTTATATCAAGATTCATAATATCAGTTACTATATCATCATCCTTAACAGTATCAAAAAGTGACATCTGCTTAACTTCAAGGTCATTAACCTTTCTGTACTTGTCATTCATCTTGTCAAGCTTCTTGGAATACTGTGCAATATCCCTGGCTTTCTGTGATATATCAGCGTCACTTAAATCAACAACAAGTTCCTTTGCCCTGTTAAGCACCACATCAGGAACTCCTGCAAGCTTGGCAACCTGAATACCATAACTCTTATCCGCACCTCCCTTTACAATCTTTCTTAAAAAGACGATATCATCGCCATTCTCCTTAACAGCAATACAGTAATTATTAACTCCGTCGAGAGTTCCTTCTAACTCAGTAAGTTCATGGTAATGTGTTGCAAAAAGTGTTTTGGCTCCTAAATATTTAGTATTGGCAATATACTCAACAACAGCCCATGCAATACTTAATCCATCAAATGTGCTTGTTCCTCTTCCTATTTCATCAAGAATTATAAGACTCTTAGGCGTTGCATTTCTTAAAATATTGGCAACCTCAGTCATCTCAACCATGAAGGTTGACTGACCTGAAGCTAAGTCATCAGATGCTCCGACTCGTGTAAATATACGGTCTACGATACATATATTAGCTGAATCAGCAGGTACAAAAGAACCTGTCTGTGCCATAAGCACAATAAGTGCAGTCTGTCTCATATATGTAGATTTACCAGCCATATTAGGACCTGTGATAATCGAAATCCTATTCATGCCATTGTCAAGATAAGTATCATTGGCAATGAACATATCATTGGAAATCATCTTCTCAACTACAGGGTGACGACCATTCTTGATATCTATAATACCCTTTTCATTAATCTTAGGTCTTACAAAATTATTCTGTGTTGCAACAACAGAAAGTGATGCATACACATCAATCATCGCAATAGCCTTGGCTGTATTCTGTATTCTTACAACCTCTGCTGCAATACGTTCTCTGACCTCACAAAACAGGTCATACTCAAGTGAGTAGAGCTTATCCTCTGCGCCAAGAATAATATCTTCAAGATGCTTTAACTCATCTGTAGTGTATCTTTCAGAACCGGTAAGAGTCTGCTTTCGTACCCATTCAGCAGGAACAAGATTTTTAAATGAATTAGTAACCTCCAGGTAATATCCGAATACCTTGTTATACTTAACTTTAAGATTCTTAATTCCTGTCTTTTCTTTCTCCCTGCTTTCAAGCTCTGCAAGCCATTCTTTTCCTTTAATCTTGGCATTACGAAGCTCATCAGCCTCTGCTGAAAAGCCGTCCTTTATCATTCCACCATCACGCATTGTAATCGGAGGATCATCTATAATTGCAGTGTCTACAAGATTATATAAGTCTTTTAAGTCGTCCATCTGCTCAAAGCACTGTCTGAATACATCACACTTAAAATGTCCTGTCTGATTCTTAATGTGAGGTATCATCTCAAGGGAATTCTTAAATGCAATTAAATCCCTTGGATTAGCTGACTTACAGCTAATCTTAGTCATAATTCGCTCAAGGTCATATATAGGACCGAGATATTCACGAATTTCTTCCCTGTCAATTGCATTATCAGAAAGCTCCTCTATAGCGTCCTGTCTTCTTATAATCTCGTCTCTGTTAATAAGCGGCTGCAGCACGAGATTTCTTAACGCTCTTGCGCCCATTGCAGTCTTGGTCTTATCAAGTACCCACAGAAGCGAGCCTTTTTTCTGCTTTTCACGCATAGTCTCAACAAGTTCAAGATTTCGTCTTGATGAACTGTCTATAAGCATGTATTTACCTGTTGTGTAAGGTACAATGCTTGTGATATGAGACATATCACTTTTCTGTGTCTGGGTAAGATATATAAGAAGTGCTCCCGCAGCATCAATTCCTACCGGATAGTCCTTGATTCCAAGTCCGTCCAGCATATTTACATGAAAATGTTCTTTTAACTTTGCCTTGCATGAATCATCATCAAAATACCAGTTCTCAAGTGTTGACACTGATACAGAAAGCTTTTCAGATATAAATGTAAGATCAATTCCACTCATTGCAAAATACTCGTTAAGTATTATCTCTGAAGGAACAAACTTATTAATTTCATCAATAAGTTCTGCACCTGTCTTGATCTCAGTTACAAAAAAGTCACCTGTTGAATAATCTGCAATAGCAACACCAAGCACATCTCCAAGATAAACAATACTCATAAGATAATTGTTCTTAGTTTCATCAAGTGCCTGACTGTTTAAGTTAGTTCCTGGTGTTACAACCTTTATAACCTCTCTTTTGACGATACCTTTCGCCTGCTTAGGGTCTTCCATCTGCTCGCATATTGCGACCTTGTGTCCATTAGAAACAAGCCTGTTAATATAAGTTTCTGCCGCATGAAAAGGAACGCCGCACATAGGCGCACGTTCCTCCTGTCCACAGTCTTTTCCTGTTAATGTAAGTTCCAGTTCCTTAGAGACAACTAAAGCATCATCAAAAAACATTTCATAGAAATCTCCAAGTCTGTAAAAAAGTATGCAGTCTTTATATTCTGCTTTAGTAGCAAGATAATGCTGCATCATTGGTGAATACTCTGCCATTATATTACTCCCCGATTAATCCTCTATAAGTCTGCCCATATAGTAAAATCCTTTACATTCGTCAAGATGTACTGTCACAATCTGTCCGATAAGTGATTCATCCCCCGCGAAATGTACAAGAATATTGTTAGTCATTCTGCCTGTAACAAAGCCTTCTTCATGGTCATCTTTCCCCTCAACCAAGACCTTCATATCCATACCTTCATATCTTCTGATATGCTCATGTGACACTTCATTGACAGTTGCAAGCAGTCTGTTAAATCTGTCCTTAACAACATCCTCCGGCACCTGATTTTCCATTCTGGCAGCAGGCGTACCTGTTCTTTTTGAATATATAAATGTATATGCACTATCAAACTTTGCTTTCTTAACAACATCAATAGTATCCTCAAAGTCTTCCTCTGTCTCACCAGGGAAGCCAACAATAATATCAGTTGTAATAGAAACATCAGGCAGGATTCTTCTTATCATCTCAACCTGCTCTAAGTAATGCTCTTTAGTGTACTTTCTGTTCATCAGTTTAAGAAGCCTTGAGCTTCCTGACTGAAGTGGAAAATGTATATGATTACATATTTTTTTGGAATCTCTTATAACTTCAAGCGTCTCTTTCTCAATATCCTTAGGATGAGGTGTCATGAATCTGATTCTTTCAAGTCCCTCTATCTTATCAATCTCTCTTAGAAGCTGCGCAAATGATACAGGATTATCAAGTGTTTTTCCATAAGAATCAACATTTTGTCCAAGAAGCATAACCTCCTTAACGCCATCCTTTACAAGCCTTTCAATCTCCATGATGATATCCTTAGGTTCACGGCTTATCTCTCTTCCTCGTACATAAGGCACAATACAGTAAGTACAGAAATTATTACAGCCGTACATAATATTAACACCTGATTTGAATGGGAACTTTCTTTCTGTAGGAAGCTCCTCAACAATATCCTTTGTCTTTTCCCAGATATCAATAACCTGGCTTCCTGATGTAATTCTGTTATATATAAGCTTTGCCATTGCATATATATTAAATGTTCCAAAAACAATATCAACAAACTTATAAGAATCTCTTATCTTCTCAACCACATCAGGTTCCTGCATCATACATCCACACATCGCAATAAGCATATTGGGATTCTTTCTTTTGACATTCTTAAGATGACCAAGACGTCCATAAACCTTAAGGTTGGCATTTTCTCTTACAGTACATGTATTATATATAACAAAATCTGATTTATCCTCGTCCTCTGTCTCAAGATATCCAATCTCTTTAAGAACACCGAGAAGCTTCTCAGAATCTCTGGCATTCATCTGGCAGCCAAATGTGTGTACACACGCATATAACGGTCTGCCTATTTCTTTTGTTTTCTTTTCCAAGAACTTCTTACATTCTCCAATATAATAAAGCTGTTCTTCAAGTGCACTGGTGTTATTAACTTCCTGCATTATCTACATTTCTCCATTCTATACTTATCCTAATATGAGCTTTTTCAAATGCTGTTCTTCAAAATCAGCAACACATACAGGCTTACCATAATAGTATCCCTGAATATAATCTGCGCCAAGTTCCCTGACACACGCAAGCTCTTCCTTTGTCTCAACACCCTCAATACACACATGTAATCCCATCTCATGTGCCATCTTAATTATGAAACTGACCATAAGATAATTATTCCTCTGCTTATCTATGTCAGTTATAAATGACCTGTCGACCTTAACTATATCAAATATTTTGTCACGCATATATCCATAGTTGGAATATCCCGTTCCAAAATCATCAATAGCAAGTCTGAAATCATTCTTTATAAATTCTTTAAATACCCGCTCAACTGCCGGAATCCTGTCCATCTCGATTGTTTCAGTTATCTCAAATACATAATGATTATTGGCTGCACTATACCTTCCAATACGCTCCAATACATCTTTAATTATATTACTTTTGACAATCTGTACGAAAGACAGATTAATATGCATTACAAAGTCTGGAATATTGGTAATCCATCTGTTGCATGCTTTGGCAGCCGTATCAATTATCCATCTTCCAAGTGGAATAATAAGTGCGCTTTCCTCCAAAAGTGGAATAAACTTGTCCGGTTCCATAAAGCCATACTTTGAACAATTCCACCTTATAAGTGCCTCAGCTCCTGACAGCTTATCATTCTGTGGATTATATATAGGCTGAAAATACAACTCAAAGCCTTCAAAACCTTCGCTTATACATCTGCGAAGTTCATCCTGTATACCAAGTTTCTTAATATATTCCATATAATTGACAGAATCAAATATTTCACAGCGGTTCTTACCATTTAATTTGGCAGCATGAAGCGAGAATTTAGCATTTTTTAATAAGTCATTAAAGCTGTCTCTTTCCGTATCAAATTCAGCAGCTCCCGCAGATATAGTAAAGAATATATCATACTTTCTATGTTCTATCACCCTGTCAATCCTGTTTCTGATTCTCTTATATAAATTCTTAGCCTGCTCAATATTATCCTCGATTGTATATGGCATAAATATAGCACATTCATCACCTGGCATTCTGAATATTCTGAGCCGAGTATCTATATATCTTCTGATTGCATCCGTAAGAATATTAAGTACTTCATCACCTGTCTTAGCACCATATTTTTCATTAAGTTCCTTAAAATTATCAACTCCGACAAGCATGAGGAAACCTCTTGAATGTCTGACTTTGCAATACTCATTATACACGTTTTCAAGAACTACTTCTCTGTAAAGTCCCGTGTTATTATCAAATCTGCTCTGCTTTCCTATCTCAGATATTCTTCCTATAAGGTACTTTATGCCATGGCTTATGACATACTGCCCCCGGCAGTTTATGGCAACATATGTGCCATCAACTGTTTTCCATCTGTATTCAAGATTGTGTTCTTTTCTTCTGCCATTGATGCCTTCCTGAAGATCTTCCATAAGCATATCAATGTCATCAGGATGAACAACCGTTTTTAATTGGGCTGTAGCATTTTCAAATGCATTGGATTCAAATGGAAATACATCTGTAATTGATTTGGAACATATAGCTCTGTCATTAGTAAAATCAAATATATACAGGTAATCATCTGTACTTAATTCAACAAGATTAAGAAAGTATTTCATTTCTTCCAAATCAAAATCTCTTCTAATCATAAAAACACCCAATACTTATAAAACATTTTACTGCCTTATCTGTCCCTCTCCATATATAACATACTTAGTTGTTGTAAGTGCCTTAAGCCCCATAGGACCTCTTGCATGGAGCTTCTGCGTACTTATTCCAATCTCAGCACCAAATCCGAATTCAAATCCATCAGAAAATCTTGTAGAAGCATTTACATATACACATGCAGCATCTATTTCATCAAGAAATCTGTTGGCATTATTGTAATCTTTAGTGATTATTGACTCTGAATGGCCTGTGTTATATGTATTAATATGCTCTATTGCTTCGTCAACAGAGTCAACAGTCTTCACAGATATAATATAATCAAGATATTCCATTCCCCAGTCATCATCACTTGCTGGAACAATTCTTGAATCACACTGCATTGCATATTCATCACCACGTACTTCAACATCTTTTTTCTTAAGTGCATCAACAATAAGTGGAATAGCCTGCTTTGCAACAGCTCTGTGAATAACCAGCGATTCGCACGCATTACATACTCCAATTCTTGAAGTCTTGGCATTATATATAACCTTAACTGCCATATCAATATCAGCATATTCATCAACATACACATGACAGTTGCCTGTACCAGTCTCTATTACAGGTACTGTACTGTTATTAACAACATTCTTAATAAGACCTGCCCCACCTCTTGGAATAATTACATCAACATAATTATTCATCTTCATAAGCTGGTTAACAAGTGCTCTGTCCGTATCTTTTATAAGATTAATAACATCAGGATTAATTCCGTTGTCATAAAGAGCCTTTGCAATAACATCTGCAATTGCAATATTAGAATTAATAGAATCACTTCCGCCTCTTAAGATGCAGGCATTGCCTGATTTGAATGTAAGTCCAAATGCATCTGCAGTAACATTAGGTCTTGACTCATAGATAATCGCAACAACGCCAAGTGGAACTCTCTTAGTTCCGATAACAAGTCCATTAGGTCTTTTCTTCATTCCTGTAACTTCACCAACAGGATCTTCAAGTCCCGTAAGAACTCTTATTCCGTCTGCCATTGCATTAATTCTCTTAACATCAAGTGTTAGTCTGTCAATAAGTGCAGGCTTCATTCCGTTAGCTTTGGCATTAACAAGGTCTTTTTCATTGGCTGCAATTATACTCTCTACATTAGCTGTAAGTGCATCAGCAACCGCTTCAAGTGCCTTGTTCTTCTCATCTATTCCAAGCTTTGCAAGATATCTTGATGCCTTCTTTGCCTTAATTCCAATCTGCTCAAGTGTCTCCATTAATTATCCCTCCTTATAAACTGTGTCTGTGTAATAATATAATCTGGTTTTAAATCATGTTCCTCATAAGGTATAGATTCTAATAACTGGAAATCAAATGCAAGCGCCGCCTTTATAAATGTATTATCTATGGATAAATATCTGTCATAAAACCCACCGCCATAACCTATTCTGTGAAAATCATAATCAAACGCAAGCCCAGGCATAATAAAAAGTCCATCTCTGGTATCAGCTTTCTCACAGGCGTCAGATGGTTCCATAATTCCCATATAACCGCTTACAAGGTCATTCTCATCAGATAAGCAATAAAACTCCATCTGTGTCTTTGATAAAACTTTTGGAGCATATACTTTCTTGCCATCCATAAAGCACTGCGAAAGAAGCATATATGTATCAACTTCCCTGTTATAGCTCATATACAGAAATACATTTTCCGATGTTTTATATATGTCCGATTTTTTCAATCTGTCAATTATAAGTCTACTCTGCATTTCAATATCTTCATCTGACAATTCATGTCTGCGGTTCATAATAAGCTGACGCACTTCATTCTTATCCATCTAGTTACCTTTCTCTGCCTGTTCCTCTGACAATCTTTTCATCTTCTCATCATGTCTTGCCTTGACATCTATTAAAGAACCATCAGGATTCTTAATCTTAATAGATTCTAACTGTCCTCTTAAGTTTTCTCTGAAAGCTTTAACATATTCAGCTCTTAACTGCTTCTGTTCAGCAAGTTCTGCATCTGTAAGTCCCTCTGCTTTAGATTTATGATAAAGCTCGTTAATTCTTTCTAATGTTTTCTCTGTAACCATATAAACCTCTGTCACTAATTAGTAAATATAATCAAATCATCTCCGCTTTCTACACAACTATTATACACAGCCTTTGTAGAAAACATAGGATGATGAAGTTCCGATATTCTGTATGCTTCAATATATTCAGAAGCTTTCTTAATAAAGAAAAATCTATGTCTCATACGGGTTATAACAACAATATCATTCTTCATATATCTGAATTTCATATCGGAATGAAGCCTGTATTCTGGCTTCTGTGTATTAAGATTAACAAAGCATGTGCTCTTGTCCTCATTCTTAAGTATATAAGGCGTGTCATTAATAATATATGTAAAACTCAAATCCATTGCATGCTCGACATTGTTATTAAATCTTACCTGCTTAACCTTTGTTATAGCATCATATATCACAATCTCTTCTGACTGGCTCTGGAAATTATATTTGGAATAAATAATCTTCCCCGCACTAGCTTTAATATATGGAAATGTAGTATCTTTATCAGATGCATCCAGTTCTTCCATAGTAATCATCTGTCCGTTAAAAGATATCTCCGATACAAACTGCTTGGCATTAAAAAGTGCTATCTTCTCATCATTATGTGAATCATCTGATATAAGCCTGTCAGCTCCGAATTTAATCACACAATTATTACCCCCTGTAGGAAGAACCTTGTATATCCCCAAGTCCTTTACAAATGTATCACTCAGATTATTGTCTGATTCAGAATTAATATCATGTAAAAATATATCTATAAGTTTTCCATTCGTGTCAAGCTTCTCAACAAAAAAGTAGTTAGAATCCATTACAAATATATAATATCTTAACTTCCGTGAAATATCAGTGTTATCTATCTCCATACTGAATACAGCTTCATTCTCATTAGTATCAAACATAAATCTGTATACAGTAAGAAGTGTACGGCTTTCAGTCACTGATTCCAGTGATGTGAAGAACATATAATTTCTTTCAAGGCATGCATACCTCACCTTGCAGAAATGATACTTCTTAACCTGTGATGCCACTTCATACTTCTCATTAGTTGCTGCATTAAGAATAAAATATTTTTTCCCATGAAGCCCCTGATACTGATAATTATCATCTGTTATCTGCATTAAAAGCCTGTCATTAATTGGAAAAAATATTCCCTCCTCTGAATTCTTCATCAGCTTAATATCCATGTATGACCTCCCATAGTTGTGCAAGTAATATCCAGTCTTTCTAGTCTATAAGTGACATCAGATCAAAATCAGATGCCCTGTGATTCAAGAACAGAGTTCCAACATTCTCTCCAGCCATAACCCTGATAATATTATCAACATCATTACCGTTAGTAATAATCATATCTGCCCCCGACAGTGTTGCAATCTTGCCTGCGATTAGCTTGGTTGTCATACCGCCAGTCCCCATATTACTGCCGGATGAGCCTTTGCCCATTCCCATAAGCTTATCATCAATCTCATATACAGTCTCAACGAACTTTGCATTAGGATTAGTATTCGGATCATCTGTATACAGACCGTCAATATCAGATAACAGAATAAGAAGATCTGCCCCGATAATTGAAGCAACAATTGCTGAAAGTCTGTCATTATCTCCAAAAGCCTGAAGCTGTTCAATCTCATAAGTTGATACTGTATCATTCTCATTAACAATTGGAACTGCGCCGAGCTTTAAGATTTCGTTAAATGTATTCTGTGCATTAGTTCTGTTCACATCATTAACAATAGTGTTCTTAGTAAGAAGAACCTGGGATGCAACAGCACCATATTCTGCAAATATCTTCTGGTAAACCATCATTAACTTAGCCTGTCCTATCGAAGCGCAAGCCTGTTTTACAGGAAGCTCTGTAGGTCTGTCATTAAGTCCTATAACAGCTCTTCCTACTGCTATTGCCCCGGAAGAAACAAGTACCACATCCTTGCCTGAATTCTTAATATCAATAAGAATTCTCACAAGCTTCTCGATTTTCAGAAGATCTAATCTTCCTGTCTGCTCATGCATAAGCGAAGATGATCCTATCTTTATGACAATTCTTTTCTTGTCTTTTATAAATTCTCTATAATTCCCCATATTCTATATCTCCAGTAAAAAATTCAAACATTGATTTATTTTACTATATTTTTATTAAAAAGTCCATATTATGCCATGTCAGCAGTCTCACACAGTCATATACTCTGCAACCTTAACGCCGTCAACCGCTGCAGATGTTATGCCTCCAGCATACCCTGCACCTTCACCGCACGGATACAAGCCACACACCGATGTGCTCACAAGTTCATCATTTCTTACTATTCTTACAGGACTTGAGGTTCTGCTCTCAACACCCGAAAGTACGGCATCTTTCCTGTCAAAGTCATGTATAAATCTTGAAAAACCATGCACACCTTCAACAACCGAATCTGCCACATAAGAAGGTAATACATTTCTAAGATTAGCAAATGTATATTCACCCTTTATACAAGGCTCAACCTCTCCCAATTCCGTTGTTGTTATATTTTTTTCAAAATCGCCAAATAACTGTACCGGAACTTTTCCATTTCCTTCAGCATAAGCATTTGCTTCTAACTGTCTCTGAAATTTTATTCCGTCAAGTACTCCATGTCCGAAATCATCTGGTCCGACTGTAACAATTATTGCTGAATTAGCATTGCGGGAATCACGGCCTGAATAACTCATTCCATTAACACATGTCCTGCCGTTCTCTGATGAAGCATTAACAACATAACCTCCTGGACACATGCAGAAAGAATACACACCTCGTTCTTTATCTGTATTCTTTGTCTTGTAAGTAACTTTATAATCAGCAGCCGGAAGCTCATATGCAGCATCAGCATAAGCATTATAATTAATCATTTCCTGAGGATGTTCTATTCTTACTCCAACAGCAAAAGGCTTCGGCTCCATATCTATATTCTCACTGTGAAGATATTCAAATGTATCTCTTGAGCTGTGACCTATTGCAAGGCACACTTTACTGCATTTTCTTGCATACTCGCCATCTTTGTCAGCTATGACAACGCCACACACTTTTCCGTCTTTAATCTCAATCTTTTTAAGACAACTTCCAAAATTAACTTCACCGCCAAGCGCGGTAATATGCTGTCTTATATTCTTAATTACAACCGCAAGCACGTCTGTTCCTATATGCGGCTTATTGGCGTACAAAATCTCTTCTGATGCACCGAATTCAACAAAACTCTGCAGAACATATCTTATTCTTCCAAATGTATCTGAAATCTGTGTGTTAAGCTTTCCATCAGAAAATGTGCCTGCTCCCCCTTCACCAAACTGCACATTACATTCTGTATCAAGCTCACCCGTCTCCCAGAACTGTGCAACCTTCTTAGTTCTTGTATCAACATCCTGTCCACGCTCATATACAACAGGTCTAAGCCCCGCTTTGGCAAGCTCAAGAGCACAGAATATTCCTGCCGGTCCAAATCCGATAACTACAGGTCTTTCATCTTCATTAACATTTTCTGTTGCATTAACAGGAAACTTATAGATAATCCTTTTAGACATAACAGCATTCTTGCAGCCTGATTTCTTAAGTACATTTTCAAGCTTTTCTTCTTTACCAGAACGCACCACCTTATACACTTCAACACTGTATATATACATAACCTGAGGCTTGTGTCTGCAGTCAAGCGATCTTTTTGCTATCTCATAATCAATCTGTGCATCTTTTCCAAGTCTTAATTCTTTTTTTATAATTCCCTCTAAAAATGCTGTATTTTTATCAGGAGATATCTTTATATTACTAATCTTAATACATTTCTTTTCCATTATTCTCATTCCTGTCTGTTACAATAATCAAACGCCGACTTAGCAGCAACTGCCCCGCTGCTCCATGCCCACTGAAGGTTATAACCTCCACATCTGCCATCTATATCTACAAGCTCCCCGGCGAAGAATATTCCATGATTATCAACTGATTCAAGATTATAATTCAGCTCTGATACATCAACACCACCCTGGCAGACCTGTGCATAATCATTTCCCTTATATCCTGTTATATGGTAGCGGAGGGATTTCATATGTCTGACAAGTTTCTGGCATATGTCGTCATCTATATCAGAAGCCGAGGAATTGCCCTCAATTCCAATATCCTTACATATCATCATTACAAGCTTTTTATTAAACAACCCTGACAGGCTTTCGCTTACTGACTGATGCTTTCTTGTATTAACAGCACATTTTAGCATTGATAAAAGGTCATCTTCTTTAATATCTGCTGCCACATCAACAAGTGCTTCAACCCTCTGACCTTCTTCCATCGCCCTGACAGCAAAACGGCTCACCTGAAAAACAGGGATTCCTGATATTCCATAATCAGTAAACTGAATCTCGCCAGTATCCTCAGCAACCACTCTGCCTGCTACCATAATCTTAACATTACCATATGCTCTTACACCCGTTGCAAGCTTCATATTCTTCTTGTCCGATTCAAGTGCCGTAAGAGCCGGAAGAGGCTTAACAACCTTAATTCCAAGCTTCTTAACAAGCTTATAACCGCTTCCATCAGAACCAGAAGACGGTGAAGCTGCCGAACCACATGCAAGTATCACTGTCTTAGTCTTAATTGTATTAGTCTTCGCTCCTTCAAGCTGTAACACATATTCGCTGCCTGCCCTGTCAATTTTTTTAACAGATGTCTCAAAAAAAACCGGAATATCAAGTGCCTGTATCTTTCCTGTAAACGCCAGCGCCACAGAAGCCGCCATCTCTGACCTCGGATACAGATAGCCATTACGCTCCTTCTTATATACACTTAAGTCCTCAAAAAAATGTATTGTATCATCAACATTAAACCTGTTAATAATCTCCATCGCAAAATCTGCGTTATTGTTCTGATACATTTCCTTAGTCATTAATGTATTAGAAAAATTACATTTGCCATTGCCAGTCTTTAATATCTTAGTTCCAAGCTTTGCTGTGTGTTCTATAATCACAGTCTGCATATTATTCTCTTTACATTGTATGGCAGCCATCATTCCGGCTGCACCTCCGCCTATAACCACACAATCAAAACTCATAAAATCTAGTCCTCATATTCAAAATAATCAAAATCTGCCGGTATCCTGCTTCCGCAGCCACCATTATTGGCATATATTCCAACAAGCGTTCCTGTATGACGCTTTCTGTCATCAGGCACACCCTCATCACACAGATATATACAATTTTCAAGCACTCCTGCTGGTTCCCAATGTTCACCATCATAGCTGTAGTAAAAGCTTCTTGTCAGTTTATCAACTACGACCTTTAAGTATATGCTCTGCTCCTTTATATTGTCCACCTGTGAGATAAGCTCTTCGCCATGGTTTCTGTTAATTACAAGCTGTAACTTTCTTCCATTCTCATAACACAATGACAATCTTACATAAGTCGCAGTACTGTAATAGCATGTAAGCCCTGCCTGTTCTCCGTTCTTTTCAGGATAGAAGTCAACCTTTGTATGAGCTGTATACGATAATTCCTGTTCTCTTCTTACAAGAGTATTCTTAGCCCTTATCTCATTAAGAGTTCCGTCCATTGTCCAGAGCCTTAAGTATCCTTTTCTTTCTGTGAGAGAATAATTACCCTTAACAGGATTTCTTACAAACTCCCAGTTAAGATTAAGTGTATCATCATCAAAATCATCTCTTGTCCATTTTTCAAATGTGCATTCAGGTAATTCAGGTGCTTTCTGTGTAAGGCTTGGTCCTTTTCTGTCATTAATCACGAACCAGCCGTCTGAAAGCCATGTAACAGGGTCAAGTGCTGTCTCTCTTCCTATTGTTGTATAGTTGCCCTGATTAGGTCTTCCACACAGATAATAGCACCACCAGCTTCCGTCCTGTGTCTCAATTATATTGCCATGTCCTGTTCTCTGAATCGGTGCATCTGGATTAAACTGTCTCAATACAGGATTGTATGGTGATTCCTCATATGGTCCATACAGATTCTTTGAACGGGCAACATTGATTCCATGTCCATAGCCTGTACCGCCTTCCGCAAGCATTGCATAATAATACTCACCCTTCTTAAAAATGTGTGGTCCTTCCGGACATCTCTCTCCAGTTCCTGGCCATACACACACACTTTCACCTGTAACCTTAGTGCAGTCATCACTGAGTGGTAAAAGATTGATTCCAGGACTTATAAGAAGATACTTCTTACCGTCATCATCAACAAATAAAGCTGGGTCAATATTATCAACCTCAAGCCAAGCTGGCTTTGAATATGGTCCTTGTGGCTTATCCGATGTTACAACAAGCTGGCGTCTTAATACATTATTATCTCTTTTGCCATCTCCATTAAGCCTTAAAGTTGCCATTATAATGAATTTACCATCAACATAATTAATATCCGGTGCCCATATGCCATGTGAGTCTTTAATATCTCTTAAATCAAGTTCTTCTGAATCTGTAATTGCATGTCCAATTACATGCCAGTGAATCATATCCTTGGAATGGCTGATTGCAATTGCAGGGAAATACTGAAATGTTGAATTAGCCATATAATAGTCATCTCCAACTCTTACTACCGAAGGATCCGGAAAGAATCCTCTCTGTACCGGATTGTTATACATATCACTCATATCGTAAATTCCTTTTCTTTTATATATTTTCTGAATTTTGCAGGTGTCATGTTGTATTTCTCAGTAAATATCCTGTAGAAATATCCTTTATTTCTATATCCGACTTCCTTTATAATCTCATCAACATCCATTGAATCTTCTTTTAAAAGAATGGCCGATTTGTTCAATCTGCAATCCTGCAGATATTCCGTGAAAGTCATACCTGTCTGTGCCTTTAAAAACCTGTTGAAATAATCCTCCTGATAACCGAATCTTTCAACAAGCATATCTATTGTAACATCTTTCATATTATCTTCAATAAAATCTGTAATTTCCTGATGCAAAAGCCAGTTAATTTTCTTTCTTATGTATCTTGACTGTGCATACTCATATACTGTTCCTAGCCGCCACAGAATCCTAAGCATAAGTCCCTGACATATATATGCAGACGCCATATCCGCCACACCACACTCATTAATAAGAGCCGTCAGCATATCTTTTAATTCATTATCATAATGATTTCTGAATGTAAAGTGTATGTATCCGCTGTTCTTTAATGCTTTCCCCAACTCTTTAATATAATCGGATGCCTGTTCATCTGCCATTGAATTCGTTATAAGTGCTTTAACAATCACATCCGATACTTCAAGTCTTATTACAAATGCAGCTTCATCCTCAAAGCTTTCCCAATGTACACAATCCGAATTAATAAGGCATACATCACCTTTCTTCATATGTACATCATCTCCACTTATATGCTGTGTAAGACTTCCATCAGATACATACAGCAATTCTGCATAAGCATGATTATGCCGGTCAGTTTTAGTGCCTGACACATATCTGTTCAGATGAAATAAAGATTTAAGTACATTATGACCAGTCATTTTATCCAAATTCCGCACCTCCTGACATCATAGAAACATTTTAACATAAAAAGTCGTCTCAAGAAACTTATATTTTAAAAAGTCGCTATAGGTAACTTTTGTATATAATCATTCACCTTTGTTAAAACATTTGTAATATAAACCCTTAAATGCTATAATAATTATGTTAGTTACACCTAACTTGCATAGAAAGGAGCTTTTATGTCTGAATTCATAATATTAGCAATTCCTTTTGTTGGAACATCTCTTGGCTCTGCCATGGTGTTCTTCTTAAAAAAACGGATTGCCCCAAAGTTTGAAAAAATGCTTTTAGGATTCGCGGCAGGAGTTATGATTGCCGCATCAGTATGGTCTTTGCTGATACCATCTATAGATATGTCTAAGGGAGGCAGTGCTCCGGAATGGCTGGCTGCACTGGTTGGTTTTCTTGCAGGAATATTCTTTCTTCTGCTTCTTGATACTGTCATTCCACATATGCATATTGAAAGTAAGAATCAGGAAGGCATTAAGACAAATTCCATATCCAAAACTACCATGATGCTCTTCGCCGTAACATTACATAATATTCCTGAGGGCATGTCTGTCGGTGTTGCATTCGCCGGCGCAATGATGAAGGATTCAGGAATAACTGCTACTGCTGCAATGGCTCTTGCAATTGGTATTGCAATACAGAATTTTCCAGAAGGAGCAATTATATCAATGCCATTATGTGGTGAAGGCATGAGTAAGAAGAAAGCATTCATATGCGGAGTGCTTTCTGGCGTTGTTGAACCTGTCGGCGGATTCATAACAATTCTTATTGCTGGTATTATCACGCCTGTTCTTCCTTATCTGCTTTCTTTCGCAGCAGGAGCTATGATGTATGTTGTAATAGAGGAGCTTATTCCTGAATCGCAGAATGGCGAACACAGTAATATAGGAACTATAGGTGCTGCTGTAGGATTTGCACTTATGATGGTTCTTGATATAGCATTGGGATAGTGATTACTCAATCACTATCCCACAATCCTCGCCTATATTTCTTAATATAAATGCCATATCAGACTCTGGTACTGACACACAGCCTGCCGTTGGTCTTCCATTAGAGCAATGTAAGAAAAAACAGCTTCCTTTCCCCGGAGTCCCCTCTATGTTATATCCGATAAACAGGCAGTACCCATAAGCTGTCGGATAATCAATTATTCTTTCAGACTCGCTCTTGTCCCAGTCTGTGTCAGAATCTGCTCTTGCATACTGGTTATATAAAGGAGAAGATGAATCTCCTACCCAGTAATCATATTCATCTACCTGAAGATAAGGAACTTTCGTTCCCGGATTCGGATTAATTCCAAATGCAAAATATAATGGAAATGTTCCCTGTGGTGTAGCTGATGTAAACTCACTCGCCTCACCAACTCCCTTGGAGCCTACAAATCCATCTGTCCTTAAAATCTCAGTCCATACGCCATCCTGCAGTTCATGCATGGTAACTGTTGCTCTTGTACCATTCGACTGGACAATTACAAGCTGGGAATACTGTGATGCTGCTGCATAACCCGCTGCAAAGCTGTTATTATCTGGCTCTTCAGCCTGCGGCACTGTCTCATATGTAGTCGGTGAAGAATCTGTAACCTCCGCTGCCACAACTGTCTTGCTTTCTTCTTCTGTTGTCTCTTCCTGCTGTGTTTCTGAATTCATTGTCAGTCCAGTAGTTGTCTCCTGTGTATCTGACTGTTTTGTCTCCTGTGTGCTTAACTGTGTTATTTCCTGTTGTACCGCTGAGACAGTAGTTTCTTTATCTTTCATGTCTGTTACATTTTTCTTATTGCCGCATCCATTTGCAGCCAGTGCTGTTATAAGCAACAAAGTTAATATAATAGTCTTTTTCACTTTTATCTCCTGATGTATTATTTCCCTGCAAAAAGGGATACCAGCCATAAGTTTAACTGGTATCCCTTCATGTTTCAACATATTTCAACTAATATTTCATATAATCTTTAATTACATCATGGTCTTTTAATACTTTCTCAATAACAGTTCCTTTTATCTTCTTTAAAACAACCTTCTTGATACCATTAAGCGGTCCTAAATCAATCTCTAATGGTGATTTGCCATCCATAAGCTTAACAGATGAATCAAGCAGGTCTCTTACATCATATACGCTGCCCCAGACCTCAGGAACACCTCTGTCAACGCCAAGCAGTCCATATACAGCCTCCATTGCAGTTCTTACTGAATACTCTGTTGTAAATATTGTGTCTCTCGGAGTCTCAGCAAACTGCCCAAGGAATGCAAAATTAACGCAGCCATCAGGAATAACATCAGGTCTGTCGCCTTTTCTTCTCGGCATGAAAAATGCAGTAATAAATGGCATCATTGTTGGTGTAGTGTTACAGTGGTTCTTGGCAAGTTCATCAATCTCTTCAACAGGAATGCCAAGATGATACAGCCATTCTGCTGTAATCTCTTCACCTGTACACTCTTTCATAGGCTTCTTGATATAATCACCATCAACATCAGTAAACAGGCTGTATACCCATACACACACCTCATCCTTCTTCTGTTCCTTAAACTGTCCCTGTCTGTTAATTGTCCAGCTTAAAAGCCAGCTTGAATCCTTACAGCTGACTATTCCGCCCGTAACAACATTTCCAGTTCTTGGGTCTCTCTTACATATCTTCTTAATGTAAGAAATAATCTTCTCATCACTTGTTGTAACAGTTGCAGACTCCCAGTTAGACTTTGATATATCACCGCAGAACTTCTCTGGGTGTCCAAACGAACTGTCCTGTGCAGCAATATTCTTCCACAGACTCCAGCAGCCGCTTGTTCTTACCTCTGCATTACCTACCGGGGCATGTGTATGGTCACCGTATATAGTACCTTCTGTACAGCTTCCATTAGTAACAAACACCAAATCATTCTCAGTAAGATCAATTGACTTAGTCTCACCTTTTACAGTACATTCAATGGTCTTTGCAATCTTCTTTCCATCCCTGAAATCAAAGATTACATTATCAACTCTTGTGTTAAACCTGAAATCAACACCTGCATCTTCAAGATATTTCTGCATAGGCAAAATAAGTGATTCATACTGGTTATACTTGGTAAACTTCAATGCTGAGAAATCAGGAAGTCCACCTATATGATGGATAAATCTCTGAATATAAAGCTTCATTTCAAGCGCACTGTGCCAGTTTTCAAATGCGAACATCGTACGCCAGTACAGCCAGAAATCTGAATCAAAAACTTCCTCATCAAAGAAATCTTCAATTGTCTTATCATACAGATCCTCATCTTTAGTGAAGAACAGCTTCATTATTTCCATACAGCCCTTCTGGCTTAAATTAAATTTGCCATCTGTATGTGCATCTTCACCTCTGTTTACAGTTGCCCTGCAAAGAGAATAATTAGGATCATGCTTGTTAAGCCAGTAATATTCATCAAGTACAGAAACTCCCGGAGTCTCAATAGACGGAATACTTCTGAACAAATCCCACAGACATTCGAAATGATTCTCCATCTCTCGTCCGCCACGCATTACATAACCTCTTGTAGGATCATTAATTCCATCACATGCACCGCCTGCAATATCCATAGCCTCAAGTATATGAATATTCTCACCCTTCATCTGTCCATCTCTTACAAGAAAGCACGCTGCAGCTAATGCACCAAGACCACTTCCTACAATATAAGCTGATTTATCATCAACTCCTTCTGGTTTTTCCGGTCTTGCAAATGCTTCATAGTTACCATTAGAGTAATATATTCCCTTACTATTCTTAGTATATTTCCCTCTTTCAGTATTGCGAAACTCCTTTTGTGCTCTTTCCTGAATGTCTTTAGTTACCTTCCTCTGTTCATCCCTTTTGTTCTTTTTTGATACAACTGCCGCACCTGCCCCCAGTGCAAGAATAGAAGCTGCTCCTAGTTTTAACGCCTTTTTGCTCATAATCTTTTCCACCTTTCTGTGCTTTCTTATTTATTTTTGCCGTTTTTTATTATATTTAGCATACATTTTTTCTCCAAATAAAAAAACAGGCAAAGCATGTACTTTGTCCCAAAATCGAACACTTTACATGTTTTGTCTGTTTTTAATAACTAATTATTAGCTTCACATAGATTAATCATTGTATCAATCGTTGCATCAAATGATTCAGAAAAACGCTTAATAAGATCTTTATCATATGGCGGCATTCCATCGCCTATCCATCTTGACACAATTCCAACTATTGAATAGCTGTAAAAGCTTGTTATATACTCTCTGTCATCTTCTGTAAGCTTATGGTCTTTAGAATATTTCTTAACAAAAAGTCCAACAAGATATTCTGTTGTATTATGCAGATATTTCTCAATAATATCTCTGTTTCTGGAATTATACACATGAATAACTGCTGCACGATACTCAATAATAACAGAAGCTGCCTTACTATATGTCTCATAAAAAGTTGCATCTTCCGTAATATCAATATTCTTTTCTGTCTCTTCTATAAGAACACTGTCAAGCACATCATATATATCACTGAAATAATAATAAAATGTATTCCTGTTAATTCCACATTCCTCACATATATCTGTAACCGTTACCCTGTCAATATTCTTACGCTTTAGCATATTAAGAAAACAGTCCATTATCGCTTTTTTCGTAAATTTAGCCATACATTTCTCCTGAAATTATTCTCCGGCAATAAAAAGAACTCCTAATGTTCCCGGACCACAATGAGAAGATATAACGCCGCCTGCCCTTGTTTCATATATTTCATCAAACACATCAAGTTGTTTAAGATAATTCTTTACTTCATCAACTATCTCTTTATCACAGCCAGAGTGTGTAATGAATACACGGTCTTTCTTAGCCTTCTTAAGGTCTTCTTCCATATCCTTAACATAATCCAGTACAACATTCTTCATGCGTCCTCTGTACTTCTTTCCAGGATTCATCTTTCCATTATTAACTTCAATTCTTGGATGAAGTTTAAGTACACCGCCAGCCATGGCAGCCAGTCCGCTACATCTTCCTCCTCTGTGAAGGTAAGTAAGCGTATCAACAACAAAGCTTGCCCTGACTCTCGGTCTTAATTCTAATATATTCTTCTCAATGTCAGCTGCAGACATGCCTTTTCCTGCCATAACAGCAGCCTCGACAACAAGATGTCCTATTCCTGTAGACAGATTCTCAGAGTCAATTACATGAATCCTGTCCTCTGCCTCAAGCTCTCTTGCCGCAAGTCTGAACACATTAGCTGTAGTTGACATATCCTCTGATATTGCAAATGCGACAATATCCCTATCCTCTTCTAGAACACATTTAAACATCTCTATTGTATCATCAATAGACACCGCCGACGTCTTAGGTGTTGTCTTATTCTCATCTGCCCATTCATATATCTTATCTGGCGTAATATCAATTCCATCCCTGTATTCATCATTGCCTAGCAGAATGTGAAGCGGAATAACCGATATATCAAGCTTGTCTATAAGTTCCTTAGTCAAATCACTTGTACTGTCCGAAATAATCTTAACCATGTAAATGTATATCCTTTCTAGCTGCTATATGTCTGCAGAAAATCATACAGCTGTGCTTCTCCTTCAAAATATATCCCTTTAGTCAGTCTTTCTCTTATATCATCTGGAAGTGAATCCATATTAATATCTGCATAATCATAGAACACTTCGCGTCCTTCGTTCACAATATTTCTGTATATTCTTAAAGTATCTCTTTCGTACTTAAGCACATACTGGTACTCTTCACTTTCAGTTACTTTAGTCACCTGCGAGCTTACCTCTTCTTTAAAATGCTGATTAGAAGGCTTCTTATTATCTGTTACCACAAGTATAAATATTGCAAGTACTACAGCTATTACAGCCATAGTCATAATCACAACATAAAGCCAGAATGATTTCTTATTCATCAATACTCCCTCCTGTAAGTTGTCCTTACTGGGAAGTATTAACATTTATAAGCAATATTATACTATAACGAAAAGCTGTCTGGCAGAATTTCACTCATTGTATAAGTCTTAAGCCCGCCGCCTTCCTCAACAATAATTCTTGTATCAGGATTGAAAAATTCAGACATCACCTGTCTGCATATTCCACACGGATAAGCAGGCTGGTCTCCTGAACATACAATAGCAATCGCCTTAAAATCCTTTACACCCTCACTGACCGCCTTAAATATTGCAGTTCTTTCTGCACAGTTAGTAGCCCCGAAAGAAGAATTCTCAATATTACAGCCTATAAATACCTGTCCATCAGTACTTAAAAGTGCCGCACCAACTGCAAAATGTGAATACGGTGAATATGAGTTCTCAAGTGCCTCTTTAGCTTTAGCAACAAGTTCATTATCTGTCATATATGTCACCTCTTAACGGGTAATTCCAAGTCTTTCAAGTACTTCATTCTGCTTTGCTTCCATAACTGCACTTTCTTCTGGTGTCATGTGGTCATAACCAAAAAGGTGCATCATACTGTGTGCTGTAAGAAATGCCAACTCCCTTTTTTCAGAATGACCATACTTGTCCGCCTGTTCCTTAATCTTCTGAACGCACAGAACAATATCTCCAAGAAGAAGCTCTCCTGTATCAGGATTGAAATAATCCTCAGCATTGTTTTCTAACTCGTCCTCAATTGCATCAAAATCCGAAGGTGTAACATAATTAACTCCCGGAAATGAAAGTACATCTGTCGGAGAATCAATATTTCTGTATTCCTTATTAATCTCGTGGATAGATTCACTGTCAACAATTGTTACATTAACCTCTGCTTCATAAGGACATTTTTCATAATCAACCGCCTCATTGACAACATCAGTAATTATCTTCTCATAATCTAAGTCAAGCTTTTCCTCGGCTTCGTACTCTATATTAATAGTCATATCAATTTTTTCTCCTTCCTGTCTGACTTCCCTTTCTTGCTTCTCTTCTCTTGGCAGCCTTAGCCTGATTCTCCTCGTAATCCTCATATGCCTTGACAATCTTCTGTACAAGAGGATGCCTTACAACATCTTTATTCGTAAGCTTTATAAATGCTATCTCTTCAACCTTGGATAAAACCTTAGTCGCAACCTCAAGACCTGACACGGTATCCCTTGGCAGATCCTTCTGTGTCATATCACCTGTAACAACAACCTTTGAGCCGAATCCAATTCGTGTAAGGAACATCTTCATCTGTGCAGGTGTTGTATTCTGTGCCTCATCAAGAATAATAAATGCATTGTCAAGTGTACGGCCTCTCATATATGCAAGCGGTGCAACCTCGATAAGACCTTTTTCCATATTAGCATTAAAGCTCTCTGCACCCATAATCTGGAAAAGTGCATCATACAGAGGCCTAAGATACGGATCAACCTTACTCTGCAAATCTCCCGGCAGGAATCCGAGCTTTTCACCAGCCTCAATCGCAGGTCTTGTAAGAATAATCTTGTTGACCTCATTATTCTTAAATGCATTAATAGCCATCGCCATAGCAAGGTATGTCTTACCTGTTCCTGCCGGTCCTACTCCGAACACAATCATCTTATCCCTAATGGCATCAACATACTCCTTCTGTCCGAATGTCTTAGGCTTGATAGGCCTTCCTGCAATCGTCCTGCACACTGTATCAGAATCAATCTCAATCAGCAAATCAGCCTTTTCTTCAAATGACTGTGCAATGGAATAATCAACATTCTGTCTTGTAATCTGGTTGCCTCTCTTAGACAGCTCATACAGATAATTAAGTACTCCTGATGCTCTCTGCACTGCTGCCTCTGCACCTATAACCTTCACAGAGCTGTCTCTTACAATAATTGTAACCTTAAGTGTTTTCTCTATAACCTTCGCATATTCATCAAACTGTCCAAATATATTCGAACAGTGTTCCACCGGTATATTAATAAGACTCTCTACCTCACTCATCAGATGTCTCCACCTTTCTAACATCAAAATCCGCAGGAACAGTTGCATCAATATCAGCATGTGCAATATACTTATCCCCGCTTCTTTCTATATTAACATGATAATCATTTATTTGCACTTTATTTTCTTTCAAATGTTTTATAAATCTCTCAGCTTTTTCATTAAGAATAGCCGCTGCTTCCTCCTCACTGTACTCAGCCTCATTTTCCTTATACTCATTAAGAGTAATCTTCTGTACAGATACAGGAAGTGCAATCAGATTACCAATCTTTATATTCCCCTCATTAACAACCTTGTCATACTCTTTTAAATGTCGTGGAAAGCCGAGAGAAATTTCATATTTATCTATGCTTATAGCATATGTCGTCATCTTTCGTCCAGTATATATTTTATCGGCATATACCGCATTTATCTCATTATCCCATGATAACTGCGTTCTTATCAGAATATCCGCCTGAGCCTGCGTCTGAAATTGCTGTATATTCTCCTCGTAATCATCAGGAACATACAATGTATTCTCAACAAGTATGTCGCCTTCTGATACCTCGTCACCAACAGTGACCTTCGGTGTTCCGCTTCTGGTTATAATGTATTCAATAACACCGGAATATCCTGATATTATATTGCCATCATTAGTGGTGCTGTGTAGCTCATCAGCTTTAGATTCATCAATACTGACTTTCAGAATATTTCCCTCAATCCGTACATTAACCCATGTAACCTGCGACAGTTCATTTTTAATTGCCTTCTCGATATTTTCTGTATCTATATTCTTAACTTTATCACCTGTGTTGATGCCATGCTCTTTAAGAAACCTACGCATTGAATCATCTGTATATATGTAATTTCCGTCAAATTCAATACTCCACACGAATCTGCTGGCAATGAACATCAATACAAATGCAGTGGCAAAGCCAGCAATTATCGAATAATTTCTTCTGTATCTTGCAAAAAGAAACTCTATATCATGTTTCTTTAAAACTTTAATATGAACATGACATTTTCTTCGCATTTCCTTAGTCTTGAAATAATCCTGTCTTGTTATTCTCGCTCTTATTGTCTCTTTCACACACTGGCAGTTATATAATGTAATCCCGCGCCTGCAGCACAGATTAACGAACCTTTCCCGCTCCCATCCGGATATTTCAATAACAATATAATTATGTATCCTTTTCATCAGCCTCTCCTTTTAGAGAAACTTTGCCAATGCGTCCCCTAAGAAGGATTTCGTCCTGATTCATATGGTATATCACAAGATTGCTCCCGCTCACTCTTATATTACCTATTTTCGTAGAAACCTTAAGATATTCGCTTGAATACTCAAGTATCCCCCTGTAATTCTCTATAAAAACCTCGCAGTCACCCAGCATTGATATAACAGGAAGTCCTGCAACAACATCTCTGCTAAGATCACACATCTGTCCGAGCCTTATACCGCTGCTGATAAAATCGACCATATAAGCAGACTTCCAAAATCTTTTTATATTGTATGCGGTATGTGAAAAATATATGCCTATGATTGGATGTTGAAGTGGTGTGTGGCACGGTGGAAGTCCTAAATCAAGAATTAACACCACTCTAACATCCAAACTGCTATGCTTCTCCCTCTTTCTCTCATCTCCCCAAAAGCACACATTCACACATCAAAAAAGAGCGGTACTTAAGCACCGCTCTCTCATGTCAAAAATATTAATTATTAGTTGAACTTACGTTTTCTAGCTGCTTCTGACTTCTTCTTACGTCTTACGCTTGGCTTCTCGTAATGTTCTCTCTTACGAATTTCCTGCTGAATGCCTGCCTTAGCACAGTTTCTCTTGAATCTGCGTAATGCGCTATCTAAAGACTCGTTTTCTTTAACGATGACATTTGACATACTACTTCCTGACCACCCTTCTGTTGCAAATTGTGCGCCAAACTACATAAATAGGGTATTTACTAATCGCACAAAAAACATTATATCACATTTTTGCAAATCGTCAAGCCCCAATTATCCAATCTGTGCAAGAATTGTATCTGGTACTTTAGCAATAAGCTCATCAATACCGGCAGGGTTCTTACCACCAGCCTGAGCCATATTAGGACGGCCACCACCGCCACCGCCAACAATAGGAGCAAGAGCCTTGATAAGGTTACCAGCATGAGCACCCTTGGCAATAACATCGTCTGTTGCCATCGCAATAACGCTTACCTTATCAGCACCCTGTGCGCTGACGATAACAACAACTCCTGAACCAATCTCACCCTTTAACTTATCGCCAAGGTTTCTTAATTCATTCATATCAACGCCGTCAACCTTAGTTGCGATATACTTAACACCGTTAACTTCCTTGATATCTCCTGCTATATCTCCAAGTGCATTATTAGCAAGCTCGGCCTTAAGCTTCTCATTCTCGCTCATAAGTGACTTAATCTCATCATTCATAGCTGCAATCTTCTTAACAAGCTGTACCGGCTCTGCCTTGGCTGCCTTAGCTGCCTCTTCAATAGTCTTCTCAAGTTCAGCGTAGTACTTCATAACACCCTTATCTGTAAGAGCCTCAATTCTTCTTACACCTGCAGCAACACCTGCCTCAGATACAATCTTGAAAAGTCTGATATTAGCTGTATTAGCGACATGAGTACCACCACAGAATTCCTTAGAGAAATCTCCCATAGCAACTACTCTTACCTTCTCGCCGTACTTTTCACCGAAAAGTGCCATAGCTCCTGTCTTCTTAGCTTCCTCAATTGTCATTACATCAGTAACAACAGGAATAGCCTCTGCAATCTTTTCATTAACAATATCTTCAACCTTAGCAATCTCTTCCTTAGTCATGCTCTGGAAATGTGTAAAGTCAAATCTTAATCTGTCAGGATCAACGTATGAACCCTTCTGCTCAACATGATCACCAAGAACAGTTCTTAAAGCTTTCTGAAGAAGGTGTGTTGCACTGTGGTTCTTGCATGTATCTGCTCTGTAAGCAGGGGAAACTTCCATTGTTGCAGTATCTCCAACCTTCATCATGCCCTTAATCATAGTTCCGACATGACCAATCTTGCCACCCTTTAACTTGATAGTAGTCTCAACAGCGAATTCTCCTTCAGATGTCTTAATAACACCCTTATCGCCTTCCTGACCACCCATAGTAGCATAGAATACAGTCTCATCTACAATAACAGTTCCCTTGTCGCCTTCAGATAAAGCATCAACAACTTCTTCCTCTGTTGTAAGAACTGTAATCTCAGATTCATTAGTAAGCTTGTCATATCCGACAAACGCGCTTGTTATAGCAGGGTCAATCTCATCATATACAGTTGCGTCTGCACCCATATAGTTAGTTACCTTACGGGCATTTCTTGCCTTAACTCTCTGCTCTTCCATAGCTGCATTAAATCCAGCTTCATCAATTGTAATATTCTTCTCTTCAAGGATTTCCTTAGTAAGATCAATAGGGAATCCGTAAGTATCATAGAGCTTAAATGCGTCTGCTCCTGATAATACATTTTCACCCTTAGAAGCAAGTTCAGCTTCCATATCATTAAGGATGCTTAATCCCTGATCGATAGTCTTATTAAACTTATCTTCTTCTTCAGAGATAACCTTAGTAATAAATGTTCTCTTTTCCTCTAATTCAGGATAACCGTCCTTAGAGCCTTCAATTACAGTTTCACAAAGCTTAGATAAGAACTTTCCTTCAATACCTAGAAGTCTTCCATGTCTTGCAGCTCTTCTTAAAAGTCTTCTTAAGACATATCCTCTTCCTTCGTTAGATGGCATAATTCCATCACTTACCATAAATGTTACTGAACGGATATGGTCTGTGATAACACGGATAGACACATCCTGCTTCTCATCTTCCTTATACTTAACTCCAGCCATCTCACAAACCTTGTTGCGAAGTGCCTGTAATGTATCAACATCAAATATAGAATCAACATCCTGAACAACAACTGCAAGTCTTTCAAGTCCCATACCAGTATCAATGTTCTTCTGGATAAGGTCTGTGTAATTGCCATGTCCGTCATTGTTAAACTGAGAGAATACATTGTTCCATACTTCCATATATCTGTCACAGTCACAGCCTACTGTACAGCCTGGCTTACCACAGCCATATTTCTCACCACGGTCATAATATATCTCAGAACATGGACCGCAAGGACCAGCGCCATGCTCCCAGAAGTTATCTTCCTTACCAAATCTGAATATTCTTTCAGGTGCAATACCGATTTCCTTATTCCATATATTAAATGCTTCATCATCATCCTGATATATAGAAGGGTATAATCTGTCTGGATCAAGTCCTACAGTCTCTGTTAAGAACTCCCATGACCAGTGAATAGCTTCGTCTTTAAAATAATCACCAAATGAGAAGTTGCCAAGCATCTCGAAGAATGTACCATGTCTTGCTGTCTTACCTACATTCTCTATATCGCCTGTTCTTATACACTTCTGACAAGTTGTAACTCTTCTTCTTGGTGGAATCTCCTGTCCTGTAAAGTATGGCTTAAGCGGAGCCATACCTGAATTAATGATAAGCAGACTGTTATCATTATGTGGTACTAAAGAAAAGCTCTTCATCTTCAAATGTCCCTTGCTCTCAAAGAAATCAAGGTATAATCTTCTTAATTCATTCACACCTCTGTACTGCACTTTAACTTCCTCCTGATTATTCAGTAATCTCTTTCTCTTTATTCTCCGATGCAGCCATCTTAGCTGCCTTCTTGGCATCTGCTGCCTTTCGGAGCTTACCACCTACGAATACTGCAAGTACCAGTAACGCAAGCATTATAACAAATCTTACCACTTCGTAAGCTATCTCACCTACGAGTACGCCGACTAACCCAACCATATTATTACCTCCACGAATTATAATAAAAGCCTTCGCAATAATTTATAATATCACAAGCAACAACATTTATCAAGATTTCCAGTTTCCATCTGTCAGGAAATGCATTGCACGCTGTTCGGCTCCCTTAATTATATTCTTATCATACCCTATAACATTAAGAAGCTTGATTGCATTCCTTGTTGTTGCAGGTCCGGCATACAGCTTATAATCAAACTTTACCTCATCCTCAGTAACTTCCTCCTGAAAATGATAGTTGCTGTAACAGTCCTTAAGTATTGTTGTAAGCTCAATATCATGTGTTGCTGCAAAGCACAACGCCCTGCCTGTATTAAGATTCTTTAATATCTCTGATGATGCTGCAATTCTCTCAACAGTGTTAGTTCCACGAAGTACCTCATCAATAAAGCATAGAACCGTTCTGCCTTTTTTACCAACTGCATCAAGAATTCTCTTTAATGACTTAATCTCAACAATATAGTAACTGTCCGAATTAGCAAGGTCATCCCTTAATGCCATTGAAGAATATATCCTATATACCGGAGCAATGTATTCTTTAGAAAGACTTGTTCCTATAGTCTGTGCCAGAATACTGTTGATTGCTATTGTCTTTAAAAATGTTGATTTACCTGAAGCATTAGAACCTGTAAGAAGAACATTTCCTTTAGTTGTTATTGAATTACACACAGGATTATCTATAAGCGGATGATACACTTCTTTCACACTAAGGTTATTAGTATTTTCCACAAATTCAGGCTTACAGTAAAATGGCAGGCTTTCCCTGAATGATGCAACAGCAATTGATGTCTCTATGAATCCAAGTGTATCTACAAGGTTATATGCATCCTCACTTTTGGCAGTTATAAGCTTTGTCATCTTATTAAACTTCACAATATCCATGTGCGTTATCATTCTTAGATAATCAAGTACAACCTCTCCGATTGAACCGTCAACATTGCCTGACTCAATCATCCATGAGCCTTTTGTTACTTTAGAAAAGCTCTTTAATATCTCTTTAAGTCTGTTACACTCTGGTTCAAGAAAACTTATATTGCTTTCACATATATCTTCAGATGCCGATGCCATTTTTACAATAACATTAATACATTTGAAATAATTTTCAATCTTAGCCTTATACTTGTAATAAGTAATTATTGAAAATGCTACCGATGCAATTATAAGCCATATTCCAAGCACCGGAGTTACAAGAACCGTAACAAGAATTGAAGCTATAAGAAATACCCACGCAAGATAATGCACAATATTACTTCCCTGCTCTATATCCATTATATAACCGATATAATCTGTAACTGCAATCTTACGGCTTTTTCCCATATTCATAAATATCTTCTGAATTGTGATTCTTTCTTTTTCATTAGCTGTGAATTCATCTGCAAGCCTGTCCAGTTCGTGAAGCTTTTCTGCATCTGCAACCGGTTCTCTTAACATCTTATATAGATATTCCTGTCCAACAGATGAATTAGTATTATTAATACATTTAAATACTTCATCCATGCCAAGATCATTCCATGTTATATCATCAATCATAGATTCACTCGGATTACCTTTGGCATAATGCGATATATATCCAAAGCTCTCATCTGTTCCCTTGTATACAGCACGTTTGCCCCACGCTTTCTTTATGGCATTCTCCGCTGCCTTCTTCCGCTTAATACTGCTGCTTACACATACATACACGCCGATTGCAACAGCCAGCAGTACAAAAACAATAATCTCTAAATCTGTATCTGTCATAAATCCTCCATCTGCCTGTTATTCTGCAATCTGACTGCAGTTTCAAGAGCTGTCTCCATCATTTTAGTAAATCCCGTCTGTCTCTCCTTTGCTGACAGCTTCTCACCCCTGTAGAGATGGTCACTTATTGTAAGAATAGTAAGTGCATGTTTTCTGCATCTGGCAGCAGTCATATACAACGCTGCTGACTCCATATCAACTGCAAGCACACCCATCTTCTTCCATCTGTCATTAACTGTTGTATCATCATTATAAAACACATCTGATGCCAGTACATTGCCAACTTTAACCGAAAAATGTTTTTCTTCTGCAACATCATATGCAGTCTTTAAAAGCGTAAAATCAGCTATCGGCGCATATACGCCCGGAAGATTGTACTGTGCCGCAAAATTAGAATCAGTGCATGAGCCCATTCCAAGTACAATATCCATAAGATTAAGGTCATCATCAAATGCTCCCGCTGAACCAATCCTTATAATATTATCCACATCATATACATTATATAATTCATATGAATATATTCCCATTGAAGGCATTCCCATACCACTTCCCATAACAGATACCCTGCATCCGTTATAAATGCCTGTGAATCCTGACATATTGCGGACCGTATTAAAGCAGCTTACATCTGTAAGATAATTATCTGCTATATACTTTGCCCTTAAAGGATCTCCCGGCATAAGAACTGTCTTTGCTATATCTCCTATCTGTGCTTCATTATGTGGTGTCCCCATATCTGCCTCCTGTTATCAATCTTAAAAAGGCTGCTTTATATAATAAAGCAGCCCGAATAATTATTTACCTGGGTATTTAATTACTGACTCGACATCATATTCTGCAATCTTATCTCTTCCTTTAAGACCTTCAAGTTCCATAAGAAAAAGGACTTTCACAACTTCTCCTCCAAGCTCTTCTACAAGCTTGATAATAGCTTCTGTTGTTCCGCCTGTAGCGATCAGATCATCAACAATAATAACCTTCTGTCCAGGAGTAATCGCATCCTTATGCATCTCTATAGTAGCTGTACCATATTCAAGTTCATAATCTGCCGATATAGTCTCACACGGAAGTTTCCCCTTCTTTCTTACAGGAACAAACCCCTTACCGGTATTATATGCAACAGGAACGCCAAATATAAATCCTCTTGATTCTGGTCCTACTACAACATCAAATTCTGTATCCCCTATAAGATCTGTAATTCCATCTATCGCAAGCTTTAATCCTTCAGGACTCTGTATAACACTTGTTACATCCCTGAATATAATCCCTGGCTCTGGAAAATCAGGTATGCTTCTTACATAATCTTCTACTTTCTTACTCATAATGTGTGTATCCTCCTTGGTTATCACATACATATACATTTAGCATATTACCATATTTCACACACTAAATAAAGTGTTTTTTACACGATGAGGCACACAAGTCCTGAATTTTCATTCATTACTTTTTCAATTGTATCGCCAATCTTTCCCATGCTCTCTGCTGTCATATTATGCGTCTTTTCATATATTCCGTCCGATACAATCTGTTCTATCGTCTTTCCAAATATATTGGTATCCCAGATTCCGTCAGGATTATCCTTCATATTGCCCTTAATATATTCAATTAAATCATCTGCCTGATTCTTGCTTCCGACAATCGGTGCAATCTCAACCATTATCTCTGTCTTTAGCAGATTAATAGACGGCACTTTAGCTTTAATCTTAACACCATATTTATTGCCATTCTTAATCACAACCGGCTCATCTAGTTCAATATTTTCCTTTGACGGAGTAACAACGCCGAATCCATTAAGGTTAACCTCACTTATTGCATCTCCGAAGCTTCCAAGTTCATTCTTTTTATCTGACAAAGACTTTATCATATCTATAAGCTCATGCTCATTGTTAATCTGCGTTCCGGTAAGCTCACTTAATATCTTATAATACAGATCTTTTGAAAGCTTAAATTCTATCTCAACCTTTCCTGTTGACATATCAACTTTTCTTACATCAACCTTTTCTATGTACTCACAGGTATTATTCCACTCACGATATGCATCCTTCATAACATTAATATCATCAAGAATCTCAAGTGCTGCATCTGCTATGCGTGTCTTAAGCCAGTGTGATGATTCTAGTACTTCAACCCACGCGGGCGCATAAAAATCAAGCTGGGACACAGGAAATTCCTTAAGTATGCCTGATATAACCCTGTCAACATCTTCTTTTCTAAGTTGCTCACAGTTAAGCGCATATACATTAACACCATATTTTTCTTTCATTGATTCTGCAAGTTGAACAGACTCCTTCGCATAAGGCTTTACACAATTTAATATAATAACAAATGGCTTCGAAATCTTCTTAAGCTTATCTATTGCCATCTGCTCTGCTTTGATATAATTATCCCTCTCTATCCCTGTAAATGAACCGTCAGTCGTCACAACAACACCTATTGTAGAATGTTCCTCAATCACCTTCTCTGTTCCAATCTGTGCAGCCATTGAGAACGGAACAGGGTCCTTTACCCACGGAGTATTAACCATTCTTTCCCTGCCATTCTCCTCTGCCCCCATTGCTCCGTCAACCATGAAACCCACGCAGTCAATCGCACGAACTTTAATTTTAATATCATCAGCCATGCAGATTGCGGCACTCTCACCTGGTATAAACTTCGGTTCAGTTGTCATAATTGTACTTCCGGCACTGCTCTGTGGCAGTTCATCAATCGTGCGCTGCTTCTCATTGACATCTGCAATCTCAGGAATTACGCATAAGTCCATGAACCTCTTTACAAATGTTGATTTTCCTGTTCGTACCGGGCCAACCACACCAAGATATATCTCCCCGTTAGTGCGTTTCTTTATATCTTCGTACAGATTAAAGCTTGTGTTTTCCTTTCCGTCAGACATACATTCCTCCCTGCTATTAAGGCGGCGCATATAAAAATAATGCCTTCCGCATATACTTGTAAAAAATATATGTGAAAGACATAGTATTTATTCTGCATTCAATTGTAATTATTCATCAAATTCTGCAAGCACGTAATAACCTCTGCTCGTCTCTCCGACCTCTTTGACTACCCCGTGTCTTGACTTTAATCTGTCCGGAGTTGAGTAGTTTCCTGACATAGCAACTGCCGGCTCTATTGTATAATAATAGCTGCTTGGAAGCTTACCTTCTGTAATATCAACCTCATCTCCCGGCTTGACAAGATTAGGTCTGCTCATTGTGAATTCCATCTGTCTCATGTGCATGCATCTCCTTTACAGATTAATCTTTTCTAGACATTTAATAGTATATTCTGCAACCTTCTGCTTTAGATATATATTATTCTCCAGCTTTAACTCAGGGTCTTTCTTTAACAAATCTTTCGCAGCGTCAGACGCTTCCTTTAACGTCTTTGCATCCGTAAACACATCCGCTATTCCGAAATCAAAATCGCCACTCTGCCTTACCCCGAAGAAATCCCCCGGTCCACGCAGCCTTAAATCTTCCTCAGCTATCTTGAATCCATCGTTAGATTTATTAAGGATTTCCAGTCTTTTTCTTATCTTCTCTGACTTATTGCCAGTAACAAATATACAATATGACTGATATTCTCCTCGTCCAACACGGCCTCTTAACTGATGAAGCTGTGCAAGTCCAAATCTTTCCGAATTCTCAACCATCATAACTGTGCTGTTAGGCACATTTACGCCAACCTCAATAACCGTGGTTGACACAAGTATATCTGTTTCATGTGCCGCAAATCTTTCCATTACTTCATTCTTTAACGATGGTCGCATCTTGCCATGAAGATATTCTATTCTTATATCCGGCAGTTCTTTCTTAAGCATTGCCGTATAATCAACAACATTTTCAGCCTCAACTGCCTCGCTATCCTCAACCATCGGACATATTATATAGCATTGTCTGCCTGAAGCAACCTGTTTCTGTATAAATGTATACGCCTTCGGCCTGTAACTCTCATCCACAACACAATTCTTTATAGGAAGTCTGTTCGCAGGCATCTCATCAATTATCGATATATCAAGGTCGCCGTACAGGATAATTGCCAGAGTTCTTGGTATTGGAGTCGCACTCATTACAAGGATATGCGGACTTTTTCCTTTCTGTGAAAGGTCACGTCTCTGGTTGACTCCGAATCGGTGCTGTTCATCTGTTATAACAAGTGCGAGCTCTTTATATTCAACTTTTTCCTGTATCAGTGCATGTGTTCCAACTATTATTCCCGCAGTTCCATCTGCAATCCTTGCGTATGCTTCTCTTTTCTGTTTTGCTGTCATTGAACCAACAAGCAGCTCAACATTAATATCAAGTCCAGCTTTTTCAAAGCCTTTAGTAAGAGATTCATAATGCTGTCTTGCAAGAACCTCTGTAGGTGCCATTAATGCTCCCTGATATCCTGCAACAACAGTATTAATCAGTGCAAGTGTTGCAACGACTGTCTTTCCTGAACCTACATCACCCTGGATAAGCCGGCTGCACAGGTGTTCACCTGACATATCTTGTGCAACCTCTGACACAGTCCTTAACTGTGCATTAGTAAGTGAATATGAAAGGCTTTCAAGGAATTGATTCTTTTCTTTGCTTTCTGGTATTACATAGCTGTTCGGTATGCGTTCATTTGCACTCTTTAATGAAAGAGTTGCTAGCGTGAATAAAAAAAACTCTTCAAACGCAAGTCTGTGTCTCGCCTGAACATATTCTTCCATTGTCTTAGGAAAATGTATATTAACAACACTGAAATTATGCTCAGCAAGCGAATATCTCTTTCTTATATAATCAGGTATATATTCCTTTTCAAGACCTGTGCTATACTTTTCAAGTGCCTGCGCAACCGCCTTAGTAACAGTATTGTTAGTAAGTCCCTTAGTCAGCGGGTATATCGGTTGCAGTGTTCCCTGAAGTTCTTTGTACTGGGCAAGCGTATACATTTTAGGCTGTTCTAATAACCAGCCTCTTTTATTAACCAGCCTTCCCCTGAATACATATCTTGTTCCAAGCCTTAATGTATTCTTTAAAAATGGCATGTTATACCAGCTGCATTTTATGGAGTCGCCATTATAATCCTTTATAGTCACAGTTAATATCTTAAGCCTGCCGCTCCCATATATATCCGGGCTTTTGCATACCTGTCCTTCAACAGCTACCTCAGTATGTTCTGATTCACAGCTTATATCTTTAACAAAAACAGGCTCATGGTATACATCGTAATCCCGCGGGTATAACCCCACGAGATCCGATACTGTGTATACCGAAAGCCTGTTAAAATTCTCAGCTGTCTTAGCGCCGATGCCCTTTAATTCCGTTATATTCATAATTCTTACTCAACAGATACAATATAATAATAAACTGGCTGTCCACCAAACTGAAGTTCAACATCTACATCTGGGAACTTTTCTTCAATCTTAGAAACAACTGCCTCAGCAGCAGCTTCTTCAACATCAGCTCCATAGTAAACGCTTATAAGTTCAGCTTCATCTGACATCATTGACTCAATCATCTCAAGTAAAGTTGTATCCATATCAGTTCCAACTGCAGCAAGTCCCTTATCACCTAATCCAAGATAATTATCTTTCTTAATCTCCTTGCCATCAATTGATGTATCTCTTACAGCATAAGTGAGCTGTCCAGACTTAACTGTTGAAAGACTGTCTGTCATCACATCACCATTATCCTTGGCACTGCGTGTTGTCTCAAAGTTAATCATAGCTGTAATTCCCTGTGGTACTGTCTTAGTAGGGATAACTATAAGCTCCTTATCTTCAACAATTGATGCTGCCTGATTAGCTGCAAGAATAATATTACTGTTATTAGGAAGAACATATATTGTCTTGGCATTAATCTTATCTGCCGCATTAAGGATATCTTCTGTTGAAGGGTTCATTGTCTGTCCGCCTTCAATAACCTCATCAACACCAAGTCCCTTGAAAATCTCTGCAATTCCGCTTCCCGGTGCAATTGTAATAAATCCAAAGTCCTTAGCTGGTTCTGCCTTCTTTTCTTCTACTTCAGAATTCTTTTCCATAGCCTCTTTAGCTGCTGCAGCCTGAAGTTCTGACTGTGCAACAACCTTCTGGTTATGTTCTTCTCTCATATTGTCAACCTTCATCTTAGTAAGCTGACCATACTCTAATGCTTTCTCAAACGCCTGACCTGGATGGTTAGTATGAACATGAACTTTAACAATATCATCAAGAGCTACGCACACTATAGAATCACCTATAGATGTAAGGAATGCCTTGAAGTCTGCCTCAGTCTTCTCATCAAATTCCTTCTCAAGCATAATAATGAACTCGGTGCAATATCCAAACTTAATCTCTACATTATCTATTGCAGCGCCCTTTCCAGCTCCTGGTGCAGTCTGCTCATTAGCAGGCTTAGCCTCTGTTAATGAAAAATCTGTAACCTTGCCTGTAAGAGCATCATACATTCCCCTAAGAACTACTACAAGTCCCTGTCCGCCTGAATCTACAACTCCTGCCTCTTTAAGAACAGGAAGCATATCAGGTGTCTTAGAAAGTACATATTCTGCATGCTCTATAATAATACGCATTGCTTCTTCAATATCATCTGTCTGTGATGCAATTTCAGCTGCCTTATCAGAAATACCCTTAGCAACAGTAAGGATTGTTCCTTCTTTAGGCTTCATAACTGCCTTATAAGCCGTCTCTGTAGCTCTGCTTGTTGCAAGTGCAAGTGTCTCAACAGTAATCTCGGAAACGCCCTTCATCTCTTTAGTAAATCCTCTTAAGAGCTGTGATAAGATAACACCAGAGTTACCTCTTGCTCCTCTTAAAGAGCCTGATGAAATAGCCTTAGAAAGATTCTCCATATTAGGATTAGCAATAGTGCTTACTTCCTTAGCTGCTGACATAATTGTAAGAGTCATGTTAGTACCTGTATCACCATCTGGTACGGGGAATACATTAAGGTCATTAATCCATTCCTTCTTAGACTCAAGGTTTTTAGCTCCTGCAAGAAACATCTTCTGCACAAGTGCTGCATCTATTGTATTAGTTGCCACGATTATCCTCCATTCTGCAATTAAGCATTATAACAATATTCCTATTAATCAATTACTCTTACGCCTTCAACATAAATGTTGATTTTCTTAATCTCAAGACCGGTAAATTCTGACACTTTATACTTAACATTCTCAATAAGATTATCTGCTACTGCAGCAATGCTTACACCATAAGAAATAATAACATGAAAATCAATCTCAATAAGATTGTTCTCATCTATAACTACACTGATTCCTCTTGTAAGGCTGTCTCCCTTAAGAAGCTTTACAAGTCCGTCTTTCATACTTACAGCAGCCATACCTACGATTCCAAAGCACTCAACTGCTGTAGAACCTGCATACTGTGCAATAACTTCTGAATCAATTAAAACTTTTCCAAGTTTATTCTCCAAAGTTCCCTTCATAGATAGTCCTCCAATACTGCGTCTTGTATTTGTTAACACCCGGAATCCAGATGCAAGTTTCGCGCAGTCAAACTTTACATAAAAATATGTACATAAATAGCACAAATATTATACTATCTTTCCGAAGAAAAATAAACACATTTTCGCATTCTTTATTAAACTTTGATTATCAAATGAATATTCAAAAAATAAAGTGAATCACGTCTCGCGCAATTCACCTTAATATACTGGTATTAACTTTAAAGCTCATAGATTATGCACGCTCAACTAAACCAGAACGTAAGCATGAAGTACAAACATACATCTTCTTAGCATTTCCGTTAACCTTAACTTTAACAGACTTAACATTAGCATTCCAAATCTTATTAGATCTTCTATGAGAATGACTCACTGCATTACCAAAGTGAGGACCTTTTTCGCAAATTGCACATTTAGCCATTTCAATAACACCTCCTTACCGGTATTGGGTAATTTACCCACAACAGAAATTATTGTATCAGATAAAAAAATATTTTGCAACACATTTTTTAAGAATTTTCATCAATTTTTTCTCATAACCACAATATATTGTTCCAGCTACTGACAAAACATGTTATATCCTACAACAAGCAACGTAATTATTATGCACACGCACAAGAATACATTGTCCATTATAAACAGTGTAATTATCATGCCTACAGCAATCCAGAAGAATATAAAACCAAGCAGTCTGCACATATATATACTTCCTTAACGTGTATGTTATATAATATGCGCATTTTCTCCGGTTATGAAAAACTACTCTGCTGCATCTTCTATTGCGGCATCAATATCCGCATCAGTTACAACTTTTTCATCCTTACCTTTGAATTTATCAATGATATCAGGAATCATATCAAGAACCTTGGTTACAGTATCCTGATTCTTAATATTAACAAGCTTGGTTGCACCATTCTGGATAACTAAAACAGCACTTGGTGTGACCTTTCCAGTCATTCCACCGCCTGCATTATTCTTCTTATCCCCTGCAAATGCTCCTGCTCCAACTCCGAACGAAACATCAACAAGCGGAAGAATAATTGTATCATTAACTGTAACAGCTTCTCCAACGACTGTTTTAGCTGATATAAATGCATCCATCCCCTTAAAAAGTGATGCCACTGTTGAATCAAAATTATTATCTGCCATAAAATCTAATTCCTCCTTGTCTCCTTGTTTTACGAAGTTCTGTTAACATTATAACATAACCTTCTCTATCTGGAAATAAACTTTTTAAACTGTTCATTTCTATACACTCTTAATGCTATCACCAGCACTGAAAATATACAGATATTTCCTTTCAGGAATATGCTGCCTTCCTTAACATTTTCACCAAATACCGGTTCTAAAGAAAGATCAACACCTGACATTCCATAAAGAATCGAAACATAAGCAAGAACCTTTCCCATTGTTGCCGGGTCTTCAAATCCGATTCTTGCGTTAATTCTGTATTTTCTAGGTTTTATAACCTTAATAAGTGCCTTTAACTGTTCCACAAGAAAATGAAAAAGTGCCTTATTGTCCTCATCTGTCACAAATTCTTTTGCCTTGCTTACTTTTTCTTTAAGCCTGTCAGCTGCACCTGAAATCTTCTTTACTGTATCCCTTATAAGCTTTATTATCTCTTTAATCTTTGTATATATTACAAAGCATTTATCCTTAACTTTATTGAAGAAGCTCCTATTCTGTATGTTCCCTGATTCATCTTCTGATACAGCCTCTTTGACATTCTGTACATCTTCTTTTGTTTCATTCACAGCCTCAGCCATCTTAATCTGTGGTTTTTCTTCTTTTTCTGTAAGTTTCTCTACATCCTTATCACTCGCAGAAAAAAAATTCTCTTCAGGCTTTTTTTCTTTTTTCTTCTTAGCTTTCTTTTGTTCAGAAACTTTACTATTCTCGTCATTATTGTTGTAAACCGTTATAAAAAATGCCTTGGCTTTTATATCAAGTTCTTCATCATAAGAGATCATCAGCCTCAATATCCCTAACCAGGATACTTTTGCTTGGGCTTTGAACCTGTCATGATAATCCGCATTAACCTTATATCTTACTGGTACAAAAAGAACTGCTGTCACAACAAGTATGACAAGACCTAAGATACATGCGATAACTATGCCTGTTATCTTAAGTATAAGCAATAAAACATGTAGCATAGCCCCACCTTTCCAACAATCTGTCAGTTATCTTTTCTTAATTTCGTACCAAACTTAAGATACCCCGCTACGTCAACACACCCTGTATGGGAGTATGTGTCATCAACTATGCATCTTACCAGCTCCAGAGCCTCATTTCTGCCCTTCGCAAGTCCTACAACATACACTTTATCTCTGTATGATTTATTCTTAAAATGCGGCTGTTTCAGCATATTAGCTGAATAAATATCAAGAATATTATCAGGATTATCAGAAATCGCAATAATATAAGTATCTATGGTAAATCTGTTCTTTCTGATAAGACCAAATGTCTTGTATTTAGCTTTTCTGGCATTATCGCCAAGATAAAGATTTCTGTACCACTTCAACTTACTATCCCCCAAAAGCTTTAAACTTCTCATATGCACTTCAGCACATTTGCATTAGTTATCACTTATCATTGTCTTAATAATCTCAACAACTGCCTTCTGCTCTGCATCATCATTGCACTGCATAAGAGAATTATTAATATAAGCCTGTATCTCTTCTGTATTGTTAAAGAATACAGGAAGACTTGAAAGCACTGATGCCATAACAGCTCTCTTAACCATTACATTCATGTTCTTAAAACTGTCACCAAGTTCCATGATAAGCTTCTCTGCCGTCTCATCAGCATAAGAATTATCAGGAATCTCAGCAAATACCTCTGATTCAAGCTTAACAAAATCACTTCCTGACTGTAACTTAAGTGTTTTAGACAAAGCATTATATGCAGATAAAAGCTCATAATTCTTAAGCTCATCCACAAAGTTGGCAAGGCTGTATTCTATTGCATAATTACCAGATGATACTGCCTCAAGAATTCTTTCCTGTTTTCCTTCAAATGCTGCAAAATCCTCTGAAATATCTTCAAATCTTTCACCTGTAATATAAGCATTTCTCGTCTTACTTAAAACATTCTTGGCATTCTCTATCTCTTCTATTCTGTCCAGTGTATTTCTTCTGGTAAGAACTATAGTAAGTGCATCATTGACAACCTGTGTAAGAAGCACATATACATCAGCATAATCCGTCATCTTCTCAGTTGCAATATCAAGTGCACCTTTAAGTCTTGCATATTCATCTTTATCAATATTCCTGTAGTCAGCCCCCGCAAGTGTATTATATATATCATAGACATCCGGGAATTTATCAAATCCCGCCTCACCTGAAAGCATCGCACTTGTGCTTAAAGTATAATAGAAATCATCTATTGAATCCTTTCCAGCACCATGATACAGTGTAAATGCATCTCTGATATGTTCAAAAAATCTGTCCTTTAACATTCTTACAGGAAGCTGTCCTACTATCTCTGAAATCTTGCCATTAATAACAACATTATCCTTGTCAGACAATATATAATGCATAATCTCATTAGTCATATAGGTATTATAGTAGTCGTAATCCAGTTCACCTTCGTTAAATCTGTACTCAACTCTGTTAAGTACATGCTCATATATTCTTAATCTGTCAACATAAGCTGTTATAACTTCCATAATCTCAATGATCTGTTCACGGAATGAATTGAGTTCATTGAACGCCTCATAATCATCGCATTCATCATTCTCCACGAAACGCTCCACAAGCTCATTAAGTCTGTTAATCATGTTAAGAAGGTCTTTATCATTCTGTAAATCTCTTGCAATATCAAGTACAGTATAATAATTCATAGACATTTTGATAAATCCAAGTCCATTATACATGGAACACATTCCATTACCATACTTTAACAGATTTTCTGAAAGATTCTTTCCCTTTGTAATTTCGCCTGCTATATAACCTAAATTCTTCAATGTATCAAACCTCGTTTATTTTAAATTCAACTTATCTAGTGCATCACAGAAATCAAATGTAGCATAGTAATCCTTGATTGTCTCTGCTCGTCTGATCATCTGGACACTGCCATCTTCCTTAAGAAGAAGCTCTGCTGATCTTAACTTTCCGTTATACTGGTATCCCATAGAGAAACCGTGCGCTCCTGTATCATGGATAATAAGATAATCACCCATGTCAATCTTAGGAAGCATTCTGTCAATTGCAAATTTGTCACTGTTCTCGCATAAAGAACCTGTTACATCATACTTATGGTCGCAAGGTGCATCTTCCTTACCCGCAACAGTAATATGATGATATGCACCATAGATTGCCGGACGCATAAGATTAGATGCACATGCATCAACTCCGATGTATTCCTTATAGATGTGCTTCTCATGAATTGCCTTAGTTACAAGACAGCCATATGGAGCAAGCATGAATCTTCCAAGCTCTGTATAAATTGCAACATCACCCATTCCGGCAGCGCCAAGAACCTCATCATATACTTTGTGTACACCTTCTCCGATAACCGCAATATCATTAGGCTCCTGATCTGGCTTGTAGGCAACACCAACTCCGCCTGAAAGATTTACAAACTTAATATCTGCACCTGTTTTGTCTCTTAACTCAACTGCAAGCTCGAATAAAATCTTAGCAAGTGTTGGATAATATTCATTAGATACAGTATTACTTGCAAGGAATGAATGGATACCAAAATGCTTAACGCCCTTGCTCTTTAATATCTTAAATGCTTCAATAATCTGGTCATGTGTCATACCATACTTGGCATCACCCGGATTATCCATAATAGATGTTCCAAGCTGGAAATATCCGCCCGGATTGTAACGGCAGCTCATTGTTTCAGGAAACTTACCGTCTAATATCTTATCAAGAAACTCAATATGAGTAATATCATCAAGATTGATAGTAGCACCTATCTCATTAGCATATGCATACTCTTCTGCAGGAGTATCATTAGATGAGAACATAATCTCTTCCGGCTTATAATCAAGAGCATAGCCCATCATAAGCTCTGCCATAGATGCACAGTCAACACCGCAGCCATAATCCTTTAATATCTTTAAAATATATGGATTAGGAGTAGCCTTCACAGCAAAATACTCTCTATAACCTTTATTCCATGAGAATGCTTCCTTTAATCTCTTAGCGTTCTCTCTAATTCCCTTCTCATCATAGAGATGATAAGGAGTCGGATATGTCTTGTCGATTTCCTTAAGCTGTTCAAGTGTAACAAATGTCTTTTTCTTACTCATTATCTTCCTCGTTTCTGTGCTGAATTTCTAAAAATCTTTCGCAAGCCCACGTATACAGCACCAACGCATAGTCAGGCCACTGTAAGAAATCCTATATTATGCAGAAATATTTGTCAAGTTTTTAGTCGGAAACGCCTATAAAAATAAGAAGCCCCGTAAGGCTTCTTACTTCAATAATTCTGATTATAAATTAATACAGCCTTTAAATGCATCCGGAGCAACAGTTACATTCTTTCCGTAATCAGCTTCTTTAAGACTTGTGCAGTTAATAAATGCTTCACACTCAATCAGCTTAAGTGAATCAGGAAATTCGACTTTTTCAAGTCTTCTGCAGTTTTCAAAAGCATTAGATGCTATTGTCTCTACTCCTTCTGGAAAACTGATAGCGACAATATCATCTCTGTTAGAAAACAGGCCCTCCGTTATTCTTGTAAAATCCGACATATCTATCTCTTTAAATGTTCTGTTGTACAATGTAACTTTAATACGATTACTATTCATAGCTTTCCCCTCTTCTTTTCTTAATAATTAAGTTGTACCGTTCCATATATTTCTTATATACATTATACAATCTTCCGGCATTAATATCAATATCCGAAATATGTATCAAATACAGTTTTTGCAACATATTGTGCACTTGCAACTCCTGAATATCCGCCTTCAAGTATTACACATACAGCAATCTGTGGATTATCATATGGTGCAAACCCTGTAAACCAGCTATGATAATTCTCAGAATCATCATACTGTGCAGAACCTGTCTTTCCAGCTGCTTCATATGATGAATTTTTCATAGCATAACCTGTACCGGACGTAACCACCTGTCTCATACATTCAGTAAGATACTCAGCTTCTTCTGCAGACATCACAGTTCCAACTGCTGACGGTTTGTTCTTAACAACCATTCTGCCTTCGCTGTCACTTACACTGTCAACAATATATGGAGTCATCATAACCCCATCATTGGCAATACTCGCCGCAATCATCATATTATGAAGTGGTGTCATCATTGTCCTTCCCTGTCCTATACCAGTCTCCTGCATCTCACTTATTGAAGAATCCTGTGTAACAGCCATTGCGCTCTTAGAATACTCAAATCCTACAGGAAGATTAGAATTAAACAGGAATGTACTACACAAATTTATGAAAGATGTTTTGTTAAGTCCGGCACCTATCGTAGAAAATGCAGAATTGCATGAATTTGCAAATGCTTTTCTTAAATCCTGATATCCATGTGCTGTATGATCAAAACACGCTATAGTAGTTCCACCTGGTATATATGCCTGTCCATCACAATCATATGAATAGTTATAATAATCATTCTCATTCTGTCTTATATATGCAAGTGCTGTAATTATCTTAAATGTTGAACCTGGAGGATATAGTCCCTGCGTTGCCCTGTTTAAAAGTACTGAATCAGCACTGTCATATGTAATCCATTCTTCATAATCTGTATTAACATCATTAGAATCAAATGATGGATTGGATACCATTGTAAGAATCTTTCCTGTAGACGGTTCCATCGCGATAACAGCTCCTTTATTACTGCCAAGTGCCTTATAAGCAGCTTGAGTAAGCTCTACATTAAGTGTTGTTGTTACATTATGTCCCTTTGCTTTGCCACCTGATAAGTCATTACCAATCTGGTCAAGTACATTATTTGTCTCACTGAGAAGATAATAATTCTGTGACTGTTCTATTCCTGTCTTCATTCCTGTAAGAGAAGTAAATCCAACCGAATGACAGAACAGATTCCCATATGGATAATAACGCGATTCATTGCCTTCATCATCTGTAAGCGTTGTTGCAAGTACATCTCCATCATCTGCTAATATATCGCCTCTCACAACTTTGCTTTCCTGATTATCAACTCTCTTGTTATACGGATTATTAACAATTGTTCCCGCGTCCTTTATATTGAACACGCACAGATACACAATTGCAGCCACAAAAAGACCTACAAAAAAGAATGCAATTACATTAGTTTCTTTATTCCTTAAATTCTTCTTTTCTGTATCTACTATATCACTCTGAACGTTTTGTTTTTTTCTTTGTCTGGATTGTTTTCTTTTTTCTGCCATCTTTCCTGTCACCTTCATCCTGTCTCATATTGTACATTCCATTAATAAGTGCAAACATTATAAGTGAACTTAATATTGAGCTTCCTCCATAACTTACAAAAGGAAGCGTAACACCTGTCATTGGTATGAATTTTATTGCACCTCCGACCGTTAAGAACACCTGTACTCCATATGTAACTCCGAGTCCTACAGCTACAAGACGATAGAAAAGCGTCTTACATCTTGAAGCTATATTCATCATAAGAATAAGATTATTAAGACACACTAAGAATAATGATATTGAGAATATAAGTCCGAATTCTTCTGTAATAGCAGAAAACATAAAGTCCTTCTCTGCTACCGGTATCTTATCCGGCATCCCCTGACACAGTCCGTATCCAAACCATGAACCCATACCGATTGCAAAAAGAGACTGGCATATCTGATATCCGCTAGTATCAATATATTCCCATGGATTACGCCATACCACAACTCTTGCCCTTACATGTGAAAACAGCTTATACGCAATAACTGATGCTCCCGCTCCCGCAAGAAGTCCTGCCCCAGCATACGATAGTTTTCTTGTAGCAATATAAAGCATGGCAATATATACAACAAAGAATATAAGTGCAGCACCAAGATCCGTTGAAAGCACGAGAATAATCACATGCAGTGCTGCAAATACTGTAACAATACAAGTCTGTTTAAAGGTTGTTGATTTATTAAACATAGATGCAACAAACATAACATACAGAATCTTTACGAATTCTGCCGGCTGTACAGAAAATGCTCCTATGCTTAATGTAAGATTGGCTCCATACACCTTATTACCAAGAAGAACAGCACATAAAAGCACAAGTCCTGCAACACAGTAAATCCAGCCAAAGTTTCTGAAACTCTTAACTGATTTGATAAGCCACGGAACAAGGAACATAATCACCGTTCCAAGCACAGCAATAACAAACTGTTTGACACATTTATCATAGTTAAGTCTTGCTATCATAATAAAGCCAACAGACATAAGCATACACATATTATTAACGAGCAGTCTTGATGCCTTTGGATACAATATATAATAGAATGAAATAAATACTATAAGATATATAAGCTGTACAAAATAAAAACCTATATACCTGGCATCATTCTTCATAATATACAGAACATAGTATCCAAGAAAATGTATGGCAAATATCAATAGGTATTGCTGTATATATATGCCTTTTCTCTTCTCTTCCTTATGAATTATCGCTCCTCTGTATGCAGAAAGAACATAAAAAGCCATAAGAAATGCAAAAATGTATTTCGTAAGTTCAATAAAAACTGACTGCATTGCAATCTCCTTTATCCGAATCACCTAATCTTAGTCAATTGCCTGATGAAAATGTCCTGTAGTACCACCACTTACTCCATCAGTCATAACTAATTGTATATCATCTGCTCCACTCTCGTCAAATTCATAACGAATTACACATTTATTGAAATCTTCCAGATTCTCCTGTGTAAGATTGAGCTTTTTCCCATCCATAACAGTATAGCAGAATTCACACATACTGTTAACTGTATATTCATTGCCTTTAAATCCTGTAAGCTTCACACTACCCCAGTTTCCATCACATCTTCCATAAGTTTTTCTTACGCACTGTTCAGAAACCATAAGCGGTACACTGCCATACACGACAAGTTCTGTATCTGTGTCAGCCACAGGCAGCATCTCCTTGTCTGTAAGTTCCAGAGGAAGAGTCATCCTGTCAAGAACGATGCCTGACTTTTCACACAGTTTTCTTAATTCATCTTTAGCAAATGCATTAAATATATATATGCTACTGTCTGTGATAATATGCACATCGCCAGATAATTTTTTCCAGTTACTGCTTCCAAGAAATCCAATCTGTTCAATATTCCTGCAAAGATAACGGCTGATACCACATCCGGATGCCTTCTCACAAAGCTTCTTAAACTTATCATACTTATCAGCTTTAAGAATATGAGGAAGAACAACATACACATCTATTTCCCGTAATGCACAATATGAAACACAGATTTTCAACTCCTCATCTGTGCATTCATATAACAGCTTATAATCAAGATATATGCTCTGCACTCCTGAAACTGTTGCTGCCTGCTTCACATGATTAATATTGTGCAGATACACAGCTTTTCTTATTAAAAATCCATTATCATTAAGCGTCTCTTCTTTGTTATACATTTCAACATAATCTGGCTTATTATAAGTTCTTACATGACTGTGCTTTAAATGTGTTTCAAGCTGTTCAAGTACATTCCTTCTTAGTTCCTTAATCCAGCCAACCGGAACGAATACTCCATCATCAAGTTCCACTTCTGTATTATCCACCACAAAGCATGTATCACCAGTTTTCTTTAAATTCTTAACCAGTTCCTGCTCTGAGGCGGGACGGCTCTGCGCTTCAGTAATAATCTCTCCTGTACATGTCTTCTCAATCCCATCATACATTACAGTGAGTGATATATTCTCATTCTTTCTTACAACAAGCTTCATATCAACATGGATTTCAGGTGATGTTCCAACATAATTATCCGCTACATATGCCTTAATCTTAGCATTATTCATTCTGTTGACAACTCTTCCCTCATACAATGGATATTTCTTAGGAAGATTGACAACGAAGGTCTGCCCTGCTGCCACATCAGCTCCGCTCTCAAAGGAATGTTCCTTATCAATCTCAAAGACATCACCTCTGTTCACATTCTTAAGTGCCTTAAATGTAATTCTTCCTGCCTTGTTGGACACAACCTTAAGACACTCCGTTCCCATATGGTTAGGGCGGCCAAGAGACATCATCTTCTTTCCTTTAATGCTGTCATAATATCCTGTTGTGAAAGCACCTCTGTTATATATATCAGACAGGGCATCCATATCCTGCTTATCTACCTTAAAACCATCACGACCTTTTTCAAGATACATATCAACATATTTGCGGTAAATGTGTGTTACCATAGCCGCATATGTGACATTCTTCATACGGCCTTCGATTTTCAGGGAATATACGCCACTATCAATAACATCAGGAAGTATCTGTAATGCACACATATCCTTAGGACTTAATGCATAACTGTTGTTTTTGTCATTAATCTTTGCTCCGCTATCATACACATCATAAGACATTCTGCATGGCTGGGCACATCTTCCCCTGTTGCCGCTTCGTCCACCGTTAAAACTTGAAAGCAGGCATTGTCCTGAATAACAGTAACATAACGCTCCATGCACAAAGCTTTCTATCTCAACATCAAGTTCATCATGAAGCTGCTTTATCTCCTGTAGATTCATCTCTCTTGAGGTAACAATTCTTGATGCCCCAAGTTCCTTTAAAAGCCTGCTGCCATATACGCCGGTCTGTGTCATCTGTGTACTTGCATGTATATCCATATCAGGAAAATGCTTTCTTATCAGCTTAAGCACACCCATATCCTGTACAATCACTGCATCAAGTCCTGCCTCATAGAATGGTATAAGATATTCTATAAGACTATTCTCTATCTCTCTTGACTTAAGAAGGGTATTAACTGTCAGATATACCTTTCTTCCAAATAAATGTGCATACTCTATAGCACTGATAAGCTCTTCATCATTAAAATTATTAGCAAATGCCCTTGCTCCGAACATATTGCCGCCAAGGTATATTGCATCTGCTCCTGCAGCCACAACAGCCTTCATAATATCAAGTGAACCTGCTGGTGCGAGAACTTCTACCTGTATCTTTTTCTTATCAACATTCATAGTTGTAAACCGCCTTTAAATCAAATGGCTGCTGCAAATGCATTTGCAACAGCCGTTATTATTAATACCTGATAAACCTTATGTAAATCACTTCTTAGAATCATTAAGTTCTGTCTCTAACTTAACAATATTCTTCTGGTACTTGTTAATCTCATTCTTTAATTCCTTAATTTCTTTTGCAGAGCTCTCTGCCTTAATCTGCGCAGCAATAAGCTCATGCTTTAAATCATATATCTCTTTATCCTTGTTCTCTATATCTGAAGAAAGCCCGTCTGCCATCTTCTTGGCTTTAAAGTAATCATCAGCGATATTAAGATACATCATATCAGTTCTCATCTCAGCCGACATGCGTCTGTATCCCTCATCCTTATTAAACTCTGTAATCTTATTGTTAATGTATGATGCAACTTTCTGGAGATACTCCTCGCTCTCATATCCTCCAAGCTTAATTACTTTACCTCCCAGAATTACCTCTGCTGTGTTTTTTGATGACATAAGTCCCCTCCTCATTATTTGTATTATTTTTCTTTGAATAGCCTGCCAAGATTATCATAAGCAGCTTTTGTTGCAACTCTTCCTCTTGGAGTTCTGTTAATATACCCATTCTGTATCAGATATGGCTCATAAACATCTTCAAGAGTTCCTGAATCCTCTCCTATTGAAGCTGCCAGTGTCTCAATACCGACAGGTCCGCCATCAAATTTATCAACTATTGTAGTAAGTATAACACGATCGTTACGGTCCAATCCGTCTCTATCAACATCTAACAGATTAAGTGCATAATCAGCAACATCCTTATTGATATGTCCGTTATATTTAACCTGTGCAAAATCCCTTACTCTTTTCAAAAGTCTGTTGGCAAGTCTCGGTGTTCCTCTGGATCTTCTTGCAAGCTCATGTGCTCCGTCTGAGTCAATATCAACATTAAGCACATTGGCTGAACGGATAATGATTTTCTCAAGCTCCGGAACTGTATAGAATTCCATATGACTTACAACACCGAATCTGTCTCTTAAAGGTGCTGATAAAAGCCCCGCTCTTGTTGTTGCACCTATCAGAGTGAACTGCGGCAGGTCAAGTCTTATAGACCTTGCTGTTGCACCCTTTCCGATCATAATATCAATCTTATAATCCTCCATTGCCGGATACAGCACTTCTTCAACCTGTCTGTTAAGTCTGTGAATCTCATCAACAAAGAGAATATCACCCTCACTCAAGTTGTTAAGTATAGCTGCCATATCTCCCGGCTTCTCGATTGCAGGACCGGATGTAACCTTGATATTAACCCCCATTTCATTAGCAATAATTCCTGCCAGAGTTGTCTTTCCAAGTCCCGGAGGTCCATAGAAAAGCACATGGTCAAGTGCCTCTCCTCTTTCCTTTGCTGCCTCAATATATACTTTAAGATTGCTCTTAACCTTATTCTGTCCAACATAGTCATCAAGAGATAATGGTCTTAAGGAATTCTCAATACCATAATCTTCTTCAGTTATCTGTGTTGATATAATCCTCTTTTCCATATAGCCCTCATTTCTTAAATACTATTCTGTTCTAGAATTTAGCCAGCTTCTTTAACGCTTCCTTAAGAACCGTCTCAGAATCCTTATTCTCTATATCTTCCACTTCCTTGACAGCAACAAGTGCATCTTTGCTTGAATATCCAAGTGATACAAGTGCCTCCACAGCGTCATTTCTTATCATCATGACATTACTTGCATTACTGTTATTGTCTGCCTTCTTATTCTTAGAAAGTGCTGATTCAAATACATCATCAAGCTTTAACTTATCCTTAAGCTCAATTATAATCTTCTGTGCTGTCTTAGGTCCGATACCAGGAAGTGCCTTGATTGCTGCCACATCATCAGCAAGCACAGCAAATCTTAAATCATCTGCTGTGATATTAGATAATGCACCAAGCGCAGCCTTAGGTCCAATACCATTGACACAGATAAGCATTTTAAACATGCTTAAATCATCCCTTGTAAGAAATCCATACAGACTGCATTCATCTTCCTTGACATTCATATATGTATATATCTTAACCTCACTGCCAACTGATGGAAGCTCACCATGTACTGAACCCGGAACATATATATTATATCCTATTCCATTAGCTTCCACAACGATTACATCTGGCAGAATTTCGGCAAGCTCGCCTTTAATGTATGAAATCATTCTCTACCCCCAAGACAGTAATTGATAAACTGCTGTGCAGTTCTTCCTGAGATTCCACCATGTGAAAGTTCCCACTTGTTAGCCTCTGCCATAAGTTCTTCATCTGTCATCTTAACATTATTCTTCCTTGCAAGGCCAATAACAATATCAAAGAATTCCTTCTGTGATGGTTTAGAGTAGCTTATCTGGCATCCAAATCTGTTCACTAATGAAAGCTTCTCCTCAATAGTATCAGATCTGTGAAGGCCGTTATTGCTCTCTAAATCATTTCTGTCATTCCATGTTTCCTTGATAAGATGTCTTCTGTTAGATGTTGCATAGATAAGAATATTATCAGGCTTAGTCTCAACACCGCCTTCTATTACAGCCTTTAAGAATTTGTATTCAATCTCGAATTCCTCGAAAGATAAATCATCCATATATATTATGAACTTGTAATTTCTGTTCTTAATGCTTGCTATAACATTAGATAAATCCTTGAACTGATGCTTGTATATCTCTATCATTCTAAGACCCTGGTCATAATATTCATTGACAATAGCCTTGATAGAAGTTGACTTACCTGTTCCGCTGTCACCGAAAAGAAGCGCATTATTAGCTTTCCTTCCCTGAACAAAAGCCTCTGTATTCTCCACAAGCTTCTTCTTCTGAATTTCATAACCAATAAGATCATCTAACATAACCTTATCCATATTATTGATTGGTGTAAATGTAACGCCATTATCGCCACCTATTACCCTGAATGCCTTATTAAGTCCGAACATTCCTACACCATATGCTTTATAGAAATCAGTAACATAATTAAAGAACTCATTCTCGTCCTTTGCTGTCTCAAGCTTAAGGCTTAAAGCCTGTACCTTTTCACTTACATTCTTATTGTACATAAGCTCTTTCTTAACAATTGCCTTGTAATCAGATATAAGTGAAAAACAGTTGATTCCAAGTGCAGCCTCAATAGGTCTGAAATCATAATTAAACAGATTCATAAACACCTTGAAGTCGTTCTTAGCAAATTCATTAACACTTCCATCATTAGCACCTACCTTTTCACATGTAAGGCTGAATGGATTCTCATTAGTTATAAGATAGAATGTAAGATAATTATGCCATAAATTCTTATCAAAGCCATAATCTGTGGCAACCTCCAATATTCTCTTAATCTGCTCATATATATCGCTTATAAGCTTGTCAGGAGTCTCCTCGTCCCTGTCAAATTTTTTGAAAATATCGGACATTTTCATAAGAATAGTGTCCTCATGATTACCATATATAATAAGCTTCGCAACTTCCCTGTACATTATTATTTCCTCTTCTTTCTCTTATTAATTACAAGCTGCATGACCAAAATGGCTACACCTGCAATTGACACCAACGCTCCCTCTTTAAGAAGCGGCGTAGAATACTTAAGTGTTACATTATGCGTTCCACTCGTAAGATATACAGCCATATACTGACCATTAGCATTATATAGCTTTTGTCTTTCTCCGTCTACATATACCTTCCAGCCCTTTGAATAAGGGATTGTAAGACACAGATATTTATTACGGTCAAGTGTTATCTGACCTGTAACCTTATTATTTCCAAGCTCTACATCTGTTAATACATTTTCTTTAAGTGTATTAATCTCGTCAGTGTAACTGTTCATTGGCTGGCATACAATCTGTATATCTTCATAAGAATACACGCCAATCTTCTGGAAAGTCACTGTAACTGATGTAACATTTTCTTCCGAATAGCCCATATTCACACTGAAATCATGCTGGTTACTGTAATAGCTGTAATCAGATGTAAAGTAATTCATTGACTTGGTTACTCCTGTATTAGTCGTAATTCCAAGCTTAACACTGCTTGTAGACTGTGTCCAGTATATGAAATTCTTAAATATCTTTTTCTTTTCATTATGTGAAAGCTCTTTCCAGTCTGCCTTAGAGTATAAGTCTAATGGGTCGAACTTTTTCTTTCCAAAATACAGCTGGAACTGTGCCGCTCCTTCATAGTCAAGACCATTAATATTAAAGTAAGTCTCGCCTGCACCACTGCCTGTAAAGTTAAATGTTACCCTGGCACCTGCCTTAGTTACTGCAAATGTATTATCCATACACTGTACTTCTTTGGCATCATAATCCATTGTATAATTTTTAATCTGGCTGTCATAACTTAAATCTTTAACAGATACCCTGTCAGGAAGCGCCTCCCTGGTATCCTTCCCACTCCTGTCAATAACAACAGCCTGAAGCATTGCTTTCTGCTTATCAACTGCACTTAAGCCCTCCCATTCATTCTTATTAACAGCCTTGTCATAAGTAAATCCTAACGGAAGTGCATTGTCGTTATTATACATTACATAATCATCATTTTCTGATTCATAAGCAAATCCATATGGAACAAGTCCGCCGGTCTTACTCACCAGATACTTTGAGGCAGATGACAATGTTATAAGAGATGACCTGTCATCATAGCCTGTGTATTTGTGCGGAAGCAGCGTATCAAGCCTGATTGCACAATCATATCTGAACTTCGATACATACGGATTAGTAAGTGTCCAGTACAGATTAGAGGATGATATTCCTGTTATGCAGTTCATATTGTACGAAAGTCCAGAGCCTGAATATCTGATAAAATCTGTATCTTCAGCATCTTTTCTTACAAGCTCCTTTTCACTTCCAAACACATCTTCCTGTGCCATCTTAACGCTTATGCACTGTGCCGCATAATTTTCCCCAAATGAAGCATTTTTCCATATGCCATTGGCTAATGCCGCAAGCATAACCGCTACTGTCACCATCATGCATCTGCTATATTCATTGACACTCTTAATGCTTAAGCACATAAGTAAAACTGCACCGATTGCAACTGCACTTATAAGCTTGCCATTTCTTGAGTACTTTACGCACATACATACCATGAAATATATTGTAAGTGCAATTCCAATAAAGCGGATTTCTTTTCTTTCCAGTGTTATAAGACGCGGCATCATGCACACAAGTATATATGCACATAACAATGCAAATGCATATATCCACCTGTTACACATATATGAAAATCCGTTCATTGCCTGTCCGAAGATCGGTATACATATCATCACAGCACTTATAATAAAATAAGTTTTAAGCATTGTGTACTTACGTCTGCTCTTAAACATTAAAAGCACTGCAAGTAACACCGGTACTGCAAATCCCATGCATGTCCAGAAGTTATCACCCTCAACGATAAAAAGTCCAGGAAGCTTTGCATAGTATGAAAAAGGATATACCAGTCCCATTTTGTTAGGTGTATTAAATCTGCTATCACTTAAGAAAACGTGAAGCACGGGGAGAAACACTATTGCTGCCATACACAGTCCTGTAACTGATGAAACAGCCAGGCTTAATATCCCCTTACTCCACATTTTCACATTCTTTCCATAACAGAATATGAATCTTATAATAACATATATAATTGTTGTGAACACAAGCATGTAGAAGAAATAGAAATTACTCATTGCTGCAACAGTTACTGTTATTGTAAAAAGCCACATTTTCTTCTCTCTGATTATCTTCTCAACGCCTAATATAAGCAGTGGATAATACAGAAGCGGGTTAAGAAAGAACGGATGTCTTACCGCATTGTATATTGCCCAGTAGCAGAATGCATAAGCTACTGCCCCTGGAAGGACATATCTTTTCTTATGTCCTGTATAAAAACACAACAGTGAAAATGCTATACCTGACAGATATATTCTTAAAAGAATCATTGCTTCATAGAATATATACATGTACTTTGCAGGAAACAGGAAGCAGAAGAATGTAAATGGGTCGCCTATAACATAATAGTGAAATGTTCCTATAACATCACTTCCCTCACCTATTGCAAAATCCCACTGTGGTATTACAAACTGATGATTGATAAATATATTTTTAAAGAAATCCCTTAAATACTGTGAATAATATATGAGTGACTTGTAATGCTGTTCCCAGCCATCAACCTCCCATATAAATGTCTTTCCAGTAAAAAAATAAAAAGAAAACACACCTATAGCAAGGATTGCGAAAATAACTGAATAAACCAGAAAATATGTTGATTTTCTGGAATCAAGTCTTTTATAAAAATCTTGTAACTTCGATTTCATCTCTGCCATAGGTGTATCTTCTCTTTTCTTAAACTAGGAAACTGCCATAAGCATAAGCCTACGGCAGTTTCTTATTATAACTCATTGTGATTAAATTATCAATGAAGATGTATTATCTTCTTAGGGCACTTCTCAGCACACTTTCCACAACCTGTACACTTTGAATAATCAATATGTGCAATATTGTTTTCTACTGTAATAGCACCGAACTCACACTGCTTTGTACATAACATACATCCAATACATCCAACAGAGCATGCTGACATAACATCTTTACCCTTATCATTAGATGAACAGTTAACTGTATAGTTACTCTTGTATGGTATGATTTCAATAAGGTGTCTTGGACATACAGCAACACATTTACCACATGCTTTACATTTGCCCTTATCTACTACAGCAATACCATTAACAATATGAATTGCATCAAAAGGACATGCCTTAACACATGAACCATATCCCATACATCCGTATGTACATGCCTTAGAACCGCCGTTAGGAACGACGTTCATTGCTGTACAATCCATTGCACCTGAGTACACATAATTTTCTTTTGCTTTGTCGCAGTCACCAGCACATTTAACAAATGCTGTCATTCTTACTGATTCTCCAACTTCCTCACCCATGATTGCACCAATCTTTGCTGCAACCGGTGCGCCACCAACTGGACATGCGTTAGCTGGAGCTTCTCCTGCGGCAATTGCCTTAGCAAGTGCATCACATCCTGCATATCCACAACCACCACAGTTGTTTCCAGGAAGCTCTGCTCTTACATCTATCTCTTTCTGATCTACTTCAACATAGAACTTCTTACCCATTACTCCGAGGAAAAGTCCGAGAAGAAGACCAGTGCAGCTTACAACAACTGCAGCAATAATTATACCTGACATCTTGTCGTCCTCCTCTTAAATAATACCTGAAAATCCAAAAAATGCGATAGCCATAAGTCCTGCAGTAAGTAATACAATAGGCATTCCCTTAAAGCTTTCCGGAACATCATTGAATTCGTTTCTTTCACGTATACCAGACATGATTATGATTGCTATTGTAAAACCAACAGCTGTTCCTAATCCACTGACTACAGAATCTAAAAGCTTCTGACCAATATTAAGTCCTGCTGCTGTGTTATAGTTCTGTACGTTAGTAAGTGCAATACCAAGTACTGCACAGTTAGTTGTAATAAGTGGAAGGTATACACCAAGTGCTTCATAAAGAGATGGTGATGTCTTCTTTAAAAACATTTCAACAAACTGAACAAGTGCCGCAATTACAAGGATGAATACAATTGTATTCAGATATGTAAGCTTAAGCGGTGTAAGTATACAGTCATATATAAGACTGCAGACAGCTGATGAAATAGTGATAACGCCGATAACAGCGCCACCCATTCCTGCTGCTGTGTTTATCTTCTTAGAAACTCCAAGGAAAGGACACAAACCGAGGAACTGGCTTAAAACTACATTATTGACAATTGCTGTACTTACAGCTATCAATAATAACTGTGAAAAATATCCCATATTTACCTCCCTTAGTTATTCTTAGCCTCAGCCTTAGCTTCTTCTATCTCTTCTGTGTAGTCAGGAACTTCTGCAGGCTTCATGCCTTTCTTTCTCTTAATTCTGTTCATAATAGCAATCATGAATGCAAGAACAAAGAACGCTCCTGGTGCAAGGATAAAGATACTTGCTGGTGTGTAACCGATTGTTGAGAGATCAAATAATGCGTTAGTACCATCTGAGAAAATTGTACCGCCACCGATAAGCTCTCTTATTGCTCCAAGGATTGTGATAGCAATTGTGAATCCAAGTCCCATACCTATTCCATCAAAGAATGAAGGAATTGGAGGATTCTTAGAAGCATAGGCTTCCGCACGTCCAAGGATAATACAGTTAACAACTATAAGAGGAATATATATTCCAAGTGAGTCGTACAGACTTGGCAGGAAGCCCTGCATAAGGAACTGTACCATTGTAACAAATGATGCAACGACAACGATGAACGCTGGCATTCTTACACCATCTGGAATAACCTTACGAAGTAATGAAATCATAAGGTTTGATAATGCAAGTACTACTGTAGAAGAAAGTCCCATACCTATACCATTGATTGCTGATGTAGTAACCGCAAGTGTAGGACACATACCAAGTGTAAGTACCAGGGTAGGATTCTCTTTAATAATACCATTATAAAGTCTTTCTATACATTTATTCAAAGTCCGCACCTCCCTAGTTTCCTGCCACAAGCTTGTAAACTGCAAGCGCATAATTTACACCCTTTGTGACTGATTTAGAAGTAATTGTAGAACCACCGATTGCATCAACATTAGCATTGCTTTCTGATGCTGAACCATCTGTTACTACTGAAAATGATGCAACTGCATCAGACTTAGCTGTAAACTGTGATGTAAATGATGGATCCTGTTTAGCTCTCATACCAAGACCAGCAGTTTCGCTGATTGAAAGGAATGATACTCCAAGTACCTTTCCTTCTGTTGAAATACCAACTGTAAACTTGATATCTCCGCCGTAACCGTCACTATCTGTAACTGTTACAACATAACCTGCTGTCTCGCTGCCTTTCTTTCCTATAGCAACTTCATTGACCTTATCCTTAGAGAAGTCAATGTCTGATGAAGCATTAATATCATCATCAGAAGGAAGGGCATCTATTGTCTCAAAGCTGTCTGCTTCTGCAAGAACTGCTTTGTAAGCCTTTTCCTTGGCATTCTCGTTAGCCTTTGCAATAGGATCAAGTGTTATCTGATATACAACACCAAGAAGAATTCCGGCTACAAGTGTTATAGCAAATAAAACTAATGCATCTTTAACTATTTTCTTCATCTTATGCAGCCTCCTTTGCTTTCTTCTCTGGCTTCTTCTTACCAAATGACTTAGGAACTGTTACTCTCTCAATAAGAGGAACTAAGAGGTTACAGAAGATAATTGCATATGAAACGCCTTCTGCTGAACCACCATACATTCTGAAAATGAATGTAAGAAGACCTAAGCAGCAGCCAAATACAATTTTACCATTAGGTGTAATTGGTGAAGTTACATAATCTGTCGCCATGAAGATGGCACCAAGTAAAAGTCCACCACCACATACTTCCTCAAGCATGTAGATTACATCGAAATGATGTCCTGGTGCAAAAAGGAATATAAGCACTGCAAATACACCTACATATGTTACTGGTATTCTCCAGTTAATAACCTTTCTTGCAAGTAGGTAGATACCACCTAAAAGAAGACAGATTGCTGAAGTCTCACCGATAACACCACCTGTTGTACCAATAAACATCTTAGCTAATGAAACAACGCCTGTTGATTCTGCACCCGGCTTAAGGAGTGCAAGAGGTGTTGCTCCTGAATATGCGTCTAAAAATCCGTTAGATGTAACGAAATTAGTCATCGGACCTGTATATGCAATAAGAAGGAAACATCTCGCTGCAAGAGCAGGGTTCATGAAGTTCTGTCCAAGTCCTCCAAAAAGCTGCTTAACTACGATAATTGCAAATACACATCCTACGATTTCAAAACCAACATTTAATGTTGATGGAATATTTAATGCAATAAGAAGACCTGTTACTGCTGCACTTAAATCTGTAACAGTAACTTTCTTATGCATGAAATACTGATATAATGCCTCACATGCTACACAAGTAACAATACCGATTACTATACGAAGCAGTGCATCGAGGCCAAAATTAACTATACCAAATATGCTGGCAGGAGTTAAAGCAATAAGAACATCTCTCATTATTGTCTGAGTAGTATTCCCGCTTCGCACATGAGGATTAGTCGATACGTTAAAAATCTCACTCACTTTGATTGCCCACCTTTCTACTTCTTTCTTCTGTTAGCAAGTACTGTACTTCTCATAGCCTTAATCTGCTGTGTTAATGGTCTCTTGGCTGGACAGACATATGAACAGCTTCCGCACATTACACATTCCATACCATCGAATTTAGTAAAGCCTTCTTCATCATTACGTGATGCAAAACCGGCAAGCTTTGCTGGAAGAAGGTGTTCCGGACATGCCTCACCACATTTACCGCATCTTATACATGCAGAAGATGTGGTCTTAGATACGATATCCTTCTGGAATACAAGAAGTGATGAACTTCCCTTAACAACAGGTACGTCAAGACTGTACATGGCAAATCCCATCATAGGACCACCAGAAATATATTTCTCAGGTTCTCCTACAGGACCACCGGCAGCGTCAAGAAGCTGTCTGTAATTAGTTCCTAACCATACATAGAAGTTGCCAGGCTCTTTAACTCCGTCGCCTGTTACAGTACATATTCTCTTAGTAAGAGGCTTACCTTCTATAACTGAAAGATAGATTGAGAATATTGTATCAACATTATGTACGATACAGCCTGCATCAGCTGGAAGCATGCTTGAATTAATAGCTCTTCCTGTTGTTGCATATATAAGACTACGCTCTCCTCCCTGTGGATACTTAGTCTTTAATGGCTTAACTTCAATATCAGGCTCAGAAGCTGTAGCTTCCTGCATGATTCTTATTGCCTCAGGCTTATTATCTTCAATACCGATAATTCCCTTAGCATGGTCAAATATCTTAAGAGCAATCTTAAGACCCATAACAACCTTGTCTGATTCTTCTAATAATCTTCTGTAATCAGATGTAAGGTAAGGCTCACACTCTGCTCCATTAACGATAATGTAATCTATGGCTTCAGGATTCTTTGGCGAGAGCTTAACATTAGTTGGGAAACCAGCTCCTCCCATACCTACAACACCAGCAGCCTTGATTCTTTCTAAGATAACATCCTTAGTAAGATCCTCGAACTTCATAGGTGTATATTCAACTTCTTTGAATTCGCCATCATTCTCGATAATGATAGAATTGCACTTACCGCCTGTAGCCAATGTTCTTGGCTCAATAGCTTTAACAGTACCTGATACAGATGAATGAATGTTCGCAGAAACAAATCCACCTGCCTCGGCTATCAGCTGGCCTGCAAGGACATAGTCGCCCTTGGCAACAACTGGCTTAGCAGGTGCGCCGATGTGCTGTGAAAGCGGGAACACCATCTCTCCTACGGCTGGAAAGAGTTCTTTGATTGGTTTATCCTTAGAAAACTCTTTACCGTCATAAGGATGACATCCACCTTTAAATGTACACTTTCCCATGACATATTTCTCCTTATAAAGTTTTTATTAAATAGTATTTTATCTCAATAAATAGCAAAAATCTACTTTTTTTTGTGTATATATTCCTATATAATAAGAGAAAATGAGTACTTTTTTAACAATCAGTTTGTCTAATCAAACCTAAAACGAGGATTTTTTATGATAACTATTAATGATACCCTGCACACAAACGCAGACATCTCAATGCTTAAAGCAATATGCCCGGATACTGACAGCATCTGCTTTTTTGATATAGAAACCACAGGATTTTCAAGAAATTATAATATAGTATACCTCATAGGTGCTGTATATTTCCGTAACGGAATATCACATTATTTACAGTGGCTCGCAGAATCCGATTCCGATGAAGCTTATATTTTATCTGCATTTAATGATTTTCTAAAAGATTTTCATACATTAATACATTTTAATGGGGATGCCTTCGATATACCTTTTATTACTGAGCGTGCAGCACATCTTAATGTGGCACTTGACCTTTCACATCTTGAAAGCCTTGACTTATATAAAACTGCAAGAAAATGTAAATCTATTCTGTCACTTTCTGACTATAAGCAGAAAACTATTGAACATTTTCTTGGAATAGAACGTGAAGACATGTATTCAGGCGGTGAACTTATTGATATATACAGGAAATTTGCAGCAAAACCTTCTGATACAGCACATAACGAATACAGGAAACTTCTCCTTCTTCACAACCATGACGATATAGAAGGAATGCTAAGTCTGCTTCCACTTGTTTCCTATTATGCAATAATTATGAATTCTTACACTGTTGACAATGCTGTCATTGATAAAGATACTGATTCCAATGGTAATGTGAGTCTTCGGCTGATTACTGAATGTTCTCTGCCCGTAGGCGTACCCGTGGACAGACATATATGTATTGACAATATACTTATTCTGATTAAGAACCGTACATTAACTCTTGTAATCCCGGTTATATCAGATACTTTGAAATATTTTTTTAAAGACTATAAGAATTATTATTATCTGACATCAGAAGACGAAGCCATTCACAAAAGCATTGCACAATATGTAGACAGTAATAACCGTGTTAAATGCTCTGCTTCTAACTGTTACACCAAAAAGACGGGTATCTTTCTTCCGCTCTATGACAATTGTGATTTAAACATATTTAAAAAAGATTATTCTGACCCGGAAAAATACTGCAACGCAGATGATATACTGTTAAAAAGCACTGACAATACAAGCAAATACATACATTCCGTTATAAACCATATTCTATTGTAATTCTGCTACTCTTTTATAAAACATGAAAGGAATATTTATAATCTAATGGATAATGAATCACTTTTAAAAAATAAAATAATGGACGCAGCAAATCGTTCCTTCAGACAAAATATATACACATATACTAATTTTCTTGATATTAATGAGCAGTCAGTATTCGCACAGATGAGAAACGCACTTAATTTCGTAGCTTTTAAAACATACGGTGGCAATGATGCATGTGAAAGACAGATGATACAGTTTGGTTCTTACGAAACTCTTGGCTATGAAGAAGAATTTCCTATAACTCTTATAAAGATATCTCCTCTTATAGAAAAATATGCTGAATCACTGTCACACAGAGATTACCTTGGTGCTCTTATGAATCTTGGAATTAAAAGAGAAATGCTTGGAGACATAAATATAAAAGGCAAGGACGCCTATCTTTACTGTGTTTCACATATTGCTGATTTCATAATTGACAACCTGTCTACAGTAAAGCATACACATATCCAGTGTACAAAGACTGATATTAACGATATCGAATGTTCACCTGAGCTTGAAGATATTGAAGTTTTATCTGCAAGTGAACGGATTGACGCTGCCGTTGCCAGCCTCACAAAGCTAAGCCGAAGTCAGGCAGTAGAATTATTCAGGGCAAGAAAAATATTCATAAACAGCCGTCAGATGGAAAACAACAGCTATCAGTTAAAAGCTAATGATGTACTTGTTATCCGCGGAACAGGCAAATTCATCTATCAGGGCTGCGGTAGAGAAACAAAAAAAGGCCGTGTCTATCTTTCATTTAAAAAATATGTTTAAAAAAAGGGCTGTGAGAACAGCCCTTTTAATATCTTTAATTACTCTTCTGTTGCTGGAGCTTCTTCCTGAGCTTCGTTATCGTTAAGTAATGCCTTAATGCTTAAGCTGATCTTCTTGTCAGCTTCATTAAGATCAACAACCTTAGCTTCGATTTCCTGACCGATTGAAAGTGCATCTGATGGCTTCTCAATACGTTCTCTTGAAATCTGTGAAACATGAAGTAATGCGTCGATTCCATCTTCTAACTGAACAAATGCACCGAAATCTGTCATTCTTGCAACTGTTCCCTTAACAACATTACCTACAGCATACTTCTCTGCTGCGTTGTTCCATGGATTAAGGTCTGGATACTTAACTGAAAGTGCAATCTTATCTCCGTTAATCTCTTTGATAAAGCACTTAACTGAATCTCCAATCTTGTAAACCTTCTTAGGATTCTCTGTTCTTCCCCAAGACATCTCTGAGATGTGAAGAAGACCATCTACTCCTCCTAAGTCAATGAATGCACCGAAATCTGTAACATTCTTAACTGTTCCTTCGATTGTATCGCCTTCCTTAATCTTAGAAAGAACTGCCTCTGCTGCTGCCTTCTTAGCTGCAACAATAAGCTGCTTGCAGTCACCGATAATCTTTCTGTTCTTAGGATCATATTCAGTGATTACAAATGTAACTTCCTTACCATTATATACAGATAAATCCTTTACGAATGTATCTGAAATAAGGCTTGCAGGAATAAATACTCTTGCTTCGTCAACGATAACTTCAAGACCGCCCTTAATGTTCTTAGCAACGCCTGTGATTGGTTCCTGACTGTTAAATGCATCTTCAAGCTTCTTATTGCCATTATCTGCAACAAGCTTTCTATATGTAAGAGCAACCTGTCCCTCACCATCATTTGATTTAAGAACCTTAGCCTTCATCTCATCTCCAACTGAGACTACAGTAGTAAGATCTACATCAGGAGCTGATGTATACTCTGAACGAGTAATAATTCCATCAGATTTGCCACCTATATTAAGCACGATTTTATCCGGCTTAACTGCAATAACAGTTCCGTCTACAACTTCACCTGTGCGGATTTCCTTCCATTCTTCGTTATCTAACATCTGTGCAAAGCTTTCTTCTGACATTAGTATAAACCTCCTCAATGATATTGTTTGGGGTTGATGCCCCGGCTGTAATACCTATGCAGTCTGATGATTTGAGCTTATCAAGCTCAAGGCCGCTAAGAGTCTGAATGTAAAAGGTTTCCTGACATTCTGTCTTGCAAATTTCATACAGTTTACGAGTGTTTGAACTACTGCTGTCCCCTATAACAATCATAGCATCAGCTCTTCGAGCAATCCGTCTTGCCTCATTCTGACGCTCCTCAGTTGCATTACATATCGTATTACTAATGCAAATATTGTACTCTTTTTTCTTTATAATTTCAACTAAATCTTGAAATTTCTTGTAATTAAATGTCGTCTGGGATACCACACGCACATTTTTACTCTTGTCAAGTTTCAACTTTTCAGCTTTTTCAACTGTATCAACAACATGTACAGGTGTCTCAGACCATCCCATAATGCCTTCAACTTCAGGATGCTTCTCATTTCCAATAATTACAATCTGATCACCTTCAGTACTTGCATCCTTTACAATTTTGTGAATCTTTAATACAAATGGACATGTTGCATCCACAATCTTTGCCCCGCTGTTCTTTATTGATTCATATACTGCCTTTGATACTCCATGAGATCTGATTATAACAGTTGACTTTTCAGGTTCTGGAATCTCAGATATATCATTAACAGCCTTTACACCCTTGCTCTCAAGTTCATTGACAACCTCAGTATTATGAATTATCGGACCATAAGTATATACATTTTTCTTGTCTGCCTCAGCATACACAGTATCCATTGCCCTCTGAACACCAAAGCAGAAGCCTGCTGACTTTGCAAGTATTACTTCTTTCAATTATCTGCCCGCCTTCTTTTCATCTATTATCTTACTTAAAGCAGCTACAACCTGTTCTATATTCATATCTGATGTATCAACAAGCACAGCGTCATCTGCCTGCTTTAAAGGAGATATCGCTCTGTGCATATCTTCATAGTCTCTTTTTTCAATATCCTCTTTGATAGCATCAAAACTACAATCTTCACCTTTTTCCTTAAGTTCATCATATCTTCTCTTAGCTCTCGCATCAGAACTTGCTGTAAGATATATCTTTGCAAACGCATCTGGAAGCACTGTTGTTCCTATATCTCTTCCATCCATGATAACATCTGTTTTCTTTGCAAGTCCTCTCTGAAGTGCAACCAGCTTAGTCCTTACTGCTGCATACTTAGATGTCTTTGATGCCATCTTCCCTGTTTCTTCTGTTCTTAAAAGTGATGTTACATTCTCACCATTAAGTATTACCTGCTGTACGCCGTCTTTGTACTCAATACTAATATCAATATTATCTACAGCACCATTAATTGCATTCTCATCATCTGGATTAATGTCGTTCTGTGAAAAATATACAGCCATTGCCCTGTACATTGCACCTGTATCAACATACACATATCCTAACTGCTTTGCTAAAAGCTTTGCTATTGTACTTTTTCCTGCTCCTGCAGGTCCATCGATCGCTATTGCACTCATTTTCTCTGCTCCTTTAAATAAATTATTGTATATGGCTTGCAGCAGCGTATGCTGTTGACCATGCTACCTGTAAATTAAATCCTCCGGTAACTGCATCAACATCTATAACCTCTCCTGCAAAATATATATTCTTAACAAGCTTTGATTCCATTGTTGAAGGATTAATCTCCTTTACATTAACCCCTCCCTGTGTAATTATCGCTTCATTAAAACCTCTTGTGGAAGTTATCGTCATCTCAAAATTCTTAAGAAGCTTCACAAGTCTCTGTCTTTCTTCCCTTGTGACCTCATTAACCTTCTTTTCAGGCTTAATTCCCGACTGCATTACAATCACAGGAATAAGCTTCTTAGGAAGCAGCTCATCTAATGAATTCTTAAACGCCTTGTTCTGTTCCTTTGAGAAATCCCTTAATATTCTCTCATCAAGCTGTTCATCAGTAATTGCAGGCTTTAAGTCTATGCTTAATCTTACCGGTCTTTCCTTAACTATTCCTGTAATAACGCTGCTTGCACTTAATATTACAGGACCGCTTACTCCAAAATGCGTAAAAAGCATTTCTCCAAAATCAGTAAATACCTTCTTATCTCCATCGTAAAATGTAACCTCTATATTCTTAAGGCTTAGTCCCATAAGAAGTTCTTCCCACTCTTCCCTTACATTAAGAGGAACAAGTGCCGGAAGTATTGGTGTAATGCTGTGTCCGAGACTTTTCGCAAATCTGTATCCATCCCCTGTAGAACCTGTAGATGAATATGAATTACCACCTGTTGCAATAACGCACGCATCACCTTTAATCTCCTTCTGTCCTGATGCATCTTTTACAACAACACCTGCAAATTCGCCATTTTCCTCATTCACAGCTACAACCTGTGTATTAAGAAGCACATTTACACCAAGTTTTTTCATCTGCCTTGAAAGCGCACCTATAACATCAGACGAATGGTCTGATTCCGGGAATACCCTGTTGCCTCTCTCAATCTTGAATTTAAGTCCCAGCTCATCAAAAAATCCCATACAGTCATAGTTAGAAAACCCTCTTAAACTGCTGTACATGAACTTTTTATTGGTAACTATGCTATTAAATATATCTTCTTCATCCCCGGCATTGGTAAAATTACATCTGCCCTTTCCAGTAATAAAAAGCTTCTTTCCAAGCTTTTCATTCTTTTCAATAAGTGTAACCTTATTATTGTTTCTGGCAGCAGTTATCGCAGCCATCATTCCTGCTGCACCACCGCCTATTATTATAACATTGCTCATTATTGATCTCTCTTACTTCTCTTTATCAATAGCTGCATTATCCATACATTTTCTTAATTCATTGACAACATTTTCATCTAACATATTAATCTCATCATTGCCTGAATACTCGAAATTATCAACAAATGCGTTAATCTTCTCAATATTCTCCACTACCTGTTCACTGTTTTTTAGGCACAATGATACTATCAGGGCATTAATAAGGCTCATTGGTGCAACGAGCGAGTCAACTATTGACGCCATATCACTTCTTGCAAACAGATTGCATGATGAATACATATTCATTGGTGAATGTATCGAATCTGTTATAGCAATAACTCTTGCCTGTCTGTTATTAGCAAATTCCATTGCTTTAAGCGTTCTCATTGAATATCTTGGAAAGCTGATACCTATTGCAACATCACCTTTACCTATGTACATCATCTGTTCAAATAGTTCATTGGAATTACCAGTCTTTATAACCTGTATGTTCTTCTTAATCATGCGCAGATAATATCCTAAGAATTCAGCAAGAGGTTCACACGCTCTTGCACCAATTATGTATACACTGTCTGCCGCCATTATATCTTCAACAGCTATATCAAACGACGCTGTATCCAGTGACTTTAATGTATGTTCTATCTTTCTTGCATCCATTGACATAACATTATTCACTACCATATTGGTTGTCATATGTGAATTAAGCACATCAATCCTGTCAAAAGAATGAATCTTCTCCTGTAATATCCCTTCTAATGATCTCTGAAACTCTGGATATCCCGAAAATCCAAGTGCTGCTGGAAATCTTACAACTGTCGATTCACTTACGCCCACAACTTCTCCAAGCTTTGCTGCCGTAAGAAATGCACATTTTTCATAGTTGGCAAGTATGAAATCTGCAATTCTTTTATGACCTTTGCTAAGCTTTGGAAGACGGACTCTTATAAGACTTAATATATCAGTATGTTGTTCAAAATCACTCATTATCTATAAAAAGCTCTGAAAAATATGGCAGTTCCTTTATCCAGTCACAGAATGTATGCCACTCAGCAAGCTTATGACCCTTTCTAGAATAATATATTCCAACAAGATTCTCATAATTGAGAGTACATGTTCTCATCTGGTTATAACTTTCTGGAAGAAGCTGAATCATGCTGTACCATAATGCTTTATCCTTAGTTTCAACAAATTCTGTTCTTATCCCTTCAAGAAAATCAATATTCTTCTGCATCATCTCAAGAGTTGCGTCAGTCATATGGTCTGTACTGAAATCAGCCATCTCAAAAGGCTTGCTGTGAATCTTATGCATTGTGCTTGTTGAGTTAGCAACAGTTCCAACCTTATATGTGTCGTATTCTTTCCACCAGTAAAGAGGTGCTGTTATATCAACTGTAACAAATATCTGTCTAATAAACTTTCTGTGGTCTGAGCCTGCCTTACATAATCTCTTGGCAAGGTCAAGATCATTAGGACCAAAAACAAAATTCCCCTTCTCATCGAAATAGCTATCCATTCTTGCCCAGCTGTTCAATGGATTTCTTGCCCCTCTGATGGCATTATTCATATTCATAACTTCAAATCGTTCTAACTTAATCACAATTGTGCTCCTTTTGTTTAATCATACAGTTTAATTTTACATGTAAAATGCATTTATATCAAGGGGAACATTCTGGATTGCAGGCTTGCTGCCTTGCTTTTTTTGCAGGTCAAGGCTCTACGCAGCTTCACTGCAAAAAAAGACCGCCACATACGCTTTTGCGCACATGACGGCCGTTATTATTAATTATTAGACTGGATAAGCCTTATTAGCTGTATCTGCCTTAGCAGGATCAACCTTTGTCTGCTGAGCTTCTCTATATTTGAAGAACTCTGTAGCAACCTGTGGGAATAAGGCATATGAAAGCACATCCTCATCCTGCTGCTTGTACTGCTGTACAATTGGATCATTCTTGAATTTCTCAAGCTGTGGTTCAATTAAGTCAGCTGGACGGCATGTGATAGGCTTTGTATCACCAATAGCCTTCTTCTGAACTTCTGGATTGAATGGCTTGATTGTCTGACCAAATTCACCTGCAAGAACCTTCTTAGATTCCTTAGTAATCATCTTGTATCTCTCACCCTGTAATACATTAAGAACAGCCTGAGTACCAACAATCTGTGATGAAGGAGTAACAAGAGGTGGCTCACCATAATCTTTACGAACTCTTGGGATTTCCTCTAATACATCTCTGTACTTGTCCTCTGCACCAGCTTCCTTAAGCTGTGATACAAGGTTAGAAAGCATTCCACCTGGAACCTGATAAAGTAATGTCTTAATATTAACTCCAAGAACCTTAGTGTTCATAAGTCCGCTCTTTAATGCTTCCTCACGCATTGGCTGGAAGTAATCAGCTATCTCAGCAAGAAGATTCTGGTCAAGTCCTGTATCATACTGTGTACCCTTAAATGTCTCTACCATAACCTCTGTAGCTGGCTGTGATGTTCCCATTGAGAATGGTGACATAGCTGTATCAATAATATCAGCACCTGCTTCTACTGCTTTTAAGTATGTCATTGAAGCTACACCAGATGTATAATGTGTATGCATCTGGATAGGAAGAGATGAACCATCCTTTAATGCCTGTACAAGTTCTGTAGCCTTGTATGGAAGTAAAAGTCCAGCCATATCCTTGATACAGATAGAATCTGCACCCATGTCTTCAATTCTCTTAGCTGTCTCTTTCCAGTAATCAAGTGTATATGCATCACCTAATGTATAAGAAAGAGCAATCTGAGCATGTCCTTTTTCCTTCTTGGCAGCCTTAACAGCCGTCTCTAAGTTTCTCAAATCATTAAAGCAGTCGAAAATACGGATAATATCAATACCGTTAGCAATTGACTTCTGAACAAAGTACTCAACTACATCATCTGCATAATGATTGTAACCTAATATATTCTGTCCTCTGAAAAGCATCTGAAGCTTAGTATTCTTAAATCCATCTCTAAGCTTACGAAGTCTTTCCCATGGATCTTCCTTAAGGAATCTGAGTGAAGCATCAAATGTAGCTCCTCCCCAGCACTCTACTGAATGATAACCAACCTTATCCATCTTATCTACGATAGGAAGCATCTGCTCTGTTGTCATTCTTGTAGCTATAAGAGACTGATGTGCATCACGCAATACTGTCTCAGTAATCTTTAAAGGTTTTTTAACCTGTTCTGCCATAATATCCTCCTTTTACATAACGCCAAACATGGCCATAAATGTACCGGCTGCAACCGCTGTACCAATAACACCGGCAACATTAGGTCCCATAGCATGCATCAGAAGGAAGTTAGAAGGATCTGCCTCAGAACCAACTTTCTGTGAAACTCTGGCTGCCATAGGAACCGCAGATACACCTGCTGAACCAATAAGCGGATTAACCTTACCATGTGTAACAAGACACATAATCTTACCAAATAACACACCTGCTGCAGTACCAAATGCAAATGCAATAAGTCCTAATGCAACAATCTTTAATGTATCAAGGTTAAGGAATGCTTCTGCACTTGTTGTAGCACCAACTGATGTTCCAAGGATAATAACAACTATGTACATAAGTGCATTAGAAGCTGTCTCTGCAAGCTGCTTAACAACTCCACTTTCCTTGAAAAGGTTACCTAACATAAGCATACCAACAAGTGGTGCTGTTGTAGGAAGAATAAGTACTACTACTACTGTAACTACTATAGGGAAAAGAATCTTCTCAAGTTTAGAAACAGGTCTTAACTGTTCCATCTTAACTTCTCTTTCCTTCTTAGTTGTTAAAAGCTTCATAATTGGTGGCTGGATAATAGGAACCAGTGACATATATGAATATGCTGCTACTGCAATAGGTCCCATATATTTAGTCTGACCAAGCTTACCTGCAAGGAATATTGAAGTAGGACCGTCTGCACCACCGATAATTGATATAGCTGCTGCTGCCTTATCTGGGAATCCCATAAGGATAGCCATAAGATATGCTGCAAAGATACCAAACTGTGCTGCTGCACCAAGCAGGAAACTTGCCGGGTTAGCAATCAATGGACCAAAATCAGTCATGGCACCAACACCTAAGAAAATAAGTGATGGTAAAATACTCCATTCATCAAGTAAATAGAAATAATGTAACAAACCACCTACACCGTTACTTGAATCCTCTATTGCTAACATAATGTCAGGATAAAGGTTTACAAGAAGCATACCAAAAGAAATAGGTACTAAGAGCAGAGGTTCATATCCTTTTTTAATTGCAAGATAAAGGAAAACAAACGCAACCAGAACCATAAGGTAATTACCCCATGTAAGTCCGAAGAATGCACTCTGGTGAACGAGGTTTCCTAAAGTTGTTATAATATAACTCATCTTATACCTCCGTAAGTCACTTTATATCAGAATCATAATTAATTTAATGAAACTAATACCTTACCTGACTCTACAGAATCACCAGCTGCACACTCAACAGTTGCAATTGTGCCATCCTGAGGAGCACAGATTTCATTCTCCATCTTCATAGCTTCAAGGACAACCAATACATCGCCCTTCTTTACAGCAGCACCTGCTGTTGCATTAACCTTAAGAATCTTTCCTGGCATTGGAGCGTTAACCTTAACTGCTCCCTGAGCACCTGCTGGTGCTGCTGCCTTAGGTGCAGCCTTTGGAGCTGCTTTAGGAGCGGCTGCCTTAGCTGCTGGAGCTGCACTGCCTGTTCCTTCTTCTACAGTAACATCATATACGTTACCATTAACTGTAATTGTATAGTTCTTCATGATTATTTCCTCCTATTATTAACCTTTCTAATTGAGCGGACAACAAGACCATCCGTAGATGTTCCTTCTGATGCTGCAATTGCTGCAGTAATAACTGCAATAAGTTCAAGATCGTCCTCAACATTTTCTTCTTCATTAGAAACAACCTGTGCTATAGCATTATCAACACCAACAGAAGCTGTGTCTTCTTTCTGTTCTTTCTTTCTGTTCTCAAATACGCTTATATACTTGAACAGAGAAATAATGAATGAAATGAATATAAGAACTACGAATACAGTTCCCATACCAATAAGTGTATTCATTCCGGCTTTTCCCATCTTCTCAGCTGTTGTGTAAGATGGATTAATAGCTCCACTCTCAAGTGTGTAATCTGTATTGATTACGAATTCAAATGTACATTCTCTCTTTTCGAATTCAAGTTTAACTGAAATAGTACATAATTCACTTGTTTCATCGCTGACCTTTACATTAATGTTATTAACATCAACAGCCTCTTTGAGTTCACCAAGTTCATCTTTAGTGCTGTTCCAGCTATTGTATAATCCTATTGTTTTAACATTCATTCCCTGCTGATTAACAATATACATCTTACTGTTAACATCATTAAGGGTTCTTCCTGCTTCTGCATCTGCAATAAGAGCATCTGTTCCTGCTTCGCCCTGATTGCTGTCAAGGTAAAGAATCATATCCTTTGCCCAGTCCTTGAGGTAATTCTCAACATAAGCAACCTCGCTATCTTTAACGGATTCTTTAGCTGTATTAGTATCAATCTGTGCATTACCACAGGCTGTCATACTGAATACGCAGGCTAACATGCAGAATAACAATAAGAATCTTTTCAAATTAGTCTTCTTCATATTGTCACCTCTTAATTAAACTGTTCCATGCTTCTTATCAGGACGAACCTCTCTCTTTGAAAATAACATTTCAAATGCAGCAGCTACATACTGTCTTGTATTCTCCGGGTCAATAACAGCATCAACATATCCTCTTGCTGCTGCTGACTCAACACTCGACTGTAACTTAGCATATTCTGCTGCCTTCTCTGAAACAGTTGCTGCCACATCAGAAGCGGCTGCTATCTCATCCGCATACATAATCTTTGCTGCAAGCTGTGAATCCATCATTCCGATAGAAGCTGTTGGCCATGCATATACAAGGTCAGCACCTAAAGACTTAGAGTTCATAGAAACATATGCGCTTCCATAAGCCTCACCTGTAATAATATTAACCTTAGGTACATCTGCGTTAGCAAATGCATATGTAAGCTTGGCACTTGCAATTGCAATTCCCTTCTCAGCTGCTACTGTAGCTTCGAATCCCTTAACATTAGTGAGTGTAAGTACCGGAATCTCAAATGCATTACAGAAATTAACGAAATTCTCTGCCTTGTAAGCGCCCTTAACTGTAAGAACCGGTTCAAACTTTTCAGCCACTTCGCCCTCTTCATCATAAAGAGCTGTTCTGTTAGCTACAGCACCAATAGTAATTCCATCTACCTGAATAAATCCTGTAACCATTTCTTTAGCATATGAAGCCTTAACTTCAACAAATACATTATCATCAGCAATATCTGAAAGAGCTAATGCAGGGTCAGCAATCTCTGCTGCCATATCCGGGCATGCTCTGTTAAGATCATCTGTTGTTGCAGAAACTGCAGCATCCTCTTCGTTGTTAGCAGGAAGCATAGAAACTAACTGTCTTACGCCATTAGCAATAGTCTCCTCATCTCCTGTAAAATCAACAACTCCTGCTTCTGCCTGGAACTTAGCTGACGCTGTGTCAAGCTTTGATTCGTTATTACCATCTAATGCATTAGGGCTGTTAACAAAAAACTTTGCCTTGCTATCTTCCATAAATGTAAAATCAGATAATGAAGAAAGAATTGCAAGTCCACCGCCACAGTTACCGTAAACTGCTGTGATCTGTGGAATAACACCTGATGCAATAGACATCTTCTTATAAATTGTACCGAAACCTTCAAGAGCATCTGTTGCTTCCTGAAGTCTTAAACCTGCGCAGTCAATAAGACCTATCACAGGAGCTCCCATCTTCATAGCATAATCATAAAGTGCTGAAATCTTCTTAGCATGCATCTCACCGATAGAACCATTAAGAACAGTTGCATCCTGGCTGTATACATACACAAGATTACCATTAATAACTCCGTATCCTGTAATAACACCATCGGATGGAGCCTTCTTTTCCTGAATGTTAAAATCTGTAGATCTGGCAGTCACACCAGCACCGATTTCAACAAAGCTGCTATCATCAAGTATTGCTTCAATCCTTGATAATGCCTGTGTTGTATTACTCATTACGAGACCTCCCTTGTTTTTTACGTTGCAATTGCGCAACTCTTTGTTAATTTTATTACAATCTGCCAATAATTACAAGTGTTTTTAGTCCTTTGTTTCAAATACAATCACAAGTCCTTTTTTTATATTTATAACCGCCTCATTTTCTTTAATTTCATTACTCTGGCATATGCTTAAGCCTTGATGAAGTATATAATCATCAAGCACATATTTAAATCCTGCAAGGCTTATAATTGTTTCTTCAGATAGTGGAACAAATGATACATAATCACCATACTGTCCTTTTTTTGACACTTTTACTTCTTCCATCTTGTCATTTACAAGATATATTTTATTGTGACTGTCACATATAAAACATGGCACATCACTGTCAAGTGCAGCCTTCATATTGCATATATTGGTAAATGTATGATCCATCCTTGTACCTGTTGCCCCAAGTATATATATAACTGAAGCTCCGGCTTTCAACGCATTTATAATAGCAATATGCGTATCTGTATAATCCTTTTCTCTGGGATAAGTCTTAATATCTGTACTCTTATACTTGTCAAGCAGACCTGCTTCAACTGAATCATAATCTCCCAGTATCATATCAGGCATAAGCCCGAGTTCATCAATATATTTAAGACCACTGTCAGCTGCAATTATGTATTCAGCATTTATTGTCCTGACAAAATCCTTTGCCCAGCTTATATCAAGACTTCCTCCTGTCACTATAAGTGTTTTCATATCAATCTCCTTAATCTTACTAATCTGTAATATCTTTCTTTCGTATTTTACCACATTAATCCAGATGTTCTTTATTTTTTCACAATTATATTTTATAATATCTGAACAATAAAGGACTTATGGTTAAGTTCTATAACAAGGAGGAATATTATGTCTGAAAACGCAACTGACATAACTAATGACAACATTCAGGATAATAACGGGAATGACTCTCTTCTTACAGGTGGAAGCCTGTATGAAAGCAGCACTGACAAGTACAAGGATAACTTATCTTCTGCCATCACATTCTTTGTATGTGGAGGAATCGGAATCATTCTTATGATTCTTAATGATATCGGTATCATTAAGATAGTAACTAAAGATGCACCTTCATTCCTTTTTATTAACATTGTTCTTGGTCTGTTATTTGTCGGATTCATTGCAATCGGTGTCTGGTCCTTGAAATACTCTAACAAAATTAAAGCCAAGGCTGAAACTGAGGATAAGAAAGCCGCCAATGTACTTAACTGGCTTGAAGACAACATAACCAAAGAAGATATTGAGAATTCTTACACTGGAGATATTCAGGAAGAAATGAAATATTTTAACCGTACAGCTTATGTTAAAGAACAGTTAACCGTACAATTTACTGAACTCTCAGATGAAGAAGCCGAGAATTTTTCAGAACAGTTCGTTGAAAAAATGTTTAATTAATTCTTATAATCAATAAAACCCGCTGTGTAATTAACAGACACAGCGGGTTTATTTTATTCTGATTAGTTGTTAGAAAGGAATTCATCAATTCCCTTAGCTCCAGCCTTTCCTGCTCCCATGGCAAGAATAACTGTAGCTGCACCTGTAACAGCATCTCCACCAGCATATACACCTTCCTTAGATGTCTTACCAGTTTCTTCTTCTGCTACGATACATTTTCTCTTATTAATGTCAAGTCCCTTAGTTGTTGAAGATATAAGTGGGTTAGGTGAAGTACCAAGTGACATGATAACTGCATCTAATTCCATGACAAACTCTGAACCAGGAATCTCTACAGGCTTTCTTCTTCCTGAAGCATCAGGTTCACCAAGTTCCATCTTAATACACTTCATACCTGTAACATTACCCTTGTCATCTGTAAGAATCTCTGTCGGATTAGTAAGAAGGTCAAATATGATTCCCTCTTCCTTAGCGTGATGTACTTCCTCAGCTCTTGCTGGAAGCTCCTCCTCACTTCTTCTGTATACGATATGAGTCTCTGCTCCAAGTCTTAATGCTGTTCTTGCAGCATCCATAGCAACATTACCACCACCAACGATAGCAACCTTCTTAAATCTCGCTATTGGAGTATCATACTCATCCTTGAAAGCTTTCATAAGATTGCTTCTTGTAAGGTACTCATTAGCTGAAAATACTTCGTTAGCATTCTCGCCTGGGATACCCATGAATCTTGGAAGACCTGCACCAGAACCGATGAATACTGCATCAAAGCCTTCATCTTCAAGTAACTGGTCAATTGTCATTGACTTACCAATAACAACATTAGTCTCAATCTTAACGCCTAACTTCTTAACATTCTCAACTTCGTGGGCAACTACTGTTGACTTAGGAAGACGGAATTCAGGAATACCATATACTAATACACCACCAGCCTCATGTAAAGCCTCGAATATAGTTACGTCATATCCCATTTTTGCAAGGTCTCCGGCACATGTAAGTCCTGAAGGACCTGAACCGATAACAGCAACTTTCTTGCCTTTCTTCTCTGTTGGCTTCTCTGGCTCAACATTATTCTCTCTTGCCCAGTCAGCAACAAATCTTTCAAGCTTACCAATTGATACTGATTCACCCTTGATTCCTCTGATACACTGACCTTCACACTGTGTCTCCTGTGGACATACACGGCCACATACAGCAGGAAGTGCACTTGACTTACCAATAATCTTATATGCTTCCTCAATATTTCCTTCTTTTACCTGATGAATAAATGCTGGGATATCGATAGATACAGGACAGCCCTGAACACATCTTGCATTCTTACAGTTAAGGCATCTTGTTGCCTCTTCCATAGCTTCTTCCTTGTTATATCCAAGACATACTTCATCAAAATTCTTATTTCTTACGTCAGGAGCCTGCTCTCTGACTGGCACTTTCTTCATTACGTCCATTTTGAAACCCATCCTTTCTAATTACACTGTCCACAACCGCCGTGATGTGTATCGCCTTCCTGAAGCTTGAGCATTGCTCTTCCCTCTTCAGTTCTGTACATAGCACTTCTCTTCATAGCCTGGTCAAAGTCTACAAGATGACCATCAAACTCAGGTCCGTCAACACATGCAAACTTAATCTCATCGCCAACCTTAAGACGACATGCACCACACATACCAGTTCCATCAACCATAATCGGATTCATGCTGACAATTGTAGGAATTCCAAGTTCCTTAGTAAGAAGACAGACGAATTTCATCATAATCATAGGTCCGATTGCTACACATAAATCATAATGTTTTCCTTCTGCAACAAGATCCTTAAGCACATCTGTACCCATACCTTTTCTTACATAGCTTCCATCATCAGTTGTTATGTAAAGATTACCAGCAACGGCCTTCATCTCTTCCTCTAAGATTATAAGTTCCTTATTCTTAGCACCAACGATAACATCAACATCTACACCATGCTCATGCATCCATTTAACCTGTGGATATACAGGTGCTGTTCCAAGACCTCCTGCAATGAATACAATATTCATCTTCTTGAGTTGTTCAATATCCTTGCTGATAAGCTCTGATGGACATCCAAGAGGTCCAACAAAATCTTCAAATGCATCTCCTGCTTTAAGATGTGACATCTTCTCAGTAGACGCTCCAACTATCTGAACAACTATTGTTATAGTTCCTGCTTCTCTGTCATAATCACAAATAGTAAGTGGAATTCTTTCGCCCAAATCATCCATCTTTACAATAACGAACTGGCCAGGTTCACAATGTTTAGCAACTCTAGGAGCTTCAACATCCATAAGGAAGATCTTCTCTGCTAACTTCTCAGCCTTAAGAATTTTATACATTACAATTCTCCTTTCAAAAAGTAATATTATGAAGTGCATTACGCACAATCAACCTTTAGTATTCTTTGGCAGAATAACTGCCTTCTGTACCTGTAACAGTATACACCTTACCGCTTGATGTATCAACGCCATATAATCCGGCAGTTGTTGTAGAACCACCCTTTATTACATCATATCTGATAATATACATTTCATTGTTGCCAACCTTTGTCTTTGAAATATAGACAAAATTAACACCTGAACCATCTGAAGCTACGCTGTCTGACTTAAGCACCTTCTTTGATATAAGGACATTTTTCAGCTGGCTTTCAGCCTGACTATATGTATATGTATTCTTTACTTCAACATTATAATTTCTCTTAACTACAGAACTGCTCTGCTCATGATCGTTAATTATAACAAATGCAATTACAGTATTACCGGCTGGCATATCGAATTCACCTGTATACTCTGTTGATGAAGCTGTAGGAGTTGTACCATCTGTTGTATAATACGCCTTGCATTTGTCAGGAATGTTATTAATCTTAACTTTCTCTCCTGCAGAATATTTTCCTGATGCAGGACTTACATCTGGTGCTGCAGGTGCACCATATTCTATAACATACTCAAAGTCAGCCACGCTGCTGTATACACCCATTGAATTAACAGCAACTGCTTTTATCTTGGTAGTTCCTGTCTCAAGTTTAATACCTGTTCCATCATATAATGTACTCTTGCTGTCCGGCTCTTTGCCATCTGTTGTATAATACACAACACAGCCAGAAGCACATGTAAACTTAAGCTCTACATCATCATCATATGAACCTGATTCTTTAGAAGGAACCGGCTCACTTACTATATAATTCTTAACAGCATCTTTACATTTGCCATCCTGATATTTTCTTATAAGATTAGTTAAATTATCAGCATCTTCTCTTTTATAATAAATGTCTGCAAGTGCCTTGACTGCATCTTCGTAATTCTCATCATATGACAGAATATCCTTCAACACATTAACAGCCTCATCCTCATTACCAGAACTCTCATAGCATCTGTACAATGTGTACTTAAGATTAAGATTCTTCTTTCCTTCATTCTCTTTAGAAGCTTTGCTAAGATATGAAGAAGCATCTCCGTAATTGCCTTCTTCGTACAGTTTCATTCCTGTATTATAATAATAGTCATAATTCTGCTTACTCTTTTTATTAAGTGATACTGCAACAATTATTATAATTATAATGACAACTGCCACACCGGCACCAACTCCGGCAAAAATAAGCTTGGTTTTCTTATCTACAGGCTTCTTAGGCTTTTTATCAGCAACAGCCTCTGTCTTATTACCATTATCATTATCTAAAGATTCCTCAGTCTCATCCTCTTCATCATCAGCAAAAATATTATCATCTTCCATAACATCTTCCTGCTCACCATTTTTTGCTGAATAATCGTTCTTCTGTTCTCTTAATATCTCATCAGTTATCTGTGGAATAACTCTTGTTTTACCATCATTAATATCTGCTGTCTTCATATTAGAAGGTAAATCATTCTTTCCTACTAGAGCCTTAGCTACTGTAGTCTCTTCTTCTACCATCTTCTGCAATGACTTTTCAATTTCGTCCTCTATGCTTGTATCCTTTTTAAAATTATCTGGCATATATAGACCTCCATATATATAAATAACATTTTGATATTAACATATTAAAGAATATTAATCAATAAAATAGAATTTTATGATTTTTATTTTTGTTTAACTAATTATACACATTTTGCTCACATTTATCATGTATATTATTTAACAGATAGCAAAGAGAATTCTTTCTATCTCCCCCTCATATTTTTAAAAAGGAGATGTTGACCGCATCTCCTTTTTTATTGCTTTTTTAGATTATGTGTAATTTCTTTTAAAACATAGAAAAGATTAGGCAAAAATGATGGAATTAATCAGATTAATATGGTAAAATGTTGTAGCAATAAAATATTTTGGAGGTATCTAAACAATGAAATTAAATTTAAGACCAGCTGAAGAGTGTACTTTTGACGCTGTATCATTAGGTGAAGTTATGCTTCGTCTTGATCCAGGTGAAGGCAGAATCCGTACAGCAAGAAGCTTTAGAGCATGGGAAGGTGGCGGAGAATATAACGTTATCCGTGGTCTTCACAAGTGCTTCGGTATGAGAACTGCTGTTATCACATCATTCGCTGATAACGAAGTAGGTCTTCTTATGAAGGACTTCATCGAGCAGGGTGGCGTTGATACATCACTTATCTGCTGGAAGAAGACAGATGGTATCGGACGTCTTTGCAGAAACGGTCTCAACTTCACAGAAAGAGGATTTGGTATCCGTGGCGCTAAGGGTTGCTCTGATAGAGCTAACACAGCTATTTCTCAGGCTACTCCAGAAGATTTCGATTTTGATTACATCTTCAAGAACAAGAGCGATGGTGGTTTAGGTGTTCGTTGGTTACATACAGGCGGTATCTACGCTGCTCTTTCTGAGCAGGCTTGCGAGACTGTTATTGCAGCTTGTAAGGCAGCTAAGAAGTACGGTACAATCGTATCTTACGATCTTAACTACAGACCATCTATGTGGGAAGCTATCGGCGGTTTAGCTAAGGCTCAGGAAGTTAATAAGGAAGTTGCTAAGTATGTTGACGTTATGATTGGTAACGAAGAAGACTTCACAGCATGCCTTGGTTTCGAAATCGAAGGTAATGATGAGAACCTTAAGACTCTTAACCTTGATGGTTATAAGAAGATGATCAACGAAGCTGCTGCTACATATCCTAACTTCAAGGCTGTTGCTACAACACTTCGTCAGGTTAAGACAGCTACAGTTAATGACTGGTCAGCAATCTGCTGGGCTGATGGAGAAATCTACAAGGCTGCTCAGTATGATGGACTTGAGATCATGGATAGAGTTGGTGGCGGTGATTCATTCGCTTCAGGTCTTGTATATGGTCTTATGACATTCGAAGATGCTGAGAAGGCTGTTAACTACGGTGCAGCTCACGGTGCATTAGCTATGACAACTCCTGGTGATACAACAATGGCTTCTCTTAAGGAAGTTGAAGGTATCGTTGGTGGTGCTGGCGCAAGAGTTCAGAGATAATCTATTTAATTCATAATTTGGATTCTAACGAAATAAAGAGTTGTCCGGTTTACCGGGCAACTCTTTTTATATTGCTTATAATAATTAATTGTATGTTACATATATTCACTATCTGTACGAAATAGTAAATACAAGTGTATCTGTGTATGTACCGGCATATGCTTTATCCCAGTCTGATTTATCAATAAGTAATGTAAGCATTGTATTATCAGAATTCTCTGTATAAGATGCTGATTTGAACTCTTTATCTCCATTCATAAGCTTATAATGAATTGTCTTTGATGTATCCTTAGTATTCTTAAGTTTGCCACTTGCATCGACAGCCACATTTACACTCTTATCCGGCTCAAGTCTTACATTCTCGATTGTAATTTTTCCAAGGCTGGATGACTGCTCTCCACTTTTTATTGTTGTATTGGCAGGAATAGTAACCATGTATGTCGGGTCAACAGACACACTTATTGTTGTCTGTTTTGTATCAGAATCCTGTGCCATAACAGATGTAAAGCTTCCTAATACGAACATTGTACTAAGTAAAACTGCTGTGAATTTTCTCATAATAACCTCCATTCTTCATTAATTAATGATGTATTTATTTTGCAACAAGAACAGTCTCAACATTAGCACCATTCATTGCCTTACCATCTGTAAGTGATGCAGTGCTGATTTTAATAACTGCATTATGCTCTCCTGCTGCAAGCCCATATTTAAGCTTCACATTTGTTATAGCCTTACCCGGCTCAACCATATCTGACTTATATATTGTTTCATTGCTATCTGATAAAACTATCTCAAATGTAAAGTAACATGGATTTCCCTCTGGATTGTAAAGATTCATAGTCACATTTTCTTTATCTGCAGCAATAGTAATTGAAGGATATCCAGGAATTCTTATAGCCTGTCCCTGCTGCCCTCCTGAATTGTTATTATCCTGTATATCTCCCGCATCAGAATCAAGAGTAGGAGTAAATTTATCATCATTATTCCTGTTCTTATTAATAAACAATACTGAAACCAATATTGCAGCAATCGCACACAACACTATTATTACCGCTATCATCATTTTATTCTTTGATATCTTCATCTGAATCCCTCCTAGGAGTTCATACAGACCGGTCACATGACCAGTCTGTATGAACTATTAATTAATCAAATCTTACACTAACTCTGATATTGCTTAAATCATACTTGTCAGAACCAGTGCCATGTGCATCAAATCTGTAGCATACAGCATCAATATCATTAAGACTTATAGTGTATGTATGAGTCTTAGTTTTATTGTTATTCTTCTTAAGATCCACATCTTCTTCATGCCATCCGGTCCATGCCTTATTAGAATTCTTTCTGTATGTGGTATCTAAATCCGCATATCCATCATCTACCATCCTGATGTTATAGCTGATTGTAATAGTCATTGTACTGCAATGCTTCTTTATCTCATTTAAAGATATACCATCCATGAAGATAGAATTGGTTCGTGTATATCCACTTGTTGAAGTCCCTGATGCTCCATCTATGAAGAAATGTAACTTTACAGGCTCCTCCTTTGAGTTATCTGTTACACGGTAAGAATATGGATGACTGTAAGTGAATGTCTTATTAAGACTCCATCCTGCATACAGTGTAACTGTTCCTTCACCTATAAGATTATCAGCAGATGTACCCGGTGCGTATGTGACAGTTCCTCCATCTTCAACACACCATCCAAGGAATGTGTATCCATATCTAGTTGCTGTAGGAAGCTGATATTTCTTATCATATGTGAATGTACGGTCTGCAATTACATCGCCATTCTTGGTATCAAAATGTACTGTATAATTATTAGCTGTCCATACAGGATATAAAGTAAGTCTTTCATTATCACCTTCTGCAAGTCCGCTTATAACTTCGCTGTCATTGTATACCTTATCTGTACCAGCCTTTAATGACCAGCCTGCAAATGTATATCCTGTTCTCTTGAACTTATTAGCACTGATAGATACTCTGTCAGTATATTTTAGGTTCATGTCATCCATAGAGCCTGTTGTTCCATCTCCATATGGAATGAACTGGATAGTATAGCTGTTTTCTTTCCAGTTAGCTGTAAATTCTTTATCTCCTGTAGAACCTGTTGTTATTACCGGATCCATCTGTGTTCCATCAATACCTGTTCCACTCCAGCCAAGGAATGTATAACCTGAACGCTTAGGTCTTTCAAGCGTAATAACAGGACTGTCAACCTCATATGTATCCGGATTACCCGCTGTACCACCATCAAGATTATAAGTGATATTATATACATCTTTGCTCCACTTTGCAGTTAATACCATATTGCCAGCAGGCATATACTCAGGAATATCATTGTCCCATCCTATAAATGTATATCCCTTCTTAACTGGAATCTCATTTACAGTAACCTCAGTATTGTAATCCTGTGTTACAGGTGCAATATCACTACCACCATCAGTATTAAAGCTGATTGTGTACTGGTTAATACTCCATGTAGCAACGTAAGTAATATCCCTGTCAGGCATCTCACTTACAATATCACCATTCCAGCCTGTAAATGTATATCCTGTTCTTTCCGGATTAATAACATCAATCTTAGTTCCATACATGTAATCGTATACAACATCATCCTGTCCGTTATCAAGTACAAGAGTCAGTCTGTGTACATTACGCTTGTAGAAATATCTTACAACAGTTGTACCTTCTCCATTAACAATGGCTGTCTGTACTTCTGGCAGAGTAAACCCTTCCATATACTTAACTTCTGGTGTAACTTCACTGTCAGTATCTGCTGTATATACATTTCTGTCATATAATTCATATCCATTGCCATCAAGCTTTTCAATGAGATGTTCTACAGTGTAATTAACTTTGCCAACCTCCCATTTTGCATATAATATAATATTATCTGCCGGCATTATTCCGTCAAACGCTTCTGTACACTCTTTGTCAGTATACCATCCTGCAAATGCATATCCTGCTCTTTCCGGAACTGGTGTAATAACACCTGCACCCCATCTTGCAGTAATGTTCTCTCTGTTCACAGTTCCACCCATAGGATTAAATTCTATGTTAAATGTGTTTCTGTCATAATGTACTTTAAACGTAAGACTTCCGTCTGCCGCAACCACACCTGATGGAAGTTCCCCTGAAAGATGATATCGGCTGTTGTCATACCACTCTTTGTCAGCAGTTACAGTCTGTCCTGTTGTTCCTTTGCTTATCTTGGCTTTATCAAGTTTATAATTACCATTCTCATCTTCGAGGTAATATTTCGTTGTGTATACAACATCATCAGATTCTTTCCATACTGCTGTATAAGTTGTATCCTTTGCGGGAACTGTCTGTGTAACAGCAGGCTCCCATCCGACAAATTCATAACCTGCTCTGTATACATTAGGTGTTGGCATTAGCGTTCCGTATGTATACTGTCCTTCAGTAACAGTCTCTCCTTCTGAGATGAATTTGATGTTATATTTATTTCTTGCATAATAATAATTAACAGTTGTACTTCCATCAGCATTAACAATCTGTGATAATACTGCCGGAGTCGCAAATCCATTTCTTACGTTAGGCTTTGGTGAAACCTTTTCGTCTGTCTTGGCAGTCTCCTGTCTTGTTGACAATACACTATATACGCCATCTGTTCCTTCAACATAATCAACAACATTATACGTTGTATCTGCTGCTTCCCACTTGGCATATACAATTCTGTCTTCATTAGGCATTACATCAGGAACATTATATTTCTTAGTGAATGCTTCATCTGTGTACCAGCCTGCAAATGTATAGCCCTGTTTAACAGGATCTGCCGGCTTGGTAATCTGTCTGCCATATTTAGCTACAATTGCATCTACCACAGAACCTCCGTTAGTCTGGAATGCAATATAATAACCATCTCGTAAATTATCCCAGTGAAGAGATATCTTTCTTGTAATTGGCTTGGTGTTAAATGATCCCTTCTGGTTCTTCCATGTGATTATCATCTCACCATCCTGCTGAGGTTCACTACCCGGATCAACTGCAATTATGTTAGTAGCTGGGTCATATGAGAATGCCGGATTGGTCATTGCTATTACATAGTATCTGTCACTGTCATCATATACTTTTCTGAAATACTCGTCATTCTTATCAAGGCCTTCCTTCATATCCAGATACTGCATTTCAAAATATGTATCTGGAAGTCTTACAGTCTTAACATCTCTTTTCATCCTGACATCTTTTACAGAATCCTGATTGTATGCAAAATCACATACATTTTCAACTACGCCAACGCTGTACAGCGGCCACTGCTTTTCAAATAGTGTAGGATTATAGCTAAAAGTTCCTGCCAGTGCCTGTGCCAGGAATTTGACTTCCATATACATGCCAATCTCCATGTATATTGCACCCATTGAACTTGATGTTCTGCCCTGTGATGCAGCATATTTGAGCTGATAGTACAGATATCCCCATACTTGTGCATAACCTCCAACCTCTGCCGTGAAGCCTACGCTGGCAAGCTTGGTTGATATCAAACCGATAGAAACACTTAGCCTTATACCAGCACGGATTCCTATTGTTCCAATAGCATACACCGAAAATTCATACTGTTCTTCGCATAAGTCTATAGTGTCACTTGTTACCTTTCTGTCAAATACCATAATGCTGTAGACATATCTTTTAGCATTCTTATACCAGTACGTCATACCCATGGATATGTTGACATTAGCTGAAACAACAAATTCAACCTTAAACTCAATATCAATGATTCCGATTACACGGACATGAGACTCAGTTAAAGACTTAGTATAGAGGTCAACCCAGTCAGCCTCATCATCAAGCATGTCTGAATATCTCTCTGCAAGGCTCTTTGCTACTGATATCTCTTTATTCTCACCGCCATCTCCAAGTTCCTCAAGTCGCGTAGACATATCAGAATTATCAGATATATATGTAGTTCCCAGCTCCATCATGCTCTTTAATTCTTCAGCAATCCCATTGATTACTTCGTCAAGCTTTGATGAGCTTTCTTCATTATCATCCTCAGCAGTTCTTACATTAACATTAAAGTTAATTCCTGTGTAATCATACAGGTCAAGTGAAACAGCAACACGGTAATCATCAATATATGGGAATATTCCCCATACCTTCCAAATTGCTTTACCACTTACATTAATATTAATCTTAACTTCCTGTTCAAATGTAGCAGAAACAACTACCTTCATGTTAGAGAAAGAAATCTCAACTCCAATATCAAGCGCAAGTCTTAATCCGCTTACATTATCAAAATGCTTTAAACCAGTTGAAAGTTCTGCTCTTACATGATCAAGCTTTATTGTTGGTTTCTTACTTCCATATATAGCTATCTCACTATTTCCACTATCAGCTTTATAAAATCCTTCAACAGGTACAATACTGATATCTGCATTCATAGTCTGTGACAGATAGTCCTGAAGTTCCTGATAAGAATCTGTTCTTTCAACAGCCTGTGCAACTTCATCAACAACGGTCTGTGCAAATCCACTGTCAACAGCCTGCTGCTCAACACTCTGTTCAATACTATTTACATCCTGATTCTCTAATATACTTTCACCCTTGATATTATCAGTCTGATATACATCCATTGCAGCCTGTACTTCATCCCATGTTACCTTCGTATAGGCAATTACATAGTCTGCATTATCTGATGAAACACTGGTTATAAGAGCATACTGAATCTGATTATCACCAGCTTCATAAATTGCAAGATAATCTCCTGCATCCACAGTTGTATCTTCATCTAAACCAAGACCTGCATATGGGCTGTCAGCTCCATAAGTCATCTTGCTCTGTAATACTGTAATGCTGTCATTATCATAATCATTATCTTTATCATCGGCAATATTCACAGGAAGTACATCTGGAACAAAAAGTATCTCTTCTGCTGCCATTCCTCTATATGAATATTCATTGCCATTAACTGATGTAATCTCAAAGAAAGAAACATCATCTTCTGAAATTACATTGCCATCTAATTGTGGAACTATATCTCCATCATAGACTGCAATCTTATCACCCACAAAAAGTTCACTGCCTGAATATGTAAAACTGCCTGTTGTCTTAGTTGCCTCCTGACTTACTTTACCATCAGAACCAACTGTCATCACTGTTACAGAAATCTTATCAGTTCTCTCTCCATTAACAAAAAGATTACTTAAACTTTCTGAACTGATATATTTAATATCATTATCAAGATTAACATTCTTTACATCTGGCTTGTATACTGTGAAATCGTACTCTCTTATTGTCGAATCATAACCTGTGAAGAAAAGTCTGTCATCTGAAAGCTCAAGACGGTATCCAGAACCTTCCTGCCATGAGCCATTGCATTTTATTATAAATGTATATGCCCCATCATCTAATACATTCCCCACAGCAACATCAATTGAAGTTTCTTCAGAAGAATCACTTACATTCTTAATTGTTAAATAATTCTTCACTTCTTCCTTAGTCAGCTTACCTGTCTTATCTGTTAATGTAATTGTAAATTCATTAGCATCAACATCATAACTTCTTGCATATGTATCAATGCTTACAGTCTTAAGTTCCTGTTCATCTGCCCATGATGCATACAGAACTATATCACTTAAAAGTCTGTCACTACGCTTAACATAATTCGTACACGCTGAATCATAACACCAGCCTAAGAATGTTGAACCTGCTTTTCCCGGAACTGGAAGATCTGAAAGCTTTGTACCGGCCTCAAAAACAGATTTTTCTAGTTCAATCTCTCTGTCCTGCTCGTCTTTCTCTCCAGAATAAAGTGTTCCTCCGTTAGTTTCGTATTTAATATTGTATTTTGTTGTTTCAAATGTAACATCAAATGTAAGGTTATCCGTATAAGTTCCTGCATATTTAGGAACTTCTAACAGCCTTGTCATATATTTTCTTGTATTATCACTGCCAGTAGCTGTAAGCTCTGCTATTACTGAATTATTAACAAGAGACATCTTAATATCGTCATTGTATAACTCATATCCTAATCTGATATCTCCATTCTTAAGATTCCATTCATTATTAGAATAAACAGAAACACTTACTTTATCTTTCTCATATAAACCACCTGCATGTCCTGATATTACAAGATTATCCTTATCTGCATCAACGCTTGCTGGTATGTCAATATAATAATATCTCTCAATCCATCTGGCATAAAGGACAACTACGCCTTCGTACTGGTCATCCGTAATTGACTTCACAGGCTCACCTGTAAGCTCCTCATTATCATACCAGCCGCCAAACTCATAGCCCTGATTGACAATATCATCTTTACCCGGTAGTTCTGCAACCGGATATTCAGAAGGTGCTTCATACCCACTGACGTAATATCCTCCATTAAGCTGATAATCAATCTCCTTTAGCTGATTGCTCTCATCATAAGCAGACTGACTTTCAAATCCCTGTGCGTGGTACATCCCCGGTACTGACACAACAAGCATTGCAGAACATAAAAGTATACTCAGAAATCTTTTCATCTTAACGCCTCCTTTATGTTATAACCACATATTCTAATATTCAGTTTTCCGTCTCCTATATGTTGTATTTATAATACCTGAATTATGTGGTTTTGTGAGATTACCTGCGTGAATTACAAATATTTTGACATGAACGATTAAATTTACATATGGCAATTTGGTCGAATGCCATATATAATTAATTAACAGTTATTTAATATATTATTTATTAATATAAGGGAGATTGCCATGAAGATTGCTGTATGTGATGACAACGAAAATGAATTAACAAGAATTAAAGAATTATTAGATGCCTATGCTTCCCGCAACAATCAGAATTTCATTATAAAATGCTTTTCCAGTAGTGTTGAACTTGCTTCAACTGCCGAATTTGAGAAATACGATATATATATTCTTGATATTATTATGCCTGTGATGGATGGTATAAGTCTTGCGAGGGAAATCCGCACATTTGACAAGTCATCACCTGTAATATTTCTTACATCTTCACCGGAATTTGCAGTAGAAAGTTACACCGTTAAGGCATTTAACTATCTGTTAAAACCCGTTGATAAGATACATTTGTACAATACAATTGATGATATTATAGAGACATTTCATAATGAACAGCATGACACATTTATCATCAAGAACAATTTCGGTATACATAAGATATATCTGGCAGACATCGTCTATACGGAAGCTCTTAACAGAAAAGTTATACTGTATCTTAAGAACAATGAACAAGTGGTATCTACAGATGTATTCTCGTCTGTATGTGATACCCTGACGGCACATAAGGAATTCACTCTGCCACACCGTTCTTTTATCGTTAACATGAATTACATCAGAACTATTGATACTGAAAAGATTCTTCTTAATAATAACAAGACTATACCGGTTGCGCAGAGACGTGTGTCAGACATCAAGAAACAGTACCTTGAATTCCAGATGGAAGAATAGTATATATACATCAGAAAAGGAGAATAGCCATGAGTGCTGCCGCAATATTAAGCCTTATAAACTATGGTTTTGTTCTGATATTCGGAATCATAGTATCATTTTATTTTGCAGGAATATGCTGGGAAGATAATAAACGCCTATATATCCTTACAATTATAGCATTTGCCATATTTCAGACTGTATCTTACATCACGTTTGGCAAAGAGATTCTTTATAAATGCTACCCTATATTCATACATATTCCTCTGATTCTGATAATCAAATATATATGTCATCAGAATATATACATATCCTCTATTGCTGTTATGTCTGCATATCTTATGTGTACTCCAAGAAAATGGTTTGGCACACTTGCTATGTATGTATTCCCTCAGGTTCATATGATTTCAGATATCACAACTATAGCAGTCACTATTCCACTTCTGCTTATTGTTGTTAAATACATTTCGCCATACATAATCAGGCTGAAAGATGAATCCAGAACAATTATATCTCTGTTTTTCCTTCTTCCTTTAACCTATTATATTCTTGAATATGCTTTCACTGTGTATACAGACCTTCTCTATACCGGTAAAGCTGTAATAATTGAATTCATGGACAGCTTCATTGTAATATTGTATTTCACTTTATCAATAGTTACGCTCCATCTGTCCAACAAAAAAAACACTGCTGAACGTAAGAATATTATTCTCTCTGCAGCCGCAACACAGGCAGAAAAAGAGATTTCACAGCTTACTGATTATCAGAAACAGGCAGCTATCTACAGACATGATTTAAGACATCATATGACTTTCATACAGAACTGCCTTATCAATAACCATACAGAACAGGCTCTGGACTATATCAATGAAATCAACACCAGTCTTGATAATACACGGATTACACGCTACTGCAATAACGAAGCTATTAACCTTATATTATCATCATATATAAGCAAAGCTAATAAAACAGGTATTACCACACAGATATCAGTAACTGCATCTGACTTCAGTGGGTATAAGATTACCGACCTGTGCAGCCTTCTTGCCAATGCTATAGAAAACGCAATCAACGCCTGCACCAGCCAGAACAGTACTACTAATAATCCTCTCGCTGATTCTGAAAAAAATAACAGTCATCTTATTACCATCAGAATGTTTGAAAAAAACAATAAAATATGCATTAACATATCCAACACCTATTCTGACGAACCACAATTTGTCAACCAGATTCCTGTAACATCACAATTAGGTCATGGTATCGGAATACGAAGCATTATATCTGTAGTTGAAAAGTACAATGGCATATATGCATTTTTTACTAAAGACGGGATATTCTACTTTCAGGCATGTATATGATAAATTATGAGATATCTTAAATACAAATAACGGGGACTGCAGTATTCGCAGTCCCCGTATTTTAATATCAATTATAACAATTATAATGTTACACCCTGCTTAAAGATTGCAAGATCATGGAATCCTGCTATCTCAGCCTTAACCTTCTTACCAGAAGCAACATCTAATACGAGCTGGAAGAGCTCCTTAGCTGCATCTTCAAGTGGAAGATCATCTGTAACAATTCTTCCTGCATTAAAGTCAATCCAGTTACCCTTATTTCCTGCAAGTCTTGAGTTAGTTGCAATCTTAACTGTAGGAACCGGTGATGCAAATGGTGTTCCACGTCCAGTTGTGAAAAGTACCATCTGTGCACCTGAAGCTGCACAAGCTGTAGCAGCAACAAGGTCGTTACCAGGTGCGCTGAGAAGATTAAGTCCCTTAGTATTAACAGGCTCTGCATATGCAAGAACACCCTTTACTAATGAACTTCCTGACTTCTGTGTACATCCTAAAGACTTGTCTTCAAGAGTTGTGATACCGCCATCCTTGTTTCCTGGAGAAGGATTCTCGTAAATCTCCTGGCCATTCTTAATGAAGTATTCCTTAAAGTCATTAATAAGGTGAACTGTCTTCTCGAAAAGTTCCTTGTTAGCACATCTGTTCATAAGAATTGTCTCTGCACCAAACATCTCTGGAACTTCTGTAAGGATAGTTGTACCACCCTTAGATACAAGCATATCTGAGAAAAGACCAACTGTTGGGTTAGCTGTAATACCTGATAATCCATCAGAACCACCACACTTCATACCAATGATAAGTTCCTTGGCATTAACCTTTTCACGCTTAAATGTCGCAGCATAAGCCATAAGCTCATTCATAAGCTTCTCAGCTTCTTCCTGCTCATTCTCAACATCCTGAACCTGAAGGAACTTAACTCTGTCAGGATTAACCTCTCCAATATAGTCCTTAAGAACTTCTATACGGCTGTTCTCACATCCAAGACCAAGAACAAGTACTGCACCTGCATTAGGATGATTAATTAAATCAGCAAGAATCTTTCTTGTATTCTCCTGATCCTCTGTTGTCTGTGAACATCCATATGGATGAGTAAATGCAACTACTTCATCTACTCCTTCTGGCTTGTTAGCTCTTGCTGTTGTTTCAATTGCTCTTGCAATTGAGTTAACACATCCAACTGTAGGAACAATCCATACTTCGTTACGGACACCAACCTTTCCGTTCTCTCTCATATATCCATCGAAATAAGCTGGCTCTGTAGGCTCAACATCCTTATGTCCCTCTGGTTCATATGTATATTCAAGTAATTCACCGAGACCAGTCTTTAAATTATGAGTATGAACCCATGCTCCAACTGGAATATCAGCCTGTGCAAATCCGATTCTGAAACCATATTTGATAACCGGATCACCATTCTTGATAGCCTTTATTACAAACTTGTGTCCCTGTGGAATATCTTCTACAGTTGTCACATCAATTCCTGCAACATTAAGAGTTGTGCCTTTAGCAATAGGCTTTAATGCTACAGCAACATTATCATCTTTATTAATCTTGATAAAATCCTGCATATATCCTCCAATTCAATTTGATTATTATATTAAATAAGAGCGGATGAATATAAAAACATCCGCTCTATAATCATTCAAAGAGCTATTAATTAGTCAGCTAAATCATTAACTACTGCTCTCATACCTCTTTCTCTGATATCTGTGATGTACTCAGTAATAACTTCTTCAAGGTTAAGAACCTTAGAAAGATCCTCGCCACCAAAGAACTTAGTATTGCTTAAGTAAGCATGTGTGAATTCCTTAGCAGACTTTCCTGAATTATCTCTGAAGAAATCAAGAACAGCCTTGTCATCTGTGATGTTGTACTCTTCACCGTTTCTGTTACCCTTTAATACAATACCGCCGTTGAACTCAGCTTCTGTCTGTGATGTATAGAAGCTCATGAGTGCTGCGATAGAGAATGTAAGGTACTTAGGAAGCTTGTTAAACTTGTTAACATATCCTAAGAATGAAGGTAAACATCTTGCTTCCCACTTAGATACTGAGTTAAGTGAAATGCTTAATAATCTATGATCTACGAATGGGTTAAGGAATCTGTCAATAACAGCCTTAGCGAACTCTTCGCAATCTTCCTTAGAAAGTGAAAGTGTAGGAATAACTTCATTGTAAAGTGTCTCTTCCATGTACTTTCTGATTACAGGATCCTTCATAGAATTCTCTACATTGTCATTACCAGCAAGGAATGAAGCTAATACAAATGATGTATGAGATCCGTTAAGGATTCTTACCTTTCTTTCCTTGTATGGATGATGATCCTTAGTAAATACTACATTAAGTCCAGCTTCCTTGAATGGAAGTTCCTTCTCAAGCTGCTCAAGTGGAAGATTAGAATCACTCTCTACAACCCAGAGACCGAATACTTCAGCTCTGTCGATAAGCTGATCCTCATATCCCCATTCCTCGCAAAGCTTAGCTGCGTCTTCTCTTGGATATCCTGGAACAATTCTATCTACGAGTGTTGGGCAGAATGAGCAGTAATTGTTAACCCAGTCCTTGAATCCATCTTCAAGTCCCCAAAGCTCGATAAACTTCATGATGCACTTCTTTAATTCAATACCATTATCAGCGATAAGCTCACATGGAAGTAAGATAAGTCCCTTATCTGCTGCTCCGTTGAACTTCTGATATCTCTTGTAAAGGAGCTGTGTAAGCTTTCCTGGGTATGTCTTAGGAGGACGTGCATTAGGATCGTTATCTGTCTCGTCAAATACGATACCAGCCTCTGTTGTATTAGAAACGATGAATCTAAGAGTCTCGCTTGTACCATACTCAATGTACTTATCATAATCTTCAATAGCTGCAACTGCATCTACTACTGATGTAATCTGACGTGTGATTTCCTTAGGCTCTCCATCAACAAAACCTCTTAACTGAAGTGTGTACTGGCATTCCTGATCATGGAATCTCTCAAGTGTACCGAACTCGATAGGCTTAACGATAACAACACCACCGTTGAAATCTGTCTTCTCATTAGTTACATCGAAGATATAATCAACGAATGCTCTAAGGAAGTTACCCTCACCGAACTGCATAACCTTAACAGGTCTGTCAACTGCATGTGTAATACTCTTGTTTAATCTCTGCATCTTAAATCTCCTTTTTTCATTGGGAATAATCCGTTTTACGATAACGGTCCCTAATTATTAACCAGTAAATGGTATGTAAATAAGTGCATGTAAGCGCTTTCATAAATAAAATATACTTAAAAATGCTCTAAGTCAATACATTTTTCTGCTTTTTAAAAATTTCTTACATTACACTTGTTTTTATTATAATACCATTGTATAATTCATTTATCAATATGTAAGCGCTTACATTTATTTATTTTTTATCAATTTCTGCTAAGCGATACATTTACATTCGTCAAGAGATGAGGTCGCACATGAATATTAATATATATGATGTTTCTAAAAAAGCTGGTGTGTCCATAGCAACTGTCTCAAGAGTACTTAACGGCAACGCCAGGGTTTCCGAAAAGACCAGGGACAAAGTTATTAATGCAATGAAAGAATTAGACTACACTCCTAATGTATTTGCAAGAGGATTAGGTCTTAATACTATGAAGACAATTGGCATTATGTGCATAGATTCATCTGATATATATCTTGCCAACGCAGTTTATTACCTTGAACAAGAGCTTCGCAAATACAACTACGACTCTATTCTTTGCTGCACAGGTAAAGATTATAATAATAAAAGGAATTACCTTGAGCTTCTTTTAAGCAAAAGAGTCGATGGAATTATTCTTGCTGGTTCACAGTTTGTTGAGAACACTAGTGAGCATAACAACGACTACATTATTAATGCAGCTAAAGATGTTCCTATAGTGCTGGTCAACGGCTATCTGGATGCTGACAACATTTATTCTGTTATGTGCAATGATGAAGATGCTGTATACAATGCAACAAAACTCTTGATAAATAATTCACATCGTAATATAGTTTACTTATATACAAGTACTTCATACAGTGGCATGAATAAGTACCGTGGCTATCTTAAAGCAATTAATGAAGCTGGTATTACTCTCCCGGATGAATTCCATCATCTGTGTGGCAAGAACATATCTCATGCCAGGGATTATCTTACATATCTGTATGATAAAGGTATGAAGTTTGATGCCGTTATGACATCTGATGACTCTATCGCTGCCGGTGCTGTCAAGTTTGCACATACTCACGGAATCAGAATTCCTGAGGATTTAGAGGTTATTGGATACAATAACTCTGTTCTTTCATTATGTACAGAACCTGAGCTTACCTCTGTTGACAGCAAGGTTGAGGAACTATCCTCATGCGCGGTAAGCGTGCTTATGAAGGTTTTATCCGGTGAAGATGCTGATAATCACAGTATCATCGCCGCTGATATAATAAAACGCAACACAACAATATTTTAATTCACAGGAGGATTATGAATCATGAAACAGTTCATGGACAAAGACTTTTTACTTTCAACTCCAACAGCTCAGCATTTATTCCACGATTATGCAGCTAAGATGCCAATACTTGACTATCACTGCCATATCAACCCTAAGGAAATCGCTGAAAACAGAAAGTTCGAGAACATCACACAGGTATGGCTTGGTGGCGATCATTACAAGTGGCGTCAGATGAGAACTAACGGTGTTGATGAGAAGTACATCACAGGTGATGCTTCTGACCGCGAGAAGTTCCAGAAATGGGCTGAGACTCTTGAGATGGCTATCGGTAACCCACTTTATCACTGGAGCCACCTTGAACTTCAGAGATACTTCGGATACAACGGCATTCTCAACGGCGATACAGCTGAGGAAGTATGGAATCTCTGTAATGCAAAGCTTCAGGAAGATTCAATGTCAGTTCGTAACCTTATCAAGCAGTCAAATGTTACATTAATCTGTACAACAGATGATCCTGTTGACTCACTTGAGTGGCATCAGGTTCTTAAGGATGATAAGACATTTGACGTACAGGTACTTCCTGCATGGAGACCTGACAAAGCTATGAACATCGAAAAGCCTGAATATCTTGATTACCTTGAGACATTATCTAATGTCAGTGGAATTAAAGTTAATTCATTTGCTACATTAATGGATGCTCTTAGAAACCGTATGGATTTCTTTGCTTCTATGGGATGCTCAGTATCTGATCACGCTCTTGAGTATGTAATGTACAAGCCATACACAGAAGAAGAAATCGAAGCAATCTTCGCTAAAAGATTCTCTGGTTCTGCTATCACTACAGAAGAGATGAACAAGTTCAAGACAGCATTCATGGTATCTGTAGGTAAAGAATACAATAAGCGTAACTGGGTAATGCAGTTACATTATGGTACAATCCGTGATAACAACAGATTCCGTTATGACCAGTTAGGTCCAGATACTGGATTTGACTGCATCAACACATATGACTGCTCTGCTGAGATGGCTCAGTTCCTTAACGCACTTAATGCTACAGATGAGCTTCCTAAGACAATCATTTACTCACTTAACCCTTCAGTTAACGCTGCTATCGGAACAGTTATCGGATGCTTCCAGGATTCTAAGGCTGTTGGCAAGATTCAGCAGGGTTCAGCTTGGTGGTTCAATGATCATAAGGTTGGTATGACTAACCAGATGACAAGCCTTGCTAACTTAAGTCTTCTTGGTAACTTCATCGGAATGCTTACAGATTCAAGAAGCTTCCTCTCTTACACAAGACATGAGTACTTCAGAAGAATCATGTGCGAGCTTATCGGTGGATGGGTAGAGAATGGTGAATACCCAGCAGATGAGAAGGCATTAAAGAAGATTGTTGAAGGTATTTCATACAACAATGCTGTAAGATACTTTGGATTTGATCTTTAATTAATTTCTAAAAGAAAAAAAGGCTCTCATGCGGATTGCATGAGAGCCTTTTTCTTTTAGGAATCAATTACTCTTCTTCCTCTTCTGGTTCATTCCAGTTATGATATACATTCTGAACATCATCATCTTCATCTAAGAGTCCTAAGATTCTGTTCATCTTCTTAATATCATCCTCAGATGTAAGGTCTACCGTTGTCTGTGGAATCATAGTAATCTCTGCTGAAGCAAATGTTACTCCTGCATCAGCTAATGCCTGGTTAACAGCATCAAACTCCTCTGGTGAAGTAAGGATTTCATAACAATCCTCTTCTTCATTAAAGTCATCTGCACCAGCATCAAGAGCTAACATCATAAGCTCATCAGCATCTCCAGTATATTCTTCCTTATCTACAATCATCTGTCCCTTGTTATCAAACATGAATGATACACAGCCCGGAGTACCAACATTACCGCCACCCTTAGTGAATGCACTACGGATATTAGAAGCTGCTCTGTTTCTGTTATCAGTAAGAGCTTCTACAATAATAGCTGTTCCATTAGGACCATATCCTTCATATGTAACTGATTCGTAGTTTGACATATCATTACTTGCAGCCTTCTTAATAGCTCTGTCAATTGTATCATTAGGCATATTAGCTGCTTTACACTTAGCAACAACCTGTCTTAACTTACTATTATTATTAACATCCGGACCGCCTTCTTTAACAGCAATCATAAGCTCCTTACCAAGTCTTGTAAAGATTTTACCCTTAGCTGCATCATTGGCTGCCTTCTTATGCGCGATATTCGCAAATTTTGAATGTCCTGACATAAAAATACCTCATTTCAAATTATTGTTGTAACTATTCAGAGCCAGCCTCCAAAATGCGAAGCATTTTGGAGGTGTGGCGTATCCGCCAGATAGAATTTCAAAATCAGATATAGAAATGCAAGCATTTCTAATCTGATTTATGAAATTCTGCCTGACTCTGAACAGTTACATATTAGCTTTAATCTTCTCAATCATCTCTGCATATTCAGCATCTGTAAGATACTTCTTATCTGGGTTCATAAGGAATACGCCACCCCATTCGAACTCGTCCTTATACTTAGGGCAGAGATGGAAATGAAGGTGATGACCTGTATCACCATATGCACCATAGTTAACCTTATCTGGGTGGAAAGCAGCCATGATAGCTCTTGCTACTCTTGCAACATCCTCAAAGTAAGCAGCTCTCTCTTCTGCAGTTAACTCGTTCATATCACCAACATGCTTCTTATGTGCTACGATACATCTTCCAGGATGACTCTGCTCCTTGAACAGATATACCTTAGATGTCTCAAGCTCACATATCTTAATACCAAACTTAGCTACGAGGTCACCCTCTACACAATATGCACAATTCTGATCTACCATAATCGTATCCTCTTTTCTATAACCAAATATAACTCATGCTTCTATATTGCCGGGTTTGAACAGATACAATCTGTTCAAACCCGTATGTAATTGGCATGAGAACATGCCAATTACATTATTACATTGCATCCTTAATTGAGAAGCTGATTCTTCCCATCTTATCCTTACCCATGCACTTGCACTTTACATGATCGCCAAGTGTAAGAACATCTTCAACATGGTTGATTCTCTCATTAGAAATCTTAGAAATGTGAACCATTCCTTCCTTACCAGGAGCAAACTCTACGAATGCACCGAATTCCTTAATGCTTACAACCTTACCTTCATATATCTTGCCTTCTTCGAAGTCTTCTACGATAGTCTTGATATACTTCATAGCCTTATCCATTCCTGCCTGCTCAACACCACATACAGAAACGAATCCATCATCAGTAATATCAATCTTAACACCGCACTCATCAATGATTGCGTTGATTGTCTTACCACGCTGTCCAACTACTTCACCAATCTTAGCAGGGTCAATAGATGTCTGGATAATCTTAGGCGCATACTCACCAACAGTCTTTCTAGGCTCAGCAATAGCAGGCTTCATACATGTATCCATGATGAAAAGTCTTGCTTCTCTTGTTCTTCTTATAGCCTCTTCAACGATTGGTCTTGTAAGACCGTGAATCTTAATATCCATCTGGATAGCTGTAATACCTTCTGTTGTACCTGTTACCTTGAAATCCATATCTCCAAAGAAATCTTCAAGTCCCTGGATATCAGTAAGTACAATATAATCATCATCTGTCTCACCTGTAACAAGACCACATGAAATACCAGCTACCATTCTCTTAATAGGAACACCTGCTGCCATAAGCGACATACAAGATGCACATGTTGAAGCCATTGATGTAGAACCATTAGATTCAAATGTCTCAGAAACGGCACGGATTGCATATGGGAACTCTTCCTCTGATGGAAGAACAGGAACAAGTGCCTTCTCAGCTAATGCTCCATGTCCGATTTCACGACGTCCTGGTCCTCTTGATGGCTTAGTCTCACCTACAGAGTATGAAGGGAAATTATAGTGATGTATGTATCTCTTAGTAGTTACATTCTCATCAAGACCATCAACCTTCTGTGCCTCTGATAAAGGTGCAAGAGTAACAACATCACATATCTGTGTCTGTCCTCTTGTAAACATTGCAGAACCATGAACTCTAGGAATAATATCAACCTCAGCAGCAAGTGGTCTGATCTGGTTAATAGCTCTTCCGTCCGGTCTCTTATGATCCTTTAAGATCATCTTACGAACAGTCTTCTTCTGGTACTGATAAACAGCCTCACCAAGAACTGCAAGCCATTCCTCGTTATCTGCAAATGCTTCCTTCATCTTCTCAGTTACAGCATCAATATTCTTCTCTCTTGTCTGCTTGTCATCTGTGAATACAGCAACCTCCATCTCTTCTGGAGATACAACCTGCTTCATAGCCTCAAACATCTCTGCAGGAACAGCACAGCTTACATAAGAATGCTTTTCCTTACCAACCTCAGCAACAATCTTATCAATAAATGCAATGATTGTCTGGTTGATATCATGAGCCTTATATATAGCCTCAATCATCTTATCTTCTGGAATTTCATTAGCTCCTGCTTCAATCATGATAACCTTCTGCTTAGTTGAAGCAACTGTAAGCTGAAGATCTCCATCCTGCCACTGTGCCTGAGATGGGTTAACGATGAATTCTCCATCAATCATACCAATCTGTGTTGTAGCACATGGTCCATCAAATGGAATATCTGAAATAGATGTAGCAATAGCAGAACCAATCATAGCAAGTAATTCTGGTCTGCATTCCTCATCAACTGACATAACCATGTTATTAAGAGTAACATCATTACGATAGTCCTTAGGGAATAATGGTCTCATAGGTCTGTCGATAACTCTTGATGTAAGGATAGCATTCTCAGACGCCTTACCCTCTCTCTTGTTAAATCCGCCAGGAATCTTTCCTGCTGCATACATTTTCTCTTCATATTCAACGCTTAATGGGAAGAAATCAATTCCTTCTCTTGGTTCTTTAGATGCTGTTGCTGTTGAAAGAACAACAGTATCACCATAATGCATTAATGCAGCACCATTAGCCTGTGCACACACTCTGCCGATATCAACTCTTAAAGTTCTTCCGGCGAGTTCCATTTCATACTGTTTAAACATATGAACTCCTTCCATGAATAATATATTTAACAGAAGGTCCGAAACAACTGAAAAACACACCATGAATCCACTTTCATGATATACATTTCAGTGGTCTCGGGGTATCCCTTCTGCCATTAACAACGCAATAGGGCGGAGTTATACACTCCGCCCTGATTAATTACTTTCTTAAGCCTAAACGCTCAATAAGATTTCTGTAAGATTCAATATCTGTATCCTTAAGATAAGCAAGTAAAGCTCTTCTCTTACCAACCATCTTAAGAAGACCTCTTCTTGAGTGGTGATCCTTCTGGTTAACCTTAAGATGTTCTGTTAACTCAGCAATTCTTTCTGTTAAGATAGCTACCTGAACTTCTGGAGAACCTGTGTCTCCTGGCTTTCTTCCATAAGTAGCAATGATTTCTGCTTTCTTTTCCTTAGATATCATGTCTGATTCCTCCTAATTATTAATCTCCTGTTACTAAGCTTCAGGTCGGAGTGTCCTATAGCTGGGTAACGGCTCATACTCGATTATTGTAACACAGCAGTTTGTCCTTTGCAAGCACTAATTATCCAATAAGAAACATATTTCTTGCAAAATCTGAATCTGCTGTTATCTGCTTTTTCAATCCTTCAACATCTTCAAACTTCATCTCTGGTCTGATAAAATGCATAAATTCAACATCAACCTTCTTGCCATACACATCCTTCTCAAAATCAAAAAGAAATGTTTCAACACTAATCTCCGGTGCATCACTTACTGTAGGTTTGGTTCCTAAGTTAGTAACGCCATAGTATTTTTCTCCATCAACAGTTGTCTGCGTTGCATATACTCCGTTAGGAGGCAGAAGCTTGTACTCTGTCGGATAAATATTAATTGTAGGAAAATCTATCTTTCGTCCCAGCTGGTTTCCCAGAGAAACAATACCTGTCACATTGAAAGGCCTGTTAAGAAGGACATTAACAGTTTCCATATGACCAAGCTTAAGCTCTTCCCTTATATATGTACTACTGATTTCCTTATCCTGATACTTTTCTTTTTCAACAATAATAGTTGTGAAGCCCAGTTTCTCACCTTCCTCCACAAGCATTGCCGCATCTCCAGCCCTATCCTTGCCAAATCTGTAATCAGTTCCCACAACAACATATTTTGCATGCAGCTTGTCAATAAGAATCCTGCGTATAAAATCTTCAGGCTCCATATGCATGAAATCATCTGTAAAAGGATATTCAATCTCGACATCAATGCCAAATTTCTCACACAGTATACGTCTTTCATTGCTTGTAGATATGAAATGCTGGTATCTCTGTGGACATATAGAAAGTGGAATACTGTCAAATGTAAACAAAACTGCTAAAAGATTCTCTTTATCTGCTTTCTGTCTTACAATTTCAATCAGCTTCTGATGTCCGGTATGTATCCCATCAAACTTTCCCAGAGTAACAGCACTGCATTTATTCAATTGAAAATCATCTGTACCATGAATATATTCCAAAGATGATCACGCCCCTTTACTTGTTGTCTTCGTAAAATATCTTAACCGGATAAAGTACTTCTTCTCTTAATTCATATATACCAATAAAGTCCTTAGCTGAATCATACACTCTGTACCGCTCATTATCAACAGCTCGGATATCATCAGGTATATTATCACCTGAAATCTTATTGCCATTATGCAGATATCTGTCTATTTCTTCTGCAAATGTTATCTCAGGATAATCTTTAAATATATTGTCAATATCAACCATTCTCTGCTCAATCTCGCCCTTTAATACAAGAGCTGATATCTGATTGAGTGTAAGGGTATCATCTAGTCTGAAATCCCCGACACGGGTTCTTGTCAGCTTCATCATACACGCTCCGCATCCAAGTTTTCTGCCAATGTCGTCACACAAAGACCTGATATAAGTTCCTTTAGAACAGTCAACTGTTATTGTAACTGTTTTCTGCTTATCCGCCAAGTTAATATCATTAACTCTTAGTGAATTAATATGAACAGTTCTTGGCTTTCTCTCTATTTCAATACCCTTTCTTGCAAGCTCATAAAGCTTCTGTCCATTATGCTTTAATGCTGAATACATAGGTGGAATCTGTTCATATTCACCAATAAATTCATTGCAAGCCTTAAGTATATCAACTTCACTGACATCAACCTCTGACTGTGCGATAATCTTGCCTGATATATCCAGAGTATCCGTTGTAGTACCAAGAAGCATTACCGCTTCATAAGTCTTACCCCAGTCAGTTATAAGATCACACAGCTTGGTAGCTTTCCCAATGCATACAGGAAGAACTCCCACAGCATCAGGATCAAGCGTACCTGTGTGACCTATTTTTTTAGTTTTAAGAATTCCACGCAGTTTTGCAACCACGTCATGAGAAGTAAATCCCTGTTCTTTATAAACATTTAAAACGCCATTCATGCATTATCCTCATTATACTGCTGCTCAATCATTTCTCCAATCTTATTAACGATAGAATGAACATTGCCCTTAGCAGAGAATCCTGCTGCCCTCACATGTCCTCCACCGCCAAAATCAGCAGCGATTCTTGCAACATCTATCTTCTTCTTAGAACGAAGACTTACCTTATATTCGTTCTTATCAGTTTCATAAAGGAATATTGCCACCTCAACACCATCAGTAAGTCTGAGCTGCTCTATTACCCCTCCCAGTTCCTTTCCAGTAACACCATAGAAATTCATTTCCTCAATAGATACACTAGAGAATATGCATTTGCCATCATAAAACAGCACACTTTCCAGTAATGCTCTTCCAAGAATCTGGTTCTGAATATAACTTTTCTTATAAAAGCTGTTATCGATAATGTCAGAATAATCAATACCCATTTCCATCATCTTTCCGGCTATATCCATTGTTCTTCTTGATGTACAGCTGTATTTGAATACACCTGTATCATGGATTATTCCTGTATATATGCACTCTGCAACATTCTTATCAACTTTATTCTCGTCAAATGTTGTATAGAGGACCTCACATGCTGAACTTGACTGTGGTTCAACAAGATTAACATCAGCAAATGAATTATTGCTTATATGATGATCTATGCAGATAGTCCTGTCAGCATTTTCAAAGCAACTCATAAATGGCTCAATTCTGTCCATTGAACTGCAGTCAAGCACTACGAATAAATCAAAATGTTTATCCTCAGCTTCATACTTAATATCATTAATACCAGATAAATAATTAAATTCATCTGATGGCTTTTCAAGATAAACAGTAACCTGACACTCAGGAAGATTCTTCCTGATATAATTATATAAACCTAATGTTGAACCAACACAGTCACCATCAGGACGTATATGTCCTGTGATTCCTATAACTTTCGCATGTCCGATTTCTTCAATAATATTCATAATTAACCTCTTTAATTATTCTGTCTCAGAAGACTCCTCAACGTGCATCTTGTTATCATGTTCTGTAACTTCATCAATAAGCTTAGACATATTAATACCATACTCAATTGACTGATCAAGAATGAATCTGATTTCAGGAGTATTTCTTAAATTGACAGTTCTTGCAAGCTGTCTTCTTATATATCCTTCTGCACTCTTAAGACCTGTAATCGTATCCTTCTGTGACTTTTCATCACCAAGAACACTTATATACGCCTTACATGTCTTAAGATCAGGAGCGACCTCAACCGCTACAACCGAAGTCATAGGGTTGATTCTAGGGTCTTTAATCTCACTTCTGATTATATTACTTAATTCTTTCAATACCTCACCGTTAATACGGGTATTCTTTACACTATTTTTACGCATATATTCTCCAAATCAATAACTAAATCCTATCTTGGCACCTCTACCATGATGTGAGCCTCGATCATATCCTCTGGCTGTATATCATTGAACTTTTCGAATACCATACCACATTCAGTTCCGGCCTTGATTTCCTTAACCTCATCCTTGAAATGCTTGAGAGATGCGATTGGTCCTTCATAAACCTTCTCGCTGCCTCTTGTGATACGTACAACAGAATCTCTTGTGATTCTTCCTTCCTCAACGATACAACCTGCGATATTACCAACTCCTGAAGCCTTGAATATCTGCATAATTCTAGCATGACCAATAATCTTCTCTTCATAGATTGGCTCAAGCATACCCTTAAGAGCTGCCTCAACATCCTCAATAGCATTGTAGATTACGCTGTAAAGTCTTAAATCTACCTTTTCTCTCTCTGCAACTATACGTGCCTGATTATCAGGCTTAACATTAAATGCAATTATAATAGCATTAGATGCAGATGCAAGTACTACATCGGATTCATTAACATTACCAACACCACCATGTATTACCTTAACAACAACTTCCTCATTAGAAAGTCTTACAAGACTTGACTTAACAGCCTCAACAGAGCCCTGTACATCAGCCTTGATAATAATATTAAGCTCCTTCATATTACCAGCCTGAATCTGCTCAAAGAGTGCATCAAGAGATACCTTATGCTTAGTATCATCAAGAAGCTTCTTTCTGCCCTCACTGATAAATGTCTCTGCTGTGCTTCTTGCTTCCTTCTCAGAATCAGCAGCCATAATGATTTCACCGGCATTAGGAACATCATTAAGACCAAGAATCTCAACTGGTGTAGATGGTCCGGCAACCTTCACTCTGTTACCCTTGTCATCAATCATGGCTCTTATCTTACCGTAGCAAGAACCTGCTGATACAGCATCTCCTACGTGAAGAGTACCCTTCTGTACAAGGATAGATGCTACAGGACCACGTCCCTTATCAAGCTCAGCCTCAATAACAATACCTCTTGCCTTTCTGTCCGGGTTAGCCTTAAGCTCGTTAACCTCAGCTGTAAGAAGAATCATATCAAGAAGTTCGTCAATACCTTCCTTAGTATGGGCTGATACTGGTACAAATGTAGTTGAACCACCCCAGTCTTCTGCAATAAGACCATATTCAGTAAGCTCCTGCTTAACCTTCTCAATATTGGCATTAGGCTTATCAATCTTATTAATAGCAACAATAATCTCAACTTCTGCTGCCTTAGCATGGTTAATAGCCTCAATAGTCTGTGGCATTACACCATCATCTGCAGCAACAACAAGAATAGCGATATCAGTAGCCTGTGCACCACGCATTCTCATAGCTGTAAACGCTTCATGACCAGGAGTATCAAGGAATGTAATAAGACTTCCATGTACATCTACCTGATAAGCACCTATCTTCTGTGTAATTCCGCCTGACTCCTTAGCTGTTACATGAGTCTCTCTGATTGCATCAAGTAATGATGTCTTACCATGGTCAACGTGTCCCATAACACAGACAACTGGTGGTCTTGGAACAAGCTTATCCTCTGGATCTTCATCTTCCTTAAGAAGCTCTGCAATAACATCGATCTTTTCTTCATGCTCACAGATACAATTGTACTCAAGAGCAATCTCCTCTGCTGCATCATAATCTATCTCTTCGTTGATAGTAACAACCTTGCCCTGTAAGAATAACTTCTTAACAAGAGCTGCAGGAGCAACCTTCATCTTATCAGCAAGTTCCTTGATAGTAAGAGTATCCGGAAGAACAAGCTGCTTAATTGTTTCTTCTTCCTTTTCCTTCTTCTCTGGCTTTGTCATAGGCTTCTTGTCAAATCTGCTGTTAGCGAACTTAAGATTTTCCTTAGCCTCATTATCTCTCTTTCTGTCATTCTTCTTGCTGTCTATTCTTGAATCATGTCTTCTTGAATCTGGCTTAGCTGAGAAATCAAACTCTTCCTTAGGTGCAGAATCTCTTCTGTCATTATTACGTCTCTGACCACCATTAAAGCCATTGCGGTTCTGGTCATTATCCTTTCTGAAGCCACCGTTTCCAGACTGTCCATTTCTGTCATTTCTGAAACCACCGTTGTTGTTACGGTCATTATTTCTGAAATTGCCATTATTATCACGGTTACCATAACCACCATTGTTGTTACGGTCATTATTTCTGTATCCGCCATTATTATCACGGTTGCCATAGCCGCCATTGTTGTTGCGGTCATTGTTTCTATAACCGCCATTGTTGTTACGGTCATTATTTCTGTATCCGCCATTATTATCACGGTTGCCATATCCACCGTTATTATTACGGTCATTATTTCTGTATCCACCGTTGTTATCACGGTTACCATATCCACCGTTGTTACGGTCGTTATTTCTATAACCGTTATTTCCTCGGTCATTGTTTCTGTAACCGCCGTTATTATCACGGTCATTATTTCTATAACCGCCATTGTTACGGTCATTTCTGTATCCGCCATTATTATCACGGTTCTGGTTATCTCTGTTGTTATCTCTTCTAGGATTCTTATCCCTTGAGCTGTTCTGTGGGAAATATACCTGTGAGATATGCTTCTTGTCATCAGAGTTGCCAGACTTATTCTGTCCACCCTGCTTTGGAGCCTGATTCTGCTGCCTGTTATCCCTGTTGTCATTCTTTACAGGCTGTGACTGCTTTGCTGGCTGTGCTGCCGGCTTATTCTCAGCCTTAGGTGCAGGAGCAAACTTCTTTCTCACACTTGAAATTTCTGCATCTGTAAGCCCGCTTACAGACTTATAAGTCTTCTCGCTGTTGCTAAGCATATCAGTAATATCCTTAGATGTTATATTTAATTCTTTTGCCAATTCATGTACTCTCATATTTGCCATTTAACCTCTTTTCCAAATAACAGCCACACTGTTATTCTAAACCCTGTTCAAAATATTTTTCTATGGTCTTTGCAAACCCTTCATCAAGGATTGCCAGTGATGCACGGAACTCTTTTCCCATTGCATGGCCTACGCTTTCTTTGTCACTGAAAAAATGTATTGGAACCTTGTAATAAGTACACATATTCGAAAACATTTTCTTAGTATTATCTGAAGAGTCGTCTGCAACAATAACTGTGTATGCCTTTCCGGTTTTAACAGCCTTCTCTGTTGAGAATTCCCCGCTTGCAACCTTTCCGGCTTTCTGCGCCAGTCCGATCATATTAAGAATTTTCTGTCTATTTTCCAATATTATTCAGCTCCTTTGCTAACTCATCATAGATACCCGCATCTATTGCCATCTTGAACGACCTCTCAAGGCCTTTTGTCTTAAAAGCTTTGGCAAGACATTCTTCATTGGCACATATATAAGCCCCTCTTCCATTCTTCCTGCCTGTAGTATCAATAATGATTGATTCATCCTGCGTCTTAAGAATACGGATTAAATCTTTCTTATCCTTCATCTGTCCGCACCCAATACACTGTCTCTGTGGAATCTTCTTCACTGTAGCCACTATGCATCACTCCTAATAATTATTCTTCATCAAGGCTTATTTCAGATGGTTCAACATACTCTTCGTCTAAATTCTCTTCTTCTGTATGTTCTTCAGGTTCAGCCTCACTCTTAATATCAATTCCATATCCTGTAAGCTTTGCAGCAAGTCTTACATTCTGTCCCTGCTTACCGATTGCTAAAGAAAGCTGCTGCTCAGAAACAACAATCTTTGCCTTCTTCTCTTCATCATCAGCTACTGCTGAAACAACCTTTGCAGGGCTTAATGCATTAACAATAAGCTGTGCTGAATTGCTGTCCCACTCAATGATATCAATCTGCTCGTTACCAAGCTCATTAACAATAGCCTTAACTCTCGCACCGTTAATACCAACACATGCACCTACAGGATCAACATTAGGAACATTTGCTCTTACTGCCATCTTAGTTCTTGATCCTGCTTCTCTTGCAATACCCATGATTTCAACAACGCCATCTTTAATCTCTGTAACTTCTTCTTCGAAAAGCTTCTTAACAAGCTCCTGTGACTTTCTTGAAACTCTTACAACAGGACCACCCTTTTCTCTGTTAATTACATCAACAACATATAACTTAATTCTATCGCCTGGTACAAACTTCTTATCCTTGAATTTATCATCAGCCTTAAGAACTGTCTGGATTCTTCCAAGGTCAATAGTAAGATCACCATTATCAGCAACTCTCTGTATAATACCTGTAATAAGCTCCTTCTCCTTAGAATGATATTCATTATAAAGAGCGTTCTTTTCCTGTTCTCTGATAGTCTGCACAATAGTATTCTTAGCATTCTTGGCGGCCTTTCTTGAGAACTCCTCAGACTTAACTTCAACAGTGATAACATCACCAAGCTGACAGTCAGGCTTAATCTTTCTGGCATCTTCTAATGCAATATCAGTACCTGAAACATATTTTTCTTTCTTATTCTCTCTGTTCTCTGGAACAATAACTTTCTCAACAACAGTTCTGTCAGAATAAATGTGAAAATCACCTGTTCTTCTGTCTAACTCAACACGACCGTTGTCAGCCTTATCAAATTCAGCCTTGTACTCATCCATAAGAGATTTCTCGATAGCCGCAAACATAATCTCTTTATCGATTCCATTCTCCTTCTCAAGAGCATCAAGTGCCATAATTAATTCCTTATTCATTGCTTTTAATTTCCTCCAAAAATATATTTATACTTCATCTACAAATGCCCATCTGATCATAGCCAGATTACTTCTGTCAAATGTTTTAGTTACATCATCAATGCTAATTGTTACCGTATCTTTATCATATTCCTTAAGAACCCCGGAATATTCCTTAGATTTATCAACAGGACTGAATAATTTAATCTCAATCATTCTGCCAATACTCTTTTCATAATCCTTCTCTTTCTTAAGAGGTCTTGTAAGACCCGGAGAACTTACCTCGAATATATACTGGTCATCAATGTAATTCTCCCTGTCCAGTATCTCATTGAAAGCTCTGCTCACATTCTGGCAGTCATCAATAGTAACTCCGCCTTCTTTGTCAATGTAGACACGCAGATACCAGTCGCTGCCCTCCTTCACGTAGTCAACATCAAAAAGTTCCACGCCGTTAGCTTCAACAACCGGCTGTATAAGTTCTGTTGTCTTAGCTTCATAGCTTTCTCTTTTTCCCATGCAGTACTCACCCTTTCTAAAAATATTCAGTTTTCTTATATATGAACGAAAGAGTGGACATCTCTGCCCACTCTTTCCGTATCACATATAGTAGCTTGTAGGGGAATCGAACCCCTGATTCCGCCGTGAGAGGGCGGCGTCTTAGCCTCTTGACCAACAAGCCATAACCTTTGTTGTCTTGCAGTTGTGTACCGCAGCAACAATGATATCTTAACTCAATTATTGGAATCCGTCAAGCACTTTTTTGAATTTTTTTTAAAATTATATTTTGTCAATAGTTTTGCGACAAGTTTTTGAAAAATTATTATGCCGTGATTTTTTCCAACTCTTCTTTAAATAATTCTTCTGATGTTTTGAAACCAAAAATTCCCCGTGGGTATGTGTTTATCCAATTTTCAATAAATTCAATATCCTTATCTTGCTTTTCGTCAAAATCTTCCCCTTTAGGGATATGGCGGCGTATTAGTTTGTTGGTGTTCTCGTTGGTCCCTCTCTCCCAACTACTGTATGGGTGGCAATAGAATAGATATGTGCGTTTCTCCCCCGGTGTCAATGCTGAACGCTCCATGCCCTTACAATCCGAAAACTCCACGCCGTTATCTACCGTAATGCTTCTGAACACTTTAGAAAACATATCTCCCCATTTTCTTTCTAAACGGTCCAGGGCATCCACCACGCTTTCCGCCTTTTGGTCTTTCAGTTTAAATATAATCTCGTCCCTGGTCTTTCTTTCTGTTAATACAAGCATACATGATTTTGTAACGCCTTGTTTGCCCTTTACGGTGTCCATTTCCCAATGTCCGAATGTTTCACGGGTTGCCACTTCATCCGGGCGGTTCGCTATGCTCTCCCCGGCTGCTGCCCTCTTCTGTACCTGGACTTTCTTATTTTTCTTTTTCTTCTTACCTTTAACGGGTAAATGCTTGTTGGTAAGTTTAAGGAATATGCCGTTATCAATATAGCGGTATAGGGTTCTTACGCTTATAGTGGTACTAAATTCTATTCCGCTTGTGGCTACTGCTGCCAATGCCGCTTCCGGGCTATATTTATTTTCCACAATCTTATTTTCTATGTATTCCGCCAATTTAATATCATTACCTATTTTAATGTTTCTGCCTTTGCCCTGGGCGTTCCAATCATGGGTCTGCTGCCCCTTATCACTACTATAACGCACCTCTTCCGTATAGTCTGAATTTCTATGTACATACTCGCCCCGTTTCATTTCTCTGTAAATGGTGCTTCTGTGAACGTGCAAATAATCCGCAACCTCTTGTACAGAATGACCTTTGTTAAGTAGTGTTTCCATTGATATTCTATCATTTTGGCTTAATTGTTTGTATTTTCTACCCATAAAAATAACCCCCTTGATACGGCAATAGGGACAACCCGGAATAATCCGTTGTTGTCCCCGTCTGTTTCCTATGTTTCTTTCCTTATTCTGTGATTTCTTCTTTATAGGTTATTTCAATGGTAATACTAAATGGTGTTTCTGTGTCTAATACGGTATATTCATCATCCCATTCCTTTATCATTTTATATTTTCCGCCGGACACCTCAACCCATATATTTTCTATATTGCCTTTTTTTAAAAGATTTTTTACTCTACTTATGCCGCCCTTTTTTATATCTCCAATGTGGGTATTACGCACAAATACTTGTAGTTGCTCCGCCCCCCCCCTCACAAGATATAGTGGTTATTGTAGCTTTTTCGTTTATTTCATATTGAAATACTTTTTCATTTTCTTGTTTTTCATCTATAAAATCCCGGTCTTTCATTTTGTAATCTTCGTTTTCATCCACAAGGTCCATAATATCTTCCATGTGGTCTTTTACATTGTCCAGGATAAACCGTTGGTTTTTTATAATATACCTCGGCTTTTTTTCTTCCGGCATCTGTACGGGCTGCGGTTGTACTGCTGCCGTGTTCTTTTTAGAAAATAGGTTACTAAATAATCCCATGTTGTGTTCCCTCGCTTTCTTCCGTGTTACTCTTCTGTTTCTGTTACTGCTTCCATTGCTTCCATTTTTTCTTTTACTGCTGAATACACAAACTCATTTACACTTGTCCCTACTGCTGCCGCTTTTTCCTTTATTACTGCTTTTTCTCCCTTTGGCACAAGTAGTTCCATGCGGTCATAGGTTTTCTTTTTATATTCGTTCTGATATTTCGTCTGGTCGAACTCTTTTTTTATTTTTGGCATTTACGCCCTCTTCCTTTCTCTTGCCAAATGGTGTATAATACTTTTTACAGTTTAGGGCGGCTTTGGCAAGTCCACCGCCCTTTCTGTTTCCCTAAAGCCTTACTTATTAAGTAGGGCTTTTACTCTTTCTTTGGCTTCTGCCAGGTCTTTACACTCGTTTAATATTTCAAGTATTTTCCTGGTCTGATTTTCTTCTGCCGTTTCTTTAAGTAACTCGCCTACGTTCATATCCTCGTCCATGAAGTTCTCCTTTCTATGCTTGCCCATTACTCATTAAGTTTGTGTATCTCCCTTAACTGTCTTTATTATATTACATACTCCGTACTATGTCAATACATATTCCGTACTATTTTAAAAATCTTTTAAAATAAAG